>BNJU01001232.1_pt1 | contig 552802 bp, 617 predicted proteins | sample 8539281 | NCBI WGS metagenome assembly BNJU01 (sample SAMD00202456, study PRJDB9452) | human saliva metagenome | isolation source: human saliva | place: Japan
AGAGCAGTCATTGAACTGCTCTAGTTTTTATAAAGTTTTTTCTGGGTCTCTGACCACTAGCAAGTCAACCTTGGCGTGGCGCAGGATATATTCGGAGGAAGAACCGACTAGCAGCCGTTCAAAGGCATTGAGACCGGTAGCACCAACCATGATCAGATCTACCTTGTGCTCTTCTGGGATATCTGTAGCCAAGAGAGTCTTGGGATTGCCCATCTCAATGACAATGTCAACATACTTGATACCGGATTTTTGAGCCTTTTCTTTCAACTCAGCTGTCAGCTTTTTGGCATCTTCTTGTAAGTCTTCATAGACATCTGCATCAAAGGTTGAGACACTTTGCAAAGCCCGGGTGTCAATGACATGGGCGATAGTGAGACGAGATCCGTTTCGGAGAGCCACGTTAACGCCCTTTTCAAAGGCTAGTTCGGATTCGTGAGAACCATCTACAGCAACCATAATGTTTTCATATTTCTGAGTCATAGAGCTACCTCCTTTTAAAATGGTCGGCAAAGGACGTCGCATCATTCGCAGAATGATTGGGCTGACCAAAAATCAATCAGTCCATAACGTCCGAGTGATTTGCAACTATTTTCTTGTTTCTATTGTAACCCTTTTCAGAAAAAAAGTAAAGATAAAATGGAAATGCTGTCAGAAAATTGCAAGCTGAGAAAGAGTCCGTTGCTTTGAGGGATTAGAAAAGGAATGGGTCTTTTTGTTCAATAATTCTCTTTTTAATTACATGAAAAGCGAGTTTATTTTATTGTTGTCAATCGCTTTTTCTGGTGGTATAATGGTAACATTCTGATGAATAGAGGAAAAATAAGAATGAAAGAATTTGACAAGTCCAGCAAGCTGGAACATGTTGCCTATGATATTCGCGGTCCAGTTTTGGACGAAGCTATGCGCATGCGGGCCAATGGTGAAAAGATTCTCCGCCTCAATACAGGGAATCCGGCTGAATTTGGTTTTACCGCTCCAGATGAGGTCATTCATGATTTGATTATGAATGCGCGTGACAGTGAGGGCTACTCTGATTCCAAGGGAATTTTTTCAGCCCGTAAGGCTATCATGCAGTATTGCCAGCTTAAGAATTTTCCTAATGTAGATATTGATGACATTTATCTGGGAAATGGTGTCAGCGAGCTGATTGTCATGTCCATGCAGGGCTTGCTGGATGATGGGGACGAGGTGCTGGTGCCGATGCCAGATTACCCACTCTGGACGGCTGCAGTCAGTCTGGCTGGTGGGAATGCTGTTCACTATGTCTGTGATGAGCAGGCAGAATGGTATCCAGATATTGACGATATTAAGTCAAAAATCACATCTAATACCAAGGCTATCATTATCATTAACCCTAATAATCCTACGGGAGCGCTTTATCCTAAGGAACTGCTGCTGGAGATTGTGGAAATTGCTCGCCAAAATAATCTCATTATCTTTGCGGATGAAATTTATGACCGCATGGTGATGGACGGCAATGTCCATACGTCTGTGGCTAGTCTGGCTCCTGATATCTTCTGTGTCAGCATGAATGGTCTTTCCAAGTCGCACCGAATCGCAGGCTTCCGGGTTGGCTGGATGGTGCTATCTGGACCTAAGCATCATGTTAAGGGTTATATCGAAGGGTTAAACATGCTCTCCAATATGCGCCTGTGCTCCAATGTCTTGGCTCAGCAAGTCGTCCAAACCTCACTTGGCGGTCACCAATCTGTGGATGAACTGCTTTTGCCAGGTGGTCGTATCTATGAACAGCGTAATTTCATCTATCAGGCTATTCAGGACATCCCGGGACTGTCAGCCGTAAAACCTAAAGCAGGTCTCTATATTTTCCCGAAAATTGACCGTAACATGTATCGTATCGACGATGATGAGCAGTTTGTGCTCAATTTTCTCAAGCAGGAAAAAGTCCTTCTCGTCCATGGACGAGGCTTTAACTGGAAGGACCCAGATCATTTCCGAATCGTTTATCTGCCTCGAGTAGATGAGCTAGCTCAAATCCAAGAAAAAATGACGCGCTTCTTGCGCCAATATCGCCGTTAATAAGCGGATGCTACAAAAAGGCTGGACAAGGTTCCGGCCTTTTTCTTATCTATCTTACATATTTTTTAGTTTAATGTCTGTCTTTGAATTGCAAAAATAAAAAATCAAGATGCTCTGAAAATTGAATTTGAGGTCGATTGGTAAAAATTATAGGCGGTTTTACCGACATTTTTTAGGAATTTGTCCAACATTTTTTATGTATCTGTCCAAAAATGCTTAAAAAAATGTGTTAGCGTCTTCCTTCCAGAAGACAAACATGATAGAATGTGTTTGTCAATGTTTTTAACAATGATGAAAAAGTGGAGGAGATTATATTGACAATGAAAAAGACACTTAGTGCTTTTTCTGTCAGTGCAGCGGCATTGTCTTTGGTGCTCGCAGAAGGAGTTCAGGCTGATCAATTAGTTGATAATCAGTCTTATTCTGATGCGCCCGTTAGTCAAAGCCAACCACAGGCGGAAAACACACAGAAGGATGAATCTGTTTCGAAAGAACAGGTAGACGCTGCTCAGGCTCTTGTACAAGAAGCCGACAGCAATGTTGCACAAGGGAAAGCTGATTTGGCTCAAGCTCAGGCAAATACTGCTGCGGCTCAAAGTCAGGTCGAGCAAGCACAAGCTGAAGCTAACCGGGCACAGGAGGCAGCTGATAAAGCTGGTCCGGAAGCTATTGAAACAGCTAGGCAAGAAGAGAGCAATCAAAAAGCTCAAGTGGACAGCAACAAGTCAGAACTGGCTAAAGCTGACCAAGCAACTAAGACGGCTGAAGCTGAGCGCGATGCCCAGGCAGCCAAGACTAAAGAAGCTCAAGAGCAAGCGAAAACTCAAGAAGGACGCCTTGCTAAAGCTCAAAATGACGTGAAGGAAGCTCAGGCCAACCTAAGTGGGGACGCTACAGCTAAAGCAGAAAAAAATGTGAAAGCGGCCCAAGACAAGGTGGCAGCTGACCAGTCTGCTGTTGAAACAGCTCAAGCAAAAGTAGCTACAGCTCGTCAGACTGACAGTCAGAAGCAGGCTGAGGTTGCAAAAGCTCAGAACAACCAGACTCAAGCTAAGACGGCTCGTGATGCTTCCCAAAAGAACTTGCAGGAAAAAACTGCTGCAGCTGAGAAGACTCAGTCAGATCTGAACCAAGCTCAACAGGCTTTGCAAAAGGCTCAAGCTGGAAAAATTACTACTGAAGCTTCTAGCAATAAAAACCGTGTGTCTATGACGCCGGAATACATTGCAGCCTTGAGAGAGCTAATCGCACCGAATTTATCAGAGCAAAAAACTAATGAGATTCAAAATAGACTGGCTGCACTTAATGCCAGTGCTAAGGCTCTCAATCGTTACGTAGCAGATCCTACAGATAGCAAAGCTTTGATTGATACCAACAATATTCCACAGAATGTTCGTCAGGAACTTTCACAGTTTGCTTCAGAACTCATCAACCAGCTGCGTGCTCAGATGGGAACAGGCGAAGTAGTTGTAACACCGTCTTCAATTGATTTCGCTGATAAGGTGGCAACAGAATACCGCAAAGACAACTGGAACTGGGATTTGATGGAGAAATACCATCACGATGCTAAAGCAATTAACCGCGTAGCGCGTGAATATGGTTTAATGACCACAAGTGCTGAGCAAGAGAGCAAAGGTCTCCAGTATTATGAAAACGCTTATATTTGGAGAGAAAAAGCTGGCCAAATGAGTGTGGCTGAAATGAAGAGACGAATCTATGATTCCGTTGTTGAATTCATGTTTAATGGCTATGAATGGCTACATGCTACCTCTATCTCAGGTCTCAATACTGGTCGCCAGAAAAACTATCTGGGTGTTGATTTCTCAATGGAAAGCGACATCACTATGGCTCATTTCACCATGGTGTCAGAAGATCAGGTCAAATATGCCAGCAAAAAGAACTTCAATGCCAGCCCGATTACAGGCAAAGCTGCAACAGCAAAAGTAGATCCGCAGGAAGTAGCTAAGGCTCAAACTGCCTATGACTCTGCCTTCAAAGCCAATCAACTGGCTCTGGCATCTAAGGGAGTTGCTCAAACCACTTACAATCGGAAGGCCGCAGCCTTAGAGCAAGCCAACCAGCAACTGGCTCAGGCCCAAGCTAAAGCAGGTGAGTCAGCAACTGCTCAGGCTCAAGCAGCTCTTGCTGCAGCTCAAGAGAAGTTGGCAGCTGATCAAGCGGCTTTGGCAGTAGCACAAGCAGCCCTGCAAAACTCAAACTTGGATGACAAGACTAAAGCAGAAAAATTAACTCAGGCCCAAGCAGCTCTGACTGCTGTTCAAGCGACAGTTGCCGCAGCTCAAGAAGCTCTAAAAACCGAATCAGATAAGTTGGCTCAGCTAGACGCAGCTTTGAATGCAGCAAAAGAAAGAAAGACTAATCTTGAAAAAGCTGTTACAGATGCTGAAGCAGCTTTGCAAATGGCTAAAGAGTCATTGTCAAATCTTGAAAATGCAGAAGAAAACTTGGAACAAGCTAAAACTAAACTAGCCGCAGCTCAGGCTGCTTACCAAGCAGCTCTTACAGCTCAAACAGATCAAGAAGCAAAAGTAGCAGTTTTAACTGCAGTTCAAGCACAAGCTAAGGCGACATACGACTTGCTAGCTCAAACATATGCTGAGCAAAATAAGGAAGAAGATATTCGCTATTATCAGTCTGTTTTGGCTCACACAGAGGAGCGCTTCGCTAGCTATCCGCTTACTGGACAAGTAGGAGATCCTCAGCATACAGCTCTTGGAACTACTGGAGATGCTGGAAGTGCTAGCCCTGTAAATCATAAACAGGCAGCTGCTTCAGGTCATGTCTTACCTAAGACAGGGGAACATTCTTCTTGGCTTATTCTAGCAGGCCAAATGCTTCTGCTCATGGCTATGAAATTGTTCTACAAGAAACGTTTTCTTGATTAGAAAGAACAAAAGTAATCAAAAACAGTCAAATTCTTGACTGTTTTTTTGTTTAATATAACTTGACATATCAAGACATATACCTGAAAAAAATTCTTTATTTTTATAGAATTGTATGTAATTGTTTTTTTCAATAAAAAAATTTTTCAGATAATTATTGAAATTTCACTGCTTTTTATGTTACAATGAAGCTAATAAATATGAGGTAAAAAAATATGGCCGATTTACTAGAAAAAAACACGAAAAAAATTACGTCTATTCTGAAGCGCTCGGAAGAGCAGATGCAGGAAGATTTGCCCTATAATGCTATTACGCGTCAGTTGGCTGATATTATCCACTGCAATGCCTGCATTATCAATAGCAAGGGACGTCTTCTAGGCTATTTCATGCGCTACAAGACCAATAATGACCGTGTAGAAGCTTTTTTCCAAGATAAGAATTTCCCAGAGGAGTATGTCCAAGAAGCCAATCTGGTTTATGAAACGGAAGCTAATCTGCCGGTGACGCATGATTTGACGATTTTCCCAGTGGAGACCAAGGATGATTTTCCAGATGGCCTGACTACCATTGCTCCCATTCATGTTTCAGGTATTCGTTTGGGTTCATTGATTATCTGGCGCAATGACAAGGAATTTGCGGACGATGATCTGATTTTGGTTGAGATTGCCAGCACAGTGGTTGGTATCCAGCTGCTTAACTTCCAGCGGGAAGAGGATGAAAAAAATATCCGCCGCCGGACGGCAGTGACCATGGCAGTCAATACTCTGTCTTACTCAGAACTGAGAGCTGTTTCAGCAATTTTGGGAGAGCTCAATGGCAATGAAGGCCAGCTGACAGCATCTGTCATTGCTGACCGTATCGGGATTACCCGCTCAGTGATTGTTAATGCCTTGCGCAAGCTGGAAAGTGCTGGGATTATTGAAAGCCGCTCACTGGGAATGAAGGGAACTTATCTGAAAGTTCTGATTCCAGATGTCTTTGATGAAATTAAAAAGAGGGACTACTAATGGCTAAAGCACTGATTTCCATTGATTATACAGTTGATTTTGTCGCAGATGAGGGCAAGTTGACAGCAGGAGCGCCAGCACAGGCAATTTCTGAAGCCATTGCTCAAGTGACTAAGGCAGCTTTTGACAGAGGCGATTATATCTTCTTTGCTATTGATGCCCATGATGAGAATGATGCCTTTCACCCAGAAAGCAAGCTGTTTCCGCCTCACAATATCAAAGGAACTAGCGGTCGCAATCTTTATGGTCCTTTGGCTGATTTTTATGACAAGCATCAAGCAGACTCTCGGGTCTTTTGGATGGATAAGCGTCATTATTCTGCTTTTCTGGCACGGATTTAGATATTCGATTGAGGGAAAGAAAGGTAGATACAGTTATTTTGACAGGAGTCTTGACGGATATTTGCGTCCTGCATACAGCAATTGATGCCTATAATCTTGGTTATCAGATTCAGGTGGTAGAGCCAGCTGTGGCTTCTCTGTCAGAGGAAAATCACAAATTTGCCTTAAACCACTTGCAAAATGTTCTGGGTTCGACTATAATAGATACAATTTAAAAGTAAAAGAGAAGCAGAGTAGGCTTGCTGACTTGCACAGAGAGTGCTGATGGCTGAGAGCAGCACCAAGAAAGCAAAAGCCGAAGAACATGTTTCGTAATCTTTTGTGTGATTAAGCACAAACGTCGCTCACGTTACGAGTTCAGAGGCTGCCTTTTAGGGCGGCGAATAACAGTGGTACCACGGCTTTCGTCTGTTTTAGAGACGGAAGCTTTATTTTGCAGTAGGTCCAGTGAAGACGATGGGGAAATATAGCTAATATCCTGAACAGCAGGGTGGAGCTACGAATTGATTTGAGAGGGAAAGAACATGAAAGAAATTTTTATCGGAAATTATGGTTTAGAGCAGGTCGGACAGACCATGACCGCAACTGGCTGGGTGGCCAATATCCGCAATCACGGCAAGCTAGCCTTTATTGAATTGCGGGACCGCGAAGGCTTGCTTCAGGTCTTCGTTGGCGGTGAAATCGAAGATTTTGCTAAGCTGGAAGACATTGGTAAAGAGGATGTCATTGCAGTGACTGGGCAAGTAGTTCAGCGGGAAGAGCGCTTTGTCAACAAGTCCATCAAGTCTGGTCAGGTTGAGCTAAGGGCTGAGAAGATTGAGGTCATTGCTAGCAGCAAGGCTCTGCCTTTTGAGCTGGACCAGCATGCCCATACAGGGGAAGACCTGCGTCAGAAATATCGCTATCTGGACTTGCGGCGTGAGAAGATGACATATAACCTCAAACTGCGTCACCAGGTCACCTCAACCATTCGGGAATATTTGAACGGTTTGGACTTTTTGGAAGTGGAGACGCCTTATCTGACCAAGTCAACACCTGAAGGGGCTAGAGATTTTTTAGTTCCTAGTCGGGTCTTTAAAAATCAGTTCTACGCCTTGCCGCAGAGTCCGCAGATGCTCAAGCAGTTGCTGATGGGAGCTGGTCTTGAGCGCTATTATCAGATTGTTCGTTGTTTCCGTGATGAAGACTTGCGGGGTGACCGCCAGCCAGAGTTTACCCAGGTGGACTTAGAGCTGAGTTTTGCCAGCGAGGAAGAAATCCGAGCTCTGGTTGAAGCTATGATCAAGGCTGTTGTCAAGAAAACTCATGGTTTAGAGCTAACAGAAGATTTTCCGACTATCAGCTATGAAGAGGCTATGAGCCGCTTCGGCTCTGATAAACCAGATACGCGATTTGGTTTAGAGCTAAAGAGTTTGACAGATTTGTGTCAGTCCAATGATTCGCTTCTCATCAAGAAAGCCTTGGACAACCAAGAGGAAGTGATGGGAATCTGTGTGCCAGATGCGGCTAGTGCTTTTAGCAAGAAACAGCTGAGTCACTACTATCAGGAAATGAAAGAATTTGGCTGCAGTCGTTTTGCCAGTCTAAAGGTTGAAAATGGCCAGTTAGTTGGTGATTTGGCTAGTACCTTTGAGGCTGAAAGTCAGGATTTGCAGGTACGTTTTGAAGCCAAGGATGGAGACCTCATTCTGCTAGTCATGGCTAAGAAGCGTCGGGCTCAGGAAGCTTTGGGACATCTGCGTATAGAAGTCGCAAAAGCTTTGGATTTGATTGACCCGAGTTTGCTTCATTTCCTTTGGGTTGTGGATTGGCCGCTGCTGGAGTGGAATGAAGACCAAAACCGCTATCAAGCCATGCACCATCCTTTCACACAGGGAATCTTTGAAGATGGACAAGAGCCAGACCAATTCCGCAGCCATGCCTACGACATCGTCTTGAATGGCTATGAAATTGGCGGAGGGAGTCTGCGGATTCATAATCGGAAGGCTCAGGAAGCGATGTTTGAGCTGTTGGGCATGAGCCGAGAAGACTATGAGCGGGACTTTGGTTTCTTCCTAGAGGCCTTAGAGTACGGCTTCCCACCGCACGGCGGCTTGGCTCTGGGCTTAGATCGCTTGGTTATGATTTTGGCTGGGGAAGAAAATATCCGTCAAGTCATCGCTTTTCCGAAAAATGGTACTGGCTTTGATCCTATGTTGGAAAGTCCAAGTTTGGTGGACCAAAGACAGCTCAAAGAACTGCATTTGGAATTGAAGAATTAGCCTGAAATATGGTAAAATGAAATGATGCGAATTCCTGAAGAATAGCAGGAAGAAGCTGAAGAAAAGAGCTAGTGGATGTCAAATAAATCAGCGTCCCTAGCTTGTCAAAGTAAAGGTGAGCTGAAGCTTGGAAATAAAGATATCATCTAGAAATTCTTATTTTCAGTCGCTAAAGCTCACATATCTTATGAAAGGAATCAGAGATGAAGATTACTCAAGAAGAAGTAAGTCACGTTGCTAAGCTGTCAAAACTAGCTTTTTCACCAGAAGAAACTGCTGAGTTTGCGACGACCTTAACCAAGATTGTCGATATGGTCGAATTGCTCAATGAAGTGGACACGGAGGGTGTACCTTTCACTTCTAATGTAGCTGCCAATATCAACTATATGCGAGAAGATGTGGCTCAGCCAGGCTGGAGCCGGGAAGAGCTTTTCCAAAATGTACCTGAAAAAGAGCGGGGCTACATCAAAGTGCCTGCCATCCTAGATGACGGAGGAGATGCCTAATGACTTTTAATCACAAGACCATTGAAGAACTGCATGACTTGCTGGTCAAAAAAGAAATTTCTGCGGTAGAGTTAACTCAGGCAACTTTGGCAGACATCAAAGAACGTGAAGCAGCTGTAGACAGCTTTATTACTGTCAGCGAAGAGGAAGCTTTGGCTCAGGCTGCGGCTCTGGATGCCAAGGGTATTGATGCCGATAATCTCATGAGTGGGATTCCGCTGGCGGTTAAGGACAATATCTCAACCAAAGGAATCTTGACAACGGCTGCCTCCAAGATCCTCTACAACTACAAGCCAATTTTTGATGCGACCAGTGTAGAGAAGCTCTACGGTAAGGACATGATTATCGTTGGGAAGACCAACATGGACGAGTTCGCCATGGGGGGATCCAGCGAAAACTCTTACTTTAAGACGACTAAGAATGCTTGGGACAGCAGCAAGGTTCCCGGTGGATCATCTGGTGGTTCAGCGACAGCTGTTGCCTCTGGTCAGGTTCGTCTGTCACTGGGTTCAGATACGGGTGGTTCCATTCGTCAGCCAGCTTCCTTCAACGGTGTAGTCGGCCTCAAGCCAACCTACGGACGGGTTTCTCGTTTTGGTCTCATTGCTTTTGGTTCTTCTTTAGACCAGATTGGGCCTTTCTCTCAGACGGTTAAGGAAAATGCTCAGCTCTTGAATGTTATTTCTGGTAATGATCCTAAGGACTCTACATCATCACAAGAGGCAGTGCCAGACTTTACCAGCAAGATTGGCCAAGACATCAAGGGCATGAAGATTGCCTTGCCTAAGGAATACATGGGCGAGGGAATTGACAGCAAGGTCAAGGAAACAATATTGGCAGCGGCGAAGCACTTGGAAAGTCTAGGAGCTATCGTTGAAGAAGTTAGTCTGCCTCACAGCAAGTACGGCGTGGCTGTTTACTATATCATTGCTTCTTCTGAAGCTAGCTCTAACCTGCAGCGTTTTGATGGTATTCGCTATGGCTACCGTGCAGAAGGAATTGAAAATCTAGAAGATGTCTATGTCAAATCTCGCAGCGAAGGCTTTGGTGAAGAAGTGAAACGCCGCATCATGCTTGGAACTTTCAGTCTGTCATCTGGTTACTATGATGCTTACTTCAAGAAAGCTGGTCAGGTTCGGACTCTGATTATGCAAGATTTTGCTAAGGTTTTTTTGAGAAAAATATGATTTGATCTTAGGTCCAACTGCACCGACTGTTGCTTATGACTTAGGCAGTCAAAACCAGGATCCAGTGGCCATGTATCTGGCTGACCTTTTGACCATTCCAGTTAATCTGGCTGGTCTGCCGGGCATTTCAATCCCAGCTGGCTTTTGCAGATGGTCTTCCAGTCGGCTTGCAGCTGATCGGTAACCACTTTGATGAAGCGACCATCTATCAGGCAGCCGCAGCATTTGAAGCGACGACTGACTACCACAAACAGCAGCCAGTTATCTTTGGAGGTGAAAAATAATGAACTTTGAAACAGTTATCGGACTGGAAGTCCATGTTGAATTGAAGACCAATTCAAAAATTTTCTCACCGGCTCCAGCTCACTTTGGTGAAGATCCAAATGCCAACACCAATATCATCGATTGGTCCTTCCCAGGTGTGCTGCCTGTTATGAATAAAGGTGTTATTGACTATGGTATCAAAGCTGCTCTGGCTTTGAACATGGATATTCACCAGAAGATGCACTTTGACCGCAAGAATTACTTCTATCCGGACAATCCCAAAGCCTATCAAATTTCTCAGTTTGATGAGCCGATTGGCTACAATGGCTGGATTGAGATTGAGCTAGAAGATGGAACGACCAAGAAAATCCGTATTGAGCGGGCTCACTTGGAAGAAGATGCCGGAAAGAATACCCACGGCAGCGATGGCTACTCTTATGTGGACCTCAACCGCCAAGGGGTGCCGCTGATTGAGATTGTATCGGAAGCAGATATGCGCAGTCCAGAAGAAGCTTATGCCTATCTGACTGCTCTCAAGGAAATTATCCAGTACACGGGTATTTCGGATGTCAAGATGGAGGAGGGCTCCATGCGTGTCGATGCCAATATTTCTATCCGTCCTTACGGTCAGGAAGAATTTGGTACCAAGACTGAGCTGAAAAACCTTAACTCCTTCAACTTTGTCCGTAAGGGGCTGGCATTTGAGGAAAAGCGTCAAGCTGAAATCCTACGCAGTGGTGGTCAAATTCGTCAGGAAACCCGTCGTTATGATGAAGCGACTGGCGAAACCTTGCTCATGCGGGTTAAGGAAGGTTCAGCGGACTACCGTTACTTCCCAGAGCCTGATCTACCAATCTTTGAGATTGAAGATACTTGGATTGAGCAAGTTCGCAGCAGCTTGCCAGCCTTTCCAAAGAACGCCGAGCTAAGTATGTGGGCGACTACGGTCTGTCTGACTACGACGCCAAGCAGCTGACAGCGACGAAGGCTGTGTCTGACTTCTTTGAAGCAGCTGTTGCCGCAGGTGGTGACGCTAAGGCTGTTTCTAACTGGCTCCAAGGAGAAGTGGCGCAATACCTCAATGCCGAAGGAAAGACTATCTCTGAGATTGAGCTGACACCTGAGAACCTGACTGAAATGATTGCTCTGATTGCAGATGGAACGATTTCTTCTAAGATTGCTAAGAAGGTCTTTATTCATCTAGCTAAAAATGGTGGTTCTGCCAAGGAATATGTACAAAAAGCAGGCCTGATTCAAATCTCAGACCCTGCCCAACTTCTGCCAATTATCCAAGAAGTATTTGCCAACAACGAAAAAGCTATCAATGACTATAAAGGCGGCAATAAGAATGCGGCCAAGTCTCTGATTGGTCAGCTTATGAAGGCCACTAAGGGTCAAGCCAACCCTCAAGTAGCACAAAAACTGCTCAATGAAGAGTTGGAGAAATTGTAGAAATAAGTAGAAAACCAGTCAAGAGGCTGGTTTTCTTTTGTGGAGAATAAATATGATAAAATAGAAAAAACATAGGAGCTATAGATATGAAACAACTCTCAAAAATAATTATTCTCCTACTAGCTGGATTACCGATAATGGTAGGATTTAGCGCATGCGGAGAGAAAATACCAGAAAATCGCACAAAAGAACAGTACGAGTTGGAGAAAGAGTTTCAGCCACTGTTTAACTTTTTAGCGGAAGAAAAGAAGGATTTATCAAATGTAAAAATTTATTATAACTCACTTTACATAACTGATAGAAAAACAAAAGTGAAACGAGTAGATAGAGCAATCATTCTTGAACAGTTTAAGACAATTTATCGTGCTGAAAATTTAGAAATGGCAGTACAAGCTTTAGAGGACTTTGTCGCTGAATGGAAACCAAAGTATAGGAAAGTAATGGAGAGTCTAGAGAATACGGATAATCTTTTAACTTTTTATCAGTCTCCCTACCAGATTTGGCACGGCATTTATTCGACAAATCTTATTGAATCTCTCAACAAAGAAATAAAACGTCAAACGAAAAAGAAGGTTCTTTTCCCTAACGAGGAGGCTCTGGAACGTTATTTAGTTACTTTGCTTGAAGATTATAATTTCAGGCATAGTCAACGAACTCATAAAGGGTTTGGCCAATGTTCTGATACCCTTGAAAGCTTATTTAATTAACAATCCGTAACTCTGCTTGAGTGTTTACACAAAATTGTTGACAGTATCATAAAATAGAGATTTACTTTAAAAAAATATTATTAATTAATGATATAATTATTAATTAAGAAGTTAATGGTTTAGAATGGAAATTGATATCTATGAAACAAAAAAAATATTACAACTAGAGAGATATTAGAATTTTTAAAAAAAAAGAGCCTAGAATAGAATTTAAATATATTCCTGAGGGAAGTATTTTTGAATTACTGAATAGAACTGATAAGAAAGTATACAAAGTTTCTAAATATAAAGATAGGAAGATCCCATTTTTTTCAGAAAATCCAATAGTTTGGAAATTTCATCTCACTAATAACCCATCTCAAGACTATTTTAAAAACGCGCTTGACAATTATGAATTACAGAATGATAAAAGAGTTGAAGGTAAAGATAGAGGACATTTTGTTCCGAATTGTTTTTAAAGAATATCTGATACCATCAGTAAAAAAAATTAATAATCAAGAAAAAAACTGAAAAATTAATAATTTTTTTAGTAAAGGAAACAAGAAAAAAATATAACACCTCAAGACCCAAAGGCCAACCGAAATTCAAAAAGATTATGTTGGACAATTAAAATTCGAACAGAGAGTGCAGAATTTCTTAAATGATAAGAAAAAAATTCTAAAGGAGAAGTTTACTATGAAATTGAAGAATATAGAAAAGGGGCATTGATTTTTAGGACGTAGAATTTATATTAGTTTAAAAAAAGTGATAGCAATTCAGATGAAGAGACAATTCATGTGTTTATTCCTGAGGATCGTCAAAATTTAAATTAAAGTAATAAATGAGACAGTACCGTATAGTTTTTCAAAGCGCTGTAGTTCAATCTGGAACGATGTGAATAAAAACATTTACTAAAATAACAATATTTTTATTGTTAATTATTAATTAATCATTATAAAAAGGAGATAATATTTTGAGAAATACGACGAATAAACAGGATGATTTTTAAGCTCACCACTTGGCCAGTTAGATTATTTACTGCTTTTATATTCTTTTTCCCGATTATAGTGAAGATGTTTAGATACTTCGCTTATTATGGTCTTATAATTCCTTCAGAGCCTTGGAAGTTAGCACTGAATGTTGTGGTTGAGAACTTTTCGTTTTATTCAACTGCACTAACTATTAGTTTCACAGTATTTGTGTTTGTCAGTAATGAAAGGAATAGATACCGTGATGATAGAAAAGAACGTGAAAAAGAACGTGAAAGAAATGTAAAAGAAAAGGAAAAAGAATTAGAGCAATATAAAGATCATTATAGACCTAGTTTTGTGGTTGATGCTACTAAAGGTATAATCTTGATAATGCGAGAAGATACTTTATATATAGAGAATGTAAAGTATTATGATTCTAGCGATAATACGAAAAAAATTGTATTAGTAAAGTATCTTTAAAGTCGGGAGATGTTGTTTCTAAGAAGATACCACGTTCATTTTTATATTACTGCTACAACAATAATTGGTGAGGAAATTCTTTTTGGGTATCTAAATGGAGGCATAAAGATTTATAAATATTTAAAATCGAAGGGGAATGCATTATATCCTGGTATTGGAAATTATAGTGATATATCATCTTCTAAAGATTGGGGAGACTATAACAATATTAGTGTGCCGACTGATTCAACGTTATCTGAAATTTTCTTTTTATAACACATACGAAATTAGAGAAAAGATTTTTTTCTGAACACAAATAAAATGAAAGGCATTATTGATTCAAGGAATTTTTAATGAACTCTTAAACTCCTTATTTGAGTTGCTTTCTTATGAAATTGAAGCAAATACAGTGGAACTTTCCAGTGTGTATTCAGTATTGCAAGATGTGTTAGATATTGTAAAATACAACACAGATTGTTTTGATGAAAATTAAAAAAATTTGATTTTTAGATTAGAGTACATATTGAATAAAGAATCTTATATTATCAATAATTCACCTACAGAAATTGGTTATTTTGATTCATTAGATGATATTAATAATTTTTTTATGATGGACTTTATTGACCATATACAACGTAATCTTTGTTTATTAAAAAAACTGAAGAGAAGATTGACAAGTCTACTGAAAAAAATTTGTTTTGAGGGATATTTTTAGCGATATTACTGGAGGTTTTCGATAATACAGATATACCTAGTTTAGGTAATATTCTTTTAATTAATTTAAAAGGCAGTAATCTTTAATAATATTCACTTGAAGAAATAGTGCAGCCGTTGAGCGCCTGCGGAGAGAAAATACCAGAAAATCGCACAAAAGAACAGTACGAATTAGAGAAGGAGTTTCAGCCACTTTTTTTGACTTTTTTTAGCGGAAGATAAGAAAGATTTGTCAAATGTAAAATTATATAGCAGTAAAAATTTTTATGATGGATGAAAATGCTGATAGTAAAATATCAAGGGGTGTTTATTTAAAACCTGATAATACAGGAGAGTATGTAATTGAGCAAGGGGGACAAAATACGGAGTTTCATGCTCAGTATAATAACAGCGAATTACAATATGATAAGGAGGTGCCTCAAGAATATGATTTAGAGGTTTTAAATCTGAAATTAGAGCCTAAATTTTTTTCCAAGAACTATCTATTTTTTTGATTACATGACCAAACATCCTGATACAGGTATGAAACGGATTGATTATAATATTGTAGATGCAAGTAAATATTTTAATAATTTAAAAAGAAAAGTATGGATTAAAAAAAGATTGTTCAACCTCTGTTGATGTAATGATTAATAGCGAGGGTCATTTTGAGCTTATACTAGAATTCTCTGACGAAGAACGATTACTTGTAATTACGAATTCAATTGTGATAGATATGGAGTGATAAATGAATAAAAAAAGTAATTATAGAAAAAGTGTGAGGATTTTTTTCAGCAAATATTCCTTATTATGTTTTATATATTTGAAAATAGTAAAAAGTCATATATCAAATAGTCAAATTAAGAGATAAGGAATAGAGGCGACTATATGCTTCTCATGTTGCTGACGATTAATAGCTTAGTATTTTTAAATATCACAGCCTTTATTTCGTCTTTTCTTTAGCCATCAGTTGTGTTAAAATAATTAAAAAAACAAAGGAGTCTTTATGTCAGAAATTAAGATCAAACGCGAGACAGGTTTTGTAGGGATTATTGGGAAGTTTCCAATCTTTATCAATGATCAGAAAGTTGGCGCAATTAAGAATGGTGACGAGGCTATTTTTCCTATTGAGGGAGAAGAAGCTGTTGTTCGTGTAGGAGCAGCTCCTATGAAAACTAAGCCAGTGACAGTTAAAGCAGGGCAAACCTTGCTGATTGAAACAAATTTTACTAATTTTTCTATTTGTTTGGGAACTTTAGTAGTTGCTTTTCTATTTGGTGGATTGCTTCGTGCGATTCTCTTGATTCTTTATATTGTTTTAATGTTCCTTCTTCCTTTCTACTCTGCTAGAATTGCAGAATAAACTTGATACCAGCAGATGCTGGTTTTTTGTATGTTATTTTTTGAAAATGTAGCTAATCTTTTGACAAGATTTCTGAAAGGGTTTACAATAAAATTAACAAATTATAAAGCGAGGTATATTTATGGCAAAAATGAATGCTGCGCGTTGGTATGGCGCTAAAGATGTTCGTATTGAAGAAGTGGATGTACCGGAAGTTAAACCGCATCAGGTTAAGATTGCGGTCAAGTTCACAGGAATCTGCGGAACTGACCTGCATGAATACTTGGACGGACCGATTTTTATTCCGACGGAAACAGAGCATGTCTACTCTGGCCAGAAAGCGCCTGTAACCTTGGGGCATGAGTTTGCTGGAGAAATTGTTGAGGTCGGCAGTGCTGTGACGCGAGTCAAGGTTGGCGACCGGGTAACGGTTGAGCCTATTTTGGCTAAGCATAATCTGATCGGTGATTACAATCTGGACCCTAATCTAAACTTTGTCGGTTTGGCGGCAGACGGTGGTTTTGCCAAATACTGTGTTTTGGATGGAGACATTGTTCACAAAGTTCCAGACAGCCTTAGCTATGAGCAGGCAGCCTTGACAGAACCTGCTGCTGTGGCTGTTTACGCGGTCCGTCAGTCAGCTCTTAAGACGGGCGATACAGCGGTTGTCTTCGGTTTGGGGCCAATCGGGCTCTTGATTATTGAGGCATTGCGGGCAGCCGGGGCCTCTAAGATTTATGGTGTCGAGTTATCTCCAGAACGCCAAGCCAAGGCAGAGGAGCTTGGGGCCATCATTGTGCGGCCAGAAGAAGGCGAAGGTGTGGTAGCTGCTATTCATCGTTTAACTGGTGGCGGGGCAGATGTATCTTATGAAGTAACTGGGGTGCCGGTTGTGCTGGGGCAGGCTTTGGCTGCTGTTCACAAGGCAGGGGAATGTATGGTAGTTTCTATCTGGGAGCGAGAAGCCAGCGTCAATCCTAATGAATTTGCCATTCAAGAAAAACGCTCAAGGGTATTATCGCCTATCGGCATATTTTCCCTAAGGTGCTGGAGCTGATGGAGCAGGGTTATTTCTCTGCTGACAAGCTTGTGACCAAGAAGATTAAGCTGGAGGATATTGTGCAAGAAGGCTTTATCGAGCTGACGCAGGACAAGGCGCAGATCAAGATTTTGGTATCGCCGGAATAAATCTTTGCTTAATCATGAGATGAAAATCAGTCAAAACTGGCTGATTTTTCTTTATGGTTTGTGCTATAATAGCCAAAGATATAGAAAGAGGTTTAGGATGTCAAAAGTTTTGAAAGGGACTATTTACACATTAGCTGCTGGAATTGCTTGGGGGCTTTCTGGTACTAGCGGCCAATATCTGATGGGGCATGGTTTTTCTGCGCTAGCGCTGACCAATCTCCGCTTATTGCTTTCAGGCGTCGCCTTGATGGGTGTCGCCTATTTGGCAAATCGGGACCATTTTCGGAAGCTCTTAAAAGATAAGTCTTCCTTGTTTTCTATTTTTATTTTTGCCCTCTTTGCTATGTTTCTCAACCAATTTGCCTACTTGGAGGCCATTCGAGAAACCAACGCAGGAACAGCGACGGTCTTGCAATACCTTTGCCCAATAGGGATTTTGGCCTATGTCTGTATCAAGGATCGGGTTGCGCCGACAGTATCGGAGCTTTGTTCTATGCTGTTAGCGATTGGAGGGACCTTTTTGATTGCGACCCACGGTCAGCTGAATCAGTTAGCCATTACCCCGAAAGGTTTATTGGTTGGTCTCTTTTCAGCTTTTACACATGGGCTTTACATCTTGCTCTCTATTGACTTGATTAAGAAATGGGGCAGTATACTGGTGATTGGCAATGGAATGACCATGGCAGGGCTTCTCTTGCTTCCCATTAGCGGTTTACCTCAGCACCAGTGGGATTTCAGTCCCAATATTCTGTTGGCCTTGGTGGGAATCGTGGTCGTTGGAACCATCTTTTCCTATACAGTCTTTTTAAAGGGTACTTCCCTCATAGGTCCTGTCAAATCCAGTCTTCTAGCTTCCATTGAGCCTATTTAAGCGGTCTTCTTTGCCTTTTTCTGATGAATGAGCGTTTTTATGTCCTTGATCTGGTAGGGATTGCTATGATTTTAATAGCTGTTTCGCTCATTTCTCTTAAAGACTTATGGCTGCAAAAGAAGAAAAAGTCTTGCAACCTCTCTTAGTTGAACCATTATATATGGGAGACAAAAAGGATAAATAAAAAGGAGTTGAGTTCATTCAACTTCTTTTTTATTTGGAGACCATTTTCCAGAAAAAATCAATGATATAAGTCAGTCCGTAGGTATAGATGACGAGAGTGATGGGCTTGCAGAGAAGGATAATCAGCATGTACTTTTTGAAAGTCATCTTGGTCAGGGCCGCCAGCATGCAGAGAAAATCTGCTGGACTGATGGGCCAAATCATCATGAAGATAAAGAAGCGCTCAAAGCGATTACCCTTATCCAGCCAGCCGATGTATTTATCATAAGTGCGCTTGCTGACGACAGACTGGACAAAGGCCGGACCATAGGTGCGCGCCAGATAAAATATCAGGGCGCAGCCAATGACAATGCCGATATAGTTATAAATAGTGCCAACGATATGGCCGTAGATGAAAACACCAGCGACAGAGGTCAGGGCGCCAGGGATAATGGGCACGACCGTCTGTAGAATCTGCAGGAAGATAAAGAGAGGTGGTCCCCAGATGCCAGCCTGCTGGATAAAGGCTGAGAGAGTTTCCTTGGAATGGAGGATGCCAGCGAAATAGGCCCAAAGACAAAAGGCCACCGTTCCTAGAGCGCCAATGGCGGACGACCAGTTGATAATCTTTTGCAAAAGAGGGGAAACAGCCTGCATCTGTCTGTTTTTTTCTGCCATACAAACCTCCAGGACATTTATACTATCACCACTATAATATCATCTTTTGTCCTTTTTGTAACCTTTGAGACTGAAGGTGCCAAAAAGCCCATTTTATGCTATAATAATGAGAATACGAATTTTTGGAGAGAGATGTGGCGATTGAAGATTATATGCCGGACTTTGCGGTCGAGGCAGTTTACGATTTGACAGTAGAGAGTTTGAAAGACAGGGTATCAAAGCGGTTTTGGTGGATTTGGATAACACCTTGATTGCTTGGAATAATCCTGATGGGACCCCAGAGATGAAGAAGTGGCTCCATGATTTGCGGGACGCGGGCATTCGGATTATTGTGGTGTCCAATAACAATCAAAAACGGGTCAAGCGGGCTGTTGAAAAGTTTGATATTGACTATGTCTACTGGGCGATGAAACCCTTCACTTGGGGAATTGATCGGGCGCTCAAGCTTTTTCATTTTGAAAAAAAGGAAGTGGTCATGGTGGGCGACCAGCTCATGACGGATATTCGGGCAGCTCATCGGGCTGGGATTCGTTCGATTTTGGTCAAACCGCTGGTCGAGCACGACTCTATCAAAACCCAGATCAATCGGGCGCGTGAACGCCGTGTGCTCAAAAAAATCACTGAAAAATACGGCCCAATTCAATACAAAAAAGGAATTTAAGCATGGAAGAACTTCTCTGTATCGGCTGCGGAGCCCCTATTCAGACAGAAGATAAGGGCAAGCTAGGCTACACGCCCCAGTCAGCCCTAGAAAAAGGCTTGGAGACGGGTGAACTCTATTGTCAGCGCTGTTTCCGCCTGCGCCATTATAATGAAATCAGCGACGTCCAGCTGACGGATGATGACTTTCTGCGGCTTCTGCATGAGGTTGGAGATAGCGACGCCTTGGTCGTCAATGTTGTCGATATTTTTGACTTTAATGGATCGGTCATCCCTGGCTTGCCTCGCTTTGTCGCAGGAAATGATGTTCTCTTGGTCGGGAATAAAAAGGACATTTTGCCTAAGTCAGTCAAGGATAGCAAGGTGACCCAATGGCTGACGGAGCGGGCTCACGAAGAAGGCCTGCGTCCAGTTGATGTGGTCCTGACCTCTGCTCAGAACAAGCAGGCCATTAAGGACTTGATTGACAAGATTGAGCATTGCCGCAAGGGACGTGACGTTTATGTGGTTGGCGTGACTAATGTAGGCAAGTCCACTTTGATTAACGCTATTATTCAAGAAATCACGGGCGATAAGGATATTATTACGACTTCGCGCTTCCCTGGTACAACTCTGGATAAAATCGAGATTCCTTTGGCAGACGGCAGTCATATCTATGATACACCGGGCATTATCCATCGTCACCAGATGGCTCATTATCTTTCTGCTAAGAATCTCAAATACATCAGTCCTAAAAAGGAAATCAAACCCAAAACCTACCAGCTCAATCCTGAGCAAACCCTCTTTTTGGGTGGTTTAGGTCGCTTTGACTTTGTGGCAGGCAACAAGCAGGGCTTCACGGCTTATTTTGACAATGAGCTTAAGCTCCACCGGACCAAGTTGGAAGGTGCCAGCGGCTTTTATGACAAGCATGTCGGCAGTCTCTTAGTGCCACCGGTTGGCAAGGAAAAGGAAGAGTTTCCAGCCTTGGTCAAGCATGAATTTACTATCAAGGACAAGACAGATATCGTCTTCTCTGGTTTGGGCTGGATTCGCGTCAGTGGTCTGCCAGAGTAGCTGGATGGGCACCAGAGGGTGTGGCGGTTGTCACTCGGAAATCTATTATATAATACTCAAGAAACCAAGGGGAATAAATCTCCTTAAAATAAGGAAGGAAAAGGCCATGAGCAGTGGGGAAAAGCAGCTCCCAACTGACCTCAAGCCTTATAGAAGAACATGACACTAACATCAAAACAAAGAGCCTTTCTCAACAGTCAGGCACATAGTCTCAAACCTATCATTCAGATAGGGAAAAATGGACTCAACGACCAAATCAAAACCAGCGTCCGTCAGGCACTGGATGCGCGAGAACTGATCAAGGTTACGCTCTTGCAGAATACAGATGAGAATATCCATGAAGTTGCTGAGATTTTGGAAGAAGAAATCGGAGTGGATACAGTGCAAAAGATTGGCCGAATCTTGATTCTCTACAAGCAGTCCAGCAAGAAGGAAAATCGCAAACTCTCTGTCAAAGTCAAGCAAATTTAAGAACAAATTTCTGTGGAGATGTCAGCCTATGGCTATTGAATTACTGACCCCCTTTACCAAGGTGGAATTAGAACCAGAAGTTAAAGATAAAAAACGCAAGCAGATTGGCATTTTAGGTGGGAATTTCAACCCTGTCCATAATGCTCATTTGGTCGTAGCGGATCAAGTCCGCCAACAGTTAGGCTTGGATCAGGTTCTGCTTATGCCAGAGTATGAGCCACCCCATGTGGATAAGAAAGAGACTATCGATGAAAAGCATCGGCTGAAAATGCTGGAGCTGGCTATTGAGGGTATTGAAGGCCTAGGAATTGAAACCATTGAGCTGGAGCGTAAGGGAATTTCCTATACCTACGACACTATGAAGCTCCTGACAGAGCAACATCCCGATACGGACTATTACTTTATCATCGGTGCGGATATGGTGGACTATCTGCCCAAGTGGTACCGGATTGATGAGCTGGTTGAGCTAGTTCAATTTGTCGGTGTTCAGCGGCCGCGCTACAAGGCGGGGACTTCTTACCCTGTCATCTGGGTGGATGTGCCCCTTATGGATATTTCCTCCAGTATGGTGCGGGATTTCTTGCTCAGGGACGGACTCCTAATTTCCTGCTGCCTCAGCCGGTCTTAGACTATATTGAGAAAGAAGGACTTTACCTATGACCTATGAAAGCTATATCAGCATGAGTCGTGAGGCCTTACTGGCTAAGATGGAAACCGTCATGCCTGAGAAACGCCTGCGGCATTGTCTAGGTGTGGAAAAGGCTGCTCGTGAATTAGCGGAGCACTTCGGTCTTGATGTTGAAAAAGCGGGTTTGGCAGGACTCCTGCACGACTATGCTAAAAAAGTCTCGGATGAGGAATTCCGATCCTTGATTGACAAATACCGGCTAGATCCTGACCTAAAAAACTGGGGCAATAATGTCTGGCATGGAATGGTGGGTATTTACAAGATTCAGGAAGACTTAGGCATCGAAGATGCTGAGATACTGCGAGCCATCGAGATTCATACAGTGGGCAGTGATACCATGTCTGAGCTGGACAAGGTGGTCTATGTCGCTGACTATATCGAGCACAACCGGGACTTTCCGGGAGTTGACAAGGCCAGAGAGCTGGCTCAGCGCTCACTCAATCAAGCTGTGGCCTATGAAACAGCAAGGACTGTGGAGCATCTAGCCCATAAGAAGATGCCCATCTATCCGCAGACCTTGGAGACCTACAATGCCTTTGTAGGGTATTTGAAGGAAATAGAAGAATGAAAACAGCTCTAATCATTATATATGTACAAAATATCTTAGTGGAAACAGGTTTTCAGTCTGATAAAATGATGGATAAAATTTCCTTTCTGCAGCATCAGGCTAGGAGTAAAGGTGTCGAAATTATCTATATTCAGCATATGGAAAATCCAGAAGACAGTGCATTGGAAGATTGGCAGTTGTCTCCTCTCTTAAATCGGAAGTCAGATGAAAAGGTCTTTCAGAAGAAGTATAATAGTATATTTAAAGAGACAGGTTTGAAGGATTACTTGGATAAAGAAGATATTGGTCGTCTAGTTTTATGTGGAATGCAGACAGAATATTGTGTAGATGCATCGGTTAAAGTTGGATTTGAATTTGATTATAAACTTGTCATTCCAGAAGGTGCTTTTACAACTTTTGATGGAGAAGACGCTTCGGCAGAAAAAATAAATACTTTTTACCAAAAAATTTGGGACGGACGTTTTGCGGATGTTCTAGATTACAAAAACATTTTTAATTAAAGAGGAACTATGAAAGAACAAGAATTATTGGAACTGGTCGTGAAAGCGGCTGATGAAAAGCGTGCAGAAGATATTGTGGCTTTGGACTTGCAAGGTCTGACTACTGTGACAGATTACTTTGTCATCGTCAGCTCTATGAACAGTCGTCAGCTGGATGCGGTCGCTGAAAATATCCGTGAGAAAGCTGCAGCGGCGGGTGTTTCTGCTGGTCATGTTGAGGGTGATGCAGCTGGTGGCTGGGTACTCTTAGACTTGGGAGGCATCGTCGTCCATGTCTTTTCTGAGGAAATGCGGGTGCATTACAATCTGGAAAAGTTGTGGCACGAAGCAACTGGTGTGGATGTTGCAGCCTTATTGGAAGAAAAAAACAAGTGATTTTTTGCCTTTAGGCAGAAAGCAGAATTCGGCTCAGTCAGCCTGCTGGCTGGGCTATTTTTGAAAGGAAAAGTATGGCAACTTATGAAACCTTCGCGTCGGTTTACGATGCGATTATGGATGATTCTTTGTATGAGAAGTGGACGGATTTCAGCCTGCGTCATTTTCCAAAGGATAAGAAAAAGCTGCTGGAGCTGGCTTGTGGTACGGGGATTCAGTCTATTTATTTTAAGAAAGCGGGTTTCGAGGTGACGGGGCTGGATCTGAGTCAGGAAATGCTGGATTTGGCAAAGAAGCGTAGCAGAGAGGCCGGTTTGGACATTCCCTTTATCCAGGGCAATATGCTGGATTTGAGTGACGTTGGTCAGTTTGATTTGGTGACTTGCTATTCAGACTCAATTTGCTATATGGAGGACGAAGTTGATGTCGGTCAGGTTTTCACTCAAGTCTACCAGCATCTAAATGAAGGGGGCCGCTTTATCTTTGATGTGCACTCGATTTACCAGATTGACGAGGTTTTTCCAGACTATTCTTATCATGAAAATGCTGAAACCTTTGCTATGGTCTGGGATTCTTATGCGGACGAACCGCCTCATTCCATCGTGCATGAGCTGACCTTCTTTGTCCAAGACGAAGATGGGCGCTTCACGCGCCATGATGAGGTGCATGAGGAGCGGACCTATGAGATCCTGACCTATGATATCTTGCTGGAGCAGGCTGGCTTTAAGAATGTCAAGGTTTATGCGGACTTTGAGGACAAGGAGCCGACTGACAAGAGCGTTCGCTGGTTCTTTGTGGCGGAGAAATGAGATGACAGTTACCGGTATTATCGCAGAGTTTAATCCTTTTCATAATGGGCACAAATATCTGCTGGAGCAGGCTTCTGGTCTGAAAATTATCGCTATGAGTGGTAATTTTGTTCAGCGAGGGGAGCCGGCTATCGTGGACAAGTGGACTCGGGCACAGATGGCTTTGGAAGCTGGAGCGGATCTGGTCCTTGAGTTGCCTTTCTTAGTCAGCGTTCAGGCGGCAGACTTTTTCGCTAAGGGGGCAGTAGACATCTTAGAGAGACTGGGCATTGATCATCTAATGTTTGGAACTGAGGAAGTGCTGGACTATGAGAGTATTTCCAAGGTCTATGGTGAAAAGGCAGAGCAGATGGAGGCTTACCTGGCTGGACTGCCTGACTCCCTATCCTATCCCCAGAAGACTCAGGCTATGTGGCAGGAGTTTGCAGGGCTCAATTTCTCAGGCTCTACGCCCAACCATATCTTGGGCTTGGCCTATGCCAAAGCTGTGGCGGGAAAAACTATAAAGTTGTACCCGATTCAACGTCAGGGCGCTGGTTATCATTCCTTATCAGCTAATCAGGGATTTGCTTCCGCAACTGCCCTTCGTCAGAATCTGGATCAGCCAGACTTTCTCAAAAAATTCACTCCGGCTTATGACTTGCTCGAGACGGCAGCAAAGGTGACTTGGGCAGACCTCTTTCCTTATCTTCGTTACCAGATAGTGACCTGTCCGGATTTAACAGACTTTTATCAGGTCAATCAGGAGTTGGCCGTCAGGATTAGAGTGGCCTTGAAAAGCAGTGAGACCATAGGAGAGCTAGTTGAGCAGGTAGCAACCAAGCGCTATACCAAGGCTAGGGTTCGGCGTCTGCTGACCTATATCCTAGTCGGAGCTAGGCAAGAAGAGCTTCCGTCAGGTGTTCATATTTTAGGCTTTTCCGAGCAGGGGCGCCAGCATTTGTCCCAGCTTAAGGGAAAAGTTGAACTAGTCAGCCGTATCGGCAAGGAGCCATGGGATGGTCTAACCCAGCAGGCTGATAAGGTCTATCAACTAGGCAACTCTGCACTTAGGGAACAGAATTTTGGACGGGTTCCGATTATGAGAGACAAGTAAGGCTGAATGTTCAGCCTTTTTGCTTTGTTTGCGACGGTAAATAAAAAATGGTATAATAAACAAATAAATTTGTTTTCACTAAGGAGCATGATTTGCTTTTTAGCGGTTTGACTGTAGGTATGAAAGCTAGCATTCGGTCAATAAAACATTGCTGTGCTGATTGAATGCTTATCTTTCCTATCCATGTTTCAAAGGAGGAAGACTCATGAAATTCAAAAAGATTACCTTTATGGCACTTACAGCTTTACTGACGCTTAGTTTAGGTGCTTGTAGCTTGATTGGGCAGAAGCATTCTCAAAAGAATCAAGGTGGGACTGAGAATAGCTCCCGTGAGAGCCAGAAGAATACTTCTTCTGACGATATTGAAGAACTCTTGGAGAAAGCAGAAACTGCGAATGAAGATCTAACTTCAATGAAAAATGAAGGTGAAATTATCTATCACTGTAGATGATTCCAATAAAACTCAAACGATGAGCGGGGATCTTCTCTATGATAAAAGCACGGATGAGCTGGCCAAGGGGCATTTAATCATAGATGGAAAAGAGAGCGGTCAGGAGAGTTATCAAGAAGCGATTATGCCAGGCGGAGAGAATAAACTTTTGTATACTCGTTCTTCTAAAAATGGAACATGGTCTAAGCAAGAAATGGGAAGCGGAGCAGATTATTATGTTCAGCCCGATTATTTCAAACTCATGGATGGCTTTTATCAAATGGCTGATGATGTCACTGTAAAGGAAAGCGGTGATGAATATATCTTTAAATTAAGCAGTAAAAACGCTGACTTGCTGGGGCTTTTTGGTGAAGAATTCAAACTAGAGCTAACAGGTGTTACTCAGGCTGATATGGATAAGAAGTTAGAAGTACGCTTGGATAAAAAGACCTTATTCTTAAAAGACTTTAAGCTAGGTCTATCTTATAAGGGTGAAGAAGGTAGTTTGGATGTTCAAACAGATACTCAATATTCTGACTGGAATAAGGTAGAGGAAGATGAATTTAAAGCGCCTCAGTAAAGCATAAGCAGAATTATTTCTAAAGAATTAGCTGAGAAAGAAAGGAAAAGTCATGCCTTTATTGTTTGCTTTTCGCTATCGTAGAGGATTCTATTTGACTATAGTCATCTTGGCATCTGTCTTTTTAGCCTTAAGCATTATTTTTGGAATTTTAGCTTACTTTATACTATTTTCTTTCGAAAAGGCCATGCCTGGAGCAGGAATACGCACGTTCAGTTTGCCTTTTATACTTGCTTTTTTCATGACTGCTATAGTCGAAATCTTTGCAATAGTCCATGCGGGGCGCAAGCTGAGTAAAAAGTGCTTTGTTCTTGCGGGAACAGAATGGGGCTTGAGCGTGCGAGGTGCTTTCTTGAAAGAGCATAGCTTTGCTTGGAATCAGCTAGAAAGCATCTTTTACCGGCCGGCTTGGGGCAGAACTTCTGATGGGCAGCCTTCTTTTCGACTGGGGGTCAGGCGCTATCGGAGAGACTACCTATATGTCAAGCCTTATCATGGCAAGTCCATCCGAGTAGATGTCACATTTTTGGATGGCAGAATAGAGGATGTTTTTGACTGCTTAAGCAGGTGCAAACCCGATTTGCCTATTGTGAAATTATCAGTGATATTTTTGATGGATTTCGCAAAGGTCCGTTATGACAGACCTGCCGGTTTCGGGAAATAGAATGTACCGTCCAGTTGCTCTTTTAGCGACTGGATTTTTTATGGAATAGAAATAGGTGTAAAGTTAAAGAAACCAAGCTGGTTCTTCTAAAAGCTATCATTTTTTCTTAGTGATTTTTCTGATTCCCTGTGTTATAATAAGAAAGATTAAAAATGTAATTTATCAAAAGGAGAATCTCCAATGGGACGTAAATGGGCCAATATTGTGGCAAAGAAAACGGCCAAAGACGGCGCGAACTCAAAAGTATATGCTAAGTTTGGTGTGGAAATCTATGTAGCAGCTAAAAAAGGTGATCCAGATCCAGAGTCTAACACAGCTTTGAAATTCGTTATTGACCGAGCTAAGCAGGCTCAGGTGCCGAAGCATGTCATTGACAAGGCCATCGATAAGGCAAAAGGAAACACTGACGAAACCTTTACTGAAGGCCGCTATGAAGGATTTGGGCCGAACGGTTCTATGCTGATTGTCGATACCCTGACTTCAAATGTCAATCGGACTGCAGCCAATGTTCGTGCTGCCTTTGGGAAAAATGGCGGTAATATGGGAGCTAGTGGCTCTGTATCTTATCTTTTTGATAATAAAGGCGTGATTGTCTTTGCTGGGGACGACGCTGACAGCGTCTTTGAACAGCTGCTGGAAGCGGATGTGGATGTTGATGATGTTGAAGCAGAAGAAGGAAGCATCACTGTTTATACAGCGCCAACTGACCTTCACAAGGCTATCGTGGCTCTGCGTGAATCTGGCATTCAAGAATTCCAAGTAACCGAGCTTGAAATGATTCCTCAGTCTGAAGTTGAGTTGACTGGTGACGATCTGGAAACTTTTGAAAAACTTTATAGCGTTTTAGAAGACGATGAAGATGTCCAAAAAATCTATACGAATGTAGATGGATTCTAAAGATACTTGACCTGTAGTTGGAGCTACAGGTTTTTCTGTAATGAGAAGTATCAAACTGTATTTACCAGTCAAGATAAGTATGGTAAAATAGAAAGGTCATATTATTAAGTTGTTAAGGAGACAATGATGAAAAAAGTATTTCAATACGCGACCTTGCTTCTAGCAGGAATGAGCTTAACAGCCTGTGCCTTTCTTCCGACTTCAAATCAGGATATTCCAAGTAAGCAAAGTCAGGAGAAGAAGGACAAGAAAGCAGCCAGCAATGGGCAAGTAGAGGTCAAGATTAAGGAAGGCCAGTTTATTTTGCCAAGCAATGGGGCCGCTGATTCAAAATACTTAGCTTTGTCATTGGAAATTAAGAATAAAACGGATGAAAAAATCATGATTTCCTCTTCAGACATTGGCTTTTATGATTCAGAAGGTGAGAAAATCCAGCCTGTCGGAGTTTATGATGATGCAGAAAACTTTAAAATACTGAAATATGAAGATTTAGCTAAGGGAAAGACTCTTTCTGGTTATCTTGTATTTAAGGTTGAAAAGGATGAAAAATATGAACTGCACTATGAGAAGAAAATTTATGATGCTGATGAGAAAACAGAAGAAATCAAGCTAAATGTTGATCCTTCAAGTTATCCTGATCAAATCGAAGAGTCAAAGAAATTAGCTTCTGATTATCTGAATGCTGTTTTCTTAGGTGGAGACGCCAAAAGCAAAGACAAGGCAAAGTCATCCAAGGGCAAGGAAGATTTTGTCTTAGGCGGTAATTTGGAGCAAGATAAAAATGATTTTAGAGCAGCTTTTGCTGAAGACTTCAAACGTAAATTGCATGACTATCCCTTTACTGATAAGGAAGTCAATGCCTTTATCGATGCCTATGTGGAAAATAATGCAAAACGCTCCGAAATTTCTTATACAGTAGCCCAGTACATGCCGAATGAGATAGTGATCAAGATTAAACCGAGAACGGTCAGTCTAAGCAAAACCATCCTGAACTACAGTAAAGAGTTTTCTGATAAGCATCGTTCTGAGTATGCGAATCTTTCGGAATTCTATAAAGCACAAGATAAGAATTATGCTGATGACATGATGGCTGGATTGGACTCACGGCCGCTTCTCACCCCAGAACGAGATTATCAGCTGAAATTTGTCAAGACAGATGGCAAATGGGTCTTGGAGCGTGATTTTTCTTATGAATCCATTGTCATTTCTTTCGAAGGCGATATCTCATAATAGCAAAATTAGAGGGCTAATTATTGATTATTTGCTCTCTATTTTTGTATCCGCGTCCAGCTTTGTGCTATACTGGTTGATAGATAGGTGTATTCGAGTAAAGGAGTCGGCCATGAAAAAATTTTATGATAAACTGATGCAAACGCGGCATTATCTTCATCAGCATCCAGAGCTGTCTGGGCAGGAATTTGAAACGACGGCTTTTCTAAAAGGCTATCTGGAAGATTTGGAGATTAGGATTTTGGAATCCGGTCTGAAAACGGGCTTGGTTGCCGAGATTGGCTCTGGCAAGCCGGTTATTGCCCTGAGGGCTGATATCGATGCTCTGCCCATTTTGGAGCGGACAGGTCTACCTTATGCCAGTCAGAATTCAGGCGTCATGCACGCTTGCGGCCATGATTTTCATCAGACCAGCCTTTTGGGGGCAGCGGAGCTGCTCAAGGCTATGGAAGGAGATTTGAGAGGGACAATCCGTCTGATTTTCCAGCCAGCTGAGGAAACTTCTCAGGGAGCCAGTCAGGTTCTTGCGACAGGTCTGCTGGACGATGTGTCAGCTATTATCGGTTTTCACAATATGCCGCAGCTCAAGGCGGGACAGTTGGCACTTAAAGCTGGAGCCATGATGGCTGGGGTTGAGAAGTTCAAGGTGGAGGTAGAAGGAGTCAGCAGCCATGCGGCTAGACCAGATTTGGGTGTTGATACAGTATTGACCTTGACTAGTATGATTCAAAACCTGCAGGCTCTAGTGGCTCGCACAGTATCTCCTTTTGAAGCGGCTGTCTTATCTGTGACTCATATCGAAGCAGGAGCGACCTGGAATGTACTGTCGCAATCGGGCTTTTTTGAAGGAACCATTCGCAGCTTCAATCCGACCTTGCAGCAACGCCTCAAGGAAGATTTTATCCGAATTGTAGAGAATACAGCGGAGAATTTTGGGGCTCAAGTCAGGATTTCTTGGGACCATACTCCTCCAGTGACCTATAATGATCCCGAATTGGCCGAGCTGCTCTATGAGCACTCACAGAATCTGGCTGAGGTCCTGCCTGCCAGTCCATCCTCGGCTGGAGAAGATTTTGCCTTTTATCAGGAGAAGCTTCCAGGTGTCTTTGCCTTTATCGGCTCAAATGGGGCAGAAAATGCTCCTGACCTCCATCACGACAGCATGATCATTGACGATGAAGCCTTCAAAGTTTCTGTTCCTTACTATGTCGAAAGTGCCCTCTTTCTCCTGCAGCACTACAGGAAAAAAGTCTAGCGAATGACTGACTCAAAGCTGATAAAGAAAAGCTATCACTTCCATAAAAAATATATAATGGTCAAGCTTCTCCTTATTTGATATGATAAAGAAAGACTTTTTAGGAGGAATTCGAAATATGAACCTGAAGAAAACCTTGAAATACTTCTCTCTGGCAGCCGTCAGTGTCTTGGCCATTGGTGCCCTAGTGGCCTGCTCATCATCAAGTAATAAGAAAACAGAGAAAACAAAGGTAGAAGTCGGAACAGTGGGAACGACCAAACCATTTTCATACGAGGATAAGGACGGTAAACTGACTGGCTACGATATCGAAGTCCTTCGTGCTATCTTTAAGGATTCAGACAAGTATGAAGTCAATTTCAATAAGACCAAGTGGGCTTCTATTTCTCAGGTCTGGACAGCGACCGCTACCAGATTGGTGCCAATAATATCAGTTACTCTGAAGAACGGGCTAACAAATATCTCTATGCTAGTCCATATGCGAAAAATCCAACAGTTTTAGTTGTCCGTAAAGGTGAGGGTATTAAATCGCTGGATGATATTGGCGGCAAGTCTACTGAGGTTGTTCAGGGGACTTCAACAGCTCAGCAACTAGAGGACTACAACAAGGAGCATAGCGATAAACCGACAAAAATCAATTATACGGACGGAACCATTCAGCAAATCTTGGCCAATCTCAATGACGGCCGTACGGACTATAAGATTTTTGAGCGCATAACTGTAGAGTCTATTATCAAAGACCAAGGCTTGGATAATCTGGAAGTGATTGAACTTCCAAGCGACCAGCAGCCTTATGTCTATCCGATTATTGCAAGCGGTCAGGAAGACTTGCAAAAATTTGTCAACAAGCGAATCAAAGAACTTTATGAGGACGGTACGCTTGAAAAACTATCACAAGAATTCTTTGGCGGCTCTTACCTGCCAGATGCAAAAGATATCAAGTAAGAAATCCCATCAAGTTCGGTCTGCATTTGGCTGACTAGACTTTGATACAAGAAATACGATAAGGGCGGGGAAGCTTATTTCCCCAGCCCTTTATCTGCTGTTAATAGGAGTAACGCATGCCTTTCTCAACTGAGACTGAACAAATCAAGAAATTTGAAAACGACGAGGTAGCCCAGCACTATTTTGAAGTGCTACGGACCTTGATCTCTAAAAAATCGATCTTTGCCCAGCAGGTTGGCTTGCAGGAAGTAGCCAACTATTTGGGAGAGATTTTTACAGCTGCAGGTGCCAAGGTCATGATTGACGACAGCTATACTGCTCCATTTATTTTGGCGGAGTTTCGTTCTTCAAATCCTGCCGCTAAGACCATTATTTTCTACAACCACTACGATACAGTGCCGGCAGACGATGACCAGCCATGGACAAATGATCCTTTTACATTGTCTGTTCATTATGGGGTTATGTATGGGCGAGGAGTGGATGATGACAAGGGGCACATTACTGCTCGTCTGACAGCCGTTCGCAAGTATATTCGAGAGCACGGTGATTTGCCGGTCAATATCATCTTTATGATGGAAGGGGCAGAAGAGTCCGCTTCGACAGACTTAGATAAATATCTGGCCAAGCATCGCAAACGCCTGCGAGGAGCGGATTTGCTGGTCTGGGAGCAAGGCAGCCGCAATAATCTAGGACAGCTGGAAATCTCGGGCGGTAACAAGGGGATTGTTACCTTTGACATGACAGTCAAAAGTGCAGATGTAGACATTCATTCCAGCTTCGGCGGGGTTATTAATTCTGCTTCCTGGTACTTGCTCAATGCTCTATCCAGCTTGCGCAGTCCAGAAGGCCGCATCTTAGTTGAAGACATCTATGAGCAGGTTCAAGAGCCAAATGAACGGGAGATGGCCCTAATTGAGGAATATGCCCTGCGGACTCCTGCAGAACTGAGTCAGGTCTATGGCTTGAAATTGCCAGCTCTATTGGACGAACGTAAGGAATTTCTCCGTCGATTTTACTTTGAGCCTTCGCTGAATATTGAAGGCTTCGGATCAGGCTATCAAGGCCAAGGGGTTAAAACCATTTTGCCTTCAGATGCCCAGGCCAAGATGGAGGTTCGTTTGGTGCCAGGTCTGGAACCCCAGGATGTCTTGGACAAGATTCGTCAGCAGCTGGATAAAAATGGCTATCCAGCGGTTGAGCTGACCTATACCTTGGGAGAGATGAGCTATCGAAGCGACATGAGTGCACCTTCCATTCTCAATCTTATCGAACTGGCTAAAGATTATTACCAAGAGGGCATCTCTGTTCTGCCGACCTCAGCTGGAACTGGTCCGATGCACACGGTCTATGCAGCCTTGGAGGTTCCTATGGCGGCTTTCGGACTTGGCAATGCTAACAGCCGAGACCATGGCGGAGATGAGAATGTGAAAATTGCTGACTACTATACTCACATAGAGCTCATTCAAGACTTGATTGGTAGTTATCGTCGAGCTGACTAGCGGGAAAGGAAGGCTTATGCTATACTCTATAAGAAAAGACAAACTGAAGCAGGCTGGCTTCTTTTACCTCTTTTATTTCCTAGCCATGATCTTAGGCGTCTTGGTTGGACTTCTATTTGACCGCTCAGGCAATATGTTTTACGCTCCAGCTTTTACAGCTTTCTTTGGCGGAGTTCTGTTCATCTTCTATACAGAGAAAATAAAGACCTTCGGTCTGATCAGCGGCTTAGGCTGTCTGCTAGGTCTCTTCTTTCTGCTCAGTCGACATGGCTTTGGAGCCTTTCTACCAGGTTTGATTAGCGGTGTTTTAGCGGATATTATAGCTCGGTCAGGCAGCTATCAAAGGACTGTTAGAAGCTTGCTGGCTTTTATGCTTTTCAGCTTTAGCACAGCGGGTCCTATTTTCCTAATGTGGCTGGCGCCCAAGCAGTATGAAGCTAGTCTTCTTGCCAGAGGAAAGACTCAGGCTTATATCGAGCAAGTCATGCTTAAGCCAGAACCCAGCTTAGTCCTTTGGTTTGTAGCCAGCATTTTACTGGGCGCTTTACTTGGAGCCCTGTTAGGAAGGAAAATCCTTAAAGCTAGACTTTCCAAGTCAGCTTCGGTCTAAATACCATTGAAAATATAACTAAGGAGAAAACATGAACAATTTACTCGTACTCCAGTCGGACTTTGGTCTGGTAGATGGAGCTGTGTCAGCCATGATCGGAGTGGCGCTAGAAGAGTCGCCCACTCTGAAAATTCATCATCTGACTCACGATATCACCCCTTACAATATCTTTGAGGGCAGCTATCGTCTCTTTCAGACAGTTAATTACTGGCCAGCAGGAACGACTTTTGTCTCAGTGGTTGACCCGGGTGTTGGCTCCAAGCGTAAGAGTGTGGTAGCTAAGACGAAAAAGGGCCAGTACATCGTCACGCCTGACAATGGCACGCTGTCTTTCATCAAGAAGCATGTCGGCATTGAGGCCATTCGGGAAATTTCTGAGGTAGAAAATCGCCGCAAGGATACGGAGCATTCCTACACTTTCCACGGTCGTGATGTCTATGCCTATACGGGTGCCAAGCTAGCCAGCGGCCATATCAGCTTTGAAGAGGTTGGACCAGAGCTTAAAGTTGAAGACATTGTCGAAATTCAGGTAGTAGAGACCACGCTTGCGGATAATTATGTCAGCGGAGCTATTGATATCCTGGATGTCCGCTTCGGCTCTCTCTGGACCTCTATCACCCGCGAAGAATTCTGCACCTTGAAACCAGAATTTGGCGACCGCTTTGAAGTTACTATTTACAATAATGACATGCTGGTTTATCAAAACCAAGTAACCTATGGCAAGTCCTTTGCGGATGTCCGCATCGGCCAGCCTATCCTCTATATCAACTCCCTCTATCGGGTTGGCTTAGCGATTAACCAAGGTTCCTTTGCTAAGGCCTACAATGTTGGTGTCGGTGCCCAGTGGCATATTGAAATCAAGAGAATTGAAAATTAAGGAAGAAGAAAATGAAATAATACAATCAGAAACGTAGTCGCAACAGGAATTGGAGCTGCCCTATTCGTGGTCATCGGAATGATCAATATCCCAACGCCTGTACCCAATACCAGCATCCAGCTCCAATACCCTCTGCAAGCTCTTTTTAGCGTCATCTTTGGACCAATCGTTGGTTTCCTGATGGGCTTCATTGGCCATGCCATTAAAGACGCTATGAGCGGTGGCGGACTTTGGTGGTTCTGGATTGCCGGCAGCGGGGTCTTTGGTCTATTGGTTGGCTTCTTTAGAAAATTCTTCCAAGTGGAAGAAGGAAAATTTGAAGTCAAGGATATTATTCGCTTTAACTTGATTCAGTTTGGAGCCAATGCAATCGCTTGGCTAATCGGCCCGATTGGTGACGTGATTGTGTCTGGCGAGCCGGTCAATAAGGTTATTGCTCAAAGTATTGTAGCAATTCTGGTGAATTCTGCGACAGTAGCAGTCATCGGTACAGTCTTGCTGACTGCTTACGCTCGCACCCGCACCCGCGCAGGAAGTCTGAAAAAGGATTGATTACATCAAAAATTGAAAGATTGGGAGAATTCCTGGTCTTTTTTTGTACAAAATAAAAAACAAAATGTAATTTATATATTGCATTATTTAAAATATATTGTATAATAGACTTATAAAAATGAAGGGAGAAGCGATATGAAAAACATCAAAAATATATATTCACCACTTATTTGGCTTGTTTTGGGTATCATTTTTTTGGTTATAGGACTGAACAATCAAAATCAGACTTTTCTTATTTTTGCTGGCAGTGATATTACAATTGGTTGTGCACTTTTTAGGCATAGCAACAAAGAAGAAAAAAATGATAAGGATGATGACCATGGCAAAAAATCTTAGACTAAAAATGGCACGAGCTGAGCATGATATGACCCAGGGGGACTTGGCAGATGCTATCGGAGTGACCCGCCAGACCATTGGCCTGATTGAGGCAGGTAAGTACAATCCCAGTCTCAGTTTATGCTTAGCGATTTGCAAATGTCTCAATAAGACGCTGGATCAATTGTTTTGGATTGAATAGAGAAAGGACTAGTCATGAAAATTAAACTTATTAAACGACAGATCTTAGACGAACGGGAAGAGCAGCTTGTCAACAAGGCCGGCATCGAGGCTTTTAGTCTTTTGCTGTATGGTAGTCTAGCCTTATACGCTGGTTCTGTAGCTATGAATGCTGGAGCTATTCACTATCAGCTCTTCGTGGTTCTGATTGCCATTGCCTCTCTTTATTTCATGTGTCGAGCTCAGTATCTGGGAGCCAATTATTACAATAGTTTTAGTCTGACTATCTGGGGCATACTGGTTTCGACAGGCTTTCTGACTTTCTTGATTGCCTGCCAGAATTTCCAACTGAATCATGCTATTTATCGTAACAGTGTTTTTCATCCCATGTTTCTATTTGCCATTTTAATTACTTTTGTCATTCACTTTCCCTTTATGCTGCTGGTCAATATTTTCTTGGAGTATATAAATAAATGGCAGAAAAAGCGCTTTGAGAAGTATTTGGATCAGTTGGAAGAAGAGCGATAGGTTGTCCTTCTAATTTAAACTTTCCAGCTCTGCTATTTTTCAAACAAATATTTTGCTCAGCTTTTCTTCTCGCGTTATAATAAATAGATGAATTAAAAAATTCAGAAAATTTTTATAGAGAAAAGAGAGTTGAAATCTTATGGCAAAAGATATTCGCGTCCTACTTTACTACAAATATGTTCCGATTGAGAATGCTGAGAAATTTGCAGCTGATCATCTGGCCTTCTGTAAGTCCATTGGTCTTAAAGGCCGCATCCTAGTAGCAGATGAGGGAATCAATGGAACGGTTTCTGGTGATTATGAAACCACTCAAAAATACATGGATTATGTGCACAGCCTTCCGGGCATGGAAGACCTTTGGTTCAAGATTGACGAAGAAAATGAGCAAGCCTTCAAGAAAATGTTTGTTCGCTACAAGAAAGAAATCGTGCACTTGGGCTTGGAAGACAATGATTTTGATAATGACATCAACCCGCTGGAAACGACAGGAGCTTACCTATCACCTAAGGAATTTAAGGAAGCCCTCTTGGACGAAGATACTGTTGTCCTAGATACTCGTAACGACTATGAGTACGATCTAGGTCACTTCCGCGGTGCTATCCGTCCAGACATCCGCAACTTCCGTGAGTTGCCACAATGGGTCCGTGATAACAAAGAGAAGTTCATGGACAAGCGAGTGGTTGTTTACTGTACCGGTGGTGTTCGTTGTGAGAAATTCTCAGGCTGGATGGTTCGTGAAGGCTACAAGGATGTTGGTCAGCTTCATGGCGGTATCGCGACTTACGGCAAGGATCCAGAAGTTCAAGGTGAGCTTTGGGACGGCAAGATGTATGTCTTTGATGAGCGTATCTCGGTTGATATCAACCATGTTAATCCAGTTGTGATTGGGAAAGACTGGTTTGACGGTACTCCTTGCGAGCGCTATGTCAACTGTGGCAATCCGGAGTGTAACCGCCGCATCCTGACTTCAGAAGAAAATGAAGACAAGTACCTCCGTGGCTGTTCTCACGAATGCCGCGTTCACCCTCGCAATCGCTATGTGGCTGAAAATGGCTTGAGCCAGGCAGAAGTGATGGAACGTTTGGCTGCGATTGGAGAAAGCTTGGAAACACTGGTAGCTCAGTAATAAGGAGAGATCCTAATGGAAAAAAATTTTTGTGTTTATGGGAAATTAATGGCCCAAGAAGGAAAGGTGCAGGAACTTACTGCTTACATGCAAGAAGTTGTCAAAGAAATGCAAAATCTTGACACTTGTTTCTGCTATATCTTAGGTGAGAAGGCAGATGAACCCAACAGCATCTATATTTACGAAGTTTGGAAGAGCGAGCAAGCTCACAATGACAGTCTGACCTTGGAAGTTTTTCAAAATCTCATTGCAAAAGCTAGACCCATTATTGCAGGCATGGAAAATTTGCATAAGCTGACTATTTTTGATGGTAAGGCAAGTTTCTAAATTCCTAAGAAAAACTAAAAACTTTAGACGATTCAAACGTCAAAATTTTTTTTATCATTTATCTACAGGTAAAAGTCTTGTTGGACAGAGATTTTGGAAAGCAGACTATTTCCGCCAGTTCTTAGATCATCTCTCAGAGTATCACTTGATTTCTGATTTTCTTTCTGCGGTTTCGATTTTTTGTCCTTTCTTTTTGATGTGATATAATGGGCTTAAATAAATGGGAAAGGAGCAGGTCTATGTCTAAAGCCATCATGGAAGAAGTGGCAGCCTATCTGCGTCAGCATGCAGATCAAGAGCTGAGTCTGACTGATTTGGCTCAGTATTTCCACTATAGTCCTTCCCATCTATCCAGAACTTTCAAGAAAAAGATGGGCTTTTCTATCAAGCAATATGTGGAAGCTCTTAAGATGGAAAAAGGGATTCAGGAAATTGTGGAAGGCCGGCAAAATGTGACTGAGACCTCTATAGAAGCTGGTTATGATAGTCTAGGCAGTTTTTCCAATACTTTTAAGCGGCATACTGGACTTTCTCCTAAAAAATATTACCAGGAATCAACCAAGGCTTATGATTTTATGGTCAAACAGTTGGATGAGAAGGGAGCTTTGTTGCATCAGGATCCCGACTGTAAAAGTGGCAATCGATTGACTGTGGCGCTATCTTATCCTGAGGGGTATGAACCACGCATTAGCTGTGTCGGGCTTTTTAAAACCCGCATACCCAAAGAAGAGCCAGTTATCGGAGTAGCACTGAGTCAGAAGAGAAAGTTTACTTTTGAAAATGTACCGGATGGTCACTACTATCTTTTGGCCTGTGAATTGCTGGAGGATTTACGCCTAACTAAAAACTATGTCTTGAAGCATAACTTTCGCTGGGGCAGCGATGAGCCTCTCACTTTTTCAGGCGATAGCATCTATCAGGAGGAAATCATCATGCGCAGGCCCTTGCCCAGCGATCCACCTATTACAGTTAATCTTCCAGTTTTAATCATGCGTTCCCTAGCCAAACAAGCGCAATTGAGAATAAGAAAATTTTTATCTTAATTGATAAACTGATACTAGAGATTTATTCTCAGATATAAAAAAATTGGAGGAACAATAATGAAATTAGACGTATTTTTTTAAGTTTTTAATGGTCAGGCCGAAGAAGCTTTTTCGTTTTTTTATGCAGATCTTTTTTTCAGACAGAGATAAAAGGGACTTGTACGAGCCATTGAGATGATGGATTCAGCAAACCTTCCTGCAGAAAAAAACAGGGATAAGATTGCCTGGATTGCCTTAGATACGGAAAAACTTGACCCTGAATGGTGAGGATGTAGGCATTTTTTAACGACCTATCTATTCCTAGCAATCATCAGCCCAATCAATGGTTAGTTCTGAGTCCAGATAGTAGAGAAGAAGCCGATGAGCTATTTGCTAAGCTTGCTGAAGGTGGACAAATTCTCTATCCTTTAGAGGAACAAGCTTTCGCAGAGTTTTATGGCCGCTTGATTGACCGTTTTGGTATCGGTTGGGATGTGATGAAATGAGGTAGAAGGATGGCTTATAGTGAATCCTTAGCCCAGCAAGTCCGTGCCATTTTAGCTACTGAACTTCCTCCTCATGTTTTTGAAGAAGAGGTAGAAGAGAAGAAGGTGTTTGGTGGCTTGGCTTTCATGGTTCGAGGTAAGATGACCGTTACTGTGAGTTCGAGAAGTCAAGATCTTGTCATGGTACGCATCGGTAAGGAAATGGAAAAGCAGGTCCTGCCTAAAAATGGTGCCAGTGTCACAGTGATGAAAGGCAGGCTTTATCATGGCTATATTGATTTAGATGCCGAAGGACAAAAGGAACTGTCTTACTGGATCAAGCTAGCCTTGGACTACAATCAGGAGTTGACACAGCAGGATAAAAAGTAAGAAGTACTCAGATGAGCTTGGCCTTCTTAGAAGTTTATTCGTTGCCTTTTTATCAAGTTCAAATATATTCTTAGAATCTGTATTGATGAAGCTTTCAATCGGAAAGTCTCTTCATGGATACAGGTTTTTTCGTCTTTTTCTTCCAAAAATGTTATACTAATACCAGAGTCCGTTTTGCGAATGAAGTTTATCCTTAAAAGTCTTGGAGAAAATCTAGTTTGTACCTGTATTGAGTGTTGATTTTGCATTTTCTCGCTTTCTGAAAGGCTTTTGTCGTTAGAAAGGAGCATGGTATGAGTATTTCTTTTTACATTCAGAACCGAAAGGGCTTGTTTAGCTATAAGGCGATCGAAACACCCTTGTCTTTGGTTTCCCTAGTAGAAGGGCTGGAGGTCGTAGGCCTCGAGGGCGATAAGGTTTATCAATCCTTGGATCAGGTCGGAACTTTTCTGGCTGTCTACTGGGAAGGGGCAGGCCGTGGGTTTGAAGTTTATTATCTGTCAGACCGGGAAACCTACCAGGTTCGCGTCTTGACACCATCAACGGTGGGTGACTGGAAAGGGGCCATTCTCTTCATGAGTCGTTTGGCTCAGAAGATGAAGCAGGATATTGTCGATGAATACGGCAATACTTACACTGCTGACGGGATTTTTAATATTGATTTTGAAGCGGATATTCTCTATGGCCTGAATGATGCCAGAGTGGCAGCTGCGCCTATGCATGTTTTTGAAGGCTATGCTCATGATTTGTACATGTCGCAGGAAAAACTTCTGGAACTATTCAAAGTTGAAGATCCTGTGGAGGAGTTCGGCAGACAGATGGCCGAGATGCAGCAGGTTCAGAGTCAATTTTCAACTCCTAAGTATTATAAGGATCAGGGTGGGAAATATCTGGGTTCTTATGTTCTGGCAGAAGGAGTGGATACAGTCCTTCCGACTCAGCCCATGCCCAAGGGCTACTTGGTTAAAGAGATGATTGAGAGCGGTGCTAGTCAAGACATGGAATGGCATCTTCATATCCTGATAGAGGATGCCAGCAGTCCGCAGGGCTATAAATATCTGACGACAAGGATTTAAAAGCTTTTTTGGAGAAGATTCCAGAGACTCACCGTAGCTATCTGGATTCCAGTCAGATCCGGATTCAGCCACTCAATCGGCTGGAACTGGAAGCCATTTTGGATCAACTTCCCGATGGAGAACCGAAGTTTTAGCGCTAGGAAATTTTACTTTTTGAATCTTAACAGAGCTGCTAAAATGCAGCTTTTTTAGGACTGTCAGCAGTTCTCACAATTTTGTGACTCTTTTCGTTTTAGTAACATTTTTGAAAACAACTTGAAAATTTCAGAAAGAAGCTATAGAATAGAGGTCAGTTTTATAAAAAGGAGAACGAAATGAAAGAAAAACACATGCTGATCTTGGGCTGGGTGGCTACTTTTATGTCTGTTATGATGTATGTTTCCTATATCCCACAGATTATGAATAATCTAGCTGGCAATAAGGGTGATTTTATCCAGCCTTCAGTAGCTGCTCTAAACTGTACTCTCTGGGTCATTTATGGCCTATTTAAAGAGAAACGGGACATTCCTTTGGCAGCAGCTAATATGCCGGGCATCGTATTTGGCTTGATTACTGCTGCAACGGCCCTTGTGTAAGATGAGATTGGGATTTATGCCCAGTCTTTTTTTGTTGGAAAATCATTGGATAAAGTACTCACTTCACTTGTAGCTATAGAGCCTGCCTATGGCTTTTGCTATGTAGAAAATATGCAGGCAGCGTTCAGCAGACCGTCTTTTTATGATACAATGGTAAGATGAAGTCAGTAGACATCTGCTGGCTGTTTCATCAGGAAGAGAGGGATAAGAGAGCAAGCCTATGATACTTGAAGAATTTGACCAAAGTCGCAAGGCCATCATCAACCCAGAAGACTTGAATGAATCCATAGAGGGTTTTCCGGAGACGGCCGTTTCCTGCTTTGCCAGAGAGACTTTTGCGCGGATGTTGGCGGATTTTGAGCATGAGCTGATTACGACAACTAGCATGGCTAATATTGAAATTCCCATCTATCGTATTTTCGCAGATGGACGGGAACTGGCTCTCTTCAATGCACCTGTTGGAGCTTCGGCCTGTGTGGCTATTCTGGAAGACATGATTGCTTTTGGTATGAAGAAGCTGGTGCTGTTCGGTACTTGCGGTATCTTGGATGAGGAGATTAAGGGAACGTCCATCATTATCCCGACGGAGGCCCTGCGTGATGAGGGGACTAGCTATCACTACCAGCCGGCTAGCCGTGAGCAGGAAGTCAATCTTGGCTTGAAAGATTTTTTGACGGCTTTTCTGGATGCGCGTGGTATTTCCCACAGCAAGGGCAAGGTCTGGACGACAGATGGCATTTACCGTGAGACGCCAGCTAAACTCCGCCAGAGAAAGGCCGAGGGGGCTATCTGTGTGGATATGGAATGCTCAGCTGTAGCAGCCTTGGCAGCTTTTCGAGAGATAACCGTCTGCCAGTTCTTTTATGCAGCCGATCACTTGTCTGAGGAAGCTTGGGATATGCGCAACCTAGCCAATCATGCAGACTTAGACGAAAAAGATAAGATTGCCAATCTAGCGATTCAAATCGCTCTGGCACTATAGAGAAATAAGATGAAAAAACCAATTATCCAATTTGAAGACTTTAGCTTTCAATATCAAGCCCAGTCTGAACCGACCCTGAAGCAGAACAATTTGACTATTTACGAGGGGGAGAAGGTTCTGATTGTTGGACCATCTGGCTCTGGTAAGTCAACGCTGGGTCAGTGTCTCAATGGAATTATCCCCAACATTTATAAAGGAGAGGCCAGCGGTCAGCTCTTGATTAAGGGGCAGCCAGTCTTTGAATCCAGCATTTATGATAAGTCCAATCTAGTCAGCACGGTCTTGCAGGACACGGATGGCCAGTTTATCGGGCTTAGCGTAGCAGAAGATTTGGCCTTTGCGCTGGAAAATGATGTGATGGAGCTGTCGCTTATGCGCGAAAAAGTCCGAACCTGGTCAGAGAAGCTGGATTTAGCGGAGCTTTTGCAGCATCGGCCCCAGGATCTATCAGGCGGTCAAAAGCAGCGCGTCAGTCTGGCTGGGGTTTTGATTGACGAGAGTCCTATTCTGCTTTTTGACGAGCCCTTGGCCAATCTGGATCCCAAGTCGGGTCAGGATACCATTGATTTGATTGACCAGCTTCATCGGGAGACGGCAACGACGACTCTGATTATCGAGCACCGCTTGGAAGATGTTCTTTACAGACCGGTAGACAGAATAGTGCTTGTCAATGACGGACGCATTCTCTTTAATGGACAGCCGGATGACCTGCTCAGAACCCAGCTGCTAGCTGAAAATGGCATCCGTGAACCGCTCTACATTACGACCCTGCGCCTGCTGGGCGTTGATGTGGAAAGACTGAAGGATTGTCACGCTTGGAACAGTTACAGCTAGCAGATGTGACCTTTGAGGGCAGGGACTGGTCTGACTCTGACAAAGAGTCTCAGGAGCCCTTACTGGAACTGGAGCACGTTTCCTTTTCTTACCAGAGCGGCGGCAAGCCTATTTTGCAGGATATGAGCCTGAAGATTTTCAAGGGTGAGCGGATAGCTATCGTTGGTAAAAATGGAGCTGGTAAGTCAACCCTGGCCAAGGCCCTCTGTCAGTTTATTGAGACTGAGGGGAGCTATAGATGGAAAGGTCAGGATATCAAAGGAGACTCCATCAAGGAGCGAGCAGAGCGGATTGGTTATGTCCTGCAGAATCCCAATCAGATGATTTCGGCAGCCATGATTTTTGATGAAGTAGCCTTAGGCTTACGCCTGCGCGGACTGGCAGAAGCGGAAATCGAAGAGCGGGTCCATGCGGCTCTTAAAACGTGCGGCCTCTATGAATTCCGTAGTTGGCCGATTTCGGCCCTGTCTTTCGGTCAGAAAAAGCGGGTAACCATTGCATCTATCTTGGTGCTGAATCCAGAGATTATCCTCTTGGATGAGCCGACAGCTGGTCAGGACCAGCGCCATTATACAGAGATGATGGACTTTCTAGACGAGCTCAACCAGCAGGGACATACGATTATCATGATTACCCACGATATGCAGCTGATGCTAGATTATTCAGATCGGGCAGTAGTTGTGGTGGATGGTCAGATTTAGCCGATAAGGCGCCTGCTCAGGTGCTGACAGATCAAGAGTTGATTGCGGCGGCTCATCTAAAGGAAACGTCAATCTTTGCTCTGGCTAAGAAGATTGGTGCCGACCCTCTGGCTTTGACCGAGTTTTATATGCGAAAAAAGGAGGACAAGCATGCTTAATCAGCGAAAATTAATCGGCTACCATTCAGGCAACACGTTTCTTCATGGTCTGTCCGGTGCCAGCAAGATGCTGTTCTTCGTTCTGGTATCAGTGGCGGCCATGATTAGTTACGATACTCGCTTTTTGCTGGGGCTAGCCCTGCTGTCCCTCTGTCTCTTTCGGCTGTCCCATATCCGCATTCGAGACATTTCATTTGTTTTAGTCTTTGCGGCATCCTTTGCGGCCCTTAACTTAGTGATGGTCTATCTTTTCGCGCCTCAGTATGGTGTCGATATCTACGGAGCCAAAGATGTCCTCTGGACTGGATGGGGAGCCTATAATCTAACAGCTCAAGAGCTGTTCTACCTCTTTAATCTCCTGCTCAAGTATGTTTCGACCATTCCTCTGGCAGTGATTTTCCTCATGACAACCCATCCCAGTCAGTTTGCTTCCAGCCTTCATCAGCTTGGTATTTCCTATAAAATTGCTTACGCAGTCAGTCTGACGCTCCGCTATATTCCAGATTTGCAGGAAGAATTCTTCCTGATCCGGATGTCTCAGGAAGCGCGTGGGCAGGAATTATCCAAGAAAGCCAAACTGGCTCAGCGCGTGAAGGGAAATCTGCAGATTATCATTCCGCTGATTTTCAGCTCCCTAGAGCGCATAAATACCATTGCCACAGCAATGGAGCTGCGTCGTTTCGGAAAAAATAAAAAACGCACCTGGTATACCTATCAGGCTCTAAGCAAACGAGATATGCTGGTGCTGACACTGGCAGTCGCCTTTCTATTACTTTGCTTTGCCCTCTTCGCAGTTAATCACGGCCGCTTTTATAACCCGTGGAGGTAGGATAAAGTGTGTGAACTTCGTTTAATATATATTAGGAGGATAACTACTAGGTGGAAGAAAGAATAAAGAGTAGATTCCGTAAGGACTTATTATTTCCTGTTTTTATATGGTTTAGGAGGTATAATTTTTCTCTTCTATATGCCACATGCGGACGAATTTGGTTTTTGGGCATCCTTGATTTTTGCTGCTTTGCTACTACTGATGAGTGCACTCTTTACCTGGCTTGCTTGGATTACTAAGCAAAAGAGCTTGCAGAGCTATCAGAAGCTTTATTCTCAATATCCGGAGCTGGAGAAGAAGTTTTACAAGATTTATAGCCAGTCTCGCTATTCACGTGAAAAACTATCTCTTTATCTTTATAAGGATGCAATCATACGGGATGATACCTATTTTCAGTTTCTTATGCTTTCTGATTTAACTGATTTGACTATTAAGATTGAGAAAGTTCAAGAGAACAAGTACGTCAAGTATCCTCATCTATATTTGTATTATAGTCCCATGAGTGCCAATAAAGATATTCGTCTGCATCTGGGACGATATACTAATCAAAATTATGTTGAACTATTACAGTTTTTAGATGTGGTGAATCAAGTCGCCCCTCAGATTAGAATCTATAATGAAGCAAAAAAATAATATTCTTTAATAGCGAAGAAAAATCAGACAATCCTTGCCTGATTTTTCTTTTTATAATGGTCTTTTATTTGGCATACCGGCCTTGCGGGGGTATTTGTTGGGCGTTTCTTTCTTCTTTTCAACCACTGTGATAAAGCGGGGGTCACCGTTTGGCAGGGCATAGCTGAGGTTGTCTTGGACCTTGCTAAAGAGTAGGTTGAGGGCATTTTTTGCTTCTTCCAGTTCTTCTGGAGCATTAGAAGCCTTGAGAGCCAAAAGCTTCCCGCCAACTTTTAGATAGGGAATGGTCAGCTCAGACAGGACCTGCATGCGGGCGACTGCACGGGCAGTGACGAGGTCAAATTGGGTCCGAAAGGCCTTGTCCTGAGCAAAGTCTTCTGCGCGGCCGTGGTAGAAGTGAACCTTGTCCAGCGCCAGCTCCTCTGCCAGCAGTTTGAGGAAGTTGATGCGTTTGTTGAGCGAGTCAATGATAGTCACATCCAGCTGGGGGCAGATGATTTTCATAGGGAGGCTGGGAAAGCCAGCACCGGCTCCGATATCCAGCAGCTTAAGCTCTTGATTACCAATCAGGCCTTGCAAAACGGGCGCTATTGAATCATAGAAATGCTTGAGATAGACTTCATTCTTCTCGGTGATAGCTGTCAGATTGATTTTTTCATTCCATTCGACCAAGAGTTCAAAATAACGCTCAAACTGGTCTTTCTGGCGGTCGGTCAGCTCGATTCCCTGCTGGCTCAATAGCTGGTAAAATTCTTGCGGTGTCATAGTTTCATCCTTATCTGTCAGTATTCAACTATTATATCATAAAAAGGAGACCCCGGCATTCTGCCAAAGGGCCTCTTTTCTTATATGCCAATCTGATTGAGCTCCGCCAAGAGCAGCTGACGTCGCTCATCCTGATTAGCAGCTGGGTCAAATAGAACTTCTTTTTTTATCTTGCCATCTAAAATGAGCAGGACCTTGTCTGCATAGGTAGCCACGCTGGCATCATGCGTCACCAGGAGAATACTTGCGCCCTGCTGGTGGAAGTGCTGCATGAGCTCCATAGCTTGACGGCCAGCCTGAGAGTTGAGCGCTCCTGTCGGCTCGTCAGCAAAAATGATTCGAGGCTGGTTCATGAGAGCCCGGCAGATGCCGGCTCGCTGGAGCTGGCCGCCCGATACCTGATGGATAGAGCGGTGAGCAATGTCCTTAATCCCAGTCAGAGCCATTAACTCCTTGGCGCGCTCATAGGCTGCCTTTCGCTCACTGCCTTTCTTACCAATGATACTCGGTAGGCAGATATTGTCTAGGATATTTAGATTTTTCAGGAAGGTTGCCTGCTGGAAGACAAAGCCGAAAGACTCTCTGCGAAGGCGGTCCAAGTCCTTGTCTTTCATAGCCAGCAAGTCCTGTCCCTGGTAAAGAATCTGTCCTTGGTCAGGTCTGTCAATAGTGGATAGAAGATTGAGAAGAGTGGATTTCCCGCAACCAGACGGCCCCATGATGGCGATGAATTGGCCGCTTTCAATCTCCAGCGACAAATCACGGAGAATGGGCTCCTGATTTTCCTGATAGCTTTTGCTGAGGTTGTGTGCTTCTAATAACATAGGCTTCTCCTCGGATGTAAAATAAATGCTAAGTGCTCGAAAGCTATCTGCTTAAGGTCAATGTTCCTTGAGATAACGTCCAATTTCCAGATTGTTCAGCGCTCGGAGACTGATGTGTGCTGCTGTGAGTCCGCTAAGAAGCAGAGCCAGCGGTGTCCATAGAAAAGTAAGCGACTTATTGATGATGAGCTGGAGTTTGCTGATACCGAAGCTGCTGAGCAGCAGACTGCAGACTTCTTGCCCCAGACTAAGGAGTAGCAGGTCGGCTATTGCCAAAGCCAGCATTAAGATGAAGCAGACGGCGAGCAGGTAGTGGCTCCTGAGTCGTTCACTGCCAAATCCCAGCATCCGATAAAGTGCCAAGTCAGCTTGGTCCTTGGTGAAAATCATATAGACAAAGAGGGTCATAAGGATGAAGATGATTCCCAGTCCTGTCCAGAAAACGCTGGTCTGAATCAGGCGGAGCATGGCCAGAGTGTCATCAAAAGTCTGATGGAAAAAGTCTTCTACATCGGTTAATTTATAGTTGGAATAGCGTTTTTTCCATTCGTTGATTTTTTGAGCTTTGTTGCTAGCATCTTTAAGGCGGATGGTCGTCAGACTATTGAGCGTTTGCGCTTGCTTTGTCACAAAGACAGCCTTGGCGGTCTTGCCGCCGTAGGTCAGGTCTGAGTAGATACCGACTACTTTTAGTTTTCTGGGTTGACCGTCTACCGTCAAGGTCAGACTGTCTCCTACTTTTAGCTTGAGCTCTTCTGCCTTAAGCTTGGAGAGGGCAATTTCATGCTCGTTTTTAGGATAGCGGCCTTGGCTGTATTTGAATGGAAATCCTGCATGGTTTCCCAAAGTTACCCGCAACTTCTGGGTTTGACCTTGCTGGTCTTGATAGGAGAAATTCTGGCTCTGGTACTGATTAATCTCTGCGATGTCCTTGTCTGCCCGCAGTTCTTTCAGAAGCTGGGCAGTCTTGGTATCGATATCTTCAGTCTGAGAAATATCAATCAATACATCTGCCTGACCAGCTCCCAGATACTGAATGAAATTCTTATCCATCATAGTGCTGTAGAGACTGGCTGGCAGCAGGATAAGAAGGCTAATCAGACTGACAATGAGCAAGATAGTCAAATAGAGTTTTTTATGATTCAGAATCGTTTTCAGAGCGAAATAGGGCCTGTCTAAGAGGGGGATAGTCGGTAATCCCATTTTGGGAGTAGAACACGTCTCGGTCAGACTGTTGGAAGAAGCTAATCTTAAAGCTTGGCCGGGTGTCATTTTCTTAAAGGAGCTGAGAGGACGGGCAGTCAGCCAGAAGACCAAGAGACAGAGCAACAGAGCTACTAGCATTTCCAGAAGATAGCTATAGAAGGGCGTCGGACTTTGCCCCATAGACAGTGCCATCTGCTTTTTAAAAGTACCACTCAGAAGAAAGGACAGTCCCCAGCCTGCGATGGTTGCTAGATCTAGGCAGAAATAATACTTGGTTAGATAGACCTTGCTGATAAAGCTTTGGGGTAATCCCATCACCTTCATAACGGCAATCTGCTGCAGTTCTTCTTGAATCTTGGTCAATAGGGCAAAGCGCATGCAGAGAAAGGTGATGCCGATAATGGCCACAACTAGCAGCCCCATGACTAGGATGACTAGAGCATCATTGAAGCCGTTAATCATCTTGATCGTCGGATAGGTAATCATGGGCGGCCCATTGGACTCGAGCTCGGCATTTTTATAGGCTTGCTCGACAGCTGAGATCTGGCTAAGCTTATGTACTCGAAAGGCAATCAGGTTCTCATTAGATGCAAATGCTTCTTTTTTCAGAGTCTGCAAATCAGTCTGTGAGATGAGGAAGCGTTTGGAGGAGACTAGACCGGCATTCATCTGGGCATCTCGGATAAATCCCTGGACAGTCAGCTGCAGCTTGCCGACTCTTATTTGGTCGCCGATTTTGATTTTTCCGCTATTGTAATAATAAAGGGGGATATAAACTTGCCCTGGCTGAGGCTGGGCAGGCTGGTTATTCTGATCCAGCAGAAAGTCAAAGTTTTGGTTCTGACTGGAAAAGCCATTATCCTGGGAGCTGTCCTGAAGTGAGTTTTTCTCATTGATGCGGATGGCTGATCCTTCCACATTGACAAAGTCTGTCAGCTGCCAAGAGGCAATTTCCGGATGCTGCTGGACGAAGTTTTGCAGGCGTTCTCGGTTGACGTTTCCGCTGTGCATCTGTAGCAGGTGAGGACTTTTAGCTGTTTCCACAAAGCGCTCAATCGAGCTAGTGAGACTAACGGTCAGGCGAGTGGCTGCAAAGCTCAGAGTCAGAGTCAGAAGCAGGAAAGTCCAATGACTAGCATGCTGACTTTGTTTTCTTTTAAATCATTTTTTATCAAGCGTTGAAACATATTCCAGCTCCTTTACTGAACGTGCTCGGGAGAGCAGATAAGCACCAATGCTGATAGAGATACCGGATAGGATAAAGAGCAGACCATAGCCTCTGCCTCCTCCGACACCGATGATTTTTCCGACAGAATTTGCCAGCCAGCCAAAGTAAGTCAGTGAGGGCTTGAAAAGAGTGTCCGCGACCCAACCCATGCCAGCATAAGCTAGCACATAGCCCAGCTGAGAAATAATCCCGATGGTCCCCCAGACCTTGCCTTGATCGGCTTTGTTAATATTGATGCGGACCAGATAGTCAATGGCTGTATTGGCGAAAGGCAGGGCAGCAAAGAGGAGAAAGCCAAAGCTGCAAATCCAGATGAAGTTTTCCTTCATTCCCAGCCCAACCATGAAGAGTCCCAGTAGAAATAGTGAGAGACAGAGCATACGATGGAAGTGCTTTTTGATAGCAAATATCCCCAGAACTAAGCCTCCTATCAGCATCCCGCTGCTGGAGATGGTCATGACCCAGCCGGCTGTTTTGGCGTCTGCGAAAGCTAGTATCAAGGGAGAAAGAAGGATTTGGACTGTTCCCAGAAAGAAGGAAAAGCCTGTTCCGGCTAGGACTAAAATCCAGATGCCTTTTTTTCCATAGACGATTTGAAAACCTTTAAGGAAATCTGCCCAGAAACGACTATCACTGCTATAAACTTGCGAATGAATGGCCCTACGAGCGAGCAAGGTGCAGGCTACTGTCACGAAAATGGTTGAAAAGTCCAGCAACAGAATCGTGCTGATATGTCCACTCGCCAAAATCATTCCAGCCAAAGCTGGTGAAATCAGATAGCGGGCAATGCCATTAATCTGGGACAAACCGGTTGCTTTTGATAACTGATCCTCCGGCAGCAAGTCGGAAATTGTAGCTCGAAAGGCTGGATTGACCAAGGCTGAAAGGAGCGAGCTAATGGCAGCTCCGATACAGATAAAAATCAAAGCAGGATTCTTCAGACTAAAGTAAATCCAGAGAACTCCTAAGCCTGACAAGCCATCTCCCAGAGCCATCAGCAATCTTCGGTCATAGCGATCTGCCAGAATTCCAGCCAGAGGAGTAGCCAAAAGACCGGGTAGGAAAGCACAAAGCGTAACAAAAGAAGAAACAGAAACCAAACCGGTCAGCTGGAATATATAAACACCTAAAGCGAAAGAAGTCATACCAGAGCCGATTTCTGAAATGAGGCTTCCTATCCAAATCAATAAAAAGAGTCTAAAACCTGATTGTTTCATAGTTACCTCCTTATGCTTGTAATGGCATGTAAGTATAAATAGTAAATCTAGTGCTTAGCTTTCTAGCTGCTTTGTGTTTGAATCAAAGATAGAAAGGGATTGAAGTAGCCTTGCCGGCTGTGGAAAAGAGTTTCTAAAAGATAGAGAAAAGCCTGAAGTTTTTGCTGCTGTTTTTCTGGAGGTAGAGCCTGAAAACTGCTGCCAAAAACTTGAAGCGAATAAGTAAGAATCATTTCCAGACTTTCGTAGGGATAGTCAGTCTTCATATCTCCAGCGGTGATGCCGTCTTGGATGATGGGAAGTAAAATCTGAGGTGCCCGTTCAAGAAGAATTTGATTGGTCTTTTCGTGCAGGAGCGCATTTTGCGGCTGATTGAGATGCAGCAGCACTTCCTCTCCCTCTTGATGATTAAGATTCAGAGCAGCCATGCTGCCAAACAAGCGCTCTAGGACAGTTAGTTCACGATTATTGGCAAAGGCTTGAGAAGCCGTAAATGCTTGTTCAATAGTTCGCTCAATGATGGCATCCATTATCTCTTCTTTAGAAGAAAAGTAATAGTAGAGAGTACCGCGGGCGATTTGAGTCGCTTCTAAAATCTGGGAGATAGAGGTCTGGTCAAAGCCTTGCTCCATAAAAAGCTTTTGTGCGGTATCTAAGATAAAGTCTTTTTTATTAGCCATGCTTGCATCCTTTTTATTAGTAAAATTTTATTCGACCGACAGTCGGTTTATTCTTTCCTTTATCGTACATCTTTTCTAAATCCATGTCAAGAATAAAGACACTTCCACTATTTTTTGATATAATAAGTCTAATCAAAATTGAAGGAGTATATCATGACTTTTATTATTATTCTTATTATTGTCGCGGTTTTAGCATTCTTCGTTGTTGGTGCTTACAATACCTTGGTTAAAAGCCGCATGCAGACTCAGGAAGCTTGGAGCCAGATTGATGTGCAGCTCAAGCGTCGTAATGACCTGATTCCTAACCTCTTGGAAACGGTCAAAGGCTATGGCAAGTACGAGCAGGCAACCTTGGAAAAGGTAACACAACTGCGCAACCAGGTAGCTTCAGCTGCTTCACCAGCCGAAGCCATGCAAGCCAGCGACGCCCTTTCTCGTCAGATTTCTGGAATCTTTGCAGTAGCTGAAAGCTATCCAGATCTGAAAGCAAATACCAACTACTTGAAATTGCAGGAGGAGCTGACTAATACTGAAAATAAAATCGCTTATTCTCGTCAGCTTTATAATTCAGTAACTAGCAACTACAATGTCAAGCTGGAAACTTTCCCAAGCAATATTGTTGCAGGAATGTTTGGCTTTAAAGCTGCGGACTTCCTCAAGACACCAGAAGAAGAAAAGGCTGTGCCAAAAGTTGACTTTGGCAGCACTGGACTAGGTGACTAAGATGCTATTTGATCAAATTGCCAGCAATAAAGGAGGACTTGGCTCCTCCTTATCGCTTTTTTCGGTCTCTTGGCTCTCCTTGGAGCAGCTATTGGCTATCTCTGGCTGCGGTCTGCTGTAGGTGGTATCTTGCTAGCCTTGATTATCGGAGCTATTTATGCCGGAGTGATGATTTTTCAGTCTACAGAGGTTGTCATGGCGATGAACGGAGCTCGCGAGGTCTCTGAGCAGGAAGCGCCCGAACTCTATCATATTGTTCAAGATATGGCCATGGTCGCTCAGATTCCTATGCCGCGTGTCTATATCGTAGAGGATCCCTCTCCCAATGCTTTTGCGACCGGATCTAAGCCTGAAAATGCAGCTGTCGCAGCAACGACGGGTATCTTGCAAATCATGAATCGTGAGGAGCTTGAGGGAGTGATAGGCCATGAAGTCAGTCATATTCGCAATTACGATATCCGAATTTCAACGATTGCTGTGGCTTTGGCCAGTGCTATTACTATGTTGTCTAGCCTAGCTGGCCGTATGATGTGGTTTGGTGGCGGCCGGCGCAGTAGTAATGATCGAGATAACGATAGTGGTTTGGGAATTATTCTCCTTATCGTATCACTGATTGCCATCATTCTGGCACCTTTGGCAGCTACCTTAGTGCAGTTGGCCATTTCTCGTCAACGGGAGTTTCTGGCTGATGCTTCCAGTGTAGAGCTGACCCGCAATCCGCAAGGGATGATTAATGCCCTACTTAAGCTGGATCGCAGCGAGCCTATGGAGCATCATGTCGATGATGCCAGTGCAGCTCTCTATATCAGCGACCCCAAAAAAGAAGGCAGTCTGAAGAAACTCTTCTATACGCACCCTCCTATCTCAGAACGGGTGGAGCGCTTGAGACAGATGTAAAACCAAGGAAACTTAAATTATTTCCAAAAGTTATATAAATAAGTAGCGAAAGGATTTAGTTCTGCATTGGACAGGACTAAGTCCTTTTCATTTTGCTTCCTTTAACTCATGTCTAAAAGATGTTCACTCAGATTGTGTTACAATTTTATTTCAGCCGTCTATAAACCTCAGATTATCCAAGTTTATTTTTGTATAAGTAAGGAAGCTACCTTTAGAAAATTCAGTGTTTTTAAGTTGTCAGGTTGAACCCTTCTGGCTTTTCTGATAAAATTAGCATTTTCTTGAAAAACAGAAAAACTTTTCAGAAAAAAATCACTATATTGAGTTGTTTTATTGCTCAAATTAATCTATTTGTATCATTTAGAAATATAAAGTAATTTTTTTGTAATAAAAAAAGAAATATATTACTAGTATATTAAATTTAGTAAAAAAATTTTTATTGCATATATGAAACCGGGGGTTCGGTATGTTGAAAACATTTGGAAAAATTTTCAAAGTCATTAGAGAATCAAAAAACATGTCCCTTAAAGAGGCGGCAGCTGGAGATATTTCAGTGGCTCAGTTGTCCCGTTTTGAGCGGGGAGTCAGTGGTATCACGCTTGATTCTTTCTATTGCTGCTTGAAGAATATGGCCGTTTCTCTAGACGAGTTCCAGTATGTTTATCATAACTACATTGAGGCGGATGATGCGCTCTTCTCAAAAAAAGTAGCTGATGCTTATCAGGAAAACAATGTCGTCAAGCTCCAAAGTATATTGGCTAGCTCAGAAGCTTTGGCTGAAAAGTTCCCTGAGAAGAAGAATTATAGGCTTAATACAATTGTTGTTAGAGCAGTATTGTCTTCCTGCAGTCCAGATTTTCAGATTAGCAAGAAAGATATAGAATTTCTGACCGATTATCTCTTTTCCGTTGAGGAGTGGGGGCGTTATGAGCTCTGGCTCTTTACTAATAGTGTGGATCTACTGACCTTGGAAACACTGGAAACCTTTGCTAGTGAGATGATTAACCGTACCCAGTTTTATAATGACCTACCAGAGAATCGCCGGCGTATTATCAAGATGCTGCTTAACGTTATCAGCGTCTGCATAGAGGGAAATCATTTGCTGGTTGCTATGAGATTCCTAAATTATCTTGACCATTCAAAAATCCCTGAGACAGATCTCTATGATCGGATGCTGATTAAGTATCATAGGGCTCTTTATTCCTACAAGGTTGGAAATAGCCATGCTCTAAGCGATATTGAGCAATGCTTATCTTTTTTGGAATTCTTAGATTCCTTCGGTGTTGCCCAGAAGCTCAAAGCTCAGTTTGAAAAGAATTTGCCGTTCACAGTTGCAGATGTGCAAATAAAAATAGACTCATTTCTAAAAAAATATACTAGAATAAGAGTATAACTTTATACCAAATTCAGAAGGAGGTTTTATGATGGAGAAAAAAATTCATTATAAGATGCATAAAGTTAAGAAGAACTGGATAGCCATCGGTGTGACTACCTTAGCACTTATCGTAGCACCAAAAAGTACTTGGTCTCGAAGCAGGCCTTGTCCACGCTGATGATGTTAAGCAGGTGGCAGTTCAAGAACCAGCTACAGCTCAGGATAGTGGCTCAGGGCAGCCAGTTCAAGTACAAGCTAACTCAGCTTCTCAACTGGAAGCAGAAAAAGCAACTTCTGCAGACAAGGTGACTGATGCTGCTGCAGCTAGTGAAAAAACTGTTGAAACTGCAGCAAATACGGAAGCAGCGGCTCAAACAGATGCTCAAGAGCCAGCTAAGCCGGCAGTAGCAGAAGCAGCAACTACAGAAAAAGCAGCTGTTACTGAAGAAGCAAAAGCTGCTAATGCAACATCAGAAACTGCTAAACAGGAAGCAACTGATCAGGATAGACAAGCAAGTCCAGCAACTTCTGACAAACAAGCAAAGAAGACTGTTACAGACAAGATTGTTGCAAATCCAAAGGTTGCAAAGAAAGATCGCTTGCCAGAACCTGCTCAAAGACAGGGAGCGATAGCTGAAAGAATGGTGGCCGCTCAAGCTCAAGCGGCGCCTGTTAATGCTGAGCATGATGATGATGTCTTATCTCACATCAAGACGATTGATGGCAAGAAATACTATGTTCAGGACGACGGTACAGTTAAAAAGAATTTCGCTGTTGAGCTCAATGGAAAAATTCTTTATTTCGATGCAGAGACTGGAGCATTGATTGATTCAGCTGAGTATCAATTCCAGCAAGGTACTAGCAGTCTCAATAATGAATTCACTCAAAAGAATGCCTTCCATGGCACTACGGAAAAGGATATTGAAACAGTTGACGGCTACCTGACAGCAGATAGCTGGTATCGTCCAAAGTTCATCTTGAAAGACGGAAAAACATGGACAGCATCAACAGAAACAGACCTACGTCCGCTTTTGATGGCTTGGTGGCCTGATAAGCAAACGCAGGTTAGCTATCTCAACTATATGAACCAGCAAGGTCTGGGAGCAGGAGCTTTTGAAAACAAAGTGGAACAAGCTATCCTGACAGGTGCTTCTCAGCAGGTTCAGCGCAAAATTGAAGAAAGAATCGGTAAAGAAGGCGATACTAAATGGCTGAGAACACTGATGGGCTCATTTGTCAAAACTCAGCCAAACTGGAACATCAAGACAGAGTCTGAAACAACTGGTACTAATAAGGACCACTTGCAAGGCGGAGCTCTGCTTTATACCAATAGTGATAAGACTTCTCATGCTAATTCTAAGTACCGTATCCTGAACCGCACACCTACCAACCAAACTGGTACACCTAAGTACTTCATTGACAAGTCAAATGGTGGTTATGAGTTCCTGCTAGCTAACGACTTTGATAACTCTAATCCAGCTGTTCAGGCTGAGCAACTCAACTGGCTGCACTTATGATGAACTTCGGCAGCATCGTAGCCAATGATCCGACTGCTAACTTTGACGGAGTCCGTGTCGATGCGGTGGACAATGTCAATGCGGACTTGCTCCAGATTGCCTCTGACTACTTCAAGTCTCGCTACAAGGTTGGAGAAAGTGAAGAAGAAGCCATCAAGCATCTGTCTATCTTGGAAGCTTGGTCTGACAACGACCCTGACTACAACAAAGACACCAAGGGTGCTCAATTGCCAATTGATAATAAGCTTCGTCTGTCCTTGCTTTATTCGTTCATGCGTAAGCTTTCTATCCGTAGTGGTGTGGAGCCAACGATTACCAATAGTCTGAATGACCGTTCTACTGAAAAGAAAAATGGCGAGCGGATGGCCAACTATATCTTTGTTCGGGCTCATGATAGTGAAGTGCAAACCGTTATTGCTGATATCATCCGGGAAAATATCAATCCAAATACGGATGGTTTGACCTTTACCATGGATGAGCTCAAGCAAGCCTTCAAGATCTACAACGAAGATATGCGCAAGGCGGACAAGAAGTATACGCAGTTCAATATTCCAACTGCTCATGCTCTTATGCTCTCCAACAAAGACTCCATCACTCGGGTCTACTATGGCGATCTCTATACAGATGACGGTCAATACATGGAGAAAAAATCTCCTTACCACGACGCTATTGATGCCCTGTTGCGTGCTCGGATTAAGTATGTAGCTGGTGGACAGGACATGAAAGTCACCTATATGGGTGTACCTCGTGAGGCTGATAAATGGTCTTACAATGGTATTGACTTCTGTTCGTTACGGTACTGGTGCTAACGAAGCAACAGATGAAGGAACAGCAGAAACTCGTACCCAAGGGATGGCAGTTATTGCTTCTAATAATCCGAATCTGAAACTGAACGAATGGGATAAACTGCAAGTCAATATGGGAGCAGCCCATAAGAATCAATACTACCGCCCTGTGCTCTTGACGACCAAAGATGGTATTTCCCGCTATTTAACTGACGAAGAAGTGCCGCAATCGCTCTGGAAGAAGACGGATGCTAATGGTATTTTGACCTTTGATATGAATGATATCGCAGGCTACAGCAATGTCCAGGTTTCTGGTTATCTAGCTGTTTGGGTACCAGTTGGTGCTAAAGAGAATCAGGATGCTCGTGTAACAGCCAGCAAGAAGAAAAATGCCAGCGGTCAGGTTTACGAATCTAGCGCAGCTCTTGATTCTCAGCTGATTTACGAAGGCTTCTCTAACTTCCAAGACTTTGCAACTCGTGATGACCAATATACCAATAAAGTCATTGCTAAATGTCAACCTCTTCAAGGAATGGGGAGTGACTTCATTTGAGCTGCCGCCTCAGTATGTATCTAGCCAAGACGGTACTTTCCTAGATTCTATCATCCAGAATGGTTATGCATTTGAAGACCGCTATGATATGGCTATGAGCAAGAACAATAAATATGGTTCTTTAGATGACCTGCTCAATGCTCTCCGTGCTCTTCACAGTGTCAATATCCAAGCCATTGCGGACTGGGTGCCAGACCAAATCTACAACCTGCCAGGCAAGGAAGTGGTAACAGCAACTCGTGTCAACAACTACGGAACCTACCGTGAAGGCGCAGAAATCAAGGAAAAACTTTACGTTGCCAATACTAGAACGAATGGTACAGACTATCAAGGCAAGTATGGTGGAGCCTTCTTGGATGAACTCAAAGCTAAATACCCAGAAATCTTTGAACGAGTACAGATTTCCAACGGTCAAAAGATGACGACTGATGAGAAGATTACCAAGTGGTCAGCAAAACACTTCAACGGTACCAATATCTTAGGTCGTGGTGCTTACTATGTTCTTAAAGATTGGGCTAGCAACGAATATCTCAACAACAAGAATGGTGAGATGGTACTGCCTAAGCAATTAGTTAATAAGAATGCTTACACAGGATTTGTCAAAGATACTACTGGATTCAAGTACTATTCAACTAGTGGCTATCAAGCTAGAAATTCCTTTATCCAAGATGAAAATGGAAATTGGTATTACTTCGATAAACGAGGTTACCTAGCAACAGGTGCTCATGAAATTGATGGCAAGCAAGTTTATTTCCTCAAGAATGGTATTCAGCTGCGTGACTCTCTCCGTGAAGATGAAAACGGCAATCAGTACTACTACGATAAGACTGGTGCCCAAGTTCTCAACCGTTACTATACTACTGACGGCCAAAACTGGCGTTACTTTGATGCCAAGGGTGTCATGGCTAGAGGTCTGGTAACTATGGGTGGCAATCAGCAATTCTTCGACCAAAATGGCTACCAAATCAAAGGCAAGGTTGTGCGTGCCAAAGATGGTAAACTTCGTTACTTTGATAAGGATTCAGGTAATGCTGCTGCTAACCGCTTTGCCCAAGGTGATAATCCAAGTGACTGGTACTATTTCGGAGCAGATGGTGTTGCAGTAACAGGTCTTCAAAAACTTGGTCAGCAAACCCTTTACTTCGACCAAGATGGCAAGCAAGTCAAGGGTAAAATTGTGACACTTGCAGACAAGAGTATTCGTTACTTCGATGCCAACTCAGGAGAAATGGCAGTCGGCAAGTTTGCAGAAGGGGCTAAGAATGAATGGTATTACTTCGATCAAGCTAGTAAAGCAGTGACAGGTCTTCAGAAGATTGGCCAACAAACCCTTTACTTTGACCAAGATGGCAAGCAAGTCAAAGGTAAAGTAGTAACTCTGGCTGATAAATCAATCCGTTACTTCGATGCTAATTCAGGAGAAATGGCAGTCGGCAAGTTTGCAGAAGGTGCCAAGAACGAATGGTATTACTTCGATCAGGCTGGTAAAGCAGTGACAGGTCTTCAGAAGATTGGCCAACAAACCCTTTACTTCGACCAAAATGGTAAGCAAGTCAAAGGACAGCTAGTAACTCTGGCTGATAAATCAATCCGTTACTTCGATGCCAACTCAGGAGAAATGGCAGCCAACAAGTTTGTTGAAGGTGCCAAGAACGAATGGTACTACTTCGATCAGGCTGGTAAAGCAGTGACAGGTTTGCAGCAGATTGGCCAACAAACCCTTTACTTCGACCAAAATGGCAAGCAAGTCAAAGGTAAGATTGTCTATGTCAATGGTGCTAACCGTTACTTTGATGCCAATTCCGGAGAAATGGCGCGCAATAAATGGATTCAGCTAGAAGATGGAAGTTGGATGTACTTTGACCGCAATGGTAGAGGCAGACGCTTCGGCTGGAACTAATAGCAATAGAATAGCTAAATGAAATTTAATCTTTAGCTTTCTAATACACAAACGATAACTTCTTATTTGGAAGTTATCGTTTTTTGCTGTCTTCTAGGAAAACAAATGTAGAAACAAGATTGATCTATCACATTTCTTTAACATCTTTTTTCTTTTCGATAGATAGGAGCAGAGCAATCACACCGATAATGCTGAAGATGAGCCAGCTAGCGTTCATATTCCAGAGGGCCAGGCTGCTGAAGACCATGGTACCAAAGGGAACAGAGAAAGAAAAGAGCAGACTCAGAAAGCTGGAAGTCTGAGCGAGAACATCAGAAGGCAATTTGCTCAGTAAGAGGGTGTTGATTTTGGGATTGATCTTACCGGAGATATAAGCTAGTAAAAATCCAAAAGCAATGCCGACGAAAACAGGCAGATGCAAGAAATTGCTGACAGCAAGCAGAATCATGGTAAGAGCAGCCCAGAGGGTTAGTTGATTTAGAGAGAGATGGCTAAAGTAATCGTTGGGCGTCAGGCTGGCTGCAATCATGGCTAGGACAAGAGTGGTCTGAAGAACCAAGAGAGACTGACTAAAGGATAGCTGGAAGATGGGGTTATCCAGCAAGTAGAGATTATAAAGAGCTATAAGAGAACCTGCCATAGCGTTGACGATCAGGATTTGAGCCAGCAGTTTGAGAAAATTGTTAGAACCTTCCTGCTCAAAGATGAGCTTGGACGATGTGTACATTTTCTTCAATTCTTCTTTCAGAGGAGCTTTTTTCTCAGAAATTGCCACTGGGTCATGGGTCAATCTGCGGCGGACCAGGTAGAGTATGGTGGAGGATAGGAGAAAGGTTAAAGCATTGACCAAAGCCACTAGGAAAAAGTCTTGCTGGCTGACGGTTAAGAGCCAAACTCCCAAAACTTGTCCGGCCAGGCTGCAGAGAAAGCTGATAAGCTGGGTAAAAGAGAAGGCTTCCATAAGGTCTTTCTCTGGAACATTCTTTTTTAAAATCGGCATTTGGAGACCGCTCCGATAGTCGCTGATAATATCTGAAAGAATATTCATCAAGCAGACGGCTGAAAAGGCTAGATAAGAGCTGGAGCGAGTCATGAAGGCAACAAGGATAAAGAGCAGGGCTTGAAGATAACCAAAATGAATCAGCCAACGAGCCTTATGGACGGTCTTGTCAGCTTTGATGCCGGCAAAGATAGTAAAGAAAGTCGGAACCAGGACGATAAAATTAGCCACAGCAATGGCAAACTTGGGATTGGGCATACTGGAAGCAAATACCACAAAAACAATATTGAAAATAGAAGCTCCCAAGGTGTTGAAGATTCGGGAAAGGCTGAGTGAGGCATAGACCCCATTTTTAAAAAATAATTTCATCATAGGCTCCTTTTCTAAACTGCAAGATTGTATAAAAGCTGATTGGGTGCATCTGTAATCTAGCTTTTGTTTTTTTCTCTTTCTGATGAACATTATAGACCGTTTAAAGCCAAAAACAAGGGCTTTTCGGCAACTGGTTAGGTCTCATAAGTAAGTGGTAAAATTCTGAAAGTGACTTGCGAGAGCTCTTTCTGCTTTTAGTATAAAATAGAAAATCTAAGCAGCAGGAAATATTGCATATATTCAACGATTTTTTTGTGCAATTGTTAAGATGAGTAAGTTGGAGTGTATTTTACATCAAAAAAACCACTTTCCAACTCAATATCGCTGAGCTTAAAAGTGGAAATTTGCATCATTTGCTATATTTTTGAAAAGCAGTATCAAGGGCTTCTTGATAGTAGTCAGCGCTATGATGACAGTTCAAGATTCGGAAAATATCGACAGCTTGCTTCATTTGCGTAAGCCCCTCTTCTGTTTGCCCTTTCAAACAAACTAATTCTCCCTGAGCAAAGAGATAGACAATTCGGAAGTAAGTCTCATTTTCTTCGTAAAAGTGTCGCTCAATGACTTGTTGGAAATAGTCTGCTTGGGTGATGTTTTCCTGACTAATGGCCAGAAGATAACCATTAAGAAAGGTAGTGTGCAGGGTATTGCGATTGTTGGCAAACAAGGATGCAAAATCCTTTCTTGAGAGGATTTCTTTGGTGTATTGGGAAAACAAGTTTAGGGATAAAACCGGAGTACAGATAGAGAAGAGATTGAGTTCGTAGCGTCCCCAAATGTCAACTGAAAAGAGGTAATCATGGAGGAAATCCAGCTCGCCTAGGCTGGCCTTTTCAGACTCTTTGAGGGCACAGAGATAGGCCTTTATAATCAGGCGTTCAACCCAATCGCTAGTCTTCTTGCTTTTTTGAGTGATTTTTTCTTTTTCCAGATAAAGTTCTTCTAAGAGGTCGAGCTGACTGGCTTGCAACAGGTCTTGAATGTGGCTTAAGAGTTCCTTGTGAGAATGATGATCCTGGATGCCGGCTGCAACGGTAAATTCTTCCGTTTCCGTGTGGATGGCGCTGAGAGCGCTAAAAAATTTCTGTGCCGAAAGTTCGCTCTGCCCATTTTCAAAGCGAGAAAGCATAGATTTTGAAAATTCTCCGCCAGTCGCTTCGGATAAAGAGATGTGCCTTGCCTCTCGAAAAAATCTAAAAACCTGTCCTAGATGTTTCATTTTCTTCCCTCCTTGAATTTTATTATAACAAAATAATTTTCAATAACATCGAAGTGCTCAAACATGATATAATATAAAGAAAAAAACAAAGAGGAACTTATGTTGCATATTCAAGAAATTCGGAAGAATCCAGATGGACTAGCCTTTGAGAAAAAGCTGGACTTGGCAGAGGAGTTAAAAGAACGCAATCCTGAGATTTTAGATGTTCAGGATATTTTAGCCAAAGGAAAGGTTCAATATGAAGATGGCCTCTATTTTCTAGATTATGACCTGTCTTATACCATTACCTTGACGTCCAGTCGCAGTATGGAGCCAGTAGAACTCAAGGAGTCTTATCTAGTCAACGAAATTTTCATGGAGGAAGGCCAGGCTGCATCACAGGATATGATTGATCAGGACTTGGTGCTGCCGATTGAAAATTGCGAGATTAATGTAGCCGAGAGTGTAGCTGATAATATCCTGATGAATATCCCGCTGAAAATTCTAACAGCTGAGGAAGAAGCTGGCCAAGGCTTTCTGTCGGGTCAGGACTGGCAGGTTATGACAGAAGAAGAATTCGCCGCTGCTCAAGAAGCTCAAAAAGAGAAGAACAATCCTTTCGCTGGTTTGCAAGGACTGTTTGATGAATGAATCTTGTAAAAAAATTTTTGAAAATAATTTGAGAATTTGAAATAATTTGTTATACTAAGTATAAAAAGAAAATAGACAATGAAAATTGTCTTATAGAAGGAGATTTAATGGATACATTTTTCTTTCCAACCTGGTTGATTCCAGTAATTATTGGTTTGGTTGTCCTTGTCGTACTTTTAGTGAAAGGCTATGTTAACGCACGCCCTAACGAAGTAGTTGTAATTACAGGTCTTCGTAAACAGCGTCATCTTCGCGGTAAAGCTGGATTTATGATTCCTTTTGTAGAGCAGCGCTCTTATTTGGATATTGAGCAGTTCTCAACAGATGTTCGCACTTCTGAAGCGGTACCGACTCTGGATTTTATCAATGTTCGTGCTGATGCAGCTGTTAAGCTAAAAATCGGAACGACCGATGAAATGATTGCTCGTGCAGCAGAAAACTTCCTTAATTGGAATACAACTGATATTTCTAACTCTGTTCAAGATGTCTTGGAAGGAAATCTTCGGGAAGTAATTGGTCAGATGGAATTACGTAAGATGGTCAATGACCGTCAGGAATTTGCCTCAAAAGTTCAGGACAACGTAGCTCCGGATCTGGCTAAGATGGGATTAGAAGTCATTGCCTTTACCGTTCAGTCTTTCTCTGATGAAGGTGGTGTGATTGATAATCTCGGTATCGAAATGTCGAAACCATCAAAAAAGATGCCTTAATTGCGAAGGCTAAAGCTGAACGTGAGCGCAAGGAAGTAGAAGCTGAGCAAGACAAATTGGCTAACGATAAGCGCGTAGCTGCTGACTTAGAAATCGCTCAAAAGCAAAATGAGTTGAAATTGAAGCAAGCAGCCCTCAAGCAGGAAGCGGATATAGCTCAAGCTAAGGCTGATGCAGCTAAAGGGATTGAGGCGGAAGTGCAGCGTCGCGAGCAAGAACGTGTGGCTGCCGAAGCTAATATCATGAAGCAAGAGAAAGAAGCTGAAGTCAAGGAACGCGAAGTTAAGGTTCGGGAGCAAGAACTGGATGCTAACATCCGCAAACAGGCTGAAGCGGAGAAATACTCTCGTCAACAAGCAGCGGAAGCACAATTGATTGAGCGTCAACGTCAAGCCGAGGCGGAGCTCTTTGAAACACAAAAAGAAGCCGAAGCACGCAAGGCTCAAGCCGAGGCTGAGAAATTTGCGCAACTGCAAGAAGCTGAAGCTATTGAAGCTAAGGGACGTGCTGAAGCGGAGGCTATTCGTCTTAAATTAGAAGCCGAAGCAGAAGGTTTGGATAAAAAAGCAGAAGCCATGAAGAAGATGCAGGAAGCTGCGATTACTGAGATGATTGTAGACAAACTGCCAGAAATTGCCCGTGCTGTAGCAGAGCCGCTTACTAAAGTGGACAAAATCACTATGTATGGTGAAGGCAATGCTTCTAAGATGGTTGGTGATATCATGCAGAGTATTGACCAAGTGTCGCAAGGTGCAGGCTTCGATATTCGTCAACTCCTAGCAGGAGCTCTTGGTGTTAATATGACTGTTAACAAGCTAAAACAAGATGAGCAGCCGGTTATTGAAGCTGCAAATCTTGACACCGATAAAAAATAAAAGAAAAGAAAAGATAATTCGCTTTGACTTTCACCCCAAAAGTTAGACAGAAAATCTAACGATTGGGGTGTTTTTGGTATGAAATTAGTTTATACAAATGAACTGAATAGATAACCTAAATAGAATGGCACTTCTTGGCTTTAAATATAGCTGGCTCAAATCTTTAATGTTATTTACCTGACTTAAAGCAATAAATAATTGAGAAGATTCTAGTAGATGGCCAGTTCCCTACAATAAGCTCCCAAACTAAGTTTGGGAGCTTATTGATTTATATCTTCTGTTTGGCCTTGATAGTGGTAAATGCAGAGTCGGTTTGCTTGGTCTGGGCGGCTGATGGTAAAGTGAAAGTAATGATCCTTTTTATCCAAGCTTTTGGTCTTGGAGAGTTTGAAATAAGTGGCTTGGCGGCTGGCCATGTGGAGTAGGATGTCATCTTCCATGACCATCAGAGGCTGAGGAAGATTGGAAAATTGATAAAAATCCTCTTGAAATTGATAGTAATTCTGGGAAAAATAGTCGAATTGAAGTTCCTCATGTACATTCTGAGTGGTCATCTGCGCCTCCTGAAGCTTGTATCGAAAGAATCTGATGGATAGCAAGGCCTTTGTAATGGTCACCTTCCTGCAGGAGGACCTGCTTGCAGTCCAGATGAAAGACGGTAGCAGTAATGTCGGTCAGCCTTTCCTTATTAAGAAAGGTAATTCGGATGGGAACTTGCTGGCTGTAGGCTTGACTGAGTAAGTGGAATTTTTCCTGTCTATCAAGTTGGGGCAATTGGCTCATATCTAGTTCTTTTTTGTCCAAAGCAGTGCTATGTTCAGAGAGGAAAAAGCCAGCCCACTTAGCCATGCCCCGATCCTGAAAGTCACGAGCTGACTGATAGGGGAGGTAGGATCGGTCGGTCATGATAAGCCCTCCAGCCCTCCAGCCGAATGGCCACCTGTCAGCTTGCTTCGAGCGATGGCACGGGAGGAGTCCAGCAAAGCATTTCCCTTAAGCAGAGAGGCAAAGCCAAAGCGATCTCTGATGTGGTCAATCGTCTGTTGGAGCTCCTCTTCTTTTTGAATTTGCAGAGGATCGTCAAAGAGAGAAATCAGACTATAACCTTGATCAACAAAGTCATTGTAAAAAACGCCAATCTGTCGGATAGCCCCGCCCTGATATTTGGAACGAAAAAGCTGAACGACGATTTGAGCCAATCGATCGCTGTTGTTAGTGGGCTCAATTTTTTTCTGTGTATGAATGGAAGGCAGGAGCTCCTGCTTGGAATAGCGGGCATGGATGGAGACACGCTGGCATTTCTTACCAGAGCGTCTGAGACGAATGGCGACCTGCTCAGCCATTTCTCGAAAAACCAACTCAATCTCTGCCTGCTGTCTATAATCTCGGGGAAGAATTTGCGAATTGCCCAGACCATGTGACTTGACCTGATAAGGCTTGTGAACATTGCTTTCATCAATGCCGTGAGCGTGAAACCAAAGCTGCAGGCCCATAACCCCCATTTCTTTTTTGAGAATGTCGGGATTAAAGTTAGCCAAATCATAAATGGAATGGATACCTAACTTCTTAAGACGGGTGGCTGTTCGGTGGCCAATGCCCCAAAAATCTGTCATGTTTGGAATAGTCCAGATCTTACTGGGAACATCTTCATAGGACCAGTTGACCCGCATCTTTTTTGTATGTTTGGCTTCAATGTCCAAGGCTAGCTTAGCGAGAAGAGGATTGGCGTTGCTCAGACCGATAGAGGCATAAATCCCGGTCTTCTTCCAGATAGCCTGTTGAATGCGGGCAGCCAGCAGGTCCAGTTTGGTCCTGCGGTCCAGCGTCTGATCGGGAATGAAGTAGTTGATAGAGCTTGTCAAATCTAGGAATCCCTCATCGATTGAGTAGGGGAAATGTCGTCGGGAGCTGCGAAATCCTGAAAAATTTTTTGGATTTCCATGTTTTTCTGGATGTAGTAGTTCATTCGAGGTGGGACCAATAAGGTCTTTTGAGCAGCATCTTCAATAAAGCGCACATAATCTGCTGTAATCGGCAGTCCCTGCTTGTGGGCAGCAGTATAGTTGAACTTACGGGTGTGGGCATCAAAAGGAAGATTATAGCTTCGGCTGACATTCTGGCTGCCGAAATTCTTTTTAAAGAGAGGGGTAGCAGCTAGTATCAGTCCAGCAGAATTTTCAATTCGGCTCACAACACAGAGCGAGGTTTTTAAAGGGTCAAGGCCAAGAGCAATGCATTCGCAAGAGGCATAAAAACTTTTCATATCCACAAAAGCGATGTCTGAACGAGGCTCGCGTGAATAATCAAATAGGACCATAGTTTTATACCTCAATCGGCAGAAAATGTCCAACTACGATACCAACAATGCTAGGCTGGTCTTCGTAGGGAGCAAAGAGATCCTCGTAGTCAGGATTGATAGACTCTAAACGTAGACCTTCAGCTTCGCGGTAGACTTTTTTGATATAGGTCTTGCCATTCCACATGAGAGCATAGACTGCCCCATCGTAGTCGAATCCCGTCTGTTTCATAAGGGCAACAGAGCCATTGGGATACTTGGGCTCCATAGAATCCCCAGAGACCCAAGATGCAAAGTCGTGCTGGATATCTTGATCAAAGTAGACAGTTTCGTAGTCTGTTTCATTGTCATAATAACTGTTACCGCGACCTGCAGCCAGCTCAACAGATAGAACCTTATAGGCTGTAAGGGAGCTAACCTTGCGCTGTCTCTCTAGGAGCCGACTAGCGAACTGGTCGACTTCCTTTTTATGGGGTGAGGTTAATAAAGGGTAGGTGTAGAGCGCGCTGGTCTCATCCACAAAGTAGTTCTCCTGGACCTTGAGACAGGTGGCCAACCTCCTGAGATTTTTTGCGTGGGGTTCTGCTAGACCATTTTCCCAAGCAGAGTAAGTCTTTCGAGAGATGCCCAGCTCTTGGTAAATGGAAGCCTGAGTCAAATGAAGCTCCAGCCGGCGTTTTTTTAATTTTTCATGCGAAAACATATTACACCTCCTATGTAACGTTTTGAAAGTTACATATAGTATAACAGATGAAATCGAAAAAAGCAAGTTCTTTATTGAGTATTGTTATTTCTAGCAATAGTGTGGTAAACTGTAGGGAGGAATATAACCTGGAGGTAGAGAGATGTTTCCTATGACAGCAAAAACGATCATGACAGAAGAAGCTTACCGCCGTTTCGCTTGGACCAATTTCTGGTATAAAAAGAATGGCATCTTCTCACTGATTCTCCCTGAGATAGTGGTGCTGATATGCAGTGCAATCTGTTTTTTCATCGGGGAACCTTTGCCAGGCGTAGCTTTTCTTGTTACTGTGGCAGTCCTTCCTTTTCTTTACTATCTGTCCATGAATCGACATATTAAAAAGTTTTATAGAGGCAACCCCCTCTGGCATGATATAGAGCAGGAGTTTAGCTTCTATGAGACAGAATTTCGTGTCGTTAATCGGAATAACAATGCCAGATTTGAATATCAAGATATTGTGGCGATTATAGACAAGCCAGAAACTTTTTATATCATGGTTGGCCGGTCAATGGGACTGATCTTGGATAAGGCAGACTGTCAGCCTGAATTAATTGATTTTTTACTAAAACTAAAAGAAAGCAGAAGTCTCTAATTTGGGGGACTTCTGTTTTTTATCTGTCAAGTTTTCAAAAAATTGGCCTCTTGTGCGATGTGTGTTATAATGTTTTTTATGAGAGTTGTGGCAGGTAAATATGGGGGCAGGCCCCTCAAGACTTTGGACGGCAAGACGACTAGGCCTACGACCGATAAGGTCAAGGGGGCAATTTTTAATATGATTGGTCCCTATTTTGACGGCGGTCGGGTGCTGGATCTTTATGCTGGGAGCGGGAGTTTGGCCATTGAAGCTATTTCGCGAGGTATGGAGACGGCTGTCTTAGTCGAAAAGGATCGCAGAGCTCAGGCTATTATTTCAGAGAACATTCAGATGACCAAGGAGCTGGAACGTTTTGACTTGCTCAAGATGGAGTCTGGCCGAGCCCTAGATACTTTGACAGGTGCTTTTGACTTGGTTCTCTTAGATCCGCCTTATGCCAAGGAGCAGATTGTGGCAGACCTTGAGAAACTGGAGGAGCGTCAGCTCTTGAGTCAGGATGTTCTGGTAGTCTGTGAGACAGACAAGGAAGTGGAATTGCCGGAAGAAATTGCAGGGCTAGGCATTTGGAAGCAGAAGATATATGGAATTTCAAAGGTGACGGTGTATGTCAGATAAGATAGGATTATTCACAGGGTCTTTTGACCCGATGTCCAAGGGTCATGTGGACCTGATTGAGCGGGCCAGCAGGCTTTTTGATAAGCTCTATGTAGGGATTTTCTATAACCGAGAAAAGTCTGGTTTTTTCACAATTGAGGCCAGAGAACGCATGGTCAAAGAAGCTCTGCAGCATTTGGATAATGTTGAGGTCATCACTTCTCAGAATGAGCTAGCAGTGACAGTGGCCAGAAGACTGGGAACCCAGGCCTTTGTGCGCGGTCTCCGTAACAGTCAAGATCTAGACTATGAAGCCAATATGAACTTTCAATCAGGAATTGGCAGAGGAGCTGGAGACGATTTTCTTGCTTAGCAAGCCGGACTATCAGCATATCAGTTCATCACGTATTCGTGAGCTGATTGCTTTTCAGCAGGATATTGCGGCCTATGTGCCCCAAAGTGTAATCAAAGAATTAGAAAGAATCAACGATGAAAAGAATTAAGAAGTATCTATGGCCGACGGCCATTGGCGTCACTATTGCCTTTTTTATAGCAGCATTTTGGGTTCGTCTGCCTTATTATATAGAAGTTCCTGGTGGTGCCGAGGATGTTCGGCAGGTCTTGCTGGTTGATAAAAAGGCCGATAAGGAAGCGGGTTCCTATAACTTTGTGACAGTCGGAGTAGAGCAGGCAACTTTTGCCCATCTGGTCTATGCTTGGCTGACCCCTTTTACCGATATTTATTCTGCCAAGGATATGACGGGTGGCTCCACGGATGAGGAGTTCAATCGGATCAACCAATTTTACATGGAAACATCGCAAAATATGGCCAAATATCAGGGATTGACGACAGCTGGTAAAGAGATCAAAATGGACTATCTGGGAGTTTATGTCTTGCAGGTGGCTGATAACTCAACCTTCAAGGGAGTTCTCAATATTGCTGATACGGTAACTGGTGTCAATGATAAGACATTTGAAAGCTCTGAGGAGCTGGTTAAGTATGTCAACTCGCAGAAGCTTGGGGATAAAATCAAGGTGACTTTCCAAGAAGATGGTCAGGAGAAATCGGCAACCGGTAAGGTTATCAAGTTGGAGAACGGTAAGAACGGGATTGGGATTAGTCTGATAGACCGGACGGAAGTCAGCAGTAATATTCCGATTACATTTTCAACTGAGGGTATCGGCGGTCCTAGTGCTGGTCTTATGTTCAGCCTGGCTATTTATACCCAGTTGGCTGATCCTACCCTTCGTGATGGCCGCGATATTGCAGGGACCGGCAGCATCAGCCGTGAAGGCGAAGTTGGCGAAATCGGCGGAATCGATAAGAAAGTTGTTTCAGCAGCCCAAAGCGGAGCAGATATCTTCTTTGCACCGAACAATGAACTCACAGAAGAAGAGAAGAAGCTTTCTCCTAATGGGAAAAACAACTACCAAACGGCTCTGGAGACAGCCAAGAAGATTAAAACGGATATGAAAATTGTTCCAGTTAAAACGCTGCAGGACGCCATTGATTATCTAAAAAAGAACAAGTAAGATCTTAGCTTTGCTAAGATTTTTCTTGTGAGATAGACAAAGTTATATGGCTTTCTTTACTTTAAATCGTCAGACTTTTTTCAGAAAGATATTTTTGATGAAAAGTCCGCGAAATACTGGCTGATTTATGATAAAATAAAGTGTTGTAGATAAACTATCCAAGATTTTTAAAGGAAGAGTATGCGTAAAGATATTTCACCTGAATTGTATAATTATAATAAATTCCCAGGACCGGAGTTTAAACAGATTGACAGCAAGATTGTTGCAGAAAAATTCGAGTTTGAATTGATTGAGAACTATAAGGAAGGCTTTGACTTGACAGCCTTTCATCAGCGCTTTTCAGAAATTCTCACCAAGTTTGACTATATTGTCGGTGACTGGGGCAACGAGCAGCTGCGCCTGCGCGGTTTTTACAAGGATGAGCGGGCTAATGAAAGCGATGAGAAGATTAGCCGCTTAGAAGACTATTTGCTGGAGTACTGCAGCTATGGCTGTGCTTATTTTGTCTTGGAAAATCCAAATCCCCAGCGCGCTTCCTTTGATAAGAAATCGCATGGCAAGAAAGAGACAGAAGGTCGGTCAAAACGTTCTCGCAATAGCCGTTCAGGCAGCAACCGCAATCGCAGAAGCGATCGAGACCGAGACAGTCGTTCTAAAAGGGACAATAAGCGCTCTCGCAACAATTCCCAGCAAGATAGGCAGAGAAAGCCAAAAGACAGCAATCGCCATTTTGTAATTCGCCAGAATAAAGGAGAAAAATGAAACCATCTATTTATAGCTTAACGCGTCAGGAAATGATTGAATGGGCGGAAGCTCAGGGAGAAAAGAAATTTCGTGCCTCCCAGATTTGGGAGTGGCTCTACCGCAAGCGGGTCCAGTCTTTTGAAGAGATGACCAATCTATCTAAAGATTTGATTGCCAAGCTAAATGATCAGTTTGTCGTCAATCCGCTTAAACAGCGCATTGTTCAGGAGTCGGCTGACGGTACGGTCAAGTACCTCTTTGAGCTGCCGGATGGTATGCTGATTGAGACGGTGCTCATGCGCCAGCACTATGGACTTTCAGTCTGTGTGACTACCCAAGTTGGCTGCAATATCGGCTGCACCTTCTGTGCCTCCGGCTTGATTAAAAAGCAACGCGACCTCAATAACGGTGAGATTGTTGCTCAGATTATGCTGGTTCAGAAGTATTTTGACGAGCGTGGTCAGGATGAGCGGGTCAGCCACATCGTGGTTATGGGAATCGGCGAGCCATTTGATAACTATGACAATGTGCTCAAGTTTGTCCGGACGGTCAATGATGACAAAGGTTTGGCTATCGGTGCCCGCCATATCACGGTTTCGACATCAGGGCTGGCTCATAAGATTCGTGACTTTGCCAATGAAGGTGTGCAGGTCAATCTAGCTGTATCCCTCCATGCCCCGAATAATGATTTGCGGACCAGTATCATGCGGATTAACCGGTCCTTCCCTATCGAAAAGCTTTTTGCAGCTATCGAATACTATATTGAGACGACCAACCGTCGTGTGACCTTTGAGTACATCATGCTCAATGAAGTCAATGACGGGGTAGAACAGGCCAAGGAATTGGCAGAATTGCTGAAAAATATCAAGAAGCTATCTTATGTCAATCTCATTCCTTACAACCCCGTTAGCGAGCACGACCAATACAGCCGCAGTCCCAAAGAGCGCGTGATGGCTTTCTATGATACCCTCAAGAAAAACGGAGTCAACTGCGTGGTTCGTCAGGAACATGGTACAGATATTGATGCAGCCTGCGGTCAGCTGCGTTCTAATACCATGAAGCGTGATCGCGAGAAAGCATTGGTAGAAAATGTTCAGCCTTAAGAACTATCTGACTTCAGACGGTGAGCTGACTGCTAAGGGACGGAGATTGCTGGCATGGGGGAGCTGGCTCTATTTCTTGATGCTTTGCGTTCTGTGCTTTATTCCTCAGGTTCCAGAGCCGGGAATGGAGACGCCGGGAGTCCAGTATTTTGGCCGAATAGTGGTTTTGTTAATCCCTTTTAATTCCTTTGTCAATATTGGCGAGATTACTTCTTGGATCCAGCTGGTCAAGGTCTTTATCCAAAATCTAGCCAATATTTTTCTTGCTGTCGCCCTTAATTTTTCAATTGCTTTGGCTCTTTCCGAAATTGCGGAAGACAAAGAAGGTCGTATGGCTGAGCTTTGGGATGAGTCTGTCTATCGAAGTGACTCAGATTCTGCTGGACCTTCTTATCAACGCCAATCGAGTCTTTGAGATTGATGATCTCTGGACCAATACTTTGGGTGGTTATCTGGCTTGGCGGGCATTTCAGCTTGGTCAAAAAATCTGGAAAAATCGTCAAGACGACGCTTTCAAAAGAGATTAGCAAGAGAAAGGTTCGGATTTAGGAGAAAAAATTAAATTTTTTCTTGACAAGAAAAAGGGAAAGGCCTATAATAAAATAAATCATCAGAAAAAGTAATAATTTTTTCTACTTTCAGGGAGCCTGTGGTTGGTGGAAACAGGCAGTGGAAAATTATGAAGTGGGCTGATGCAAAAAATGAATTTGAAGCAATAAAAATTCGGTGAGCACACCTTACAGTGCAGCTTGTTGTTAGACAAGACAGAGATATGGAGGCAGTCTATACTTTGCTCCATAATTGAGGTGGCACCGCGATTTTACGCCCTCACACAGAGTTTTTCTGTGTGTGGGCTTTTGTTTTGCTTGAAAATAAAGAAATGAGGCAATCAAGATGACAGAAACTAAAGGATATTTTGGACAATTCGGCGGATCCTTCGTACCGGAGCCTATCCAAGCCTTGCTGGATGAATTAGAAGCGACTTTTGAGAAGTATAAGGATGATCCAGAATTTTTAAATGAATACCGGCATTATTTGGCGGATTATTCAGGCCGAGAGACGCCGCTCTACTTTGCAGAAAGTCTGACCCAGCACCTGGGCGGAGCTAAGATTTATCTGAAGCGGGAAGATCTCAATCATCTGGGCTCCCATAAGCTCAATAATGTTTTGGGGCAGATTCTTCTAGCTAAGCGCATGGGCAAGACCCGAGTCATCGCTGAAACTGGAGCTGGCCAGCATGGTGTGGCAACTGCGGCAGCTGCAGCTAAGTTTGGTATGAAGTGCGATGTTTACATGGGTGCAGAGGATGTAGAACGCCAGCGCCTCAATGTCTTTCGCATGGAAATGATGGGAGCGACTGTTCACGCTGTGGAAACAGGAACCAAAACCCTCAAGGATGCCGTTGATGCAGCCTTTGGAGCTTGGATGAGCGATTTGGAAGCCTTCTATGTTTTGGGTTCCGCTGTCGGTCCTCACCCTTATCCAACGATTGTCCATGAGTTCCAAAAGGTGATTAGTGAAGAATCTCGCCGTCAGATTTTGGACAAGGAAGGCCGCTTACCAGACTATGTCATTGCCTGTGTAGGCGGTGGCTCCAATGCTATCGGCGCTTTCTCTCAGTATGTGGCGGATGAAGAAGTCAAGCTGGTTGGTGTTGAAGCAGCCGGGCGTGGTCTTGATACAGACCAGCACGCGGCGACCATGACCAAGGGAAGTGTCGGAGTAGTGGACGGTATGAAGACCTACGCTGTCTTTTCTGAAGATGGTCAGGTGGCACCGGTTTACTCAATTTCAGCAGGCTTGGACTATCCGGGAGTTGGTCCTGAACATGCTTTCTTTAAAGATTCTGGTCGAGTAGAATACGTGGCCGCGACAGATGATGAAGCTGTGGATGCTTTGCTCCTCTTGACACAAAAGGAAGGAATTTTGCCAGCGATTGAAAGCTCTCACGCCATTGCTGAAGCTATCAAGCGAGCTCCAAAATTGTCATCTGACCAAATCATTGTTATCAACGTATCTGGTCGTGGAGATAAGGATGTGGCAGCCATTGCCGACTATCTAGAAAAACGAAAATAAAATACCCAGCAGAAGAGTAGTAACATCTCTCCTTTCAGAGAGTCTGTGGTGCTGTAAACAGGCAGGAGAAGTTATGAAATGGGCTGTTGGAGTCAACATTTAGTCCTTTAGTTGAACTTTTATTACTTTGTTAGCTTACTTTGCTATAAGCCAGTATGCTGCCTTGTGCTAAAAGGGATCTAAATGACTGTAAATAAGTAAATGAGATGTGGAGTCTGAAAACTCCATAACTGAGGTGGCACCGCGATGATACGCCCTCACAGGATGAACTGTGCGGGCGTTTTTCTGTAGTTCTGAGGCAAGTTATGACCGTGGACAGGTGCTATCTGTTCTTGTGGAATGCGATCATGATTAGCAGATTGCTCCTACCTAAACGCTTCTGATTGAATAGAAAGAAACATTATGCAAAAGATTTTACCAGCTGATATTTTATCGCCGATTCTGGCTTATATGCGGATTCAGGGCGACCACAAGGTGATTTTGGAAAGTATTCCAAGAGATAGCGAGACAGCTCGCTTTTCTATCCTAGCTTATAACCCAGTCTTTGAAGTTCGCTATGAAAATGGCCGTTTAACAAAGAATGGGCAAGTTATCGAGGCAGATCCATTGGACTATCTGCATGAGTTGGCAGTAAAAAAAGCTCATCATTCAGACCTGCCTTTTGGAGGCGGAGCCATCGGTTTTGTCGGCTACGATATGATTTCCCTCTATGAGGAGATTGGCCAGATTCCAGCTGATGTGATTGGAACGCCGGATATGCACTTTTTCGTCTATGAGAGTTACATGGTTTTTGACCATAAAAAAGACAAGGTCTATATCCTTGAGGAGGCACTCTACAGTGATAGAAGCGAAGCTGATTTGAGCTGCTAGTCTGGAGCGTATCATGGCTGAGCTGGCGCAGCCTGCAGCAGATGAATTTTCACCGCTGGAACTGTCCAGTTTGAACTTCCAGAGTCATATCGAGCAGGCAGCTTTTGAAAAAATGGTGGAAGAAGCGCGTAGCTTGATTCGGCAGGGAGACATGTTCCAATGTGTGCTCAGTCAACGCTTTTCAGCAGAATATTCTGGTAGACCGCTGGATTACTATCGCAATCTGCGCGTGACCAACCCTTCCAACTATCTCTACTTTTATGATTTCGGGGATTATCAGATTATCGGAGCCAGCCCAGAAAGTCTGGTGTCTGTCAAGCAAGGTCAGGTTACGACCAATCCTATTGCTGGGACCAGACCGCGCGGGCAGGATGAAAGAGAAGATAAAGCCTTGGCGAAGGAGTTGCTGGCTGACGAGAAGGAAGTGGCGGAACACCGCATGTTAGTTGATTTGGGGCGTAATGATATTGGTAAAATTGCCCAGAATAACAGCGTGGAAGTCACTAAGTACATGGAAGTGGAGTATTTCCGCTATGTCATGCACCTGACCAGTGTAGTTCGTGGTCAGCTTCTGCCTCAACTGACAGCTATGGATGCGCTCAAGTCAACCCTGCCGGCCGGCACCGTTTCGGGTGCGCCTAAGATTCGAGCTATGAAGCGCATTTATGAGCTGGAGCAGGAAAAACGTGGCGTTTATGCGGGGGCTATTGGCTATCTGTCTGCGACAGGGGATATGGATTTTGCCATTGCTATCCGGACTATGATTTTGAAAAATGGCAGAGCATACGTTCAAGCTGGAGCGGGTATTGTTTATGACTCAATCCCTGCTAATGAATACCAAGAAACCATCAATAAGGGCAAATCAATGACCAAGATAGGAGAGATGCAATGATTTTATTGATTGATAATTATGATTCTTTTACTTACAATCTAGCCCAGTATATTGGAAATTTCGCAGAAGTTAAAGTCTTGCGAAATGATGATGTAGGGCTTTATCAAGCGGCAGAAGAAGCGGATGCTTTGGTGCTGTCTCCGGGTCCAGGCTGGCCAGCAGATGCAGGACGGATGGAAGAGCTTATCCGCGATTTTGCTGGTAAAAAGCCGATTTTGGGGATTTGCTTGGGGCACCAAGCTATTGCAGAAGTATTTGGCGGAAAGCTAGGATTGGCTCCCAAAGTCATGCACGGCAAGCAAAGTATTCTGCGTTTTGAGGGGAATTCTCCTATCTATCGAGGGATAGAGGATGGGCAGCCGGTCATGCGCTATCATTCGATTTTAATCGAAGAGATGCCGGAGGACTTTGAAGTGACGGCTCGGGCGGCTGATGATAACTCGATCATGGCTATCCAGCACAAGAGTCTGCCCATTTATGGTTTTCAGTATCATCCAGAAAGTATCGGCACGCCGGACGGCTTGTCGTCTATCAAGAATTTCATCGACTTAGTAAAATAGAGGAAAATGTATGAAAGAAATTATTGCAAAACTAGCTGATTTTAAGGATTTAAGCAGCGCTGAGATGACAGATGTGATTGAGCGTATTGTCACCGGACGGGTGACAGAGTCTCAAATTGTAGCTTTCTTGCTGGGGCTTAAGATGAAGGGGGAGACAATTGAGGAACGAACTGCTTTGGCTCAGGTAATGCGAGGCCACGCTAAACAGATTCCGACCACTATTCGCACTGCCATGGACAATTGCGGTACGGGTGGGGACAAGTCTTTCAGCTTCAATGTTTCGACTACAGCAGCTTTTGTACTGGCAGGTGGCGGGATTAAGATGGCTAAGCACGGCAATCGCTCCATTTCTTCTAAGTCAGGCTCAGCTGATGTCTTAGAAGCTCTGGGGATCAATCTAGACTTGGACGCTGCTAGCTTGGGCAAGGTTTTTGAGCAGACAGGTATCGTCTTTCTCTTTGCAAAGAATATGCATCCAGCTATGAAATACATCATGCCAGCACGTCTTAGCTTAGGCATTCCTACTATCATGAATCTAACTGGCCCCCTTATCCATCCCATGAGTCTAGAAACTCAGCTTTTGGGGACCAGCCGGCCGGATATGTTAGAGAGCACAGCAGAGGTTTTGAAAAATATGGGCCGTAAGCGTGCAGTAGTCGTGTCGGGGCCGGATGGTCTTGACGAGGCCGGCCTTCATGGCCGTACCCAGTATGCTCTGCTGGAAGATGGGCAAATCAGCCTGCACAGCTTTCTGCCATCAGATATTGGCATGGAAGAAATAGCTCTTGAAGCGATTCGTGGAGGCAATGCCAAGGAAAATGCAGAAATTCTGCTATCTGTCCTGCAAAATCAAGCCAGTCCCTATCTAGAAACGACAGTTCTGAATGCGGGATTGGGCTTCTACGCTAATGGGAAATCAGACAGCATAGAAGAAGGAATAGCTTTGGCCCGCCAAGTGATTGCTAGTGGCGCAGCCTATGAAAAACTCAAGCAACTACAGGAGTATCAAAAATGAGCAAAGAATTTCTCCCGACCATTCTAAAGCAAAAAGAGCAGGAAGTGGCAGCTATGTCCTATGAAGAGCTGCAGCCCCTGCGCTCGACCTATTCCCTCTATGAGTATCTTAAAAAGCCATCCTCAAGAGCTGCAGCTGATTGCTGAGGTTCAAAAAGCCAGCCCAAGTCTGGGAGATATTAATCTCGGTGTGGATATTGTGGAGCAGGCTCGCACCTATGAACGATGCGGTGCAGCCATGATTTCGGTCCTGACAGATGAGATTTTCTTCAAAGGACATCTGGATTACCTGAGAGAGATTTCCAGTCAAGTGACCATTCCAACCCTCAATAAGGACTTTATTATTGATGAAAAGCAGATTGTTCGCGCTCGCAATGCTGGAGCGACAGTTATTCTTCTGATTGTGGCTGCCTTGTCTGAAAAGCGGCTGCAAGAACTCTATGATTTTGCGACAGGTTTAGGCTTGGAAGTTCTGGTCGAAACCCATAATCTGGTGGAGCTGGAAATTGCCCATAGAATAGGAGCTCGGATTATCGGTGTCAATAACCGCAATCTAGTCACTTTTGAGACAGATATCAATACAAGTCTCCAGCTGTCTGCCCATTTCAAAGATGACAGGGTTTACGTATCTGAGTCCGCTATTTTCAGCAAGGAAGATGCTGAGCTGGTAGCTCCTTATTTCCATGCGGTTTTAGTCGGAACAGCCCTGATGCAGGCAGAGGATGTGGCAGAAAAAATCAAGGAGCTGAAAATTGACAAAGGTTAAGATTTGCGGCTTATCAACGGCCAGCGCTGTGGAAACGGCATGCCAGGCTGGTGCAGATTACATTGGATTTGTCTTTGCTGAGAGCCGTCGGAGGGTCAGTTTGGAGCAAGCTCAGAAGCTAGCTGCCTTGGTGCCGCCTGCTGTCCGAAAGGTAGGAGTTTTCGTCTCTCCGAGCTTGGCAGAGCTGCAGGAAGCTATTTCGGTGGCAAATCTGGATTTGGTGCAGATTCATGGCGATTTTAATGAAGAGCTTCTGACTGAGATCGGCCGTCCGGTTATTCGAGCTTATCAGGTCAAGGGAGCGTTAAAAGGAGTCAGCCAACAAGCGGACTACCTGCTCTTTGATGCACCTCTTGCTGGTAGTGGTCAGACCTTTGACTGGCAAGCTTTTGACAAGAGTCAAATCCACCAGCCCTTCTTTATCGCCGGTGGTTTGAATGCAGGAAATGTTCGAGAAGCTATTCAGCACTTCGCTCCTTACGCAGTTGATGTCTCAAGCGGGGTCGAGACTGACGGCCAGAAGGACTTAGAAAAGATAAAAGAATTTATAGAAAGAGTGAAAGATGGCATATAATCAACCCAATCAAGAAGGATTTTACGGTGAGTTTGGTGGGCGCTTTGTTCCCGAAACGCTGATGACAGCGGTTTTGGAGCTGGATAAAGCCTACCGTGAGAGTAAAAAAGACCCAGCCTTTCAGGCTGAGCTGGACGAGTTGCTGAAGCAGTATGTAGGGCGAGAGAATCCTCTCTATTTTGCAAAAAATCTGACAGCCTATGCTGGCGGTGCTAAGATTTATCTGAAGCGGGAAGACCTCAACCATACTGGAGCTCATAAAATCAATAACGCCCTAGGGCAGGTCCTGCTAGCTAAGAGAATGGGCAAGAAGAAAATCATTGCAGAGACTGGTGCGGGTCAGCATGGAGTAGCTACAGCCACTGCTGCAGCCCTTTTCAACATGGACTGTACTATCTACATGGGCGAAGAAGATGTCAAGCGCCAAGCCCTCAATGTCTTTCGGATGGAACTTTTAGGAGCTAAGGTAGAGTCTGTGACCGATGGCTCTCGAGTCCTCAAGGATGCAGTCAATGCTGCCTTGCGAGCTTGGGTGGCTCAGGTCGATGATACTCACTATATTATGGGGTCGGCCTTGGGACCCTCATCCCTTCCCAGAGATTGTCCGCGACTATCAGAGCGTGATTGGGTCGTGAGGCTAAGCGCCAGTTTGCTGAGCAAAATGCAGGTGCCTTGCCAGATGCTTTAGTCGCCTGCGTTGGCGGTGGTTCCAATGCTATTGGGCTCTTTTATCCCTTTGTAGACGATAGCTCAGTGGCTATGTATGGAACAGAAGCAGCTGGGCGGGGCGTGGATACAGATGAACACGCTGCGACCTTAACCAAAGGCCGGCCGGGTGTTTTACACGGTGCCTTGATGGATGTCTTGCAGGATGAGCAAGGACAGATTCTGGAAGCTTTCTCTATCTCTGCCGGGCTGGACTATCCGGGCATCGGTCCTGAACATTCTCATTTTAATGCTATCCAGCGCGCCACTTATGTCCCAGTCACGGATGAAGAAGCCTTGGAAGCCTTCCAGCTTTCTGTCTCGTATCGAAGGGATTATCCCTGCTCTAGAGTCTAGCCACGCTATTGCTTACGCAGTTAAGCTGGCTAAGGAGTTGGGGCCAGATAAATCAATGATTGTCTGCCTATCCGGCCGTGGTGACAAGGATGTCGTTCAGGTAAAGGAACGCTTGGAAAGAGAAACGGCTCAAAAAGGAGGTGCCCATGACTAAAACACTCACTCAGCATTTAGAGGCCATCAAAAAAGCAGGTAAAGGAATTTTCCTTCCTTATATCATGGCTGGTGATCACGAGAAAGGTTTAGCAGGATTAGCAGAAACTATCGCATTTTTGGAAAACTTGGGTGTGTCAGCCATTGAAATCGGCCTGCCATTTTCAGACCCTGTTGCAGATGGGCCGGTTATTGAAGAAGCCGGTCTGAGAAGTCTGGGTCACCATACTTCGGCCAAGTCTTTAATCGCAAGCTTGCAGAAGTTGGACACTCAGCTGCCTCTCATCATCATGACCTACTTCAATCCTATCTTCCAGTACGGTCTCAAAGATTTTATCAAGGATTTGGCTAGGACGCCGGTTAAGGGATTGATTATTCCGGATCTGCCCTACGAGCATAGGGACTTTATCCTGCCTCTGCTGGAAGATTCAGATATCGCTCTAGTTCCTTTAGTGAGCCTTACGACTGGACTAGAACGTCAGCAGGAGCTAATTAAGGAGGCAGAAGGTTTTATCTACGCTGTAGCCATCAACGGTGTAACGGGTAAGAGCGGAAGCTACCGCAATGATTTGGACCAGCATTTGAGCAAGCTCCATGATATTGCTGAGATTCCAGTGCTGACAGGTTTTGGCGTTTCGACTTTAGAGGATGTTGATCGCTTCAATCAAGTCTCAGACGGAGTCATTGTCGGATCTAAGATTGTCAAAGCTCTTCATGAAAAGGACGCCAGTATAGCGGCCTTTATCCAAGAAGCAGCAGCTTATAAGAAATAATCACCACCACACCAAACAAAAGACAGGGTACAAAAATGCTAGCCTGTCTTTTTTCTTTTTAAAGCAGAAACAGGCGAGACCAGAGAAAGCTAGCGATTTGGATAAGAACTGAGAGCCTGATCCCATGTTCTTGAATTTTCATCACCATAAAAAGTAACTTTCGTATAATTCATTTTTTTAAGAAAATGTTTGATTTTTTTGATGGTGATTGAATATTAGTTTGGATATTGCTTGTGAATGATATCTATATAGCTGGTGAAATGTTTCAAGAAATGCTCGGGAGATATAACAGTGATGTATTTTCCAAAAGCAAGCAAGGTATTGTATCCCCAATCATTGTCGTTTAAAGGATAAGTAATCTCGTAAATATCGCTATTAATAGGTTTTATGGCATTATAGCCTAAGAGTTCCACAAATCGATCAAGGACAATTTTCTGGACATGCAGGATGACAGGTATTTTGTTTTCATTCATCCATGTACCACCATCATAAGGAAGTGGTGTAAAATGTCTCTTTGAAAAAGTATCGGAGAGAGTAAGTTCACTAATTCTAGCAACTTTAAAAACAGAAAAACGCGCTTTATCAGTATCGTAGGCATCCATATACCAACTCCGGTCCTTATAGACAATACGGTAAGGCTCACAATTTTTTTGACTCACCAGTCCTTGTGAATTAATATAGGAAAATTTTATTTTTACTCTACCTCTGATCGCTTCCAATAACTTAAAAATCAAAGTTCGTATTTCCAAGTTCCCTTGAGATAGAGACAAATCAATTTCGAAATCAGAGTATGTATTGGTAGCATTTAATTTCAATATAGCATTGAAAGTAGAGGTATCTTCCAATACTTGATAGCGACTTTTTAAACCGGATTCGATTGAAAGTCGTTCGGATTGAGTCAAGGGAGGTTTATCAGTTTGAAAGTCTTCCATAAGAAAAATTCCTCCGTTTTTTCCTTTCATTACATAGAGAGGAATGCCTGCAAGAGATAAATCATCAATATCTCTCATAATAGTTCTGGTGCTGACTTTAAAAAGTTCTGATAGTTCTTTAGCTGTTGTTTTTCGTTGATTTACTAAATGAGAAATGATTCCCATTTGACGGTCAATTTTCATGATTTTCTCCTTAAATATGACAGATAGATGTCATATTACTTTTGTTATGATTATACCATAAAGAAAGGAGTTCATATAATGAAACATCAAACCAAACCATCGTTTACCCTGATTGGCAGGAGTATTTTGATAGAAGGAACTACGGTTCATGAACAGCACTATTCTAAAGAGAAGACAGCGTTCTACGCTCAGTTATTTAAAGAAGGAATGCTGGGGAAATTGATGCCCCATTCTCTAGACAAAAAAGGCTATGCTTTGATTGTTCCTCATAAAGATGGTATTCAATACTACGCAGGAGTTGCGGCAAAGAATGCTGTGGCAGACTACGAAAGCATTCTCGTCCCAGAGAAAGATTATTTAGTAAGTTCAGCCAGTGGTGATAAATCAAGACTCCTGTTTGACCAATTGGAGGATAACTTTTTTGAGGAAGAAAGCAGTTCCCTTTACCAAGATGGAATTATCTTAGAAATACTTTTAAACGGGAATCCTATGGATGCAGAAGTTGAGCTTTGGGTTCCAGTTCAGTAAAAGAGTAGGGATTTATAAGAAATAATCACCACCACACCAAACAAAAGACAGGGTACAAATGCCAGCCTGTCTTTTTTCTTTTTAAAGCAAAAACAGGCGAGACCAGCGAAGCTAGCGATTTGGATAAGAATGAGAATTTCCGTCAGACTGAAAATGGCTGAGCAGGAAGCAAGGAATAGAAAGTCGCCAGCTCCAATACGAAGATTACAAAAGAAGGCCAGAAGTCCTAGGGCTAAAAAGAAGAGCATGAGAAGGTTGATGCTCGCTGTCACTATCAGCAAGAGATGAAAAACCAACCAGACCATCAGGGGATATTGCTGCTCTCTTTGATCGTAGATGGCTAGGGTCAAGCCCATGGTGAGTAGTAGGAGTTGACTGATGGAAATCGTGCCAAGTGAGGATGCCAGAAAAAGACCGCCCAAGATAGATTCAAAAAATAAATAGCGTAAGGGAATCTTGTCTCCGCAGAAGCGGCAACGAAGCCGGTTCATGACTTGAGGAAAAAATAGGAATCAAATCACGCGGTGCCAATCTTTTCCCGCAGGCATTGCAATGACTAGCTGGGGTGATGATAGACTGCTCTGGAAAGCGGTCTATGACCAAGCCTAGGAATGAGGCAAAGACAGTGCCAATAATAAATAAGTATAGATGAATCATACTTATTTATTCGTAAATTTAAACAGAAAAATTCTGAAATTTTGCAACTTTTCTAATAAAGTCTTTTTTTGAATCTTTTGTCTTGACTTTCTTATTTAGAAGCATTATAATTAAACCATAATCTAAAAAGATTAGAATCATTATAAATAAACGAGGTAAATACAATGACACAAGTAAAAAATGGTGCAGCAACTGACGTAGCAACTTTCAGCAATCAAAAGGCTTTGCCAAAGACTAAGGCTATTCTTAACCAAGTAGTGGCAGATCTTTATACAGCTCATATCGCTCTACACCAAGTTCACTGGTATATGCGTGGCACAGGCTTCATGGTTTGGCATCCCAAAATGGATGAATACATGGAAACTTTGGATACAACTTTGGATGAAGTCAGCGAGCGCTTGATTACACTAGGAGGCAAGCCTTATTCTACCTTGACCGAGTTTATCCAACACAGCAAGATTGAAGAAAAAGCTGGTGAATTCAGCAAGAATGTAGAAGAAAGTCTGGCGCGTGTGATTGAGATTTTCCGTTATCTGACAGGTCTTTACCAAGATGCTTTGGATGTAACAGACGAAGAAGGGGACGATGTAACCAATGATATCTTTGTCGGTGCCAAGGCTGACCTAGAAAAGACTATCTGGATGCTGACAGCTGAAATTGGTCAAGCACCAGGTTTATAAAAATTATCCATGCCAAACAGAAAGGAAACAGGCTTTCCTTTCTGTTTTTTCATCTTGAAAAGCGCTGGAAAATCTGATAAAATATAGCTCATGAAAACCCTGTATGATGTTCAGCAATTTCTTAAAAGTTTCGGAATCATTATCTATATGGGCAAGCGCCTTTACGATATTGAGATGATGAAAATTGAGCTGAAGAGGATTTACGATGCCGGTCTAATGGATAAGCTAGCTTATTTTGAGGCGGAGGCAGTCTTGCGACGAGAACATCGCTTAGAGTTAGAATATTTAGAAAAGAAAAAGGAGACTTGAGATGACAATTTGGATTTTGTGGGCGGTACTTTTAGGAATAATTGGCTGGATGGGCTTTAATTATCTGCGCCTTCGTCAGGCAGCAAAAATCGTGGATAACGGGGAATTTGAAGACTTGATTCGCCAAGGGTCAGTTGGTTGATCTGCGGGATCCATCTGATTTTCACCGGAAGCATATCTTAGGCGCTCGCAATATTCCATCTCAGCAGCTCAAGGATAGTGTCGGTGCACTTCGCAAGGACAAGGCTGTTCTCCTCTATGAAAATAGTCGTGGTCAGCGCGTGACCAATGCGGCTCTGTATCTGAAAAAACAAGGATTTAAAGAGATCTATATTCTTTCTTATGGGTTGGATTCTTGGAACGGCAAGGTGAAAGCTAGTTAACATAAATCAAAAATTTGTCGCATTATATATACAAAGCTGGTTTCTTATGTTATAATAAATTAATATTAATTTTAAGGAGTTTTTAGAACATGCAAGAAAAAGAAAAAAATCCTCTCTTGTTTTTAGGCATCCTATCCATTATTTTTTTAGTCTTTTTGTTTGCTTTGATTGGACTTATTTCTAGGAATCGTTGGTTTGGTTTTGGCTAAGTTCACATCAAAAAGAGACTCAAAATGGATTATAAAACAGAAAAAGATTTTGAATATCATTGGTATTGTTATCTCTGTAATTAACATGATTGCAGGGGTTATGTTAACTCTGAGCTAATTTGACTTTTTAAAAAGATGCTATTTATATTACAATGTAAAGTAAGATCGAGACATTATTGTCTGGATCTTTTTTTACCGACTTTTCTCCAAATATTCTTTTAATAATCTCTAATTCTTCTTGGTTCAAAGCACGGTAATCGCCTTTTGCTAGGTCTGGGTCTAATGTAAAATCTCCGAATTGAATTCGCTTGAGATAGGTGACCTTGACACCAACTGCCAGAAACATCTTTTTAATCTGGTGGAATTTCCCCTCAGAAATCTTGACGGTAGCACGGCTCAGACTGGAGCTGCTGGAGAGGATAGAGAGCTGGGCGGGCTGACAGATGGTGCCGTCTAAAAAGCGAATGCCTTCTTGAAAGGCAATTTTATCCTGAGAGGTTAAAGGTCCATTGACTTCTACATAGTAAGTTTTTTCGACATGATATTGAGGGTGCAGCAGCTGAAATCCCAAAGGACCATTATCGGTAATCAAAAGAAGTCCTTCTGTATCTCTATCCAGCCGTCCGATAGAGTAAAGATTTTCTTTTTCTATCTCCTTATCCAGCAAATCCAGGACAGTCAATTTTTCAGCGTCACGATTGGCAGTGACTGCACCTGCAGGGTTTATTCAGCATGTAGTAACGGTGGGCAGGGACCGCTGACATGTTTTCCTTGAAAAGTAATCTGCTGCAGGCCGGTATCAACGTTTTGGCTGAGTTTGTAGGCGGGCTTACCATCCACTAAAATCTGTTTTTGCAAAAGGCTTTGTTTCATCTTTTTTCGGCTGATATGATTGGCAGCCAGCAGTTGGTCGAGGCGCATCTGTTTTCCTTGTTTTTTTCTAAATCATATCATAAATTTTCAGGATGGGAAATGCAAATACTCATGCAGCTCCCATATTTTTTAATGAAAACATTTACACTTATCAAAGCCGTGTTTTTTGCCTGCGTCTGTGGTATAATTGTTCAGTTAGAAATAAAATTTAAAAATTCAGAGGAAATCATGACAAAATTAAGAGAAGATATCCGTAACATTGCGATTATCGCCCACGTTGACCACGGGAAAACAACCCTCGTTGACGAATTATTGAAGCAGTCTGAAACTCTTGATGCTCGTACAGAGTTGGCAGAGCGTGCTATGGACTCAAACGATATCGAAAAAGAGCGCGGTATTACGATCCTTGCTAAAAATACAGCCGTTGCTTACAATGGAACTCGTATCAATATCATGGACACACCAGGACACGCGGACTTCGGTGGAGAAGTTGAGCGTATCATGAAAATGGTTGACGGTGTTGTTTTGGTGGTAGATGCCTACGAAGGAACCATGCCACAAACTCGTTTCGTATTGAAAAAAGCTCTGGAACAAGACCTTGTCCCAATTGTTGTTGTCAACAAAATCGACAAACCATCAGCTCGCCCAGCAGAAGTAGTGGACGAAGTTTTGGAACTCTTTATCGAGCTTGGTGCAGATGATGATCAGCTTGATTTCCCAGTTGTTTATGCTTCAGCTATCAACGGAACTTCTTCATTGTCAGACGATCCAGCTGATCAAGAAAAACAATGGCACCAATCTTTGATACCATTATCGACCATATCCCTGCTCCAGTGGACAACTCAGATGAGCCTTTGCAGTTCCAAGTCTCACTCTTGGACTACAATGACTTCGTAGGTCGTATCGGTATCGGGCGTGTCTTCCGTGGTACTGTTAAGGTTGGGGACCAAGTTACCCTTTCTAAACTAGATGGCACCACCAAGAACTTCCGTGTCACAAAACTCTTTGGTTTCTTTGGTTTGGAACGTCGTGAAATCAATGAAGCCAAAGCAGGTGACTTGATTGCTGTTTCAGGTATGGAAGATATCTTTGTTGGTGAAACGATTACTCCAACAGATGCCATTGAACCTCTTCCAATCCTTCACATCGATGAACCAACACTTCAAATGACCTTCTTGGTAAACAACTCACCATTTGCTGGTCGCGAAGGGAAATGGGTAACTTCTCGTAAGGTTGAAGAACGCTTGCAGGCCGAACTGCAAACAGACGTATCCCTTCGAGTTGACCCGACGGATTCACCAGACAAGTGGACAGTTTCAGGTCGTGGAGAATTGCACTTGTCAATCCTGATCGAAACCATGCGTCGTGAAGGATATGAGCTGCAAGTATCTCGTCCAGAAGTTATCGTGAAAGAAATCGACGGTGTCAAATGTGAGCCATTTGAGCGCGTCCAAATCGATACTCCAGAAGAATACCAAGGATCTGTTATCCAAAGCCTTTCTGAACGTAAGGGTGAAATGTTGGATATGATCTCAACTGGTAATGGTCAAACTCGTTTGGTCTTCCTTGTTCCAGCGCGTGGTTTGATTGGATACTCAACTGAGTTCTTATCCATGACTCGTGGTTACGGGATTATGAACCATACCTTTCGACCAATACTTGCCATTGATTCCAGGTGAAATTGGTGGACGTCACCGTGGTGCTCTTGTATCCATCGATGCTGGTAAGGCAACGACCTACTCTATCATGTCTATCGAAGAGCGCGGAACTATCTTTTGTCAACCCAGGTACTGAGGTTTACGAAGGAATGATCATCGGTGAAAACTCTCGTGAAAATGACTTAACTGTTAATATCACTAAAGCCAAGCAGATGACCAACGTTCGTTCTGCAACCAAGGATCAGACAGCAGTTATCAAGACACCACGTATCTTGACCTTGGAAGAATCTTTGGAATTCTTGAACGACGATGAGTACATGGAAGTAACGCCAGAATCTATTCGTCTGCGTAAGCAAATTTTGAACAAACAAGAACGCGAAAAAGCCAATAAAAAGAAAAAATCAGCTGCAGCTGAATAAGCAAAAAGGAAAGGAGCAGCAAAGATGGTTTATCTTATCATTGGGATTTTAATCCTCTTTTTCTACATTTTTGCTGTTCCATCCAGTATTAAAGGGACTGTTAATGCTGTGACTATGGTGTTTACTGATTGTAGCCTTAATTATCTTATTTGGCTTAGGCATTTTTAAAATTTTCCAGTTGCCGGCTGAATATTTTGTAGGTTTCGGCCTATCCGTAGTGACCGTCTTGGCTTTGCGGGATATTAATCGTCTCAAGCCGCCTAAGAAATCAAAAAAGAATTTTGATGAAGAATAATAAATGAGCAAGAACTTAGGAAGTCGGATAGACGTTTTTGAGATCTTGCTTTTTTTGTTAATCTATATTTTTACAAAAACAATAGGTTTATGTTACAAAATATTTCAAATAGATGAAAACATATCATTTTTTTCAAAACTTGCTTACAGTCGAAAATAAAAGACTCCTATGACTTTTTTATTTTCACAAAAAAAGGTAAAATAGAATGAAGTATGAATGGAAGAGGTTGCTTATGAAAAAAATAGCAAATTTTGCCAATAAGAAGGTCTTGGTCCTGGGATTGGCCAAGTCGGGTGAGTCAGCAGCTCGCCTTTTAGATAAATTAGGAGCTATCGTGACAGTTAACGACGGCAAACCTTTTGAGGAAAATCCTGCTGCCCAATCCTTGCTAGAAGAAGGCATAAAAGTGGTGACAGGAGGTCATCCCTTGGAGTTGCTGGACGAAGACTTTGAACTGATGGTGAAAAATCCAGGTATTCCTTATGACAATGCCATGGTCGTTCGAGCTCTGGAGAAGAAGATTCCAGTCATTACTGAAGTCGAGTTGGCTTATCTGATTTCGGAAGCACCGATTATTGGTATTACGGGTTCAAACGGCAAAACGACGACCACAACCATGATTGCGCAAGTCTTGACGGCTGGCGGTCAGAATGGTCTTTTGTCAGGCAATATCGGCTTTCCTGCAAGCCAGGTAGCCCAAACAGCTAGCAGCAAGGATACACTGGTCATGGAACTGTCTTCCTTCCAATTGATGGGGATTGAAGATTTTCATCCGCAAATCGCTGTTATTACTAACCTCATGCCGACTCATTTGGATTATCACGGCTCTGTTGAGGAATATGCAGCTGCCAAGTGGAATATCCAGAAAAACATGACAGCTGATGATTATCTGGTTTTGAATTTCAATCAAGACTGGGCCAAGGAAATGGCTAGCCAGGCTCAGGCTACTGTTGTGCCTTTTTCAACGACTGAAAAGGTGGATGGTGCCTATCTAGAGGGTGATGTCTTGACCTTCCGCGGAGAGGCGATTATGCAGGCGGCTGAAATCGGCGTTCCTGGCAGTCACAATATTGAAAACGCTCTGGCTACGATTGCAGTAGCCAAGCTGCGTGGTATTGACAATCAGACGATTAAAGAAGTCTTGTCAGCTTTTGGGGGTGTTAAGCACCGCCTCCAGTATGTGGGGCAGGTAAATGAGGTTGCCTTTTACAATGACAGTAAGTCTACCAATATCTTGGCAACCCAGAAAGCCTTATCTGGTTTTGACAATAGCAAGGTGATTCTGATTGCAGGTGGCTTGGACCGTGGCAATGAATTTGACGAGTTAGTGCCTGACCTCAAAGGGCTCAAGAAAATAGTTGTCTTGGGACAATCAGCTGCGCGTGTAAAGAGGGCGGCTGATCTGGCAGGTGTTTCTTATCTGGATGCGACTGATGTCCGGGATGCGGCTCATAAGGCCTTTGCTCAAGCGGAGCCAGGAGACATTGTCTTGCTCAGTCCTGCCAATGCCAGCTGGGATATGTATAGTAATTTTGAAGTCCGTGGCGATGAATTTCTCGCTGCATTTGAAGAATTAAAAGGTTAAGATGAAAAAGATTGTATTTACAGGTGGAGGAACGGTCGGGCATGTAACCCTCAACCTTCTCCTGATTCCGAAAATTTATCAAAGAAGGCTGGCAGGTCCACTATATTGGTGATAAGCATGGCATTGAGTATCAGGAAATCCAAAAGTCAGGACTGGACGTGACCTTCCATTCGGTAGCTACGGGCAAGCTTCGTCGCTACTTTTCTTGGCAGAATCTGCTGGATGGCTTTAAGGTCGTCTGGGGAATTTTCCAGTCGCTGGGCATCATGCTCAAGGTACGGCCGCAGGCCCTCTTTTCTAAGGGAGGCTTTGTATCCGTTCCGCCCGTGATTGCAGCTCGACTGTCCGGAGTGCCCGTCTATGTTCATGAGTCGGATCTATCCATTGGCTTGGCCAATAAAATCGCCTATAAGTGTGCGACCAAGATGTATGCGACCTTTGAGCAACCTTCCAGTCTGAACAAGATTGAGCATGTCGGAGCTGTGACCAAGGTCGGCAGTCAAGAGTCAGTCCTACCGCAGGAACTAGAAGAAATTCGTCAGTATTTTGATAAAGAGCTGCCCACCCTGCTTTTTGTCGGTGGTTCTGCTGGTGCTAAGGTCTTTAATGACTTTGTCACCAGAAATCAAGCTGCACTGACCGAACGCTACAACGTTATCAATCTGACAGGCGATGCAAGTTTGGATGTTCTGTCTGACCGTCTCTTTCGCAGAGCCTATGTGACAGAGCTCTACCAGCCTTTGATGGACTTGGCAGATGTAGTGGTGACTCGCGGCGGTTCCAATACAATCTTTGAGCTCTTGGCTATGGCTAAGCTGCATATTATCGTTCCTCTGGGACGCGAAGCCAGCCGCGGCGATCAGATTGAAAATGCGGATTATTTTGTGAAAAAGGGATATGCCAAGCAATTGGCAGAGGAACAGCTGGATATGAGCCATTTACAGACAGTTCTTGATGACCTTTTGGCGAACCAAGCTTCTTATCATCAAGCTATGAAAAATTCTCAGGAAATCAAGTCTGTAGATGAATTTTATGCTTTATTGAAAGCGGATATTGACAAGGGAAAGAAATGAGCAAGAAAAACCACGATGAGCCAAAGGAAGAGGTAAGTGAGCACCTATCTGAATGGCAGAAACGAAACAAAGAATATCTTGAAAAGAAGGCTCAGGAAGAAGCAAGTAAACAGAAGGAGCTGGAAGAAGAGGAAGTAAAAGAAGCTGAAGCTGAGGACTCAATCGAAGGCGGAGAAATAGCTGAAGAGACGGAAGAAGACGACTCATCTTATGAAGAGGAAGAAACAGAATATTTGGAAGATGACTCATCTGAACCTGAGCTAGAGACCGAATTGGGCGAGAAAGAGCGCAAAAAACTGGAGAAACTTCAGAAAAAGGCAGAAAAAGAAGCTGCTAAGGTGCATATCTCGAGGATTCATATTTATCGAGCGCTGCCGGTTTTGCTGGGCAGTGGCTTGATTTTTCTCCTTTCAGTCTATTTTTTGACGCCACTGGCGACCATGAAGACTATCAAATTTTCAGGGAATCAAATGGTCAGTCAGGAAGACCTGCTCAAAAGCAGTAAGATTGATGAGAAGGACTATACTTTAACAACCTTTATCAATGGCGGCAATCATATCCGCAATATGAAAGCGTCTAGTCCTTGGATTAACAATCTGGAGATGGCTTATCAGTTTCCGATTACTTTTCAGGTAAAGGTCAAGGAGTACGGAGTTCTGGCCTATCTGCATGAGGGTGGTCAGTATTATCCTATTCTGACAAATGGGGAGATTATTTCGGACCCAACTGCTGCAGATTCTTTGCCAGAAACCCATATTTCGATAGAGTTTTCAGATAAAAAATTGATTAAAGAATTTGCTCTTCAAATTGAAAAGGTACCGGCTTCGGTCAAGAAAAATATTAAGACAGTTCAGTTGACTCCAAGCAAGGTGACACCGGATTTGGTTACGCTGACCATGCATGATGGCAATCAAAATCTTGGTACCAATTTCGCATATTGCTAAGAAAACTGCCATATTACAAGGGAATCCAATCACAGTTGGAAGAGGATGTACCTAGTGTTGTAGATATGGAAGCAGGGATTTTTAGTTATGTTGAAGGAGCTCAAAACGAGTCGTCTTCTTCTGATGAAGAAAAGCAGAAAGCAGAAGAGGAATCGACGGGACAGCCAACAGAACAAGCGGCTGAGCAGGTGACAGAAAGTCAGGAACAAGAACCTGCAGAGCCACAAAATTCAACAGAAAACCCGGGAAATACCGAAAATCGCTAAATTATATGTAGAAAAACTGCGCATTTTCATTTTCTTTATGTTATAATAAAGCTTGGGTAACTCTAATTTTTAGCGTTATTAGTATAGACCGGAAACATGGAAGATAGAGAGGACTGGTGTAATGGCTAGAGACGGCTTTTTTACTGGATTAGATATAGGAACTAGCTCAATTAAAGTGTTGGTGGCAGAGCACATCAACGATGAAATGAATGTTATTGGGGTCAGCAACGCCAAAAGTGCTGGCGTTAAAGATGGAATTATTGTTGATATTGAGGCTGCTGCTGCTGCCATTAAGACAGCTATTTCTCAAGCAGAAGAAAAAGCAGGCATTTCAATTGGTTTAGTTAATGTCGGACTTCCGGCTAATCTCTTACAGATTGAGCCTACTCAGGGTATGATTCCTGTGACTAGTGATTCTAAGGAAATCACAGATACAGATGTAGAGAATGTTGTTAGATCTGCTCTGACTAAGAGTATGACTCCTGATCGCGAAGTGATTACTTTCATCCCAGAAGAGTTTGTAGTGGATGGTTTCCAAGGGATTCGTGACCCACGCGGCATGATGGGGATTCGCTTAGAAATGCGTGGTCTTCTCTACACTGGACCACGGACTATTCTCCACAATCTCCGCAAGACAGTGGAGCGCGCGGGAGTTCAGCTTGAGAACGTTATCATCTCCCCATTGGCTATGACTAAGTCAATCTTGAACGAAGGGGAACGTGAGTTTGGGGCAACTGTCATTGATATGGGCGGGGGCCAAACTACAGTAGCTTCTGTTAAAGGTCAAGAACTTCAATATACGAATATATACCAAGAAGGCGGCGACTACGTAACCAAGGACATCTCCAAGGTTTTGAAGACTTCGCAAAAGTTGGCTGAAAGTCTCAAGTTTAACTATGGCTCTGCTTATGTTCCTGAAGCTGGGACAGAGTCTTTCCAAGTAGAAGTGATTGGAGAGATTGAGCCGGTTGAAGTAACTGAAAAGTATCTGGCTGAAATTATTTCTGCTCGTATCCAACACATTTTTGAGCAAATCAAACGTGATTTGGATAGAAGGCATCTTCTCGAGTTGCCAGGCGGTATTGTGATTATTGGTGGAGCAGCTATTCTTCCAGGAGTAGTTGAACTGGCTCAGGAAGTATTTGGCGTGAATGTCAAGCTTTATGTGCCAAATCAAATCGGCATTCGCAATCCAGCCTTTGCACATGTTATCAGCCTGTCAGAGTATGCCGGAAACTTAACAGATGTGGATATGCTGGCTCAGGTTGCTGTTCATGGTGATGAGCAACTGCGCCATCGACCTGTATCCTTTGAGCGTCCTGCTCAGTCAGTACCACGCTTTGAACCTCAACCAGCTGATGAGATTCCTGAGGAGCCGGTCCAAGAAGTTCCAGTTGCCAGTGCTGATGTGCCAAACCAAGAACCAAAAACTGGTATTACAGATCGGATGCGCAACCTAATTGGCAAAATGTTTGATTAAGGAGAATACAGAGAATATGACATTTTCATTTGACGCTGCTGCTGCACAAGGCGCAGTAATTAAAGTTATTGGTGTCGGTGGAGGTGGCGGTAATGCCATCAACCGAATGATTGATGAAGGTGTTGCTGGTGTTGAATTCATCGCAGCAAATACAGATGTTCAAGCTCTTAGCAGTGCCAAAGCTGAAACAGTGATTCAGCTCGGTCCTAAGCTGACTCGCGGACTTGGTGCCGGAGGTCAGCCTGAAGTAGGACGTAAGGCAGCTGAAGAAAGCGAAGAAGTCCTGACCGAAGCTCTGCAAGGAGCAGATATGGTCTTCATCACTGCTGGTATGGGTGGTGGATCTGGGACAGGTGCTGCTCCAGTGATTGCTCGTATCGCAAAAAAATGTTGGTGCTCTGACTGTTGCTGTAGTTACACGTCCTTTCGGTTTTCGAAGGAAGCAAGCGTGGAACCTTTTGCGGTAGAGGGAATCAACGAACTTCGCGAGCATGTAGATACACTCTTGATTATCTCAAATAACAACTTGCTTGAAATTGTAGATAAGAAGACTCCGCTCTTGAAGCACTCAGTGAAGCAGATAATGTTCTTCGCCAAGGTGTCCAAGGGATTACTGACTTGATTACCAGCCCAGGACTGATTAACCTTGACTTTGCCGACGTGAAAACAGTTATGGCAGACAAGGGTAATGCTTTGATGGGAATTGGTGTTGGTAGTGGCGAAGAACGCGTCATCGAAGCTGCTCGCAAAGCTATTTACTCACCTCTTTTGGAAACAACCATTGATGGCGCAGAGGACGTAATTGTCAACGTTACTGGTGGCCTAGATATGACTCTGATTGAAGCTGAAGAAGCTTCAGAAATTGTCAACCAAGCAGCAGGTCATGGGGTGAACATCTGGCTCGGTACTGCTATTGATGAGTCTATGAAGGATGAAATCCGCGTGACTGTTGTGGCTACTGGTGTCCGTCAGGATAAGGTTGAAAAGGTTAGCGGTATTCGTCAGACCCAGCAGCCTACTGGTCCAAGCCGTCCGCAGCAAGTTGAGCCAAATCGCGAAGTTCGCTCAGGACAGTTTGAACGAAACTTTGATATGACCGAAACGGTTGATATTCCTGCTCCAAGCCGTCAAAGAACGGATGCGCCTAAAGGTTCAGCCTTTGGTGATTGGGATCTTCGCCGCGAAGCGATTGTTCGTCAGGCTGAACCAAGTTCGTCAGCCCGCGTGGAACGCTATGCAGAAACTAATGAAGATGATGATGAATTGGAAACACCTCCATTCTTCAGAAATCGTTAATCTAAATCATGAATTTGCAGAATAATAAAGAGTTGGTCTTTCAATCCGTCGCTCAAGCGGCGGAGCAAGCCCAGCGTTTGAAAGATTCAGTAAATATCATTGCAGTTACCAAATATGTTGACTGCGAAACAACTCAGGAGCTTGTTCGTACAGGTATTCAGCATATCGGAGAAAATCGGGTAGATAAATTTCTAGATAAATACCATGCTCTGAAAGATGAGAATCTGACCTGGCACCTGATCGGCAGTTTGCAGAGGAGAAAAGTCAAGGATGTGATTAACTATGTTGATTACTTTCACGCTTTAGATTCTGTAAAATTGGCCAAGGAGATTGACAAACGGGCCCAACATGTGATTAAATGTTTCCTGCAGGTGAATATTTCTAAAGAAGAGAGCAAGCATGGCTTTTTGATTGAAGAACTTGAAGTCGTCCTGCCTGAACTTGAAAAATTAGAAAATGTTCAAATTGTGGGATTGATGACTATGGCTCCGTTTGAAGCTAGTCATGAGGAGCTGAACCAAATTTTTGAAAAGGCTCATCAACTACAAAAAGAATTAAAAAAGAAACAGTTAAATAATATGCCCTTTTCTGAATTAAGCATGGGAATGAGCCGTGATTATCCAGAAGCAATTGCCCATGGCTCGACCTATGTCAGAATCGGTACAGCATTTTTTAAATAGGAAAGAAATATGTCATTAAAAGATAGATTTGATAAATTTATAGATTATTTTACAGAAGATGGAGATGAGACTGAGGTTCAGGAGCAGACTGTCAGCAGACCTGCAGCGCCTGTTAAGCAGAAGCCTGAATTGGTTCAGCCTAAAGCCAGTCAGAGAGAGCAAGCCAGCTCCTCGTCCGGTTGCTGCGGCGAAGCCACAGCCTAAACCACAGCCACAACAGAAATCTTCGACAGAGAATATTACCAGACTGCATGCACGTCAGCAGGAATTGGCTCAGCACCGTGCAAATGCGGATGAGAAGATTACGATTGATGTTCGTTATCCGAGGAGATATGAGGAAGCGACTGAAATTGTTGACCTGCTTTTGGCCAATGAAAGCATTCTGATTGACTTCCAGTATATGACTGAGGTACAGGCTCGTCGCTGTTTAGACTATCTAGATGGTGCGCGTTATGTCTTGGCTGGAAATTTGAAAAAAGTTGCAAGCACTATGTATTTGCTGACTCCGATTAATGTAGTGGTAAATGTGGAAGATATCCGCCTGCCTAAACGATGTTGAAATCAGCGAATTCGACTTTGATATGAAGCGCAGTAGATAAGAGATATGTTATATTTTGTAATTCGTGCCATCTCTAATCTTTTCGATCTTTATAGCATTGCCTTGATTGTCTATGCACTTCTGTCTTGGTTTCCAGGAGCCTATCAAACCAAATTCGGAGAGTTTCTAACACGAATTGTAGAACCGTATTTAAAACTTTTCCGCCGTCTTCCCTTGCAGTTTGCAGGGCTGGACTTTACCGTTTGGGTTGCAATTCTGGCTTTAAACCTTTTAAATCGTGTGGTCTTTTATTTAATAAGCGTCTTACTAATGTTATTATGATGAAAGATTTATATCAACACTTTTCGCATGAGGATCGAGAGTTTATTGATAGGAGTCTGGAGCTGCTTCAGCGGGTTCAAGATACCTATGCGTTTGAAACAACGTCTTTTCTGAATCCCCATCAGGTCTCAATCCTGAAGAATATTGGCAAGCAATATGATGTGCAAGTCTTTGCTAGTTCGGATTATTTTCCAAGTGAACTGGCAAGAGTTCTTGTGGCGCCTTCTTATTACCAACTGAATATGGATGATTTTGAATTGAGCTTGCTGGAAATTTCCTATGCAAGCAAATTTATAAAATCAGTCATTCGCAGATTATGGGCACTCTTCTCAATCAATTAGGGATTGAAAGACGAACCTTTGGCGATATTCTTGTAGTTGGAGACCGTGCTCAGCTCTTTGTAGATAAAAGATTGGCTCAGTATTTTATAGATCATGTCACTAAAGTAGCAAAGATGCCTGTCAAATTAAAGGAAGTTTCCTTTGAGGAGCAGCTGAAAGAGCAGAAGCAGGCTGTTACCAGAGAAATTTTAGCATCTAGTCTTCGCTTGGATAAGTTGGTAGCCAGCACTTTTAAGTTATCGAGGAGTCAGGCTGCTCAGCTGATTTCTGGCAAGCATGTAAAAATGAACTATGCTGTTAATGACAATCCCAGCCAGCAGGTCGGGCTTGAAGACTTGATTAGCGTTAGACGATTTGGAAGATTTAAGGTTTTAAGAGAAAATGGCCTTTCCAAGAATGGAAAACATAAGTTAACCGTTGAATTATTAGCTAGTAAATGAGGAGGAACTATGACACTTACAGCGTTAGAAATTAAAGATAAATCCTTTGGAACCAAGTTTAGAGGCTATGATGTTGAAGAGGTAGATGAATTCCTGGACATCGTTGTCCGTGATTATGAGGACTTGGTTCGCGAAAACCACGAAAAAGAAGCAAAAATTCGCAATCTGGAAGAACGTCTGACATATTTTGATGAGATGAAAGACTCTCTCAGCCAGTCTGTCTTTGATTGCTCAGGATACGGCTGAGCGCGTTAAAGTTGCTGCCAATGAGCGCTCTACAAATATTGTCCGTCAGGCAGAGCAGGATGCGCAGCATTTGTTGGATGGAGCTAAGTACAAGGCTGATGAAATTTTGCGTCAGGCAGCTGACAATGCTAAGAAAGTAGCCATTGAAACAGAAGAACTGAAAAACAAAACACGTGTCTTCCACCAACGCTTGAAATCAACCATTGAGAGCCAGCTCAGTATTGTGAATTCATCTGAATGGGAAGAAATCCTGCGTCCGACAGCTACTTATCTGCAGACCAGCGATGAAGCCTTCAAGGAAGTTGTATCTGAGGTTCTGGGAGAAGAAGCAGTTGTTCGTGAGGAAGAAGTGGATGTGACTCGTCAATTTTCTCCAGAAGAAATGGCTGAGCTGCAAGAGCGCATTGAAGCTGCTAACCGTGAATTAGCTGCGACCCAAGCTTTTTCTCCGCTCAGCGATGAAGATATAGAAGCTCACGCAGCTGAGGAAAACTCAGAAGCTGACCATCACGATGATGATACAAATGGGGAACAAAAAGTTCCAGTAAATATTTTATAATTTTTAAAGAAGATAAGATTGTAAAAACACAGACCAAGCAAAATACTTTCAGCGAGCAGATGATGGTGAGAGATCTGCAGTCCATCTTGCTTGGGCTATCATTTTACAGAACTTTCGTCTGAAATCAGTAGGATGAGACGGCGGTCCACGTTACGGACAAAGAGGGGCAAGAGGAGCATCATGCTATCGTCTTGCCTAAACAAAGGTGGTACCGCGAATTTTCGTCCTTTTTGGAGAAGTTTGCGGTTTTTAATTTGTAATTTTAAAAATAAAGAGGAATAGAATGAAACTGAAAGAAACACTCAATCTTGGGAAAACTGCTTTTCCTATGCGGGCTGGTCTGCCAAATAAAGAACCAATCTGGCAGAAGGAATGGGATCAAGCTAAGCTTTATCAACGCCGTCAGGAACTGAATGAAGGCAAGCCGCACTTTATCCTGCATGATGGCCCTCCTTATGCTAACGGGAATATTCACGTCGGCCATGCTATGAACAAGATTTCCAAAGATATCATTGTTCGCTCAAAAGTCTATGGCTGGCTACTATGCGCCTTACATTCCAGGATGGGATACGCATGGTCTTCCGATTGAGCAGGTATTGGCAAAAGCAAGGTGTTAAGCGCAAAGAGCTGGACTTGGTAGAGTACCTCAACATGTGTCGGGACTATGCGCTTAGCCAAGTCGAAAAGCAAAAAGAGGACTTCAAGCGTTTGGGTGTTTCTGGTGACTGGGATAACCCTTATGTAACCTTGACACCAGATTATGAAGCTGCTCAGATCCGTGTCTTTGGTGAAATGGCTAAGAAAGGCTACATTTACCGTGGTGCTAAGCCAGTTTACTGGTCTTGGTCTTCTGAGTCAGCTTTGGCTGAAGCAGAAATTGAATACCATGATTTGGTTTCCACCTCTCTCTACTATGCTAACCGCGTTAAAGACGGAAAAGGGGTACTGGACACAGATACTTACATCGTCGTATGGACAACAACTCCATTTACCATTACAGCTTCTCGTGGTTTGACTGTTGGAGCAGATATTGATTACGTAGTCGTTCAACCAGCTGGTGAATCTCGTAAGTTTGTGGTTGCTTCAGAATTGTTGAATAGTCTGTCTGAGAAATTTGGCTGGGCTGATGTTCAAGTTTTGGCTACCTACCGTGGTCAAGAATTGAACCACATCGTGACAGTTCACCCATGGGATACCGCTGTAGATGAACTTGTTATCCTTGGTGACCACGTTACGACTGACTCTGGTACCGGTATTGTCCATACAGCGCCTGGTTTTGGTGAGGACGACTATAATGTTGGTGTAGCTAATGGCTTGGAAGTATTTGTCACTGTTAATGAGCGCGGTATCATGATGGAAAATGCTGGTCCTGACTTTGCAGGCCAGTTCTATGACAAGGTTGCACCAACAGTTATTGAAAAGCTTGGTGACTTGCTCCTTGCTCAGGAAGAAATTTCTCACTCATATCCATTTGACTGGCGGACTAAGAAGCCAATCATCTGGCGGGCAGTACCACAGTGGTTTGCATCTGTTTCTAAATTCCGCCAAGAAATCTTAGACGAAATTGAAAAAGTTAAATTCCATTCTGAATGGGGCAAGGTACGTCTCTACAATATGATTCGTGACCGTGGTGACTGGGTTATCTCGCGTCAGCGGGCTTGGGGTGTGCCATTGCCAATCTTCTATGCCGAAGACGGAACACCAATCATGACGGCCGAAACCATCGAACACGTAGCTCAGCTCTTTGAGGAGCACGGCTCTATCGTCTGGTGGAAGCGTGAAGCAAAAGACCTCTTACCAGAAGGCTTTACTCATCCAGGTTCTCCAAACGGCGAATTTACCAAGGAAACGGACATCATGGACGTTTGGTTTGACTCAGGTTCATCATGGAATGGTGTAGTGGTCAATCGTCCTGAATTAACTTACCCGGCTGATCTTTATCTAGAAGGTTCAGACCAATACCGAGGTTGGTTCAACTCATCCCTCATCACTTCAGTTGCCAACCATGGCGTAGCTCCTTACAAACAAATCTTGTCACAAGGATTTACCTTAGATGGTAAGGGTGAAAAGATGTCTAAATCACTTGGAAATACCATTGCTCCAAGCGATGTAGAAAAACAATTTGGTGCGGAAATCTTGCGTCTCTGGGTAACCAGTGTTGATTCTAGCAACGACGTTCGCATCTCTATGGATATCTTGAGCCAAGTTTCTGAAACCTACCGTAAGATTCGGAATACCTTGCGTTTCTTGATTGCTAATACTTCTGACTTTAATCCAGCTGAGGATGCCGTAGCTTACGAAGAACTTCGCTCTGTTGATAAATACATGACTATCCGCTTCAATCAATTAGTAGAGACTATTCGCAAGGCTTACGCAGACTTTGAGTTTCTGACTATTTATAAAGCGATTGTCAACTTTGTGACTGTTGACTTGTCTGCTTTCTATCTGGACTTTGCCAAAGATGTCGTCTATATCGAAGCAGCTAAATCATTGGAACGTCGTCAGATGCAGACTGTTTTCTATGATATTTTAGTCAAGATTACTAAGCTGTTGACACCAATCCTGCCGCACACAGCAGAAGAAATTTGGTCTTACCTAGAGCACGAAGAGGAAGAATTTGTTCAGTTATCTGAATTGCCAGAAGCTCAGACTTTCCCAAATCAGGAAGAAATCTTGGACACTTGGTCTGCCTTTATGGACTTCCGCAGTCAGGCTCAGAAAGCCTTGGAAGAAGCCCGCAATGAGAAGGTTATCGGGAAATCGTTGGAAGCGCACCTGACTGTCTATCCGAATGAAGTCATCAAGACCTTGCTGGAAGCAGTTAACAGCGATGTGGCACAGCTTCTTATTGTTTCACAATTAACGATTGCTGAAGGACCTGCTCCAGAAGGCGCTCTAGTCTTTGAAGATGTAGCTTTTGTTGTAGAGCATGCGCAGGGGCAAGTCTGTGATCGCTGCCGTCGCATTGATACAACAGTTAAAGAGCGTAGTTATCAAGCTCTTGTCTGTGACCACTGTGCAGAAATTTTAGAAGAAAACTTTGTTCAAGCTGTCGCAGAAGGCTTTGAGAGCAAGTAAGTTTTCCAAAATAAAAAATGGCTTTGCCCTTTAGTGGTAAGCCGTTTTTTAGATAGATTGATTTGAAAATTTGTTAAATTAAAACTAAATTAGAAAAACCAAATAGTTGCATTTGCAACTGTTTTCTGTTATACTACTTATAACTTAGGAGTGCTTACTTTAGCCAAAATGTTTTGGAGCTGAAAGAGCTCAGAGGAAGTCAGTTGCTGCAGAGCCTGACTGGCGTAGGTATTTTCAAAGCCAATCAGCTGGTCGTAGAGTTTGAGAGCCTGACTGCTAGGATAGAGCTCTTTGAACTTCTTATTTTGAGCTTTGGTCTTTTTGATAATCAAGCCTCTATCTTCCAGCTTTCCTAGAGAACGGCTGAGAGTAGTCTTGTCAATCTGCACCAGCTCTGCCAGTTGTGATTGGCTGAGACCTTCATTTTCGACGATGCGAATGAGAAGTAGAAACAAATTATTGTCTAGGCCGTAGTTACTGGCTTTTTGATTCATTTTCATCATGGCTTGTCTAGAAATAAAGCCCATTTGCCGGAAAAGTTGGCGGTAATCCATAGGAACTCCTTGATAGTTGCATTTGCACTTATTATACATTAAAAAGTTAGAGGAAACAAGTATGTGGTCTAGTAAAAAATTAACAGAGCTGAACCCGATAGAATTTTATCAAATCTTAAAATTGCGCATTGACACCTTTGTGGTGGAGCAGGAGCGCATCTATCATGAACTGGATGAGAAAGACCTAGAAGCAGTGCATGTTTACCATGCTAATAAACAAGGGGAAATTGATGCTTATGTCCGTGTCTTTGAAGAGGGAGAGCATTTAGTCTTTGGTCGAGTAGTCACAGCTCAGTCTGCACGAGGACAGGGCTTAGGAGGACAGCTTATCAGAGAAATCCTGCAATTATGTGCTGAAAAATGGCCAGGAAAGGAAATTGAAATAGAGGCTCAGGTTCAGGTGGCTGCTCTCTATGAAAAGTATGGCTTCAAATCAGTTGGCCAACCCTTTATTTTTGAATCGACACCTCACATTACCATGATCTATAAACAATAAAAAAACTAAGGCGATGGCCTTAGTTTTTACTGTTTCACAGGAATGGAAATTTCGATTAGATTATTAGCGTAAATCGTGCGGATAGCAGCTCTATCAATAGCATTTGCATCAATTTTTCTCTTCAAGAAAAATTCTCTGATTTTTTCGATTTCCTGTTCGCGTACAGCACGGTGCATGTTTGAAATCAAAATTTCATAGTGAAGAGGAGCTTGTGTAAAAACAACATCGCTGTTTCCAGCAGAATAAACTTCGACTAATATCGCATCGGTGCTTTCCAATTGGCTTTTGACAAGGTCAGCATGACTGTTTGTTGTATTAATAAGCTTCATACGATTTCCTCCTGCTTTATACCTGCTATTATTATAACATGTTTGCTATGAATTGTGAATGATTTCTTTAAGCTTTAAGTGTATTTTTCCAGGCTTGGATACCCCATTTATGGCTGCCGCGTTTTAGTGTTTCAATAGCTTCTTCGACTGGGAACCAGGCAAGCTGGTTGAAATCTTCCAGCGGTTTTTGGACTTCTTGGAAAGAGGTGACCTCATACAGGTAGGCCGGGTTGTAGAAATGGGTGTCGCGATGGCGGGAGTAAAAATATTCATCAGCCTGTCCAAGATAGCGTCCAAGCTGGGCTGTGAATCCAAGTTCTTCCATCAGCTCGCGTTCAAGGGCAGTCTGATGGTTTTCCCCCTCTTCAATCTCTCCACCGGGCAGAAACCAAGCCCCGTTAGGCGCCTGAATCAAAATAATCTTTTCTTTCTTTCTCGTCTGGGATAACGGCATAGACTCCGTAACGGGTCACATATTCTACATTTGCTTCCTTTTCACCAAAGGTTGGATTTGTCATTCTAATATCCTCAATCTCTAGTCAGTTTACTATCTATCATAATGGACTAAGGACCCAGCTGTCAAGAATTTACTCGGTTTATTGGACAGAAAAAGAATGATAGTCCTTGAAAGAAATCCCCTTCAAATAATAAATTCCTTCCTCCGACCGTTTAGAAAAACTCTTCTTTATAGGAATGGTAAAACATTTTTAGAAGAAATTGTTATAATAGTAGCGAGGTGGTTTTATGACAGAAAGCAGACTTTTTAAAATCTTATATCTTCTTTTAGAGCAGGGCCGCACAACAGCTCCCGAATTGGCCTCACTATTTGAAGTATCTATTCGGACCATCTATCGAGATGTGGACAAGCTGAGTTTGGTAGGAATCCCTATCTATTGCAGCCCAGGCAAGGGCGGGGGTATTTTTCTGATGAAGGATTTTGTCTTAGACAAGGCCTTATTTTCAGAGTCTGAGAGGGATGAGCTATTAGCTGCTCTTCAAGGCTTGCAGATTTTAACAGATGGCGAGCAAGTAGAGACCCTGTCTAAGCTACAGTCCTTGTTTCAAGTTCAGGCAACTTCCTGGCTGGAGGTGGATTTCACTGACTGGCGCAAAAAAGCAGATCAGAAAGAACTGTTTGATACTATTAAGCAGGCAATCTTGCAAAGAAGAGTCTTGTCTTTTTCTTATTTGAATGGGCGTGGAGAAAGAGAGCAGCGCAAGATAGAGGCGCTGAAGTTAGTATTTAAAAGCCAAAACTGGTATGTTGCTGGCTTTTGTCGCTTAAGACAAGCTCCGCGCTTTTTTAAACTCAGCAGAATGAGAGACTGTCAGATGTTAGAGGAACGATTTAAGCAGAGAGTCTTGGATGAGAAATTTAGCCCCGAGGAGTGGCTAGGAGATGCTGTGAAAGTCATTTTGAAATTTGACAAGAAACATGCCTTTCGGGTGTACGAGGAGTTTTCAGAAGCAGAGATAGAGGAGAGTGATGGGTGCCTTTATGTCGAGACGCATTTGCCGAGTCACGATAGTCTTTATACCTACTTGCTATCCTTTTTGGATGGAGTTGAAATCATGGAGCCGCTTCGGTTACGGGAAGAATTCAAAGAAAAGTTAAAAGCTATTGCCGATATTTATAAAAGCTGACAGAGGTTGTCAGCTTTTCTTTGCTATACTGTTTGTAGTAAAGAAAGGAGGGCTCTCTCATGAAATATGAATGGAGAAAAGCCAATCGAGAATTCTATCAAATCAAGTCTGCACCCTGTCTCATAGATGTTCCTGCCCAGTCTTTTATCATGATTGACGGCAAGGGCAATCCTAATGCTGCTGACTTTTCGGAACGAGTTGGTGCTCTGTACAGTTTAGCCTATGCTATCAAAGATGAACTACAAAAAGACAGCGGCCGAGCAAGAATTTACTGATTTTACAGTCTATCCCTTGGAAGGACTTTGGCAGCAAGAGCAAGAAGGAGAACTGATTAAAGAAGAATTGATCTATACTATTATGATTGGGCAGCCGGACTTTATCACTGGAGAAATGGTGAAAAAGGCCCTAGAACAAGTTCGTGTCAAAAAGCCTAATCCTCTCTATGATGAGATTCGCTTTGAAGAAATGACGGAAGGAGCGTGTGTCGCCATGCTGCACCTAGGACCTTTTGACGAAGAACCTCAATCCTTCGCTAAAATGGATACCTTTTGCCAGAATCACCAGCTGACACGGATGTCAAACACTCACAGAGAAATCTATCTCAATAATCTGAATCGGACAGACCCTAGCAAGCTGAAAACAATTCTGCGCTATAGGGTTCAGAAAAATCAATAAAGAAATAGAGCAGAAAACTAACTGTTTTCTGCTCTATTTTGTCGACATTTATTTTTCTTCTTGAGATGAATGAACGGACTCTGTGCTTTCAGTTTTCTTGGCTGACTTGATGAGAATCTTGCCATTGCTGGTCATAATAGCTTTGAGATCTTTTTCGCTTGGATTTTCCAGATAAAAGTCAGTAATAGCATCTTCGATATGGTCCTGAATGGTACGGCGCAGTGGGCGAGCGCCCATTTTTGGATCGTAGCCCAGGTCAACCAATTTTTCCTTGACCTTCTCCGTAACATCCAGATGAATGTCGTTGGTTGCCAAACGTTGATTAACATCGTCCAGCATAAGGTTGACGATTTGCAGCAGATTGTCCTTGCTGAGCGCCTGGAATTCGATAATGCCGTCAAAACGGTTCATAAACTCAGGACTGAAGAAGTTACCCAATTCACCCAAAACGGAGTTGGTGCGGCCTTCACGCGCTGCTCCAAAGCCAACGCTGGCTTCAGCTTTGCCAGTTCCGGCATTGGATGTCATGATGATAATGGTGTCTTTGAAGCTGACAGTCCGGCCTTGACCATCGGTCAAGCGGCCATCATCTAGAACCTGCAAGAACATGTGCATAACATCGGGATGGGCCTTTTCTACCTCATCCAGCAGAATGAGTGAGTATGGATTGCGGCGGACGCGCTCAGTCAATTGACCAGCTTCATCATAGCCGACATAGCCCGGAGGGGCACCGACCAGCTTGGCCACGCTGTGTTTTTCCATATATTCACTCATATCAAAGCGAATCATGCTATCAGCCGAGCCAAAGAGCTCAATGGCTAGTTGCTTAGACAGCTCAGTCTTACCGACACCAGTTGGTCCGACAAAGAGGAAGCTGCCGATTGGGCGATTAGGACTTCCTAGTCCGACCCGGTTGCGTCGGATGGCCTTGGCAATCTTATCCACAGCATCGTCTTGGCCGATGACATGAGCCTTTAAGTCGCTAGCGAGATTGACTAGTTGAGACTGTTCCTTTTCTTTGAGATCGCCAACTGGGATATTGGTCTTTTGCTCTACGATGTGCTCAATCGTTTTCTCACTGATAATCGGAGTATCCTTGTCTAGTACACTTGTCTGCTGGAGTTCCTTGTACTTGGCAATCTGGTCACGGAAGTAAGCCGCTTTCTCGAAATCTTCGTCACGGGTTGCCTGAGCCTTGAGGTTTTCGGCCTCAATCAGACGTTGGTCAATGACCTTGGGATCAACGAAGTTGAGGGTCAGATTCATCTTGGATCCAGCCTCATCCAAGAGGTCAATAGCCTTGTCTGGCAAGAAGCGATCTTGGATGTAGCGGTTGGAGAGAAGCGCAGCAGCTTCAATGGCCGCATCCGTGTACTTGACATGATGGTAGTCTTCGTATTTTTTCTGAATCCCTTTGAGGATGGTAATCGTTTCCTCTACCGTCGGTTCGTCCACCTTAACGGGCTGCATACGGCGCTCCAGTGCAGCATCCTTCTCGATGATACGGTATTCATTAAGGGTGGTTGCTCCAACCATCTGGAGTTCTCCGCGAGCCAGAGCTGGTTTGAGGATGTTCCCAGCGTCCATATTGCCATCGCCAGCTGAGCCTGCTCCGACAATTTCATGGATTTCATCAATGAAGAGAATGACATCCTGACGAGAACGAATCTCATCTATAAGCTTCTGCATTCTCTCCTCAAATTGGCCACGGATACCAGTTCCCTGTACTAAGCTGACAACGTCTAGGCGGATAACTTCCTTGCCTTGGAGTTTATGAGGCACATCACCATCAACAATTTTCTGGGCAAGACCTTCCACCACGGCTGTTTTTCCGACTCCTGGCTCTCCTATGAGAACAGGATTGTTTTTGGTGCGGCGGTTGAGGATTTCAATGACACGGACGATTTCTTCATCACGGCCAATAACAGGATCAATCTCGCCTCGGCGAGCCAACTCAGTCACGTTGATACCAAACTCTTCCAGCAGGCCTTTTGGCTTTTGCGGACTTGGCTGAGGCTGACCACCCTTGCTAGGGATTTGAACCGTAGCCGCCACCGCCTCCATAGGCTCCGCCAGATTGGGTAGGAGGAGTAGTTGGTTCCTGAGGCTGTTGAAAATTGCTGAGGCTGTTGAAGAAGTCATCGATAGGGATCTGTTCCGTGATTGTTGGCATTAGCAATTCCACCGAACAAGGAATGTTCAGGGTCTGTTTTCATGATTTGGTAGCAGTTTTGGCACAAATCCACCTGCTGTTTATGGCCATTTGACATTGGTATAAAGGTGAATCGTAGATTCATTGATTTTACAATTTTGGCAAAGCATGCAGATACCTCTTTTCTTTTAGTGTGCAAGCTATTTATAGAAATGATTAAAGGTCAAAAATAGTCAAAGTTTTATAGTTTCATTATATCAGTATTCTCGAACTTTGCAAGAATTTACTACAAAATCCTCCCTTAGACCGAGCAGAATGAAAACAAATTCTTGAAAAATTACAAAAAATTGGCTTTTAGTGGTATTTCAGTCGCTATTTATGGTAAAATAAGAGGGAACTAAGTAAATAGGAGAAACAAAATGGAATCACATTTAGTTAGAATTATCAACCGCTTAGAAGCTATGGCTAAGGATGGCGGAAATTTAAAACGTAATTTTGAGCGTGAAGGAGTGGTTGTAGCAGAAGTAGCTTACAGTTACGACGAAGAAAACGGCTCTGTCTTCACCTTGCGTGATGTTGCAGCGCGTGAGACCTATACTTTCGACAGCATTGATTTGATTGCAATGGAAATTTATGAATTACTCTACTAAAAAGCACTTAGCTGCTTTTTATTTTTACCCTTTTTATCTTATTTTGAAAAAGATTCAGTAGGTCTGAAAATTTTACCACTAGCTGCCAATGAATCCTCGTCTTATAACCTTGTATAAGAAAAAGTTATAGGCTGGGCACAGATTTTTTTGGTATAATGAAAAAGATAATGAAAAAGAAATGAGAATGACATGGCCCAGATTATTGATGGTAGAGGTTTGGCAGAGAAGCTTCAGAAAAATTAGCCGAAAAAACGGCTCGCCTCAAAGAAAAGACAGGTCAGGTACCGGGCTTGGTAGTGATTGTGGTGGGAAATAATCCAGCCAGTCAAATCTACGTACGTAATAAAGAGCGCTCAGCCTTGGCTGCTGGCTTTCGGAGTAAGGTAGAACGTCTGCCAGAAGAGACCAGCCAGGAAGAGCTCTTGAGCTTGATTGAAACCTATAATCAAAATCCTGACTGGCATGGGATTTTGGTCCAGCTGCCCTTGCCTGAGCATATCGATGATGAAGCTGTGCTGCTGGCTATTGATCCAGACAAGGATGTTGATGGTTTTCATCCGCTTAATATGGGCAAGCTATGGAGCGGCCATCCTGTTATGATTCCGGCTACTCCTGCGGGAATTATGGCAATGTTCCATGAATATGGCGTTGAACTGGAAGGCAAGCGAGCGGTCGTCATCGGGCGGAGTAATATTGTTGGTAAGCCCATGGCTCAGCTGCTTTTGGCTAAGAATGCGACGGTGACTCTGACGCATTCGCGAACCCACAATCTAGCCAAGACTGCTAAGCGGGCAGATATTTTGGTGGTGGCTATCGGACGTGGACATTTTGTGACCAAGGACTTTGTCAAGGAAGGGGCTGTTGTCATTGATGTCGGTATGAACCGAGATGAAAATGGCAAGCTGATTGGCGATGTTAAGTTTGATGAAGTGTCTAAACTTGCCAGTCTGATTACCCCTGTACCTGGAGGTGTTGGGCCTATGACCATTACCATGCTGATGGAGCAGACCTACCAAGCCTTTAAACGGAGTCTTGAATCATGAAATTTGTTTTTGATTTGGATGGGACCTTGTCCTTTGATTATATGACGATTGATGAGGAGATTAAGCAGGTTCTGCTGACGGCTCCTCAGTTTGGGCATGAAGTTCTGTTTGCTTCGGCGCGCTCCTATCGAGATTGTCTGGGACTATTAGGTTCGGAATTGAGTCAGCAGATAGTGATTGGCCTGAATGGCGGAGTAGCTTATCAGAATGGACAGCTGATGTTTGAGCGTCAGCTGCATCAGTCAAGTTATCAAGCCATTTTAGATACTTGTTTGACCTATAATTTGCCTTTTTTCGTTGATAATACTTTTGATTACAGCGGCCAGATTTTAGAAAAAATTCCTTTTATTGCCAGTGTAGATCCTCTCAAGCGGGCAAGACGGCTGGAACTGACTGAACTCCAGCATCCTATTAAGCTTGTTATTTACATGGGGAATCATGAGCAGCTCTTAGAGGATTTACAGGCTCGTTTTGCAAGCTTGCCTAACCTGAGTCTAGACTATCATGAACATGAGAAATGTTTTTATGTCAATCCGGCTGAAACCAATAAAGCTTCAACTGTAAAGGAACTCTGCGGTTCGGATTATGTAGCTTTTGGTAATGATCAAAATGATATCCAGCTCTTTAAGAATTCTCTCTACGCTGTGCAGGTTGGGGATTTCCCAGGCTTGAGCGATTATGCGGATGAGCAGGTCGCCTTTCAGGAAAATTTACCCGAAGGCAGTCGCAGCAAGAATCTTACAAAAATTTGCAGATTTCCGAGAAAAATAACTTTCTTGCGATACGAGGCACCTGTTTAGGTGCCTTTTGGTGTATAATGAAGATAGGTTTGGTGATGTTGAGTCAGGTGCAAGATGGAGTTGGTCTAGGAGAATATCATGTCAAAAAATGCTGAAAATATTTTAAAAAGAGTCATTAGGGAACGCCCCTTGGATAGCCACAAGGGCGATTACGGCCGTCTCTTATTGATTGGGGGGGACCTATCCTTATGGGGGCGCCATTATCATGGCAGCTTTAGCGGCAGTCAATAGTGGAGCAGGTCTGGTGACTGTTGCTACAGATAGAGACAATATCGTCCCTCTGCACAGCCATTTACCGGAGGCCATGGCCTTTGACCTAGAAGAGCAAGACCGATTGACAGAGCAGCTGGCTAAATCAGATCTAGTTTTGATTGGTCCAGGCCTAGCAGAGAATCAACTAGGTCTAGATATCCTACAAAAGGTAGTACAGACTGTGGCAGAACAGCAGATACTAATCATGGATGGCGGAGCCATTTCTCTCTTTAGCAAAGCAGCTTTGCCATTTCCAAAATCCCAAACAGTTTTTACTCCTCACCAAAAGGAGTGGGAAGGCTTATCGGGTTTGAGCTTGTCAGAACAGACAGCAGCAGCCAATCAGGCGGCGGTCAATCAGCTGCCTCTAGGCAGTATTGTCGTGCAGAAAAAGCATGGAACGACCATCTATCAAAGCGGACAAGAGCAAGTCTTTGAGCTGACAGTAGGCGGACCTTATCAGGCAACTGGCGGAATGGGGGATACGCTGGCTGGTATGATTGCCGCATTTGCTGGACAGTTCAAGTCAAGCAGTCTCTTTGAGCGAGTGGCGGCTGCAACCCTTCTTCATTCCCTTATCGCAGATGATTTGAGTCAGGAAGCTTATGTCGTCCTGCCAACGGCAATCAGCAGAGCCATTCCAAGGTGGATGAAGGAGATGAGTCAGTAGACATTTTTCTTGGGTTTTAAGTCAGCTGGGGTTTCTTTTGTGGAAGCCCAGTTTTTTTCTTGCTTTTCAGGGAATTTTTAGACTTTGTAATCGGTTTTTTATGCAGTTTTTTGTTATAATAAAAGTTACGGAAAAACTAGAAATGAAAGGAAAAGGGCATGCCAGAGTATTTGTCGGTTTCGACCTTGACCAAGTATCTGAAGATGAAGTTTGAGCGGGATCCTTATTTGGAGCGGGTCTATCTGACTGGTCAGGTGTCCAATTTCCGCCGGCGTCCTAATCATCAGTATTTCTCATTAAAGGATGAGAAGGCTGTCATTCAGGTAACGATTTGGTCTGGTGTCTACCAGAAGTTGGGCTTTGAGCTGGAAGAAGGCATGAAAATCAATGTCATTGGTCGGGTGCAGCTATATGAGCCGAGCGGTTCCTATTCTATCATCATTGAAAAGGCAGAGCCGGATGGTATCGGTGCCTTGGCTATCCAGTTTGAACAGCTCAAGAAAAAACTGGGAGAAGAAGGGCTTTTTCAAGAGAAATTCAAGCAGGCCTTGCCCCAATTTCCTAAGAAAATCGGCGTCGTAACCAGTCCCAGCGGAGCGGTCATTCGGGATATTATCACGACGGTCAGCCGTCGCTTTCCGGGAGTGGAGATTGTCCTTTATCCGACAAAAGTGCAGGGAGTTGGGGCTGCAGCTCAGGTTGCTGACCACATTAGACTGGCCAATGAGCGGTCCGATTTGGATGTGCTGATTATTGGTCGAGGCGGTGGTTCTATCGAAGATCTCTGGGCTTTCAACGAAGAGGAAACAGTTCGGGCTATTTTTGAGTCTCGGATTCCTATTATTTCTAGTGTCGGCCATGAGACCGATACGACTTTGGCGGACTTTGTAGCAGATCGCAGAGCTGCGACTCCGACGGCTGCGGCTGAGCTAGCAACATCGGTCACCAAGCTAGACCTGCTGGGACATTTGCAGCAGCAGGAAAACCGCATGTCTCGAGCGATTTCCAATCGCCTGAGCTATTATCGAGAGCGATTGAATAAGCTAACCCAGTCTGTTATCTTCCGACAGCCAGAGCGGCTTTACGATGGCCATCTGCAGAAGTTGGATCAGCTCAACCTGCGACTAAAGCAAAAAATTCGCGAATATTATAGTGAAGAGCAACAGCGGGTCAAAATCTTGCAGCATCGTTTGGAAGCATTGAATCCACTCAGTCGCGTTCAGCGTCTTCAAGAGCAGACTGCCCAGTTGGAGCGCTTGCTGCGCAGCAACATGGCGGTCATTTATGATAACAAGGTGGCTCAAGTCAGGAGATTGTCTGAGGCCTTGCTTATGCTGGATACCAGCCGAATCGTGGCGCGTGGCTATGCTATTGTCCAAAAGAATCAAAAGGTTGTCGAGTCAAGTGCAGGCATTGAAGAAAAAGATGAGCTGACCCTGCTTATGCGGGATGGGCAGCTGGAAGTAGAGGTAAAACATGTCCAAAGAAAAGAAATTTGAAGAAAACTTTAGCAGACTTGGAAGTCATTGTTCCAAAAGCTGGAAAATGGTGACGTAGCGCTGGAAGAGGCAATTGCGGAATTTCAAAAAGGGAATGAAGCTTTCAAAAGAACTTCAGGCTAGTCTGGACAAGGCTGAAAAGACCTTAGTTAAGGTCATGCAGGCAGACGGCACAGAAACGGAAATGGAATGACAAGAAACGAGAAACTGGAAAAAAAATTGGTCTGACGATTGAAGATTTTTATAGGTCTCAGCAAGTGTCGTCGGATTTATCAGAAGTTATTTTTGTATTCGGTGCAGGCAGGCGGCAAGCGGATTCGTCCCCTATTGCTATTGGAGTTGATTCAAGCTTTTGGTCTTGAGCTGGCTGAGGCCCACTATCAGGTCGCGGCGGCTCTTGAGATGATTCATACTGGCAGCCTTATCCATGATGACTTGCCGGCTATGGATGATGACGACTATCGTCGAGGTCGCTTGACTAGCCATAAGAAGTTTGGAGAGGATATGGCTATTTTGGCGGGTGATTCTCTCTTTTTGGACCCCTATGGACTATTGGCAAGGGCCGAGTTGCCTAGTCAGGTCAAGGTGGACTTGATTTCTGAGTTGTCTCTGGCAGCGGGGAGCTTCGGTATGGTCGCAGGACAAGTTCTGGATATGCAAGGCGAAGGCCAAGCAATTAGTTTAGAAGATTTAAAAATCATCCATGCCAATAAGACTGGAAAACTTCTGACCTATCCTTTTGTCGCAGCTGGTTTGATTGCTGGGGTCGAGCAGTCTGTTCAAGACAAGCTTCGTAGGATTGGAGAGCTCTTAGGGCTGGCCTTTCAAGTGCGGGATGATATTTTGGATGTGACAGCTAGCTTTGAAGAGCTGGGTAAAACCCCGCAGAAAGATTTAGCTGCGGCCAAGTCGACTTATCCAGCCTTTCTGGGACTGGACGGAGCTAAGAACTTTTTCAATCAGACCCTTGATGAAGCTGTGGACATTCTGACAGACTTGGAAGAGAAGACAGAGTTTTCAGGCGGAGAAATTCAAAAGATAATAGAAAGTTTGAGATTGAATGGCTAAGGAAAGAGTAGATGTGCTGGCCTACAGACAAGGGCTCTTTGAGACCAGAGAGCAGGCTAAGCGTGGTGTAATGGCTGGACTGGTTATTGCTGCGGCCAATGGCCAGCGCTTTGACAAGCCAGGTGAAAAGATTGACGCAGCCACAGAGCTGCGCCTAAAAGGTGAGAAACTCAGATATGTCAGCCGAGGCGGCCTCAAGCTAGAAAGGCTTTGCAAGTGTTTGATATTTCGGTAGCGGACCGAGTGACCTTGGATATCGGAGCTTCAACCGGCGGTTTTACAGATGTCATGCTGCAATACGGAGCTAAGCTGGTCTATGCGGTAGATGTCGGCACCAATCAACTGGCTTGGAAGCTCAGACAGGATGAGCGGGTTGTCAGCATGGAGCAGTATAATTTTCGCTATGCCCAAAGGACTGACTTTGAGCAGGAGCCGAGCTTTGCCAGTATTGACGTCAGCTTTATATCGCTGAGTTTGATTTTGCCGGCTCTGCATGAGATTTTGGCTCGGGATGGCCAAGTGGTTGCATTGATCAAGCCTCAGTTTGAAGCAGGCCGCGAGCAGATTGGGAAAAAAGGGATTGTCAAGGATAAAAAGGTCCATCTGGCAGTTCTGGAAAAGGTCACAGCATTTATGATGGAGGCTGGCTTTTCTGTCAGGGGACTGGATTTTTCGCCTATTCGGGGCGGTCAGGGCAATGTGGAATTTCTGGCCTATTTAGAAAAGAGTACAGAGCCGCAGCCTCTTGATTCAGCAATGATGACAGCTGTCGTAGAGGCGGCACACAAGGAATTTAAGGATGAATAAGAAGGATAGATTAGAAAAGATTAGACGCTTTGTCAGTGACTATGACATTGGCACACAGGAGGAAATTGTAGAACATCTCAGGGAGTCTGGGATTACAGCGACCCAGGCTACGGTCTCTAGGGATATCAAAGAACTGGGCATTGTCAAGATACCTCTCAAGGACAACACCTATATCTATGAGCTGCCTAAGACCATGACTAGCAGTCTGGGTTTGGCTGAAAATAACATATTGTCCTGTCAGGTTTTGGGAAATATGATCAATCTCAGTCTGGTACCGGGGAGCACAGCACTGGTCAAGCGCCATCTTAGAAATGAATTTGCTGAGGATATTTTCAGTATCTTGGCAGACAACGACAGTATTTTGATGGTTATGATGACAGAGGAAGCAGCCGCAAGGGTTGCAACCATCATTCACCATTGGTAGGAAAGCCTATGTTATTAGAAATTTCGATTAAAAATTTTGCCATTATTGAGGAGATATCCCTTAATTTTGAGCAAGGTATGACGGTGTTGACCGGGGAAACCGGAGCTGGCAAGTCTATTATTATTGATGCGATGAACATGATGCTGGGCAGCCGTGCTACGACGGATGTTATTCGTCATGGGGCGCCCAAAGCTGAGATAGAGGGACTTTTTTCGCTGGAAAATAGCAGAGCTTTGCGAGAGATTTTTGAGGAGCAGGGCTGGGAGTTGACCGACGAGCTGATTATCCGTCGGGAAATTCTGCAAAACGGCCGCAGTGTCAGCCGTATCAACGGTCAGATGGTTAATCTGTCTGTTCTAAAGGCTGTCGGCCAGCACTTGGTGGATATCCATGGTCAGCATGATCAGGAAGAGCTGATGAGACCCCAGGTTCATATTGCCATGCTAGATGAGTTTGGCTCAGCAGACTTTTTAAATCTCAAAGGCCGATATCAGGAGACCTTTGACCGCTATCGAAGCCTGCGCAAGCAAAGTCCTGATTTTGCAGAAAAATCAGCAGGAGCATAAGGCCAGGATTGAGATGCTGGAGTTTCAGATGGCGGAGATTGAGAGCGCAGCCCTCAAAAGCGGTGAAGATACTGCCCTGCATCAGGAACGAGACCGCCTGCTCAACCACAAGTTCATTGCCGATACGCTGACGAATGCCTATACTATGCTGGATAATGAAGATTTTTCCAGTCTGACCAATGTCCGCTCAGCTATGAATGACCTTGAGTCTATCGAGGATTACGATCCAGCCTACAAGGAGCTTTCAGGCAGCTTGTCAGAGACTTATTATGTCTTGGAAGATGTCAGCAAGCGCCTAGAGGACATTTTAGATGGACTGGACTTTGACGGAGATCGGCTGCTGCAGGTGGAGAGTCGCTTAGACTTGATTAACAGCATCACACGTAAATACGGCGGCCAAGTAGATGATGTGCTGGATTACTTTGCTCAGATTTCCTAAAGAATACAGCCTTTTAACTGGAAGTAACTTGTCCTCAGAGGATATGGACCGAGAGCTGAAGGCCTTGGAGAGAGAGCTGGTAGAGCTGGCCCAGGAGCTGAGTCAGGCTCGTCACGGACCTAGCAGCCCAGCTGGAAGCGGAAATCAAGCAAGAGCTGCAGGACCTCTACATGGAAAAGGCGCGCTTTAAAGTGCAGTTCAGTAAGGGCAAGTTCAACCGTGAAGGCAATGAACAAGTAGAGTTTTACATCTCAACCAATCCAGGCGAGGATTTCAAACCTTTGGTGAAGGTTGCGTCTGGCGGGGAGCTCTCCCGTCTCATGTTGGCTATCAAGTCTGCCTTTTCTCGTAAGGAAGGCAAAACCAGCATTGTCTTTGACGAAGTGGATACGGGCGTTTCTGGCCGAGTGGCCCAGGCTATTGCTCAGAAGATTCACAAGATTGGCTCCAATGGCCAAGTCTTGGCCATTTCCCATCTGCCGCAGGTCATTGCGATTGCCGATTATCAGTTCTTTATTGAGAAGATTTCGGATGAGAATTCGACCGTCTCAACGGTTCGCCTGCTGACGGCTGACGAGCGTGTTCAGGAAGTCGCTAAGATGCTGGCTGGTGAAGATGTGACGGAGGCTGCTTTGACTCAAGCCAGAGAATTATTAAAAAAATAAACAAGCGAGGCTGAGACACTAGTGTTTCGGTCTCCTTTAGGAGGTGGCGCATATGACAGAATATTTTACAATCGGTGATGTCCATGGTAAGGCTAGTATGCTAGATGAGCTGCTCCAGCACTGGGACGGTTGCAGCCAACTAGTCTTTCTAGGCGACTTGATCGATCGAGGCGAGGACAGCCGAGCAGTTTTGGAGCGGGTCAAGAATTTAGTAGATCAGAAAGGAGCTGTTTGTCTGTCTGGCAATCATGAGTATATGTTTCTGACCTGGCTGGACAATCCTGAAAAGTCTTATGACCACTACCGGCGTAATGGCGGAGATACGACGATTAATTCGCTTTTAGGTCGACCTCTCAATGCTCCTGTAGATGGAGTAGCAGACGCGGAACGTGTCAAGACGGAGGCGGCCAATTTAGTAGATTTTATTCGCCAGATGCCTTTCCTATTGGAGACGGAACAGTACATTTTTGTTCATGCTGGTCTAGATTTGGAGCTGAAAGACTGGCGAGAAACCAGTGATTATCAAAAAGGTTTGGATTCGTGCTCCTTTTCACGAAGGCAGCAATCAGACTGGCAAAACGATTGTCTTTGGCCATACACCGACATTTTACCTCTTGCATGAAGCACCAGGGAACTGATCAGCTATGGATGACTGAGGATGGCAAGATTGGCATGGATGGCGGAGCTGTCTATGGAGGAGTACTCCACGGAGTTCTCTTTGGTCATAATGGCATCATAGAGCGGTATGCCATAAAAAATGAGGGTTTGGTAGCCGAAGACTGAAAAAGATTGGGAAAATCCAATCTTTTTTTGCTGAGTTTCTCTCTGAAAACCAGCTTTTTCCCAAAATTTTCCCCAATAAAGCTAAAAAAAGCTGCATGTAAACACTTTTTCATCTAATTTTAAAGAAGCGCAAAAAGATTAAAAAACTAAAACAAGCAGATTAAATTTAGGAAACGCTTGGCCTGAGCTGTGATTTTAGCGAATATTCCCCCACAAAACCATAAAAATTTGGTATAATGTAGTGTAATAACAAGTTAAATTTTAGATACAGAGTAGGAAATCTATGACAAAAATAAAAATCGTAACTGACTCATCCGTAACCATTGAACCGGAGGTTGCTAAGGAATTAGACATTACAATTGTGCCTCTCTCTGTTATGGTGGACAGGGGTGGTCTATTCGGATGCAGACCTAGAGGAAGGTGAGTTCCTTCGTCTTATGCAGTCTAGTCGCAATCTTCCTAAAACCAGCCAGCCGCCTGTCGGAGTTTTTGCTGATGTTTTTGATCGCTTGGCAGAGGATGGAGCACAGATTATCTCTATTCACATGTCTCATGCCTTGTCAGGGACTGTCGAAGCCGCCCGTCAGGGAGCGACTTTGGCTAATGCTGATGTGACGGTTGTTGACAGCTCTTTTACTGATCAGGCTATGAAGTTCCAGATCACTGAAGCAGCTAAAATGGCCAAAGAAGGAGCTAGCCTGGAGGAGATTCTAGCCAAAATCGAGGAAGTGAAGGAAAAGACAGAGCTCTATATCGGTCTCTCTACCTTAGAAAATCTGGTTAAAGGAGGCCGCATAGGCCGAGTTTCTGGTCTGATTAGCTCCCTGCTTAATATCCGGGTCATCATGCAAATGAAAGATCATCAGCTGGAGCCCATTGTCAAGGGGAGGGGAGCTAAGACCTTTAAGAAATGGTTGGATGATTTGACAGCAAGTCTGCAAAATAAGCAAGTGGCTGAAATTGGAATTTCCTATGCAGGCAGTCCAGAATTGGCGCTAGAAATGAAGGAAAGTTTACAGCCGTATGTCAAGAAACCTATTTCAGTGCTGGAAACAGGGTCCATTATTCAGACGCATACTGGGGAAAATGCTTGGGCTGTGCTGATTCGTTACGAATAAAACCATAATAATTTAGAAAATAGCGGTTTAGTACTTGACCTGAATGCTTTTTTTAGATATGATAATATTTGTTAGGGTTATTAACCCAGAAAAAATTTGGAGGATTTGTTAAATGGCTAACAAACAAGATTTGATCGCAAAAGTAGCAGAAGCTACAGAATTGACTAAAAAAGATTCAGCAGCAGCAGTTGACGCTGTATTCGCAGCTGTAACTGAGTACCTTTCAAAAGGTGAAAAAGTTCAACTTATCGGTTTTGGTAACTTTGAAGTTCGTGAGCGTGCAGCACGTAAAGGTCGCAACCCACAAACTGGTAAAGAAATCAAAATCGCAGCTTCTAAAGTACCAGCTTTCAAAGCAGGTAAAGCTCTTAAAGACGCTGTAAAATAATTTTGGTTAATAAAGCCTGATACACTTGCCTCTGGCGAGTATGTCAGGTTTTTCTTTTTGCTTTCAGTTCTTGAGCTCAATAAAAGATTTAGGTGCTTCGAGAAAGTTGATTGATGAACTTTCTTGGAGTTTTTACTTTGCAGTAAAGTGAAAGAATTTGTCTCTAAACAAAAGAAAATGATAAGAGATAAACATTTTTAAAGACTTAAAATAAAAAGTTTAAAATTTTAGCAAAAGTGCTTTTAAATCATAGGTGTTTATGATAAAATGAAGGGAGCATTTCTTTTTGTGTAATGATTGCGAGATCATTGAAAAAGTTTAGGAGGTAAGAAATGAAATGGAAACCACTTCAGGGCTCACTGCGTCCCTGTTAATCCTTTTGGCAGCAAATTTCGCCTGCTGATGGGATTGTTTGTCGTGCTTTTTTCAATCTTTCTACTCCCCATGCAGACCTTGTCTGCCTTGGAGGAGCTGAAGGATGGAACGGATTTGTCCAAGTTGAATATTCATAAGTTTGATTTGAATGTTAACAATGTCAGTGTTCTTTCTAAGTCAGAGGCGATTGAACAGGTTCATCTGACTAATCCAAACTATGAGTATCTGGGAGCAGTCTACCCTGGAGAAATGGAAAATTTCACCATCAAGGTAGACAAGTCTCAAAAAGCAGATCAGGTCTTTAATAAGCCGCTTTCTCTTAAGTTTTCTAATGTGGGAACGGCTTATGGAAAACAAGTAGATGCCTATCTGACTTTTAATAAGGTAACACTCCACTATCTGAACTCATCTACAGCAGAAGCTCAGATGAATGATGCTCAAAAAAATGCAGTTGAATTTTTCTCTATTTCAGAGTTGTGGGAGAGAAGCGCTTTTGAGATTGGGAATATCCCATATGTGGATGCGGCCCATAATAACATTATGAACAAAGCTTTCTGGGTGGAGGCTGATGTTACAGCAGAACTACGCTATGCGGATGGTTCGGATACAGATTTGAAGTTGGTTATGAAACCGACTGACATTGATGTAGTTGACGGCTTTGGTCTAAAAGAGTCTTTCTATATTAATGATTATAAAAATGCTGTTGATAAGCGCTTGATGAACAATGCCAATGCTTTGAATCAAACAGATCAGAGCGGTCGGACAATTTGGGAAGCAACGACTTCAACTAGCGGTGCTGCTAATGAAAACAACATCTCTGGTTTGGCCGTTCGTTCTGCAGATAACACGTTGAATTTCGGTTATTTATCAACAGAAGCTTGCTCGGCAGTCTTTGGTCTTTATATTGAAAAAGTTGATCCCAAGCCAGTCTTAGAAGTGGATCCAGTTAAGATTCCAGCTAAGGAAGGTCAAGAGGTGACTTATAAGGGAACCTTCAAGATTCCAGTTCCTGGTAAGGATATTTTGGCTACCCCGACTACTATTGAGATGACTGAAACCTTTGACGAGCGTCTGGATTACAAGGAGCTCAAGGTTGAGGCTGGCGGTAATGCCTTGCAGGAAGGTCGTGATTACACGATTGAAAAGAAAGGCCAGACCGTTACGGTCAAGATGACACCGGAGTATGTTAAAGCAAATTCTTCTCAGGATATTGTCATTACCTACAAGACTGCAACCAATCAAAAGGTAGCAGAAAAGGGTGCTGCAACGATTGAAAATACAGTGACTTTAAAAGTAGATAATCTTTCAGCACCATCTAATCAAGTTACTACTGACTTGCTCTATGAAAAGAAACATGAATTTGTCAGTGGCACTGCTGGTAAGGAACTCCCGCAGGAAATCAAAGACCTAACACCAGAAACAGAAAAGAATCTGGAGAATGGCACTAAGACCACGCCCGACACAACCGGCTAAGACGGAAGTGCAGACCGCCGATGGCACTTGGACCTTTAAGTCTTACGACAAGGCAGAAGAGACGATTAACGGAGCGGATGCTCACTTTGTTGGCACATGGGACTTTACACCAGCGCCAACCTATAAGGCGACCCATGAGTTCGTCAGTGGTACAGCAGGTAAAGAACTGCCACAAGCAGTGAAGGACTTGCTTCCAGCCGACAAGCCTGATTTGGCAGATGGCACTAAGACCACTCCAACCCAGCCATCTAAGACAGAAGTGAAGACCGCTGATGGTACTTGGACCTTTCAAGTCTTACGACAAGGCAGAAGAGACGATTAATGGAGCGGATGCTCACTTTGTTGGTACATGGGACTTTACTCCAGCGCCAACTTATAAGGCGACTCACGAGTTCGTTAGTGGAACAGCAGGTAAGGAATTGCCACAAGCAGTGAAATCCTTGCTTCCATCCGACAAGCCTGATTTGGCAGATGGCACTAAGGCCACTCCAACCCAGCCAGTCAAGACGGAAGTGAAGACCGCCGACGGTACATGGACCTTCAAGTCTTACGATAAGAACGAAGAGACGATCAATGGAGCAGACGCTCACTTTGTTGGTACCTGGGACTTTACACCGGCGCCAACTTACAAGGCAACCCACGAGTTCGTTAGTGGTACAGCAGGTAAGGAATTGCCACAAGCAGTGAAAGACTTGCTTCCAAGCGATAAATCTGATTTGGCAGATGGCACTAAGACCACTCCAACACAACCAGTCGAAGACAGAAGTGAAGACAGCTGATGGCACTTGGACCTTCAAGTCTTATGATAAGGCTGAAGAGACCATCAATGGAGCGGACGCTCACTTTGTTGGCACCTGGGACTTTACTCCAGCTCCAACCTATAAGGCTACCCACGAGTTCGTTAGTGGTACAGCAGGTAAGGAATTGCCACAAGAAGTGAAAGCTTTGCTTCCAAGCTGATAAATCTGATTTGGCAGACGGCACTAAGACCACTCCAACACAGCCAGTCAAGACAGAAGTTGAAACATCTGATGGCAGCTGGAGCTTCCAGTCATATGACAAGAACGAAGCAACCATTAATGGTGCAGACGCTAAATTTGTTGGAACTTGGACGTTTGTGGCGAAGCCTAGTCCGGCACCAACCTACAAGGCTACACATGAATTTGTCAGCGGTACAGCAGGTAAAGAATTGCCACAAGAAGTGAAAGCTTTGCTTCCAAGCGATAAATCTGATTTGGCAGACGGCACTAAGGCCACTCCAACCCAGCCATCAAAGACAGAAGTGAAAACATCTGAAGGTACATGGAGCTTCCAGTCATATGACAAAGGCAGAAGCAGACTATCAATGGTGCAGACGCTCACTTTGTTGGAACTTGGACGTTTGTAGCAAAATCCAGTCCGCCAACTTATAAGGCTACTCACGAGTTCGTTAGTGGAACAGCAGGTAAAGAATTGCCACAAGCAGTGAAAGATATACTTCCATCCGACAAGCCTAACTTGGCAGACGGCACTAAGGCTACTCCAACACAACCAGTCAAGACGGAAGTGAAGACAGCCGATGGCAGCTGGAGCTTCCAGTCATATGACAAGAACGAAGCAACTATTAATGGTGCAGATGTTCACTTTGTCGGTACTTGGACTTTCGCAGCTGACTCAACTACGCTTACTGGCAGTGTGATCTGGATTGACAATGATAACGGTGCAGGTCGCCGACCACAGAGTGTCCTTGTTCACTTACTTGCAGATGGACAGGATACAGGCATCAGCGTAACTGTTGATGAGGCGATGGGCTGGAAATACAGCTTTGAAAACCTGCCTCGCTTCAAGGATGGAAAAGAAATCGTCTATAGTGTCCGCGAGGACGAAGTGGAAGGCTACAGCAATCAAGTTGAAGGTATGAATGTAACCAATCGCTTGCTTGTAGATGCTCAAGTTAAAGAGATTGGCAAGAAACGAATTCTGCCTAAGACCGGCCAAGATACATCTATCTGGATGCTGATTCTTGGATTCTTGACTCTTGGAGGAGCAGTTGGCTTGACCAAACGTCAGCGTGACTAAGATTAAGCTTCAGTAAAAAGCTTTGAAAATCTAGAATATATGAAAAGTCTGTTGTCTCAACTTTTGTTGGGAATAGCAGGCTTTTTATTTTTGGCAGGAAAATCAAGACACTGATAGAATTTAAAAATTTTAGGTCTTATTTACAATCATTCTTAATAGCCAAGTAAGCCTAGTCATGGTATAATGGTAATGACTTAGATGAGAGGCTATAACGGAGTAAATAATGAAACAAGAACATCAGCATGATTTTGACCAAGTAATTGGCCATTTGCGCGCCAAGGGCGTGCGTATTACAGAAACGCGGAAGGCGGTAATTGACTATATTATCCAAAGTCACGACCATCCTAGCGCTGAAATGATATATCAGGACTTGAAGCCCAATTTCCCTAATATGAGTCTGGCAACAGTCTATAATAATCTCAAGGTTCTGATTGATGAGGGTTTTGTCGCTGAGCTCAAGGTTCGCAATGATACGACAACCTACTTTGACTTTATGGGCCATCAGCACCTCAATGTCATCTGTGAAAAGTGCGGCCGTATTGCTGATATGGAGCTGGAACTTCCGGATGTGAAGCATGAGGCTGAAGTGCAGACTGGCTACCACATCACCCAAAGCCAAACGACTGTCTATGGCCTATGCCCCCAATGCCAGCAGGAGGCGGTGTGACTGCGAGGATGATTAGGAGCTTTTTGGAGCCTCAAAGACGAACAAAGTTGTGACTCGCTTCGCAAATTCAATCAGCAACTTCAAAGCAGCACTTGAGCAATCAGCTATTGCGTCAAGATTCTATTTCTAATAAAAAGAAAGGCTAGAACTTATGTCTCTTAGCCTTTTTCTATGTGTTTTAGCAAGGCATGTTCGCAGGATATCATCTGAGCTTAGAGACGTTGGTACCTAGTCAAGTACAGCACTTAGCAAGATCAGATATTTTAAGGACAAACCCCTTATATACTTATGCTATTATTTTACAGGCCAATTCTCTTTTGATATAATGAAAGCAGAATAAAGCCTTGTACAAAGAGATTCAAAGAGTTCTGAAGGATTTACAATATAGGTAAATTCGTCATAAGTCTGTAGTATCGAAATCTTTAAGGAGTATTACTTTGTGGGTAGGTTAGATTTTTAGGAGGTCTTATGTTCTGGTGGAGAAAGAAATGGCTGGATGAGTTGTCAGGAAGCAGAGAATCGCCTTTTTTGGAATGCCGTCATCTTCTCTTTGAAGAGGAAGCTGGCTATCCCATTTGTCCTTCTTGTGGCAAGCTAATAAAGGAAAATCTTCCTCAAAACAGTGTGGATCGCTCACGTCTTTTTCTGATTTATCAAAAAGTGAAGCGAGTATGGAGTGTCAAAATTGGGATTACTTCAACACTGCTCATTATCATTCTATCTTATTGGTTTTCCACAGGTTATAGGTGACTGGCTTTTCTGATGGACATGGAGACTATGGATTTTAGTAGACTTTTATTCCTTCTAGTTCTCATAATCCCTACCTTATTTGAGTGTGACACTTTTTGGCTACATTCCCTTATTTATCCTTTTTGTAGCAAGAGAGCGTGTTAAGCGATTTTTTACCTTCTCTTTGAGGATTGAGCATTTTCATAAAATTCTTTATTCTTGGACAGTTCAGCTTACTCTCTTTATCTTTTTAATCATCTTATTAAGTACTTATATGCCTAAGTTTTACGAAATGGAAGGAGAATCGTTGATTGTCAAGCAAATTCAGCTAACTCCTGCCCAGCAGACTAAGGGAGTAGAGCTCTTTGTCTTTGTCAATATGCTCTCTATCTGGATTGTGTCTGGCTTACTGCTTATTTATCAGTTGATAGACAGGAGACGGACTTGGTGGCTCAAGGAAGCCAACGAGGTTTATCTATCTGGCGGGTGTTAAGGGCAAAAGGTTTCTGCTCGGAAATACAAAAGCGCTTTCTTGCTGAAAAAGGTCTGATTTGACGAAATAGGCTAGCTTTTTAGGCGAAAATTTTGTAAAATAGAATAGATAAACGGGGACTGCCTCGGAAAATAAAAGGAGAATCCATCTAATGGTAAAATTAGTTTTTGCTCGCCACGGTGAGTCTGAATGGAACAAAGCGAACCTTTTCACTGGTTGGGCTGATGTTGACTTGTCTGAAAAAGGTACTCAGCAAGCAATCGACGCTGGTAAACTGATTAAAGAAGCTGGTATCGAGTTTGACCAAGCTTACACTTCAGTATTGAAGCGTGCGATTAAGACAACTAACCTTGCTTTGGAAGCGTCTGATCAGCTTGGGTACCAGTTGAAAAATCATGGCGTTTGAACGAGCGTCACTATGGCGGTCTGACTGGTAAAAATAAGGCAGAAGCAGCTGAGCAATTTGGTGATGAGCAAGTGCATATCTGGCGTCGTTCATACGATGTATTGCCTCCAAACATGGATCGCGATGATGAGCACTCAGCACACACTGACCGTCGTTATGCTTCACTTGACGACTCAGTAATTCCAGATGCTGAAAACTTGAAAGTGACACTTGAGCGTGCCCTTCCATTCTGGGAAGACAAGATTGCTCCAGCTTTGAAAGATGGCAAAAATGTCTTTGTAGGTGCACACGGTAACTCTATCCGTGCTCTTGTGAAGCACATCAAACAATTGTCTGACGATGAAATCATGGATGTGGAAATTCCAAACTTCCCACCATTGGTATTCGAATTTGACGAAAAATTGAATGTAGTAAAAGAATACTACCTTGGAAAATAAGCTTAAAGGAATCTGAGATTATTCTCAGGTTCTTTGCTTTTCCAGAGAGGAAGGACAAGGATTGTTAGAAGCCTAGCTAGTAAGTCTTTTCTGTTCAGCGGTTTGACAGACTTCCTCTTAACTCGTCCATATTTTCAGATTTTCTATCAGTTTTGAAACATTCATCGAGCTGGATTTATGGTAAAATAAAGGTCAGAACTTTTACTAGAATGAGAGAGAAGATGGCAAGGAAGAAGAGAAAATTTGACAGTCATTCCATCACCAGAAGGCTTTATCTACTGTTTGGAATCGTGATGTTTTTGTTTTTAGCCTTGATTGCCCGTCTAGGCTATATGCAGGTGGTCAATCAGGACTTTTATACGGATAAGTTGGCCAAGGCCAGCAAGACCAAGATTACCACTAGCTCAGTACGTGGGCAGATTTATGATGCTACTGGCAAGCCCTTGGTGGAAAATACGACCAAGCAGGTGGTGACCTATACACGGGATAATCGTCTGACGGCTGGGGAGATTCGGGCGACAGCTCAAAAGCTCCTGACCTATGTCAGTGTCAGCGATACAGAGGTGACAGACCGCCAAGAGGTGGATTATTATTTGGCGGACAGCGCAGTCTATCAGGAAGTAGTGGAAAAGCTGCCCAAGGACAAGAAATTTGATACAGATGGCAACCGCCTGCCTGAGTCCAAATCTATAAGGCGGCAGCTGAGAGCATTGACCCTAAGCAGCTGGGCTATACGGATGAGGAAAAGAAAGCCATCGTTCTCTTTAGTCAGATGAATGCAATTTCCAACTTTTCGACGGGAACCATCCAGACAGATGCGCTGACAACAGAGCAGGTGGCTGTACTGGCTTCCAGCAGCAAGGAGCTGCCAGGTATCAGTGTCTCAACAGGCTGGGACCGCAAGGTCTTGGATACCTCACTGGCTTCTATCGTGGGTAATATCTCGACAGAAAAGACTGGACTTCCGGCTGAGGAAGTGGATGATTACCTGAAAAAAGGCTACTCCCTCAATGACCGGGTGGGGACCTCCTATCTGGAAAAGCAGTATGAGTCAGTCCTGCAAGGCAAGCGAGCTGAGAAGGAGATTCATCTGGACAAAAATGGTAATATGGAGAGTGTGGAAAATATCTCTGACGGCAGTAAGGGAGACAATCTCAAGCTGACGGTGGACTTGAGCTTCCAGCAGGGAGTAGAGGACATTCTCAAAAATGCCTTTAATGCAGAGTTGGCTAGTGGCAATGCGACCTACTCTGAGGGTGTCTATGCCGTAGCTATGGATCCCAATACTGGCGCTGTCTTGGCTATGGCAGGCATCCGGCATGATCTGGAAACGGGAGAAAGCTCAGTCGATGCTCTGGGGACCATGACTAATGTTTTTGTTCCGGGATCTGTGGTCAAAGCTGCAACATTGACCTCGGGCTGGGAGAATAATGCCATTAGCGGCAACCAAGTCCTGACAGACCAGCCGATTAGCTTTGGCGGTACGGACAGTATCACGTCTTGGTTTACCCAGTATGGTTCACGTGCTATCACAGCCCAAGAGGCCTTGGAATACTCTTCCAATACCTATATGGTGCAGGTGGCGCTGAAGATGATGGGAACGCCTTACTCAGCGGATATGAAGCTGGATTTTGATGAGTTGGATCCGTCCATGAAAAAGCTGCGCTCGACCTTTGCAGAGTATGGTCTGGGCACTTCGACAGGGATTGATTTGCCAAATGAGTCCACAGGCTATCTTCCAGATAAGTTTACCTTTGCTAACTATCTGACCAATTCGTTCGGCCAGTTTGACAACTATACAACGCTTCAGCTGGCTCAGTATGCCTCGACAGTAGCTAATAATGGCAAGCGTGTGGCTCCGCATATTGTTGAAGGCATTTACGGCAACAGCGACCAAGGAGGACTCGGTGATTTGGTGCAGAAAATTGATACCAAGGAGCTGAACCAGGTCAATATCTCTGACGAGGATATGAGCATTATCAAGCAAGGCTTCTATCAAGTGGTTCATGGCAGCAGTGGCTTTACGACTGGCCGGACTATTTCTCAGGGAGAGAGTGTGCCAATCAGTGCCAAGACTGGTACGGCTGAGACCTTCGTGGACAAGGGCAAGAAAGAAGCCATCAATACCAATGTCGTGTCCTATGCACCAAGTGAGAAGCCGCAGATTGCGGTGGCGGTGGTGTTCCCTCACAATACAAACCTATCTTCTACTGTCAGCCACAGTATCACTCGCGATATTATCAATCTTTACAACCAACAACACCCTATGAATTAGTGCTCAATGAAAATCATCAGCAAACATAGAAAGCTAATGCAGTCAGTGCTCAAGTAGAGCAATCTGGTTTGAGGAGATTTTTTGAGAATAGAGAAAGGATTTTATGCTTTACCCAACCCCTATTGCCAAGCTGATTGACAGTTTTTCAAAGCTACCCGGCATTGGCATCAAAACAGCCACTCGATTGGCTTTTTACACTATTGGCATGAGCGATGACGATGTCAATGAATTTGCTAAGAATCTGCTGGCTGCTAAGCGTGAGCTGAGCTACTGCTCTGTCTGCGGCAACCTGACGGACGAAGACCCTTGTGCTATCTGCCAAGACCAGTCACGCGATCAATCAACTATTTTGATCGTTGAGGACAGCCGAGATGTGTCAGCCATGGAAAATATACAGGAATATCATGGACTTTATCATGTCCTGCACGGTTTGATTTCACCTATGAACGGCGTTGGACCGGATGACATCAATCTCAAGAGTCTAATCACTCGTTTGATGGATAGTGAAGTGACGGAGGTTATCGTCGCGACCAATGCGACTGCGGATGGCGAAGCGACCTCCATGTACATCTCTCGGGTCTTGAAGCCCGCTGGGATTAAGGTGACTCGCCTAGCGCGTGGTTTGGCGGTTGGCTCCGACATTGAATATGCGGACGAGGTTACGCTGATTCGCGCTATCGAAAATCGGACGGAATTATAAACATAAAGGATTTTTCTGGCTTTAGCTGGCTGGAAGAGTCCTTTTTTTCTGTTCAAAAATGCTGGGAATTGTGATATACTAAAACGGACTGATACAGAAGCTCCTGCTTAGAAGAATCGACCAGCTAGGTAGATGCAAAAACAAGCTTTTTAGGTTGTTTTATTTCGAGCTGGCAGCTTTTGTAAATCGTACTATTTTTAGAAAATGATAGGAAAAATCATGGCAAAACAAAGATTGATTTTATTGTATGGCGGACGCAGTGCAGAGCGGGAAGTTTCGGTTTTATCAGCTGAGAGCGTCATGCGGGCTGTCAATTATGATAGATTCTCGGTGAAGACTTACTTCATCACCAAGGATGGAGATTTTATCCAAACTCAGGAATTTGAAGCAAAGCCGGCGGCTGATGAGAAGTTGATGACCAATGCCACAGTTGATATGTCTCAGAAGATCAAGCCCAGCGATATTTACGAAGATGGAGCAGTGGTCTTTCCAGTTCTGCATGGTCCCATGGGCGAAGATGGTTCTATTCAAGGCTTCCTAGAAGTACTCAAAATGCCTTATGTCGGCTGTAATATTTTATCTTCTGGCTTGGCCATGGATAAAATTACGACCAAGCGAGTGCTGGAATCGGCAGGCATTGCCCAAGTGCCTTATGTGGCGCTGGTCGATGGCGAGGATCTAGAGCAAAAAATCCAGGAAATCGAGGAGAAATTGACCTATCCAGTCTTCACCAAACCTTCCAATATGGGCTCCAGTGTCGGCATTTCTAAATCGGAGAACCAAGCAGAACTGCGTGCTTCTCTGGACCTGGCTTTCAAATATGACAGCCGGGTACTGGTTGAGCAAGGGAGTGACGGCTCGCGAGATTGAGGTTGGGCTTCTGGGCAATGTTGATGTCAAGAGTACCCTGCCTGGAGAAGTGGTCAAGGACGTGGCTTTCTATGACTACGAAGCCAAATACATTGATAATAAAATTACCATGGATATTCCGGCCAAGATTCCAGAAGAAGTGGTGAGCCTGATGCGTCAAAATGCAGAGGCAGCTTTCCGAGCTCTGGGCGGTCTGGGGCTGTCCCGTTGTGATTTCTTCTATGCAGAAGATGGTCAGGTCTTCCTTAATGAGCTCAATACCATGCCAGGTTTTACCCAGTGGTCCATGTATCCACTACTCTGGGAAAATATGGGGCTGTCCTATCCTGACTTGATTGAGAAACTAGTTGGCCTAGCTGAAGAGGCATTTGCTAAGAGAGAGGCGCATCTTCTCTAAAATATGATATAATAGAGGGGCTGAAAATTTTCGGTCCTTTCTTTTTGCGAGCAAACCGAAAAACGAGGAAGAAGTATGAAATTAGATTTATATGAAATCGCAGAAGTCTTGTCTGCGAAAAATGATGTGACTCAGTTTGAAAATGTTGCGCTTAGAAATGCTGAGTTTGACAGCCGTTTGATTGAGTCGGGTGACCTTTTTGTGCCACTCAAGGGGGCGCGTGATGGCCATGACTTTATCGCAACAGCCTTTGCTCAGGGAGCTGCTGCCACCCTATCTGAGCGTCCAGTTGCAGAGGGGGCTTATATCTTGGTCGATGATGTTCTGACAGCCTTTCAGCGCTTGGCCCAGTACTATCTGCAAAAGATGCAGGTGGATGTGCTGGCGGTGACAGGTTCCAACGGCAAAACGACAACCAAGGATATGCTGGCTCAGCTCTTGGCAACTACTTACAAAACCTATAAGACCCAAGGCAATTACAACAATGAAATCGGCTTGCCCTATACGGTTCTGCACATGCCTGAGGACACAGAGAAACTTGTCTTAGAAATGGGGCAGGATCACTTGGGTGATATCCATCTCCTGTCGAACCTTGCCAAACCTAAGACAGGCATTGTAACTCTGGTCGGAGAAGCCCATCTGGAATTTTTCGGCAGCCGGGCTGAGATTGCTCAAGGCAAGATGCAGATTGCGGACGGCTTGAGAAAAGATGGTCTCTTGATCGTTCCGGCGGATAAGATTGTTAATGAATTTCTGCCAGCAGACTGCAAACTGGTTCGCTTTGGTCCTGATGCGGATATCTTCCTGACGCGTCTGGAAGAGCGCAAGGACAGCTTGAGCTTTGAATGCAACTTTTTGGAGCAGAGGATTGACCTGCCTGTGACCGGTAAGTACAATGCAACCAACGCCATGATTGCAGCCTATGCAGCTCTGCAGGAGGGGGTATCTGAGGTGGCTATTGCTCAAGCCTTTTCTGAGCTAGAGCTGACCCGCAATCGAACGGAGTGGAAGAAAGCTGGTAATGGCGCAGATATCCTATCGGATGTCTACAATGCAAATCCAACAGCCATGCGCTTGATTCTTGAGACCTTCTCGACCATTCCGGCCAATCCAGGCGGACGAAAATTGGCAGTGCTGGCGGATATGAAAGAGCTGGGAGCGGACGCTAAGTCCATGCATGGCTCGATGATTACCAGTCTCAATCCAGAAATTGTGACCGACCTTTTCCTCTATGGACAGGACATGGAAGCCCTCTATGACTATGCCAAGGAGATTTACCCGCCAGGCAAGGTCCATTACTTTATCAAATGACGAGAAAGACCAGTTTGAACAGCTGACCAAAGCTGTCAGAGAGAAGCTGACTCCTGCCGACCAAATTCTTCTCAAAGGCAGCAATTCTATGAATCTGGCTAAGCTGGTAGAGGACTTGGAAGATGGAAACTAAAGAAATTGCAAAAACCATTCAACGTCTCCTTTCTATTACAGAGACAGGTCTAGCATTTAGTCGTGATGAATTTGATCGAGAACGTTACTTAGAACTCCGTCAGCTTTTGGGACACCTCCTGGCTGATTGGTCAGATTTGGATGGGAAAGAATTGGCAGAGCTGTTGCGCCCAACGGATTTTTATGCCACTCCCTTGATTGATGTCCGCGCCTTACTGGTTCGAGACGGAAAAGTCTGTTTGGTCAAGGGTAAAAATGAGAAAACTTGGGCTTTACCTGGCGGCTTTTGTGAAGTCGGACTATCTCCTAAGGAAAATATCGTCAAGGAAGTCCAAGAAGAAACGGGATTTAATGTTTCAGTTTCGCGTCTGCTTGCAATTTTTGATACTAATAAATTTCAATTTCAGAGTAAGCAATATGCTAAACTGGTCTTCGAGTGTCAGATAGAGGATGGAGATTTTCAGCCTAATACAGAAATAGAAGAGTTAGCTTTCTTTGATATCCAATCTTTACCAGAATTATCTTCTAAGCGGACGACAAAAGAACAGTTGGAAATCCTTTGGGAGATTTATCAAGGAGATAGAGAACAGTACTTTGGATTAGTTAAGTAAGTTTTCTGGGATACTTTTTGTCTGAAAAAGCTAGAAATTATTGCAACAACAGGCAAACTCAACCTTGTTTCAAACCTTATATTAGAATGGAAACCTAGGAGATGGGAATAAGAGATATGTTTACAACCTATAAAACCGAACCGCCTCAACTGGGACTTTGGTATTTTGTTCTTTTGGGGCTGGTCTTTGCGATTATCTGGCTTTCCTATCGCTACTACAATCGGAAGCCTTACCAGCAGCTATTTGTCGGGATGCAAGCTTGTCAGCTGATAGGCCTCTACTCTTGGTATATGCTGACTGCTGCCCCACTGTCTGAGAGTCTGCCTTTTTATCATTGCAGAATGGCTATGTTTGCTTTGATGTTTCTGCCTAATCGCTCAGTGTATAAATTTTATTTTGCACTTTTGGGGACTTTTGGCTCGATTGTAGCCTTTATTTATCCGATTTTTGATCCTTACCCTTTTCCCCATATCACTATTTGTCCTTTATCATCGGCCATCTAGCGCTTTTGGGAAATTGTTTGATTTATCTTTTCAGATATTATCATACTTTCTCTATGAGCTGGCAGCGAGTGGTGTGGACGACCTTTCTGATGAATGCTTTTTTGCTTGTTATCAATATGTTGACAAAGGGTTCTTATGGATTTCTCACAGATCCGCCGCTTGTTGGCAATCACGGACTCTTGCTCAATTATCTGCTTGTCTCAATCGTCTTAAGTGCAGCAGTTTGCTTGGTTTCTGAAATTTTTAAGCGCGTGGAGCAGACCAAGACAGTCACCCTAACTTAATTATCTCATGGAGGATTTATGGAAGATTTTTTAACTACGACAAAAACGGTAGCACCGCCCATCTCGATTTTATGGTATGCTGTGATGATTGCTCTGGTTTTGCTGTCTATTTGGAGCTCGCTCAAATACCACGATAATCCGCGTTTTGTCAAAGCTTTTAAGTGGATTCAGATTGCTCAACTGCTGATGCTTTATAGCTGGTATTTTGGTTTTCGAATTCCCTTTTCCAATAGTCTGCCCTTCTATCATTGCCGCCTGGCTATGTTTGCGGTGGTCTTTCTGCCAGATAAATGGCGCAGTAAGCAGTATTTTGCTCTATTAGGAGCCAGCGGAGCGGTCTTTGCCTTGGGCTATCCAGTCTTTTGACCCCTATGATTTCCCGCACATTACCAGCTTTTCTTTCTTGATTGGCCACTATGCCCTTTTGGTTAATTCCTTGATTTATCTGATGAATCACTACGACAAGAGCCTGCTCAAGAAATACATGATTGTAGCTTACACTTTTGGGCTCAATCTTTTCCTAGTCGGCGTTAATCAAGTGACAGGAGGTAATTACGGTCTGCTAAAAAGTCCGCCTTTTATCCCTAACGCCCCCCTATGGATAAAGTATCTTCTTGTGTCAGTCATCCTTTCTCTGGCTCTGGTTCTCTTTGATATATTGTTTAAGAAACGGTGGAAAAAGCAGTTAAGTCTGGTCCGAAATTAATTCATTTTCAAATGTACAACTCCTGTCAAGTTAATTTGGCAGGAGTTTTGAGTTTTATCATGACTTGTCTTGCTTCTAGTAGCAAATGGACTGTTTTTCTATCAACTCTTTAAGCTGGTCGAGCTAGACGATTCTGTTCGCGGAATGAAATATCCCAAATTTTGGGCTTTCTTAAGGCTGGCGGACAAAGGGAAGAAGGCTTGATTCTTTATCTCTTGAAAGGGAATAAGGCCATTTTTTCCATGACAGCTGAAGAGAAAGAAGAACTGGAAACCAGAAAAAAACGCCTGCTCTATTTACTGAGTTTTGAAATCTCAATCTTTGCAATTTGTGTCATTGTCAGATTTTAAAGGAAATTTCATTGACATAGGAGAATAGAATCGCTCGAAAGGGCGATTTTTATCTTCTTTAGATAATTGAAAAAAAGCGCTAAATCCGCTATAATAGGTAGGTTGAAAGGATTGAAATACTCCGATGTAAAATAAAAAAATACTAAGATTCACCATTATCCTAAATAAAAGAAAGAGAAGAAAATGACTTTACAAGAAGAAATTAAGAAACGACGGACCTTTGCCATTATCTCCCACCCGGACGCGGGGAAGACGACCATCACAGAGCAGTTGCTCTACTTCGGAGGCGAGATTCGTGAGGCTGGGACAGTCAAGGGGAAAAAGACGGGTAATTTTGCCAAGTCTGACTGGATGGATATTGAGAAGCAGCGGGGAATTTCAGTGACTTCCTCTGTTATGCAGTTTGACTATGATGGCAAGCGGGTCAATATTCTAGATACGCCAGGGCACGAGGACTTCTCAGAAGATACTTATCGGACCTTGATGGCGGTGGATGCTGCGGTCATGGTTATTGACTCGGCCAAGGGGATTGAGGCTCAGACCAAGAAGCTCTTTGAGGTTGTCAAGCATCGGAATATTCCAGTCTTCACTTTTATGAACAAGCTGGATCGTGACGGTCGCGAGCCCTTTGGATTTGTTGGAAGAACTGGAAGAGATTTTGGGTATTGCTAGCTATCCGATGAATTGGCCGATTGGCATGGGGAAGAGCTTTTGAAGGTCTTTATGACCTCTACAATGAGCGGCTGGAGCTTTATAAGGGTGAGGAGCGCTTTGCAACTCTGGCAGAAGGCGATCAACTGTTTGCTTCTAACCCTTTTCTATGAGCAAGTTAAGGAAGATATTGAGCTCTTGAGCGAAGCTGGAAATGAATTCTCGGAAGAAGCGATTTTGGAGGGCAAGCTGACACCTGTTTTCTTTGGCTCAGCCCTGACCAACTTTGGCGTCCAGACTTTCCTGGAAACCTTCCTCAAGTTTGCTCCGGAACCGCATGGTCACAAGAAGACAGATGGCGAGGTAGTCGAGCCACTCAGTCCCAGACTTTTCAGGTTTTGTCTTTAAAATTCAGGCCAATATGGATCCGCGCCACCGCGACCGTATCGCCTTTGTCCGTATCGTTTCTGGCGAGTTTGAGCGCGGTATGAGTGTCAATTTGCCTCGCACTGGCAAGTCCGCCAAACTGTCTAATGTTACCCAGTTTATGGCCGAGAGTCGGGAGAAATGTGACCAATGCTGTAGCTGGTGATATTATCGGGGTTTATGATACGGGGACTTATCAGGTCGGTGACACCCTGACTGTAGGTAAGAATAAGTTTGAATTTGAACCTCTGCCAACCTTTACTCCAGAGATCTTTATGAAGGTTTCAGCTAAGAATGTCATGAAGCAAAAATCCTTCCATAAGGGGATTGAGCAGCTGGTGCAAGAGGGAGCCATCCAGCTTTATACCAACTACCAGACGGGCGAGTACATGCTGGGCGCTGTCGGTCAGCTTCAGTTTGAGGTCTTCAAGCACCGCATGGAAAATGAATACAATGCTGAAGTGGTTATGAATCCTATGGGCAAAAAGACTGTCCGTTGGATTTCACCAGATGACTTGGACGAGCGTATGTCTTCTAGCCGTAACATCCTAGCCAAAGACCGCTTTGATCAGCCAGTCTTTCTATTTGAAAACGACTTTGCCCTGCGCTGGTTCGCGGACAAGTATCCAGATGTTAAACTGGAAGAGAAGATGTAAGTCAGCACCATTAATTGGAACTAAAGTTCCTACTTGTTAGACGCTAGGCGCTATTGTATAGACCAGCTAACTGCCTTACTAACTCATCGGCGAAAAATAATCGTTTTCGCCTCTTCGTGTCGTAGTGAATGGGATTATTGTGATTGTATAACAAACTAAAGTTACTAAAGCCGAGTTTTGCTGGAGCCTTGCTAGCCGCTTGACTAATCTCATCAGGCGAGGTAGTTAATTTGCTTGGTTTTGTGCTTCGACATTGCATATTTACTTGCAGGAAGAGTTTATGAAGTTGGGCGCTAGTTTATTAGAGAATCATTCTACCTCATAGAAAGGAGTTCCATGTTTCTGGAAAGAAAACTAAAAGATCAGTCTGTCTGGATCAACATTGACTCAGATAGTTTCAAAAGAAACGCCCGGATTTATCAGGATTATGAAATTGATAAAGAGACCATCGAGTATGCGCTGGATAAGAACGAGCGGGCTCACATGGACTATAATCGTGAGAATGGTACTGTTGTTTTTATCTACAATGTCCTTGATCTAGCGACAGATAAGGAACATTATGAGACGATTCCTATGACCTTTGTAGTGCAACAAAGGCGGCTCATTACGATCAGCAACCAGGATAATGCCTATGTTGTCGATATGATGAAGTCTTATACTGAGCGCCATGAGCCAGTATCGGTCTATAAGTTTCTCTTTGCTAGTCTAGAGTTGATCTCCAATTCTTACTATCCGGTTGTTGAGCGGATGGACAAGCGCAAGGATGAGATTAATGCTCTCCTGCGCCAGACAACTACCAAAAAGCACCTTTTTGCCCTGTCTGACTTGGAAACTTCTATGGTCTATCTAGTTGCTGCAGCTAAGCAGAATCGCATGCTCCTAGAGCATATCAAAAGTCATGGCATTTACCGACGTTTTGATGAATTAGAAACCGAGCAGTTTGAGGATGCTATGATTGAGGCTCGTCAGCTTGTCTCGATGACTGATCTGATTGCTCAAGTTCTCAGCCAGCTCTCTGGCTCCTACAATAATATCCTGAACAACAATCTGAATGACAATTTGACGGTCTTGACCATTATTTCGGTCCTTCTGGCAGTGCTTGCAGTTATCACGGGTTTCTTTGGTATGAATGTTCCTCTGCCCTTGTCTAATGATAAAAATGCCTGGATTTATATTGTTGTCATTAGTCTAATCATCTGGGGACTTCTAACCAAGCTTCTTAAATGGTTAGCCAATAAGAAAGTAAATATTTGAAATTATTTTTCCTATAACAAGCACTGAGAATGGTGCTTGTTTTTTCGTGCTTTGGAAAAATAATTATTAGTACAGTTTGCCTGTATTTAAAAAACTGTTGTTTTGTGTCATAAAATATAACATAAAAATTATAATTTTTATTGCATAAATTTTCATAATAAAGTATAATATAAAACAATTTAAAATAAGTGAGGGGTAGAAATATGGCAGAATACCTAAACGATTTAAATTACAAAGGTAAAACATATACCAATATACAGACCTTGGGAAAGCCTCGGCTCTACTAGGAGGGGATATAGAAGGGACTTCCTTATTCTATACGAATATTATTAGAAAGTGTTCTTCGTAAGGAAGATGGTATTTGACGTAACTAAAAGATAACATTAGCTCTTTGATGCATTATCAAGCTAAATCACCAAGCGGAGAAGTTCCTTTTAAGCCTAGTCGAGTCATTCTCCAGGATTTTACAGGTGTTCCTGTCGTGGTGGATTTGGCTAGTATGCGCGATGCTATTGTCTGGCAGGGAGGTCAGGCCGATCAGATTAATCCAGAGATTCCGGTTGATTTAGTTATTGACCACAGTGTTCAGGTGGACTTTTATGGCTGTGACACAGCTCTGGAGGCCAATATGAACCCAGGAATTTGTCCGCAATAATGAGCGCTACGAATTTCTCAAGTGGGCAGAAAAATCGTTTGATAATTATCGAGCAGTTCCTCCTGCTACTGGGAATTATCCATCAGGTCAATATCGAATTTCTCAGTGATGTCATCATTGAAAAGGATGGCCAACTCTATCCGGACAGCATGTTTGGGACGGACAGCCATACGACTATGATTAATGGAATCGGTGTTCTGGGCTGGGGAGTCGGTGGGATTGAGGCCGAGGCTGCCATGCTAGGTGAGGCTTCCTATTTCCCAGTTCCTGAGGTGATTGGTGTTCGTCTCTTGGGCAAGCTGCCTAAGATTGCGACAGCGACAGATTTGGCTTTAAAGGTCACGCAAATCTTGCGGCAGGAAAATGTTGTTGGTAAATTTGTCGAGTTCTTTGGGCCTGGTTTGTCTAATCTAAGTCTGGCTGACCGGGCAACAGTGGCCAATATGGCGCCGGAATACGGAGCTACCTGTGGGTATTTTCCGATAGATGAGGAAACGCTCAATTACATGCGTCTGACCAATCGGTCAGAAGATCATATCGAGCTGACCCGTCTCTATGCTCAAAAAAATCACCTCTTTCTATGATGAAAAGGGTTGAGCCGAACTATACCAAGGTAGTCGAAATTGATTTGTCCAGCATTGTACCGAGCATCTCAGGACCCAAGCGTCCCCAAGATTTGATTGAATTGACAGCTGCTAAAGAGGAGTTTCAAGCTAGTCTAGTCAGAGAAGCGGGGGTCCGAGGCTTTTGGATCTAGATGAGAGCGAGCTGGAAAAGTCTGCAGTGGTTCAATTTTCTGATCATGAGGAGAAGATTAAGACGGGCCATGTGGCTATCGCTGCCATTACTAGCTGTACCAATACATCTAATCCCTATGTCCTTGATGGCGGCAGGACTTTTAGCCAAGAAACGCAGTAGAAAAAGGCTTACGCGTTTCAAAGACTGTCAAGACTTCATTAGCTCCGGGCAGCAAGGTGGTCACAGGCTATCTCAAGAAGAGTGGTCTTCAGTCCTATCTGGATCAGCTTGGTTTCAATCTTGTCGGCTATGGATGCACTACTTGTATTGGAAATTCAGGCAATCTCCGACCGGAAGTGGCTCAGGCAATTACAGATACTGACTTGCTGGCCAGTGCTGTTCTTTCAGGAAATCGGAATTTTGAAGGGCGGATCAATCCATTGGTCAAGGCCAATTTCCTAGCTAGTCCGCCTTTGGTAGTTGCCTATGCTCTGGCTGGAAATACCAATATCGATCTGACCAGTGAGCCGTTGGGTTATGATCAAAAGGGGCAGCCAGTTTATTTGATGGATTTGATGCCGGAGCACGACTTGGTTGCTGACTATGTTCAAAAATATGTGACGCGCCAGCTTTTTGAAAAAGAATATGCCCATGTGTTTGATGACAATGAAAAATGGAATCAGATTCCGACAGCCTCTTCTCAGAATTATCAGTGGAATCAGGCTTCGACCTATATTCAAAATCCACCTTACTTTGATGGCTTAGCTGATGATTTAGCCATTCAGCCACTGAAAAATCTTGCAGTGCTGGCAAAATTTGGGGATACGGTGACGACAGACCATATCTCCCCAGCAGGAAATATTGCCAGAAACAGCCCAGCAGCTTCCTATTTGATGGAGCATGGAGTGGATTACCAAGAGTTTAATTCCTATGGCAGCCGTCGGGGCAATCATGAGGTCATGATGCGGGGGACTTTTGCCAATATTCGGATAAAAAATGAATTGGCGGATGGGAAAATTGGTGGTTACACAGATTATAAAGGAGAGTTGCTATCCATTTATGAGGCAGCCATGCGTTACAAGGAAGAGCAAATTGACACCATAGTCTTAGCTGGCAAAGACTACGGTATGGGGTCCAGCCGTGATTGGGCAGCTAAGGGGGCTAATCTTTTGGGTGTCAAGGTGGTGCTGGCAGAGAGTTTTGAGCGTATCCACCGGTCAAATCTGGTCATGATGGGGATTCTTCCTTTGCAGTATCTAGAGGGCGAAAGATGCGGATAGTCTGGGCTTAACAGGCAAGGAGACTTTCGACATCAATCTGCCACAGAACCCGCAAGTTGGCCAGCTGGTTGACGTGGTGGCTCGTAAGGGTACTGAAGAAATAGCTTTTCAAGCTCGACTGCGTTTTGATGCAGAGGCGGATATCCGTTACTATGAAAATGGAGGAATTTTGCCCATGGTCGTTAGAAAGAAATTAGAGGAGGTGTGAGCATGAGTCAGACGGACGGTTTGAAAAGATACCATTGCCTGTGATACTCAGGATTAGCCAGATTGTGGATGATTCTTTGTCTTATGCAGGCTACAATATTTCTGAATTGGTAGAGCACCATGCCAGTTTTGAAGAGGTGATTTATCTGTTGTGGCATTTGCATTTGCCGACTCAGATTGAGCTCAAGCATTTTGAGGAAGATCTGCGAGCTAATTATGCCATTAGCGATGCGGTGGAGCAGTGCATCCTTATCCAGTCCCGCAAGCACCTTCATCCCATGAGTGTCTTGCGCTCAACAGTCAGTCTTTCTGGGCGTTTATAATGTCCATGCTGAGGAAGCGTCTCTAGAAGCAACCTATGAGCAGAGCATCCAACTTATGGCAAAGATGCCGACCATTATTGCGGCTTTTGCCAGACTGAGGTCGGGTCAGACCCCGATAGAGCCTCGGGAGGATTTGGGATTTTGCGGCTAATTTCCTCTATATGCTCAAGGGAGAAGAGGCTAGTGAGCTTGAAGTCAAAGCCTTTAACTGTGCCTTGGTGCTCCATGCCGATCATGAACTCAATGCTTCAACCTTTGCGGCTCGTGTCTGCGCCTCAACCTTTGACCGATATTTATTCCTGCGTGACAGCAGCTGTTGGAGCGCTCAAGGGCTCGCTTCATGGCGGTGCTAATGAATGTGTCTTTGATATGCTGAAAGAGATCAGAGAGGAAGGGGATTGTCAGGCCTACCTAGACCGCAAGCTGGCCTCTCACGAGAAGATTATGGGCTTTGGTCATCGAGTTTATAAAACACAAGATCCACGTGAAAAATACCTGCGTCAAATGGCCAAGGACTTGACACAGGGAACCAAGGATGAGGTCTGGTATCAGCTTTCAGAGGAAATTGAAGCCTATATGAAGCATACCAAGCATCTGATACCGAATGTCGATTTTTATTCGGCTACGGTTTACCATGTGTTGGGCATTGACAGCAGTATCTATACCCTGATTTTTGCCATGAGTCGGGTGGCTGGCTGGATTGCCCATATTCAGGAACAGCGCAAGAACAATAAGCTGATTCGGCCACGTTCTAACTATATTGGTGCTCAAGGTTTGGAGTATCTTCCCATTGGAAGGAGATAAAATGGCAGATAAGATTTTGTTTGAGAAAGGGCGGTTGCAGGTACCGGATGCTCCTATTATTCCTTACATCCAAGGTGACGGGATTGGGAGTGGATATCTGGAAAAATGCCCAGCTGGTCTTTGATAAGGCAGTGGAAAAGGCTTATGGCGGCCAGAGAAAGGTTGTTTGGAAGGAAGTTTTGGCTGGGAAAAAAGCAGCAGACCTGACGGGTGATTGGCTGCCGGATGAAACGCTGGCAACGATTAAGGGCCATCTGGTGGCTATTAAGGGTCCGCTAGAAACCCCAGTCGGAGAAGGGATTCGTTCGCTGAATGTCGCGCTGAGACAGGAATTAGACCTCTACGCCTGCCTGCGACCGGTTCGTTATTTCAAGGGAGTTCCCAGTCCGCTCAAGCACCCAGAGAAGACTGATATCACGATTTCGGGAAAATACAGAAGACATCTATGCAGGGATCGAGTGGGAGAGTGGAACGCCTGCAGTCAAAAAAGTTATCGATTTCCTGCAGAAGGATATGCAGGTTGACAAGATTCGCTTCCCAGAAAGCTCTGCTATTGGAATCAAGCCTATTTCTAAGCAGGGCAGTGAGCGGCTGATACGGACAGCTATTGACTATGCGCTAGACAAAGGACTAAGGCGTGTCACTCTGGTTCACAAGGGCAATATCCAGAAATTTACAGAGGGTGGTTTTCGGAAATGGGGCTATGAACTAGCTCAAAGAGAGTATGTGGACGAGCTGGCTTCTGGAAAACTAGTCATTCAGGACGTCATAGCGGATAATTTTCTGCAACAGATTCTGCTCAATCCAGAGAAATTTGATGTTGTCGCCTTGACCAATCTAAATGGTGACTATGCCAGCGATGCCTTGGCTGCTCAGGTGGGCGGGATTGGTATCGCTCCAGGGGCCAATATCAATTACGAGACTGGTCATGCTATTTTTGAAGCTACTCACGGGACGGCGCCAGATATAGCAGGTCAAAACAGGGCTAATCCTTGTTCTCTTCTCTTATCGGGAGCCATGCTCTTTGATTACATTGGTTGGTCGGAGGTCTCTCATCTCCTGACTAAGGCCGTTGAGAAAGCTCTCTTTGAGCAAAAAGTGACAGGGGATTTTGCCAGTCAGCTGGAAGGAGTAGCAGCTTTGACCACTAGTCAATTTGCTGAGGAGCTAGTAGCTAATATAGAAAAGTGCTCATAGTGAAGAAAAAAGCGATGAGGAAACTGCCTATCTAGACAGTCTCTTCATCACTTTTTTGTCTTTTTCGATATTCTAGTCCCCAGCCGATGATCCAGCAGAAGACGAGCAGATAATTTTCGATCCAGCCCAGTAGATTGGCTTGATTCGCCTTTTCCAGATAGCCTAGCAGATGGTTGGTACCAAAGCCCAGCCCACCCAGAATCAGTGCTAGCAGGGTCATCCGTAGATAAAACCAATCATACTTCATGTTGGCAGCAATGACTAAAGGTAGAATAGCCAGATTCCAGAAACCAATTTCCCGCTGCCAGTAGGGAGCTAGACCATAGATGGACTCATTGCCCAAGAGCTGGGGCTGGAAAATCTGGATTATAGCTGCGCCCAGCATAGCTAAGATCAGTAAAATGAAAAGTCACTCGTAAAAAAATTTATTCATACCTGTCTCCTTTCTTCTTTGTAGATTATAATGTTTTTGAAAATGATTTTCAAGTTTTCATTTTTTTACAAAAGAAATCTCTAATAAAATATTTTACAGCCAAGTTCTATCTTTTTAGGTGCTTTTGTGGTATACTAGATTAGTTGCAGAAATACAGTTTTTCTATTCAGTGGGAACTAGCGACCGAGTCGGCGCTTTTTTAGTGCCTAGACTTGAGAGACCATATTTATGAAGAGAAGAGCGAATACTCTCAGAAAATCGAGATTTAGCAAGAGAAAAGCACTTGGTATGTTTCGATAGTTGAGTATCAAAAGCCTTATAAGGTGGCTTCGCACCGCCTTTAGAAAGAAGAAGAACATTGAAAGTTTAATGAATTACATTTATCTGCTGAATTACTAGCAGAGATTGAAAAAGCTGGCTTTGTAGAAGCAAGCCCTATTCAAGAGCAGACAATTCCACTTGCTATGGCAGGTAAGGATGTCATTGGTCAGGCCCAGACAGGGACAGGAAAGACGGCAGCCTTTGGCTTCCCAACTCTGGAGAAGATTGATACAGATAATCCTGCCGTGCAGGCTTTAATTATCGCTCCAACCCGTGAATTGGCTGTGCAGAGTCAGGAAGAGCTTTTCCGTTTTGGCCGCAGCAAGGGTGTCAAGGTGCGTTCTGTCTACGGTGGCTCCAGCATCGAAAAGCAAATCAAGGCCCTCAAATCAGGTGCTCATATCGTCGTAGGAACACCTGGCCGTCTCTTGGACTTGATCAAACGCAAGGCGCTCAAGCTGAATCAGATTGAAACTTTGATTTTGGACGAAGCGGATGAAATGCTTAACATGGGCTTTTTGGAAGACATTGAGTCTATCATTTCCCGTGTGCCAGAAGAGCGTCAGACCTTGCTCTTTTCAGCGACCATGCCGGATGCTATCAAGCGTATCGGTGTTAAGTTCATGAAGGAGCCTGAGCATGTCAAGATTGCTGCTAAAGAGCTGACGACGGAGCTGGTGGATCAGTATTATATCCGTGTCAAGGAAAATGAAAAATTTGATACCATGACCCGCCTGATGGACGTGGAGCAGCCAGAGCTGTCTATCGTCTTTGGCCGGACCAAGCGCCGGGTGGATGAGCTGACTCGTGGCCTGAAAATCCGCGGTTTCCGAGCAGAGGGCATCCATGGTGATTTGGATCAAGGCAAGCGCCTCCGCGTTCTCCGCGACTTTAAAAACGGCAATCTGGATGTCTTGGTGGCGACAGATGTGGCAGCGCGTGGATTGGACATATCTGGTGTGACCCATGTCTACAACTACGATATTCCGCAGGATCCAGAAAGCTATGTTCACCGGATTGGTCGGACTGGTCGTGCTGGTAAGTCAGGTCAGTCTATCACTTTTGTTGCGCCAAATGAAATGGGCTATCTGCAGATTATCGAAAATCTGACTAAGAAGCGCATGAAAGGCCTCAAGCCTGCGACTGCAGAAGAAGCTTTCCCAAGCTAAGAAAAAAGTTGCTCTTAAGAAGATTGAACGCGATTTTGCGGATGAAAGCATCCGTTCTAACTTTGAGAAATTTGGCAAGGATGCCCGCAAGCTGGCAGCAGAATTCAGTCCGGAAGAGCTGGCTATGTATATCCTCAGCTTGACGGTGCAGGATCCAGATGCTCTTCCTGAAGTAGAAATTGCCCGTGAAAAACCATTGCCATTTAAACCGTCTGGCGGTGGCTTTGGCGGAAAAGGCAAGGGCAGTCGTGGCGGAAATAGCAACCGTCGCAGCAATGACAACCGCCGTGACCGAGGTGGCCGTCGCGATCAATTTAAGAAAGGTCGCAAAGACGAGCGTTTTGACAAAGAAAATCGCTACCGCAAGGACCACAAGAAGCCACGCAATACTTCTAGCGAAAAGAAAACCGGCTTTGTTATCCGTAACAAGGGTGATAAATAAAGCGGGGTGTTAACTGGAGTTGACGACAATTTTAGCGTCGAGAGAGAATGCAAGTTCTCTCTTTTTTTGTTTGTTCGATGAGTCTGGTTACCGTCTGTCCCACAGAAATATAAGTATGAGCCAATGTAGTTTCCTTAATCATGCTGATTGAAGCAGTCCTGTTTTTCAAAGTAAATAATAATCGCCTTATTTTTGCTATAGAACAGGATTCAAAGTATTTCAACTAATTTCGATATCAAAATTCAACATATCAGTCAATTAAAATAAAAAAATTCACAAATCTTTGTTTATATGCTGGAACTGTTGTATAATAAGGTGAAGGTGAGTCTGTAAGAAATTCAGGAGCAAAAGGAGAATGTAAAATGAAAGAAAGTAGACATAGAATCATTCTGCAAGAACTGGATCAAACAGGTGTGGTTGCTGTAAAAAATCTCAAAGAAATGCTGGGCGTCACGGATATGACCATCCGTCGGGATTTGATTGATTTGGAGAAGCAGGGCATGCTGACTCGAGTCCATGGCGGAGCCCATAAGAAGGTCAAAAATGCTCTCAACGAGATTTCTCACTCAGAAAAGCAAATGCTGAATGTTGAGGAGAAGAAGCAGATTGCCCGTAAATGTGCGGATTTGATTGCTGACGGAGATACGGTTTTTATTGGGTCAGGCACCACAACGGATTTTATAGGAGATTATTTGGATGGCAAAAATATCAGCATTGTCACCAATTCGCTGCCAATTTTTGAAAAGTTAAAAGAAAGGTCCAATTTAGATTTAATTCTGATTGGAGGACGTTATCGTGCTAAGACTCAAACCTTTGTCGGTCAGTTTGCCAATAATCTTTTGAAAGAAATCAAGGTTTCCAAGGCCTTTATCGGGGCGAATGGCATTGACGGTCATAATGTTACCACCAGTAATGAAGAGGAAGGCAACGGCGACGCGATTATCCTTAACAATGCCATCAGCAAATACATTGTAGCCGATAACAGCAAGTTTGACAGCTATTCCTTCTATTCTTTTTACCGGCTGGACAACCTCAGTGCAGTTGTGACAGACGACAATATCGCTCCGAAAGTTAAGGAAAAATACAGCACTTATGTTGAAATTTTGTGATGTCTGACCGGTGAGAGAAACCCGCTTCAAATAAATATTTTATAGAGGCTGTGACTGGGATTTTGTCTAGAAATTCTAGTCACAGCTTTTTTATATCTTGGTCGATTTTGTAAACAACAGTCTTGACTTTGCTGCGGAATTCCTTATATAATAAATTGTATTATTAAATTTTAGGAGGTCTTATGACAATCAATATAGTGATTTTTGTGGCTGTGTCGCTTTTTCGTTTGGTGTTTTTGAGGAAATCCTCTCAGAATGAGCAGGATATTCTGGCCAAGGGTGGCATGGAGTATGGGGTGAAAAATTCAAATATCATGAAGTGCCTGCACATGCTTTTTTATGCGGTTTGCTTTCTGGAATTGCTGCTGAAGAAGCCAGCTTTTGACTTTGTGAGCTTACTGGGCACTGTCTTGTTGCTCTTTTCTATGTTTATGCTCTACCTTGTTGCTAAGCTCTTGGGACCAGTTTGGACCATCAAGCTAATGCTGGTTAAGGATCATAAGTTTGTTGACCACTGGCTCTTTCGCAATGTCAAACATCCTAATTATTTCCTGAATGTTGTACCAGAATTGGTGGGCTTGGCCCTGCTCAGTCATGCTTACTTTGCTCTTTTCATCCTCTTCCCGCTTTACTGTATCACCCTCTATGTCCGTATCAAGGAAGAAGAGCAGCTGCTCAAGGAAGTTATCATTCCAAATGGAATTGCTGGTGAATAAAGTTAATAAAATGCATATCGACTGCAAAAGAAAGTCTAGGACATAAAGGTCCTAGACTTTTCTTTCAATAATTTTCGTATTTCATCAGCCATTTGCTGGGGTTGGTCCGATTCGAAAAGTAAAGTATTTTCTTCAGGCTGGTGGGCAGTTTGGCTGAAAGCTAAAACTGGTTTCCCCTTGCTGATAGCTCTTTGAACAATCTGGTCGACCTCTCCCCAGTGATTGATATCCAAGTAAATATCCGCCCTATCGAGCAAGTCTTCAATAAAGTCATCCTGGTGGATATTGGTGTAGAGGTTGATATTGGGATAGTCATTAAAGCTAGCCAAGTAAGGCGAAATATTGGTCTTAGCAGCTATGTGAAATTCCAGGTCTGGCAGATTTCTGCTAAATAGGCCAGCTGTTCCAAAGTATCAGAAGCTGTCAGCGTAAAGGCATGGAAATTGCCCTGTGGACGCTCCTTGATGATAAGCTCTTCCTTGCTCATAGCGATAGAGTTGCTGGGAATATCCTGGAAAATCAAGCTGTTGGCTCCAATGATGACATTATCACCAATGGTCACACCTTTGAGAATCACAGCATTGGCCCCAATCCAGCAGTTTGCTCCAATCTTGACTGGCGCAACACTATAATCAATCTTCTCGATATGGTAATTAGAATACTGATGATTGTGGTCAAAAATACGGACGCCATCACCAAACATGGTGTCCTTGCCGATTTCGATAGAGTGCTGACAGCGGACAGTACAATGGTCGTTAAAGAAAACTCGGGTTCCTAGCTTGAGTTGTGCGCCACTGGCTACATTGAGGCTGGTAAAAGATTGGAAGATGACATCTTGACCGATATCGAGCTGGCTGTCTGGGGAAATTTCGATATGATGAAAGTGGCCTTTAAACTGGATTTCAGGCATTTTGAGTCCTTTCTTTGATGTAAGCCAGTTTGGCTTGTCTAGTTTTCTTTTTAAAGAGGGCTTCAGCTGACATGGCAGCCGGCTTGCTAGGGTGTTCTTCTTGGTAAAGTAAGGTAACTGGCAGGCGAGCGCGAGTGTATTTGGCTCCTTTGCCAGCTTGATGTTTTTGAGTCGGGCTTGGACATCCGTTGTGTAGCCGGTATAGAGGGAGCCATCTCCGCATTCAAGTACGTACATATAGGCTTTATTTTCCATAGTAAATCTCGTGAATCTCCGGAGTGTAGCTGCCGTCCTGATTGTGAATAAAGAGAGGGGGCAGGATTTTTAGACCGTCGCGGGAACCATCTTTAATAGCTTCGATAAGTAGCATATTGGCCTCTTTACCCAACTTTGGATAGACAAACTGGATGCGCTTGGGAGCTAGGTTGTGGGCTTGCATGGTATCTAAAATATCTAAAAAGCGTTCTGGTCGATGAACCATGGCCAACCGACCATTAGATTTGAGGACTCGTTGGGCAATCTTGCAAATCTCTTCCAGATTGGTTGAGATTTCATGGCGGGCTAAAAGGTAGTGCTGGCTTTCATTGAGATTGGATTGCTTGTCAACCTTGAAATATGGGGGATTACAGAGAATCATATCAACCTTGCTGCCAGTGATATAGCGTCCTAGGTTTTTCAGATCGTCCTGAATGACTTGCATTTGCTGGGTCAAATCATTGAGCTCAATGGAGCGCTCGGCCATATCAGCCAGACGTTCCTGGATCTCGACTGCTAGAATCTTGGCCTTGGTCCGAGTGCTGGCAAAAAGTCCAACAGCGCCATTTCCAGCACAGAGATCGACAATCAACCCCCGCTGGGGCAGCTTAGGAAAGCGGGAAAGCAGCACGCTGTCTACCGAGTAGCTGAAGACCTCACTATTTTGAATAATCTTGACATCCGTCGAAAAGAGCTGGTTGACGCGTTCTCCGTCTTTTAGTTTTGCTTCGTTCATAAGTCAATTATAGCATGATTTAGCAAGGATTCCAAAGGGATATGGGAAGTTTTTGCACAATCAAAAAAACATGCGAGGATTCTCGCATGTTTCCATGAGCTTAAATGCTAATTCTATTTTAGCTAGCCCTTAATCAAATCTGTATTTCTGCTTGATGGTGCAGGCAACAAAGACAAGCCCGAAAACGACCATGAGAATCAGATAGACTGGCAAAGTTGCGGCTGTCAGCGTTGCAATTTCCAAAAGGTGCTGCAGGACAAAGGCTGATAGATAGAAGCCAAAGACAGAGAGATAATGAGCAGGCTGCGCCAGAGGTTGAGTGGCAGACAGGCCCTAATGACGGACAGGAAGCTGATGCTGCCTAGCAAGTAATAGGTCAGGGTTGCCATTTCTATATCGCTCCAGCCATGACTGCTGCCCCAGATGCGGACAAATAGCACGCTGAAGACAATCATGAGGGAGCTTGGCAGAGCCAGCTGCAGGGAGCGTTTGAGGAAGTGCTTTTCAACCGGCTTAATATTGCGCTCAAAGGTGAGGACAAAGGGTGGGAAACCTTCGACAAACTGGTCAATCAAGGTGATCTGAATCGGGATGAATGGGAAAATCAAGAGGTATTCGGATTTTCCTAGCAGGATACTGGAGATACAGATAATAGCCAGGATAAAGGAATAGATCGTCTTGATGAAGAAAATCGGAGCAATCCGGCCGATATTGTTAACGACTCGGCGGCCTTCAAAAAGAATCTCAGGGACATCGTTAAAGTCGGAGTTAAGAAGAACCAAGTTGGCAATTTGCCGAGTTGCGGGGTCGCCCTCGGCCATGACGATGGAGCAGTCTGCTTCACGTAAGGCCAAGATATCATTAACCCCATCTCCGGTCATGGCTGTTGTCCGACCAGCGGCCTTAAGAGTCTGGATGAGCAGCTTCTTCTGATGAGGAGAAACACGACCGAAGATGGCTGTTTCTTCTGCTTGCTCAACCAGTTCTTGATCGCTGATTTTAGAGCAGTCGATGTAGCTTTCGTAGTTGGCAAATCCAGCCTGGCTCGCGATATGGGAAACTGTCACAGGATTGTCACCGGAGATGATTTCAGATCAACATCCTGAGAACGCAGATAGTCCAGTGTCTCAGCCGCTCCCTCACGAATAGGGTCGGTGATTTCCAGAACGGCCAGAGCAGTCATATCTTCAGGCAGTTGGATGCTGTGTTTGTCTAGCACTTGGTCGCTGTGGGCTAGTACTAAAACCCGTGAACCGCGTTTTTGAGCCTCTCCAACCGCTGCAGGATTGCTGTCCAGCAGCATTTCGGGTGCCCCCAGAAAGATAGTTCCGACACTGGATAAATGCATAGCGCCCCATTTTCGGTCACTAGAAAATGGGATGACATTGTCGCTAGTATAGGCATGGTCCAGATGGCCGTAGCCCTTGCGGATAGCCTGGGCTGTTGGGTTATTATCCTCGCTGGTTTGGATGTAGGCTGCTAAGATTTGACCGACAGTCTCATCAGAAAACTTATCTGAAAGGCTATGTAAGGCTTCAACAGTCATCTTACCTTGGGTAATTGTCCCGGTCTTGTCCAGGCAGAGAGTATCCACCCGAGCCAGAGTTTCAACTGAATACATTTCCTGAACAAGAACCTTGCGCATGCCTAACTTGATGACAGCTGTCAGGAGTGACGTGACTGTTAGCAGGGCGATTCCCTTAGGTAGCATACCCAAAAGAGCTGTCGAGCTGGTAATGACAGAGTTCTTGACAGGCAGTCCCTTTATCACTAGGGCTTCAAAGAAGAGAGCCAGTCCGAAAGGAATGATGATTTTTCCGGTAAAGCGGGAAATTTTCGCAAGATTGTATAGAATGCGCGAGTTGATAGGCTTGAGGGTTTTAGCCTCAGTCATGAGCTTGTTGGCATAGTTATCTGCGCCGACATGGTGCACCTCAGCATAGATCTGCCCACTAGCCAGAAAGCTACCAGACAGCAGCTCAGCGCCTTCTTCCTTGAGAACCAAGTCACTCTCACCTGTCAGCATGGCTTCATTGGCCTCGGCAACACCCTCTACTACACGAGCATCACTGGGAATTTGCTCGCCGGCTGACAGCTTGATTAGGTCACCCAGTACAATTTCTTCTGGCTGAATCTTGACTTCCTGGCCGTCGCGGATGACTGTGACCAGCTCTCGGCTGACCAGATTGAGCTTATCAATCATGTGTTTGGCTCGCAGTTCCGTAATAATACCAGTGACGGCGTTAAAGCTGATTACTGCGAAGAAGACCAGATTGCTCCAGGCTTGGACAGAGACCAAGGCTAGAGCAATAACAAAGTTAAGGGCATTAAAAAGGGTGAAAACATTCCGCTTAACGATTTGCCAGTTACTAGTACTGGTGTCACTTATAAAATCGTTGGTCAGGCCCTGCGAAATCTTTTCATCTACTTGGGTTTGGTTTAAACCAATTAATTCTTTCTTGTTCATGAGATTAATGATACCATTTTTTTATGGAAATGGCTATCAGAATCAGCTGTTACAGCCAAAGTTTGGAAAAAAATATTGCAGACTATAATGGGATAGGGTATAATGGGAAAGGATGTAATAAATTTCAAGTATAATTTTGGTTTGAAATAAGGAGAGTTTATGTTTTATACTTATTTGCGAGGTTTAGTGATTTTTATCCTGTGGACCTTAAACGGCAATGCGCATTACCACAATAAAGAAAAGATTCCTTCAAAAGATGAAAATTATATCTTGGTTGCCCCTCACCGGACATGGTGGGATCCAGTTTACATGGCTTTTGCGACCAAGCCCAAGCAGTTCATTTTCATGGCCAAGAAACAGCTCTTTGAAAATCGGGTGTTCGGCTGGTGGATTCGCATGTGCGGTGCTTTTCCTATCGACCGGGAAAATCCTGGTCCGTCAGCTATCAAATATCCTGTCAATATGCTGAAAAAGAGCAATCGTTCTCTGATTATGTTCCCAAGCGGCAGCCGCCATTCTACGGATGTCAAGGGAGGAGTGGCAGTGATTGCTAAGATGGCTAAAGTCCGTATCATGCCAGTGGTCTATGCTGGTCCTATGAGCCTCAAAGGCTTGGCAGCTGGGGAGCGTGTGGATATGAATTTTGGTAATCCCATTGATATTTCAGACATTAAGAAGATGAATGATGAGGGAGTTGAGGAAGTAGCTCGCCGTATTCATTCGGAGTTTGATCGTCTGGATGCTGAAGTGGCCCCTTACCAGACACAAAAGAAAGGCAATATCTTCTTACGGATTTTACGTGCCTTTGCCTTTATTCCTGCTATTTTGATTGGAATTTTGACCATCATTTTCAGCTTTTTTGCTAGCTTTGTCTGGGATCCGGATAAGCACAGAAAATAAGAGACTAATCAGCTTGCTGAGCAATCTTGCTTGGGAGCTGATTTTTTTATGCAAGTGAGTTATAATGTTGGTATGTTTTATAAGGAGGATGCTATGTCTCTTGCTTTTTTATCTTTTGTAACCTTATCACTGTTTATGCTGCACGAGTTTGATGAGATTATCCTGATTCGGCCTTGGATTTCTCAGAATCAAGAACATCAAGACTATCAAAAGGAGATGTTTATTGCCAGAAGAGGAAGTTATCTTTCTGCTGAAAGTATAGCTCTGATGATTGCGGAGGAATTTCTGCTGGCCTTTATCCTTTTGTTGCTTGCCATTCTATTTCGCATTCCCGAGCTAGCTTTGGCTATTGGCTTCTGTCATACCCTCCATCTGCTAGGCCATATCATGCAAGTGTTTCGCTTTCGTCGCTGGGTACCGGGCGGCTTCACAGCTTTGACGACTTTTCCTATACTCATCTTAGTCTTTATCCTTTATCTATGTCAGCAGTCAGTTTCTTGGCCGCTGCTTCTGATTCTAAGCGTGTTAGTGATGGCTTTTCTTTTGGCAAATCTGGCTTTTTTACATAGCAGAGCTCAAAAGTTAGAAGCTTGGATATACAGGATAAGCAAAGCAGACTGATATTACAGCTCCTATTTTCATCAATGCCCCTTCTATCTATACGATTACTTGTAAAATAAAGATTTTAAAATATGACAAGCTGAAAATTCTCTCGGCTTGTTTTATTTTTTTGCAATCTTTTACGAATAAAAAGACAAAGGAGAAAAATATGCTTGAAGAAATCATTGAAAAGCTAAAAGAATACAAGCTCTTTGTCGGTCTGGCAGTAGTTGGCGCTGTGCTAGGTGGTTTTTTCCTCATCAAAGGAAATCATCAACCGCAAAATCAGGTAGCCGCCTTGAGCCAAGAAATTACTTCCTCATCCAGCTCAGCTGATGAAGAAAGCGAAAAGATTGTCCCTAAAGCTAAGGCGGACGAAGAGGAGAGTGAGCAGGTCACTGTGGATATTAAAGGCGCAGTTAAGAATCCTGGTGTCTATGAGCTGAGAGCAGGAGCGAGAGTCCATGAAGCCATCCAAAAAGCTGGCGGATTGACAGCAGACGCCGAGGCTAAGTCCATTAATCAGGCACAAAAATTAACGGATGAAGCAGTAATCTATGTGGCAAAGATTGGTGAAGAAGGAGCTGATGTCACACAGGGTGGCCAGCATCAAGCAGGAGCTTCTGATTCTGCTAGTGCTAGTGGTGGAAAGTCGGACAAGGTCAATCTAAATACGGCGACAGAGGCTGAATTACAGACCATTTCAGGCATCGGACAGAAGCGAGCTTCTGACATCATAGCCTACCGCGAAAGCAATGGCCGCTTCAAGTCAGTAGATGATCTGAAAAAAGTGTCAGGGATTGGAGATAAGACCTTAGAAAAGCTGAAAGAATATGTCACAGTTGATTGAAAAGCTACCCCTCGCCCCTATCTATCTGGCTTTCATACTTGTATGGGCCTATTTTGCAGTCTATTCTGGCAGTTCCTTGGCTTATTTTGGGCTAGGTGTCCTTCTGCTTCGTCTCTTTTTCAGCTATCCTCTCAAAAAAAGTCTAGCTGCTTTGGCATTCCTGTCCCTTTTTGTCCTCTTTTTCTTGCTTCGTCGGGAAATGGCAGAGCAGGCCTTTAGGCAGGAACCTCCTTCAGCTAGCTCGGTTCAGGTCTTGCCAGATACGATCAAAGTCAATGGAGATTCCCTATCCTTTCGAGGGCGAACGAACGGTCGGCTTTATCAGGTCTTCTACAGGATTCAATCAGCCAGTGAAAAGGAAGCTTTTCAGCAACTGACAGATTTGGTCGTCCTTGATATTGAAGCAGAGTTTGAACAGGCCCAGCAGCAACGAAATTTTTCGGGCTTTGACTATCAGGCTTATTTAAAGAGTCAGGGAATTTACCGTACCTTAAAAATCAATAAGATTCAGTCACTAAGACCAATTTCCAGCCTGAATCCACTGGATTGGCTGTCTGTCTGGCGCAGAAAAGCGCTGATCTATATTCGAAGTAATTTTCTCAGCCCTATGAGTCATTATATGACTGGACTCTTGTTTGGGGACTTAGATACGGAGTTTGCGGAAATGAGTGACCTGTATTCTAGCTTGGGTATCATCCATTTGTTTGCCTTGTCTGGTATGCAGGTAGGTTTCTTTTTGGATGGTTTTCGCAGAATTCTTCTACGTTTGGGGATGAAGAGGGAGACAGTAAATGCTTTGCAGCTGCCTTTTTCATTTATCTATGCTGGACTGACAGGCTTTTCTGTTTCTGTCGTCAGAAGCTTAGTTCAGAAGTTTTTGGCCCAGCAAGGACTGACCAGATTAGATAACTTTGCTCTGACACTGATGGTTCTCTTTATCATCATGCCCAATTTTCTTCTGACAGCAGGCGGTGTCTTGTCCTGCGCCTATGCCTTTTTGATTTCTATGATGGATTTTGAAAAGTTACCGCCGATTCGTAAGCTTTTAGCGGAAAGTCTGACTATTTCATTGGGGATTTTGCCTATACTAATCTACTATTTTTCTGAATTTCAGCCTTGGTCCGTGATTTTAACTTTTTTATTTTCACTACTCTTTGACCTGCTGATGCTACCGGGGTTAACCCTCATTTTTATTTTGTCACCACTTTTAAAAATCACTCAAGTCAATTTCTTCTTTGAGTTACTTGAAGATGTGATTCGTTGGGTAGCTGATTTTGCTCCGCGCCCTTTCATTTGGAAAGCCCAACCTCTGGTTACTGTTCGCTCTGCTTTTGCTTTTGGCTTTAATCTATGACTTTCGGAGAAAGAAAAGCTGGCTTTTATCTTTTAGTTTGCTAGCTCTTCTCTTATTTTTCCTAACAAAGCATCCGCTGCAAAATGAGATTACAGTGGTGGATATTGGTCAAGGTGATAGCATTTTTCTCAGGGACTGGCAGGGCAGGACGATTTTGATTGACGTAGGAGGACGAGTTGTGATAGGAAAAAAGGAGGCTTGGCAGGAGCGACAGACTTCATCCAATGCAGAAAAGACCTTAATCCCCTATCTCAAAAGCCGTGGTGTTGCTAGTCTGGATGTATTGGTCCTGACTCATACTGATACCGACCACATGGGAGATATGCTGGAGGTGGCCAAGCATCTTTCTATCAAGGAAATCTATGTTTCTAAAGGAAGTCTGACTCAGCCTGATTTTGTTCAAAAATTGGAGCAGATAGAAACTTCTGTCCATGTCGTCGAAGTGGGCGATGAGATTCCAGTATTTGACTCAGCTTTGCAGGTTCTCTATCCTAGTGGGACAGGCGACGGTGGAAATGATGATTCGATTGTACTCTATGGGGAGTTCTTTCAGACAAAATTTTTGTTTACAGGTGATTTGGAAAGACAAGGAGAAACCGAACTGCTGCAGCGCTTCCCTCAGCTGAAAGCGGATGTCTTAAAAGCGGGTCACCATGGTTCCAAAGGCTCTTCCAGTCCAGAGTTTTTAGAGCAAATTCAGCCGAAGCTGGCCTTGATATCAGCTGGCCAGAATAATCGTTATCAACATCCCCATCAGGAAACCTTGCAAAGATTTGAGAAGTTTAATACAGCCATCTATCGAACTGACCAGCAAGGGGCCATTCGTTTGATTGGTTGGAATTCCTGGAGGATTGAAACGGTACGCTGATATCTAGATTGAAGATTCCAACTGATACTTTTTTCTCATGTCCATTTAGCTTCAGTTAGGAAGTCATATTGATTTATTTATGCATTTGTGATAAGATAATGGGTATAAAAAATTATAGAGGAGAATTTTATGTTTGCTGCATATAAAAAATTTTGGACACACTATGCTGATTTTTCGGGCCGTTCAAGTCGGTCAGACTATTGGTGGGCGTTTTTGTGTCACATGATTATCATCGTACCATTGTTTATCATTATTTGGGTTTCTGCATTAGGAAGTATTTTTTCTGTAGCTCAGGACGCAGCTTATGGATATGAACCAGATCCATCAGCATTCTTGGCTGGGGCAGGATTTGCTGTTATTTTTTGGTTTATCCTACTGATTTATTATTTAGCTATCTTAGTTCCTAGTATGGCAATTATAGTTCGCCGTTTGCGGGATGCTGGTTATCATTGGGCTTTCCTATTTTTGGCTATTGGTCCGTCTATTGCAATCCTTATTCCTGTTCTAAATATTATTGCAGTTCTTGTAGCTCTTCCATGTTTTATTGCTTTGATTGTTTTGCTTTGTCAAGGATCTAAGCCTGAAATGGTTGGAAATTCATATGGTCAGCAATATGGTCAGCAAAACTTCCAAGGCCAACAGTTTGGTCAACAGCCATACAATCAAGGCTTGAACTATGAAAAACAACCGCAACAAGGTGGTTTCCAAGGCCAACAGTTTGGTCAGTCACAACAACCAGTTCAAAATCAACCATTTGGTCAACAACCGCAACAAGGTGGTTTCCAAGGTCAGCAATTTGGTCAACAACCACAGCAACCAGTCCAAAACCAATCATTTGGTCAACAACCACAACAACCAGTTCAAAATCAACAGTTTGGTCAACAGCCGCAACAAGGTGGTTTCCAAGGCCAACAGTTTGGTCAACAACCACAGCAACCAGTCCAAAACCAACCATTTGGCCAACAGCCACAGCAAGCTGGCTTCCAAGATCAGCAGTTTGGTCAACAACCACAACAATCTGTTTCTGAACAAAGCCAGGCAGTGGAGCAAGCGGAATCAGTTCAAAATCCATTTACTGCTGAAACACCTGAGCAATCAACACCTCAGGATTTTGGAACTCAAGCACCTGTTCAAGATAATCCTTTTGTTTCATCAGTTCAAGAGGAGCAGACTTCTACTCCAGCTGAAAACAGTGTAGATGATGCAACTGAGAACCAAGAATAAACAAAGAAGAGTTGGAATCTGTCCAGCTCTTTTTGTTCTATCGCTCGTAGAAAATCTTGAACAGAACTGGACATTGATAGTTTTTTAGAACAAAGAAAAATGAAGCAAATAACAGTTTCTATTTATATAGCAGATCTATTCAAAAATTAGATTTTGTTTGCAAAGAAAAAAGCAGACTTTCCGACTCTTTTTTGTTACAATCAATACATGAATAAAATTGACAAGAAATATAAAGCAGGGGAGACTTTCGGTGTTAGCTATTGAGGAAATTAAAAAAATCACGCCAAGCAATCTTCCTGCTTTGACCATTTTGGCTGGGGATGACTTGGGACAGTTTGAGTTGTTGAAGGAGCAGTTTCTCCGCCAGATTCAGTTTCAACCGGGCGATTTGAACACTGCTATTTTTGATATGAAAGAAGCAAACTATCAGGATGTGGAGTTGGACTTGGTCAGTCTGCCTTTTTTTGCGGATGAAAAAATCGTAATTTTGGATCATTTTGCTGATTTGACAACAGCCAAGAAGCGGTATCTGACTGATGAAGAACTAAAATCTTTTGAAAATTATCTGGAAAATCCAGCGGATACAACTCGTCTGGTTATCTTTGCAGAAGGCAAACTGGATAGCAAGCGCCGTCTGGTTAAACTGCTGAAACGGGACGGGAAAATTTTTGAGGCTGCAGAACTCAAGGAAGCAGATCTACGGGCTTATTTCAGCAAGGAAGCGCAGGCAGAAGGATTACAATTTGCTCCGACAGCTTTCGATCAGTTGCTGCTGAAATCAGGTTTTCAGTTCAGTGAAGTCAGTAAAAATTTAGCCTTTCTGAAAGGTTATAAAGAGTCTGGTCAGATTGGTTTAGAAGACATTGCCGAGGCTATTCCCAAGACTCTTCAGGACAATATTTTTGACCTGACCCAGCTGATTTTGCAGCAGAAGATTGATGAGGCCAGAAGCTTGGTACGAGATTTGACACTTCAAGGCGAGGATGAAATCAAGCTTATTGCTATTATGCTGGGGCAGTTTCGTATCTTTACGCAAGTCAAGATTTTAGCGGAAAATGGCAGAGCTGAGAGTCAGATTGTATCTGATTTGTCCGACTATCTAGGCCGCAAGGTCAATCCTTATCAAGTCAAGTTTGCTTTAAAAGATGCTCACTCGCTGAGTTTAGCCTTTCTTAAAAAGACCATGGCCTGTCTGATTGAAACAGATTACCAAATTAAATCGGGGCTGTATGATAAAGATTACCTGTTTGATTTGGCTCTACTCAAGATTGCGACGGGTGACTTACAAGCAAAATAGTTGAAAAATTCTAATGATTGCGTTATCATTTTTATAATCATATAGAAAAAGAGGTCTATCAAATGGCAATTATCTTACCTGATCTTCCTTACGCTTACGATGCTTTGGAGCCTTACATTGATGAAGAAACAATGCACTTGCATCATGACAAGCACCACAATACCTATGTAACGAATGTTAATGCTGCGCTTGAAAAACATCCTGAAATTGGTGAAGACTTGGAAAAATTATTGGCTGATGTGGAGTCTATCCCAGCTGATATCCGTCAAGCAGTCATCAACAACGGTGGTGGTCATCTTAACCACGCTCTTTTCTGGGAATTGATGACACCAGCAGAAACATCACCATCTGCAGAGTTGGCAGCGGATATCGAAGCTACTTTTGGATCATTTGAAGACTTTAAAGCAGCTTTCACTGCAGCGGCTACAACTCGTTTTGGTTCAGGCTGGGCTTGGTTGGTTGTCAACAAAGAAGGCAAGTTGGAAGTAACCTCAACAGCAAATCAGGATACTCCTATTTCAGAAGGTAAAACTCCAATCTTGGGATTGGATGTTTGGGAACATGCTTACTATGTGAAATACCGCAATCTTCGTCCGAACTACATCCAAGCTTTCTTCTCAGTTATTAACTGGAAAAAGGTTGACGAACTTTACGCTGCTGCTAAATAAACAGGCAGTTTCAATAGATAAAAAGGCGAATCGATTAATGATTTGCCTTTTTTGATGCTTAAAATGCCTTTTTTCTGGGTTTCACTTGTTATTTTCCTCATAATTTTTTATAATACAAATGCTAGGAGAAATGTTTTGAGTAAAAAAATTGTAACGATTATCGTAGCTGTCCTTTCTTGTCTTTGTCTGCTGGGCTTCATCTTCCTTTTTATAACCCAACGAAATAAGGCTATTGAAAAGAAAGCACAAGAGGCTGCCCAACTTGCAAAGTCTGGCGAGCAAGAACAGGAAGAAGAGAAAGTCAAGCCTGATTCCAAACTAGTTGAAGAAAAGCCGAAGCCTGTTGAGAAAAGTCCAGAGGAGAAGCAGAAGGTCATGGAGGCGGACGGCCCGACTATGGATGCCTTGGGGCTGCGATTTGACTATGCAAATTTGGATTTGACTCAGGTCATTCAGGCTTATATGACTGAAATGGGAATTGAACCCTCCCAGGTTGCATTTTCATATAAGGATTTGACGACTGGCAAGACCTTTGCAATGAATGATACCCAGCCTATGACTGCGGGATCGACCTACAAGCTCCCTCTCAATATGCTGGTAGTAGATGAGGTTGCTGCCGGCAAACTTTCTATGGACGAGCGGTTTGATATTACCAATACAAACTATGAATATAGGGGCGAGCATGATAACTATGTTGGTGCTTTCAACGGTGCTATGAGAATATCAGACATGCAGGAATATTCCTTGGTTTATTCTGAAAATACTCCAGCCTACGCTTTAGCAGAGCGTCTGGGAGGTATGGAAAAGGCCTATGATATGTTTAGCCGTTATGGTCAGTCCAAGGCTGATATTAAGACGATCAGCCGTGAGAATAATAAGACCACGACGGACTACTATATTCAGGTCCTTGAGTATTTGTCTAAATCAGGAAAAGTACAAGGATATCCTTTATTATATAGGCGAATCCTTCCCAGGTGAATACTATAAGCGCTATCTGCGTGACATTACCATCTATCAAAAGCCTGGATATGTTCGTGAGGCGCTCAATGTGGATGCATTAGTTATGGAAGAGAAGCCCTATATTATAGCTCTCTATACGGCTTATTTAGGTGGTAGCACCGAGGCCAGTGATGAGATCAGTGGTGTCGGAATTGAGCAAGTTGGTCAGTTAGCCTACGTCATCAATGAATGGCATCGGGTTAATATGAACTAAGAGCAATCTAGTCTAGACAGGCTAGATTTTTTGATAGCTATTTAGAAAAAAATCGAAATAGATTTGACAGAAAGAAAGGAAAGATGTATAATCTATTTAGAAAAAAACCAAAACAGTTTAGGAGAAAAAACGATGATTTCCATTCATATCTTGATTGCTATGCTGCTGATTTTAGGGTCAGTCCTTGTTCCTTTGGTTTATTTTAAAAAGACCAAGCACATTTCTCTATTAGTCTTTCTTTTAGGGGGAGTCGGCTTTTATCTGTCTAGTCAGGTTCTGGAAAATATCTTGCACCGTATCGTTTTACAGCCTCAGGCTGATGGGACTATCGCTTTGCAGACGAAAAATCCTTGGATATACGTTCTTTATGCTGTTGCTGCGGCAGCTATCTTTGAAGAAACAGCCCGCTGGGTCATCTTTTACTGGCTGCAAAAGAAGCGCCCACTGACCTTTAGGGATGGTGTAGCCTATGGCTTGGGGCATGGTGGTATTGAGGCTTTGTTTGTTGGTATTGTCAGTCTCTTAAACTTTTGGGTTATAGCTCAGGTAGTGACTCAGGGGAATGCCCAGACGCTGGCTCAAATTCCTCAAGCAGTTATTGACAATGTCCGTTCCATGAACGCTGGCAGCATCTATCTTTTGGCTTTTGAACGGATCTTGGCTATTCTCATCCAAATCCTTCTGACCTTCTGGGTTTGGAAAGCGGTCAAGGAGAAGGCTCCAGTGTATTTTTTAGCCGCTCTGGGACTTCACGCCCTGATTGACTTAGCGCCTGCTCTGGCTCAGGTAGGCGTTCTTCCGCCACTTGCAGTTGAAGCTCTGCTCTTGGTAGAGGTAGTGGCACTAGTCTTTCTGACCAAGAAAATTTTGAAAGTTTACCTGAAAGAAAGGTTCAATCATGGGGATCAGTCAAACGCTTAAAGCTCTAGCTGACCCAGTTCGAAGGGGGATTCTGGAAATGCTCAAGCATGGTCCGAAGTCTGCTGGGGAGATTGCTCAAGCTTTTGAGCTGACCCCTGCGACGGTATCCTACCACCTCTCTCAGCTAAAGAAAGCTGGTCTGCTCATAGAAGAAAAGCAGAAGAACTATATTTATTACAGCTTAGATGTCACTGTTTTTGAAGAAATTCTTGCCTGGTTTCAATCTCTTGGAGGAGCAAACGAAAATGAAAAAAAATAGTTTACAAGAATTAGGTTGGGCGCTTGGCGTCATGCTCTTGCCAGTTTTATATGCCATCTGGGTCTATCAAACATTACCAGAAAACTTGGCTATTCACTTTGACTTATCTGGAAAAGGAAATGCTTTTTTACCTAAGTTTTTAGTAGTTTCGGCTTTTCCAATTGTCATGATGCTGCTAGAAGTTATGATCTATTGGACAACCATTGCCAAAGATATCTTAAATAGAACCTTTAAGCACCTTATTCGCTGGATGTTTCCTCTTACCTTTGTTTCGCTCTATCTAGCTACCATTTATCGGGGTTTAAATGAGAGTTTTGATGTGCGTAAAATAGCAACTATGCTAGTTGCTTTGGTTTTCATAATTGTAGGCAATTACTTGCCCAAAAAAGTACAAGCTGACAGAAATTCCATGAATAGAAAATGGGCACACCTCTTTGTTTTGTTAGGATTTCTTACTTTTATAGTCAGCATTTTCTATTTGTAAGCGGATTTATGCTATAATGGTATCAAGTATCAAATAAAAGGGTTATCATGATTACCAAGGAGCATTATCAATATATCCGGCAGCACCCTGCCTTTGTCAATCTGCCAGTGGAGCTTTTCGATAAATTAGCAGTGGAGATTCAGTATCGCAAGATTCCAAAAGGGCAAATTATCTTTTTTGCAGGAGACCGGCGTGAGCGCCTTTTTCTCTTGTCTCAAGGCTATGTTCGGATTGAGCAATATGATTCGACGGACACATTTTCTTATATGGATTATGTCAAGAAAGACAGTGTTTTCCCCTATGGAGGTATGTTTTTTGATGAGCGCTATCATTACACAGCCAGCGCTGTCACCAATGTCGAATATTTCTCCATTCCTATTGATTTATTTGAAGAATATTCTAAGAAGAGTGTGGATCAGCTTTTGTTTATTACCAAGCGGCTGTCGCAAATTCTGGAATTTCAGGAACTTCGTTTGCGCAATGTCGTAGCAGCCAGTGCCAGCGAGCGTGTGGTTCAGTCCTTGTCTCTGCTCTGCATGGATTTGTGCAAGGTAGGAGATAGCCTGCCCTTTCCTATCAGCATGAAAGAACTGGCTAAGCTAGGAGCCACAACTCGGGAAACGGTCAATCAAGTTCTGAAAAAACTCTTAGATGAAGGTCGGATTGAATACCAACATAAAAAATTAACTTTTAAAGAGAAAGAGTATTTTATGAAATACCTTGCTGGAAGCTAATCGGTTCTGATTAGCTTCTTTTTTGCTTATAAATTCAAAATGTTCTAATATTAACCGTGTATTGATTTTATTTTAAAAAAATAAATATTCACAAAAAAATAATATAATGCATAAAATATTCAAAGAAAAACGCTTTTAAATAAGAATATTATAAAAAAATAAAAATAGAAAAAAAGCAAAAGGATTTGGCATTTGAAATGTAGGCTTTTTCTTGAAAGCGGTAGCATTAAATGCTAGAATAGTACATGTAAACGGGCTTAGAAAAACCTAAACCGCAAAGAAAAAGGAGGATAGTAGATGTCTACACATCCAATTCGTGTTTTCTCAGAAATTGGAAAACTGAAAAAAGTTATGCTGCACCGTCCTGGCAAGGAGTTGGAAAACTTGCAGCCGGACTATTTAGAACGTCTTCTTTTTGATGATATTCCTTTCTTAGAAGATGCACAAAAAGAACATGATAACTTTGCTCAAGCGCTTCGCAATGAAGGAGTTGAGGTGCTCTATCTTGAGCAACTGGCTGCTGAATCACTGACTTCTCCAGAAATTCGCGAGCAATTCATCGAAGAATATCTGGAAGAAGCCAATATTCGCGGCCGTGAAACCAAGAAGGCTATTCGTGAGCTGCTCCGTGGTATCAAAGATAACCGAGAGTTGGTTGAAAAACGATGGCAGGGGTTCAAAAAGTTGAATTGCCAGAAATTCCTGAAGAAGCAAAAGGCTTGACGGACTTGGTGGAATCTGATTATCCATTCGCTATTGATCCAATGCCAAACCTTTACTTCACACGTGACCCATTTGCTACGATTGGTAATGCAGTATCGCTTAACCACATGTATGCGGATACTCGTAATCGTGAAACTCTCTACGGTAAATACATCTTCAAATATCACCCAGTATACGGTGGAAATGTTGAACTTGTATATAACCGTGAAGAAGATACACGTATCGAAGGTGGGGATGAACTGGTTCTTTCAAAAGATGTGCTGGCGGTTGGTATTTCACAACGTACAGACGCAGCTTCTATCGAAAAACTCTTGGTCAATATCTTCAAGAAAAATGTAGGCTTCAAGAAAGTTTTGGCTTTTGAATTTGCCAACAACCGTAAGTTCATGCACTTAGACACTGTCTTCACTATGGTTGACTATGACAAGTTCACGATTCACCCAGAAATCGAAGGAGATCTTCGCGTTTACTCTGTGACTTATGTTGATGACAAACTTAAGATTGTTGAAGAAAAAGGTGATTTAGCAGAAATCTTAGCTGAAAACCTTGGTGTGGAAAAAGTTCATCTGATTCGCTGTGGCGGTGGCAATATCGTAGCTGCTGCGCGTGAGCAATGGAATGACGGTTCTAACACCTTGACTATTGCACCTGGTGTGGTAGTGGTGTATGATCGTAATACCGTTACTAACAAGATTTTGGAAGAATACGGCTTGCGTTTGATCAAGATCCGCGGAAGTGAATTGGTTCGCGGTCGTGGTGGACCACGCTGTATGTCTATGCCATTTGAACGTGAAGAAATTTAAGCATACAAGTGCTAACAATACATAAAGAAAAGAAAGAGGAAATAATAGAATGACACATTCAGTATTCCAAGGACGTAGCTTCTTAGCAGAAAAAGACTTTAGCCGTGCTGAGTTAGAATACCTTATCGGTCTTTCAGCTCACTTGAAAGATTTGAAAAAACGCAATATTCAACACCACTATCTTGCTGGCAAGAATATCGCTCTCTTGTTTGAAAAAACATCTACTCGTACTCGTGCAGCTTTTACAACAGCAGCTATTGACCTGGGAGCACATCCAGAATACCTTGGTGCTAACGATATCCAGCTTGGTAAGAAAGAATCTACAGAAGATACTGCTAAAGTTTTGGGCCGTATGTTTGACGGGATTGAATTCCGCGGCTTTAGCCAACGCATGGTAGAAGAATTGGCAGAATTCTCAGGTGTTCCAGTCTGGAATGGTCTGACTGACGAATGGCACCCAACTCAAATGTTGGCTGACTACTTGACTGTTCAAGAAAACTTTGGCCGTCTGGAAGGTTTGACATTGGTATACTGTGGTGATGGACGTAACAACGTTGCCAACAGCTTGCTGGTAACAGGAGCTATCCTTGGCGTCAATGTTCACATCTTCTCACCAAAAGAACTCTTCCCAGAAAAAGAAATCGTTGAATTGGCAGAAGGCTTTGCGAAAGAAAGCGGCTCACATATCCTCATCACAGAAGATGCTGACGAAGCAGTTAAAGGTGCTGATGTTCTTTACACAGACGTTTGGGTATCTATGGGTGAAGAAGACAAGTTTGCAGAACGCGTTGCCCTCCTCAAACCTTACCAAGTTAATATGGATTTGGTGAAGAAAGCTGATAATGAAAACTTGATTTTCTTGCACTGCTTACCAGCATTCCACGATACAAATACTGTTTACGGTAAAGATGTCGCTGAAAAATTCGGCGTAGAAGAAATGGAAGTAACAGACGAAGTCTTCCGCAGCAAATATGCTCGTCATTTCGACCAAGCAGAAAACCGTATGCACACGATTAAAGCGGTTATGGCTGCAACTCTTGGAAACCTCTACATTCCAAAAGTATAATCTTATATAAGAAACCGTCTACCAACAGCTATGAGGGCTGCGACTAATAGCTTTAGTCCGGCCCTCTTTTATATGATAAGAAATGATCATTTTCTTATTGAAAATTAAAAAATCTACTAAAATAAATTGGAAGCGCATTCATCGAAGCGCAATTAAGGAGAATTTAATGGGAAATCGTAAAATCGTTGTAGCCTTGGGAGGAAATGCCATCCTTTCATCTGACCCATCAGCGAAAGCACAGCAGGAAGCCTTGGTGGAAACTGCTAAGCACTTGGTGAAATTAATTAAAAACGGGGATGATCTTATCATTACCCATGGAAATGGTCCACAGGTAGGGAATTTGCTGCTGCAACAGTTGGCGGCGAACTCTGAGAAGAATCCTGCTTTCCCACTAGACTCTCTTGTGGCTATGACAGAAGGCAGTATCGGCTTCTGGTTGCAGAATGCTTTGCAAAATGCTCTCTTGGATGAAGGTATCGAAAAGAATGTTGCTTCTGTTGTGACGCAAGTAGTGGTGGATAAGAACGATCCAGCCTTTGTCAACCTCAGCAAACCAATCGGGCCTTTCTACTCAGAGGAAGAAGCAAAAGCAGAAGCTAAAAAGAGCGGAGCGACTTTCAAAGAGGATGCTGGCCGCGGTTGGCGTAAGGTCGTTGCTTCACCAAAACCAGTGGATATCAAGGAAATTGAAACGATTCGTACGCTTTTGAATCAAGGTCAAGTAGTAGTAGCTGCGGGTGGCGGCGGTATTCCTGTCGTCAAGGAAGACAATGGTCATCTTACAGGTGTTGAAGCTGTTATTGACAAGGACTTTGCTTCTCAGCGCTTGGCAGAGTTGGTTGACGCAGACCTCTTCATCGTCTTGACGGGTGTGGACTATGTCTTTGTTAACTACAACAAACCAGACCAAGCTAAGCTGGAACATGTGAATGTTGCTCAGTTGGAAGAATACATCAAGCAAGAACAATTTGCACCAGGCAGCATGCTTCCAAAAGTAGAAGCAGCTATCGCCTTTGTCAATGGCCGTCCAGAAGGTAAGCAGTTATCACATCTCTGGAAAATCTTGGTGCTCTGATTGAGTCTGAGAGCGGTACTATTATTGAAAAAGAATAGCATAGAATTGATTGAAAAGCGATAGCAAGTAATCTCTGTCGCTGCTGCAAGTCTTTTCCTGAAAACCTATGATTATTTTCAAAAATACTGGTTTTTTCAATGTTAATATGGTAAAATAGAAGCAAAGTAAGCGTTTTCTTGTTTACTCATACAAGGAAATGTAGGTTCGTAACCTCGTTAAAAAATTTTTAGGAGGGAATACAAATGAGTGAAAAAACAAAAAAAGGGTTTAAGATGCCTTCATCTTACACCGTATTGTTGATAATCATTGCCATTATGGCAGTGCTGACTTGGATTATCCCAGCAGGGGCTTTTGTAAAAGGTGTTTATCAGCCTCAGCCACAAAATCCACAAGGGATTTGGGATGTCCTGATGGCACCGATTCGTGCAATGTTGGGTACGCATCCAGAGGAAGGATCCTTAATCAAGGAGACTACTGCTGCGATAGATGTTGCCTTCTTCATCCTCATGGTTGGTGGTTTCCTTGGTGTTGTCAATGAAACTGGCGCTTTGGATGTGGGAATTGCCTCTATCGTTAAGAAGTACAAGGGGCGCGAAAAGATGCTGATTGTTGTCTTGATGCCTCTCTTTGCCCTCGGTGGTACTACCTATGGTATGGGTGAGGAAACCATGGCCTTCTATCCGCTTTTGGTGCCGGTGATGATGGCGGTTGGTTTTGACAGTCTGACTGGGGTGGCTATTATCCTGCTTGGTTCGCAAATTGGATGTTTGGCTTCTACGCTAAACCCATTTGCAACAGGTATCGCTTCAGCGACTGCTGGTGTTGGTACCGGTGAAGGGATTGCCCTTCGTCTCATCTTCTTGTTTGTCATGACAGCTCTCAGTACTTGGTTTGTTTATCGCTATGCGGATAAGATTCAAAAGGATCCGACCAAGTCACTGGTTTACAGTACTCGCGAAGAAGATTTGAAACACTTCAACGTTGAAACTTCTTCATCTGTTGAGTCAACTCTGAGCAAAAAACAAAGACTTGTCTTAGTATTGTTCATTTTGACATTTGTCCTTATGGTATTGAGTTTCATTCCTTGGACAGATCTCGGTATTACTATCTTTAAGGATATCAATACCTGGCTGACAGGTCTTCCAGTACTCGGTAAGATTATTGGTTCATCTACTTCTGCACTGGGTACTTGGTACTTCCCAGAAGGAGCTATGCTCTTTGCCTTCATGGGAATCTTGATTGGTGCTGTTTACGGTCTCAAGGAAGACAAGATTATCTCAGCCTTTATGAACGGTGCAGCTGACCTGCTTAGCGTAGCCCTAATCGTAGCAATCGCTCGTGGTATTCAAGTTATCATGAATGACGGTATGATTACAGACACTATTCTCAACTGGGGCAAACAAGGACTCAGTGGTCTGTCATCACAAGTATTTATCGTCTTGACCTACATTTTCTACCTGCCAATGTCCTTCCTTATCCCATCATCATCAGGTCTGGCCAGTGCGACTATGGGAATCATGGCTCCGTTGGGAGAATTTGTCAATGTCAAGGCAAGCTTGATCATCACAGCTTACCAGTCTGCTTCAGGTGTGCTAAACCTGGTTGCTCCAACTTCTGGTATCGTTATGGGGGCTTTGGCACTCGGACGTATCAATATCGGAACTTGGTGGAAATTTATCGGTAAGCTGATTGTAGCTATCATTGCTATCAGTATTGGTCTCTTACTCCTAGGAACTTTCTTACCGTTCTTATAAGCTAGAAGCTGAGGTGATTCTATGAAAAATTTTATAACGGAAAAAGTTAAAGAAGATTTTCTTGAATCTTTGAAAACAATCGTTTCTTATCCTTCAGTATTGAATGAAGGTCAAAATGGAACACCTTTTGGACAAGCTATCCAAGATGTCCTAGAAAAAACTTTAGAAATCTGTCGGAGGCTAGGTTTTACAACCTACCTCGATCCTAAAGGTTATTACGGATATGCAGAAATCGGTCATGGAGCTCAGCTTCTGGCCGTTCTCTGTCATTTGGATGTTGTTCCATCAGGTGATGAGTCGGATTGGCAGACGCCGCCCTTTGAAGCCACTGTCAAGGATAGCTGGATTTTCGGCCGTGGAGTTCAGGACGATAAGGGACCTTCCATGGCCGCTCTTTATGCGGTAAAAGCATTGCTGGATAGCGGAGTGGAATTTAAAAAGCGGGTTCGCTTTATCTTTGGTACAGATGAGGAGACGCTTTGGCGCTGTATGGGCAGGTATAACCAGCTAGAAGAGCAGGCTGCACTTGGCTTTGCACCTGACTCTTCCTTCCCTTTGACCTATGCTGAGAAGGGGCTTTTGCAGCTTAAGCTGGAAGGGCCTGGCTCTGACACTATAGAGCTCGAAGCTGGTCAAGCTTTTAATGTCGTTCCTGCCAAGGCTTCCTATTCGGGCAGCCTACTGGAGTCAGTAGTTGCTGGCTTGGAAGATTTAGGCTATGAATATGAGCGAACGGCAGAAGAAGTAACGGTTATCGGCTTGCCCAAGCACGCCAAGGATGCCGCCCAAGGAATCAACGCCATTATTCGCCTAGCCAAGGTCTTGCAGACCCTGGATTCACATCCAGTTCTTGTCTTTCTGGCTCAGGCGGTTGGTGAAGATGCGACAGGCAGCCATCTCTTTGGGCCTGTGTCTGATGAACCGTCGGGTTTTCTTTCCTTTAATGTTGCCGGTCTGACTTTAACCTCTGACCGCTCTGAGATTCGGATTGACATGCGGATTCCGGTCTTGGCTGACAAGGATAAGTTGGTTGAAAAGCTAGCAGAAATAGCCAGTCAATACGAGCTGACCTATCAGGAGTTTGACTACTGGCTCCGCTCTACGTACCTTTGGACAGTGAGTTGGTTAGCACCCTGATGGAAATTTATCAGGAGAAAACAGGAGACGACAGTCCAGCTATGTCTTCTGGCGGAGCGACCTTTGCTCGTACTATGCCTAACTGTGTTGCCTTCGGCGCTCTCTTTCCGGGAGCTGATCAGACAGAGCATCAGGTCAATGAACGATTCCGCCTAGACGATCTGTATGAGGCAATGGATATTTACGCGGAAGCCATTTATCGTTTGGCTACAACACCTTAAATGCTGACTTTTTAAAACCCTCTTCAAATCTTATTTGTACTGCCTTGCTCTGTTCAAGTATGGCTTGCTGATTTGCTGATGATTTTCATTAAGGCAAAAATCGTAAATAGAAAAAGCTGAGACAATTTTGTCTCAGCTTTTATTTACTAAAGAAGAATGGTGGGGTGAATTCTTTGAGCTTCTCAAAGCAGTCAAGGGCCCCTTGATCATCCTCGCAGATAATCAGACAGACGTCATCACCACAGACAGTAGCAACAATCTGCGGCAGCTCTAAGGCGTCTAAGATTGCACCGAAAGACTGGGCCAACCCAGGCAGGGTTTTCATGACGACTTGATTTTGAACTGGTCGCAGCATGACTAAAGCATCCTCCATATAGAAACGGAGGCGTTTTTCCCAACGGGATGGTGCGATGCTGTTGATGATATAGTAGGAAGTATCGTTCTCACTGACCTTGACCAGATTGAGTGCTTTCATATCTCGTGAAAGAGTAGACTGGGTTACAATGACGCCGTTTGCTTCCAAATGTTCCTGAAGTTCTTGCTGGGTATGGATTTTTTTCTCCATGATTAAGGAGCGGATGAGACGGTGTCTGCTTTCAATTTTATTCATAAATTTTCACCTATAGTTATTTGATAAACATAGCATCACCAAAGCTGAAGAAGCGATAGCGCTCAGCAATAGCATGCTCATAAGCTTTAAGTGTTAAGGAACGTCCGGCAAAGGCAGAGACTAACATAACCAGAGTTGACTTGGGCAGGTGGAAGTTGGTTGAAAAAGCATCAACGATCTTCCAATCGTATCCCGGCTTGATAAAAATATTGGTCCAGCCAGAGTCAGCCTGAATCTGCCCCTGGAATTTACTGCCAATCGTCTCCAAGGTGCGGATAGATGTCGTGCCGACTGCAATGACACGTCCGCCATTTGCCTTGACCTGACGCAGTGTCTGGGCAGCTTCCTCGGACAGACTGTAAAATTCGGAGTGCATCTCGTGATCATCTAAGCTGTTTACAGAAACCGGTCGGAAAGTTCCTAGTCCGACATGAAGGGTTAGATAGACCAACTTGACTCCCTTGGCTGCAATCTGCTCCAATAGCTCCTCTGTGAAATGAAGTCCAGCAGTTGGCGCAGCAGCAGAGCCGTTTTCTTTGGCATAGACAGTCTGGTAGCGTTCGCGGTCTGCCAGTTTTTCGTGGATATAAGGCGGCAGCGGCATTTCTCCCAAACTTTCCAAGACTTCTAGGAAAATCCCTTCATAGCCAAAGCGTACGATTCGACCGCCATGGTCAAGCTCCTCTACCACAGTAGCAGTTAAGCGGCCATCGCCAAAGGAAATGTGAGAACCTACTCTGAGGCGCTTGGCTGGCTTGGCTAGCACTTCCCAATCATCGCCCTGGGTATTTTTGAGTAGCAGCAGCTCGACATGGCCCCCTGTCTCAGGCTTGATACCATAAAGGCGGGCAGGCAGGACACGTGTATTATTCATAACTAGGGCATCGCCGGGCTGGAGCTGATCAATAATCTGGTCAAAGTGCTGGTCGGAGAAGGCTCCCGTTTCTTTATCGACCACTAGCAAGCGGGAAGCATCCCTTTTCTCCAAAGGTGTCTGAGCAATCAGCTCTTCGGGCAAGTCAAAATCAAAATCAGCGGTATTCATCGTATCTCCTTATATTGTTTTCATCAGCCAGAGTAGGTAGGCAGCGAGTAGGAAGGGACTGGCTGTCAGCAAGCCTCCTAAAATCAAACTTACAATCTGCCAGCCTGGTTGTTTTTTCATGAGGAAACTCAAGCTGCAGAGTAAGACTCCAACTAAAAATAAAATCAATAAAACAATCAGTAAAAACATGTCTCTATTATAACACGATTTGCCGCAAAAGGAAGCGAGCATGACTAAAAAGTATGTCTATTTTGCAGACTTTTTCTTGACAAAAATTGGTCTATACCATATAATAAAATTAAGAAAAGAAGTGGAGGTAGAAAATGAAAATTATTCAAGTGGAAAACCAAGTAGAAGGTGGCAAAGTGGCTCTCGAGCTGCTCAAAGAAAAGCTGGCTCAGGGGGCAAAAACTTTAGGCTTAGCTACAGGTAGCAGCCCTGAAGGATTTTACAAGCAGATCGTTGAGAGCGACCTTGATTTTTCAGAGATGTTCAGTGTTAATTTGGATGAATATGTTGGTTTGCAGAAGGACGATCCTCAGTCTTATCGCTATTTCATGAATCAGCACCTCTTTAACCAAAAGCCTTTTAAAGAAAGCTTCCTGCCTAATGGCGCAGCGAAAGATTTAGAAGCAGAAGTGGCGCGCTACAATCAGCTTCTTGCAGAGCATCCGGCTGATTTGCAGATTTTGGGAATTGGTACGAATGGTCATATCGGATTTAATGAGCCGGGGACTAGTTTTGACAGCCAGACTCACTTAGTGGATTTGACACCGTCCACCATTCAGTCCAATGCTCGATTCTTCGACAAGATGGAAGATGTTCCGACTCAGGCCATTTCCATGGGGATTGGCAATATCCTCAATGCTAAATCCATCATTCTCTTTGCTTATGGTTCAGCTAAGGCCAAAGCCATAGCAGGGACTGTTGAGGGTGAGGTGACAGAGGAGCTGCCAGGCAGTGCTCTCCAGAAGCATCCAGATGTTGTGATTATCGCTGATAAGGAAGCACTTAGCTTGTTAAATCACTAAGATTTTGACGTTGTTGCTAGAAAACTGGCTTTGCCAGATAAAAGTCTCTTAATTTCCTATCTATTTTTTAGGTAGGATTTTTAGATTTATGGTTGACTTTGCGTAAAATATGATATACTAGATAGGTATAATTGTTCTTTGGAGGATCTTGTGAAGAAAAAGCTTTTGTTATTGGGAATTGTGTTCCTGACCTCTTTAGCGCCACTAGCTGCTAGGGCTGATGAATTGGTGGATATGGCTAAAAAGATGTATCCGCATGATAATGTTCAGGCGATTAATCGTCCCAAGTCTTCTCTCGTTATTGACGGCAGTACAGGTGATGTTGTCTGGGAGGATAATGTTGATGAGGTGCGTGACCCAGCCAGCATGAGTAAGCTCATGACGCTTTACTTGGTCTTTGAAGCGATTAAAGAAGGAAAAATCAGTGAAAAGACGGTCATAACAGCTACACCTCAGGATCAAGCCACTGCAAATATTTATGAAATTTCTAATAATAAAATTGTCGCTGGTGTGGACTATACCGTATCTGAGCTGATTACCATGACAATCGTGCCGTCATCCAATGCGACAACCGTTATGCTAGCCAATTATCTATCGGACAATGACCCAGATGCGTTCTTGGATCGGATGAATGCCAAGGCTCAAGAGCTGGGTATGACGAATACCAAGTGGTTCAATGCCAGCGGTGCAGCGGCGGTTTCTTTTAAGGGATATTATAACCCTCAAAACTATGATAATTATGCCAGCAATCAGACAACAGCCCGTGATTTGGCGATTCTGGCTTATAACTTTGTCAACCACCATCCTGAGATTCTAAACTATACTAATAAAGCAAAGGTTACGGTTAAAGCTGGAACTCCTTACGAGGAGACCTTTGAAACCTATAATTACTCCCTGCCGGGTGCTAAATACGCACTCAAGGGCGTAGATGGTATGAAGACGGGCTCTAGTCCTAACGGTGCTTTCAACTATATCGCGACCATTAAGCGTGGAGATCAGCGCATGATTGCTGTGATTATGGGAGTCGGTGACTGGTCTGACCAAGACGGTGAGTATTACCGCCATCCTTTTGGTAATGCTTTGATTGAGAAGGCTTATGCGGACTACGAGTACAAAAAACTCTTATCCAAGGGTGAGCAGGAGATTGATGGACAGAAATATAAGCTGCCTGAGGATTTCTACGCTACTGTTAAAAAGGGAACCGAGCCTAAAGTCAAGGTTGAAAACAATGTTCTCAAGGCTGAAAATGGCTTGAAGACCTTGTCTAGTAAAATCTCTGATGAAATGAAAGTCGAGAAAGTTGAGAATCCAGTTGCTCAGGCCATTGAAAATGTGACTGGCAGCAAATCTGAAAGCAAGCCTTGGTATGGTGTGTTCTTCAGCGATAAGATGTTAATTCTGTTGCCTGTTGGCATCCTGTTGATCATTCTGTACTTTGAATACCACAGTCGTCAAAAACGCAAGGCTGCAAAGCAGGAACGTCGTAGAAATACAGATGTTGAATAAAGGGAATGTCCTCTGTCACATACAAACGGAATGACTTTCCAAGCTAAAACTCAGTTCTTTTGCTGAGTTTTCTTTCTGCCTTAAGGAGATTTTCATGCGAAAAAAGTTTCATAACAGCTATCTAGCTCATTTCTTACTCTTTAATTTTTTCTTTCTAGCCTATTCTCTTTTTTCGACTCTGATATCAGTCTATATGCAGGACTTAGGCTATTCAAATGCTCAAGTATCGATGGTAGTGTCAGCTTCCTTCTTTGCGTCCATGTTGGCTCAGCCGATTTTTGGAGTTCTTAGCGATGCATTGGGAATTAAAAAGGTTTTCCTTTTTAGTTTTCTAGCTATGATGGTTGGGGCCGTATTTTTCATGAAAGCTACTCAGCTTTGGCAGTTACTGGTCTGGTATAGTCTGGTCCTCATGCTGGTTAACGGGGTCAATCCAGTCATGGATGTTCTTGCGGCTCAAAGTCCTTATACTTATGGTAAGATTCGGATTTGGGGAACCATTGGCTATGCCTTAGGCTCTCAGCTGGCAGGATTGATTTATCAAAGAGTCGCACCGCAGGCTATTTTCCCAGTCTTTATTGGTATGATGCTTATCAGTAGTTTAGGACTTTTGGGAATCCAGCCCAAGCACGACCGAGCAGCCCTAGAAAGCAGGAATACCCGCAAGCAGACAGGTCTGGGGAAGCTCTTGACCAACAAAATCTATCTCTTTTACCTGCTTTTGGTCGCCCTTTACTCTGGAGTGGGGAATACTGGTCATACCTATATCCCTGCCATGCTACAGCATAGTGGCTTAGAGGTGGATATGGCTTCGACTGTTGTTGCCCTATCAGTTCTGGTTGAAGCGCCTTTTATCTTTTATTCCTATCTCTTTATGGACAAGATTTCGATGAAGAAGCTTCTTTATATCTGTTTGGGAATCATCTTTCTCCAGTACAGCGTTTATGCCTTGGATCTAGGTTTGATTTCGAAAATCGGGATGACTCTCCTTTCCAAGCACGTGACAGGCATGGTTTTGATTATGGTGACCTTGAAAATCGTAGCTAGCTTGGTCGATGAAAAATACCTAGTTACAGCCATTGCTTTGGTCCAGACAGCCCGCAGTCTAGGAACCATTCTCATTCAAAATCTTGCGGGTCACTTTTTGGACAGTTGGGGCTACGAAGGAATGAACCTCTTTCTAGCAGCTATTATCTGCTTAGTCTGTCTCCTGGCCCTCTTTCTAAAATTGCCAGAACGAAAAGGAAACCAATTATTTGGATAATAAAAAACGAGTCAGAGAGATGTTCTCTTGACTCGTTTTTTGATGATGTAGATCTTTTCTCTTTTCTTTTGCGAATATTTTAGTAAATGAGAGAAATTTTAGAGGGGACTAGAATATGTTTGTGGCGCGAAATCATAAGGGACTTTTGTGTAATGCTCTGGAGGAGAAGATTGAAAAGGGGGCTGATTTCGTCTGCCCAGCTTGTTCAGGGGCAGTCCGTTTTAAAAAAGGGAAGGTTATGCAGCCGCATTTTGCGCATGTTTCGCTAGAGCAGTGCCACTTTTACAGGGAAAATGAGAGCGCTGAGCACCTGAACCTTAAGGCAGAGCTTTTTCGCTGGGCTGTCCAGACAGAAGAAGTTGAAGTGGAGGCTTTTTTGCCTGCTCTGCAGCAGATTGCTGATCTACTGGTTGATGGGAAACTGGCTCTTGAAGTCCAGTGCAGTCCCCTAAGTATAGAACGGCTGCAGGAACGGACGCTTTCTTACCGCCAGCATGGCTATCAGGTCCTCTGGCTCTTGGGGCGAAAACTTTGGCTCAAGGATTCCTTAACCCGCCTGCAGAAAGATTTTCTCTATTTTAGTAAAAATATGGGTTTTCATCTCTGGGAGCTGGATCAAGAAAAGCAAGTGCTGCGCCTCAAATACCTGATTCACGAAGATCTGCATGGAAAAGTCCAGCACAAGACCAAGAACTTTCCCTTTGGTCACGGCCAGCTTTTGGGCATTTTGCGTTTGCCCTTTCAAAAGCAGGAGATGAACAGCTTTCTGGCCCAGCAAGATCCGCAGATCTGCAATTATATCCGCCGTCAGCTTTATTACCAGCAGCCTAGATGGATGCGGCTGCAGGCTCAGCTCTATCAGAATGGCGATAATCTCTTGACTAAGACTGCAGAGGATTTCTATCCGCAGGTTCGGCCAATACAAGCTACCTCCTTCTGTCAGATAACTACTGACCTGACTGGCTATTATCAGCAGTTTGAGAATTATTACGCCAATCTCCAGCAAAAAAATCTGCAAATTGTTTATTCACCGGCCTTTTATGAGATGATAAGAGAAAAATGCTAAGTATCGTTAGTTTCCCATTGATGAAGCCATAAACTTTTAGCTATCCTTTCAGTTTTAGAATATTTAAGAATCCTGTATAATATAATAAAGTAATAAGTTAGATAGTTAAAAATTCTAAATTGTGCTAATTCAGCTAGCTATAGAAAAGATTAGAAACGAAAGGAGCCGTCATGAAGAAAATAGTTATTATTTTTCTGAGTATCATTACGCTCAGTTCAGCTATGTTTTTAGGAGGTTGCAGTATTGTAAAAAGTCAATCAGAAAAAGAAGAAATGATTCAGATTGCGGAGAGTCAGAAATCTAAAAAGTTAATTGAGGAAATGTTAAGGAAGAAAGATCCTGAAGCACTGACAGAAAAGGGGATAATAAAAAAATATACAATAAATGAAAAAAATCTTAAATATAATCCAATGGGTGGCTTAATAGTTGAGCTTATAATAAACGATGACCCGGAATTAACAATTACCACAACATTGATGGAAGAGTCTGATGGGAAGCTAGAACATACTGGCTATGTAATTTCTGGTGAGCTTGCAAAGAAGTTGAGGGGAGAATGACATATGATAAAGCAGTAAGTGATAAGAAAAAATGAACTCTTTGGAATCTAATTTTTGTTTGGTCAGAAATTAGGTTCAAAGAGTTTTTTTATTAATTAAGTCTGTCTGCCTAGCTACTATGTGATTTTGGTACTTGAGTTTTTATAAAAAGTAGAATTTTTGTGATAGAATAGGGGAGTCGGAGGATTTTTTTATGGCAAAACAAAGAAATGAAATTGAAGAAAAATATACTTGGGATTTGAGTACCATTTTCCCAACAGATGAAGCCTTTGAAGAGGAATTGGCTCAGGTTTCAGAAGAAGTGAAGAAAGCAGCTAGTCTGGCTGGGCATTTGCTTGATTCAGCGGACAGTCTCTTAACAACGACTGAAGTGCAGTTGGACTTGATGCGTCGTATTGAAAAGCTTTATTCTTATGCTCACATGAAGAATGACCAGGATACACGTGTGGCTAAGTACCAAGAGTATCAGGCTAAAGGCATGACTCTTTACAGCGACTTTGGTCAAAGCTTTGCTTTCTATGAGCCAGAATTTATGGCGATTACAGAAGAGCAGTACCAAGCTTTCTTGGCTGAGCAGCCAGCCTTGCAGCAGTATCAGCATTATTTTGACAAGCTTTTGAAAAAGAAAGCCCATATCCTAACACAGCGTGAAGAGGAGCTATTGGCCGGTGCTGGTGAAATTTTTGGTGCAGCGGGCGAAACCTTTGCTATCTTGGATAATGCGGATATTGTCTTTCCGATGGTGCATGACGAAGATGGAAATGAAGTTCAGCTCAGCCACGGTAACTATATCACCTTGGTTGAGTCTAAGAACCGAGAAGTCCGTAAGGAAGCTTACGAGGCTCTCTACAGCGTCTACGAGCAGTATCAGCATACTATGCTAAGACTTTGCAGACCAATGTCAAGGTTCACAATTACAATGCGAAAGTCCGCAAGTTCTCATCTGCCCGTGAAGCGGCTTTGTCAGCTGACTTTATTCCAGAAAGCGTCTATGACAGCCTAGTTTCAGCTGTCAATAAGCATTTGTCTCTTTTGCAGCGTTATATCACTTTACGAGCAAAGATTTTAGGCATTTCTGACTTGAAGATGTATGATATGTACACACCTTTGTCAGAGACAGACTACAAGTTCACTTATGAGGAAGCCTTGGCTAAGTCTGAGGAAGTCCTGGCAATTCTGGGTGAGGATTATTTGAGCCGAGTGAGGACAGCTTTTTCAGAGCGCTGGATTGATGTTCATGAAAATCAAGGCAAGCGCTCAGGAGCATACTCAGGCGGTTCTTATGATACCAATGCCTTTATGTTGCTCAACTGGCAGGACACGCTGGATAATCTATTTACCTTGGTGCACGAGACAGGCCATAGTATGCACTCAAGTTATACCCGTGAGACCCAACCTTATGTTTACGGTGATTATTCTATCTTCCTAGCTGAGATTGCTTCGACGACTAATGAAAACATCCTGACAGAGAAGCTCTTGGAAGAAGTAGAAGACGATGCTACCCGCTTTGCTATCCTTAATCACTTCTTGGATGGCTTCCGAGGTACGGTCTTCCGTCAAACCCAGTTTGCTGAGTTTGAGCATGCGATCCACAAGGCTGACCAAGAAGGTCAAGTTTTGACCAGCGAGTTTCTTAATGAACTCTATGCAGACTTAAACGAGAAATACTACGGCTTGAAAAAGGAAGATAATCCACAGATTCAGTACGAGTGGGCTCGGATTCCGCATTTCTACTACGATTACTATGTTTCCAATATTCGACAGGATTTTCAGCGGCTTCTGCCTTGGCTGAAAAGATTGTCCATGGCAGTCAGGAAGACAAGGATAAGTATCTGGACTATCTCAAAGCTGGGAACTCTGACTACCCACTTAATGTCATCAAAAAAGCAGGTGTGGATATGGAAAAAGAAGACTACCTAAATGCTGCTTTTGCTGTCTTTGAGCGTCGCTTGGACGAATTCGAAGCCTTGGTCGAGAAGTTGGGACTGGCATAAGATGGTCGAGACTTATAATCAAAACTCTAATCCCAATATGCGCCGGCCAGTGGTCAAAGAAGAGATTGTGGACTTTATGAGACAGCGTCTCCAGCCGGTCACTGGTGGCCTCAAGGAATTGGAGAATTTTGCCAAAGCTGAAAATGTGCCCGTGATTCCCCATGAGACAGTGGCTTACTTCCGCCTGCTACTCGAAAGCCTACAGCCAGAGAAGATTTTAGAAATCGGGACGGCTATTGGTTTTTCGGCCCTTTTGATGGCAGAACATGCTCCTCAGGCCCAGATTACGACTATTGATCGCAATCCAGAGATGATTGAGCTGGCCAAGGCTAATTTTGCTAAGCATGACAGCCGTCAGCAGATCACCCTGCTGGAAGGTGACGCAATGGATTTGCTTGAGACACTGGAGGATTCTTACGACCTTGTCTTTATGGACTCTGCCAAGTCCAAGTATGTAGTCTTTCTGCCCCATGTCCTCAAGCGCCTCAATCCTGGTGGTCTGGTCCTCATTGATGATGTCTTTCAAGGCGGCGATGTTGCCAAGCCTTTTGAGGACATTAAGCGTGGCCAACGGGCTATTTACCGAGGCTTGCACAGCCTGTTTGACGCAACTTTGGACAGTTCAGATTTAACTTCCAGTCTGCTTCCCTTGGGAGATGGACTGCTTATGATTAGAAAAAAATGACATCTCTGATTTTTTTCCTAATTTCCAAAAAAATTTTTTTAGTAAAATTTAAGATATCAATTCAAATTTGTGCTACAATAGAAAACGTGAACTTTTAAGAATAAGGAGTCAATATAAAATGAAGAAAAAAATATTTGCAGGAGCAGTGACACTCTTGTCAGTCGCTGTATTAGCAGCATGTTCTAACTCAGAAGGCAAGGACATCGTGACCATGAAAGGAAACACGATTACTGTCAATGAATTCTACGATCAAGTGAAAAACAATGGTGCAGCTCAGCAGGTCTTGCTGCAGATGGCTATCAAAGACATCTTTGAAGAAAAATACGGCAAAGATGTCAAAGACAAGGACGTTAAGGATGCTTTCGAAAAGTCTAAAACTGCTTACGGTACAGCTTTTTGCCCAAGTCTTGGCTCAAAACGGCTTGACCGAAGATGCCTACAAGGAGCAAATCCGCACCAATATGCTGGTAGAGTATGCTGTTAAGAAGGCTGCTGAAAAAGAGCTGACTGATGAAAACTACAAGTCTGCCTTTGAAAAACTACACGCCAGAAGTAACGGCTCAAATCATCAAGGTTGACAGCGAAGACAAAGGTAAGGAAGTTCTCGAAAAAGCTAAAGCGGAAGGAGCAGACTTCAGTCAAATCGCTAAGGAAAACTCTACCGATGCTGCCACTAAGGAAAAAGGCGGAGAAATTAAGTTTGACTCTGGCTCTACTGATGTTCCAGATGCTGTCAAAAAAGCTGCTTTTGCTTTGGAAGAAAATGGCGTTTCAGACCTTGTGACTGTGCCAGATTCACAGTACTCAGCAAGCTACTATATTGTTAAGTTAGTCAAGAAGTCAGAGAAATCTTCTAACTGGAAAGACTACAAAGACAAGCTGAAAAAGATTATCATTGCGCAAAAAGAAAAAGATACTAGCTTCATCCAAAGCGTTGTGGCGAAAGAGCTGAAAGATGCCAACATCAAGGTTAAGGATAGTGCATTCCAATCTGTCTTTGCTCAGTATATCGAAACGACAGGCTCTTCAACTTCTTCATCAAGTGCTGCCAGCAGCTCAAAGACATCTGAGTCTAGCTCAGCAGCTGAAAGCAGTTCAAAAGAAGCTTCATCCTCAGCCGCAGAATAAGGTTGACGAAAAGAGAATAAGCAAGTATAATAAGACTGGTGAGAATTGATTTTTCAAGTTCTTAGTTCAGAGAATTGGCGGTGCTGCGAGCCATCTGAGACGGAGAATCATGCTACTCATCTTGAAAAATAGAATACGAAATGAGAATGACAAGTTCATTGAATGAAGGTGGTACCGCGGTTTTTCGCCCTTCGGACAAGGAACTTGTCTTTTATGTTGACTGTGGAGGCAATATAATGAAAACCTATCTTGTCAAACAGAAATTTCGCTTAGGCGGCGAACGCTTTGATATCAAGGACAATCGCGGAAATGTGGATTATCAAGTGGAAGGCTCTTTCTTCCAGATTCCTAAGACCTTTACTATCTATGATAGTCAGGGTCAAATCGTCAGTCAGATTACCAAGACCCTTATAACCCTCCTGCCCCAGTTTGAAATTAAACTCAGCAGCGGGCATAGCTTTTATATCCGTAAGAAATTCTCTTTTTTGCGTGATAAGTATAAATTTGATAATTTGGGTCTACGAGTTGAAGGGAACATCTGGGATTTAAACTTTCGTCTGCTGGATGACAGCAATCAAGTCGTTGCAGAGATTACCAAGGAGCTCTTCCATCTAACCTCTACTTATCAGGTGAATGTCTATGATGAGACTTATTCAGATTTGGTGATTTCCCTCTGTGTCGCTATTGATTATGTTGAAATGCTGGAAAGTTCGTCGTCATAATGCAATTATTTTTAGAAAAAAATTAAGGAGAGAAATAAATGAAACAAATGTCAAGTGCTCAGGTTCGTCAAATGTGGCTGGATTTTTGGGCAACTAAAGGTCATGCAGTAGAACCATCTGTCAGCTTGGTGCCAGTCAATGATCCAACCTTGCTCTGGATTAACTCTGGTGTAGCGACCCTCAAGAAATACTTCGATGGAACCATTATTCCAGAGAATCCTCGGATTACCAATGCTCAAAAGGCCATTCGAACCAATGATATTGAAAATGTCGGAAAGACTGCCCGCCACCATACTATGTTTGAAATGCTAGGCAATTTCTCTATCGGCGATTATTTCCGCGATGAAGCGATTGAGTGGGCTTACGAGCTTTTGACTAGCCCTGAGTGGTTTGATTTTCCCAAAGACAAGCTCTACATGACCTACTATCCAGACGATAAGGACTCTTACAACCGCTGGATTGCTATGGGAGTTGAGCCCAGTCATTTGATTCCGATTGAGGATAATTTCTGGGAAATCGGTGCAGGACCTTCTGGGCCGGATACAGAGATTTTCTTTGACCGGGGTGAGGCTTTTGATCCAGAAAATATTGGGGTCCGTCTCTTAGAAGAAGATATTGAAAACGACCGTTATATCGAAATCTGGAATATCGTTTTGTCACAATTCAACGCTGACCCTGCTGTGCCTCGTAGTGAGTACAAGGAGTTGCCACATAAGAACATTGATACGGGCGCTGGTTTGGAGCGTTTGGTCGCAGTTATCCAAGGGGCTAAGACCAACTTCGAGACCGACCTCTTCATGCCTATCATTCGTGAAGTAGAGAAACTGTCTGGCAAGGTCTATGACCAAGATGGCGACAATATGAGTTTCAAGGTTATCGCAGACCATATTCGTTCGCTTTCCTTTGCCATTGGGGATGGGGCTCTTCCGGGAAATGAAGGCCGTGGCTATGTGCTTCGTCGTCTGCTCCGCCGTGCTTCAATGCATGGTCAAAAGCTGGGTATCAATGAGCCTTTCCTTTACAAACTTGTACCAACTGTGGGCAAGATTATGGAAAGCTACTATCCAGAAGTTCTTGAAAAGCAAGAATTTATCGAAAAGATTATCAAGAGTGAGGAAGAATCATTTGCTCGTACTCTGCACTCTGGTCAGCACTTTGCAGAAACAATCGTGGCAGATTTGAAAGCTAAGGGTCAAACAGTCATCTCTGGTCAAGATGCCTTCAAACTCTACGATACTTACGGTTTCCCGCTGGAGTTGACTGAAGAAATTGCTGAAGAAGCAGACATGACTGTGGACCGTGCTGGCTTTGAAGCGGCTATGAAAGAGCAGCAGGATCGGGCGCGTGCTTCTGTCGTCAAGGGTGGCTCAATGGGCATGCAAAATGAAACCCTGCAGGCCATCACCGTAGAGAGTGCCTTTAACTACGAAAAAGAAGAGCTGACAGCTGAACTCCTTGCTATCGTAGCGGATGATGCAGCAGTAGAGTCCGTTGAGACAGGGACAGCTGCCCTTATCTTTGCAGAAACGCCATTCTACGCAGAAATGGGTGGTCAGGTAGCCGACCACGGTCAAATCTTTGATGGAGCAGGCAATCTGGTAGCGCAAGTTACGGATGTGCAAAAGGCACCAAATGGTCAGCCACTGCATACTGTAGAAGTTTTGGCTCCTCTGGCTCTAGGTCAAAGCTATAAACTAGAAATTGACCACAGCCGTCGCCATCGTGTCATGAAAAACCACACGGCGACTCACCTCTTGCATGCAGCACTGCATAATGTTCTTGGTAACCATGCAACCCAGGCTGGTTCTCTGAACGAAGTAGAATTCCTGCGCTTTGACTTTACGCATTTCCAAGCAGTGACTGCAGAAGAGCTGCGTGCTATCGAGCAAGAAGTCAATGAGAAAATTTGGGAAGCTCTTGCCATCGAGACAGTAGAGACAGATATTGACACGGCTAAGGAAATGGGTGCCATGGCGCTCTTTGGCGAAAAGTATGGTAAAGAAGTTCGCGTCGTAACCATCGGCGACTACTCTGTTGAGCTTTGCGGAGGAACCCACGTAGGCAATACTTCTGAAATCGGTATTTTCAAGATTGTCAAAGAAGAGGGGATCGGATCCGGAACTCGTCGTATCTTGGCGGTCACCAGCAAGGAAGCTTTTGAAGCCTATCGTGAGGAAGAAGAGGCGCTCAAAAGCTATCGCAGCGACCCTTAAGCACTGCAAATCAAGGAAGTGCCTCACAAGGTAGAAGCGCTGCAGGAGCAGCTGCGTCAACTCCAAAAAGAGAATGCAGAGCTCAAGGAAAAGGCAGCAGCAGCGGCCTCTGGTGAAGTCTTCAAGGATGTTCAAGAGGCAAATGGACATAGCTTTATCGCTAGTCAGGTCTCTGTGTCTGATGCGGAGTGCCTGCGTACCTTTGCGGACACTTGGAAGCAGAAGGACTATTCAGATGTTCTTGTACTGGTCGCAGCAATTGGTGACAAGGTCAATGTCCTTGCAGCCAGCAAGACCAAGGACGTCCATGCTGGTAATCTGATTAAGGAATTGGCACTGATTGTAGATGGTCGAGGCGGCGGTAAGCCAGACATGGCTATGGCCGGCGGCAGCAAGCAATCAGCTATTCCAGACCTGCTAGCAGCAGTTGCTGAGAAGTTGTAATATTAGATAACAGATAGATGAAAAAGGTCTGCTCTTTGGGCGGATCTTTTTCTGTGCTCTCAGCTCCTTTACTTCTCTATATGAGAAGCAAATAGGCCGTTTTTTTCGGCAAGAAATTATGAATTAATTTAGAATAAATAATGATATTTTCAAAAAAATTGCATAAAAATACAGAAAATACTTGACAAAGGGAAAATATACGAGTAAAATAAAACGCATATTTATACGGAGGTGTTTTAAAAATATGCGAATTTCGATTGTAGGAATAACTGGTTACTCAGGAATGGAACTCCTCCGTATTTTACTGCAGCATCCGCAAGCAGAAGTCGTTTCCCTTCATGCCAGCCAAGATATGGAGGCTTTTGTGTCAGAGCTTTATCCTCATTTGAAGGGGATTTGCGACCTAAGAATAGAAGCTTTCGACAGTCAGGAAATAATGCGACGAGCAGATATTGTTTTCTTTGCAACGTCAAGTGGAGTGGCTAAAGATTTGTCAAAAGACTTTGTAGAAGCAGGATTTCCAGTCATTGACCTATCTGGTGATCATCGTTTGCCAGAGAATATTTATAAAAAATGGTATCAGAAAGAGCCGGCTGAAGACTATGTTCAAAAAGCGTTTATTTATGGGCTGTCAGAGTTTACAGATATCAGAGGGAAGCGATTTATTGCTAATCCCGGCTGCTATGCAACGGCTACAGAATTGGCTCTGATTCCCTTGCTGCAGGCTCGGGCTATTGAGCTGGACTTCATTATTGTTGATGCCAAGAGTGGCTTGACAGGGGCAGGGAAAAATCCAGCCGCATCCAGCCATTTTGTCCATGTGCACGATAACTATGTGACTTACAAGCTGAATCAGCATCAGCATATTCCTGAGATTGTGCAACAGTTGCAGCGTTTTGATAAGAGATTGCAGCAGATTCAGTTTTCAACTTCCCTCATCCCGCTCAATCGTGGCATCGTAGCGACGGTTTACAGCAAGTTGAAGGAACCTTTGACTCGGGAAGAACTGGCTGCTATTTACCAAGATTGCTATCAGGACAAGCCTTTTGTCCGTATCCAAGCAGCTCTGCCGAATCTGCACCAGGTTGTCGGTACTAATTATACAGATATTGGTTTTGACTATAATCCTGTAACAAACATTTTAACGGTAGTAGCTGTGCTGGATAACTTGATTAAGGGGGCTGCTGGTCAGGCGGTTCAAAATATGAATCTAATGCTGGGCTTTCCCGAAACAGATGGCCTGCTCAGTCAACCGTCCTATGTCTAGATGAGAAAGGGTTAAATATGAAGATTATTGATGGAACGATTGCCAGTCCGCTAGGCTTTTCGGCTGACGGTTTACACGCTGGCTTTAAGAAAAAGAAGTTGGATTTTGGCTGGATTGTCTCAGAAGTACCGGCCAGTGTGGCAGGAGTCTATACGACCAATAAGGTCATTGCTGCTCCGCTTCTAGTGACCAAAGCAACAATTCAAAAGAGCCAGAAATTGCAGGCAATAGTGGTTAATTCTGGTGTTGCCAATTCCTGTACAGGACAGCAGGGGCTAGATGCTGCATATGAAATGCAGCGATTGACTGCTCAAAAGCTGAAGATTGAGCCTGACTTAGTAGGTCTGGCTTCTACAGGAGTCATCGGCGAGCAGCTTCCAATGAATGCTCTGAAAAATGGTCTGTCACAGATTCTGGTGAGTGGCAAGGCAGAAGATTTTGCTGAGGCTATCTTGACGACGGATACTTGTACCAAGACCTGTGTAATCACAGAAGAGTTTGGCTCAGACCTGGTGACTATGGCGGGAGTAGCCAAGGGCTCGGGCATGATTCATCCGAATATGGCGACTATGCTGGCCTTTATCACTTGTGATGCTAATATTTCTAGCGCAACCCTGCAAGCGGCTCTCAGTCAGCATGTGGAGACGACTTTCAACCAAATCACGGTGGATGGAGATACATCGACCAATGACATGGTGCTAGTCATGGCAAATGGATGCCGACAAAACGAAGAAATTCTACCAGATACGGAAGAATTTGAAAAGTTTTCCAAGATGCTCCGCTATCTTATGGCTGACTTGGCTAAGAAAATTGCTAAGGATGGCGAGGGGGCAACCAAGCTGATTGAAGTCAATGTTCGGCATGCCAAGGATGAACGTAGCGGCCGTATGATTGCTAAAAGTGTCGTTGGCTCTAGCTTGGTTAAAACCGCCATTTTTGGCCAAGATCCCAATTGGGGCCGAATCTTAGCAGCTATCGGCTATGCGGGAGCAGATGTCTCAGTAGATAATATTGATATTTGGATTGCGGGGATTCCAGTTATGCAGGCCTCTAGCCCTGTGGCATTTAATCCCGAGGAGACTAGTGATGCCATGGCTGGAGAGCTGCTGACCTTGACCATTGACCTGCACGATGGGGACACTGAAGCTCAGGCCTGGGGCTGCGATTTATCCTATGATTATGTGAAAATCAATGCCCTCTATAGAACCTAAGGAGAAATGCAATGAAAGATGTGATTGTTATAAAAATTGGCGGTGTTGCTGCGCAAAAACTGTCTGATAAGTTTATCAAGCAGATGCAAGAGTGGATAGCAGCTGGTAAGAAAATCGTGGTCGTTCATGGGGGCGGTCTGGTCATTAACCAACTCATGAAAGAGCGTCAGCTGCCTACTCACAAGGTTAAGGGATTGCGGGTGACAGCTAAGTCTGACTTACCCATCATTGAGCAGGCTTTGCTAGGTCAAGTCGGCCGGACGTTGACACAAGAACTGAACGACTCAGATATTGAAAGCGTTCAGTTGGCTTCTCATTTGGGAAAGACAGTTTCGGCAGATTTTATCGATAAAGAGCTCTATGGCTATGTCGGTGATGTGACGGCAATTCAAACTGCTTATCTAGAGCAGCTGCTGGATGCGGACATAGTCCCAGTGCTGGCTTCGCTAGGAGAAAATTCATCTGGCGATCTCTTAAATATCAATGCAGACTATCTAGCAGCGGCAGTTGCTAGCAGCTTGCAGGCAGAGAAGCTAATCCTGATGACAGATATAGAAGGAGTTCTAGAGGACAAAAAGGTACTGCCCCAGCTTCTGACCAGTCAGGTTTCCAAGAAGATTCAGACAGGTGTCATCAAGGGTGGTATGATTCCCAAGATTGAGAGTGCTGTCCAGACTGTGCTTTCCGGTGTCGGGCAGGTTCTGATTGGTGACAATCTTTTGACGGGCACCTTGATAGCAGAGGGATAACGATGACTTATTTATTTGAAAACTACAAGAGGGCACCCATTGAGTTTGTTAAAGCAGAGGGGTCCTATCTGATTGACAGTGAGGGAAAGGCTTATTTGGACTTTTCATCGGGGATTGGTGTAACTAATCTTGGCTTTCACCCGCAGGTTCAGCAGGCTTTGATCCAGCAAGCAGGGCGCATCTGGCACAGTCCCAATCTCTATCTTAGCTCTCTGCAGAGCAGGTGACTCAAGAATTGGCAGGTTCTTATGATTATTTGGCATTTTTCTGCAATAGCGGAGCAGAAGCCAATGAAGCAGCTATTAAGCTAGCCCGCAAAGCTACTGGCAAGCAAGGCATTATCACTTTTCAGCAATCCTTTCATGGTCGGACCTTTGGCGCTATGGCCGCAACAGGACAGGATAAGATTAAGAAAGGATTTGGTGATGGGGTGCCTCATTTTAGCTATGCGGTTTACAATGATCTGGCCAGCGTAGAAGAGTTGGCCAATCGGGATACGGCAGCTGTCATGCTGGAATTGGTCCAAGGAGAATCGGGGGTTCGTCCAGCAGAAGCAGATTTTGTCAAAAAACTTGCTGATTTTTGCCAACAAGAGGGGATTTTGCTGATTGTTGATGAGGTACAGACAGGTATGGGGCGCACGGGTCAGCTTTATTCCTTTGAACATTATGGGATTATACCGGATATTGTAACACTAGCTAAGGGTCTGGCCAATGGCCTGCCTGCTGGCGCCCTATTGGGAAAATCCAGCTTGGCTCCCGCTTTTGGACCTGGCAGTCACGGTTCTACCTTTGGTGGCAATAAATTAGCCATGGCAGCTGCCTTGGAGACCTTGCATATCATGAAAGAGACGGGATTTATGGAAGAAGTCAGGTCTAAGAGTGCCATCTTACTGGAGCAGCTGCAGCTTGCTTTTCAGGACCATCCAAATATTTCTGCTGTTCGAGGCCTGGGCATGATGATTGGGATTGAAACAAGTGCCAGTCTGTCAAGGCTTGTTGAAGCCGCTCGTCAGAAGGGCTTGATTATCCTGACAGCCGGAGAAATGTTATCCGTCTCCTGCCGCCTTTGACTATCAGCAGGGAGGAAATTCAGCAGGGTATTGCTGTTTTAAAAGAAGTATTTTCAGAAATTGATGAATAAAGGAAAAGGATTCAGTTTGAGCTGGATTCTTTTTTGTCTATGATAATAGCAAATTTGACAACTATTATTATTTTTTTGACAAATATACTTGTCAAAAAGAAAAAAATCTGTTACAATAATTTTATCCAAGGGAGAATAATAAATAAGGAGTTTATGATGCAGCTTAGAAATCGACTCAAGGAGTTGAGGGCGCGTGACGGTCTCAACCAGACAGAACTGGCTAAGCTGGCCGGTGTTTCCAGGCAGACAATCAGCCTTATAGAGAGAGGCGAATATACCCCGTCGATTGTGATTGCCCTTAAGATTGCCCATATTTTCAATGAAAACGTTGAGAATGTCTTTCGGCTGGTGGAGGAAGCAGAATGAAGAAGCAATTGAGATTCATTTCAACAGGAACTAAAATAGTCTATCTGCCTTCCTGTATCATCTATGGTAAAGAAATAAAGGAGAAGAAGTCGTGAAAGAGCAAAAACGTATATCTACACAGAAAAGAGTTTTATATAATGTCCTTATATTTCTAGCTGGAGCTTTAATAGGTGGTCTGTCTATTTTGTTTTCTGAAACTGGTCTGCTAAAAAACATCAGTTGGTCGACTATTTTTTCTGTTCAACTGCTGCGCCAGCTAGGTAGGGCCAGCCTTATCATCCTCTATCCCTTGGTCTTTTTCTTGATTTATCGGACTCGTAAATACAATGAAGCCTATGAAAAAGAAGCAGATGAGGATAAGAATTATGAATGGTACCGGCTAACCTTTAAAAATCTGGAATATGCGACTATTGTCTTTAATATCAGCAGTGCTATCGTTCTTTTTACGATTTTAGTTGGAGTTGTTTTTATTGGAAATATTACTAATCATAAGAGCCCTCTTCAGTGGAGTTTTATAGATTATGCGATTGCCTTTCTTTATATTATTTTGCAAGTTGTCTTTTTAAAGACAGTTCAGAAGGTGCGGCACTATAAGCTATCAGCCTTTCCGACTACTGAGGAAATAAAAGAATTTGTGCTCTCTTATGATGAGTCAGAGCTGCAAGCCAATTATGAACAGTGCTATCTTATTCTCTTCAATGTAAATCAGAGACTTCTGCCAATCCTCTATATTGTTTTAGGGATAGTGGGAACTTTCACCCCCCTCAATGTCGTTTCCGGTTTTGTCGTCCTAGTGGTGATCCATATCTATATCAATCTTATGTATTATCCAATGGTAAGAAAATATTTCAAATAAGCTTATTTCCCGATGAAAGGCGGAAATTATGAAACTACTGAAAGAACTTGATTTTATCCATAATAAAAAGGTCAATCTGACTCTGAATATAACGGCTGTATTGCTGATCTTCCCTTTTCTAGCCCTCTTTACTTGGATTGCTATTCTGATGTATGGCAAGGGCAGCGAAGTTTTTCATTTCTTTGACTTACTCTACCTCCTTGTTCTAATGGTCATCCATGAACTAATCCACGGCTTTTTCTTCAAGGTCTTGGGAGATGAAAATACCAAGGTCAAGTTTGGTTTTAGAGTGGCATGGCCTATGCGACCAGCCCAGGCAGTCGTTACAGTCGGAAAAGGATGCTCGTCATTATCCTGGCACCTTTCGTTTTGATTAGCCTAGCCCTGACCTTGATCTATGGCTTGCATATTTTAACTGCGGCTTCTTATATCGTCCTTGCTAGCTTCCATGCAGCCGGCTGTGCAGGAGATTTTTTCCTGGCTGTCGCTATTCTTCGGCAGAAGGGTGATATCGCTGTTGAGGATACGGAAGTCGGTATCAATATTTATCAAAAGGAGAATACAAAATGAACAACTTCAAATCAATTGCTTTAGGACTTGTAAAATGGATAGGCTTAATTGCTCTTAGCCTCCTTATAAATGCTGCTCCAATGCTATTCTTAAGGCTCGGGAAGAATTTACCTATTTATGCAGAAATCTTATTGGTAGCCTTGTATCTGATTTTAGTTTTCCTGATTTTTCGTAGCTTGTGGCGGCGTTATCAGAAGCATGTGCCTGAAGAAAAGAAAAAATTCAAACAGTCTGGCAAGGACATCGGTTTTGCTTTTCTATTCTTTTTCCTTGCCAGAGCGGCTGCTATTGTCGGTGTTTATCTCAATCTCATCCTGAGCGGCAATTCCCAGACCAGTAATGACAGCGCCATACAAGGGCTGGGGGGAATGATGTCTTCGCAGCATATCTTCTTTGCCTTGCTCTTTGTTGCAACGATTGCTTTTATCGCTCCTATCATGGAAGAACTAATTTTCCGCGGTTTTGGAACTGCCTTCTTTTTCAAAAATAATCAAAAAGTTTTGCCTGCTATTGTGACTTCTGTGGTCTTCACTCTGCCTCATATCACTCAATTGACAGAGTTTCCAATTTATTTTGCACTTGGACTGGTTTTATATTTATCCTATGCTCGTCGGGGGAATATAAAAGATTCCATGTTGGTTCATATCCTGAACAATCTTCCTATGGCTATAATACTGCTGCTAGCTATGTTTCAGTAAAGCAAACTATAAGGAGTCACTATGAAATTAAAAACTTTTCTTACTAATTTTGGATTATATTTACTAGCTTTTTTGTCTTATCTCTTTATCTTTTTTACTATAGTTGCCTATACTGTTCGTTATCTGGCAGGAGGATTTTCTCAACTATTGATTTTGCCAATCTTTGTCATACTTGCCAGTCTCTATTCTTTTGCCATGTGGAAATGGTACCAGAAAGATTTGAAACTGGAAATCAAAAATACCAAGCTGACCAGTTCTATCTGGCTTCCCAGCGCCCTCTTGCTTGCTTTTATCATCTTCCAGCAGCTCGTTCCTATTGAATCTTCTGCCAATCAGAACACTGCTGTACAATTGATTCAGCAGCAGCCAGCCTTTGCCTTCCTATACATGGTAATCTTTGCTCCTATTCTTGAGGAGTTGCTGACACGAGGATTTTTGGCTAAGTTTCTCTTTCCTGACCAAAATAGCTTGGCGAAAATCCTGCTCTATTTAACTGTATCTGCCAGCTTTTTCTCTCTTCTGCACATGCCGGGCAATCTTGTCCAGTTTCTCGTTTACTTCATCTTGGGAGCTATCTTTGGCCTAGGCTATTTGGCTAAGAAGGATCTGCGCTACTCAATTGGCCTACATCTGGCCAATAATCTAATTGCCTTTGTTCTCATTGTCTTCTTTTAATAGAAAAACGAAATATAAGACAGCACTTCTAAAGTTAGGCAGTAAAGTCTAACGGCAGAAGTGTTTTTTTGTGGAATGGAGTTTAAATACCAAACTGCTTTTCTGGTCTTTCGAAAGCCAGCAGTTTCAAATTCTTGTGAAAGTGTTTTCTGGATGGTATAATAAGCTATCAAACGAAAAGAGGTTTCCTTATGTCTAAAGTCCTATTAATTGTCAACCCTAGCTCAGGAGGAGAAAAAGCCAAGTCCTATGAAGAATTAGCAAGGGAAAAGCTGGCAGAATGTTTCGATGAGGTAGTGGTCAAGCATACTGAAAAAGGCGGAGACGCAGCAGCTTTTGCTAAGCAAGCCGCAGAAGACCATTATGATAGCGTCTTTGTCATGGGTGGCGATGGAACTGTCAATGAAGGAATCAGTGGTCTGGCTGAACTAGACTATCGTCCGACCTTTGGTTTCTTTCCACTTGGTACGGTCAATGACTTGGCGCGTGCTCTCGGCATTCCCCTAGACGCTGAAGAAGCCATCCAAAATCTGGATATCAACAAAGTCAAACCACTTGATATCGGCAAGATTAATGACCAGTACTTTATGAATGTGGTTGCCATTGGAACTATTCCAGAGTCGATCAACAATGTAGATTCTGAAGACAAGACCAAGTGGGGCAAGTTTGCCTACTTTATCTCTGGTTTCAAGCAGTTGATGGATACTAGTTTTTACGAATTTCACTTGAAGATTGATGGAGAGGAGCGCACGATAAAGAGCAGCACACTCTTGATTGGCTCTACCAACTCAATCGGAGGTTTCGAGAGTATTCTCCCTGAAGCCACTGTCAATGATGGCTTGCTCCATCTCTTGTATCTTAAGGATAAAAATCTCTTGGACACCTTGGTTTCTGTTCCAGATTTGATTTCGGGCAATGGTGAAGAAAGTGATAATATCGAGTATCTAACCTTTAAGGAAATCACAGTTGAGTTGGCTGATGCAAACGCAGAGCTCAGCGTCAACGTTGACGGAGATGAGGGCGACCAATTGCCAGTAACGATTCGTGTCTTGCCATCTCACTTGAATGTGTATTACTAATTATTTTGGGAAGTTCAGAAAAGCTAGATGATGTTTGCTTTATCTGTTCTCCTTGCTAGTTTAGATTACAAACCCCTCTTTCCATATTTTGGAAAGAGGGGTTTTTTGTCTTATAAACCGTAATTATAGTCGTCATCCTGCATGGCTTCAACTTCGCCCAGCAGGTAGCCGTTACCCACTTGGGAGAAGAAGTCATGGTTGGAAGTACCGGTTGAGATACCGTTCATAACGATAGGATTGACATCGTCCGCTGAGTCTGGGAAGAGGGGATCCTGTCCCAGATTCATCAGAGCCTTGTTGGCATTGTAGCGCAGGAAGGTCTTGACCTCTTCGGTCCAGCCGACTGTGTCATACAGGCTTTCAGTATAGCCTTCTTCATTTTCATAGAGGGTGTAGAGCAGGTCATACATCCATTCTTTGAGTTTTTCTTGCTCGTCTTCTGGCAGCTCGTTAAAAGCTAGCTGGAACTTGTAGCCGATATAGGTTCCATGGACAGATTCATCACGGATAATCAGCTTGATAATCTCAGCAACGTTAGCCAGTTTGTTGTTGCCCAGATAGTAGAGCGGAGTAAAGAAACCAGAGTAGAAGAGGAAGGTTTCCAAGAAAACGCTGGCTATTTTCTTTTCCAGAGCTGTACCGTTCAGGTAAATCTCGTTGATAATCTCAGCTTTCTTTTGCAGGTATGGATTGGTGTTGGTCCAGGCAAAGATTTCATCAATTTCTGACTTGGTATTGAGCGTAGAAAAGATAGAAGAGTAGGACTTGGCGTGAACGGATTCCATAAATTGAATGTTGTTGAAGACAGCTTCTTCGTGGGCAGTGCGGACATCCTTGCGCAGGGCATCCACACCAGACTCAGACTGGAGGGTATCCAGCAGGGTCAAGCCGCCGAAGACTTTGCCGACCAGATCTTTTTCCTTGTGAGACAGCTTTCTCCAGTCATCCAGGTCATTGGATAGGGGAATCCGCGTATCCAGCCAGAATTGCTCGGTCAGTTTTTCCCAGGTGGACTTATCGATGACATCTTCAATAGCGTTCCAGTTAATGGCTTTATAGTAAGTTTGCATTCGTTCTCCTTTAGTAGATGGTACGACCTGATGTGGTATCAGCTATCACTTCTTGGATACTGTCCCAATGCTCCACGATTTCACCTTCCTGTTCATGATGAGGAAGGTAAAATTGTGACATGATCGAATTTCCTTTTCTTTTTCTAAAATCTCTTGTTAGATGACACAGCTTTCACATTGGTTGGCACCTACTTCGCCGCCATCATCAGTAAAGGTGCGGACGTAGTAGATGGACTTGATTCCCTTGTTGAAGGCATAGTTACGCAGGATAGAAAGATCGCGGGTTGTCTGCTTGCTTTCTTTTTTCCATTCGTAGAGGCCTTTAGGGATATCGCTGCGCATAAAGAGAGTCAGGGAAAGACCTTGGTCCACGTGCTCGGTTGCCGCTGCATAGACATCGATAACCTTGCGCATATCCATGTCATAGGCGCTGGTGTAGTAAGGAATAGTCTCAGTTGACAGACCAGCAGCAGGATAGTAGATTTTACCGATTTTTCTTTTCTTGACGTTCTTCAATCCTTTGAGTAATTGGATGAATTGAAGCAGAAACGTCATTGATGTAGCTGATAGAGCCATTTGGTGCAACGGCCAAGCGGTTTTGGTGGTAGAGACCATCAGCCTTGATCTTGTCGCGCAACTCTGCCCAATCCTCTGAAGACGGGATAAAGATGCCTGCGAAGAGTTCTTTGACACGGTCAGACTTAGGTACAAATTCACCCGTCAGGTATTTGTCAAAGTAAGTGCCGTTAGCATAGTCAGATTTTTCAAAGTTATGGAAGGTCACGCCACGTTCGCGAGCGATATTGTTAGACTCGACTAAAGTCCAGTAGTTCATGAGCATGAAGTAGATGCTAGTGAACTCTACAGCTTCCGCTGATCCATAATCGATCAGCTGCTGTGCCAAGTAGCTGTGCAGTCCCATAGCTCCCAGACCAAAGGTATGCGCCAGACTGTTACCATTGTCGATAGAAGGCACAGCTGTGATGTGCGAGCTGTCTGTGACAAAGGTCAAAGCGCGTGTCATAGTTCGGATGGATTTTCCGAAGTCAGGCGAAGTCATCATGTTGACAACGTTGGTAGAGCCTAAGTTACATGATACATCTGTTCCCAGGTGAAGATACTCTTGCGCATCATTCAAAAGGCTAGGCTCTTGTACTTGCAGGATTTCAGAGCAAAGGTTACTCATGACGATTTTACCGTCAATTGGATTTGAACGGTTGGCCGTATCAATGTTTACGACATAAGGATAGCCAGATTCTTGTTGGAGTTTAGAAATTTCTGTTTCCAAATCACGAGCCTTGATCTTAGTCTTAGTGATATTTGGATTAGCGACCAATTCATCGTATTTTTCAGTGATGTCGAGGTAGGCAAATGGCACACCGTACTCGCGTTCAACAGAATATGGGCTGAAGAGGTACATTTCTTCATTTTTACGCGCCAATTCGTAGAACTTATCCGGAATGACGACGCCGAGTGAGAGGGTTTTAACCCGAACTTTTTCGTCGGCGTTTTCTTTCTTGGTAGAAAGGAAAGAGATGATATCTGGGTGGAAAACATTGAGGTAAACAACCCCAGCTCCCTGACGTTGGCCCAGCTGGTTAGAGTAAGAGAAACTGTCCTCAAAGAGTTTCATAACAGGCACAACCCCAGATGCAGCACCTTCATAGCCCTTGATAGGAGCTCCAGCTTCCCGCAGATTGCTGAGGGAAATACCGACCCCGCCTCCGATACGAGACAATTGCAGGGCAGAGTTGATGGAGCGACCGATGGAGTTCATGTCATCTGTTACTTGGATGAGGAAGCAAGAAACCAATTCACCACGACGAGCCCGACCAGCGTTGAGGAAGCTTGGTGTAGCTGGTTGGTAGCGCTGGTGGATGATTTCATTAGCAATATCCTTGGCAATGGCTTCATCTCCATTGGCAAAGTAGAGGGCGTTAAAGAGTACCCGATCTTCCATGCTTTCCAGATAGTATTCGCCATCATTGGTCTTCAGTGCATACTGGTTGTAGAACTTATAAGCAGCCATGAAAGATTTAAACTTGAAATCTTGAGCATGGATAAAAGCAGTTAAATCCTCGATGTATTCTGGAGAATAAAGTTCAATAAATTCCTTCTCCAAATAGTTTTCTTCTATTAAATATTTAATTTTTTTCTGTGATAGAAGAAAAATTGCTTGGTGTTTGGCTCAACGTTTTCTTTAAAAAAAGCTTTTAAGGCTTCTTGATCTTTATGAAGCATAATCTGACCATTAACTGGACGGTTGATTTCGTTGTTGAGTCGGAAGTATGTCACATCCTCTAAATGTTTGAGTCCCATGTTTTTCCTTTTCTATATAAATAAGATAATTAGCTAGCGGAAAAATATCCGCCTTACAAAAGAAACGGCACCTATGAGCATAGGAGCTGCAGTTTGCCCTGATAATCTGTCTTTTAGTTTATCTCCCAATCAAGGCGCGCCGCCCTCAAAATAAACTACATTAAGACAATTTTTTCAATTTACCAGGTTGGAAACCAGAAAATGCCTCAGTTGCTGTCTGAATCACAGGAGCAGCGTTGAAACCAAGATCTTTGACATGGTCAATGAATTCTGGCTGTTCATCCAAGTTGATTTCGCGATATTCTACATGATTAGTATCTAAGAAGCGCTTGGTCATTTTGCACTGAACGCAGTTGTTTTTTGAGTAAATAGTTACCATTAAAAATTCCTCTAAACTTTCGTTTTTTCTTTTAAATAATACGAAACTAGTATATCTAAAAGAAAATAGAATGTCAATAGTTTTGAACTAAATATTGTGTGATATTTTGTTATAGGATAGATTACAATACAATATATAGTGTTTGTATAAGCAGTGAAAAAGAAGTGAAAAATTGCAGAAAAGGAGCAAAATGCTGATGCGGCAATGCTTAAACAAGTCTTAAAATGTTAGAAAAATGACTAGTAGCTTTTCCTCCCAAAAACAAAATTCCAATATCTTGTGTTACAGAATTTAGGGAATCACTAGGAGGAGTGGAGGGGGAGTTTATATTCTTATTTTATAACAATTAGTTCCTATAAAATAAGAAATTAACAATTGAAAATTTGGTGGCAGACTTTTTGAATAAAGCTTGGGAAATGTGGGATTTAGCTCGAAAAATTCTCTCTTCAATATAATAAGAAGAGTTTTTCATTTCCTAAGAAATATTTTGTAAGCAGGGCCATAAAAATTCTTGAAAAAGATTTCAAAAGGTGATATAATATCAACTTGTAAGGGTTATCACAATAACTCAAAAAGAATTATTTAAAAGGAGAGTCTAACTATGGCTTCTAAAGATTTCCACATTGTAGCAGAAACAGGTATTCACGCACGTCCAGCAACTTTGTTGGTTCAAACTGCTAGCAAATTCGCTTCAGACATCACACTTGAATACAAAGGTAAATCAGTAAACTTGAAATCTATCATGGGTGTTATGAGTCTAGGTGTTGGCCAAGGAGCTGATGTTAAGATCTCAGCTGAAGGTGCAGATGCAGACGATGCTATCGCTGCAATCTCTGAAACAATGGAAAAAGAAGGATTGGCTTAATATGACAGAAATGCTTAAAGGAATTGCAGCATCTGACGGTGTTGCCGTTGCTAAGGCATATCTATTAGTTCAACCGGATTTATCATTTGAGACTGTTTCAGTCGAAGATACGAATGCAGAAGAGGCTCGTTTGGATGCAGCTCTTGAAGCTTCACAGAACGAGCTTTCTGTTATCCGTGAGAAAGCAGTAGATAGCCTTGGTGAGGAAGCCGCTCAGGTGTTTGACGCTCACTTAATGGTACTTGCTGACCCTGAAATGGTTGGGCAAATCAAAGAAACAATCCGTGCGAAAAAGACCAATGCAGAAGCTGGTCTGAAAGAAGTAACGGACATGTTTATCACTCTCTTTGAAAACATGGACGACAATCCATATATGCAGGAACGTGCGGCAGATATCCGCGACGTGACGAAGCGTGTTCTTGCTAACCTTTGGGCAAGAAATTGCCAAACCCAGCGTCTATCAATGAAGAATCAGTTGTCATTGCTCATGACTTGACTCCTTCTGATACAGCACAGCTGGATAAGAAATTTGTTAAAGCTTTTGTAACCAATATCGGCGGACGGACAAGCCACTCTGCTATCATGGCACGTACGCTTGAAATCGCAGCAGTATTGGGAACTAATAACATTACTGAACTTGTAAAAGACGGCGATGTGATTGCAGCTAACGGTATCACTGGTGAAGTGATTATCAACCCAACTGAAGAGCAAATCGCAGCATTTAAAGCAGCTGGTGAGGCTTATGCTAAGCAAAAAGCTGAATGGGAATTGCTTAAGGATGCTCAGACTGTGACTGCAGATGGCAAGCACTTCGAATTGGCAGCCAATATCGGTACGCCAAAAGACGTTGAAGGTGTCAATGCTAACGGTGCAGAAGCGGTTGGTCTTTACCGGACTGAGTTCCTTTATATGGATTCTCAAGACTTCCCGACAGAAGATGAGCAGTATGAAGCATACAAGGCTGTGCTTGAAGGCATGAATGGAAAACCAGTTGTTGTTCGTACGATGGATATCGGTGGAGATAAGGAACTTCCTTACTTCGATATGCCGCATGAAATGAACCCATTCCTTGGTTTCCGTGCTTTGCGTATCTCTATCTCTGAAACTGGCGATGCTATGTTCCGTACACAAATCCGCGCACTCTTGCGTGCTTCTGTACATGGACAATTGCGCATCATGTTCCCAATGGTAGCCCTTCTGACAGAATTCCGCAAAGCTAAAGCGGTTTATGACGAAGAAAAAGCTAAGTTGCAAGCTGAAGGCGTTGCAGTAGCAGACAATATCCAAGTAGGTATCATGATTGAAATCCCAGCAGCAGCTATGCTCGCGGATCAATTTGCCAAGGAAGTAGACTTCTTCTCTATCGGTACCAACGACTTGATCCAGTACACTATGGCAGCTGACCGGATGAATGAGCAAGTCTCTTACCTCTATCAACCATACAACCCATCTATCCTTCGCTTGATCAACAATGTTATCAAGGCAGCTCATGCTGAAGGTAAGTGGGCAGGTATGTGTGGAGAAATGGCCGGCGACCAAACTGCGGTGCCATTGCTCGTAGGTATGGGCTTGGATGAATTCTCTATGAGTGCGACTTCTGTTCTTCGGACTCGTAGCCTCATGAAGAAACTGGATACGAAGAAGATGGAAGAACTGGCTCAGCGTGCACTGACTGAATGTGCAACGATGGAAGAAGTTCTTGAACTTGAAAAAGAATATCTGGACTTCGATTAATCTGAAAAATTAAGATCAGGGAGATTTTCCTGGTCTTTTTTGTTTTCTTCAGGGGCATAGTGAAGTTTGTGAAGAAAGTTGAAATCAAAGAAAACAGAAAATAAGCAAATCTAATGTGAACAAAATTTAATAATCTATCTTAATTGTGAAAAAAATTCTTTAAATTTATTACTTTTTGGTTGAAATTTTTCAGAAAATTTGGTAAAAATAATATTTAATAACATTTTGGAGGGGACAAGTGACACAATATAAAAAAACTATATAAATGGAGAGTGGAAAGTTTCTGAAAATGAAAATTACCATCTCATCTCCTATCAACAATGAGATTTTTAGGAACTGTGCCTGCCATGACTCAGGCAGAGGTCGACTATGCGATGGCGAGCGCTCGTGCGGCTTTGCCAGCTTGGCGAGCTCTTTCAGCAGTTGAACGTGCAGCTTATTTGCATAAGGTTGCGGATATTTTGGAGCGCGATCAGGAGAAGATTGGCGAAATTCTTGCAAAAGAAGTTGCCAAAGGGTATCAAAAGCGGCAGTCGGAGAGGTAGTCCGGACAGCAGACTTGATTCGCTATGCGGCTGAAGAAGGCATTCGTATTCACGGTCAGGTTATGGAAGGTGGCGGCTTTGAAGCTGCCAGCAAGAAAAAATTGGCTGTGGTTCGTCGTGAGCCTGTAGGAGTTGTACTGGCCATTGCGCCATTTAACTACCCAGTCAACCTGTCTGGTCAAAAATTGCTCCTGCCCTTATCGGCGGAAATGTCGTGATGTTTAAGCCACCTACTCAAGGTTCAATCTCTGGTCTACTCTTGGCTCAGGCTTTTTGCTGAGGCTGGTCTGCCCTGCTGGTGTTTTTCAATACCATCACAGGACGTGGTTCAGAAATCGGGGATTACATCATTGAGCATAAGGAAGTAAACTACATTAACTTTACTGGCTCCACTCCAATCGGTGAGCGCATCGGTAAGTTGGCTGGTATGCGTCCAATTATGTTAGAATTGGGTGGTAAGGATGCTGCAGTTGTGCTGGAAGATGCTGACTTGGAGCATGCAGCTAAGCAGATTGTTGGCGGGGCATACAGTTATTCTGGCCAGCGCTGTACGGCTATTAAACGTGTCATTGTCATGGAGAGCGTAGCAGACAAATTAGCGGCGCTGATTAAGGCAGAGGTAGAGAAACTGACGGTTGGTGATCCCTTTGATAATGCGGATATCACACCAGTCATTGATAACGCATCAGCAGATTTCATCTGGGGCTTGATTCAAGATGCTCAGGAAAAGGGAGCGTCAGCCTTGACAGAAATCAAACGTGAAGCAAATCTCATCTGGCCTGCCTTGTTTGACCATGTGACACTGGATATGAAATTAGCTTGGGAAGAGCCATTTGGTCCTGTTCTTCCGATTATTCGTGTGACTTCCGTTGAAGAGGCTATCCAAATTTGTAACCAGTCAGAGTTTGGTCTTCAATCTTCAGTCTTTACAAATGATTTCCCGAAAGCATTTGAAATTGCTGAGAAACTGGAAGTGGGTACTGTACACATCAATAATAAGACCCAACGTGGTCCAGATAACTTCCCATTCCTTGGTGTTAAGGGATCTGGAGCAGGAGTCCAAGGGATTCGTTACAGTATCGAAGCGATGACACAAGTGAAATCCATCGTGTTTGATGTGAAATAATGAGAAAGGCGGCTTTGTGCGGCCTTTTTTCTTACATTGATGAACTTGTATATTTGACAAGATTATCGAATCATTTGAAAAGAATCAAGCATTTATATGTTTAATTGCTTATTATTTTAAAATGTAAATTTACATATTGGTCTATATCTTTATGAAAATTTTCATTTTTTTCTTGTTTTTGGACAGCTCCTATATTTAGCGAAAAAGGAATAAAAATATACTGAGAGGCACAAAATGCAGTGTTTTCTCTCTCATTTATTACTAATTTCAGCTAATGTTCGGTTTTAGTAATTTTCCGTAAGGATATTTGAAATTTACTTGAAAAAGAGATAAAAATAATGTAGAATAGTATTATAGAAAACGCTTACAAATAGAAAGGTGATTGCATGGATAAGAACGAAGCATTAAGAACCTTTACAACAGGTGAAAACTTTCATTTGCAGCATTATCTAGGGGCACATCAGGATGAAGTAGACGGCAAGTCTGGCTACTCTTTCCGTGTTTGGGCGCCTAATGCTCAGAGTGTCCATTTGATTGGAGATTTCACCAATTGGTATGAAGAGCAGATTCCTATGGTCCGAATGAAGCGGGCGTTTGGGAAGTCTTCACGGAGCTGCCTAAGGAAGGAGATATTTACAAGTACAATATCAAGCGCAGCAGTGGTCAGGAAATTTTAAAAATTGATCCGCTGGCTATCTATCTGGAAGAGCGTCCGGGTACTGGAGCAGTTATTCGCACTATTCCTGAGAAGAAGTGGAAAGATGGTCTTTGGCTGGCACGCCGGAAGCGTTGGGGCTTCTTCTCTAGGCCGGTCAACATCTATGAAGTGCATGCTGGATCTTGGAAACGCAATGAAGACGGCAGTCCTTATAGCTTTGCCCAGTTAAAAGAAGACTTGATTCCTTATCTGGTAGAGATGAACTATACGCATGTGGAATTCATGCCGCTCATGGCTCATCCGCTAGGACTTAGCTGGGGCTATCAGCTTATGGGCTACTTCGCCTTCGAGCACACCTATGGCACGCCTGAGGAATTTCAGGACTTTGTCGAAGAATGTCACTTGAACAATATCGGGGTCATTGTAGACTGGGTACCAGGTCACTTCACTATTAATGATGATGCTTTGGCCTACTATGATGGGACACCGACTTTCGAGTATCAGGACCACGATCGGGCTCATAACTATGGTTGGGGGGCTCTCAACTTTGATTTGGGTAAGAATCAAGTTCAGTCCTTCTTGATTTCCAGCATTAAATTCTGGATTGATTTTTATCATCTGGATGGGATTCGGGTTGATGCTGTCAGCAATATGCTTTATTTAGACTATGACAGCGGCCCATGGCAGCCAAATAAAGATGGAGGCAATCGCAACTATGAAGGTTATTACTTCCTGCAGCGCCTCAATACGGTTATCAAATTAGCTCATCCTGATGTCATGATGATTGCAGAGGAAAGCTCCTCAGAGACCAAGATTACTGGCATGAGAGAGCTGGGTGGTCTTGGATTTGACTACAAGTGGAATATGGGCTGGATGAATGACATCCTACGCTTCTACGAGGAAGATCCGATTTATCGTAAGTACGATTTTAATCTAGTGACCTTCAGTTTTATGTACGCTTTCTCTGAAAACTTTCTCCTGCCATTCTCGCACGACGAAGTGGTTCACGGTAAGAAGAGTCTCATGCACAAGATGTGGGGTGACCGTTACAATCAATTCGCAGGGCTCCGCAACTTGCTGACCTATCAGATCTGCCATCCGGGCAAGAAATTACTCTTTATGGGATCAGAGTTCGGTCAGTTCTTAGAATGGAAGTCAGAAGAGCAACTAGAATGGTCTAATCTAGACGATCAGATGAACAAGAAGATGCAGGGCTTTACTGCTGCACTCAATGCCTTCTATAAAGACAATCGTCCGCTTTGGGAGATTGACCTGAGCTACGATGGCATCGAAATTATTGATGCGGATAATACTGATCAAAGTGTCCTCTCCTTTATTCGTAAGACTGAAAAAGGAGATATGTTAGTTTGTGTATTTAATATGGCGCCGGTAGAGCGGAAGAACTTTACCATTGGTGTTCCAGTGGAAGCCATTTATGAAGAAGTATGGAACACTGAATTAGAAGAATGGGGGAGGTGTTTGGAAGGAACATAACGAAATAGTTCAGTCTCAAGAAGGACTTTGGAAAGATTATCCACAGACCTTGACCTTTACACTGCCAGCTCTTGGAGCCAGCATCTGGAAGATCAAGCGTCGGATTGCTCGAAAAAATGTTAAAAAAGATTCCACAAAGGAGTAATAGTCTATGAAGAATGAAATGCTAGCTTTGATTCTTGCCGGCGGGCAAGGAACTCGTCTTGGAAAGCTCACACAGAGTATCGCAAAACCTGCGGTACAGTTTGGCGGCCGCTATCGTATTATTGACTTCGCCTTGTCTAACTGTGCCAACTCCGGTATTCATAATGTCGGTGTCATTACTCAATACCAACCACTAGCTCTGAACAGTCATATCGGAAATGGTTCTAGCTGGGGGCTCGATGGTATTAACTCAGGCGTGTCCATTCTTCAGCCTTATTCTGCGAGCGAAGGAAATCGTTGGTTTGAAGGTACCAGCCATGCGATTTATCAAAATATCGACTATATCGACAGCATCAATCCTGAATATGTCCTGATTTTGTCTGGGGACCATATCTACAAGATGGACTATGATGACATGCTTCAGTCTCACAAGGACAACAATGCCAGCCTGACAGTTGCCGTTCTGGATGTGCCTCTCAAAGAAGCCAGCCGTTTTGGTATCATGAATACAGATGCTAATAATCGGATTGTTGAATTTGAAGAAAAACCAGAAAACCCTAAGTCAACCAAGGCTTCTATGGGGATTTATATCTTTGACTGGCAGCGTCTGCGCAATATGCTGGTAGCTGCTGAAAAGAGCAATGTAGATATGTCTGACTTTGGTAAGAATGTTATCCCTAACTACCTTGAATCTGGCGAAAGCGTTTATGCTTATGACTTTGCAGGCTATTGGAAAGACGTTGGTACAGTGGAGTCTCTTTGGGAAGCCAACATGGAATACATCAGCCCAGAAAATGCTCTGGATAGCCGCAATCGTCGCTGGAAAATTTATTCTCGCAACTTGATTTCTCCGCCAAACTTCATCAGTGAAAATTCCCACGTGGAAGACTCGCTGGTCGTTGATGGCTGTTTCGTTGACGGTACAGTAAAACACTCTATTCTTTCTACTGGTGCTCAAGTCAAAAAGGGCGCAGTCATTGAAGACTCTGTCATCATGAGTGGAGCTGTTATTGGCAAAGACGCTAAGATTAAGCGGGCCATTATCGGTGAAGGTGCGATTATCTCTGATGGTGTAGAGATTGATGGTACAGAGGAAGTATATGTTGTCGGATACAACGAGAAAGTGGGGGTACCAAAAGATGAAGATTGATAAATACTCAGCAATTTTAGGAAATACAGTCGGCTTCCATGATATGTCAACTCTGACAAATCATCGTCCAGTAGCCAGCTTGCCATTCGGTGGGAAATACCGCTTGATTGACTTCCCGCTTTCAAGTCTTGCCAATGCTGGTATCCGCAGTGTCTTTGGTATCTTCCAGCAGGACAATATCAGCTCTGTTTTTGACCATATTCGTTCAGGTCGTGAGTGGGGTCTGTCTACCTTGCTTAGCCACTATTATCTGGGAATCTACAATACCCGTGTAGAAAGCTCTACAGTCGGTGATGAATACTATGATCAGCTTTTGACTTACCTGAAACGTTCCGGTTCCAACCAAACAGTTGCTCTCAACTGCGATATCCTGGTTAATATTGACCTCAATCAAGTTTTCCACTTGCACAATACAACAGAGCAGCCGATTACAGTTGTCTATAAGAAATTGCACAAGGAAAATATCTCGGATGTGAATGCTGTCCTAGATATTGACGAAACAGACCATGTCAGAGGGCATAAACTCTTTGATGGCCGAGAAGATGCTGAGCTCTTCAATATGTCTACAGACATCTTTGTAGTGGATACTCCTTGGCTAATTGAAAAGCTGGAAGAAGAAGCTAAGAAAGAGCATCCGCAAAAACTTCGCTATGTCCTGCGTGATTTAGCAACTCAGGAAGGGGCATTTGCCTACGAATATACAGGCTATCTGGCGAATATCTATTCTGTAGAGACCTACTACAGATCCAACATCGATATGCTTGAAAGTAAGAAATTCTACTCTCTCTCTTCAGTCCGAACCAAAAGATTTACACCAAGGTTAAGAATGAAGAGCCAACTTACTATGCTGAGTCTTCAAAAGTATCTCGCTCCCAGTTTGCGTCAGGAAGCATTGTGGAAGGTGAGGTCATCAATTCTGTAATTTCACGGAATACCAAGATTAAGACTGGAAGCAGTGTCAAACACAGTGTTCTCTTCCCTCGAGTGAAAGTTGGAGAAAATGCAACTGTTGAGTACGCGATTGTGGACAAGGGTGTTGAAATTGGCGAAGGAGTGGTGATTCGCGGAACTGCAGAAGACCCAATCGTAGTCAAGAAGGGCCAAAAAGTTACAGAGGACATAATTCGATGAAGATTTTATTTGCAGCAGCAGAAGGATACATTTTTCTAAGACAGGTGGTTTGGGAGACGTTATTGGCGCTCTCCCAAAATCACTGGTCAAGGCTGGCCATGAAGTTGGTGTCATTCTGCCATACTATGACATGACCCATGCCAAATTTGGCGACCAAGTGGAAGACCTTTTCTATTTTGAAGTCAGCGTTGGCTGGCGTCGCCAATACGTTGGGGTCAAGCGACTGGTCTTGAACGGTGTGTCCTTCTATTTTATTGACAATCAGCATTATTTCTTCCGCGGCCATGTTTACGGAGACTTTGATGATGGTGAGCGCTTTGCTTACTTCCAGTTAGCAGCAGTAGAGCTGATGGAGCGGATTGATTTCATTCCAGATGTTCTGCATGTTCACGATTATCATACAGCTATGATTCCTTTCTTGGTTAAGGAAAAATACCATTGGATTCAAGCATATCAGAATATCAAGACTGTCTTGACCATCCATAATCTGGAGTTCCAAGGTCAATTTCCTGACAGCATGCTTTGGGAACTATTTGGAGTGGGCTATGAGCGCTATGCAGATGGCACCCTACGTTGGAATGACTGTCTCAATTGGATGAAGGCTGGTATTCTCTATGCGGACCGAGTGACAACTGTATCACCTAGCTATGCAGGCGAAATCCGTACACCAGAATTTGGCTGCAATTTGGATCAAATCCTGCGGATGGAGTCCGGTAAGCTGGTCGGAATTGTCAACGGTATAGATACAGATATCTATAATCCAGAAACGGATCCGCTATTAGCCCATCACTTTAACAAATCTGACTTATCTGGTAAACTAGAAAACAAGCGAGCTTTGCAAGAGCGAGTTGGTCTGCCTGTGCGTGATGATGTGCCGGTAGTTGGGATTGTTTCCCGTCTGACCCGTCAGAAAGGCTTTGATTTGGTAGTGGAAGAGCTGCATAATCTCCTCCAGGAAGATGTGCAGATTATCCTCTTGGGAACAGGGGATCCAGCTTTTGAGCAGGCTTTCGCTTGGTTTGGTCATGCCTATCCTGATAAGCTTTCAGCTAATATTCTCTTTGATGTAACCTTGGCTCAGGAGATCTACGCTGCCAGCGATATTTTCCTCATGCCAAGCCGCTTCGAACCTTGTGGCCTTTCACAAATGATGGCCATGCGCTACGGAACCTTGCCTTTGGTGCATGAAGTGGGCGGTCTGCGTGATACCGTCGAGCCTTACAATGTCTATACAGGACAGGGAACGGGCTTTAGCTTCAATAACTTTTCTGGCTACTGGCTGACTTGGACCTTCAAGGAAGCACTCAAGCTCTATGCCGATGACAAGGAAGCTTGGAAATCTCTGCAAGAACAGGCGATGGAAAGAGACTTCTCTTGGGATACAGCCAGCAAGGCTTACAGTGATTTATATCAATCACTTTTATAACATTTACTTTGGAATCAGTATAAAAAATCCTCTCTTGCCCATTGGACAAGGGAGGATTTCCGTGAGAATTACATTTTTATATATTATCATACTGTGTTGGAGCACTGTTTTTAGCTTGTGGCTGAAGTGAGCGATTCCCATCTTAATTGAAAAAAGTATTTCTACGTTTAAATCTGCTTCCCGTTATTTAGAAAGGGAGATAACCATCCACTATGGAACTAACAAAAGAACGTTTTATTCGAGATTTTAAGGATATTCTACATGAAAGACAGCTGATTAAAGTTGCTGATGCGACTTCAGTGGAGCTTTTTCAGGCTCTGGCCAGCACTGTCCGCAAGTATATCACGCCCCTTTGGTTGGAGCGTCGCAATCAGTTGATTGAGCAGCAGCAAAAGACAGCTTATTACTTTTCTATCGAGTTTCTTCCAGGACGCATGCTGGAAACCAATCTGCTCAACTTAGGTATCCTCGATATGGTCAAGGAGGGCTTTGCCGAGTTGGGCGTTGACTTTGAAGATGTCAAGAATGCGGAGTATGATATGGCCTTGGGCAATGGCGGTCTGGGCCGCTTGGCGGCTGCCTTCATGGACTCGCTGGCAACCACTGGCTATCCAGGATTTGGAAATGGGATTCGCTATCGCTATGGACTCTTTAAGCAGCGCATCGTTGATGGCTATCAGGTAGAAATTCCTGATGCTTGGTTTGGCAGTCTGGGCAATGTCTGGGAAACCCGTAAGGACCATGATATTGTTGATGTTAAAATCTTCGGAAATGTTTCCCTCCACGCCAATGAAAAGGGCCGGATTGTGCCTCTTTATGAGAATTCCAAAACCTTGCGTGCGGTGCCTTACGATGTGCCGCAGATTGGCTTTGGCAATGACACTGTCAACAATCTCCGGCTTTGGGATGTTGAAATTCCAGAGGAGCATGAACTGGACTATCCGACCATTGAGGCTCGTCGCCGTGTGCAAGACATCACTGCTATTCTCTATCCAGACGACTCTAGCTACGAAGGAAAAGAGCTACGCTTGATCCAGGAATACTTTATGACCAGTGCAGGTCTGCAGACCATTATCAAATCCTACCTCAAGCAAGGTCGCCCGCTCAAGGATATTCATGAGAAGGTCTCTGTCCATATCAACGATACCCACCCAGCTGTCGCACCGGCTGAATTTATGCGTCTCTTGATGGATGAGTATGATTTGGAATGGGCAGATGCTTGGAATGCTACGGTTAAGACCATGAGCTATACCAACCATACCATTCTGTCTGAAGCCTTGGAAAAATGGGATGCAGAGCTCTTTAAGAATGTTCTGCCGCGGGTTTATCAGATTATCCTAGAGATTGACAACCGCTATGTGGCTGAAATGGCTGGACGCAGCCTTGATCCGCAAGTCATCGAAAACACTCGGGTTGTCAAGGACAATCAAATCCACATGGCTCACTTGGCTATCATCGGTGGTCATTCAATCAATGGTGTTGCCAAACTCCACACCGAACTTCTCAAAGAAGACACCTTGCGTGATTTCTATAGCATTTACCCAGAGAAGTTTAATAACAAGACCAACGGGATTATACAGCGCCGCTGGCTGCAAATTGCGGACCAGCCTTTATCGGCTGAGATTGATAAGCTGATTGGTCAGGGTTGGAGAAGTGATATCCATGAGCTGCGTAAGCTTTTGGAATTCAAGGATGATCAGCAAGTGCTGGGTGATTTCTATCGAGTGAAGCAAGAAGCCAAGGCTCGACTGGCTGACTTCATCAAGGAATCAACAGGAGTGGAAGTTTCTACACAAGCCATATTTGATGTGCAGGTGAAACGCCTCCATGCCTACAAGCGTCAGCTGCTCAACCTGCTTCATATCATCAAGCTTTACTGGGACCTCAAGGACAATCCAGACAAGGATATGGTGCCGCGCGTCTTTATCTTTGGTGCCAAGGCCGCTCCAGGCTACCACTTTGCCAAGTCGGTTATCAAGCTAATCAATGAAGTAGCCAATCTGGTCAACAAGGATGAAAGCCTGCAAGGTAAACTCAAGGTTGTTTTCCTAGAAAACTACCGGGTCAGCCTAGCTGAGCTCATCATTCCTGCGGCAAATGTATCAGAGCAGATTTCTCTGGCTTCCAAGGAGGCTTCTGGTACTTCCAACATGAAGTTCATGATGACAGGTGCCATTACTCTGGCTACATTGGACGGAGCCAATATCGAAATCAAGGACGAGGTCGGTGACGACAACATTGTTATTTTCGGGATGGACAAGGACCAAGTTTACGAGCACTATGCCCGCCATGATTATTACTCACGAGGTGTCTATGAAAGCTATCCAGATATTCGCCGAGTGGTCGATACCTTTGTCAACGGCACCATTCCAAATGTTCGTGAAGAAGGCTCTGAAATCTACGAAGCCCTCATCACCCACAATGACGAATACTTCCTCTTGGAAGACTTCCACTCCTATGTAGAAGCTCAAGAGAAGATTGATGCTCTCTATCGTGACAAAGAAATGGGCCCGCATGAGCTTGATTAATATCGCTACATCTGACAAGTTTACCTCAGACGATACCATTGAGCAATATGCCAAGGAAATCTGGAACTTGGAGAAATAATACTCCTGAGAAAACATAAACAATAAGAGATTGGGGCCTGGGTCTCAGTCTCTTTTGCTATCAAACTACCATCTTGTCTAGAAATATGCTATAGTAGAGAAAGTATGAGTGTCCAATTTTTAGAAAAGCAGGGTAAGCAAGCATGAAAGACTACACGATTTTTTATCAACAATTAACGACTCCCTTTCGCAGTCGCCCTCAGTGGCTGAAAGGGCTGGTTTACTTCAATCGGGGAATGACCCTCTTCATACCTATTGTTTATGGCCTCGTTCTAATCAGCGCCTTTCTGACAGAAGGCTGGAAAGGGCTGCTTGCTTTTTTCTTCTTACCAGCCATTGGATTTGGTCTGTTGTCAGCTATTCGCAAACGACTGAATCAAGCACGCCCTTACGAGAAATGGGCTATTCAGCCCTTGCTGGCCAAGGATACATCAGGTAAATCCATGCCCAGCCGCCATGTCTTTTCGGCGACAGTGATTTCCATGGGCTTGCTCTACTTTTTCTGGCTGCCGGGGCTTATCTGCCTCTTACTTTCAGCAGGGCTGGCCGTAGTGCGCGTGATTGGCGGCGTGCACTATCCAAAGGATGTGCTAGTAGGTTATCTTTGCGGCATTTGCTGGGGAGCTTTACTTTTTTTATTATAAAGGAATTGCTTTCAGCAGATAGTAGACAAAGTGCCTATGCTATATTATAATGAAAGCAGTAACAACCGTTTCGACACCAAGGGGTATTCCTTGCTGGATGTAAAAAATATTTAAGGAGTCTACTATGTCAGAACCATTATTTCTACAGTCTGTGATGCAGGAGAAGATTTGGGGTGGGACCAAGCTGCGCGATGTCTTTGGCTATGAGATTCCCAGCGACCATGTAGGAGAATACTGGGCTATCTCGGCTCATCCTAATGGTGTGTCAACCATCAAGAACGGACGCTTTGCAGGCCAGAAGTTAGATGCGCTTTATGCCGAGCACCGTGAGCTTTTTGGCAATCGTCCGGAACCTGTCTTTCCACTTTTGACGAAGATTTTAGATGCCAATGACTGGCTCAGTGTTCAGGTCCATCCTGATGATGCTTATGGACTAGAGCACGAAGGGGAGCTTGGTAAGACTGAATGCTGGTATGTCATTGCTGCAGACGAAGGAGCAGAGATTATCTATGGTCACAATGCCAGGAGCAAGGAAGAGCTGCGCCAGCAGATTGAGAGCAAGGACTGGGACCGTCTCCTGACTAAAATTCCAGTAAAAGCTGGCGATTTCTTCTATGTACCAAGTGGCACCATGCATGCCATTGGATCAGGTATTCTGATTTTGGAGACCCAGCAGTCCAGTGACACGACCTACCGTGTCTATGACTTTGATCGTAAGGACGATGCTGGCAATCTTCGCGAGCTGCATTTGGAGCAGTCTATTGATGTTTTGACTATCGGTGAGCCAGCCAATAGCCGTCCTGTTACCATTCAGGCAGATAGTTTGACTTCTACTCTTTTGGTGGCCAATGACTTCTTTGCTGTTTACAAGTGGGATATTGCCGGTTCAGTCAATTTTAAAAAGACAGCAGACTATAGCTTGGTCAGTGTCTTGGAAGGTATCGGTGAGCTAGAAGTTGATGGAGCTGTTTACCCGCTCGAAAAAGGGGACCATTTCATCCTGCCAAGCGACATCACAGAATGGACCTTGTCTGGAGATTTGCAGCTGATTGTCAGCCATCCATAACTATAGAAAAATCAAGAGCAAATAATCGCTTTGCTCTTTTTTCTTTTAAAAATATAGGAAATAAGTAAAATTCTAGACAGTTTCTTCTTATTTATATAGCAGAATAGTTTGTATGTTGATAATTATTCAATTGATTTTTGGTAAAAAAATTTTTATATAACAAAAGAAAAACAAAAAAACGCTTACAAGTGTGTAAAAGATTGACTATTCGATATTTTAGGAGTAAACTAAGGAAGTAATTAAAAAATATTAAGGAGAAGTCATCATGAATTTAACATATTTAGGACTTTGTTTTGCCTGCTTTGGCGTATCAATTGCTGAAGGTTTGATTATGAGTAATTTATTTAAGGCAGCGTCTCGTCAGCCAGAAATGATTGGTCAATTGAGAAGCCTCTAATCTTGGGAATTGCCTTTGTCGAAGGTACTTTCTTTGTAACGCTGGCTATGGCCTTTGTTATCAAATAAGAAAGAATTCTCTTTAGAAAAGGGGGTGTCATCTGTTGGAAGAAAGTATCAATCCAACTATCAATGTCGGTCCTGTGACCTTTGATTTGACCCTGCTGGCCATGACTCTGCTGACGGTGTTTGTAACTTTTGGACTTGTTTATTGGGCAAGTCGAAAGATGACGATTAAGCCGTCAAGAAAGCAGAATGCTTGGAATATATCTATGATTTTGTCATTGATTTTACCAAGGGAAACGTTGGCGAGCATTATATGAAGAATTACTCGCTTTTTCTATTCTCCCTCTTTCTTTTCGTGGCTGTGGCGAATAACTTGGGATTGATGGCTAAGGTTCAGACAACCAATGGCTTTAATCTCTGGACATCGCCGACAGCCAATCTCGCTTTTGACCTGGGCTTCTCTCTTTTGGTGACGATTTTCTGTCATGTTGAAGGAGTTCGACGTCAAGGGATAAAAGGATATCTAAAAGGTTTTGTGACTCCGGGTATCATGACACCCATGAATATCTTGGAAGAATTTACCAATTTTGCTTCTCTAGCCTTGCGGATTTATGGAAACATTTTTGCAGGTGAAGTATTGGCTGGTTTGCTCTTGACTTGGGCACATCAAGCGGCGTATTGGTATCCGATTGCCTTTATTATGAACATGGTTTGGACTGGTTTTTCCATCTTTATTTCCTGTATCCAAGCCTATGTTTTTACCATGCTAACATCTATGTATCTTGGTAAAAAAATTAATGGTGAGGTAGAATAAAAAGAAAGGATAGATAAAATGAATATAACCGTAGGTGAAATTATTGGCAACTTTATCTTTATTGCCGGCTCCTTTCTTCTTTTAGTATTTCTCATTAAGAAGTTTGCTTGGGGCAATATTATCGGGATTTTAGATCAGCGTGCTCAAAAGATTTCAGACGATATTGACGGTGCGGAATCGGCCCGTAAGAAAGCTGAAGACTTGGCGCAAAAGCGCGAGGAAGCTCTGGCAGGAAGTCGTGCGGAAGCAGTTTCTATCGTTGAGACTGCTAAGGAGACAGCTGAAAAGAACAAGGCTGGAATCCTAGCTGATGCAGCAGAAGAAGCAGGACGTCTGAAGGCTAAAGCCAATCAGGAAATTGCCCAAAACAAGGCAGAGACTATGAGCAGCATCAAAGGAGAAGTGGCTGACTTGACAGTGACTCTGGCTAGTAAGATTTGAGTCAGGAGCTGGATAAGGAAGCTCAGAGCGAGCTCATTGATCGCTATATCAAACAGTTAGGAGATGCCTGATGGATAAGAAGCAATATGCAATCATTGAGAAATATGCTTTGCCTTTTGTTCAGACGGTCTTTGAAAAAGGTCAGCAAGAAGATGTTTTTGAAAAACTGAGTCAGATTAAGGCTGTTTTCGCGGAGACCGGCCTTGCTGACTTTTTGTCACATATCGGCATCAGTGACCGCGAGAAAGAAGAGAGTCTGCGGCTCTTTCAAAACTCAGGTTCGCAGCTGCTTGATAATTTGATTGAAATTGTCATTCTCAATCATCGTGAGGACCTCTTTTATGAGATTGTGCTGGAGAGTCAGCACCAGCTTGAAAAGATCAGCAATGAGTTTGAGGTGACGCTGCGCTCTGTTCAGCCTTTGACAGCCAGTCAGAAGGAGAAGATTCGGCCGATTATTGAGCAGAAGATGGGTCTAAAAGTCCGCTCGCTCAAGGAAGAATTGGACAGCAGCTTAATTGGCGGCTTTGTCATTTCTGCCAATAACAAAATAATTGATGCAAGCATAAAACGTCAATTGCAAGTCGTAAAAGAAAAATTGAAATAGAAAGTGGTGTGAATTTTGGCGATTAACGCACAAGAAATCAGCGCTTTAATTAAGCAACAAATTGAAAATTTCCAGCCAAATTTTGACGTCACAGAAACAGGGGTCGTCACTTATATTGGTGATGGAATCGCGCGCGCTCATGGACTGGATAAGGCTATGAGCGGAGAGCTCTTAATCTTTGAAAATGGCTCTTATGGTATGGCGCAAAATTTAGAGTCAACCGATGTTGGGATTATCATCTTGGGAGACTTTACAGACATTCGTGAGGGAGATACCATTCGTCGGACTGGTAAAATCATGGAAGTTCCTGTAGGAGAGGCCTTGATTGGGCGGGTTGTTGATCCGCTGGGTCGTCCTGTTGATGGACTTGGTGACATTGTCACGGACAAGACACGTCCAGTTGAAACGCCAGCTCCAGGTGTCATGCAGCGTAAGTCAGTATCTGAGCCTTTACAGACAGGTCTTAAGGCAATTGATGCCTTGGTTCCGATTGGCCGTGGCCAGCGGGAGCTGATTATCGGGGACCGTCAGACTGGGAAGACGACTATTGCCATTGATGCCATCCTGAACCAGAAAGGTCAGGATATGATTTGTATCTATGTGGCCATTGGTCAGAAAGAATCCACAGTCCGTACGCAGGTAGAAACGCTGCGTCAGTATGGTGCTTTGGACTATACGATTGTCGTGACAGCCTCTGCTTCACAGCCGTCCCCTTGCTTTTTCCTAGCGCCTTATGCTGGTGTAGCGATGGCAGAAGAGTTCATGTATAATGGCAAGCATGTTTTGATTGTCTATGATGACTTGTCTAAGCAGGCGGTGGCCTATCGTGAACTGTCCCTCTTGCTCCGTCGTCCGCCAGGCCGTGAGGCCTTTCCAGGAGATGTTTTCTATCTACATAGCCGTCTCTTGGAACGTTCAGCCAAGGTTTCTGATGAGCTGGGCGGTGGTTCAATTACAGCTCTGCCATTTATTGAAACGCAGGCAGGAGATATTTCGGCCTATATCGCGACCAACGTGATTTCAATCACTGACGGACAAATTTTCCTCAGCGACAGCTTGTTCAATGCTGGGGTACGTCCGGCCATTGACGCAGGTTCTTCTGTATCACGGGTTGGGGGTTCTGCCCAAATCAAGGCTATGAAGAAAGTAGCTGGAACCCTGCGTATCGACCTGGCTTCTTATCGGGAGCTGGAGGCCTTTACTAAGTTTGGTAGTGATTTGGATGCAGCAACGCAGGCCAAGCTCAATCGTGGCCGCAGGACTGTAGAAGTCTTGAAACAGCCAATTCATGAGCCGCTGCCGGTTGAAAGCAGGTCGTGATTCTCTATGCTTTGACCCATGGTTTCTTAGACAGTGTGCCAGTAGATGATATTCTGCGCTTTGAGTCAGAATTATTCGCCTACTTTGATGCACATCAAGAAAGCATTTATGAAACCATTCGGACAACGAAAGACCTTCCAAGTGAGGAAGTCTTGGATGCTGCCATTACTGAGTTTATTGACCAGTCTAGCTTCAAATAAGGATCGAGGTGTCAGATGGCAGTTTCATTAAATGATATTAAAAATAAAATTGCATCCACGAAAAACACCAGTCAAATCACCAATGCCATGCAGATGGTTTCTGCAGCTAAGCTGGGAAAGTCTGAGGAAGCAGCTAAGAACTTTCAGGTCTATGCCCAGAAAGTGCGTAAGTTAGTTACGGATATGCTGCATGGCCACGAGGCAGAAAATGCCCGTCATCACTCAATGTTAATCAGTCGGCCAGTCAAGAAATCAGCCTATATTGTCATTACTTCTGACCGCGGTCTGGTAGGAGGTTATAACGCAACCATTCTCAAGGCTTTGATGGAGCTGAAAGCTGAGTACCATCCGACAGGAGAGGACTTTGAAGTCATCTGTATCGGAAGTGTCGGTGCTGATTTCTTCCGAGCTCGGGGGATTCAGCCAGTTTATGAGCTGCGTGGTCTAGCCGATCAACCTAGCTTTGATGAAGTCCGTAAAATCATTAGCAAGACCATTGAGATGTATCAGAATGAGCTCTTTGATGAGCTCTATGTCTGCTATAACCACCATGTCAACAGTCTGACCAGTCAGATGCGGGTGGAGCAGATGCTGCCAATCATTGACTTGGATCTAATGAAGCTGATGAAGATTATACGCTGAATCTGGAACTGGAGTCCAGTCGGGATTCTATCTTGGATCAACTGCTGCCCCAGTTTGCAGAGAGCATGATTTACGGTGCCATTATTGATGCCAAGACGGCTGAAAATGCTGCCGGTATGACTGCTATGCAGACAGCGACAGACAATGCTAAAAAGGTCATCAGTGATTTGACTATTCAGTACAACCGCGCTCGGCAGGCTGCCATTACGCAGGAAATTACTGAAATCGTGGCGGGTGCAAGTGCCCTAGAATAAGGCCACAAATGAATTAGAAATTAAACGAGGGAAAAAACATGAGCTCAGGCAAAATTGCTCAGGTTATCGGGCCGGTCGTAGACGTTGCGTTTGCTGCCGGAGACAAACTACCTGAGATAAATAATGCACTTGTAGTCTATAAAAATGATGAGAAAAAATCAAAAATCGTCCTTGAAGTAGCTCTTGAGCTTGGTGACGGTGTGGTGCGGACCATTGCCATGGAGTCGACCGATGGTTTGACACGTGGTTTGGAGGTCTTGGATACTGGTCGTCCGGTTTCTGTGCCGGTCGGCAAGGAAACTCTGGGCCGGGTCTTCAATGTCCTAGGAGACACTATCGACTTGGATACGCCATTTCCTGCTGATGCAGAGCGCCAGCCGATTCATAAGAAGGCACCACCTTTGATGAACTATCAACTTCATCAGAAATCCTGGAAACAGGGATCAAGGTTATCGACCTCCTAGCTCCTTATCTGAAAGGCGGGAAAGTTGGTCTCTTTGGTGGTGCCGGAGTAGGTAAGACTGTCCTGATTCAGGAATTGATTCACAACATTGCCCAAGAGCATGGAGGGATTTCTGTCTTCACAGGTGTTGGTGAACGGACGCGTGAAGGGAATGACCTCTACTGGGAAATGAAAGAGTCTGGCGTTATCGAAAAGACGGCTATGGTCTTTGGTCAGATGAATGAACCGCCAGGAGCTCGGATGCGGGTTGCTCTTACCGGACTGACTATCGCGGAATATTTCCGTGATGTGGAAGGTCAGGACGTGCTGCTCTTTATTGACAACATCTTCCGCTTTACGCAGGCTGGTTCGGAAGTATCTGCCCTTTTGGGCCGCATGCCGTCAGCCGTTGGTTACCAACCAACACTTGCGACAGAAATGGGACAGTTACAAGAACGGATTACCTCAACCAAGAAAGGTTCCGTTACTTCCATCCAGGCTATTTATGTACCAGCGGATGACTATACTGACCCAGCACCAGCGACAGCTTTTGCTCACTTGGACTCTACAACCAACCTAGAGCGGAAATTGGTTCAGCTTGGGATTTATCCAGCCGTGGATCCATTGGCTTCCAGCTCTCGTGCCCTTTCTCCTGAGATTGTCGGAGAAGAGCACTATGCAGTGGCAGCAGAGGTTAAGCGGGTTCTGCAACGTTATCATGAATTGCAGGATATCATTGCTATCCTTGGTATGGATGAGTTATCAGATGATGAGAAGACTTTGGTTGCACGTGCGCGGCGGATTCAGTTCTTCCTGTCACAGAACTTCAATGTGGCGGAGCAATTTACCGGTCAGCCAGGTTCTTATGTACCAGTAGCTGAAACGGTTCGTGGTTTCAAAGAAATCCTTGAAGGTAAGCACGATAAGCTGCCAGAAGACGCTTTCCGTGGTGTGGGCTCCATCGAGGATGTATTGGCCAAGGCTGAAAAAATGGGATTCTAAGAGGTGAATGATGGCTCAAATGACAGTACAAATCGTGACACCGGATGGTCTTATTTATGATCACCATGCTGCATTTGTTTCCGTAAAGACCATTGATGGTGAGCTGGGGATTTTGCCTCGCCACATCAATACCATCGCTGTTTTAGAAGTAGATCAGGTCAAAGTACGCCGGGTTGACGATGACAAGCATATCGACTGGATTGCGGTTAATGGCGGAATCATTGAAATTGCAGATAATGTCATTACCATTGTGGCAGACTCAGCTGAGCGTGAGCGAGATATCGACATTAGTCGGGCTGAGCGAGCTAAGCTCCGAGCTGAGCAAGAAATCGAAGAAGCACATGATAAGCATTTGATTGACCAAGAACGCCGGGCTAAGATCGCCCTGCAGCGGGCAATCAACCGGATCAATGTCGGAACAAGATTATAAGAAGCTATTTTGTCTAGATTGATGGAAGTCATCTTTCATCTGACGAGATTTGGTTTCTTGAATACAAACTGAATACGAAAAACTGAGGCAGATCTGTCTCAGTTTTCTTTTCCAAAGAAAAAGGGGGGACTATTTAGTTCGTCCCTGACTGGAGTCTTGTGGTATAATAAAAGTTATGGTAGAAGTTGTTTTTAAATTATGCAGTCATTTGCTCTTTTATTTTTCTTTGCCTTTCATCTGCTGTCAACGGTTGTTGAGTGGGAGAGATTTTTTTCAAGGTTAATGCCGATAATGCGATGAAAATTCGCTTTTTGATTCTCTTGTTTAGCATTGCCTTGGGCTATTTAGTCAGCCTTTTTCTTCATTGGTATTTACGATATGAGCCGGGCGATTTTTTTAATGGTACTTTATAAGGTCATATTTTTTTGATTTTTATGGTATGATAGTATGGATGATTTTAAAAATTTAGAGTAAGGAATCGGTATGGAAAAAATTATTATTCAAGGTGGAGATAATCGCTTGGTCGGAAAGGTCAAGATTGAAGGAGCAAAAAATGCGGTGCTGCCTCTCTTGGCAGCGACAGTCTTGGCTAGTGAGGGCCAGTCTGTGCTGAAAAATGTTCCGGTCTTGTCTGATGTCTTTACCATGAACAATGTGGTCCGCGGTTTAAACACTCAGGTGGATTTTAATCAGGAAGAAAATACAGTTGTTGTGGATGCCACCCAGCCCTTGTCTGAGGAGGCGCCTTACAAATACGTCAGTAAAATGCGGGCATCTATCGTTGTTTTGGGGCCAGTCCTAGCTCGTAATGGTCATGCTAAGGTTTCCATGCCAGGCGGCTGTACGATTGGCAGCCGACCTATTGACTTGCACCTGAAGGGCTTAGAAGCCATGGGCGCTCAGATTACCCAAACAGCGGGTTATATCGAAGCAAAGGCAGAGCGGCTCAAGGGAGCTCACATATACATGGACTTTCCTAGTGTGGGAGCAACGCAAAACATCATGATGGCTGCGACGCTGGCTCAAGGCACGACAGTGATTGAAAATGCTGCTCGGGAGCCTGAAATTGTTGACCTAGCCCTATTTTTGAATGAAATGGGAGCCAAAGTCAGAGGGGCAGGTACTGAGACTCTGACGATTGTCGGAGTGGACCAGCTGCGAGGTGCCAAGCATAATGTGGTTCAAGACCGTATCGAAGCAGGAACTTTTATGGTTGCTGCAGCTATGACCAGCGGTGACTTGCTGATTGAGGATGCCATTTGGGAGCACAATCGTCCCCTGCTTTCCAAAATGCAGGAAATGGGAGTGGAAGTGATAGAGGAAGATGAAGGGATTCGGATTCGTTCCGATGTTTCGAAACTTAGACCGGTTGCGGTCAAGACCCTTCCTTATCCAGGCTTCCCAACGGACATGCAGGCTCAGTTTACGGCGCTCATGGTCATGGCCAAGGGCGAGTCTACGATGATTGAGACTGTCTTTGAGAACCGCTTCCAGCATCTGGAGGAAATGCGTCGGATGGGGCTGCACTCTGATATCATGCGTGATACAGCTCGTATCTGGGGCGGTGGCAGTCTTCAGGGAGCTGAAGTCATGTCAACTGACCTTCGGGCTAGTGCGACTTTGATTCTGATGGGCTTGATTGCTGAAGGCGAGACCAAGGTCAGCAAGCTGGTACACTTAGACCGAGGCTACTATAAATTCCATGAGAAATTGGCAGCCTTGGGAGCTAAAGTGAAGCGTGTAAAGGAAGAAGACGATGAGTGAAAATCTTAAATATTTAGGCCGGCAGATTGGTCTTGTTTTACTGGTTCTTTTGGTAGCTGTGATTCTCTTTTTCGTGTCTCTGATGATTGGCTATAACATTATCGGAAACGGTAAGGGCTCAGTTTTTTCACCAGAAACCTGGCAAGAATTAATCGGGAAGTTTACTGGAAACTAGCTCCTAGTCGAACAGACTAGCTGAAATGAATCCAGTTTGCTAAGTTGAAAGAAAAAAGATGAAAAGAAAGACTAGTCAGAAAAGGAATTCTAAGAGCCTGCAAGGCTGGGCTGGGCTGACTCTGGCTTTGATTTTAGCTCTGGCTGGCTATTTCTGGGGACAGGAAGGTCAGCAGCCACTTCAGAGTCCAAATTCAGAAATCAGGGTTGGGCAAGTCCAAGATCAGGGCACCCCTAGCCAGGAATTGGCTGAGAGCGTTCTGACGGATGCTGTCCGAGCTCAGCTCAAAGGCAGCATTGAATGGAATGGAGCTGGTGCCTTTATTGTGAATGGAAATAAGACAGACTTGGATGCGGGGATTTCTAGCAAACCCTACGCTGACAATAAGACCAAGCTTGTACAAGGGCAACCACTTCCGACAGTGGCGAATGCCTTTTTATCCAAGTCTACCCGCCAGTACAAAAAACGGGAAGAAACTGGAAATGCCAACACTTCATGGGTACCGGCAGGCTGGCATCAACTCAAGAACCTCCCTGGTGAGTACAATCATGCTGTGGACAGAGGACATCTCTTGGCCTATTCGCTGATTGGTGGTTTGAAGGGCTTTGATGCTTCTACTAGCAATCCTGCCAATATTGCTGTGCAGACAGCTTGGTCCAACCAAGCCAATGAAGCGGATTCGACAGGGCAGAATTACTATGAGACAAGATCCGTAAGGCCCTTGATAAGAACAAGCGAGTGCGCTACCGGGTAACCTTGATTTATGCCACGGAGACTGATTTAGTACCGGTTGGGTCACATTTAGAGGCCAAATCTAGCGATGGTAGTTTGGAATTTAATGTCTTTATTCCGAATGTGCAAAAAGGGATTCGCCTGGACTATAATAGTGGCAGGGTCAGTCAGGAGACGGGTTCTTAATTTTATACTCAAAAATGGATTTGCAAAGAGTATTCAACAGTATGAAAAGAAATGGTTGCAGATTTGTAGTCATTTTCTTTTATACTAATAGATAAGAAGAAGGCGAATTTTTCAGCCTTCTTTAAGAAAGCGGTGATAAAATCAACGTTCTCTTACAATCTAGTAAAGGAGGTTGCGATGGGACTTATTTTTAAAAGCATCCGATTCCTCATGCGTCTGATTGGGCGCGTGGTTTGGGGACTTGCCTGGTCCTTTGTCCTGAGCTTTATGGTTATTGTCGGAATTTTCTATTTTACCACTTCGACAAAATCGGGTACAGAGGGACTGACGCAGGCTGTTCAGACAGTTGTTGGCAGAGTAGATCAATTTTTAAATCACCAAGGTATTTCCACAGGGCTTCACAGCAGTGAGGAGACGCAGACGGATCAGCTGACAGATGAGCATGCAACAACAGGGGCTCGTTGGGATCAGCCAAGCGCCACGATTTATATCGATACAAATAATGAAACCTTCCGTTCAGCCTATAAGGAGGCTATTGATTCTTGGAATCAAACAGGTGCCTTCACCTTTCAAATCATCAATGACAAAGACAAGGCGGACATTGTCGCGACGGAGATGAACGATGGCAACATCAGTGCAGCTGGTGAAGCTGAGTCGCAGACCAACCTCCTAACCAAGCGGTTTACCCATGTCACGGTTCGCCTTAACAGTTACTACCTGCTGGACAGTCGCTATGCTTATTCTCATGAGCGGATTGTCAATACAGCAGCGCACGAATTGGGCCATGCTATCGGATTAGACCATAATGAGGAGGAATCAGTGATGCAGTCAGCAGGCTCATTTTACAGTATCCAGCCGACAGATATCCAGGCTGTAAAAGACTTGTATCAATCGTAAGCCTATGTTAAAATCTGTTTTACTTGATTCGACACTTTCCAGAGCAAGTTTTTCTCTTTGTTTTTAACTCAGGAATCTTTGTCTGGCTATGGAAAAGTGGCAATGAGATTGCCAACCAGCTAGGAGTGACAGCGGCTTGGGAAAATCATGTTCCGGCGCCCATTCAGGTCTTCTTCGGTCAGAATGTTGAGGCAGTTCAGGGCTTTTTTCACAATTCCGCCTTTATGTGGCTAGTCGGATCCATGATTATCCTTCTGGCTATTCGTATAATCAAGGGAATGATTAAATTTGTTGTCTTTGTAGTTCTGATTCTGCTGGGAATTTATCTGATTTTGCAGAATCAATCTATTCTCAATAGTTTTATGTAAGGCAGTCAGCTATGGCTGTCTTTTTTCTTTTGGGGGAGCTGAGTTCGCTTTCTCTTGAATTCTGATAGCTGTGCTTCTGGAAATTTGCTATAATGGTCTTATGATTATTTTACAAGCAAGCAAGATTGAGCGCTCTTTTGCAGGGGAGCTTCTTTTTGACAATATTAACCTGCAGGTGGATGAGGGTGACCGGATTGCCCTCGTCGGTAAAAATGGAGCTGGGAAGTCAACCCTTCTCAAGATTTTGGTGGGCGAGGAAGAGCCTACTTCTGGTCAGATCAATAAAAAACGAGACCTGTCTCTGTCCTATCTGGCTCAGGACAGCCGCTTTGAGTCGAAGAATACTATCTACGACGAGATGCTGCTGGTCTTTGATAGCCTGCGTCAGCAAGAGAAGCGCTTGCGGCAGATGGAGTTGCAAATGGGAGAATTGTCAGGGGAAGACCTGACTGCTCTCATGACCCAGTATGACCAGCTGTCAGAGGATTTTCGCCAGAAAGGTGGTTTTACCTACGAGGCTGATATTCGAGCGATTTTGAATGGCTTCAAGTTTGACCAGTCCATGTGGCAGATGAAGATTTCTGAGTTGTCGGGCGGGCAGAATACCCGTCTGGCGCTGGCTAAGATGCTTTTGGAAAAGCCAGAGCTGCTGGTCTTGGACGAGCCGACCAACCACTTGGATATTGAGACCATTGCCTGGCTGGAGGCTTACTTGATTAACTACAGCGGTGCCTTGATCATCGTCAGCCACGACCGCTATTTCCTAGACAAGGTTGCGACCATCACGCTGGACTTGACCAAGCATTCCTTGGATCGCTATGTGGGCAATTACTCTAGCTTTGTGGTCCAAAAGGAGCAGAAGCTGGCTACTGAAGCCAAGAACTATGAAAAGCAGCAGAAAGAAATCGCTGCGTTGGAGGACTTTGTCAATCGCAATCTAGTTCGGGCTTCCACTACCAAGCGGGCTCAGTCCCGTCGTAAGCAGCTGGAAAAGATGGAGCGTTTGGACAGGCCGGAGACCGGCAGTCGATCGGCTAATATGACCTTCAAATCTGATAAAGTTTCGGGCAATGTTGTGCTGACCTTGGAAGATGCAGCTATTGGCTACGGTGAGGAAGTCCTGTCGGAGCCGATTAACCTTGACATTCGCAAGTTTAATGCGGTAGCTATTGTCGGGCCAAATGGGATTGGAAAGACGACCTTGATTAAATCACTAATCGGGCAAGTACCCTTCATCAGAGGCAAGGAACAGCTGGGGGCTAATGTGGAAGTGGGCTACTATGACCAGACCCAGAGTAAACTGACTGCCAGCAATACGGTACTTGATGAGCTATGGAATGACTTCAAGCTGACGCCAGAGGTCGAAATTCGCAATCGCTTAGGTGCTTTCCTCTTCTCGGGAGACGATGTCAAGAAGTCTGTTGGCATGCTATCAGGTGGAGAGCGGGCGCGTCTGCTTCTAGCAAAGCTGTCTATGGAAAACAACAACTTCCTCATCCTAGACGAGCCGACCAACCATCTGGACATTGACAGCAAGGAAGTGCTAGAAAATGCCCTGATTGACTTTGACGGCACCCTGCTCTTTGTCAGCCACGACCGTTACTTTATCAATCGCGTGGCCACACAGATTGTTGAGCTCTCTGAGACAGGCTCCACCCTTTATCTGGGTGATTATGACTACTATCTGGAGAAAAAGGCAGAGCAGGAAGCCTTGCGTGAGGAGACGGAGCAGTCCAGTCCTGACAAGCCAGCACCTGCCAATGACTATCAGCTTCAAAAGGAAAACCAGAAAGAACAGCGCCGGCTGGCCCGCCGCCTAGAACAACTGGAAACACAAATCGAGGACTTGGACAGCCAGATCAGTCAGCTTCAGGAAGCCATGGAGGCCACTAATGACGCCGCCGAACTCATGGAGAGCCAGCAGCAAATCGACCAGCTGACCGCCGCCCAAGAAGAAGCCATGTTAGAATGGGAAGAACTGGCGGAGAAGGTGTGAGAAGGAAAAAGAACCTGTGTAAGAATGCCTAGTTTCTGTGAGAAATGAGCTTCCCAGAGCTCAAAATACTTAATTTCACATGTGAAATCAGTCCCAAAAGAACAAAAAGCGAATTTTTACAGGTGGAATTTCTGATTTTGTGGCAAAAAGGAAGATTCTTCATGAAAGATTTTTTCCCCTGAGAACAAGAGACGAATTTTTACATATGTTCTGAGATTTTTTCGAGGAAAATAAACTATTCTTCAAGCAATCTAAGTTCTTTTAAAGACAAGTCAGTCCGTCAGATTTTCTGAAAAGCTATTTTGGAGCGAAATGACTCTGTCAGATTTTCTGACGATTGCTCTGAGAGCAAATCCCGAACTTTCTATTTTCTGACGAGCTCTTTTAGCAGAATTTGCCTTTTCCGATTTTCAGCCGATAAGATTTTGACGAAAAGAGCTTCGTCTGAAAATAAAATCCGAACAAGGGGCGGTGAAGGTAGTTTTGAAAGAGCGACAAGGGGAGCGAAACAGCAATTAAAGGAATTTAAGTGATAAACAAATGGAAGATTTAGGCAAAGTTTTTCGTGATTTTCGTTTAAATGGACATTATTCTTTGAAGGAAGCGGCGGGTCAGGTTTGCTCGACTTCTCAGCTGTCTCGTTTTGAGCTGGGTGAGTCGGACATGACCCTCTCAAAATTTTTAGATCTCTTGGACAATATTCATGTGACCCTTGAAAATTTTATGGACAAGGCACGGAATTTCCAGCAGCATGAGCATGTGGCCATGATGGGTAAGATTATCCCTCTTTACTACTCAAATGACATCAAGGGATTTCAGGACTTGCAAGCGGAGCAGTTGGAAAAGGCCAAGGCCAGTAGCGCTCCTCTTTACTATGAGCTGAATTGGATTTTGATGCAGGGCTTGATTTGTCAGCGAGACAGCCAGTTTTGTATGAGGCAAGAGGATTTAGATAAGGTGGCTGATTATCTTTTCCAAGTGGAAGACTGGACTATGTATGAGCTGATTCTCTTTGGCAATCTCTATAGTTTTTATGATGTGGACTACGTCTACCGTCTGGGCAAGGAAGTCATGGAGCGGGAGGACTACTACAAAGAAATCGGTCGCCATAAGAGACTAGTCTTGATTCTAGCTCTCAATTGCTACCAGCATTGTTTGGAAAGTCGTTCTTTTGATAAGGCTAGTTATTTTGAGGCTTACGTAGAGAAAATCATTGGCAAGGGCATCAAACTCTATGAACGCAATGTGTTCCTCTATCTCAAAGGATTTGCGGCTTATCAGAAGGGACAGAAGAAGCAGGGAATCAAGCAAATGCAGGAAGCCATGCACATCTTTGAAGTGCTGAGTTTACCTGAGCAAGTCGCCTATTATCAAGAGCATTTCGATAAGTTTGTAAAAGTATAATTTCCCAAATATGGGAAAAATAAAGAATCTCCCTCCATTCCTGATACAATAGTTTCAGAAATGGAAGGAGGTATTTTTATGAATCGACAGGCAGCACAGCTGATTACACGGGCTGCTATTAATAAAATCGGCAACATGCTTTATGACTATGGAAACAGCATCTGGCTTGCTTCTTTAGGAGCTCTGGGACAGACGGTCTTGGGCATTTATCAGATATCAGAGCTAATCACTTCTATCTTATTCAATCCTTTGGGGGGAGCTATTACGGACCGCTTTTCCAGACGTAAGGTGCTGATGGTAACGGACTTGATTTGTGCTGGCCTTTGTCTGCTGATTTCTTTTATCTCTGATGACCAGCTCATGATTGGGGCGCTGATTTTTGCTAATGTGGTTCAGGCTATAGCCTTTGCTTTTTCTCGGCCAGCTAATAAGTCTTATATTACCGAAATTGTGGACAAGGAAGACATCGTGGCCTACAATTCTCATCTGGAATTGGCCTTGCAGGTTATCAGTGTCTCAGCTCCAGTTTTGTCTTTTATCGTGATGCAGTATGCAAATCTGCGCATCACTCTTCAACTGGATGCCCTTAGCTTCTTTCTGGCTTTTGCCTTGGTTTACTTTCTGCCTAATCATGAGCCAAGCAAGCAGAAGTCTCCTATTAATCTTGGCAATATCCTAAGTGATATTAAGGAAGGTTTAGTTTATATCCGTCAGCAAAAAGAAATCTTCTTTCTACTTTTGGTAGCTTCCGCCGTCAACTTTTTCTTTGCGGCCTTTAATTACCTACTGCCTTTTACCAATCAGCTCTACGGCAAGACCGGCTCTTATGCAACTATTTTGAGTTTGGGAGCTGTAGGCTCAATCGTTGGAGCTATTCTAGCTAGCAAGGTTAAGGCTAGTATGGGAAATCTTCTTCTAGCTCTGCTATTGACTGGTGTAGGAGTTGCGGTCATGGGTGTCTCTGCCTTGCTACCGGTTCATCCATATTTTTCTTATTCTGGTAATCTTATCTGCGAGCTCTTTATGACTGTTTTCAACATTCATTTCTTCAGCCAGGTTCAGACCAAGGTAGACAAGCAGTATCTAGGCCGCGTTTTCTCAACGATCTACACACTGGCAATTTTTTTCATGCCTCCTGCGACTTTTCTGATGACTCTTCTGCCGAGTGTCCATACCTTTTCCTTTCTTCTGATTGGTTTCGGAGTGATGGGATTGGCTTTGATTTCCTACCTTTATCAAAAGAGAATACAAAAAGACTAGGCTGGAATAATTTCCAACCTAGTTTTCTGTATGGGAATTTTTAAGTGCTTCTTTGGTTTTTTTAAGTTCTTTTTTCAGCGAGAAATTTTTTAACATGCTGATGAGAAAGGTCGTGACAGAGCCTAGGAGCACTGAGACCAAATCAATATGATTAAGGGAAGTTTGAAGCTGAACAAGATAAAGCTAACATTGACGCTCTGCATATTGGCTAAGGAAATACCAGCAACCAATAGAATGGTAATTAAAAGCAGAATATAATGCAATTTTTCTTTCATGGTGATTCTCCTGTTTATCTATTCAAACTCGGCCTTGCTCTTGATATCTCCATATTCTTCTGGGATTTCTTGGGCTAGGATATCTTCATAAGCTGCTAGTTTAATATCTGATCCATACTTATTTTTCAGAGCGGTGGTCACCAGACGGTAGGCCAAGTTCGCATTGCGGGACAAGATAGGGCCATGGAAGTAGGAGCCAAAGACATTTTTATAATGAACACCCTCGCAACCATCCTCTTGGTTGTTGCCATTTCCATAGACGACTTTGCCCAGAGGTTTTTCATCGTCCGAGAGGAAAGTCCGTCCTTGGTGATTTTCAAAGCCGTAGTAGGTCTCATTGAATTCTTCGTTATGAATCTTGATGTCACCGATATAGCGGTTTTTGGTTTGGTTGAGGGTATAGTGACCCATGATGCCCAGGCCTTCGATTCGTCGACCAGAAGCTTCGATATAGTATTGGCCTAAGAGTTGGAACCCACCGCAGATAGCTAGCACTACGCCGTTTTCATTGATAAAGCTTTCCAAAGCTTCTTTTTTAGCTTGCAGGTCACGAGCCACGATCGTTTGCTCATAGTCTTGACCTCCGCCAAAGAAGACGATGTCGTAGCTGTCCTTGTCAAAGTCATCTTCTAGAGAGACGATATCGACTTCAACCCTAGCACCTAGCTTTTCAGCCACATACTTGAGCATGAGGACATTGCCGTTGTCGCCGTAGGTATTCATGAGATTGCCATAGAGATGAGCAATCTTTATATCATAGCAATAGTCCTGATTTTCAGGAGAAGTGAGGGAACTGTATACCATTAGTTCATCTCCTTTCTGACCACTTGTCGTTCTGCCAGTAATTCGCGAAATTCCAGCATAGCGGTATAAGTTGCTAAGATATAGGCATGCTTGGTTTCTTGCTGCTCAATGGTCTTAAAGACTGCTTCCAAATCTTTGACTTCAGTAATCTGATCTGCTGGATAGCCCGTTACCCGCAGTCGACGAGCAATCTCAGAGTGGCGCACACCGCCTGCAATGACATGAGGAATCTCCATCTCTAGAATTTTCTCAAAATCAGCATCCCAGATCCAGCTGGTATCAATGCCGTCTGCATAGTTGGCATTGAGCAGAACGGATAGGCTAAAGTCAAAAGGCGCAAGCCCAATCATATCCAGTGCTTGGGTGGCTCCCGACCGGATTTTTAATCAAGACTAAGGTACATTCCTTATCGCCAATTTTGAAGGTTTCCTGACGGCCAAAGACAGCCCGGCTCTTGTCAAAGCCAGCCTTGATAGTAGCTGGCTCGACACCAAAGAACTGAGCTACTGATACCGCTGCTAGAGCGTTATAGATATTGTAGAGACCGCCGATATTTATTTGATAGTCTTGACCATCAATGGTAAAGGCCGAGCGGTTATGCTCAAGTGTTTTGAGAGCGGTCAGGCTGTAGTCAAGCTTAGGACGCTTGAAGCCGCAGTCCTCACAGATATAAGCCCCCAGATTAGCATAAGTGTTGAGCTCGTACTTGAGGATATGCTCGCACTTGGGACAGAGGATGCCCTCTGTATTGTAGTGAGCCAGCTGAGCCTGATCTTTCTCGGTATCAAATCCATAGTAGCGGACAGGATTCTTCAGACTGACTGAGTTAAAGAGGGGGGCTGTCACCATTCATCAGTACAGTCGCTTCAGGCACTTTAGCTGCAGCATCCAGAATCATCTGGTAGGTCGTATAAATCTCACCATAGCGGTCCATCTGGTCGCGGAAAATATTGGTAAAGACGAAGAGGCTAGGCTTGATATAATCACAAATCCGAGATAGGCTGGCTTCATCTATTTCCAGCACAGCGATATTCTTGCCAGATTTGCCTTTCTTAGCGGTCAGGAAGGTTGTCGTAATCCCCGTAATCATGTTGGCACCGCTAGGATTGGTCACCACTTCTCCAAAGGCTTCCTTGAGAATACCCACTGTCAGAGCTGTAGTCAGAGTTTTACCATTGGTTCCGGTAATAACCACGACCTCATAGTTCTTTGCTAGGTTTTGCAAAATATTTTTATCAAATGTCAGGGCAACTTTCCCCGGCAGAGTCGAACCGCGTCCCATTTTGCTGAGAACAAAGTGGGAAGACTTGCCTGCCAAGAGGCCCAAGGCTGTATTTATCTTCATAAGAAATATTTTATCATAAAAAAGTAAAGAAGGTTACAGAAAAATATTGACAAACGTGATATAATGGGTTGGTAAGTCTTTAAGCATTAAGACCCACTGTAAAATAAAAAGAGAGAAGTTAATTGAGTAAACTCTAATTACAAGATAAAATCAGGCTGTTACTAGATTTAATAAGTTCGATTTGTTGCTACAGCTGTTTGGTTTTGCTTGTAGAGGAGTAGGAAGTCTAAGTATGAATTTTCAACAACTAACCAATCTCCAATATTGGGCCAGTTTGTTTTCTGACCCTTGGAGGATTGTAATTAATATTATTGACGTCGCTATCGTCGCATGGATTCTATATTATCTAATCAAGGCCATTGCTGGTACGAAGATTATGATTCTGGTCCGCGGGGTGCTCTTCTTTATCTTGGCACAGTTTTTTGCCAATATCATCGGCTTGACGACCATTTCTTGGTTGATTAATCAGGTCATCACTTACGGGGTCATTGCGGCCGTGGTGATTTTCTCGCCTGAGATTCGGGCAGGATTGGAAAAGCTTGGCCGAGCAACGGATATCTTTTCTGCGACGCCCATCAGTAACGAAGAAAAAATGGTTCAGGCCTTTGTCAAGTCTGTTGCCTATATGAGTCCGCGGAAAATCGGGGCTTTGGTGGCCATTCAGGGAACCCGCACCTTGCAGGAGTACATTGCAACAGGGATTCCTTTGAATGCTGATGTATCCGGAGAGCTGCTAATCAACATTTTTATCCCCAATACGCCGTTGCACGATGGAGCTGTCATTATAAAAAACAATAAGATTGCGGCTTCCTGTGCCTACCTGCCTCTGACAGAAAGCAGTGGTATCTCTAAGGAGTTTGGAACCCGGCACCGCGCAGCTATTGGCCTGTCTGAAGTATCCGATGCTTTTACTTTTGTTGTTTCAGAAGAAACAGGCGGTATTTCCACCACACACAATGGGATTTTCAAGCATGATTTGACTTTGGATGAGTTTGAGACAGAGCTGAGAAAGGTCTTCTTATCAGAGCAGGACAAGCCAGCAGGTTTGAAAAAACGCTTCATAGGAGGATGGAAGAAATGAAAAAACGTAAAAAAATTCTTTATATCATCTCTTCGTTTTTCTTTGCCCTAGTGCTTTTTGTCTATGCAACCTCTAGCAGTTATCAAAACAATACAGGAGTTCGACAGGTCACATCTGAAACTTATACCAATACGGTTTCCAATGTGCCGATTGACATCAAATATGACAGCGAGAATTACTTTATCAGCGGCTTCACTTCTGAAGTTTCCGTCGCTCTGACAGGCTCCAACCGTGTCAATCTAGCCAGTGAAATGCAGGAAAGTACTCGGAAGTTTCGAGTCGTAGCTGATCTTTCTAAGGCTACAGAAGGCACAGTAGAGATTCCGCTAAAGGTGGAAAACCTGCCGAGCGGTCTGACTGCTACAGTCACTCCGCAGAAGATTTCTGTTAAGATTGGTAAAAAGGCCAGCAAGAAGGTTGAGGTCCGCTACCTCATCACAGACAGCCAGGTGGCTGAGAATGTGACGATCAGTGGTGTGACCTTGGAAAACAAGGAAGCTACTGTAACCAGTGACGAGGAGACCCTGTCTAAGATTGAGTATGTCGTAGCTATTCTCCCGACCAATGTCATTATCACCGGCAACTATAGCGGGACAGCGCCGCTGCAGGCTGTTGATGGACAGGGGAATGTCATGCCAAGCGTGGTGACACCATTTGAAACGACTATGCGTGTCAACACTAAAACAGCAGAAAACTCTGGCTCGTCCTCCTCTAACAGCAGCTCAAATACGAGCTCATCAAATAAAAACTAAATAAAATTTTGAAAATAAACTTGGATTAAAGCGGTCTGCCTTGCTTGCAGCCTAAATCTTTACATCCAAGTCTTATGAAAGGAAACTATTTATAATGGGTAAATACTTTGGAACCGATGGTGTTCGCGGAGAAGCAAATGTAGAATTAACGCCGGAATTGGCCTTTAAACTTGGCCGCTTTGGTGGTTACGTTCTGAGTCAGCACGAAAGTGAAGTTCCTCGGGTCTTTGTTGGCCGGGATACTCGAATTTCAGGAGAAATGCTGGAAAGCGCCTTGGTTGCAGGACTTTTGTCCGTTGGGATTCATGTCTATAAATTGGGTGTCATTGCAACGCCTGGTGTAGCTTATCTGGTCAAGTCAGAGAAAGCCAGCGCCGGAGTCATGATTTCTGCCAGCCACAATCCAGCTTTGGATAATGGTATCAAATTCTTTGGTGGTGACGGCTATAAGCTGGATGATGAGCGTGAGTTGGAAATCGAAGCTTTGCTGGACGCAGCGGAAGACGCCTTGCCACGTCCAAGCGCCAAAGGTTTAGGTGACTTGGTGGACTATCCAGAAGGGCTGCGCAAGTACCAACAATACTTGGTTTCAACTGGCTTAGAACTAGAAGGAATGCATGTGGCCTTAGATACGGCCAACGGTGCGGCTTCAACCAGCGCCCGTCAGATTTTTGCAGACCTCGGCGCACAGTTGACCATTATCGGAGAAAATCCAGACGGCCTCAATATCAATCTGAATGTCGGGTCTACGCATCCTGAAGCTTTGCAGGAGGTTGTCCGTGAGTCTGGTGCAGCGATTGGTCTGGCCTTTGATGGAGATAGCGACCGCCTCATTGCTGTGGATGAAAATGGGGAACTGGTAGATGGTGACAAGATTATGTACATCATCGGTAAGTACCTGTCTGAGAAAGGTGAGCTGGCGCAGAATACCATTGTTACGACCGTCATGTCCAACCTTGGCTTCCATAAGGCTTTGGATCGTGAAGGTATCCAAAAGGCTGTGACAGCAGTTGGTGACCGCTATGTAGTAGAGGAAATGCGCAAGAATGGTTATAATCTAGGTGGCGAGCAGTCTGGACATGTTATCATCATGGACTACAATACGACAGGTGACGGCCAGCTTTCAGCTGTGCAATTGACCAAGGTCATGCAGGAAACAGGTAAGAAACTTTCTGAATTAGCTGCTGAAGTAACCATCTATCCACAGAAACTGGTTAATATCCGTGTGGAAACAGCATGAAGGATAAGGCGATGGAAGTCCCTGCTATCAAGACAGTGATTGAAAGAATGGAAGCTGAAATGGCTGGCAATGGCCGGATTTTGGTTCGTCCAAGCGGAACAGAGCCTCTGCTGAGGGTCATGGCTGAAGCACCGACTGACGAAGAAGTAAATTATTATGTAGATACCATTGCCAATGTTGTTCGAGATGAAATTGGGATAGACTAATAAATGTAAAGAAACTGAGACATAATGTCTTGGTTTTTTTATATTCGTATGAATTTTTAAACACTTTGAATAAAAATGTTGATAAATTGCAATACTCTTGGTATAATAAGCTACGAAAGGAGTATAAGATGAAAAATAAGAAAACACTTATTCTTAAAATTTTAATCTTGTTAACGGCCATTGTTACAGGTCTTGGTTTGGCTGCTAGGACACAGGCTGCTGAGGTAACAGATTATACCCAGCAAACAAGCATTACCAAAGATGGTGTGCCATTAACAAGTGACTCAACAGTTATGACCAATGAAACTCTGTCTGTAACAACTAGTTTCACATTCCCGTCATCTCAAACTATCGCTGAAGGCGACACCCTTACTTTCTCACTGCCGCAGGAATTAACCCTAATTACTCCCTTAAACTTCCAAGTATCTGATGTTGTCAATCACAAGGGAGAAGTAGTCGGAAAGCTCAAGCGAATCCAGCAAGTCAGACGGTTACGGTAACGTTTAGTAATTACTTTACTAACTACACCGAACAAAAAGAAATGTCCCTGACTTTTAATGTACGGGTTAATAACGATAAGGTGCAAAATTCAGGGCCGGTTTCCTTCAAATTTGGCCAGACAGATTTTTCTTTCCAATACGAAAAGGTAGAAGGAACTGCTGGTGAGTATGAAATGAAATATGGTTACCAAGACAGTAGCGATCCAAAAATTGTCAAGTGGCGCATTATCCTGAATGCAAGACAGGACATGCTTCGTAACATGGTGATTTCAGACAACTTTGGCGATGGTCTGACATTGGTACCAGGTACACTGCGAGCAGTTCGTTATGCTCCTGTAGAAGGTGGTATCCGCAATGAAGCGCACTTGCTGACTCTGCCTGTTTTGGATAACTTCACTAACAAGGCGGTTCTTACGCAAAATGCTAATGGTGATGCCAATGGCTTTACCATCAACTTTGGTGATAACTACAACTGGCCAATGTACATCGAGTACTCTACTCGCGTACCAGATGGTGTTCAAGTAGGTGATGTGGTTAACAACACCTTGTCTTGGACAGCTAAAGGCTTCCCAGAGCGTACTATTACTAAGTCAGTCCGCTTAGAAGATGGTTCTGGTAAAGGAAGCGCTCTGCTAGCAAAAGACGTAATGATTAAGGCTCAGAAGAAGCTTGTTAATAAAGAGTTAGAAAAAGGTCAGTTTACTTTTGGTCTCTTTGACGAAAGTGGTAACTTGCTTCAAACAGTTACCAATGAAGCAGACGGCTCTATTAACTTCAAGGCCTTGAACTACAGTGCTGCTGGTACTTACCGCTACAGCATTAAGGAAATCCCAGGAAACGATCCTAACTACGTCTATGATGACAAGGAAGCACAGCTGACAGTTACTGTAACAGATGTTAATGGTGAGCTTTTGGGCTCTGTCAAGTATGACTTGGATCCAGTCTTTACAAATACTTATAGAGGTAATGATCCAGGCAAGTCAGTTCAGCCGCCAACTCCTGGCAATAACAACAATCCAAACAACAACCCAAATAATAATCCAAACAATAATCCAAATAACACTCCAGGCAATGGTAACAATACCCCTGGTAACAGTTCCGACAATCCAAAGGGTGGAACAGACAATCCAGGGAATGGAAATAACAATTCAAACAATGGTACCAATGATCCGGGTGCTGCAGGAGGCAACAAAAAAGTTCTGCCTAAGACTGGTCAAGAAACTACACTTTGGCTGTCAGTTGCAGGTTTGGCAATCTTAGTTGGCTTTGGAAGTTATGTCTTTCTTCAAAAAAAGACTAGATAAAATTCAAAGGTTTTAAGAGTTTTCTCTTAAAGCCTTTTTGCATGGTTTTCCATTTGAAAAAACGGAGCAATCGTGTTAGAATAGACCTAGTAATTTTTAAAGGATAGAGGTGTTATCGTGGCTTTTGGAGATAACGGACAACGCAAAAAAACAGGATTTGAAAAATTGACGATGCTGGTCGTGATTATCATGCTTATCGTGACAGTCGGAGCGATTTTTGCTTCTGCTCTCAGCGCAATCTTTTAATCCAAACGCTTCAGGGCGTTTTTTTAGACTAGAAAAAGAGAATAGAAAAAATGAGTATGTTTTTAGATACGGCCAAGATTCAAGTTAAGGCTGGCAATGGTGGTGATGGCATGGTGGCCTTTCGCCGTGAAAAATATGTTCCTAACGGCGGCCCTTGGGGTGGCGATGGTGGCCGTGGCGGCAATGTTGTTTTTGTTGTAGACGAGGGCCTGCGTACCCTGATGGACTTTCGTTACAATCGCCACTTCAAGGCTCAGTCTGGTGAAAAGGGCATGACCAAAGGGATGCATGGCCGAGGGGCAGAGGACTTGATTGTTCGTGTGCCTCAGGGGACGACAGTTCGTGATGCGGAGACGGGCAAGGTGCTGACGGACTTGGTAGAAAATGGTCAAGAATTTATCGTAGCGCGTGGTGGCCGAGGCGGTCGTGGAAATATTCGCTTTGCAACGCCTAAAAATCCTGCTCCAGAGATTTCTGAGAACGGAGAACCGGGTCAAGAGCGAGAGCTTCTGCTGGAGCTCAAGGTCCTAGCAGACGTTGGTCTGGTCGGATTCCCATCTGTCGGGAAATCCACTTTGCTTAGTGTTATTACAGCAGCCAAGCCTAAGATTGGTGCCTATCATTTCACGACAATCGTGCCCAATCTAGGCATGGTTCGCACTCATTCTGGAGAGTCCTTTGCGGTGGCAGATCTGCCGGGTTTGATTGAGGGGGCTAGCCAAGGAGTGGGACTGGGAACCCAGTTTCTCCGTCATATTGAGCGGACACGGGTCATCCTGCATGTCATCGATATGTCAGCTAGTGAGGGACGTGACCCTTATGAGGACTATCTGGCTATCAATAAAGAGTTGGAATCCTACAATCTTCGTCTCATGGAGCGCCCGCAGATTATTGTTGCCAACAAGATGGATATGCCAGATAGCGCTGAAAATCTTAAGATATTCAAAGAGAAGTTAGCAGCTAATTATGATGAGTTTGCGGAACTACCGCAAATCTTCCCGATTTCCCAGTCTGACTAAGCAAGGACTTGCGACTCTCTTGGATGCGACTGCAGAGTTACTGGATAAGACACCAGAGTTCTTGCTTTATGATGAGTCTGAAATGGAAGAAGAAGCTTACTATGGCTTTGACGAAGAAGCACCAGCCTTTGAAATTTCTCGTGATGATGATGCGACTTGGGTGCTGTCGGGTGATAAGCTTGAGAAACTCTTTAATATGACCAACTTCGATCGAGACGAAGCAGTCATGAAATTTGCCCGTCAGCTGCGTGGTATGGGAGTTGATGAAGCCCTTCGGGCTCGCGGAGCCAAGGATGGCGATCTGGTTCGCATCGGCAAGTTTGAGTTTGAATTCGTTGACTAAGGAGGCTTGCAATGGGTGATAAACCAATATCCTTTCGCGATGAAAATGGAAACTTTGTCTCTGCAGCCGACGTCTGGAATGCAGAAAAGCTAGAAGAGCTCTTTAATAAACTCAACCCTAAGCGCAAGCTGCGTCTGGAAAGAGAAGCATTAGCGAAAGCAGAAGAGGAATAAGACTTCTGATTTTGAAACTATAAACGCTGGGAAAAATTTCTCAGCGTTTTTAAATCTTAAAAAATGGGTTCTGATAGGTAAGTCGATTTCCTTTTAGCTTCTAAGGACCTCATCAATGAAAAAATGGAAAAAGTCAAGGCTTATCAATCTGTCGTGGCCATTGATTGCTATTTTATGGTATAATGAAAAAAATAAGTAGGAGAAGTGATAATTATGGCAAAAACGATTCATACAGATAAAGCACCAGCAGCGATTGGACCTTATGTTCAAGGAAAAATTGTCGGCAATCTTTTGTTCGCGAGCGGGCAAATTCCCCTGTCTCCTGAAACTGGAGAAATCATTGGGACGACTATTGAAGAGCAGACCCAGCAGGTGCTGAAAAATGTTTCAGCCATTTTGGAAGCCGCTGGAACAGATTTTGACCATGTAGTCAAGGCTACTTGCTTCTTGAGTGATATCAATGATTTTGTGGCCTTTAATGAAGTTTACAAAACGGCCTTTACAGAAGCATTTCCAGCTCGTTCAGCAGTCGAAGTGGCTCGCCTGCCTAAGGATGTGAAGATTGAGATCGAGGTTATTGCCGAGATTCTCTAAAAAAGAGCGGGGGAAAACCACTCTTTGACAGATTCTATCTGATGAAAGGATTATTATGTCTGAGAAGAAAATTCAGCTTGTCATTGTGACTGGAATGAGCGGGGCGGGGAAAACCGTAGCCATCCAGTCCTTTGAAGACTTAGGTTATTTTACCATTGATAACATGCCGCCAACTCTGGTGCCGAAGTTCTTGCAGCTGGTCGAAGGGACTACTGACAATGATAAATTGGCTCTGGTTGTCGATATGCGCAGCCGTTCCTTCTTTTTGCAAATTCAGAATGTTTTGGATGAATTAGAGCAGAATGAGAACATTGATTTCAAGATTCTTTTCCTAGATGCGGCGGATAAGGAGTTAGTGGCTCGTTACAAGGAAACGCGTCGCAGCCATCCGCTGGCAGCTGATGGGCGAATTTTAGATGGGATTAAGCTGGAGCGCGAACTCTTAGCCCCACTGAAGAATCTCAGCCAAAATGTTGTGGACACAACAGATTTGACACCAAGGGAGCTCAGAAAGACCATCTCTGAGCAATTTTCAAATCAGGCTGACATGCATAGTTTCCGCATTGAGGTCATGAGTTTTGGTTTCAAATACGGTCTGCCCTTGGATGCAGACTTGGTCTTTGATGTGCGCTTTCTGCCCAATCCCTACTATAAGCCTGAGCTGCGCAATCAGACAGGCTTGGACAAGGATGTCTTTGACTATGTCATGAACCACGCCGAGTCAGAAGAATTTTACAAGAACCTGCTAGGCTTGATCGAGCCCATTTTGCCGGGCTATCAGAAGGAAGGCAAGTCTATCCTGACTATTGCTGTGGGCTGTACGGGTGGTCAGCACCGCAGTGTAGCCTTTGCTCAGCGTTTAGCAGATGATTTGGCTAAAAATTGGCCGGTCAATGCCAGTCACCGCGACAAAAACCGTCGAAAAGAAACGGTGAACCGCTCATGAGAAAGCCACGAATTACAGTCATCGGCGGCGGAACAGGAATTTCAGTTATTTTAGACAGCCTGCGTAAAAAGGACGTAGAAATTACAGCCATTGTCACAGTAGCAGATGATGGCGGCAGTTCTGGTGAGCTGCGAAAAAACATCCAGCAGCTAACTCCGCCAGGTGACCTGCGAAATGTCCTGGTAGCTATGTCCGACATGCCAAAGTTTTATGAGAAGGTCTTCCAGTATCGCTTTGCGGAAGGAGATGGCGTTCTAGCGGGGCATCCCTTGGGCAATCTGATTATTGCCGGTATTTCCGAAATGCAGGGCTCAACCTATAATGCCATGCAGCTTTTGACCAAGTTTTTCCATACGACAGGAAAAATTTACCCTTCTAGCGACAATCCACTAACTCTGCATGCTGTGTTTGCAGATGGGACGGAAGTTGTAGGTGAGAGCAATCTGACCAGCAAGAGCGGGATGATTGAGCGGGTCTATGTTACCAATACCTATGATGACAAGAAGCCTGCTGCCAGTAAAAAGGTAGTCGAGAGCATCTTAGAAAGCGATATGGTGGTTCTGGGACCAGGTTCACTATTTACCTCTATCTTGCCTAATCTCGTTATTGAGGAAATTGGCCAAGCTCTTCTAGACACCAAGGCAGAAGTGGCCTATGTCTGCAATATCATGACCCAACGCGGCGAAACAGAGCATTTTTCAGACAGCGACCACGTCCAAGTTCTGCACCGTCATTTAGGCAGGAATTTTGTAGATACAGTCTTGGTTAATATCGAACCTGTCCCTCACGAGTACATGGACAGTAATCAGTTTGACGAATATCTGATACAGGTGGAGCATGATTTTCAGGGGTTGCAAGAGCAGGTTCCGCGCGTTATTTCTTCGAATTTTCTGCGTTTGGAAAATGGCGGAGCTTTCCATGATGGTGAGTTGGTTGTTGATGAATTGATGCAGATTATACAGGTACGTAAATGAGCTTTACAGTAAAAGTAAAAGAAGAACTGCTGAGTCTGGCGAGCAGAGATAAAAATGAGCTGTCAGCCATGATCAAGATGTCTGGCAGTTTGGGCTTGGCCAGCAGTGGTTTGACCCTGTCTGTCACAACAGAAAATGCCAAAATTGCCCGCCATCTCTATGAGTTGCTGTCGGACCTCTATCAGGTCAAGTCAGAAATCCGCCACCATCAGAAGACCAACTTGCGCAAGAACCGTGTTTATACAGTATTTCTAGATCAGAAAGTGGAAGAAATCCTTTCTGACCTGCACTTGGCTGACTCCTTTTTTGGTATCGAGGCAGGGATTGACCAGGCTATTTTGACTGATGACGAAGCCAGTCGAGCCTATCTACGGGGAGCCTTTCTCTCAAATGGCAGCATGCGAGAGCCAGACTCAGGCAAGTACCAGCTGGAAATCTTGTCCGTTTATCTGGATCATGCTGAGGACTTGGCTGCCTTAATGCGCCGTTTTCTGCTGGATGCCAAGACCATTGAGCGCAAGAAGGGGGCTGTTACTTATCTGCAGCGGGCTGAAGATATCATGGATTTTCTCATTGTCATCGGGGCTATGGAAGCCATGGCTGAGTTTGAGTCTCTTAAGCTCATGCGGGAAGCGCGCAACGACCTCAATCGTGCCAATAATGCGGAGACAGCGAACATCGCTCGCACGGTCACAGCCAGTATGAAAACCATCAACAATATTGCCAAAATCAGCGATAATATTGGCATTGAGAGTTTACCTGTAGACTTGCAGGAGGTAGCCCAACTTCGTATCCAGCATCCGGACTATTCCATCCAGCAGTTGGCTGATAGTCTGAGCCGGCCACTGACTAAGAGCGGCGTCAATCATCGCTTGAGAAAAATCAATAAAATCGCAGATGAATTATAAAAGCTGCTGAGCTTGAGCTCGGCAGCTGTTTTTTTATAGGCTTGTAGAATGTTTGGGTTGGACTTTTTGATCAGGATAGATATGGTTAATGGCATTGTTGACAGCAGTAGGTGCCTCACCTAACCCAGTCGCAATCAAGTCAATCTTTCCCTCGTAGCTGCAGCAGTCACCAGCTGCATAGATACCTGGCACGGAAGTTTCTTGCTTGCTATTGACCAAAATTTTGTGACGGTTGAGCTCCAAGCCCCAATCTTTGAGATTGCCGACAGAGGATTTAAAACCGTAGTTGACAAAGAGATGATCTAGAGGCAGAAGCTGACTTTCCTCCCCCTTGACTTGGCTGATTTCCAAGTGGGTTATCTTGCCGTTTTCGCCGACCAATCGACTCGGTACAAATGGTGTCTTAATCTCAACACTAGAAGCCTTGAGTTCTTCCACACTATGCTCTAAAGCCCGGAAGTTGTCCCGACGATGAACCAGACTGGTTTCTGCAATCTTTTCAAAAGCTAGCGCCCAGTCAACAGCCGAGTCGCCACCGCCAAGAACAACGACCTTTTTGCCAGCGTACTGGCTGATGTTTGAAACGTGATAGTGAAGGTTGCTGTAGCTTTCAGCAGCGTCTAGCTCCAAAGCTCTCGGTTTGAAAGCGCCGCCTCCCATGGCGATGATAATGGTTTTGGTCTGATGCTGGGCTTGAGAAGTCGTGATGGTGAAGCCATCATCAGATTTAACGATATCCAGCACTGTTTCATTGAGGCAAATCTCAGTCTGGAAAGTTTCCAGCTGCTCAATCAGACGCTGTGTCAACTCTTCGCCACTTAGATTGGTAAAGCCCGGCACATCCAGAATCTTCTTTTCTGGATAGAGAATGGCCGGCTGACCGCCCAGCTGAGGCAGGGAATCAATGATTTTAACCTTGGCTTGGCGCAAATGAGCGTAAAAAGCTGCGAATAGGCCAACTGGACCGCCGCCGACAATCGTAATATCATACAGTTCAGACATAATCTTCCTCAATCTTTTTTAAAATAAACTAGCATTATTGTACCACAAAAAGGAGTTGAAATGTAAGCAAATGTTTTGAAGCCATCTTAAAAGCCCCATCAGGGGCTTAAAATTAGATAGCAAATAAATCGTTGAGGTTTTCAGCCAACGTTGGGTGAGTGAAGATTTGCTTGCTCAAGTAGGTGTAAGGAATCTTATTATCCATGGCTACAGTCAGGATGTTGATAATTTCCTGAGCTCCTGCTGAGAAGATTGTTGCTCCGACGATTTCCTTGGTCTCAGTGTTGACAACAGCCTTGAAGGCACCACGTAAGTCAGCATTGACATGACCACGAGGCATTGCGGCAACTGGAATCTCCTTAACTGCAATCGGCAATCCTTGCTCTTTGGCTTCCTTCTCAGTCAATCCGATTTGAGCCAAAGGTGGTGTGATGAACATGCTGGTAGGGACGTTTTTACGGTCTTCCAGTGTGTAGCTGCCATCGCCAGCCAGATAGCTATAAAGGATACGGAAGTCATCCAATGAGATATAAGTAAACTGCAGACCACCATTGACATCGCCCGCTGCAATACACCAGGTACAGATGTTTCCAAGTGCTTATCGACCTTAATCGCTCCGCGCTCTGTCAGCTCGATATCTGTATTTTCCAACTGTAGTGGTTCAACATTCGGCTTACGACCGGTAGCATAGAGTAGGGCATCAAAGCGGAATTCTCCAGATTCTGTCACAACTACAACTTCGTCACCATCATTTTTGACATGTGTGGTACGTACATTTTGTAAGAGTTGGATTCCGTCTTCTTCCATGTATTGCTTAGCTAGAGCAGCGATAGAAGGCTCAACTCGAGGGAGAAAGACAGGAGCAGCATCCAGCACAGTCACCTGACTGCCCAATTTGTTGTAGAGTCCAGCGAATTCTAGGCCGATGTTACCGCCACCCAGAACTCCCAAGCGTTTAGGAAGTTCTTTCAGGTTTTGGATACCTGTTGAATCGTAAACATTTTTAGTATCAGTCAATCCAGGAATTGGCAGGACATTGGAAACAGCGCCAGTATTGATGACAATAGTTTCAGCAGTCAGTTCCTCTTTCTCATCGCCAGCTGTGATTTCAATGACTTTATTGGAAAGGAAATGAGCTTCCGCATCAATGATGTCAACACCAGCACCACTGATTGCTGCGTAGTTCTTCCCGTTGAGACGGCTGGTTACAGCATTCTTTTCAGCCATGACTTGGTCGAAAGCCAGGCCTTTTTCAGCTGCGACAAGCAGGGTCTTAGTTGGGATGCAGGCGATATTGATACAGGTTCCCCCGTACATAGCCTTGCTTCGCTCAATCAAAGCAACTTTTTTTCCTTGAGCCGCCATTTTGGCTGCCAATGTTTTACCGGCTTTCCCAAAGCCGATGACAATTAAATCATAGGTTAACATAATTTACCTCCATTTTTTTCAAAAAGATTGTATCACATCTAGTCAGAAATTGCTGATTTCTGCTACGCTTTTTCTTCAGTATTTTTTTAGTGTTTATTTTTATACAGAATGTCCATTTTTGAGCAAGATTTTCGCAGTTCCAGTCAGTCTGTGTTATACTAAGTTTCGTTATTTATTTTAGGAGGTCAAAATGTCTATTGTTACACTTATTTTGGCAAGCTTGGTTGCCTTGGAATTTTTCTATATCTTGTACTTGGAGACCATCGCGACGACTTCTGCAGCGACAGCTCGGGTTTTCGGTATGTCACAAGAGGAGTTGGAGCAGCAGTCAGTCAATACTCTTTTCAAAAACCAAGGAGTTTACAACGGTCTGATAGCTGTTTTGGTCTTGATTGCGGCCTTTGTACAGTCTAGTCCGGTTTGGCTGGGAATTTTTATGGTTTATATCATCTTAGTGGCAGCATACGGTGCAGTGACCAGTGACCCCAAAATCCTGTTCAAGCAGGGAGGGCTGGCGATGCTGACCCTGCTTAGTTTATTTTTCTAAATAGAGTGAGGGAAATTGATTTCCCACTCTTTTTTATATAATGATTGACTTTTGTGTTAGACAAGTGTAGAATGAAATTAGAAATAGCATTAATTTAGAAAGCGCGTGGGAACGATGAAAAGATCTATTAAACGTTTGCCAGACGGGGAATTTACTATTTTAAAGGTAATTTGGCAACTGCCTACCCCGACGACCTCTGCCCGTATCATGGAAAAGCTGGGACCAGACAATCACTGGAAGCCCCAGACTTTGCTGACAGTCTTGGCTCGCTTAACAGAAAAGGGCTTTTTAGAAAGTGTCCGCAAGGGGCGTGAAAGGCAGTATACAGTCTTGATCTCAGAAGATGAGTATCTGGAAGTTGAGGCTTCGGATTTCTTGAAGCGTCACAGCGGCCGTTCAATGGGCGGTTTTGTCAAAACACTCTTTCTTCTAACTCCTTTTCGGAAAATGAATTGGATGAGCTGCGTAGTTTGCTCAACCAAGGAAAGTAGGATGGAGGGATAAGCATGAAACAGTTCCTTCTTTCTTTTCTTCTGACAAGTTTGTCGACATCCATTTTGGTGCTTTTGCTTAGTCTGCTTTTTACGGCCTTTAAGACTAAGATTTCGGTCAGAGTGAAGTATTTTGTTTGGTTTCTGATATTGATGAGTTTTCTGTTTCCGTTCCGTCCCCAATTTGGCTCAGGCCTGATTCGGCTGAATACAGGATCGGTAGTTCAGACAGCAGTGACTGCCACCCAGACAGGTGGAACGCAGGGCGCCTCTCAAACTGTTGAAAAAGCTGCTCAGCCAAATCTGTGGGAGGCTTTTCTGGGCCTACCTTGGTTTGAAATTCTCTTTGCCATCTGGCTGATTGGCTTTGTCTTTAGTATAGGAAGATACGCTTATTCCTATATTCGCTTCAGAAAGATGCTGAAGCGCTGGGGCACGGAGTTTCAGGACGAAGAAGCGATGGCTCAGCTGCGGGCTGTTCAGCAGGAGATGGGAGTTAAGGGCCGGATTCGTCTGCTCCACTATCCTATGTCCCAAAGTCCTATGCTGCTAGGTTTCAGAGATATTTTAATCGTGCTGCCAGAGTTGGACTACACAGAAGAAGAGCTGCAGCTGATTTTTAAGCATGAGCTGACCCACTATAAGCACCGCGATGTTTTAATCAATCTCTTGGGGATTTTTGCCAAGAGTCTGCATTGGTTTAATCCGGTTGTCCGCTTTGCCTGCCGTGAAACTCAGGAAGTAGGAGAAATGTACTGTGACTATGATGTTCTGAGCAGTAGAGATACAGAGTATCGGACTTTCTACGGTGAAACGATTTTGACCATGATAGACCGCAGTAAGAAGACTCCAATTGCTCTGACGACTTGCTTTTACTCTGACAAGTTTAATCTCAAGCGTCGGATTGTTGGTATTATGGATAGCCGACTGCCTAAGAGGTTTCTGTCTGCTGCTTTTGTAGTGGCCGTTCCTCTCCTTTTGCTCTTGACTAGCTCGGTCTTTGCTCTAGAAAGTCCAGCTGCTCAACAAAGCAGACCTGTTGCAGGGCAAAAACAGTCTCAAGGGTTCAGTCAGCATCAGGCTCTAGCGTCCGTCTTAAAAGAGCTGTCTCTTTCTGAAAAAGATATTAAAGATTTACAAATTTCGCGTGAGAAAGACACCTATAAAATTCGCTTCTCGCACGGGCAAACAGCTCATGAAACCATTGTCAATGCTAAGGATGGAAAACTGATCCAATCCAAGCAGCATACCATTGTCGAAAAGACGGTAACGGTTGAAAAAGAAGTCAACCCATCCTCGTCAGCTGCATCAAGTCCAGCTGACAACAGCGCTACTGCAGGCGCAGGGAATACGGGAGCAGCGGGCTCTACTGGAGCCAGTACAGCGACTGTTCAAACTCCGTCTCAGCACAGTTCCTCTCATACGACAGACACCGATGATCCGGACGATGATGATGACCATGATGACGATTAAGTAAAGGATTCTGCCAGTTTAAGTTTCTTAAAAGCTTAGACTGGTAGAATTTTATTATCTTCTCAAAGGGGGATTTGGCAATCCTCCAAGAGCAGTTAGTCATCAGTTTATCCTTTATTTTAGGTCGATTTTGCTTACAGTTTGCACTTCGTTTCCTAATGCTAAAAAAACTGGAAGATTATTTATCTTTTTTCTTGACATTTATAAACGACAATTGTAGAATATAGTTATAAACTACATTTGTAGAATGTTTTTGAAAAATACTGCTTGGAAAGGAGAAGAAAGAAAGCTTATCCAGACGCTTGTAGGTGTAGAGCGGAAGCTCTATTTCTTTTAAAAGCACAAACTACATTTGTAGAATTAAAGGAGAATCCAAATGAAACAAAAGCAAATCCAAACAAACTTCCAACGAATCGAAACGAAGTATATTCTTGATCGGCCGATGTTAAATCGTCTTGAAGCTGACATGAGACCGTACCTCACCGCAGATGATTATGCGACATCAACCATTTCCAATGTGTATTTTGATAATGATGAGTTCCAGATGATTCAGGATTCCATTGCCAGAAAAGGTGGTCGTGAAAAGATGCGGATGCGCACTTATGCTGAGCAGCCGAATGATGATAGTCAAGTTTTCTTGGAAATCAAGAAGAAACGTGATGAAGTAGGCTTCAAATACCGTTTAGTTTCCAATCCTCTCTCTGTGACCAACTATATTGTGAATGGTGTGGCAGACCATACTATTTCTGATGACCGGGTCAAGGCAGAAGTAGAACAGTTACAGGAGCGCTATCTAGACTTGAAGCCAAAAATGGTGATTAGTTATGACCGCTACTCTATGAGAGGCTTGGAAGATAAAAAGGTACGTGTGACAGTTGATTCCAACATCCGCTACCGAGATTATGATGTAGATTTAGCTTCAGGTCGCTATGGACTGCCCTTGCTGGAAGATGACAAGGTGATTATGGAAATCAAGGTTCCTGGTCAATATCCTCAGTGGCTGGCTGATATTCTGAACAAATACGGCCTTGAAGACCAGTCCTTCTCAAAATACGGCAAAGCCTACCTGCAAACTAAAGAAAGGCTGACTCAAACAGTCAAGGCCTAAGGGGGTAGTCTATGCTTGATCAGTTATTTAACAGTATCTACTCCTCCACGGAGGTCAAGATTAATCCTTTAGCATTGATTTTTTCACTAGCAACTAGTGTGGTTTTGGGAATTATCTTAGCCAAGGTCTATAAGCGGCAAACCATTTATACCAAGGAATTTGTCGTCACCCTCTCCCTTTTGCCAGCTATTATTTCCATTATCATCTTCTTGGTTAATGGAAATCTGGGGACCAGTGTCGCCGTAGCAGGGACTTTCAGCTTGATTCGTTTCCGGTCGGCTGCAGGTGGCTCCAAGGAGCTCCTAGCTATCTTTATGGCGACGGCTATTGGGATTACAACAGGAATGGGATTTGTAGCATTGGGAATTGTCTTTACTCTAGCTATTTCAGGCATTTGGATGCTCTTTGAAAGATGAGCTTTACTTCAGTCAGTCAGACCAGACGTTATGTTCAGGTTCAAGTTCCAGCTGACTTTGATTACGAAGTACTCTTTGATGCTATCTTTGAAACGGCTTGTAAATCAGCTGAACTGACCTCTCTCAAGTCGGCTGAAAAGAAGTCTATCAAGCTAGACTATGTCGTTGACTTGAATCCTGACATGAGCGAAAGAGAGCTCATTCAGCAGTTCCTGTTCTACGATAAGGTTCAGGACATTTCCCTTTCCAAAGCCGCTAAGAAGCGTAAAACATTATAAAGCACTAAAGACCAGCTGCAATATGCCAGCTGGTCTTCTTAGTCTAAAAAGAAGTGGAAATACATCCAAGTTACAGAAAAAACTTGACACTCTTTTCTATATGTGGTATGATTATATAGATTTTGGACTTGAAGGGAGTGAAAAAAATGTCAAAAACAGTAGTACGCAAGAATGAATCACTTGATGATGCACTTCGTCGTTTCAAACGTGCGGTTACTAAAGCTGGTACTCTTCAAGAAACACGCAAACGTGAATTCTATGAAAAACCTTCTGTAAAACGCAAACGCAAATCAGAAGCAGCTCGTAAACGTAAAAAATTCTAATTGAACAAAAAAGCAGACTCCGGTCTGTTTTTTGTTTTCACTCTTTGGAGAGAAGGGGATGATTGTGATCAATAGGCAAGAAAAAAACACTGATTTTCATCAGTGAATTCTCTTTATTTTTTCTCAGCCAACAAAGCTTTGATTTCTTGCAGGACTTCCAATTCAGTTGGTCCAGCAGCTTCTTCGGCAGCTTCCTCCTTCTTCTTAGCAAGGCTCTGTGCTTTTTCAGCAGACTTAACGATGAAGAAGAGAACAGTACCGATTACCAAGAAGTTAATCACGGCGCTCAAGAAGTTACCATAAGCAATCCCGTTCCATTTCAATTGAGAAATTTGCTCCAAGTTTGCAGCTTTCAAAATTGGATTGAGGAAGAGAGGAGTGATTACGTCAGTAATCAAAGAAGTGACGATTGCTCCAAAGGCGTTGGCGATGATCACACCGACTGCCAAATCAATCACGTTCCCGCGCAACAAGAATTCTTTAAGATCCTTTAACATTCTTTCTTTCCTTTCAAGAATTTATTAATGATATTATATTATAGCTTATTTATATGACAACTACAAGATATTTGCTTGTCAAATATTTTACATTTGCTTCATTTTAGTATAAAATATAGAATGATATTCTATGATAAATTGGAGGTATTGTCTCTTGATTGATAAAGAAATCATTTCTGAAATTAAAAACAGCGTCAATATCGTCGATGTCATAGGAGAAACAGTGGCCTTGACTAAGGCTGGGCGGAATTTTCTGGGACTCTGTCCCTTTCATGGCGAAAAGACGCCCTCTTTTAACGTTGTAGAGGACAAGCAGTTTTATCACTGTTTTGGCTGCGGCAAGTCGGGCGATGTTTTCAAATTCATTGAGGATTATCGAGGCGTTTCCTTTATGGATGCTGTGCAGATTGTAGCAGAGCGGGCAGGGATTCCTTTGGCTGTAGAGACAGTGGGCAATGACCGACCGAGACAAAGCCATCCGCATCAGGCTCTCTACGATATCCATACCGAGGCAGCGAAGTTTTATCATGCGGTTCTGATGACGACCAAGATGGGAGAGGAAGCGCGGGCTTATCTCTACCAGCGGGGTCTGACAGATGATGTTCTTAAGCATTTTCAAATCGGGCTGGCTCCTAATGAGGGGAATTATCTTCATAAGAGTATGGCTGGCAAGTTTGATGAGAATACCATTATGAACTCAGGCCTCTTCAATCTGGCGGAGAATAATTTGGTCTATGATGCCTTTCAAAACCGGATTATGTTTCCCTTGACCAATGATAGTGGGCAGGTTGTGGCCTTTTCCGGACGGATTTGGCAAGAGGCGGCTTCAGATGGTCATCAGGCCAAGTATAAAAACAGTCGCAGCACCGCTATTTCAATAAAAGCTACGAGCTCTATCATCTGGATAAGGCCAAGCCGGTTATCAAGAAGAGCCATGAGGTCTATCTGATGGAAGGCTTCATGGATGTGATTGCAGCTTATCGGGCAGGGATTGAAAATGCTGTAGCTTCTATGGGAACTGCTCTGACGCCTGAGCATGTCCAGCATCTGAGTAAGTATTGCAAGAAGATTATCCTGTCTTACGATGGAGATCGGGCTGGGCAGGCAGCGACTGCTAAGGCTTTGGATGAGCTGAGAGATATGACGGTGGAAATTGTTCGGATTCCCGATAATTTGGACCCTGATGAATTTCTCGCTAAAAATTCTGAGGAAGATTTGCAGCATTTGCTGAGTAAAACGCGAATAAGTAATGTGGAGTTTCTCCTGCATCATCTGAAACCAGATAATATTGAAAATCTACAGGCTCAGATTGAGTTTGTAGAGAAGATGGCACCGATTATTGCGAAGACCAAGTCCATCACAGCTCAGAACTCCTATATTTACATGCTGGCTGAGTTGCTGCCGGACTTTGACTATCAGCAGGTGGAGCAGACGGTGAATAACAGCCGTCTGGCTGAGCGATCTAGTCGCAGTCAGGAGGCGCCAATTCAGCAGTCTCAACCAGTCGTTATGCAGTTTTCGCCTTCGAACCGGCTGAATCGTCTCATGAGGGCGGAAAATCATATCTTCCACCGCATGATACATCATCCTTTGATTTTGAACCAATACCGGCTTAGAGAAGACTTTGTCTTTGACTCGGAGGACTTGCAGGTCTTGTATGAGATTTTGCTGGCAAATGGCGAGGTGACACCGCAGGATTTGTCCCAGCTGCCGGATCATGTCCAGCAGGCTTGGTACCGCGTCTTGGAAGAAGACTTGCCGGATGAGGTTTTGGAAGATGAGTTGAAAGAAGTGGAAGAAACCAGAGAGCGGGAGATTTTGCGCAAGCATAATCAGTTTATTAGTAAGAAGATTCGAGAAGCCTCTCACAGCGGAGATACGGATACAGCCTTATCCGAGCTGGAGCGCTTGATTGAGCAAAAAAGAAGAATGGAGTAGGAATGGCTACAAAACAAAAAGAAGTAACAACATTAGACGTTCAAATTGCAGAATTTATCCGCAACCACAAGCAGACAGGGGTTGCGACAGATGATGAAATCAATGACCAGCTGGTTATTCCTTTCACTTTGGATGCTGATGGGATTGAGGATTTGCTGCAGCGTATCCAGGATGCTGGCATCTCAATTACAGATAAGGAAGGAAATCCCAGCGCGCGCGTCTTGAATAACGAAGAGGAAGAAGCGGAACTGACGGATGAAGAGCTCTTGGGCAGTAATTCAGCTAAGGTCAATGACCCAGTCCGCATGTATCTGAAAGAAATTGGGGTTGTGCCCCTTCTTAGCAATGAAGAAGAGCAGGAGCTGGCTATCTTGGTAGAGCAGGGAGACTTGGAAGCCAAGCAGCGTCTGGCTGAGGCCAACCTTCGTCTGGTTGTTTCCATTGCCAAGCGCTATGTCGGCCGTGGTATGCAGTTCCTTGACTTGATTCAGGAAGGAAATATGGGGCTGATGAAAGCCGTTGATAAGTTTGACTACACCAAAGGATTTAAGTTTTCGACTTATGCGACTTGGTGGATTCGTCAGGCCATTACTCGTGCGATTGCTGACCAAGCTCGGACCATTCGGATTCCAGTCCACATGGTGGAAACCATTAACAAGCTAGTCCGCGAGCAACGCAATCTCTTGCAGGAATTAGGTCAAGATCCTACGCCTGAGCAAATCGCTGAGCGGATGGATATGACACCTGACAAGGTTCGTGAGATTCTCAAGATTGCTCAGGAGCCAGTTTCTCTGGAGACGCCTATCGGTGAGGAAGATGACAGTCATCTGGGAGACTTTATCGAAGACGAAGTGATTGAAAATCCAGTCGACTACACAACTCGTGTCGTTCTTCGTGAGCAGTTGGATGAAGTCCTAGATACGCTGACAGACCGCGAGGAAAACGTCTTGCGTCTGCGCTTTGGTCTGGACGATGGAAAAATGCGGACGCTGGAAGATGTCGGCAAGGTCTTCAATGTCACCCGCGAGCGGATTCGCCAGATTGAAGCCAAAGCCCTGCGTAAACTTCGCCATCCAAGCCGCAGCAAACCACTCAGAGATTTTATCGAAGATTAAGAAGTGAAGAGCAAAAAGGGGCAGAAATTTTTCAGTAGGAAGCGTCAAGTCGGCAATTCTAGCTGAAAACAAAAGCCCCTCGAGCTAATTTGAAATTTCTGCTATATCTATAAGGAGGATATTGCATGTCAGAAAAAAAATACAGCCCTGAAGAAGTTGAAAAGATTAAAACGCGTATTTTAGAGAGCTTGGAGCAAGTCATCGACCCAGAGTTGGGGATTGATATTGTCAATCTAGGTCTAATCTATGAAATCCGTTTTGATGAGACCAATGGAGAAACGGAAATCGATATGACCCTGACAACCATGGGATGCCCTCTGGCGGATCTTCTGACTGATCAAATCTATGATGCTATGTCAGATGTTCCAGAGGTTACCAAGACGGATGTTAAGTTGGTTTGGTACCCAGCTTGGACGGTGGAAAAGATGAGCCGCTATGCTCGAATCGCTTTGGGGATTCGCTAAGAACTGATAGTAAGTGCTGGCCTGCTGTGTGCAGGCTTTTGCTTTTTTTAGTGGATTCTGTTATAATGTTCCTATTGTCTTGGGGTCGTTACGGATTCGACAGGCATTATGCGGCATATTTTGCAACCCATCTAGCGGATGTAAAACGCCAGTTAAATATAACTGCAAAAAATAACAATTCTTACGCTTTAGCTGCCTAAAAACCAGCCAGCGTGACCCGATTCGGATTGCTTGTGTCTGATGACAGGTCTTATTATGAGCAAGCTACGGCAAAATCTGGTCTAGGGATTTTGCAAGAGATTAATAGACTCGCTTGACTTGGGCTTGAGCTATGTGTCAAAGTTAAGTTAAACCAATACATAGCCTATGGTTGTAGACAAATGTGTTAGCAGATGTTTGGACGTGGGTTCGACTCCCACCGGCTCCATTATTTTAAAGCCTTTCTAAAACGTTGAGAAATCAGCGTTTTTTGCTTTTACAATGTCTAGGAAATCTTGATTTCTATCTGAAAAAGTAATACAATGATGTTAGTGATGACAAAGGAAATATTTGTATTTCTATTGGGTTGATTTCATAAGTATTAAGGGAAGTTTGATATGAGTTTTTTTAAGAATCTGTTTGGTAAGAAGCGAGAGCAAGAAGAAGAGAAAGTAGAAAAGGTGGAAGAATCAGTGCTTGATGTGCCTGCTGAGGATCCTTTTCCGAGTGAGTGGGGCTCTTTCTCGACTTATATTGATGACAAGTTGGCTAGTATCCGTCTGAATCTAGCTTTGGCTGATGAGGCACCCTATCCTCTCTATGACTATGCTATGAGGCTCAAGGTAACGCTCCTCCAGTACGATGGGGAGACAGGTTTTCCATCTAGTGATGAGTTTAAAGAGCTGAATGTGATTGAGGATCGGCTTTCTGAGGCTTTAGGGCAAGTCGGTGGCATTCATGTCGGTGTGATTACAACAGATGGAAATATTGAGTTTTACTACTATCTGCAAGATAAGAAAAGCCATCTGGAGCCAATTGCCCAAGTGATGCGCGACTTTCCAGACCGCCGCTATGACTCGGCAACCCTGGAAGACGAGGAATGGAATCAGTACTTTGACTTTCTCTATCCTAATGAATACGAGTATCAGACCATTCTCAACCAGCGGGTCTGGTACCAGCTGGAGCAGGACGGCGATGACCATAGTCAGGAGCGCGAGATTGACCATTGGGCATATTTTGCGTCTGAGGAAGACCGAGATGGTTTCCTAAAGGAAGTTGAAGAGTTGGGCTATAGCCTCGTATCTGCTGAAAAGATAGAAGATGCGGACAAACCATATCAGCTGCATGTGATTCGTATGGATACGACGGAAATCTTTGATTTGAACCAGAATGTTTGGACTTTGGTTGAATTTGTGAAAAAATTTAACGGAAACTATGGCGGTTGGGGCTGTAATGTGGTATAATGGTTAAAGTTTTGAGAAAGCTGGACTTTCTCTTTTGTGGAAGATTACTCAAGAGGCTTAAGAGGCTGTGTTGGAAACGCAGTAGGCGTGTAAAAGCGTGCGTGGGTTCGAATCCCATGTCTTCCGTCATAAGATGCAAGAAACGCTGTTTGGCGTTTTTTTATTTGTTAAAGGAGATGAAAGTTGCTTTAATATGAATATTTTTTGGAAATACTTGAAAACAATTTCAGCAAAAAAATAAGTAAATTATTGTTCATTTTATATAATAGTGTGGTAAAATGGGATTAATGGATTTTTAAAAAGGATATAAATTAAAGGGAGAATTATGTTTTTTAAACGTCAAAAAGGTAAGTACCACGAAGTAGAGCGTGTGACTCGTTTTAAGCTGATTAAATCGGGCAAGCATTGGCTGCGTGCTGCGACATCACAGTTCGGCCTTTTTAGATCAATGAGAGGGGGAGGCCTTTCATCGATCGAGCTCAAGGTAACGGAAGAACAAGTTACCGATAAGAAAAGCGGCATAGACTTTTTGAGGGGCATTGTTGCCACGGGAGCCGTGCTGGGCGGAGCTGTTGTGACAAACACAATCGTCCATGCGGAAGAAGAGCAGGCTCTGGAAAAAGTCATTGACACGACAGACGTTTTAGCGACACGTGGTGAAACAGTTTTAGGAGAAGAAAGCAGTACTGCTGAGGCAGCGACCGCAACGACAAGCTCACATACTGAGTCAGAATCTGTATCAGATACATCCTCAGCCAGTGCCAGTGCTTCTGTCAGTGCATCTATCTCAGCCAGCATCTCAGCTTCAGAGTCAATGTCGCAGTCTAGCTCTGCTTCTATCAGTGCCAGCACATCTCAGTCAGTCTCAGATTCCTTAAGTGTATCTGAGTCTCTTTCAGTGTCTTCAAGTACATCTGATTCAGTCAGTGCTAGTACTAGTCAGCCAACCAGTTCTTCTCAGTCAGTTTCTGCCAGTCAGACCTCTGCATCGTCTGCATCAGAAACCGGCAACTCTACAAGCAGCCAGCAGTCTACAGAATCCTCTAGTCAGACTGGGCGTAGAAGAACGCGTCGTGACGTAGCAAATGCTGTTGATACAGAGAGACCTGTTGTTAATGTTCCAAGTGAAATTACAGTTTATAGAGGAGAGTCATTCGAATATTATGCGACTGTTACAGATAATTCGAATGCTTTTGATATATCCAGAACACGATATCGTTGGCTATATAATAATGGCGATGATAGAGCTACTAATTGGGTTCAACATTCAGTTCAACAAGAAGGTAATCAACTAAAGGTTCGAATTTATGGAAATGTTCCTGTTGATACAGCTATTGGCGACTATACGCGTTATATCGTTGCCACAGATGCCGCGGGTAACGTGAATGTAACGCAACAAGAAATGAATGCTGCGGCTAAAAAAAGAGAAGTTAACGGTCAGTTTATGTTAATTATTCGATACAGACCAAATCTTCCTGAGAATACTGTTTTAGTCAATAATCCAAATCAATTATCTGAAACTGAAAAAAATCAGGTCAGAGAAGCAATTAAGCAGAGTAATCCAAACTTAAGACCACAAGACGTTGCAGGTAACAATTTAAATACTGCTATTTCCGTTTCTAATAATGGTACGACTACTATAACATTCAGAGATAGTCGGACGGCTACTGTTGAGGGCAGTAAGTTGGTAGATACAAGAGAAGGAAGTACTTCCAAATCTGCAAGCACCTCCGCATCCGTCAGTGCCTCTACCTCAACAATCGAATCTATTGCGGAAAGTAAGTCAGCCTCTGCTAGTGCCTCAACTTCAGCAAGCAGTTCCGCGTCAACGAGTGCTTCTGTGTCAATTAAGACCTCTGCGTCAACGAGTGCGTCCGTGAGCGCAAGTACATCTGCTTCAACAAGTGCATCTGTGTCAGCAAGTACGTCCGCGTCTGTGTCTGCAAGTACCTCAGCTTCAACAAGTGCGTCCGTAAGTGCAAGCATGTCTGCGTCAACCAGCGCGTCCGTAAGTGCAAGTACGTCCGCTTCAACGAGCGCGTCTGTAAGTGCAAGTACGTCCGCTTCAACGAGCGCGTCTGTAAGTGCAAGTACGTCCGCTTCAACAAGTGCGTCCGTAAGTGCAAGTACGTCCGCTTCAACGAGTGCGTCAGTAAGCGCAAGTACCTCAGCGTCAACAAGTGCGTCAGTCAGCGCAAGTACGTCCGCGTCGACGAGTGCGTCGGTAAGTGCAAGCACGTCCGCATCGACGAGTGCGTCAGTGTCTGCAAGTACATCTGCGTCAACCAGCGCGTCAGTATCTGCAAGCACGTCCGCATCGACGAGTGCGTCTGTCTCAGCAAGCACGTCCGCGTCCACAAGTGCGTCAGTGTCTGCCAGCACGTCCGCGTCGACGAGTGCATCCGTAAGTGCAAGTACGTCCGCATCGACTAGCGCATCCGTAAGTGCAAGTACGTCCGCGTCGACCAGCGCATCAGTAAGTGCAAGCACGTCCGCATCGACTAGCGCGTCTACAAGTGCAAGTACATCGGCATCCACAAGTGCGTCAGTATCTGCAAGCACCTCAGCGTCCACAAGTGCAAGCACGTCTGCTTCAACGAGTGCATCGGTATCTGCAAGTACTCAGCATCGACGAGTGCATCTGTTTCAGCAAGTACGTCCGCGTCTACTAGCGCGTCTGTGTCAGCAAGTACGTCAGCCTCAACGAGTGCCTCTGTAAGTGCAAGTACGTCCGCATCGACGAGTGCGTCTGTCTCAGCAAGCACCTCGGCTTCGACGAGTGCCTCTGTAAGTGCAAGTACATCTGCCTCAACGAGTGCGTCTGTAAGTGCAAGTACATCCGCCTCAACGAGTGCATCCGTAAGTGCCAGCACGTCCGCTTCAACGAGTGCATCCGTCTCTGCAAGTACGTCTGCTTCAACGAGTGCGTCTGTATCCGCAAGCACGTCCGCTTCAACGAGTGCATCCGTAAGTGCAAGTACGTCAGCATCGACTAGCGCATCCGTAAGTGCAAGTACGTCCGCGTCCACGAGTGCCTCTGTAAGTGCCAGCACGTCCGCGTCGACCAGCGCATCAGTATCCGCAAGCACGTCCGCTTCGACGAGTGCATCCGTAAGTGCAAGTACGTCAGCCTCAACGAGCGCATCCGTAAGTGCAAGTACATCTGCGTCCACGAGTGCCTCTGTAAAAGTGCAAGTACGTCCGCGTCCACGAGTGCATCAGTAAGTGCAAGCACCTCCGCGTCAACGAGTGCGTCAGTCTCAGCAAGTACGTCCGCGTCGACTAGCGCATCAGTATCCGCAAGTACGTCAGCATCGACAAGTGCCTCTGTTTCAGCCAGCACGTCAGCATCGACAAGTGCCTCTGTCTCAGCAAGCACCTCAGCCTCCACGAGTGCGTCTGTGTCAGCAAGCACGTCAGCATCGACGAGTGCGTCAGTATCCGCAAGCACCTCGGCATCAACCAGCGCATCTGTTTCAGCAAGTACCTCGGCCTCAACGAGTGCATCTGTTTCAGCAAGTACATCCGCATCGACGAGCGCGTCCGTAAGTGCCAGCACGTCCGCATCGACGAGTGCATCTGTTTCAGCAAGTACGTCCGCGTCGACTAGCGCGTCTGTGTCAGCAAGTACGTCAGCCTCAACGAGTGCGTCTGTCTCCGCAAGTGAATCAGCGTCAACGAGTGCATCTGTATCCGCAAGTACGTCCGCTTCGACGAGTGCGTCAGTGAGTGCAAGTGAGTCCGCTTCAACGAGTGCCTCAGTTTCAGCAAGTACGTCCGCATCGACCAGCGCATCCGTCTCAGCAAGTACGTCCGCGTCCACAAGTGCATCGGTAAGTGCAAGTACATCCGCCTCAACGAGCGCCTCAGTTTCAGCAAGTACATCGGCCTCAACGAGTGCGTCAGTGAGTGCAAGTGAGTCCGCTTCAACGAGTGCCTCAGTAAGTGCAAGTACGTCTGCTTCAACGAGCGCATCTGTTTCTGCAAGTATGTCTGCTTCAACGAGTGCCTCAGTAAGTGCAAGTACCTCAGCTTCAACCAGCGCATCAGTAAGTGCCAGCACGTCCGCATCAACCAGTGCATCCGTAAGTGCAAGTGAATCAGCTTCGACGAGTGCGTCTGTCTCCGCAAGTGAATCAGCTTCGACGAGTGCGTCTGTCTCCGCAAGTGAATCAGCGTCAACGAGTGCATCTACAAGTGCAAGTACGTCTGCCTCAACGAGTGCATCTGTATCCGCAAGTACGTCAGCGTCGACGAGTGCGTCAGTATCCGCAAGTACATCGGCCTCAACGAGTGCGTCAGTGAGTGCAAGTACCTCAGCTTCAACCAGCGCATCAGTAAGTGCCAGCACGTCCGCATCAACCAGTGCATCCGTAAGTGCAAGTGAATCAGCTTCGACGAGTGCGTCTGTCTCCGCAAGTGAATCAGCGTCAACGAGTGCATCTACAAGTGCAAGTACGTCTGCCTCAACGAGTGCATCTGTATCCGCAAGTACGTCTGCCTCAACGAGTGCATCTGTATCCGCAAGTACATCGGCCTCAACGAGTGCGTCAGTGAGTGCAAGTGAGTCCGCTTCAACGAGTGCCTCAGTTTCAGCAAGTACGTCCGCATCGACCAGCGCATCCGTCTCAGCAAGTACGTCCGCGTCCACAAGTGCATCGGTAAGTGCAAGTACATCCGCCTCAACTAGCGCCTCAGTTTCAGCAAGTACATCGGCCTCAACTAGCGCCTCAGTTTCAGCAAGTACGTCTGCTTCAACGAGCGCATCTGTTTCTGCAAGTATGTCTGCTTCAACGAGCGCGTCAGTAAGTGCAAGCACCTCGGCTTCCACGAGTGCATCCGTATCAGCAAGCACGTCTGCCTCAACGAGTGCATCCGTGTCCGCAAGTACATCTGCGTCAACTAGCGCGTCGGTAAGTGCAAGTACGTCCGCGTCTACTAGCGCGTCAGTATCCGCAAGCACCTCGGCTTCAACGAGTGCGTCAGTATCCGCAAGCACCTCCGCGTCAACAAGTGCGTCAGTGAGCGCAAGTACGTCCGCTTCAACGAGCGCCTCTGTGTCAGCAAGCACGTCCGCGTCGACGAGTGCGTCAGTATCCGCAAGCACCTCAGCGTCGACGAGCGCGTCCGTAAGCGCAAGCGAATCAGCGTCGACGAGTGCGTCCGTAAGTGCAAGTACGTCTGCCTCAACGAGTGCGTCTGTATCCGCAAGTGAATCAGCCTCAACGAGCGCGTCTGTATCCGCAAGTACGTCTGCGTCGACTAGCGCGTCAGTAAGTGCAAGCACGTCCGCATCCACAAGTGCATCTGTATCTGCGAGCGAATCCGCGTCGACGAGTGCATCCGTAAGCGCAAGTACGTCCGCATCGACTAGCGCGTCAGTAAGTGCAAGCACGTCCGCCTCCACAAGTGCATCTGTATCTGCGAGCGAATCAGCGTCAACGAGTGCATCTGTATCCGCAAGTACGTCTGCGTCGACGAGCGCGTCAGTATCCGCAAGTACGTCGGCTTCAACAAGTGCATCAGTGTCTGCAAGCACATCGGCCTCAACGAGTGCGTCTACAAGTGCAAGTACGTCTGCGTCGACGAGTGCATCTGTATCCGCAAGTACATCGGCCTCAACTAGCGCCTCAGTAAGTGCAAGTACCTCAGCGTCAACTAGTGCATCAGTAAGTGCCAGCACGTCCGCATCAACCAGTGCATCCGTAAGTGCAAGTGAATCAGCTTCGACGAGTGCCTCAGTGAGCGCCAGCACATCGGCCTCAACAAGTGCGTCCGTAAGCGCAAGTACCTCGGCATCGACGAGTGCATCAGTGAGTGCAAGTACGTCTGCTTCAACGAGCGCATCGGTAAGCGCAAGTACCTCGGCTTCAACGAGCGCGTCAGTAAGCGCAAGTACGTCAGCCTCAACCAGTGCATCTGTATCAGCAAGCACATCTGCTTCAACGAGCGCGTCTGTGTCTGCGAGTGAATCTGCATCGACGAGCGCGTCCGTAAGTGCAAGTACATCAGCGTCAACTAGTGCCTCAGTAAGTGCAAGTACGTCCGCTTCAACGAGTGCATCAGTAAGTGCAAGTACCTCAGCCTCAACAAGTGCGTCCGTATCAGCAAGTACGTCCGCATCGACGAGTGCTTCAGTGAGCGCAAGCACCTCAGCGTCAACTAGTGCGTCCGTATCAGCAAGCACCTCAGCGTCAATGAGCGCATCTGTATCTGCAAGCACATCGGCTTCAACAAGTGCCTCTGTTTCTGCAAGTACCTCAGCATCGACCAGCGCGTCCGTAAGTGCAAGTACGTCCGCGTCAACAAGCTCATCAGTTTCAGCAAGCACGTCCGCTTCAACGAGTGCCTCAGTAAGCGCAAGTACGTCTGCTTCAACGAGCGCATCGGTAAGCGCAAGTACCTCGGCTTCAACGAGCGCGTCAGTAAGCGCAAGTACGTCAGCCTCAACCAGTGCATCTGTATCAGCAAGCACATCTGCTTCAACGAGCGCGTCTGTGTCTGCGAGTGAATCTGCATCGACGAGCGCGTCCGTAAGTGCAAGTACATCAGCGTCAACTAGTGCCTCAGTGAGTGCAAGTGAGTCAGCTTCAACTAGTTCATCTGCGAAAGCGAGTGAATCAGCGTCAACTAGTGCCTCTGTATCTGCAAGTACGTCCGCGTCTACTAGCGCATCAGTGAGTGCAAGCACGTCCGCTTCAACGAGTGCGTCAGTGAGTGCAAGCACGTCTGCATCGACAAGTGCGTCAGTGAGTGCAAGTACGTCAGCGTCGACGAGTGCATCAGTAAGTGCAAGTACCTCAGCCTCAACGAGTGCGTCAGTGAGTGCAAGCACCTCAGCGTCGACGAGCGCATCTGTATCTGCAAGTGAGTCTGCTTCAACGAGCGCATCTGTATCTGCAAGTACGTCAGCTTCAACGAGTGCATCTGTGAGTGCAAGTACGTCAGCGTCTACTAGCGCGTCCGTATCCGCAAGCACATCTGCTTCGACGAGTGCGTCAGTGAGTGCAAGTGAATCTGCGTCGACGAGTGCATCCGTAAGTGCAAGCGAATCAGCTTCCACGAGCGCATCCGTAAGTGCAAGTACATCCGCTTCGACGAGTGCTTCAGTAAGCGCAAGTACGTCCGCGTCCACCAGCGCCTCCGTAAGTGCCAGCACGTCAGCTTCAACCAGTGCGTCAGTGAGCGCAAGTACGTCAGCCTCAACGAGTGCGTCGGTAAGTGCAAGTGAGTCAGCTTCAACTAGCTCATCTGCGAAAGCGAGTGAGTCCGCCTCTACGAGTGCATCAGTAAGCGCAAGCACGTCCGCATCGACAAGTGCGTCGGTATCCGCAAGTACGTCAGCCTCAACGAGTGCGTCTGTAAGCGCAAGTACCTCGGCCTCAACCAGTGCATCTGTATCTGCGAGCGAGTCCGCATCGACAAGCGCGTCAGTGAGCGCAAGCAAATCAGCTTCAACTAGCTCATCTGCGAAAGCGAGTGAATCTGCCTCAACGAGTGCATCAGTAAGCGCAAGTACGTCCGCCTCAACAAGTGCGTCAGTGAGCGCAAGTACATCAGCTTCAACGAGCGCATCAGTATCAGCAAGTACGTCTGCATCAACGAGTGCGTCTGTAAGTGCGAGCGAGTCCGCCTCAACGAGTGCCTCAGTGAGTGCAAGCACATCCGCGTCAGCAAGTGCATCTGCTTTAGCGTTGGCAAGTATATCCGCTTCAGTAAGTGCTTCAGAATCTGCCAGCACTTCGGCTAGTCTGTCTGGTTCAGAAAGTGCTTCAATTAGCGATTCTCAGTCAATCAGTGAGTCAACCTCAGTGAGCACCAGCACCTCAGTCTTGCATAGTCAGCTGGATCTGGTTCATGAGAAGGAATTCTACTCACTCAGCCTTTCTACAAGTGAGTCACTGTCAGCAGCGGTTAGCCTCAGCGAGCTTGCCCGTGTCAGTCAGTCTGTATCAGAAAGCCTGTCTACGAGCTTATCAGCTAGTCAGAGCACATCTGAAAGCCTGTCCGCGTCAGCAAGACAGTCTGAGCTGGATCTGATTTCCAGAGGTCGTCTGCCTCAGACAGGGGAAACGGAGAGCAAGGCTTCCATCCTAGCTTTAGGCTTAGGAGCGTTGGGCTTGGCCTTCAAGAGACGTAAAAAAGAAAAGCGACTCTGAGGAGTAGCAGTAAATAGAGCCGCTCAGTTTATCTTTCATTCTGTCGACAGTTTGCTCGGTGAGTGAACTCTAGGAAGTGGTAGATAAAGCAAGTTATTAAGGAAATCATGACATGTTTTCTAGCGCTTGCTTGTAAAAATCCTATGCTAATGACTGGTAAAAATAAACGGATAGGCTATAGAAACAGGAAGTTTTGACAACTTCCTGTTTTTTTGACAATTTTACAGAAAAAAGTCTTCTATATTCTGCAGGAAAGTCCCTGAGAATATAGATTTTTTGGACAATATTTTATATAATAGCAAGTATAGAATTGATGTTTAAGAGTTTATGAAATGAAAGAGTAAGGGTGGAGATGAAAACGATAGTTTTAGTTGGGGATCAGGCTTATCAGGAGCAAGTCTCTACAACGATTAAGTCGATTTTATATTACAATAAAAATGTAAAAATCTATGTTTTCAATCAGGGATTGAGTGACGAATGGTTCCGTGATTTTAATGAGCTAGCCGAGCAGCTGGACAGTGAATTAATTAATATCAGCTTGGACCAAGTGACTATCAGTCCAGAGTGGCTGACTCAGGACCATATCAGCTCAGCAGCCTATGCTCGTTACTTCATTTCGCAGTTTGTAGCAGAGGAGCGCGTCCTTTATCTGGACAGTGATCTGGTGGTCAATAGAGATTTGCAGCCTTTATTTGATATTCCTCTGGAAGGCAAGTTTGTGGCAGCGGTTGGAGATGCCGGCGGTTATGGCTTTAACTCTGGCGTTCTGCTAATTGATAATCGAGCATGGAAAGAAAAGCAGCTGCAGGAGACCTTTATCAAGGAGACGGACCGTATCATGAGTCTGGTCCAGTCTGGCCAGATGGAGGATTTCAACGGCGATCAGACGGTTTTAAATCATGTGCTGGCTCAGGACTGGCTGCCCTTGGATAAGATTTACAATCTGCAGGTAGGCCATGACTTGGTGGCCTTTTACAGCGGCTGGAATGGTCATTTTGAGCTAGATCAGGAACCTCTGATTATCCACTATACGACCTTCCGCAAGCCATGGAACTCGGAAGTTAGCTATCGGTACCGTCAGCTTTGGTGGGACTTTCAGGCCTTGAGCTTGGAGGAGATTGTAGCCCATCATCGGGGAGAGTTTGAGCTGCAAGACAGATGGGAGAAGGCGGCTCTGAACTGCATGCTCCTGACAGATGTACAGGAGCTGGAGCAGATTGAATTTTTAGCCCAGTCCCTGCCTAGCGTTCATTTTCATATAGCCTGTTACACAGATATGGGAGATTATCTGCGTTCTTTGAATCGCTATGAAAATATTCATCTCTATCCGCAGGTTATCCATGCAGTGCTGGATGAGCTCATTGATAAGTGCCAGGTCTATTTGGATATTCACCATGGGAACGAGCACTATGAACTGAGCAGTCGTTTCAAGGCACTTGGCAAGCCAGTTCTGGCTTTTGACAATACTAAGAAAAATGAAAAGGAAGAACTGGTCTATCCCCATGAGCACCCTCAGGAGATGGTGAGAAAGCTGCGCAGTCTGATGAAAAAAGAGAAGCCGCAAGCCTTTCGGGCTGTGGTGCTAGCGGCTAATGCTGCCTATAGTGAGCAGGTCTTAACCACCATTAAGTCCATCGTCTGCCACAATCGCTTTGTCAAGTTTTATGTCATCAACAGTGACTTTCCGACAGAGTGGTTTGTCAGTATGCAAAAGAGACTGGGCAAGCTAGACTGCCAGATTGTCAATGCTCGGGTGGATGGCAGTCATATTAGTCAATATAAGACAAATATCCATTATTCAGTTTTTTTGAGATATTTTACGGCTACTTTTGTACAGGAAGATCAAGCTCTTTATTTGGATTGCGATATTGTAGTTACACGTGACTTATCAGAAATTTTTGCAGTTGATTTAGGTTCCTATCCGCTTGGAGCGGTAAGAGATCTGGGTGGAGAAGTATACTTTGGAGAGCAGATTTTTAATTCAGGTGTTTTACTAATTAATGTGAACTACTGGAGAGAAAAAGATATTGCGGGTCAATTGATTGAGATGACTGATAACTTACATGATAAAGTTACTCAGGATGACCAAAGCATTCTCAATATGCTCTTTGAAAACCGCTGGATGGAGCTGCCTTTTGCTTATAACTGCATTACGCTGCACACGACCTTTTCGGACTATGAACCTGAAAAAGGTCTCTATCCGCCAGTGATTCACTATCTGACCGAGCGCAAGCCTTGGAAAGAGTATACTCAGTCCATCTATCGTGAGGTCTGGTGGTTCTATCAGGGACTGGATTGGTCGGATATGGATGAGCCAGTCGGAGCCCTGACTCAAAAGATGGTGGAAGGTGAAGGGGGCTCAAGTCTGTCCTGCCTAGTCTATACCTACTCTTGTGACCTGATGCATATCAACTATCTGATTCAATCCCTGCCTGCCTGTCATTTCTACATTGCAGCACCGGTAGTGGTAGCAGAGCCAATCACGCGTCTGCTCCATTATCCTAATGTCAGCGTCAGCTCAGATATTGCTGGGATTCCGGCTCTCTTGGAGTCGCTGGAAGCCAAGTCTCAGCTGCTGCTGGATATCAATGCTGGTGATGAGGTGGGTGATATCATTGCTCGCTTTAAGTCTGCTGGTAAGCCAGTCTTTGCCTTTGACAGTACAGCCCATGGCCAGCAGGGGCAGGAAGTCTTTCCAACCGATAATCCTGAAGTCATGGTGCAGGCTATTGAGAAGCTGGGCTTAGCCGAGCCTGAAGAGCGGCAGATTTCTGTCCTCTCTATCGACCAATCACTGGACTATCTCTTGGAGAAAGGTGCTTCAGTGGTTCGCTTGGAGATGGGGAGATGGATTTGGTTGCGGGCCGTAGTATCGTCTATCAGGACTTTGATCCAGAACTGTCAGCGCGCTTGAGAGAGATCATGTCTATGGAAAGCGATGAGCATTTGATGATCTGTCTGCCCGATGTCTTTACAGGGCTAGAGCGCTATTCCATCGATGCCCAGAATTTCTGGAGTCTAAATCACTTGCCACATTTTCTTGAGAAATATAAAAATATTTGCCGAGCACCTTGGTACGGATCGACCTTTATTTCCCGTCCTTATATTGACTTGGAAGATAAGACGCCGTCTGCGGGCTATTTTGCAAAGCTCAAGCAGCTATGGAAGGACAAGGACCTCTTGATCGTAGAGGGCTTGACTTCTCGCTCTGGTGTGGGCAATGACCTCTTTGATGGGGCTAAATCCATCAAGCGGATTATCTGTCCTTCGCGCAATGCTTACAGCAAGCTGGAGGCGATTAAGCAGGCTGTTCGAGAGCATGCGGATAATCGTCTGATTTTGACCATGCTGGGTCCGACGGCCAAGGTCTTGGTCTATGATCTGGTTCAGGAAGGTTATCGAGCGCTGGATATTGGGCATATTGACTCAGAGTATGAATGGTTCCAGATGGGAGCTACGCACAAGGTCAAGCTGTCGCACAAGCATACGGCTGAGCATAACTTTGATCAGGATATTGAGTTTAGAGACGACCAAGCTTATGACAGTCAGATTGTTGCCAATCTGGCTCAGGAATGAAGATTAGAAAGAATATGAAAGTTAATATTACCAATCTATACGGTATGTCTGGCCAGAGTACGGCCTTGATTGCCCAGAATGATGTGACCAAGCTAGCCAAGCAGCTGGGCTTCAATGAACTGAGTTTTTATTTTTACGATATTTACAGCGATAGCCAGTCGGAGCTCAGTCGTCGTCTGGACGGTATCATGGCTAGTGTGGGCTATGGCGATGTGGTTATCTATCAGTCGCCGACTTGGAATGGCCGGGAGTTTGACCAGGCCTTTATCAGCAAACTGAAGATTTTGCAGGCTAAGCTGATTACCTTTATCCATGATGTGCCGCCGCTGATGTTCCCGTCAAACTACTATCTGATGCCGGAGTATATCGATATGTACAATCAGTCAGATGTAGTCATCGTTCCTTCTGAGCAGATGCGGGACAAACTTCTGGCAGAGGGGCTGACTGTGGACAAGATTTTGGTCCAGCGCATGTGGGATCATCCCTATGATCTGCCCCTGCACCAGCCTCAGTTTGCACCTAAGCTGTATTTTGCCGGAAGTGTGGAGCGTTTTCCACATCTGATTAATTGGTCTTATGCAACGCCACTGGAGATTTTTTCGCCTGAGGAAGAATCAAATCCAGAGGCCAATGTCAGCTATCGCGGCTGGGTCAGCCGGCCAGAATTGCTCTTGGAGCTGTCCAAGGGCGGTCTGGGTCTGGTCTGGGGTGTTGAGGAAAATCCAGCAGACGAGCCGGAATACTACGGTCTCAATATCTCTCATAAGTCTGCCACTTATCTGGCAGCTGGGATTCCGGTCATCGTCCCTTCTTACCTGTCCAATGCAGAGCTGATCCGCGAGCGCGGTCTGGGCTTTGTTGTAGATAGTCTGGAAGAGGCCAGTCGGATTGTTGAAAATCTGACTGTCGAGGAGTATCAGGCTATGGTCGAGCGGGTTAGAAAGTTTTCTTTCCTGCTCAAGGAAGGTTATTTTAGCAAAAAGTCTTAGTAGATGCGGTGATGGAAGTCTTATCTTAGAGCCTTTCCAGCCATCGTCATGAGGAGTCAGTGTGAAGTCATTTTTTAAAGCGGTCATTATCAAGAAGTTTCTGTGGACCTTATTTTTCTTATTTATCTATGTCTTGGGAACCAAGCTGACCCTGCCCTTCGTCGATATGAGTAAGGCAGCTGCCATGGACGGAACCTCTACGACCTTGAACTATGCGACAGCCCTGATGGGGGGAAATCTACGCAGTATGTCGCTCTTTTCTGTCGGCCTGTCTCCTTGGATGTCCTCTATGCTGATCTGGCAGATGTTTGCTGTGTCCAAGCGCCTAGGCTTGAGTAAGCTCCCTCTGGAAGTGCAGGAAAGGCGGCGGATGCTGCTGACCTTGGTCATTGCCTTGATTCAGTCCGTAGCGCTGGTCCTAAATCTGCCACTGCAAGAATCAGGTGGGGTGGATATGACTACGATTATGGTCTTAGATACCTTGGTCTTGATGGCTGGGACCTACTTTCTCATCTGGCTGACGGATTTGAATGCTGCCATGGGACTTGGCGGTTCCATCATGATTGTCATGGCCAGCATGATTGCCTACATTCCGCAGGATATTTGGAACTCTATTCAGGAGCTGAAGATTTCTTCTCTGTGGCTGACCTTGATGCTGGTTTTCAGCCTAGTCTTTCTCTATCTGGCTGTTACAGTGGAGCGGTCCAAGTACCGAATTCCAGTCAATAAGATCAATATCCATAACCGTTTCAAGAAATACTCTTATCTGGATATTCGTCTGAATCCTGCTGGTGGCATGCCCATCATGTATGCGATGACCTTGGTCAGCATTCCCCAGTATTTCCTTTTGATTATCCACTTTCTTCAGCCGAACAATCAGCTGATTGAGCAGTGGATAGAAGCGCTGTCTATGGGAAGTCCAGCTTGGTTTATTCTCTATCTGTTGACTATTTTCATTCTGGCACTGGCCTTCGCCTTTATCAATATCAGTGGCGACCAGATTGCTGAGCGGATGCAAAAGAGTGGAGAGTATATTGAAAATGTTTATCCGGGAGGAGCAACCCGTCGCTATATCAATGGTTTGGTGACTTATTTTTGCACTAGTGGGGGCTTTCTATCTTATCCTGATTTCTGGCCCTGCCTATGTTGGTGGTGCTTCTGGACATTCGCTATCTGCGGCTCAGTATGATTCCGGGGATTTTTTTATGATTTTTTTATCGGGATGGTCTTTTCTATTAAGGACGAGGTGGATGCCTTGACGCTTAATGACCGTTATCGTTCATTGTTGTAGGAGAAACTATGTATTACTTTTATTCCTTCATGGAGTGGCAGTGGGGATCGGATTTGGCACCGGGATATTATCCCTTGGTACCGCTCTATGCAGCGACTGGAGTTTGATGACTCGATTCATCAGATTCGGATTTTTCAAAGTGAAAATCTGCCAGTCCAGCTGCTTTTGCCAGCTTATATGCCACATGCCCGCTATCTCTTGCATCGGCAGGATATTTTTGAGACGGACTATTACTCGGTCTTTGATGAGATTCAGGGAATCCAGTCTAAAGAAATGCAGGTCTTGCAAATCAAGGATCTGGACTGGGAGCCAGACTGCGAGTTTGTCTATACGCCCTTTCTAGTCATGGTCCGCAGGCAGGGACAGCTCTATGCCCATGTCGAGTTTGGAGTAGAAGGCTTTATCAGCTTCATCAAGTTTTTCAAGGATGACCAGCTGGAGAAGTTTTATATCTTTGATGATCGGGGCTTTGTCTCCAGTATCACCTATTATGAAGCAGGTCAGCCCCTTTATCAGGACTACCTGCAGCCGGATGGTGACTGGCGGATTCGTGAGCATCTGAGGCCTGACGACTGCCGGGTAGAGGTCAATCCTGCTTACTTACTGGACTTTGATAAGCTGGAGTATGAGCGGATGCCGGACTTGATCTTGGAGAAATTGGGCCACTATATCGAGCGTAATGCAAGAGCAGACAGCCGCTTCGTCCTGGCAGCGCATCCCTTATACACTCAAGCCATTTTGTGCTTATTGCCTAAGAATGTTCAAATTATTCTCAGCTTTTTCCACGAGCGCAATCATACAGTGGATTGGTCAGCTTTAGAAGCAGATTTGCAGCAGGCAGATTTAGTCTTGACTGATCGTATGGACTTTAAGAAGGCTATTCAGCGTTACCTGTCTGGGCAGGCTCAGAAGGTGCATTACCTATCGCCTTTTGATACCCGTCTGCAGCTGGGCAAGAGTCAGCGCCGCCGTGAATCCAAGATTTTTTATCAGATTAATCTGGAAGAAGGGCTTAATGACTATGCCATCTTCAAGGTTCTCCACTATGTGGCCAAGCATCCGGATACGGAGCTGACTATCGGTGTTTACAATGCTTGGCAGGAAGGAATCCAAAAGGTGGAGACCAAGGTGCAGGAGGTTATTGATGAATTTCTGAATCGCTATGAATTTGTCAAGAACTACCGGCGCAGTGAGCAGGCTGAGAATGCCCTGCTGGAAAATCAGGAGCAGGACCTCCGTTTCACCATTAAAAATATCACAGACGAGCTCAGCTTGATTCAGGAGCTGGACGATACGCGGTTAATCATTGACCTGAGTGAGCAGCCCAATCTCTATACGCAGATTGCTGGGATTTCTGCTGGGATTCCGCAGATTAATCTGGTGGGTTCGGACTATGTGACCCATCTGCAAAATGGCTATATCTTAGACTCTATCTCTAATCTACCGACTGCTGCAGACTATTACTTGGAAGGTTTGAAAAATTGGAACCAGGCCTTGATTTATTCTATTGAAAAAATCCATCATAATACTGGTCTGGAGCTGATTGGCCGGTGGGAGCAGTGGCTCAAGGAGGCTGAGAATGCAAAATAAGCTGAAAATCTTACAGATTGGCTCAAGCGACTGGAGCAAGGAGCTTGCCATTCCAGACAATATGGCCTGGTATTATTTCTTTCCTAACTCCAATCTAGCTATCAAAAAGGTCATGGAGATGGATAAGATTGGCAAGTTTGATGCGATTCTGGTAGACGATTTGCGTCGGATCCCAGATTTGTTTATGATTGAGGCCAAGATTATTCCTTATACTGTTTTCTATGATCAGGAACAGGAAACCCAGGAAGCGGATATTGAGTACTTCCTCAAGCGTCACTGCGCTCAGCCAACGGATATGAGCGATCGAGCTGACCTGCTCCGCAAGCTGTCAAAGGCTCTCTTTTCCGGTCAATATGGGGATAAGATGACCCCGCTTGATATGGTGGTTAGCCCCGGATTTCGGGGCAAGATTTGCTACAATGGCTATGAAAATCTAGAGTTGGAAGGTGACTTTGGTCAGGACTTTCAGTCAATCCTGTCTTGGAAATACAATATTATAGCCAACAAGTTCAATCCAGTTGAACTTGGCTTGAATATGAAAAGTCAGGCAGCTGTGAGCTGCGGCTGCGCCTCTATAATATCCAGGAAGGCTCGACTGCAGACATTGCTCGCGAGACTGTTTTCGCAGAAGAGGATATGCGGGAATCCATGGTTCTGGACAATGACTTTACTTCCTATCTGGGCGTCAGTTTGGAGGCTAGAGGCGAGGGACGGATTCAGGTCGGCGCTCTGCATCAGCGCTTGACCCGCTATGAGTTTGGTAAGTATGTTCTGGGTGGGAAGATTTTTCGTGATAGCCACCGTCAGGAGATTAATTACTTCTTTTATCCGGGTGATTTGAAGCCGCCTTTGGCTGTTTATTTCTCTGGTTACCGTCGGGCGGAAGGCTTCGAGGGCTTTGGAATGATGCGGAGTTTAGGCTGTCCTTTTCTCTTGTTTTCAGATCCGCGCGTGGATGGCGGTATGTTTTATCTGGGCAGTCAGGAGCTGGAGAGCAGTATTCATAAGATTATCCAAGAGCATTTGGACTTTCTGGGCTTTACCGAGCGGGATCTAATCCTATCAGGTATGTCTATGGGGACCTACGGTGCGGTTTATTACGGCTCAGAGTTTCGTCCGCGGGCTATTGTTTTGTCCAAGCCCTTGGGAAATCTAGGCACTATTGCCCAACGTGGTCGTTTACGCCTGCCTAAGGTCTTTCCGACGGCGTTAGATGTCCTTCACCGTCACACAGGTGGCAAAGATCTGGAGCATGTAGAGGAGCTGAATCGCCGCTACTGGCGTAAGTTTGAGAAGGCTGATTTCAGCCGGACGACCTTTTGGTATCGCCTACATGAAGGAAGAAGACTATGATCCGACGGCCTATGAGGACCTGGTAGCGGCTCTTCATCTAACCGAAGCTAAGCTGATTAGCAGAGGTGTCCCTGGTCGGCATAATGATGACTCTACTATAGCTATATCTTGGTTTATGAATTATTATCGAATGATATTGGAAAAGGAATTTGGGAGAAAGAAATGAACATTCAAAAAAGAAAGGGCATTTACTGGGGAGAGCTGAGAGGGGTTTCGGCAGCTGGTAAAATGACTGACTTTACCTATCTATATGGAACTACCCTTATTATTCATTCCCCTTCACATATATTTTTTGAAAATAAACTGATGGCATCCGGCCAGACCATCCATGAATGGTCTTCCAAATGGAACTATCAGCGAGACCGGCAGGTGCCTGCTCTCCCCTTGCTCAAAAAGGGAGCTCGCTATTGCCTGTCTAGAGATATGACCACCTATCCTGAATCCAGCGTCTTTCTGAAAATCATCTTCTTTGACCGCTATGAGAAAGAAATCAGTAATCAAGTGGAGCGCTCGGGGAGAGTATGATCTTTACCTACCCAAACGAAGCCTATAGCTATAAGGTTCAGCTGCTGAGTGCAGGAGTTGAGTCCTTAGAGTTTCATTGCCTAAACATTGACCAAATCATAGAGGAGTCTGATGATTAAAAATCATTTTCAAATTCAGCGCTTAAAGAAAATCTTAGCCAAAGTCAAGAGCTTTGAGTCAGAAATGGCTGGCCTGTCAGACGCTGAGCTGCGGAAGAAAACTCAGGAATTTAAGGAGAGATTGGCCGCAGGTGAGACTTTAGACGACCTGCTGCCGGAGGCTTATGCTGTGGTGCGGGAAGCGGACAAGCGGGTGCTGGGCATGTTCCCCTACGATGTTCAGGTCATGGGGGCGATTGTTCTCCATGAAGGCAATGTCGCTGAGATGGCTACAGGCGAGGGTAAGACCCTGACGGCTACCATGCCGCTCTATCTCAATGCCCTGTCTGGTCAAGGAGCTATGTTGGTGACCACCAATACCTATCTGGCTCTGCGGGATGCTCAGGAAATGGGGCAGGTCTATCGTTTTCTTGGGTTGACTATTGAGGCAGCGGTGGTAGCTGATGGGTCTGGAAATCTGACGCCCAAGCAGAAGCGGCTGATTTACCAGGCGGATATTGTCTATACGACCAATAGTGCCTTGGGCTTTGACTATCTGATTGAAAATCTAGCAGAGAATAAGGATAGCCAATACCTTAGCCCTTTCAACTATGTCATCATAGACGAGATTGACTCCATCCTCTTAGACAGCGCTCAGGTGCCTTTGGTTATCTCTGGTGCTCCTCGGGTTCAGTCAAACTTCTATAGTATCATGGATACCTTCATTACGACTTTGAAAGAAGACGAGGACTACCACTACGATGACGAGAAGAATGAAGTCTGGCTGACATCAAAAGGTATTTTAGCGGCAGAGTCTTTTCTTGACTTGGAGCATCTTTTTCCAAGGAAAATCAAGAGTTGGTCCGCCACCTCAATCTAGCCTTGCGGGCCCACAAGCTTTACAAGAAGGACAAGGACTATGTTGTCCGGCAGGGCGACAAAGAGGCAGAAGTTGTGCTTCTGGATCGTTCAACTGGCCGTCTGCTGGAAATGACCCGACTTCAGGGAGGCCAGCACCAGGCTATTGAGGCCAAGGAGCATGTCAAGCTGACGGAGGAAACACGGGCCATGGCTTCCATTACCTATCAGAATCTCTTCCGGCTCTTCCGGAAAATCTCTGGTATGACTGGGACCGGCAAGGTGGTGGAGAGCGAGTTTATGGAGACTTACTCCATGGCTGTCATCAAGATCCCGACCAACCAGCCAGTTATTCGACAGGATTTGCCAGACCAGCTTTACCAAACCCTGCCAGAAAAAGTCTTTGCTTCTCTGGACGAGGTCAAGCACTACCATGCCCAAGGCAATCCGCTCTTGATTTTTACCGGCTCAGTAGAGATGTCGGAGATTTACTCTTCTCTACTGCTGAGAGAAGGTATCGCCCACAACCTGCTCAATGCCAACAATGCGGCCCGTGAGGCGCAAATCATCGCTGAGTCTGGGCAGAAAGGTGCGGTGACGGTAGCTACTTCCATGGCCGGCCGCGGTACGGATATAAAGCTGGGACCAGGTGTCGCTGATTTGGGTGGTCTCGTGGTGATTGGTACTGAGCGGATGGAGAACCAGCGGATTGACCTACAGATTCGTGGCCGTTCAGGCCGCCAAGGTGATCCGGGGATTAGTAAGTTTTTCATCTCGCTAGAGGATGATCTGCTCAGGAAGTGGGGGCCAGATTGGCTCAAGAAGCTCTACAAGGACTATTCAACTGAAGAAGTTCAGCAGCATCCAGTCCAGCTGGGACAGCGCCGCTTTAGACGCTTAGTAGCTAAGGCCCAGAGAGCCAGCGAAAGCAGTGCCAAGATGTCCCGTCGGATGACGTTGGAATATGCCCAGTGTATGAAGATTCAGCGGGAGATTACCTATGCTGAGCGCAATCGTCTGATTCAAGCTGAAGAGCGGATTGATGAAGAAATCAGCCGTGTCCTCAGTCAGGTCATTCATCAGGCGGCCTATGAGCAGTCCTATGAGACGCGAGCTGACCTCTATCGCTTTATTTAGACCATTTCAGCTATCATGCTGAGCGTATTCCTTATGATTTTGATATTTATTCGCCGGAGAAAATTGCAGAGCTCTTGCAGGATATTGCCGAGCAGGAATTGCAGGCAAAGAAAGCCTATCTCAAGTCTGACAAGCTATTCACCCATTTTCAGCGGGTGTCCGTTCTCAAGGCTATTGATGAGAACTGGGTCGAGCAGGTGGACTATCTGCAGCAACTCAAGACGGCCTTGAGCGGTCAGCATTTCTCTATGAAAAATCCTCTGGTAGAATACTACCAAGAGGCTTACGATGGCTTTGAATATATGAAGGAGCGCATGAAGCAGCAGATTGTCAAGAATCTTTTGATGAGTGAATTGGCACTCAACCCTAAAGGAGAAGTCATCATGTACTTCCCGTAAGACGAGGAGAATATGACAGTATATAACATCAACTTAGGCATCGGCTGGGCCAGCAGCGGTGTAGAATACGCCCAAGCTTATCGGGCCCAGCTTCTGCGCAGAATCCAGCAGCCGGCTAAGTTTATCTTTATGGATATGATTTTGGCAGATAACATCCAGCATCTGACGGAAAATATCGGTTTTCTGGATGAGGAAGTTATCTGGCTTTATAATTACTTTTCGGACATCAAGATTGCACCGACGACGGTGACGCTGGACCAAGTGCTGGCTCAAGTAGCTGGTCAGCCGGAGCGCTCTGAGAAGGAGGGCAAGATTGTCCGCTATTTCTATACGCAGGATGATCAGTTTATCACTTGCTATCTGCGGCAGGAAGACCAGGACTTTGTGGAGCATGTGGAGTATGTCTCGCGGGGGAGATTGATTCGTAAGGATTATTTTTCCTATGTCCGCTATGCCAGTGAATACTTCGCGCCCCACAATGACGCCGCAACCCTCTACCAGCGCTGTTTCTACCATGAAGACGGCAGTGTGGCTTATGATATGCTGATAGAGGATGGTCAGGAAGAACTCTATCGTTTCCAGACCGGATTTTCTATTCCAAGGCTGAGCTGGTTCGTTATTTTCTCCAGTGTTTGCAGCTGCAGGCGGATGATGTGATCATCTTGGATAGGGAGACAGGGATTGGTCAGGTTGTCTTTGAAGAGAGCCAGAAGGCTAAGCTGGGAGTAGTGGTCCATGCGGAGCATTTCAGTGAAAATGCCAGCAGTGACGACTACATTCTCTGGAACAATTTCTATGACTACCAATTTACCAATGCTGACAAGGTGGACTTTTTCATCGTGGCAACAGAGGCTCAAAAAGCGATTCTAGAGCAGCAGTTCCAGCATTACACAGACAAACGGCCCCAGATTGTTACCATACCAGTGGGGAGTCTGGACCAGCTGACTTACCCGGAAGAGCCTCGCAAGCCTTTTTCCATGATTACGGCTTCGCGTCTAGCTACAGAAAAGCATATCGACTGGCTAGTAGCAGCGACTGTCCAAGCCCATGCCCAGCTGCCTGAGCTGACTCTGGATATTTATGGAAAGGGGGGCGAAGAGGACAAGCTGCGTCGCAGGATTGAAGAAGCAGGAGCTCAGGACTACATTCGACTCAAAGGGCATGCGGATCTGAGTCAGATTTATGCAGGCTATGAGCTGTATCTGACGGCTTCGACTAGCGAAGGCTTTGGTTTGACTCTTATGGAAGCAGTTGGATCGGGTCTGCCCCTCATCGGCTTGATGTCCGCTATGGCAATCAGACTTTTATCGATGATGGTGAAAATGGCTATCTGCTGCCGGTCAGTTCCAATCAGGTCGAGGATCAGATTATTGTTGCTTTTGTGGAGAAAATAATAGCTCTCTTTAGCCAAGGACGCCAGCAGGAGATGAGCCAACACTCTTATCAAGTGGCCGAGAATTATTTGACCAGCCGGGTTGAAGCGGCTTGGTCCCAGCTTTTAAAGGAGGTCAGAGATGATTCAGCTCTTTGATTATTACAATCAGGAAACCCAGGATCTGCATGATTCCCTCCTTGCAGCTGGCTATGACTGTCCGACCATTGTCATTGAGGCCAATGGCTTTTTGCCGGACGACATGCTATCTCCTTACACATATTTTCTAGGGGATGAAGAGGGAGCCGATCACCCACTCTTTTTCAATCAAGTGCCGGTCCCCCCGTTCTGGGAAATCACAGGTGATCATCAGGCGGCGCGTGTCAGTGATATGGGTGAAGAAAGAGCACGGATCCACTATGCCAGCCAGGCCAAGGGCCGGCTGGTCAAGCAGGTGGACTGGCTGGATAAAAAAGGCCAGCTGCGATTGAGTGAGCGCTATAATAAGCAAGGCCGCTGCTTTGCCAAAACAGCCTATAAATCAGGCCAGGAGGCTTTCAACACAACCTATTACAGCACAGACGGGCAGGAGCGTATCGTGGAAAATCATGCCACTGGTGACATCATCCTGACACTGGAGCAAGAGCCTTTGCGAATTTTTAAAAGCCGAGTGGATTTTATCTGTTTCTTCTTGGAGCGGCTAGAATTTGACTTGGATCACATTCTCTTTAATTCGCTGGCTTATTCTTTCCTGGTTTCCCACAGCTTGACAGGCCGGCAAGGACAGGATATTCTCTTTTGGCAAGAGCCTCTGTATGACGAGCTGCCAGGTAATATGCTGCTGATTCTGGAAAGCAGTCAGCTCCGGGCGCAGACTATTGTCATTCCGGATTTAGCAACTTATGAAAAGGCCAAGAGTTTAGCTGCATCTGACCAGCAGCAGAAGTTCCTGCATCTGGGCTATCATTATGACTTCAAGCGGGACAACTACTTGAGAAAAGATGCTTTAATCCTGACCCATTCGGATCAGATTGAAGGCTTAGAGACCTTGGTTCAGGCCTTGCCGCAGCTAGTCTTTCGCATTGCTGCCCTTACGGAAATGTCGCCTAAGCTCTTGTCTATGCTGTCTTATAAGAATGTCGTTCTTTATCAAAATGCCAGTCTCAAGCAGATTGAGCAGCTCTACTTAGAATCGGATATTTATCTGGATATCAATCACGGAGGTCAGGTTCTGCAGGCAGTGCGCAAGGCTTTTGAGAACAATCTCTTGATCCTAGGCTTTGAGCAGACCCTGCATGACAGGCACTACATTGCCCAGCAGCATATTTTTGACAGCAGCCAGCCTGCTCAGTTGGCAGCAACTTTGGAAGAAGCCTTATCTGGTGTCGAGCAGATGCGGTCAGCCTTGCAAGCTCAAGGTCGACATGCCAACGATGTGCCCGTCAGTCTTTATCAGGAGACTCTCCAAAGCGTACTAGGAGGTCAGCATGGCTAAAAAAGATTTATTTCATAAGGATATTGAGGGGCGGTTAGATGAGCTCAAGCATGGCAAGCCCAAGAAAGAAAAGGCCAGCTTGGGTGAAAATCTCAACAAGGCCTTTGTCATCGCCTTGGGCTTGATGATCTTGATTGGCTTGATTTTTACATTGATTGGAGCCTTGAGGAAATAAAATGCAAACAATATTGATTACACTTACCATTGTAGTAGCCCTTGTCTTGATTTTGCTGGTTAGTCTTCTTCCCAGAGTGAGCCAGCAATTTTACAGAGACACCAATACATCAATCGGCAAGTCAGGCTACTGGGAAACCCACCTCGCAAAGAAAATCCTAGTTCTTTTGGCAAGCCTTGCCTTGATTGTGCTCATGATTTTCTTTATGATTCAATCTATCTAGCATCTGTTTAGGAAGTTACTCAGACGACTGCTAAATAAGAAAGACCCTCTATTGCAGACAATAGAGGGAATTTTTATAAGCAAATTTTGGGTGTAAAGGCTTTAATTTCTGAAAGCACCTTGATATTTTTCTGAAAAGGAGTAAACTGGATATACAAGTGATGGAGGTTTGGTATGAAATTATACGTTCAGTTGATGATTATTTTTATGATTTCCCTCGTTGGAGAAGGAATTTCAAGTGTTTTCCACCTGCCTGTTCCGGGCAGTATCATTGGTTTGGTCTTGCTGTTTTTGGCTCTGCAATTCAAGCTCCTGCGCCTGCGTCATATCAGTATGGTTGGCAATTTTCTCTTGGCAAATATGACCATCCTTTTTCTGCCTCCAGCAGTTGGCATCATGGATAAATTTCAGGTCATTGCGCCTTATCTGTTGCCAATTATTTTGATTGTTTTAGGAGCGATTGTGCTCAATGTCTGCGTGATTGCAGTTGTGGTGCAGCTGATTAAGACTCGTTTTGAAGGAGATTATGAGGAAGGAGACGCCAGCAATGTCTGATTTATGGAGCAACCCTCTCTTTGGCCTTGCCTTGTCTATCTTGGCCTATCTGTTCGGCCTATTGATTTTTCGAAGATTTCCTCATCCCATGACAACTCCTTTGCTGATTGCAGCAGTTTTGGTTATTGCATTTTTAAAATTAACCGGTATTTCCTACAAGGATTACTATGTCGGCGGCTCCTATTTAAACAACCTAATTGTGCCATCTACGGTTGCTTTGGGGATTCCGCTTTACAAGACTTTTCATTTGATGAAGCACCATGCGCGCAGTATTTTGATTGGGACCTTTGCGGCGGTTGTAGTCAATACCAGCTTTACGGCTCTGCTGGCTAAGTTTTTCGGCATGGATTTCTTTCTGGCTGTTTCTCTTTTTCCGAAATCTGTCACAACGGCCATGGCTGTCGGTATCACAGACAAGCTGCAAGGTCTTGCTACAGTGACCTTAGTGGTGGTGGTTGCGACGGGCATTCTGACCAGTGTCTTAGGACCAACGCTTCTTAAGCTCTTAAAAATCACAGACCCGGTAGCTATTGGTCTAGCTTTAGGGGGAACAGGCCATGCGGTAGGAACGGGGACCGCCTTTAAATACGGTCAGGTCGCAGGAGCTATGGCAGGACTTGCGATTGGCGTGACCGGCCTCATGTACGTTCTGGTCAGCCCCATCGTGGCAGCCATTATTCTGAAGTAAAAATAAACAAGGTTGAAACGTTTTGTTTCAACCTTGTTTTGCTTATTGCAGATTTAGTTTGTTTTTTACGATGGTATGGATTGTAAAATAGAAACCGAAAATTTTGACCAGTTCAAAGACGATTCGGATAATAAGAAAGGCATCTAGCATCATTTCAAAATCCGTATCGGAGTGACTATAATCGTATGGAGAAAATAGGCCGTACGGATTTAAGAAACTAGGTAAGAAGATTGACAGGACCGCCAGAACACTCCAAATCAAAAATCCGAAAAGAACAGCCATCATAATCCGATTCTTCTTAAATAGCTGTCCGACTGAGATTGCTAGATAAAAGAAGAGGATACCAGAAAGTATTTGAAGGAGATTAAGGAAGCCGTATTTGACAATCCAAAGCCATAAATCTGGGATTTCGCCAATATATTTAAAAATCTCATTAAATGAATAGCCTGTAATAGGGAGGGCAATGCCAAAAATGATAAGGCCGCTAATAAAAATGGTTAGCATACACAAGAGGGTCCAAACAAATGCGGAAAGAAGTTTAGACAGAAGAATCTGATGCGGCGTAACCGGCAAGGTCCAAGTCAGGTAGCCTTCTCGCCCAAAAACATTTATAAAACCGACGGATGATAATGATGGTATTGGACAGAAAGACAGCGCAGGATGCAGAAAAAAGCAAGAGGAAGAGTAGGTATAAAGTGAAAATAACACCACTAGTAGCCATTGGGTAGTCACTATAGCGTTCCATGACCTCAGGTCTCAAGCTGCTGCCAGTTATAAATCCCATCAAGATAGAGAGAGACAGAAGAATGGCAAAGGTGATACAATACCATTTGTAATTAGACTTAAAGTCGTATTTAAACAGTTTTCCAAACATATAATGAAGTCCTCCTAATAAAAGCGAAACTGGCTGCGGAAGAGATTATCAATGGATTGATTGTACTGTTGACGCAGCTGATTAGCATTTTCATGCAAAAAGATCTGACCTTGGTTAATCAGGATTACTTCATCCAAGATTGGCTCGATATCTGCGATCAAGTGGGTGGAAATGATGACAGAAGACTGAGGTGTGCGATTTTGAATGATGGTCTGCAGGATATAGTCGCGAGCAGCCGGATCGACACCACCGATAGGCTCGTCTAGGATATAGAGTTCCGCATGGCGGCTCATGACCAGAATGAGCTGCATTTTTTCTTTATTTCCTTTTGAAAGGCTTCCGATGCGTGCTTGAGGATCGATATGAAGATCTTTTAAAAGCTGCATGGCTTTCGCGCTGTTAAAATTATCATAAAAATCTTGGAAATATTTTACAGCTTCGATTACTTTGGAGCTGTCGCTCAGATAAGTCGTATCTGGCAGATAGGAAACGATTCTTTTGGTATCAGGAGAAGGTTTGACGCCTTTGAGATAAATATGACCAGAGGTCGGCTGCAAGAGACCATTGATAAGCTTGATAATAGTTGTCTTGCCGCTTCCATTAGGACCTAGAAGTCCGATGATTCTGCCGGGCTGGATATTTAAGCTCACATCATACAGAGCGGGTGCGTCGCCATAATTTTTATGGACATGGTCAAGATAGACCAGAGGATACTGATTCATACATGTCTCCTTTATTTTTCTTCAATTTACAATTATTATACCTTTTCCTTAGGGAAAATGGCAAAGAAAGCCGGAAAGGGTGAATGGAATCTTTCTGTTCAGTCAAACTCCTATTTCCCTCATTCAGTGAATTGCGGTATAATAGTTGTAAGAAGAAGCAAAGCATGTTCAAGGAGAAAAATGTGGTGATACAACTTGATACCAAGACTGTTTACAGTTTTATGGATAGCTTGGTCCCGATAAAGAAATATGTGCAGAAAGCCAAGGACTTAGGATACAGTCATCTGGGCATGATGGATGTGGACAATCTCTATGGAGCCTATCATTTCTTAGAGGAAGCCGAATCTGCGGGACTGCAGCCACTTTTAGGCTTGGATCTGAGTCTGATCAAGGCAGAGCAGGAGCTTCATCTCCGTCTGCTGGCCTTAGACAGTCAGGGCTATCGCAATCTGATGAAAGTCTCGACTCTCAAGATGATGGGACAAAAAAACTGGGAGGATTTCCAGCATCTCTTTAAGGGATTGGCTGTTATTGTTCCTGCTTTTGACGGAGTAGCAGATCTGGATTTGGGGTTGGATTTTTATGTTGGTGTCTTTCCAGCAACGCCTAAGCAGGAGTTCGGTCGGCCAACCCTGCCCCTGCATAGCGTCCGATATTTTGACACGGGGGATTTGGAAACCTTGCAGATGCTCCGGGCTATTCGAGAAAATGCCAGCCTGCGGGAGATTGGCAGCCTTCCCAATCATGAGTTTTTGCTGGGACCAGATGCTCTGGCAGGAGCTTTTAAGGAAACTTTCCCAGAGAGTTTGGCTAATCTTGAGAAGCTAGTCCGTCATGTTCACTATGATATCAATAGGGAGCTGAAACTGCCCCGCTTAATCGGGAGCGGCCAGCCGTGGAAGAGTTGCGGGAGCGCTCCAAAGCTGGCTTAAAAAAACGCGGTTTAACAGGTAAACTTTATCAGGAACGGCTGGACCAGGAGCTGGATGTCATTCATCAGATGGGCTTTGATGATTATTTTCTCATTGTCTGGGATTTGCTGCGCTTTGGTCGCAGTCAGGGCTACTATATGGGCATGGGTCGAGGCTCTGCTGTTGGCAGTCTGGTAGCCTATGCTTTGGAGATTACTGGGATTGACCCAGTCAAGAATAACCTGCTTTTTGAGCGCTTTCTCAATCTAGAGCGCTATACCATGCCCGATATTGATATTGATATACCGGATGTTTACCGGCCGGAGTTTATCCGCTATGTTCGCGACCGCTATGGCAGTATGCATGCGGCTCAGATTGTGACCTACTCGACTTTCGGAGCCAAGCAGGCCATTCGCGATGTTTTCAAGCGCTTCGGTCTGCCAGAGTATGAGCTAACCAATATCACCAAGAAAATCCGCTTCGGGGATAGTCTGACCTCTGCTTATGAGAAAAATATGACCTTTCGTCAGATTATCAATAGTAAGCTGGAATATCAAAAGGCCTTTGATATTGCTAAAAAAATCGAAGGTCATCCCCGTCAGACTTCTATCCATGCAGCTGGCGTTGTGATGAGCGACAGTGACCTGACTGATCAGATACCGCTCAAATACGGCGAGGACATGTATATTACCCAATATGATGCCCACGGTGTGGAGAGCAATGGACTGCTCAAGATGGATTTTCTGGGCTTGCGCAATCTGACCTTTGTCCAGCGGATGAAAGAAGCAACCCTGAAAAAATATGAGGTAGATATTGAAATTGCAGAGATTGACTTGGAGGATGCAGAAACTCTGAAACTTTTTGCGTCTGGCCAGACCAAGGGGATTTTCCAGTTTGAGCAGCCGGGTGCAATCAGTCTGCTCAAGCGGGTTCAGCCGGTTCGCTTCGAGGAAGTAGTGGCCACAACCTCTCTCAACCGTCCTGGAGCCAGTGATTACATCGACAATTTTGTCAAGAGAAAGCATGGGTTGGAGCAGGTGGAGCTGATTGATGACAGTTTGGCTGATATTCTAGCTCCGACTTACGGTATCATGCTCTACCAAGAGCAGGTTATGCAGGTAGCCCAGCGTTTTGGTGGCTTTAGTCTGGGGAAAGCCGATATTTTACGAAGAGCAATGGGCAAGAAAAGTGCTGCTGAAATGCACCGCATGCAGGAGGACTTTGTTGCAGGTGCTCTCAAGCTAGGTCACTCGGAATCCAAAGCCAAGGAAGTCTTTGCTATTATGGAGAAGTTTGCTGGTTATGGCTTTAACCGCAGTCACGCCTATGCCTACTCAGCTCTGGCCTTTCAGTTGGCTTACTTCAAGGCTCACTATCCAGATGTTTTCTTTGATGTCATGCTCAATTATTCTAGCAGTGACTATATCACCGATGCCTTGAGTTTTGACTTTGAAACAGCACACCTCAGCATCAATAATATTCCCTACCATGATAAGTTTCAGGATAAAAAGATTTTTTTGGGTCTGAAAAATATCAAAGGCTTGCCTAGGGATTTGGCATACTGGATTATCGAAGAGCGACAAAATGCTGCCTTTACTGGGGTAGAAGACTTTATTCTGCGTCTGCCTCAGAATTACCATAAAATTCCTCTGCTGACTCCTCTGATTCAGCTGGGGCTCTTTGACAGTTTTGAGAAAAATCGCCAAAAAATTCTAGCCAACCTGCCTAATCTATTTGTATTTGCGGATGAGTTGGGCAGTCTCTTTGCGGATACGACCTATTCTTGGACAGAGGCTCAGGATTTCAGCGATGCCGAAAAGTTTGAGCTGGAACAGAGCATTATCGGTGTGGGGCTTAGCGATCACCCCTTGGTTAAACTGGCCAAAGAAGCGGACCAGCCCTTTAGCTGGATTAGTGAGCTGACCGAAAATAGCAGAGCTAGGATTCTAGCTGAAGTCCAGTCTATTAAGACTATCCGGACCAAAAAGGGCGAGAATATGGCTTTCTTGCAGGTTTCAGATACTAAGAAAAAACTAGATGTTACTCTCTTTCCTGATACCTATCGCCAGCTGGGTGACCGTATTAAGGAGAAGGGGATTTACTACTTGACCGGCAAGGTGCAGGAACGGGATGGACGCTTACAGTTGGTCTTGTCAGATATCGAAGAAACCACTACAGAACGCTTCTGGATAAAGCTTGCGGGCCATGAACATGATCGGGAAATATCTCAGATTTTGCAGAAATACCCCGGCAATATTCCGGTCGTCCTACGTTATGAAGATGAGAAGCGAACCATGTCTGCACCGCATTTTCGAGTGGAGAAATCGGAGCAGCTGCAAGAGGAATTAAAGAATTATACTATGAAAACGATTTTTCGTTAAAAAATATGGAAAATAAGAGAATTTTCATGATGATTGTGGTATAATCTATAAGAATGTTAAAAAGAAAAAGGAGCAAAAAGCGAAATGAAACGTATTGCTGTTTTGACTAGTGGTGGTGATGCCCCTGGTATGAATGCTGCCATCCGTGCGGTTGTTCGTAAAGCAATTTCCGAAGGAATGGAAGTTTACGGTATTTATGATGGTTACGCTGGAATGGTAGCTGGCGAGATTTACCCACTTGATGCGACATCAGTTGGTGACATTATTTCTCGCGGTGGAACTTTCCTTCACTCTGCTCGTTATCCCTGAGTTTGCCCAAGTTGAAGGGCAGCTGAAAGGGATTGAGCAGCTTAAAAAACATGGAATCGAAGGTGTCGTTGTTATCGGTGGTGATGGATCTTACCACGGTGCGATGCGCTTGACAGAGCATGGCTTCCCAGCTGTCGGTGTTCCAGGAACCATTGACAATGATATCGTCGGAACAGACTTCACTATCGGTTTTGATACTGCTGTTACTACAGCTATGGATGCGATTGACAAGATTCGGGATACCTCATCCAGTCACCGCCGTACTTTCGTTATCGAAGTAATGGGCCGTAATGCTGGTGATATTGCTCTTTGGGCAGGTATTGCATCTGGTGCGGACGAAATCATCGTTCCTGAAGAAGGTTTCAAGATCGAAGAAGTTGTTGAAAGCATTAAGAATGGCTATGCCAAGGGTAAGAAGCACAACATCATCGTCTTGGCTGAGGGTGTCATGTCAGCGGATGAATTTGCTGAAAAGCTGAAGAAGCTGGAGATATGAGCGATTTGCGTGTCACAGAGCTCGGACATATCCAGCGTGGAGGCTCACCGACTGCGCGTGACCGTGTTCTTGCATCTCGTATGGGAGCGCATGCTGTTAAACTGCTTAAAGAAGGTATCGGCGGAGTTGCTGTTGGAATCCGCAATGAGCAGATGGTTGAAAGCCCAATTCTGGGAACTGCTGAAGAAGGAGCACTCTTTAGCTTGACTGCTGAAGGCAAGATTGTTGTCAATAATCCGCACAAGGCTGATCTGGACTTGGCTGATTTGAACCGCAGCATCAATATTTAATTATTATTTGTTATTCAGGCCAAGAGGCCAAATAGAAGAAGGAGTTTTATACAATCATGAATAAACGTGTAAAAATCGTTGCAACATTAGGTCCTGCGGTAGAAATCCGCGGCGGTAAAAAATTCGGTGATGACGGATATTGGGGAGAAAAGCTGGATGTTGAAGCATCAGCTCAAAACATTGCTAAGCTGATTGAAGCTGGCGCAAACACATTCCGTTTCAACTTCTCACACGGTGACCATGCTGAGCAAGGAGAGCGCATGGCAACTGTTAAGCGTGCAGAAGAAATTGCCGGCCAAAAAGTTGGTTTCCTTCTTGATACAAAAGGACCAGAAATTCGTACAGAATTGTTCGAAGGCGATGCAAAAGAGTATTCATACAAAACTGGTGAAAAAATCCGTGTTGCTACTAAGCAAGGCATCAAGTCTACTCGTGAAGTAATTGCTTTGAACGTTGCTGGCGGATTGGACATCTACGATGATGTTGAAGTTGGCCGTCAAGTATTGGTTGACGATGGTAAACTTGGTCTTCGTGTTGTCGCTAAAGACGATGCTACTCGTGAATTTGAAGTAGAAGTTGAAAATGACGGCATCATTGCTAAGCAAAAAGGTGTGAACATCCCTAACACGAAGATTCCTTTCCCAGCACTTGCTGAGCGTGACAATGACGATATCCGCTTTGGTCTTGAGCAAGGAATCAACTTCATCGCGATTTCATTTGTACGTACTGCAAAAGACGTCGACGAAGTTCGTGCAATCTGTGAAGAAACTGGCAACGGCCATGTTCAATTGTTCGCGAAAATCGAAAACCAACAAGGTATCGATAACTTGGACGAAATCATTGAAGCTGCTGACGGTATCATGATTGCCCGTGGTGACATGGGTATCGAAGTACCATTCGAAATGGTTCCAGTTTACCAAAAGATGATCATAACTAAGGTAAATGCAGCTGGTAAAGTGGTTATCACAGCAACTAACATGCTTGAAACCATGACAGAAAAACCACGTGCAACTCGTTCAGAAGTATCAGACGTATTTAACGCTGTTATCGATGGAACTGACGCAACTATGCTTTCAGGTGAGTCTGCAAATGGTAAATACCCACTTGAGTCAGTAACAACAATGGCGACTATCGATAAGAATGCTCAAACCCTTCTTAACGAATATGGCCGCTTGACAACTGATAACTTTGAGCGTAACTCTAAGACTGAAGTTATGGCTTCAGCGGTTAAAGATGCTACAAACTCAATGGATATCAAGTTGGTAGTTACCCTTACTAAGACTGGTCACACAGCTCGCTTGATTTCTAAATACCGTCCAAATGCTGATATCTTAGCTATCACTTTTGACGAATTGACTCAACGTGGTCTTATGCTGAACTGGGGTGTTATTCCAGTGACTACTGAAACTCCATCTAACACAGATGATATGTTTGAAATCGCTGAAAAGATTGCAGTTGAGCAAGGCTTGGTTGAATCTGGTGATGATATCGTTATCGTTGCTGGTGTGCCGCTTGGTGAAGCAGTTCGTACCAACACAATGCGTATCCGTACAGTACGTTAATCTAAGACAACAAAAAAGAACCGTTGATTGGAAAATCATCGGTTTTTTTATTGTCTATGTGGTGTCACTTATCTTACTTGAGAGGAAGGGCTGGTTTGCGAATTGGTTTTTGAAATAAAATTGTACCTTTGTCTATTTTGTCTAAAAATGATATAATGGTATAAAAGAGATGGGAGAGACGAATGTTAAAGAGAGATTTATTAAGAAATATCATTATTTTTTCAGTACTGGCAGCTATTATTATAGGACTGAGAGTTTTTATTTATACACCTTATCGGGTGACGGAGCAAGACAGCAATGCTTACTTGGCAAAGAATGACTTGGTCTTGGCGACGAGAAAGCAAGACATCAAGCGTGGGGATTTTGTCCTCTATGAAGTGGACGGCAAAGACTATGTCGGCCGGGTCATTGCCCAGGAAAAGGATCAAGTAACCTATATGGATGATCTTCTTTACCTGAACGGTCAGGTCATGTCGGAAGAATACATTGAGAAAATGCGCGAGAAATATCTAGCTTCAGCAGGAAGTTCGGGTTACTATACTCATGATTTCTCTGTTATGGATTTGAAGGGCTCAAAGTCTGATAAAATTACTAAAGATTCTTATTTGATTCTTAATGATCGACGGGAAAATACGAAGGACAGCCGAGAATTTGGGCTCATCAAAGCCAGTCAAATCAAGGGAGTAGTGGAGTTCCGACTCTCACCGCTTAATGAATTTGGTTTTATTAAGAATAAATAATTGAAGTCTATTTTCAACCAAGGCAGGGCAAGCCTTGGTTTTTTCTTTGAAAATCAACTTTAAAGTTACAAGTAAACATAAAGATACTTGTCCTGATATGGTATACTAATATCAAAAGACCGCAAAAAGGAGAGTGCTTTTGAAGTCAAGAAAGACAAAAATATTATTTTTGGTTATACTGGCTCTGAGTTTTCTGACTGCATGTAGCAGCATAGTAAATAGAGATGGTGAAAAAATATGGATGTCAGATACAGAAATGACAGAGCTTCATAAGAAAGAGCAAAAGCTTGCACTTTATATCATTAATCATTATGAAGATGTTCAAAAAATTGAATTTGATGAATTTTCCAAGGGAAATTTATGGAAAGGGGATTCCGTTAGTCTCATTGTAAATGACACCAGTTATATCCCACATATTTCTTTGGAGTCAAAGGATGAAAGCTATAATATAAATGATGATTCTCACACTGATTCGACAGAATTGACTTTTCGTCTGAAAAAGAAAGAGAAGGTCACAAATTTTAAAGATACGGGTGAGACAGATGTTATTTACTCTGGAGAAAATGCTTGGCTGACGACTGAGGAAAAAGTAAAGGTACGCAACCAGGAAGAGGGGCTGGCTTTATTTTTACTGAATCACTATGAAAATGTTGAAAAAATTGAATTTACAAAGATTTCAAGAAAGCCTTTTGGACAGGCAAGATATGCTGCTTTACTTGTTAATGATAAGATAAAGATTTATACCGACCTAGATGATAGCTATGACAACTATTATTTGTCTGACAATCCTGAAAAAGACGGCCTGAAAGCTAAAGAGAAACCAACAAATTTGCAAAGTCTAGATAATATTACTGTTATTTATTATACAGGGAAATGAAGGATGTGTTGCAATGAAAAAGCCAGACTGACTTAATCATCAGACTGGTTTTTTCGTGTCTCTTGGTGAAAGATATTTTGCCATACTTCGTGGCGACGCCAGAGGCTGGTGTGGATAACACCGTCCATTTCATAGCGGATGAGTTTGGTTTTCTGGCTGACAGAAAGCAGTTCAACGTTTGAGAGGAGTTTTTGAGGCTCTTTCTGCCTGAAATTCAGCCTTGTTTAGCTGTCGGCCATCTTGGGAAATGTAGAGAAATTCGGCGGACAGAAGTGTATCCAGTTGGTTGCCTTGCTCCACGAGCTGTTCACGCATGAGCAGGTTTGGGTAAAGATTGTCCAGCGTCTCATCCTCGGGAATGGGAGCAGGCTCAATATGAATGTCAATATCAAAGACTCCGAAGCGCTCCATAAGCATATCCTCAACTTGGTCCGCAATCTCATGGCTTTCAAAAACAGATAAATCTGGGTTCATTTCCAATATAATATCCAGATAGATATTACTACCATAGGTCCGGCCGCGCTGTGACTTGACTTGAGTGATTTTAGGAATTTCCAAGATAGCTTGCTTATAGTCTTGGAGCAGGCTTTCATCAAATCCGTCGGACAGGCTGAAGGAAGATTCCATAAAGATATCATAGGCCGTCTTGAGAATGAAGAAGGTAATGACAATTGCTGCCAGCTTATCAACGATTGGGAAGTTAAAGGCGCTGGCAATGATAGCGACTGAAGTGCCGATAGAAGTGACAGCGTCTGACAAGTTGTCCTTGGCTGCGGCATCCAGAGCCTTGGAGTGAGCTTTTTTAGCCAGTGTTTTATTGTAAAAATAAACACCCAACATAATGATTGCCGAGATGATTCCGACCACGGCACCAACAGGGTCAATCTTAGTCTCTTGGTTGGAGATGATTTCTGAATGGTCTCAATCAGGACATCAAATCCAACGAAAAACATGATAAAAGATGTGATGAGACTGGCCAAATCTTCTATCTTCCAATGGCCGAAGCGATGGTCACGGTCGGCTGGTTTTCTAGCCATACGCAGGCCAATTAAAACGGCGATATTAGCCACGATATCAGAGACGTTGTTAAAGCCGTCGGCCGTCAGACTGGAGGACTGGAGGGTCGAGCCTGCGATAATCTTGACCGCGGAGAGAATCAGATAGGTAGCGATGGACAGGATGGCTCCTCTCTCCGCTAGTTTCAGATTGTTACTAGGATTTTTCATGACAGCCTTTCTTTCTGAGTGGGGCAGCAGAATGGAAAAGAGACTTGCGAAAAAATGTCATCTATGGACAGATGCTCTAAGTCTCATATGGGCATATTATAGCAAAAATAGACCTGATTTTCAATTTCCGTCGGGCTTAGGGGGGCCTTAAATGACTTTGCCGAAAATCTAATCTAAAATCAGAAATTCCTCTTCTTTCTGGTTTAGCTTCATCAGGATTTTTGTTATAATAGTAGCATTGACTTTGAAAGAGGAAGAAAAATGCATCCTTTATTAAACGGTATGAATGACCGTCAGGCTGAGGCGGTTCAGACAACAGAAGGGCCTTTGCTGATTATGGCGGGAGCTGGTTCGGGTAAGACCCGTGTCCTGACCCATCGTATCGCCTATTTGATTGATGAAAAGATGGTTAATCCTTGGAATATCTTAGCCATTACCTTTACCAATAAGGCGGCGAGGGAGATGAGAGAAAGGGCTGAAAAACTTAAAACGGAGGCCCAAGATTGCTTAATCGCTACTTTCCACTCCATGTGTGTACGCATCCTGCGACGAGAAGCAGACCATATAGGCTACAATCGCAACTTCACCATCGTTGATCCAGGCGAACAGCGGACTCTGATGAAGCGAATTCTCAAAAATCTCAATCTGGACCCTAAAAAGTGGAATGAGCGTGCCATTCTGGGAACTATTTCCAATGCTAAGAACGACCTGATTGATGAGGTAGCCTATGCAAATCTAGCTGGTGATATGTATACAGAGATTGTAGCTAAGTGCTACACGGCCTATCAAAAGGAATTGCGCCAGTCTGAGGCTATGGACTTTGACGACTTAATCATGCTGACCCTGCGACTCTTTGATCAAAATCCTGACGTTTTGACCTACTACCAGCAACGCTACCAGTACATCCATGTGGACGAGTATCAGGATACCAATCATGCTCAGTATCAGCTGGTCAAGCTCTTGGCCTCCCGCTTTAAGAATATTTGCGTAGTCGGAGATGCTGACCAGTCTATCTATGGCTGGCGGGGAGCCGATATGCAGAATATCCTGGACTTTGAAAAGGATTATCCAGAAGCTAAGGTAGTTCTGCTAGAGGAAAATTATCGCTCAACCAAGACCATTCTTCAGGCAGCTAATGAAGTCATCCGAAACAACCGCAACCGCCGTCCTAAAAATCTCTGGACTCAAAACGAAGACGGTGAGGAAATTGTCTACTATCGGGCTAATGACGAGCAGGATGAGGCTCTTTTTGTCGCCCGAACTATTGATCAGCTGAGCCGAGAAGGATATAGTCATAAGGATTTTGCAGTTCTTTACCGGACCAATGCCCAGTCACGGACAGTGGAGGAAGCCCTGCTAAAGTCCAATATTCCCTATACCATGGTCGGTGGAACCAAGTTCTACAGCCGCAAGGAAATCCGCGATGTTATTTCTTATCTCAATCTCATCGCCAACCCTAGCGACAATATCAGCTATGAACGCGTGGTCAATGAGCCTAAGCGTGGTGTCGGACCAGGAACGGTGGAGAAAATTCGGGATTTTGCGTCCAGTCAGGAAATCTCCTTGCTAGATGCGTCGGCCAATATCTTGCTGTCTCCGGTCAAGGGAAAAGCGGCTCAGGCGGTCTATGATTTTGCCAATATGCTTCTGGATTTGCGGGAGCGCTTGGACGACTTTACAGTAACGGAGCTGGTAGAAGCCGTATTGGAAAAGACAGGCTATTCTGCAGCCTTGGCTGCCCAAGCAACCTTGGAAAGCCAAGCACGGATTGAAAATATCGAAGAATTCCTGTCTGTAACTAAGAACTTTGATGAAAGTCCAGATAATCCTGCTGATGAATCTGGTCTTGATAAGCTCAGCCGTTTTCTCAATGACTTAGCCTTGATTGCAGACACAGATGACGGAGATACGGAGAGTTCCGAAGTGACTCTGATGACCCTCCACGCAGCCAAGGGATTGGAATTTCCGATCGTCTTTCTGGTTGGAATGGAGGAAAATGTCTTCCCTCTAAGTCGGGCGTCTGAAGATGAGGATGAATTGGAAGAGGAGCGGCGCCTGGCCTACGTCGGCATCACCCGAGCAGAGAAGATTCTCTATCTGACCAACGCCAATTCCCGTATGCTTTATGGTAAAACCAACTATAATCAGCCGACCCGATTCCTGAGAGAAATCAGCTCAGACTTGCTAGACTATCAGGGACTGGCTAGACCGGCAAATAGCTCTTTTAAAGTCAGCTATACCAATAGCGACACCAGCAAGTTCGGTCAGGGCATGAGTCTGGCCCAGGCCCTGCAGGAGAGGAAGCGTCAGGCAGCACCAAGTTCCATTTCTACAGGCAATCTGCCTTTTGGAAAGAGCAGTCAGAGCCAGCCATCTAAGCCGGAAGTTGCTTGGGCTATCGGAGATATTGCCCACCATAAGAAATGGGGCGATGGGACAGTTTTGGCAGTCTCTGGCAGCGGCAATAGTCAAGAGCTCAAGATTAATTTCCCAGAAGTCGGTCTGAAGAAAGTGCTGGCCAGCATAGCACCGATTGAGAAAAAATCATGATGAGGCAGTCGATTGAAGCCTGGATCTATCATCCAGAGGATAGGGAAATCTTGCTCTTGAAAGTGGAGAATGAGAAAGTTTCCTTTTGGCAGCCCATTACTGGTGGGATTGAGAGTGGCGAGAGCCCAGAAGAGGCTTGTCTTCGTGAAATAAAGGAAGAGACCGGCTTGGTCTTAGATTGTTCAAATTTGACTAGTCTTGGAGATTTTACGGTAAAGATTGATGAAAATCTGTCCATCCACAAAAATCTCTTTCTAGTTCTGACTGAACAGAAGGACATCCAGATTTCTGATGAGCATGTAGGAGCTCAGTGGATAGCGTTAGACAAAGTTTCGTCGCAGTTGTACTGGCCCAGCAATCAAGCGACTTTTGAGATGATATCTGAGAAGCTATAAGATATAGCTTCTCTTTATTTCTTTTGATAAGGAAATTCTATTAGTCAAGCGGGGCGTTTAGTGGTAGACTTATCACATAACTATAGTGAGGTGACCTTATGACACGTGAATTTAAATTTGAAACCCTGCAACTTCATTCTGGACAGACAGTTGACCCGACAACTAAGTCACGGGCTCTGCCTATTTACCAGACAACTTCTTATGTGTTTGATGATACTCAGGAAGGAGAAGATCTCTTTGCTCTACGCAAACCTGGCAATATCTACACTCGGATTACCAATCCAACTCTGTCTGCTTTTGAGGAGCGGATTGCGGCTTTGGAAGGTGGAGTTGGAGCTCTAGCGACAGCTTCTGGTATGGCAGCTGTTACCTACACCATTCTAGCTTTGGCCCATGCTGGCGACCATGTAGTAGCAGCCTCTACCATCTATGGTGGTACCTTTAATCTGCTCAAGGAAACCCTGCCTCGCTATGGCATTACCACGACTTTTGTGGATATCGAAAACTTGGCTGAAGTAGAAGCAGCCATTCAGGACAATACCAAGCTGGTTCTGATTGAAAGCTTGGGCAATCCTTTGATTAATATTCCTGACTTTGATGCTTTGGCAGAGCTGGTTCATGCTCATAAAATTCCGCTGATTTCCGACAATACTTTTGCCACTCCTTATCTGATCAATGTTTTTTCTCATGGAGTGGACATTGCGGTACATTCTGCGACCAAGTTTATAGGCGGTCACGGAACCAGCATCGGTGGTGTGATTGTGGACAGCGGTCGTTTCGACTGGGAAGCTTCTGACAAGTTTCCGCAGTTTGTTGATCCAGATCCGAGCTATCATGATATTAGTTATACGCGCGATGTCGGAGCAGCAGCTTTTGTCACTGCTGTGCGGACCCAGCTCTTGCGCGATACCGGCGCAGCCATGTCACCCTTCAATGCCTTTCTCTTCCTGCAGGGGTTGGAAACTCTCTCTTTGCGTGTAGAACGCCATGTGTCCAATGCAGAGAAGATTGTGGAATTCTTAGCAGGGCATCCTAAGGTTGAGCAGGTCAATTATCCCAAGCTTGCTGACAGTCCTTATCATACTTTGGCAGAAAAATATTTCCCTAAAGGCGTGGGCTCTATCTTCACCTTTAATGTCAAAGGTGGTGAGAAAGAAGCTCGTAAGGTTATTGACAGCCTAGAGATTTTCTCTGACTTGGCCAATGTAGCAGACGCCAAGTCTCTGGTCGTCCATCCAGCTACGACGACTCATGGTCAGATGTCGCCAGAGGCTCAACTGGCAGCAGGCATTACACCAAATCAAATCCGTCTCTCTATCGGCTTGGAAAATGTGGATGACTTGATAGAGGATCTCAAGCTAGCCTTGGAATCTATCTAATTTTCAAGGTCTCTAGACTAAGCAATAAGAATAAAACTAGGTTTTCGCCTAGTTTTTTGTTATAATGAGAGATATTAAAAAATAGCAGGTAATCAAAATGACAATTTCAGTGATTGTTCCGTGCTTCAATGAAGAAGAGTCTATTCCTCTGTTTCATGAAGCTATGGAAGCGGTGAAATATCAAATCCGTGACCAGTTTGAATATATTTTTGTCAATGACGGATCGACAGACCAAACCTTGGCTGTTTTGCGAGAGCTTAGCAGTCGCTGTCCAGATGTACACTATCTGTCCTTTTCTCGTAATTTCGGAAAAGAAGCAGCCCTATATGCTGGTTTGCAAGAGGCGAGTGGGGAATTTGTGACGGTTATGGATGTGGACTTGCAGGATCCGCCCGAGCTCCTGATTGAGATGAAGGCTTTGCTGGACTCGAATCCTGAGCTGGACTGTGTAGGAACCCGTCGCACTACTCGAGAGGGCGAGCCGCCAATCCGAAGCTTTTTTGCCAATTTGTTTTATAAGCTGATTAACAAAATTAGTCAGGTAGAGATGGTAGATGGTGCGCGTGACTTCCGACTGATGCGCCGCCAGATGGTAGAAGCTATTCTGGAAGTTTCAGAGTACAATCGCTTCTCCAAGGGAATTTTTGCCTGGGTGGGCTTCAATACCGAGTACTTGGAATACAAAAATGTCGAACGAGTGGCTGGCAAGACCTCTTGGAATTTCTGGTCTCTATTTAATTATTCTTTAGAAGGCATCGTCAATTTCTCTGATGCGCCGCTCAACATCGCCTTTTTAGGAGGTATCCTGTCTTGGATTTTAGCCTTCATCCTGATGGCAGTGATTATTATTCGCACCTTGGTTTTTGGTGACCCGACATCGGGTTGGCCGTCTCTTATGACTGTCATTCTCCTTATCGGCGGCTTCCAGCTGCTGACCATCGGCATACTGGGTAAATACATTGGCAAAATCTTTATGGAAACCAAGCATCGCCCAATCTATGTGATTAAAGAGAAGAGTAAGTGAGTTTTTGAGCTTAAGTTATTCTTATTTAGCTGAGGAGAGATTGTGAAAAATAAAAAAATTAATATTGTCTTATGCTTATCTTCGTTTATTTATACGATACAGTTTTACATCAATAATAAAATCACCCCAGTAGGAGACCAAACAGCATTTTTAGAATATGCTAAGGAATTTCATTACAATTATTTATTCTTTGGGATTGATCGTTATTTTACTTGGAGTAGTAGACTACTCATTGAGTCAGCCACCTTGTTATTTTCTGTTCACGAAAAGCTGTTTATAGCAGCAGCCTTTCTGGCAACTTTGCTTTTGGTTTATGCTTTAAGGAAGCTGACTCCTTCCTTGCCTTGGCTGCCAGCTTTACTAATTTTTATATTCCTTCCAGCAACTGAATTTTTAAGCGCGGGTTCTATTCCGACCTATGTCAATTACATTTTCCCTGCTTCCTTGTTGCTTTTTGCACTTTTTTGCAGAGAATCTAAAAATATTTGGATTAATATGGCTAGCCTTTTGTGCTTTTTAGTTGCTATCATGCAAGAACAATTAGCTGTCTACGCTTTTTTATGGCTTCTGTTTGAAACTGTCCTTGCGAAAAAAGAGAAAAAACCTTTACTGGGTAATCTATGCTATTTGGCACTGAGCGCTTTAGGAATCATATCAGCCAAGCTGTCTCCGGGGAATGCTCTGCGTTTGGAAAGAATATTGTCAGTTGGTTCCCCAACTTTCCTAACTTGAATATCTTGCAAAAGCTTGGGCTTGGCTTTCTGGAGACAGGCGATAATCTGCTTTCCACGTCCTTTGCCTTTGTGATGGTCTTCTTGCTTGTGCTCTTTGTCTATGCTCTTCATAAGAAAAGTGTAACAGCCTTAGCTCTGAGCGGTTTTGTCATATTCAATATTTTTTCACAAAAAATGGGCTGGAATACTATTTTTGGTACATTAACAGGTATCAGTAAAGCAGCCAGAGAATCAGGGACATTTTCTTTTAATATCACGTATATGAGCGCAGTCGCTTTTTATGGCTTGCTGCTATTAATGATTCTTTACGCTTTGTGGCTTGTAGTTTCTGACTTTAAAGAAAGAATATGGCTGACCTATTTATTTGTAATTGGCTTTATTGGCCGCATGGTTATTTCATTATCTCCAACTCTCTACGCTTCAAGCACTCGAACTTTTTTGCCTCTGATGATAAGTCTATTCATTATTACTTGCAGATTGTTGTATCTCTTGTACACAGAGTATCAAAAGCGGCAAGAGGATGTTCTCTAGATTATACTATTAAGTATATTTTCCGATGGTGATTCGACCAAGCAGATTTTTTCTGCTTTTTTTGTTATAATAAACTCATTGAATGTTTATGATGTGAAAGGAAAGACAAATGATTTTAATTACAGGTGCGAATGGACAGCTGGGTACAGAGCTTCGCTATCTTTTGGATGAGCGCAATGAGGAGTATGTGGCTGTTGATGTGGCGGAAATGGATATTACCAATGCGCAAATGGTGGACAAGGTCTTTGCGGAAGTCAAGCCAAGCTTGGTTTATCACTGCGCAGCTTATACTGCAGTTGATGCGGCTGAGGACGAAGGAAAAGAGCTGGACTATGCCATCAATGTGACCGGGACCGAAAATGTTGCAAAAGCAGCAGAAGCACACGGAGCGACCTTGGTCTACATCTCAACAGACTATGTCTTTGACGGACAAAAGCCTGTCGGAGAGGAATGGGAAGTAGATGACCGGCCGGATCCACAGACAGAGTATGGCCGTACCAAGCGCATGGGTGAGGAGCTGGTTGAGAAATATTCCAGCCGTTTCTATATTATCCGTACTGCCTGGGTCTTTGGTAACTACGGTAAAAACTTTGTCTTTACCATGCAAAATCTTGCTAAGACGCACAAAACTCTGACTGTAGTCAATGACCAGCATGGCCGTCCAACTTGGACTCGTACGCTGGCTGAATTTATGACTCATCTGGCTGAGAATCAAAAGGAATTTGGTTACTACCATCTGTCTAATGATGCGGCTGAGGACACGACATGGTATGACTTTGCAGTGGAAATTCTTAAAGATACAGATGTGGAAGTCCAGCCGGTTGATTCCAGCAAATTCCCAGCCAAGGCTAAGCGACCTTTCAACTCAACTATGAGCCTGACCAAGGCTAAGGCTACAGGCTTTGTCATTCCGACTTGGCAGGATGCCTTAAAAGAGTTTTACAAGCAAGAGAAGAAACAGTGATTTCTTTGACGTTTATAACAGCGACAGAACTTAGTCTCAGACTAGGTTCTGTTTTTTCTTCTGGCAGACTGAAGAGGTGATTTTGAGGTGCGTGCTCTGGTGGAGAAAGAGCTGGCTTGAAGATGCGGGTGGGAAATGATAATGAGAAGAATTTTCCACAGATCTTATCCCCTTAAAATAAAGATGTTTCAATTTGATGAAATTCTGTGGATAACCTTTATTATTTCATTCAACTGTGTTACAATGTTACTATAAATAAAATAGAAGAGGTGTGTGAATATGTCACGTAAACCATTTATTGCTGGTAACTGGAAAATGAACAAAAATCCTGAAGAAGCAAAGGTTTTTGTAGAAGCGGTTGCTGCTAAGCTACCTTCTTCAGATTTGGTAGAAGCTGGTATCGCTGCTCCAGCACTTGATTTGACAACTGTTTTGGCAGCAGCTAAAGGAAGCAATCTTAAGGTTGCAGCGCAAAATGCTTACTTTGAAGATGCAGGTGCCTTCACTGGTGAAAACAGCCCTAAAGTTCTTGCAGAAGTTGGAGTTGACTACATCGTTATCGGTCACTCAGAACGCCGCGATTATTTCCATGAAACAGACCAAGACATCAACAAAAAAGCGCATGCTATCTTCCGCAATGGTCTGGTGCCAATCATCTGCTGTGGTGAATCACTGGAAACTTACGAAGCTGGTAAAGCAGTAGATTTCGTTGGTGCTCAAGTATCAGCTGCTTTGAAAGACTTGACAGCTGAGCAGGTTGCATCATTGGTTATCGCATATGAGCCAATCTGGGCTATCGGTACTGGTAAGTCAGCAACTCAAGACGACGCTCAAAAGATGTGTAAAGCAGTTCGTGATGTTGTAGCAGCTGACTTTGGTCAAGAAGTAGCGGACAAGGTTCGTGTTCAGTACGGTGGTTCTGTTAAACCTGAAAATGTTGCGTCTTACATGGCTTGTCCAGATGTTGACGGTGCTCTTGTTGGTGGTGCATCACTTGAAGCTGAAAGCTTCTTGGCATTGCTTGATTTTGTAAAATAAAAATGTTGAAAAAAGACTTGTCCTCCCAAAGGTGACAAGTTTTTTAAAAGTTGGAGAGAAAAGTTGAAATCGAAAGAATTAGTTTATTTAGCGAGTACGGCTATTTTGCTGGCAGCGACTGCCAATGTTGCAAAAGCCGAGGAACATACTATCGCTGAGTCAGAAGTTTTAAAAACAGAAAGGTCTGTTAGTTCCCAGAATCAGACAGTGAATGCGGCCGCATCACAAACGTCTAATCAGCCGACTCTAGCAGTATCATCTGCAGAACAGTCAGTTCAAGCTGTTAAGCAAGAGGAGGAAGCAACGAACGCTACAGGAACAGCTGTTGAGTCTGGAGGAGCAGCTCAATCAGATCCTGTAGAAACTCAGGTGGCCCCTGCTAAGCCAGAAGGGCAAAGTCAGTCGGATGCAACTGCTTCTAATCAGAATGAAACTGTAGCTGATCAGTCAGCAAAATTAAGCTCTTCTGTTTCAGATTCTGCTACTGCCTCAGAGCCCAAGGCTAGTCCTGCAGTAGCATCAGCACCAAAAGCTAGTAATGCTGGAAAAACTGTATTTTACAATGCTGGTTCAAAGGCTCAGGCAGCTCGCGGGAATTCCCAAGCGGAGATAAAAGGCACTTCCTTTGTAGATGTCAGCAGCCACAATGGCCATATCAGTGTAGACGACTACCGTAAATTAGCCCAGCAAGGGGTTGGAGGGGTTGTTGTCAAACTGACAGAAGGCACCCATTACACTAATCCATTTGCCGAGTCTCAGGTGAGAAATGCCCAGGGAGCTGGTTTACAAGTATCGACCTATGCCTTCTCGCACTATACCAGTGATGAAGAAGCGAGAGCAGAAGCTCGTTATTACGTTGCCTTTGCTAATAGACTAGGTTTGCCTAAAAACACAGTCATGGTCAACGACATGGAAGATCCCAAAATGCAAAATGGGATTAACCAGCATACCCAGGCTTGGGCGGATGAGATGCGCAGACTGGGTTATTCCAACCTGATGTATTATACCAGTGCCAGCTGGCTGGATCAAAATAATCTTCGCAGCAAGGGACCAGTTAATACATCGCAATTTGGCTATAGCAACTTCTGGGTGGCCCAGTATCCGTCCTCTAATTTAAATCTTGATGGAGCTAAATCTCTCAAATACAATAGTGGCGCTGGAGCATGGCAGTTTACAGCTCAGGCTCAGCTGTTAGCTGGCAAACATGTATTTGACCATAGCGTAGATTACACTGGGAGATTTACCCAGCAGTCTGCTCTTGCTAAGCAGCCTTTAAAGGGTAACATCAGTATTCAGAATAAGAATAATGTCAACGGTAGCTTTGATGTTGTGATTTCAAACGTTTCTGCTCCTTATGGAGTGTCTGTCGTTAGTGTTCCAGTGTGGTCAGAAGCTAATGGTCAAGACGATATTATCTGGTACACAGCCACTCAGCAGGCCAATGGTACTTATAAAGTTTCTGTTGATTCTAGCAGACATAAGGATTCAGTTGGCAAGTACAATGTCCATCTCTACTATGTCCGCAACGACGGTCAATTAGTCGGTGTCGGCGGTACTACGACTAATGTATCTGTCATCAAGCCACAGGGCAAAATCAGCATTCAGAATCGCAACAGCGAAACTGGTGATTTCGACATTGTGGTTTCAGGTATCTCATCCCCAGGTGGTCTTAAGACTGTCTCTCTGCCAACTTGGTCAGAGGCAAACGGCCAAGATGATATCAAATGGTATACTGCTGAACGTCAGGCTGACGGCACTTATCGTAAGCGAGTACGCATAAGCGACCACAATAATGTGCAGGGCGAGTACAACGTCCATCTCTATTATGTCCAAAATGACGGCCGCTTGGTTGGTGTAAGCGGCACTAAAACGACCGTTTCTCTTGGAAAACCTAAAGGCACCATCACTATTCAAAATCGAAATAAAGAAACCGGCGATTTTGATATTGTGGTTTCAGGTATTTCATCTCCGGGCGGCCTGAAGGAAGTTTCCCTGCCAACTTGGTCTGAGGCTAACGGCCAAGATGATATCAAATGGTATACTGCTGAACGTCAGGCTGACGGCACCTATCGTAAGCGAGTACGTATAAGCGATCACAATAATGTGCAGGGCGAGTACAATGTGCATCTCTACTATGTTCAAAATGACGGCCGCTTGGTTGGTGTAAGCGGCACTAAAACGACCGTTTCTCTTGGAAAACCTAAGGGCACCATCAGTATTCAAAATCGAAATAAAGAAACCGGCGATTTTGATATTGTGGTTTCAGGTATTTCATCTCCGGGCGGTCTGAAGGAAGTTTCCCTGCCAACTTGGTCTGAGGCTAACGGCCAAGATGATATCAAATGGTACAACGCTGAGCGTCAAGCTGATGGCACCTATCGTAAGCGTGTCCGTCTGAGCGATCACAAAAATGTAGAGGGCGAGTATAATGTGCATCTCTATTATGTGCAAAATGATGGCAGCTTGGTAGGTGTAAGTGGCACTAAAACGACTATTTCTGTAGAGAAACCAAAAGTTCAAGGCAAAATCAGCATTCAGAATCGCAACAGCGAAACTGGCGATTTTGATATTGTGGTTTCAGATATCGTATCGCCAGGCGGTCTCAAGAATGTTTCCCTACCAACTTGGTCAGAGGCCAATGGCCAAGATGATATCAAGTGGTACAATGCAGAACGTCAGGCTGACGGTACTTATCGGAAACGAGTTCGCCTGAGCGATCATAACAATGTCCAAGGCGAATATAATGTGCATCTCTACTATGTGCAAAATGATGGCAAGTTAGTAGGAGCAGGCGGTATCAAGACCAACATTTCTATCAGCAAGCCGCAGGGCAAAATCAGCATCCAGAATCGCAACAGCGAAACCGGCGATTTTGATATTGTAGTTTCAGGTATCGTATCTCCAGGCGGTCTTAAGAATGTTTCCTTGCCAACCTGGTCAGAGGCCAACGGTCAAGATGATATCAAGTGGTACAATGCAGAGCGTCAGCCGGATGGTACCTATCGTAAGCGAGTCCGTGTGAGTGATCACAAAAATGTTGAGGGCGAGTACAATATTCATCTCTACTATGTGCAAAATGATGGCAGCTTGGTAGGTGTAAGTGGCACTAAAACGACTATTTCTGTAGAGAAACCAAAAGTTCAAGGCAAAATCAGCATTCAGAATCGCAACAGCGAAACTGGCGATTTTGATATTGTGGTTTCAGATATCGTATCGCCAGGCGGTCTCAAGAATGTTTCCCTACCAACTTGGTCAGAGGCCAACGGTCAGGATGATATCAAGTGGTACAACGCAGAACGTCAGCCGGATGGTACCTATCGGAAACGAGTTCATGCGAGCGACCATAACAACGTTCAGGGCGAATATAATGTCCATCTCTACTATGTGCAAAATGATGGCAGGCTGGTAGGAGCAGGTGGCATCAAGACCAACGTTTCTATCAGTAAGCCGCAGGGTAAAATCAGTATTCAAAATAAGAATAACGATACTGGAGAGTTTGACATTGTAGTATCAGGCATTGTGGCACCAGAAGGCCTCAAGACAGTCTACCTGCCGACTTGGTCAGAAGCGAATGGTCAAGATGATATCCAATGGTACACAGCGGATCGTCAGGCTGATGGAACTTATCGTAAGCATGTATATGCGCGTGACCATAGGAATAATGCAGGCGAATACAATGTTCACTTGTATTACTTAAATAATCAAAATCAGCTGCAAGGAGCTGGTGGAGAAAAGACCTCTATCTCTGTGAACCGTCCTCAGGCAGCTAGTCAGCGAGATCGAGTTCTTGCGGCGGCAGCTGCTATGGTAGGTGTCAGGGGAGGAAGTGCTGAGCATCAGCGCTTGGTCAACGATTATAACAGTGTCAGACCGCTGCCAGTTGGCTATGCTGTGAAACACAGATGACTGGTGCGACATTTTCACGACGGTTATTTTCCAAAGAGAAGGCTTGAGCGATCTTATCGGCCGTGAGTGCGGTGTAGAGCGCCATATTCATATTTTCCAAAGACTAGGTATCTGGAATGAAGATGGCAATTCGACTCCTAGCGCAGGTGATATCATCACCTTTAACTGGGACAAAGATACCCAGCAAAACGATGGCTGGGCTGATCATATCGGTATTGTCGAAAAAGTCGAAAATGGGATCATTCACACGATTGAAGGTAACAGCAATAACGTAGTTAAACGCAATACTTACCACATCGGTCATGGAAATATCCGTGGTTTTGCGACACCTCGTTATAGATAAACATACAAAAAAACCAAGGGAAACCTTGGTTTTTTAACGTCTTAGAATTTTCTTTATGAGCTGAAGCAGCTTAAACTTGAGAGGGTTAGGATAATAACGGAAAGTTCCCATTTTTCGAACGATGAAGCCGTTGAAGTTTTGTTTGAAGCGCAGAACACCGTCAGAACCGTCGAAAATTCCCATAATGCCGAGGAAATTATAAAATGGAATGCCTCTCTTGATGCTTTCGGTCATAACATATTCCTGCAGCAGGGCAGGGGCGTAGAATTTGTTAAACTCAGGATAGGAGCCGCTGAAGAGATAGGTTGCTTCCTGGGGGGTGTAGATAAAGAGGCTGGCAGCCAGGATCTGGTCTTGGTCGCCGTACTTATCAATCAGTTCTTGGGCTTCAGCTTTGCGGGTTTCAAAGCTGTCAAACTGGCTGGAAAGCTCTCGTAGCTGATTTTGTTTCTTTTCAGATTGAGGATTCTTTTCCAAGTCCGCCTGCAGTTTCTGGATTTTTTGGCCCAGTTTCTCTTGATCCTTTTGTAAGTTCTGAAGATAGTCCTTGAAGTTGAGACTAGCAGTCATAAAGTCTGCCTGCTGACCAAAGCTATCATAAAAATCTTGATAGTAGTCTAGTGGCTTGTCATCATATTCCCGCCGGTCAGAAGTGGCAGCTGTGATGTCTTTAAAAATGCTGAGTTGGTCACGTTCCAGCCTTTTTAGCTTAATACCAAAGGTGTTAGCTTTTTTGACGGTCGCCTTGCCGTTTTTACTGAAGGACTTGAGCAAGTCTTTCTCCGTCAGATCAGCTAGGTCTTTGACATAATGCCAATCAGGCTCCCCGCCTGGATAGCCTGTCTGTAGGCCATCAAAGGCAAAGCCTAAGTCAGTCAGCTGCTGGATAAGCTCGCCTTTTTCTTCAGATGTGGGTTGGCCATTGCTGTCAAAAGTCTGATAAGTCTCATAGGGCTTGATAATGAGCTCTAGGGCGCCTTCTTTTTTAGCATAGGCTTGCAAAGCTTGATAGAAGGGGGTCAGGTATTGAGCATCGGTAGAGACAGGACCGCAGTTGATTTCCATATGAAGGCCGCCAGTCATAGGCATGCTGTAGAGGACAGCTGACACCACTACCTGTCCCTGTGGGTCAGTGTAGCCGACATACTGGGTATTGAAGCCCCTCTTGCTCAGCAGCTCTGTCATTTCCACGGTCTGCATAAAGGAGCGTTGGGAGCTAGCTGAGGTATGCTGGATGAATTCTTCTTGACTGAGAAGTTTAAAGGTCATAGGCTTCCTTTCTTTTAATGCTTGCTACGCAGTTTCTTTCTGATAGTGTAGGCCAGATTGGAGAGGGTGGTAAAGAGGATTGGTTGGCAGGTTAAACTCACCAGCGAATTCCTCAATGGTAGGATTGAACTTGGATTTAAAGCTGTAGAGACCGCCCTTGAGGTCGTTTTCGATTCCACCCATATTTTGCCAATCTGCTCCGCGCTCAAAAGCATGTTTGGCGGTTTCGTACCAAGTGATGATAGCAGGCTGATAACGACGGTATTCCTCGTCCATTCCAGCATAGATATTTTCAGAGGTCTTGCCGTATTCTAAGACCAAGGTGCCAGACAGGGGAACAATAGCAGCCCCTTGGCTGATTTTGGCCTGTAAAAAGTCAATCTCTTCCTGAAGTCGTTTCTGTTCTTGCTGGTTATTCTCAATCTTGCCAGGCTTGGTTTTCTCGGTAAATTTCTCTGCTTCCTTGAGTGTCTTAGTCAGCTGAGCCTGCAAGTCTTCCAATCGTGCCTTTAGATCAATAGTGGACAAGGTGACATAGGAGTGCTCAGGATAAGTTTCCAAGAGTTTTTGGTAATAGTCTTTGCCGCGTAGGTGGATGTTTTTTCTGTTTTCTGTCTTCTTCATCAGGCCTGAAAAGTCGTCCAGTAATTCTGCTCCACCAAATTGGATTTGAATGCCTTTGTTACGGGCTGTACGAATAGCCTGGCGAGTACTTTTAGAAAGCAACTCTTCGCTGAAATCTTCTTTATGAATATTGGCCTGCAAGCGAGGCTGAATGGTTTCGTCCAGAGACTCAGTCCGTCCGACCCAGACAGCGCCTGCTTCCTGTAACTGTTGAATCAGCTCAATCGTTTCTGCCTTGTCTTGCAATTCACCGCCCATCTTGCTTTCTGCCAGAAAGAGGCTAGGGTCAAACTTGATAAAGAGCGCTTTTTTCTCCTTGGCAAATTTCTTGAGCGAGGCCAAAACAAAGGTCAGCAGCTCCTTGTCACCATAGTCCATTATGGGACCGCGCGGAATATAAAGCATGGTCATCCCCAAGGGAAGTGGTTTGATCAAGACACTGGCTGCAGCAACCAAGTGGTCGTCTTTATAGAAGCCCAAGCGTTCGTTTTCCCAGTTGTCCTTGATTTGAGCCCAGGCTGAACTCTGCAGAAGATTGGCCTGCGGATGAGCAGTGACAAAATCGTCGTGTTCCTGAGCTGAAATTCCAATTTTGTAACTAAACATTATTTTAAAACCCACTCTCTAATAGCGTGCGCTACGCCAGATTCGTCGTTCGATTTGGTGATATATTTGGCGATTTTCTTGAGTTCTTCCTTGCCGTTTTCCATGACAACAGGAGAGCCAACAGCTTCCAGCATGGCGCGGTCGTTTTCTTCATCACCGATAGCCATGGTCTGCTCCTTGCTCAAGCCAAGCTTTTCAGCCAGATGAAGGATAGCAGCTCCTTTATTGACAGTTTTTTTGACAATTTCCAGATAGAAAGGAGCTGATTTAACCAGTGTATATTTTTCGGCTAATTCTGGTGGCAGCTTAGCAATGGCCGCATCCAGAATTTCCGGTTCATCAATATACATGCACTTGACGATTTCTTTATTGGTCATTTCTTCAGGTGTGCGGTAGAAGATAGGCATGCTGACCAGATTGGACTCGTAAACAGTGTACTTGCCGATGTTGCGATTGGCAGTATAAATGCCGTCCTTGGTGATGGCATGCATGTGAACGCCTAATTTTCGCCCGAGCAGTTCGATATCCAGATAGTCATCATAAGTCAGTGTTTCTTTGATTAATTCTTGACCTGTAACAGTATCCTGTACCAGTCCGCCGTTGAAGGTAACGACATAGTTGTCTGGCTGATTAAGTTCTAGCTCCTCAAGAAGCTTTTGAACACCCGCAATAGGACGGCCGGTTGCAATAACGATTTTGACACCAGCAGCCTTGGCATCCTGAATAGCGCTGAAGACTTCAGGAGTGATTTCTTTTTGGTTATTTAAAAGGGTGCCGTCAATATCAACGGCAACTAATTTGATAGACATTTATTCTCCGTAGGTAAATTGGTCGTTTTTGATATAGTGCATAAAAGTCTGGTTTTTTTCGCTGAAAAGTCCGGTCTCTGCCAGCATTTCCTTGGGGAAGTAGAAGCGATTATCGCCCTGTCTGGTCCCGGCTAGCGAATGAACGATAGGAGACAGGCTGGACAGTTCTGCTAAGCTACCATCTTTTTGCAGAATTTCTATCTGAGTCCGGGGTTTTTCAACGTCAGGCCGGTAGAAATCGTAAGGTAAATCAAAATTACGATGGATAGCAGTATAGTAATCAGGGTCAAAACCAACCTGTCCAACTAGGTCTCGCATGATATCCAAATGCGCTTCGTTTTCCTGAGAGAAGACGATAGACTTAAAGACCTTGCGGTTGATAAAACGCTGAGCTAAGTCTGATAAAATTTTGTCTGGACTAGTCATCCAAACTTGGAAATAGGTATTCATAACACCATCATCCAAGGCCAGATAATCCTGCAGAGTCACTCTGTTTTCAAAGAATGGAATGAGATTGGGCGATGACAGCGCAAAGTAATCCTTCTGAGCCGGATAGAGAAATTTAGCCCGCTTGAGCAGATTTTGCAGTAAGACCTCCATAGCTCGGCTGGCCGGGTGGAAATAAACCTGCATGTACATCTGGTAGCGGCTGACAACGTAATCTTCTACCGCATGCATGCCATTGCGCTTGAAGGCGATGCCGTTTTCTACTGGACAAATCACTCGTAAAATTCTGGTTAAGTCAAATTGCCCATAGGAAGCGCCAGTAAAGAAGGAATCGCGCAAGAGATAATCCATCCGGTCCACATCAATCTGGCTGGAAATCAGCTGGACCACCTGCTTATTGGGATAGGTATGGTTAATAACGCTAGCTACCTTTTCTGGAAAATCTGGTGAAACCTGCACCAGTACCTGATGAATCTCTGTTTCAGGACTGGTGATGATTTGCCGCGTAATGTCCTCGTGATTAGTATCAAAAAGGCGCTCGAAAGTGTGTGAATAAGCTCCGTGTCCCAAGTCATGCAGGAGAGCGGCTGTCATGGTCAGTAGGCTTTCATGGCTGTCCCAGTTGGCTTGGTATTTTTCGTTGAAAATCTTGGTGATGCGCCGAGCAATCTCATAAGCTCCCAGACAATGCGAAAAACGGCTGTGCTCCCCGCCGTGGAAAGTATAGCCGGAAGTACCCAGCTGTTTGATGCGGCGCAGCCGTTGAAATTCTTTAGTATTGATTAAATCATAGATAACCTGATGGTCCACATGAACATAATTATGAACTGGGTCCCGAAATACTTTTTCAATCATGTTACCATTATACCACAAATCATAGTAGGAAAAAAATCAAAGCTGCAACTGAAAGAAGAGCAATTTTATCCTTTTTTTGATAAAATAGGGAAAGAAAAAGAGAAACGAGATGAAGATGCAAATCAGAATAAAAAATCACATCCAGCTGGACGGGCATACCGAGCTAATCGATCAGGTCTACGATACGGACTGGACGCAAAAAGGAGACTTTCATTATCTGCTATACAAAAATGAAGAAGGAGAGAAAGTAGTTCTGAAGTTTCACGATAAAGAGCTGGTTATGACGCGTTTTTCTGAGCCTAAGTCCATCATGCGCTTCATCAGTCAAGGGCAGGCGTTGGTTGGTATCCATACACCTGTGGGCTTGCAGCAGTTTGTGACCGATACTTCTTTCTATAAGGTTGATTTTACTCAGCAGGTTCTGCAACTTCATTATCAGCTGAAAACTGTTGACAGAGAGCAGATTTTGCTAGCTATGAAATGGAGATTAGCTGGGGTTAATTGCTATTCTCAAAGAAAACTCTTGAAAATCATAATGTTTCCCCTTGCAAAAGCTTGAAAATTTGGTATAATAGTTTTTACTCAAGGGAGTAGCTAACGGAATAACCGTTACAAGGTCGTCAATACGAAAGAAATTTCCGGCCTTGTATGAAATAGCGAGACTTGTTAATAAACAGGTCTCTTTTTTGTTTCTGACTTTTTGGATATGACTGATGCGGCTCGAGATGATAAGTCCTAGTGGTCAGAAAAGTTCAGAAATAAAAGAGGCCAAGAGGAGGAATACATTGTCAAAAGAACAAAAGCGCCAAGCTTTTTACACCCAGAGTCCTGAGGAAATTTTCAAAACTTTGGACGCTTCAGAGCAAGGTTTGTCCAGTCAAGAAGCAGCCAAGCGTTTAGCTGATTATGGCCGCAATGAACTGGATGAAGGAGAGAAAAAATCTCTCTTAATGAAGTTTTTGGAGCAGTTCAAGGATTTGATGATTATCATCTTGTTGGTAGCAGCTGTCTTGTCTGTTGTCACATCAGGTGGTGAAGACATCGCAGATGCTTTAATCATCTTAGCGGTCGTAATCATCAATGCCATTTTCGGTGTCTATCAGGAAGGCAAGGCTGAAGAAGCGATTGCGGCTCTCAAATCAATGTCCAGCCCGGCTGCGCGTGTCCTGCGTGATGGCCATGTCACAGAAGTGGATTCTAAGGACTTGGTACCTGGCGATATCGTTAGACTGGAAGCCGGTGATGTTGTCCCAGCTGATATGCGACTTTTAGAAGCTAATTCACTGAAAATCGAAGAAGCGGCTCTGACAGGTGAGTCTGTTCCGGTTGAGAAAGATTTGACTGTTGAGGTGGCTGCAGATGCTGGTATTGGCGACCGTGTGAATATGGCCTTCCAAAACTCAAATGTGACCTATGGTCGTGGGGTTGGATTGGTTGTCAATACAGGAATGTATACGGAAGTCGGACATATCGCAGGTATGTTGCAGGATGCGGATGAAACGGACACACCGCTCAAGCAAAATCTTAATAGTCTGTCTAAGGTTCTGACCTATGCTATCTTGGTGATTGCTGCAGTGACTTGTAGTTGGTGTCTTCATTCAAGGGAAAAATCCACTGGATGAGCTGATGACCTCTGTAGCCTTGGCAGTTGCGGCTATCCCTGAAGGTCTGCCAGCTATCGTTACCATTGTGCTGGCCTTGGGAACTCAGGTTCTGGCTAAGCGGAATTCAATTGTCCGTAAGCTTCCGGCTGTTGAGACTTTGGGATCAACTGAGATTATCGCTTCAGATAAGACTGGTACCCTGACCATGAATAAGATGACGGTCGAAAAAGTCTTTTACGACGGAGTCCTGAATGAAGCTGGACAAGATATTGAACTTGGACTGGAGCTGCCGCTCTTACGTTCGGTTGTTTGGCCAATGATACCAAGATTGACCAAGAAGGGAAGCTGATTGGTGACCCAACAGAAACAGCCTTTATCCAATATGCTCTGGACAAGGGATATGATGTGAAGGCCTTTTTAGAGAAATATCCTCGAGTAGCTGAGCTGCCCTTTGATTCAGATCGTAAGCTCATGTCTACTGTCCATCCATTGCCAGATGGGAAATTCCTTGTGGCAGTAAAGGGAGCACCAGATCAACTCTTGAAACGCTGTGTTGCCCGTGATAAGGCTGGAGATGTTGCAGCGATTGATGACGCTACTTCACAGCTGATTAAGTCTAACAACTCAGACATGGCTCACCAAGCTCTGCGTGTGCTGGCTGGTGCCTACAAGATTATTGATGCGGTTCCGACTGACTTGACATCTGAAAATCTAGAAAACGATTTAATCTTTACTGGTTTAATCGGTATGATTGACCCAGAACGTGCAGAAGCAGCAGAAGCTGTTCGCGTAGCCAAGGAAGCTGGTATTCGTCCGATTATGATTACCGGTGACCATCAGGATACAGCTGAAGCTATCGCTAAGCGCTTGGGTATCATCGAAGAAGGAGATACTGAAGACCATGTCCTGACTGGTGCAGAGCTCAATGAGCTTTCTGATTCAGAATTCGAAAGGTTGTTGGCCAATACTCTGTCTATGCACGGGTTTCTCCTGAGCATAAGGTACGGATTGTCAAAGCTTGGCAAAACCAAGGTAAGGTCGTAGCCATGACAGGTGATGGTGTCAATGACGCACCAGCTCTGAAGACAGCTGATATCGGTATCGGTATGGGAATTACCGGTACAGAAGTATCTAAGGGTGCCTCTGACATGATTCTGGCAGATGATAACTTTGCGACCATCATTGTAGCCGTGGAAGAAGGACGTAAGGTCTTCTCTAATATTCAAAAGACTATCCAGTATCTCCTTTCAGCTAATACAGCTGAGGTACTGACTATTTTCTTGGCAACCCTCTTTGGCTGGGATGTGTTGCAGCCAGTTCATCTGCTTTGGATTAACCTAGTAACGGATACCTTCCCAGCAATTGCTTTGGGAGTTGAGCCTGCTGAGCCAGGTGTTATGAGTCATAAACCTCGTGGCCGTAAGTCTAGCTTCTTCTCAGGTGGAGTGATGAGCTCTATCATCTATCAGGGTGTCTTGCAAGGGGCTTTGGTTCTGGCGGTTTATGGTTATGCTATCTCTAATCCCGTCCATGTCGGTGATGTCAAGGCTATCCATGCGGACGCTTTGACAATGGCCTTTGCAACGCTTGGCCTTATCCAGCTCTTCCATGCTTACAATGTAAAATCTGTTTATCAATCTATCTTTACAGTTGGTCCATTCAAGTCTAAGACCTTTAACTGGTCTATTCTGGTTTCTTTCATCCTATTGATTTCGACTATTGTAATTGATCCACTGGAAAAGATTTTCCATGTGACCAAACTGGACTTGTCACAATGGACAGTTGTTCTGATTGGTAGCTTTGCCATGATTGTCATTGTTGAAATTGTTAAGTTCATCCAACGTAAATTGGGTATGGACAAGAATGCTATTTAACAGCAAAAAGTCATCTACGGATGGCTTTTTTGCGTACAAGGCGGTATAATCACATTTAAAGAAAGCAACTCGAAAGGCCGGTGAAAGTATGTATCAAAATTTACGAAAGAAGTTGGAAGAAGCTTCTCCTTTATATTATGAGGAAGAAATCTTATGGTTACTGGATCATATTGGTCATCCAGAAGCGACAATCCGTGATGAGTTAGTCTTTTCGTCCTTAGCAAGGGGACTTCAGGATGATCTGTTTTCAGCTGAACAGTTTCGTTTCTTAGCTCAAGAAGCAGTCAAAAGACAAGGACTTTTTATATGAGTGATAAAAATGGTCAAGCTACCTTAACACGTTCCTTCACGGCTTTGCTTTATGCTAATCTCTTAAACTGTGATGGCAATCCAAATTCTTCGTATTATCAGGCTTTATCAGTGCAAGGAAGAAAATACTTACTAGATAAGGGGCTAACCTACTTGTCAGTAGAAAGAGACACAAGGGGTTACTCCAGGAAATACGGTTGGGTTCATGCCTTCGCTCATGGAGCAGACTTATTGACAGAAGTGGCTTGTCATCCGGACTTCCCCTCCAGTAGGATGCCAGAGGTTTTAGAGATCATTCATCAAGTTTTTAAAAGAGTTTCAGTCCGTTTCGGAAATGATGAGGATTGGCGCTTATCCCAGGTGCTCTATCAAGCTGTCTTAAAGAAAAAACTGTCGCAGCATGAACTTAGACTGTGGCTTCAATCACAGAGTTTTCCATTGGAAAGTAACCAAGACTTCATTGCTTTTTCTAATTTTCGTTCCTGTTTATTAGAAGTCTATGTGCAGTTGGACAGCAAAAAACAGCTCTCAGATGAGCTGAGAGCTGCAATTCAACATTTCCATTACTGAACTTCAATCACTGTTAAAGCATCTCGCAGTTCAGCTGCCAGGTGTTTTTTCTTATAGTCTCGAAATTCGGCTAAATCTTTAACAGCATTATAACGCTTGTGCAGGCGGTACATCTGGGGAATCTTATACTGAGGAAAATCATTAAAAAAGTTCCGAGTCAGTTCCCATTCACGAATGTAGCCCAGAGGACGCATATGGTAGCGGACACCTTCGATGATACGGCTTTGGTGGCGGTGATGGAGATGGCCGAAAACCACCTCTTTCACCCTGTATTTGACAAAGAGTCGATGAAAAGCTTGGCTTCCTAGGAAGGCGTTGAAGCGCTGGAAATAGGGATGGTCGTATAGAAAGTCTTGATGGGGGACAAAATGCAGAGCAACAATAATTGGGCCATCTAAAGTCATCAGCAGTTCTTCTAACTCTTGCAGCGTCTGAGCTGTAATGCTAGGATCGTCGAGTTGACGCTCCAATCTGCGGTCAAACCAGAAATTGGTCTTGGTTCTCAGATGCTCTTCTTTGCTTTTTTCTGGAACAAAGCTGTAGTCATACCAGCCAGAAAAGCTGACGAGCTTGGTCTGGCCGAACTGTTGAACCTGAAAATCATAGTTTGAAATTTCTTGCTCAGAAAGTCCTAGCATATCGTGATTTCCCAGATTAAAAGAGAGAGGAATCTCTTGCTTCAAAGTTTCAATGAAGGGCAAACTAATCTTGGTCAGGTCGTTGGATAAATCTCCAGCAATGTGTAGGTGGTCAATCCTTTCCTCTTTTAAAAGCTGGAGAAGAGCTTGGTGCTCAAAATCCCCAAACTGATTGGAGTCCAGATGGAGGTCGCTCATAAATCCGATTCTTGTCATGGTTTTAGTCTAGCATATTTTTCAAAACTTGGAAATGCTTAAGCACCCATGGAGAGTCTCCCTTTTATCTGAATACCTCATAAATTATCGTAACCATGTATTTCGTTTATTCATAGACGAAGTCTAGGAAGTCTTGAAATAATTCTTCCAACCCCATGTCATTATATTACTTTTCTAACAATTAGGTGACAAGGAGTCGCTTGTCTTGCCTAGCTAGGGAAAATCCGATAAAATGTAAGCTGCTGAATGTGAGATTAGGCAAACTGTTTAATTTATGTTATAATTAAACGATATGTGAAAAGAGGTATTTATGGACATTTCAGAAATTCGTCAAAAGATTGACGCAAATTGTGAGAAATTAGCTTCTTTCAGGGGGTCTCTTTGACTTAGAAGGTCTGGAAGAAGAAATTGCCATCTTAGAAAATAAGATGACAGAACCCGACTTTTGGGATGACAACATTGCAGCCCAGAAAACTTCTCAAGAGCTGAATGAACTCAAGCAAACCTATGAAAATTTTCATCAGATGACTGAGCTTTTTGATGAATCGGAAATCTTGCTTGATTTTCTGGCTGAAGATGAGTCGGTTCAGGGTGAGTTGGAAGAAAAGCTGGCGGAACTCGAGAAAATGATGACCAGCTATGAAATGACCCTGCTCCTATCTGAGCCTTATGATAATAACAATGCCATCCTTGAAATTCACCCGGGCTCTGGTGGTACAGAGGCCCAGGATTGGGGAGATATGCTGCTGCGTATGTATACACGCTTTGGCAATGCCAAGGGCTTCAAAGTTGAGGTCTTGGACTATCAAGCTGGAGATGAAGCAGGCATTAAGTCGGTGACCCTTTCATTTGAAGGACCGCACGCTTATGGTCTGCTCAAGTCAGAAATGGGAGTCCACCGTTTGGTCCGGATTTCGCCATTCGACTCAGCTAAACGTCGTCATACTTCCTTTACCTCAGTAGAGGTCATGCCGGAGTTGGATGACACCATTGAGGTGGAAATTCGCGATGACGATATTAAGATGGACACTTTCCGCTCGGGAGGAGCCGGCGGACAGAACGTCAATAAAGTTTCTACTGGTGTGCGACTGACCCATATTCCTACGGGAATTGTGGTGCAGTCTACCGTTGACCGGACTCAGTATGGAAACCGCGATCGGGCGATGAAGATGCTACAGGCCAAGCTTTATCAGCTAGAGCAAGAGAAACAAGCAGCCGAAGTCGATTCACTCAAGGGAGATAAGAAGGAAATTTCCTGGGGCAGCCAAATCCGCTCCTATGTCTTTACGCCTTATACCATGGTCAAAGACCATCGGACTAGTTACGAAGTAGCACAGGTGGACAAGGTGATGGACGGAGATTTGGATGGTTTCATCGACGCTTATTTGAAATGGCGTTTGAACTAGGAAATGCAAGAGATTAGAATTAGATTGAAAGGAAATTTCAATAGATGTCAATAATTGAAATGAAAGATGTTGTCAAGAAGTATGGCAACGGGACCACTGCCCTGCGTAGTGTGTCTATTAACGTAGAACCTGGGGAGTTTGCCTATATTGTAGGCCCTTCAGGAGCGGGAAAGTCAACCTTTATCCGTTTGCTTTACAGGGAGATAAAGCTGGATAAGGGAAGTCTGAAAGTAGCTGATTTTGACTTAGCTAAGATTAAGAAGCGTGATGTTCCAATGCTGCGCCGTCAGGTTGGAGTCGTCTTTCAGGACTATAAACTTCTTCCTAAAAAGACGGTGTATGAGAATATTGCCTACGCCATGGAAGTTATCGGTGAGCGCCGCCGCAATATTAAAAAGCGGGTTATGGAAGTGCTGGACCTAGTTGGCCTTAAGCATAAGGTTCGCTCATTCCCTAATGAGCTTTCCGGTGGTGAGCAGCAGCGGATTGCCATTGCGCGTGCTATTGCTAACAATCCTAAAGTCCTAATTGCGGATGAGCCGACAGGAAACTTGGACCCAGATAATTCTTGGGAGATTATGAACCTGCTGGAGCGGATTAACCTTCAGGGAACAACTGTCCTGATGGCAACCCACAACAGCCAGATTGTAAATACTCTGCGTCACCGCGTTATTGCTATTGAAAATGGCCGTGTGGTACGTGATGAAGCGGAAGGAGAATACGGATACGATGATTAGAAGATTTTTTCGTCATTTGATTGAGTCGCTTAAGAGTCTTACGCGGAATGGTTGGATGACTGTAGCGGCTGTCAGCTCGGTTATGATTACCTTGAGCTTAGTAGCTGTTTTTGCTTCAGTAATTTTAAATACAGCCAAGTTGGCAAATGATATTTCCAATAATGTCCGCGTCATGGTATACATGCGTAAGGATGTTTTCGATAATAGCGAAACGATTGTAAAAGAAGGTCAAACAGTTCAGAATGAAGACTATCACAAGGTCTATGATGCTCTGACTTCTATGAAAAATGTAGAGAAGGTTACTTTTTCTAGTAAGCAAGAGCAGTATAATAAGCTAACAGAGACCATGGGTAGTGAGTGGGATGTTTTTGATGAAGAAAATAATCCTCTTTACGATGCTTATATTGTTGAGACCAAGGCACCTAAGTATGTAGAATCTGTTACAAAAGATGCTCGTAAGATTGATGGTGTTTCAGAGGTTCAAAATGGTGGTACCAATACCAAAAATCTCTTTGCGTTTTCTAATTTCATCCAAACATGGGGATTGATTGGGACAGCGCTTCTGATTTTCATTGCTATCCTTCTCATTTCCAATACTATCCGGATTACCATTATTTCCCGAAGTCGCGAGATTCAAATCATGCGCTTGGTTGGTGCTAAGAATAGCTATATCCGCGGACCATTCCTGTTTGAAGGAGCATGGATTGGCTTGTTAGGAGCAACAGTTCCGTCACTTGTAGTGTATTTGACATATGGTATAGCCTACCAGACTATGAATAAGAGCTTAGTAGGTCAAGGACTTTCTATGATTGATCCAAAACTCTTTAGTCCGATTATGATAGCAGCACTCTTTGTGTTGGGAATTCTTATCGGATCATTGGGGTCTATCATCTCTATGAGACGCTTCTTGAAGATTTAACAAATCATAAAAAACAGAGTTTGAAATTCTTCAAACTCTGTTTTTGTTATAGGTATTGCTTAAATGGCTACTGAGCTAAAAATGGGTTAAAGATTTTTTCATGTGAAATAGTGGTATCATGACCATGACCAGGGTAAACAGCGTAGTCTTTAGGTAATACCAGAAGTTTCTCGCGAATGGATGTCAGCAATTGCTCCATGTTTCCAGTTGGCAGATCCGTTCGTCCGATGCTTTCCCGAAAGAGGGCATCACCTGTCAAAACAAGGCAGTCATTAGGAAAGACTAGAGAGACACCTCCGATGGAGTGGCCAGGTGTTGCAAGCACATAGAAGTGAAAGCCTCCAAGATCATAGTCTGTTTCGTAGGAGAAAAACTCTTCTGCTGGTCGACAGATAATATCATCCAGATCAGCATGGCGCGCCAGACCAGATAGGTTATCTGTCGGTGTGTAGAGCCAGCTGCTTTCACTCTCATCCACATAGACAGGTGGGGCAGCATAGTGCTCCCGGACCTTTTCTAAACTCATAATGTGGTCATAATGGGTATGGGTCAAGAGTACAGCAATCACAGGTTTGGCGAGTTCCTCCAGCTTGCGTTCAATCTTTTTCCAGTCACTGCCAGGATCGACGACTAGGAGACCCTGATTATTTTCTAAGATATAGGTATTTTCAAAAGCAATAAGGTTGATAATTTTATGAATCTTCATTTGATTTCCTCGGAAAATGTATTCTGCTATTGAGTGTAACAGAAAAGAGAATTTTTTGCACAGAATTGCTTCATAGACTAGGGCTGAAAATTTTCAGATGTCTCAGAATGGCTTTTATGATATAATCATAGCAGTATGACACAAAATGATTATAAGTATGCCGTTGTGGACTTGGAGGCTACAGGAACGGGCAGCGGTGCAAAGATTATCCAGATTGGCATTGTTCTGATTGAGAATGGAAGCATTATCAAGACTTATGAAACAGATGTCAATCCTCATGAGGATCTGGATGAGCATATCAAAGAGCTGACAGGTTTGGATGATGAACGGCTTGGCCGAGCTCCGGAGTTTTCTCAGGTAGCAGCGGAGGTATATGAGCTGATTCAGGATGCGATTTGTCGCTCATAATGTCAAGTTTGACGCTAATCTACTAGCTGAGGCCCTTTTCTGGGAAGGATTTGACTTGCTGACACCGCGTGTGGACACGGTAGAGTTGGCTCAGGTCTTTTACCCGACCTTTGATAAATATTCCTTGGGTAATCTCTGTAATTTGCTGGATATTTCTTTAGAAAACGCCCATACTGCGCTGGCAGATGCTCAAGCAACGGCTCAGCTATTTTTAAAAATACAAGACAAAATCAAGAGCCTGCCCAAGGCCTTGGTTGAGAAAATGCTAACTTTGGCAGATAGCATTATCTATGAGTCGCGTCTGGCTATCGAGGAAGTTTATCAGACAATGCCGGATCAGCAAGATAAGGAACTGCAATCCTGCCATGGTATTTTCCTGCGACGTCCCCAAAAGCTGACTTCGGAAAAGAAGCTGTCGCAGGATTTCCTGACCAATCTATACCTGCTGGGCTTAGAAGAGCGGCCAGAACAGCTCAAGTTTGCTCGCTTTATGGAGGAAGCTTTGGACCAGCAGGAGGCTAGTTTTTTTAGAGGCTCAGACAGGCTTAGGTAAGACCTTTGGCTATTTGCTACCTATTCTGTCTAGAGGTCAAGAAAAAGTACTAGTGACGGTTCCGACTAAGATTCTGCAGGACCAGCTGTTGCGAAGGAAGGGCGATTGTTGGAGGAAGTATTTGGTATTTCCTTTCACAGTCTCAAGAGTCCGGAGAATTATCTCAAGCTGGACCATTTCTATCAGACACTGGACAGGGAATATGACAACCGTTTGGTTAATCGCTGCAAACTGCAACTCTTGGTTTGGCTGACAGAAACCAAAACGGGTGATTTGAATGAAATCGGACAGGCTCATCGCTTCTCAAGCTACTTTAATGAAATCCGTCATGATGGCAAGCTAAGCAAACATTCTCTTTTTTATGAGGAAGATTTTTGGCGGTTGGGACAGGTCAAGTCAGCTACTAGTCGAGTCGTGGTTACCAATCATGCATATCTACTGACGCGTTTAGAGGATGACCAGTCTTTGCTGGACAATCGTATTTTGGTTGTTGATGAGGCTCAGAAGATGTTTTTCGCCTTGGAAAGTTTCTCTCAGGCCAGTATAAATCTAACTAAAACGCTGCAGCAGATAAATCATCTCCTTCAGGAAGAAGGGGAACTTCTGCAGCAGAGGCTCTTGCAAAGCATTCAGTTTGAGCTGGCTGATGCCGCAGAGAAGCATCGCAAGAAAGCATCTGAGCTAAGTCCGGAAAAGATTGCCCGACTGCTTCAGGATGTGTCCGAGTTAAAAACTAGTGCATTGCCTGAGCTGCAGCACTTGTTCAGTGGCAAATACCAGTATTATTGGTTGGTTGATGAAGATTTGGCAGACCATCGCTTGATGACTCTGCATGCTGGCCGTTCAGAATTGCTGCATTTCACTGACTTCCTGCCTGAAAATGCTAAGGTTATCTTGGTTTCGTCTACTCTGGAAATCAGCTCTAAGGTTAATCTGGCGCAGTTGCTAGGCTTTGAAAGTTATCACTTTTACAAGCTGAAAAGCAAGAAGAAGCCGCTGCAGAAGCTCTTTTTAGATAAAAGTTTTCCAGCAGTAGTGGATTTGTCCACTGAGGATTTTGCCCAAGAGATTGTTGCTTGCCTGCAAGAAGTGGCAAAACTTGGTCTGCCTATCGTCGTCCTCTTCACCTCTAAAGATTTGCTTTTGGCTGTTTCGGACTTGCTGGCTCTGCCGCATTTGGCCCAATATAAAAATGGCGATGCCGGCAATATCAAACGCCGTTTTGATAGAGGAGAGGCAGGTATCCTTTTGGGCTCTGGCAGCTTCTGGGAGGGGGCTGATTTTGCTGAGCAAGACCAGATTATTCAGCTGATTACTCGGATTCCATTTGACAATCCCAAGGATTTCTTTGTGCAAAAGATTAACAGCCGCCTGAAAGCGGAAGGTAAGAATGCCTTTTATGATTATCAACTGCCTCTTGCCATCTTACGGCTTAAGCAGGCTATTGGCCGGACTCGGCGCAATGAGCATCAGAAATCAGCTGTTATTCTTTTGGATAATCGCATTTCTAGTAAACGCTATGGAAAGCAGATTCAGCATCATCTGTCACAATTGGCTTCTTTGGATATTCTGCCAGAGGCAGCCATTATGCAGGAATTACAAGAATTTTTTGACTGAAACTATCTGAAATCAGCTGATTTTTATTGGCTGATTTTTTAGGTTCATTCAGATTTTTGGGACAAAATTTGTTATAATGAGAGGCATAGGAAAGAAGGGGTGTTCGTGAAAAAATATTTACCAGGAATTCTGTTATCCTTTGGCATAGCAGCTGTTTCTATCTTTTTAGGCGGCTTGCTTCCCTTGATAGGCTCTAGTGTTTTGGCTATTCTCTTTGGGATTGTTTTGAACAACAGCATGAAGCTACCGGCTGCTTTTCAGGAAGGACTCAGCTATTCGGGGAAGAAATTGCTGCAGTATTCCATCATCTTTTTGGGATTTTCCATGTCCATTGGTCAGGTTTCTGAGACGGGGATTTCTTCTCTTCGTATCAGTCTTATCACCATTCTGATAGCCTTTCTGGCAGCCTATCTGGCTGGGCGTTTCTTTAAAATGAACCGCGTTTTGACTATTTTAATTGGTTTTGGAACAGCCATCTGCGGCGGTTCTGCCATTGCGGCCGCATCACCAATCTTAGACGCTGATGAAGAGGAAATCGCTCTGTCTATCTCCACTATTTCTTTTTCAATATTTTAGCAGTATTCATTTTCCCTTTTTTAGGGCATTTGCTGCAGATGTCGGATGCATTTTTCGGGACTTGGGCTGGAACAGCCATCAATGATACTTCGTCAGTAGTGGCGGCAGGTTATACATTTAGCCCGTCAGCTGGGGACTTGGCGACTATTGTCAAGCTTAGTCGGGCTCTGATGATTGTACCGGCCTGCTTGATCTTCGCAGCTTATCGCTATATTAAGTCTAAGCAGTCATCACAAAAGACAAACTTGAAACAGATTTTTCCTTGGTTTATAGCTTGGTTTGTCCTAGCTTCACTTATCAGCAGTCTTGGATTTCTGCCGGCCTCTGTCATCCCCTATACAAAATTCATTTCTCAGTGGCTGATGGCTATGGCCTTGGCAGCTATTGGCGCAAAGGTTTCCTTTAAGCAGTTTAAGCAAGCAGGAGCAGCGCCTTTGCTGACTGGTGCTTTCGCTTGGTTTTGCGTCGCTGTTTCCAGCTTGATTATCCAGTATTTTTTCTAAAAAGGAGGGACTATGCCCTATCAAAGACGGACGTTTGAGTCTCGGATTGATTATAGTTTAATTTTGCCCGTTTTGATGCTGCTTTCAATCGGAGTTGTGGCTATATACATTGCTGTTAGTCATGATTATCCTGACAATGCCTGGCCCATGGTTGGTCAGCAGATTGCCTGGATTGCGGTGGGCTTCTTGCTCAGCTTTATCCTCATGTTTTTTAACACCAAGTTTCTCTGGAAAATTACGCCTTATCTCTATGTTTTTGGTCTTGGCCTCATGGTCTTGCCTCTGATTTTTTACAGTGAATCTCTGGTAGCCTCCACTGGTGCCAAAAACTGGATTGCTATTCGTGGTGTGACCCTCTTTCAGCCCTCGGAGTTCATGAAGATTTCATATATTCTCATGCTGTCGCGGCTGGTGGTTCATTTTCTCCAGCAGCACAAGCAGGATGAGCGAACCTTGGCTTTAGACTTTTTTCTGATTCTGAAGCTTGGGCTCTACACAGTGCCTGTTCTGGTTCTGTTAACCCTTCAGAGTGATTTGGGGACGGCTCTGGTTTTTGTTGCTATATACGGCGGCATCGTTCTACTGTCAGGTGTTTCTTGGAAGATTATCCTGCCGGTCTTTCTGACGGGAGTCCTGCTGTTGGGAGGATTTCTCTTTATCTTTATTTCTGATGGCGGTCGTGCCTTTCTGCATAATCTAGGCATGCCAACCTACCAAATCAATCGGATTTTGGCTTGGCTTCATCCCTTTGACTACGCTCAGACGACCACCTTCCAGCAAGCACAGGGACAAATCGCTGTCGGAAGCGGTGGTCTGACTGGCCAAGGCTTTAATGTTTCCAATCTCTTGGTGCCTGTTCGGGAAAGTGATATGATTTTCACCGTTATTGCAGAAGATTTTGGTTTCTTAGGTTCAACCTTGGTTATCATGCTCTATTTACTGCTGATTTATCGCATGCTCAAGATTACGATTAAATCCAACAACCAGTTTTATACTTATATCTCAACTGGCTTTATCATGATGCTGCTCTTCCATATCTTTGAAAATATTGGAGCGGTGACAGGAATTCTGCCTCTGACAGGGATTCCGCTGCCCTTTATTTCACAGGGAGGCTCCTCCATCATCAGTAATCTTATCGGTGTTGGTCTCCTACTGTCCGTCTCCTATCAGAACAGCCTGACGGATGAAAAGAAGGAGCGAATTCCTGCTGTCCGAAAAAAGGTTGTACTGAAGAAATTAAAATAAATATAAAGCAAGTTTTTGACTCACAAATCAGATGGGATTTTGTGACTGGCTCATCTCAGAAAGGATATTTTTATGAAAAAAGCAGCTTTACTCTTAGCTCCCGCCTTTGAAGAAATCGAGGCCTTGACAGTTGTGGATGTCTTGCGCCGTGCAGGTCTTGTCTGTCATATGATTGGTTTTGATGAATCAGTGACTGGCTCTCACGCCATCACTGTTAAAGCGGATCAGGTCTGGAAGGGGCGACTGGATGACTACGATATGGTCATTTTGCCAGGTGGGATGCCAGGATCGGCCAATCTTCGTGATGATGACAGCCTGATGCAGGTTTTGCAGGACTTTCAGCAGTCGGATAAATTCATCGCTGCCATTTGTGCCGCTCCCATTGCTCTTGACCGCGCAGGTATCTTGACTGGTAAGTATTTCACTTGCTATGATGGTGCGCAAGACAATATTAAAAATGGAACTTACCGTAAAGAAACAGTTCTTGTTGATGGGAAGCTGATTACTAGCCGTGGTCCATCAACTGCATTGGCTTTTGCCTATGAGCTGGTTCGTCAGCTGGGCGGAGACGCTGACCAGTTGGCTGATGCTATGCTTTATACAGATCTATTTGGAAATTAAAAATAGGCTGGGATTCATAATGTTTCCCAGCTTTTTTGAACCCTTATGACTCTTTGCCGTCCTCTATATGGAACGGGTTTAGAGCTGTTGAGAAGGATGAAAGTATCATCCATTTTTAAATTTTGGATTCTTTGAGATATTTTGTTTAGAAAAAGGCTTGAAAAAAGTCGGAAAAGTGCTGGATTCGGGCAAATATTAGCCCCTTTTTCATGAAAATTATGGTATAATGAAAGGTATGAATCATCAAGATTACATCTGGGATTTAGGTGGAACACTCTTGGATAATTATGAAACTTCGACTGCAGCTTTTGTTCAAACCTTGAAAGAGTTTGGTCTGCAAGCTGGTCACGACGAAGTTTATAAGGCCCTCAAGGTGTCTACGGACTATGCAGTCCAGCAGTTTGCTCCCCAAGAAAAAGACTTTTTGAAGTTTTATAAGGCCAATGAAGCAGAAGAGTTGAGTCACCCTGTTTTATTTGACGGAGCGGCAGACTTGCTTAGGCGGATTGTGGACAAGGGTGGTCGGAACTTTCTGGTCTCCCACCGGGACAATCAAGTGCTGGAAATCTTGGAGAAAACTGCGATTGCATCAGCATTTACAGAAGTGGTGACATCGGCGAATGGTTTTCCAAGGAAACCCTCACCAGACTCCATGCTCTATCTAAAAGACAAGTATCAGATTGTCTCTGGTTTGGTCATTGGTGACCGTCCACTGGATATTGAAGCAGGGCAGGCAGCTGGCTTTGTTACCTATCTCTTTGATAATATGCAGCATCTTGAAGAATTTATAGATATTGATTAGAAAAGGAACACTATGACAGAAGAAAAGCAGCAAGATATACAGGCCCAGGAATATGATGCCAGTCAGATTCAGGTCTTAGAAGGCTTAGAAGCCGTTCGTATGCGTCCGGGGATGTATATCGGTTCGACCTCCAAGGAAGGTCTTCACCATTTAGTATGGGAAATTGTTGACAACTCAATTGATGAGGCGCTGGCTGGTTTTGCCAGTCACATTCAAGTCTTTATCGAAAAAGACAATTCCATCACAGTAGTGGATAACGGTCGGGGAATTCCGGTTGATATTCAGGAGAAAACAGGCCGTCCGGCCGTGGAAACCGTCTTTACCGTGCTCCATGCCGGAGGAAAATTCGGCGGTGGCGGATACAAGGTATCGGGAGGTCTGCACGGTGTAGGTTCTTCCGTTGTAAATGCCCTATCCACTCAGCTGGATGTCCGTGTTTATAAGAACGGTCAGATTCATTACCAAGAATACCGTCGCGGTCATGTAGTCGCTGATTTAGAAATCATCGGCGAGACAGACCGTACTGGTACGACAGTTCACTTTACACCAGATCCAGAGATTTTCACTGAAACAGTAGAATTTGACTTTGAAAAGCTCAATAAGCGGGTACAAGAACTGGCCTTCCTCAATCGTGGTCTCAGAATTTCCATCACTGATAAGCGAAATGGAATGGAGCAGGTCAAGGATTACCACTATGAGGGTGGGATTGCCAGCTATGTCCAATACATCAATGAAAACAAGGATGTAATCTTTGAAACGCCGATTTATACTGATGGCGAAATGGACGACATTACGGTTGAAGTAGCTATGCAGTATACGACTGGCTACCACGAGACAGTCATGAGCTTTGCCAATAATATCCACACCCACGAGGGTGGACGCATGAGCAAGGCTTCCGGACTGCCCTGACAAGGGTTATCAATGACTACGCTAAGAAAAATAAACTTCTCAAAGAAAACGAGGACAATCTGACTGGGGAAGATGTGCGAGAGGGACTGACAGCGGTCATCTCTGTCAAGCACCCTAACCCTCAGTTTGAAGGTCAGACCAAGACCAAGCTTGGTAATAGCGAAGTGGTCAAGATTACGAATCGCCTCTTTAGTGAAGCTTTCTCAGATTTTCTTTTGGAAAATCCTGCGGTGGCTCGAAAAATCGTTGAAAAAGGGATTTTGGCTTCTAAGGCCAGAATTGCTGCTAAGAGAGCTCGGGAAGTAACTCGCAAGAAGTCTGGCTTGGAAATCTCCAATTTGCCAGGTAAATTGGCTGACTGTTCGTCCAACGATCCACAGGAAACCGAACTCTTCATCGTGGAGGGGGATTCAGCGGGTGGTTCAGCTAAGTCCGGTCGTAACCGTGAATTTCAGGCCATTCTGCCAATTCGTGGTAAGATTCTCAATGTTGAAAAAGCCAGCATGGACAAGATATTGGCCAATGAAGAAATCCGCAGTCTCTTTACTGCTATGGGAACTGGTTTCGGTGCTGACTTTGATGTCAGCAAGGCCCGCTACCAAAAACTAGTCATCATGACCGATGCCGATGTAGACGGTGCTCACATTCGGACCCTGCTCTTGACTTTGATTTACCGCTATATGAAGCCGGTGCTGGAAGCTGGATTTGTCTATATCGCTCAGCCGCCAATCTATGGTGTCAAGGTCGGAAGTGAAGTCAAAGAATACATCCAGCCAGGTGCCAACCAAGAAGAAGAGCTTCAAGCTGCTTTGGCTCGCTACAGTGAAGGTCGCTCCAAGCCAACCATTCAACGCTATAAAGGGCTCGGAGAGATGGATGACCATCAGCTGTGGGAGACAACTATGAATCCTGAACATCGCTTGATGGCACGGGTTTCAGTGGATGATGCAGCGGAAGCTGACAAGATTTTTGACATGCTGATGGGGGATCGCGTTGAACCTCGTCGTGAATTTATCGAAGAAAATGCTGTATACAGTACGCTCGACGTCTAAAAAAATCAGAAATCAACCATTATGGGCAAAAATATGATATAATCATTATGTTTGCTTTATAGTAACAATGTGAAGGAGTTCTATATGTCTATTGGACTAGTTATTCTCGTTGCTGTGGTAGCTCTGCTTTTGGTTGTCGGCTATGGTACTGCAGTTTTGATGAGAAAGAGAAATGAAGCTTTACTTCAAAATTTGGAGGAGAGAAAAGAAGCACTCTATAATCTCCCTGTAAATGATGAAGTTGAAGAAGTAAAAAATATGCATTTGATTGGGCAGAGTCAGGTAGCCTTCCGTGAGTGGAATCAAAAATGGGTAGACCTGTCCTTAAATTCATTTGCTGATATCGAAAATAATCTATTTGAAGCAGAAGGTTACAATAATTCTTTCCGTTTCATAAAAGCCAAGCATGCTATCGGCAATATTGAGAGTCAGATTGATTTGATTGAAGAAGATATCAAGATGATTCGTGCTGCCTTGGAAGATCTTAAAGAGCAAGAGTCTAAAAACAGCGGTCGTGTGCTTCATGCCTTGGATTTGTTTGAAAAACTGCAAACCCAGGTTGCGGAGAATGCAGACTCGTATGGGCAAGCCCTAGCTGAGATTGAAAAACAGCTGGAAAATATCCAGTCAGAGTTTTCTCAGTTTGTGACCCTTAATTCTTCAGGTGACCCGGTCGAGGCGGCTGAAATCTTGGATAAAGCTGAGGATCATATTCTTGCTCTGACACATATCGTTGAGAAAGTCCCTGCCATTGTCGAAGAGTTGACTGTGAAATTGCCAGATCAGTTGGAAGACTTAGAATCTGGTCACCGTAAGCTCTTGGAATCTGGTTATCACTTTATCGAAACAGACATAGAGTCTCGCTTCCAGCAGCTCCATGCAAGTCTCAAACGCAACGAAGCTAATATTTCAGCCCTAGAGCTGGATAATGCTGAGTATGAAAATGAGCAGGCGCAAGAAGAGATTAACGCTCTCTATGAAATTTTTACGCGGGAAATTGACGCCCATAAAGTAGTGGAGAAGTTGATTAAAAACTTGCCTAGCTACCTGGCTCATACAAAGGAAAACAACCAGCAACTCCAAAAAGAGATAGAACGTTTATCTCAAACCTTCCTTATCTCTGATACAGAAACTTCTCATGTCAAGGAGTTGCAGGCCGAGCTTTCTGCCCAGGAAGATGTAGTACTTAGCGCGGTAGAAGATTCTTCTGAAACCAAGCAAGCTTATTCTGTGGTTCAGGAAGAGTTGGAAGCTATCCAAGAGCGTTTGAAAGAAATCGAAGATGAGCAGATTTCTCTTGGTGAAGCACTGGCAGAGATTGAAAAAGATGATGCCAATGCTCGCCAGAAAGTCAATATCTATGCGAACAAATTGCATACCATTAAGAGATATATGGAAAAACGCAATTTGCCAGGTATTCCAGACTCTTTCTTAGAAATTTTCTTCTCAACCAGCAATAATATTGAAGAGTTGGTGAAGGAATTGGAAGCTACACGAGTCAATATCGAATCAGTTAACCGTTGGCTGGAAATTCTAGGGAATGATATGGAGCAATTGGAAGAAGAAACCTATCGTATCGTCCAAGATGCTACCTTGACTGAGCAGCTGCTGCAGTATTCAAACCGCTATCGTTCCTTTGATGATAATGTACAGGCGGCTTTCAACAAGTCCTTGTATGTCTTTGAACATGACTACGACTATGCTCAATCCTTGGAAATCATTTCTAAGCTTTGGATCTTGTCGAGCCAGGCGTGACAGAGCGTTTTGTGACATCCTACGAAAAAACACGAGAGAATATTCGCTTTTAAAAGAAGTTCCTTCGGGAACTTTTTTCTTTTACAAAGAGAACGCTAGAGAACAGTCAGTAACAAGGATTCTGAGACTTCAATTTTTCCCAGCTTGTTTTGAAATAGAATTTCCTGTATAATACAAAAAAATAGAAAGAATGAGGTCAGACAATGAAAACAGTCAAAGGCTTGTTAGTCATGGATGTAGACAGCACCTTAATCATGGAAGAAGGGATTGACCTGCTAGGAGAGGAAGCGGGTGTAGGAGCTCAGGTTGCGGCTATTACCGAGCGTGCCATGCGAGGAGAGTTGGACTTTGAAGCTGCCTTACGTGAGCGGGTCGCCCTTTTAAAAGGGCTGCCAGAGGATATTTTTGCTCGAATTGCTGAAAGGATCCACTTCACGCCAGGAGCCGAGGACTTGGTCAAGGAGCTGCATAAACGTGGTTATAAAGTAGGCTTGGTGTCAGGTGGTTTTCATGAGACGGTGGACAGACTGGCTGAGCAGCTTGGAATTGACTATGTCAAGGCAAATCGTTTGGAAATTCAACAGGGGTTTTTGACAGGACAAGTCTTAGGAGAGATTGTCACTAAGGATACCAAGCTTGCCATGTTAAAAGCATGGGCAGCTGAAAATATGTTGGAATTAAATCAAACAATCGCTATGGGGGATGGTGCCAATGATCTGCCTATGATTCAGGCAGCAGGAATAGGAATTGCCTTTATGGCCAAGCCAATTGTGCGAGAGCAGGCTCCTTATCAGATTCAAGAATGTAATCTCTATCGGGTCATTGATCTTTTAGACAATAGAAAAGTATAGGAGAGAGGCATGCATATTCTAATTGCACCGGATTCATTCAAGGAAAGTTTGTCAGCTGCTCAGGTTGCTCAAGCTCTGCAGACAGGATTTTCTCAGGCCTTGCCAGATGCCAGCTTTGACTTGCTGCCGGTTGGTGACGGCGGCGAGGGGACAATGGCTGCGCTGACAGCAGCCTTGAGCTGGGCTGAATTTTACCACACCGTAACCGGACCCTTTGGCCAGCCAGTAAAAATGCCCTACGCCAGAAATGGTCAGCAAGCGCTTTTTGAAATGGCTGACTTGGTAGGACTTGCCTCTATTCCGGAGGAAAAACGAAATCCCTTGGCCATAGAAACCAAAGGATTAGGGGAATTAATTTTGCATCTGGCTGAAGTCGGTGTTAGAAAGATTTTAGTTGGTGTTGGAGGTTCGGCTAGCAACGACGGTGGGATTGGACTGGCAGCGGGCCTAGGCTATGAATTTTTCGATATGGATAATCATAGATTGTGCCCCATTGGTTCATCTTTGGGAAAGGTGGCTCGAATATCAGCTGAGCAGGTTCCTGCTTTCTTGAAAGAAGTTGAGATTGAGATTTTGACGGATGTTGACAATCCTCTCTGCGGAGAGCGCGGTGCGACAACTGTTTTTGGAGGACAGAAAGGTCTATCTTCCTTATTATTCTCTCAAGTGGATCAAGCCATGGCAGATTTCTATCAGTTGGTCGATTCTCAGGTGATTGATATGGATGGAGCTGGGGCTGGTGGTGGAATGGCAGCAGGACTGGTTGCTTTTGCCGGAGGAAAAATCGTTTCGGGTATTGAAACCTGTCTAGATTTACTGGATTTTGATGAAAGAGTCAAAAAAGCGGACTTGGTCGTAGTGGGCGAAGGACGGCTGGACCGTCAGTCTTTGGCGGGCAAGGCACCAGTCGGAGTCGCAAGACGAACACCAGAAGGCATCCCTGTACTGGCTATTTGCGGTAGTCTGGCAGATGATTTACCGGATTTCCCAGTTGAGAATATTCAGGCAGCTTTTCCGATTATTGCACAAGCAGATAGTTTAGATAAGATACTAGAGCAGGCGGAGCGAAATTTGATTCGAACAGCAAGAAATATTGGCAATGTACTAAAAATGAAAAAAAGCGGTTAGTCCGCTTTTTTTAGTAGGTATTCAATTTCTTTGACTACCATGCCCTTTTCAAAGAAGAAGATATCACAAGACAGGTCACCCAACTCATTTTCTAAAATAGTCACAATCCGACTCTGGTCAGGACTAAGCTGATAATAAGTACAACGAAATTGGACGGGGTTGTTATGGTAGGCTTTTTGAATCTTAGTCAAGTAGTCCGCTTTTCCTTCGATGATTTCGGTTGTGTCATCTTCTAATTCCCAGCTAACGTGATCAGAAAGAAAGGTCTGATAGCTTTGCCAATCGCGCTGATTTTCAGCCTCAAAAAAGGCAAAAAGTTTTTCTAAATTTGTCATCTTATCCGAACCATTTTTTCCAAAAGGAGGGCTTTTCTTTTGCAGGTTTTTCTGTTGGCTGAAGGAGACTAGCAAACTGTTGGCTCATGTCCTTATCATCTACTTGGACAAGATGGTCGCTATGGACAATCAGGCCAAAAGGAGAAGACTGGTAATTGCTTGAGACAATAGTAGCCTCGCAGCCCAGTTCCTTGGAGGTTTTTAGATAAAAGATTTGATTGCCTGACTCGACTTCCGGAGAAATTTTAACAATTACAGGTTGGCAGTTTTTCATGATGCTGCTGAGTATTTCCTTGAAATGACTGCGAATGAGAGTCTCGTTGGCTTGCTCAATAGAGCAGGAGGCCAGCACTCGCTCCTCAAAAGTCCCCAAAAACCTACGCTGTTCATCAGGGTTGAGCTTGACTCCGCCCCGAGCTTTTTCCATGATTACTTTATTAATATCAGTCATAATAAAATTGTACCATAAAAGGAGGAATTCTAAAAGCTCGAATGTCTGTTCTGATTTGCTGGAAAAACATTTATATAGTAAGTTTGGAATCGTTTTCTTGTGCAAAATTTCTCAAATTTGCCTAGATTCTCTATTTTTTTCCTTGAAAAAAAGCGTTTTTTTGAGGTATCATAGACTAGTAAATAATTTTTAAATAATAAGGAGAGTAAGAAATGTCAATTATTACTGATGTTTACGCTCGCGAAGTCCTAGACTCACGCGGTAACCCAACACTTGAAGTAGAAGTTTATACTGAATCAGGTGCTTTCGGACGTGGTATGGTTCCTTCAGGAGCTTCTACAGGTGAGCACGAAGCAGTTGAACTTCGTGATGGCGACAAATCTCGTTACGGTGGTCTTGGTACACAAAAAGCAGTTGATAATGTAAACAACGTTATCGCTGAAGCTATTATCGGTTACGATGTTCGTGACCAACAAGCCATCGACCGTGCAATGATCGCTTTGGACGGTACTCCTAACAAAGGTAAATTGGGTGCGAACGCAATCCTTGGTGTGTCTATCGCTGTAGCTCGTGCTGCTGCTGACTACCTTGAAATCCCTCTTTACAGCTACCTTGGCGGATTCAACACTAAAGTTCTTCCAACTCCAATGATGAACATCATCAATGGTGGATCTCACTCTGATGCTCCAATCGCTTTCCAAGAGTTCATGATTTTGCCAGTTGGTGCTCCAACATTCAAAGAAGCTCTTCGTTACGGTGCTGAAATCTTCCACGCTCTTAAGAAAATCCTTAAATCTCGTGGTTTGGAAACTGCCGTTGGTGATGAAGGTGGATTCGCTCCTCGCTTTGAAGGAACTGAAGATGGTGTAGAAACTATCATCGCTGCTATCGAAGCTGCTGGCTATGTTCCAGGTAAAGATGTATTTATCGGTTTTGACTGTGCATCATCAGAATTCTACGATAAAGAACGTAAAGTATACGACTACACTAAATTTGAAGGTGAAGGCGCTGCTGTTCGTACGTCTGCAGAACAAATCGATTACCTTGAAGAGTTGGTTAACAAATACCCAATCATCACTATCGAAGATGGTATGGATGAAAATGACTGGGATGGTTGGAAAGCTCTTACTGAACGTCTTGGTAAGAAAGTACAACTTGTTGGTGACGACTTCTTCGTAACAAACACTGACTACCTTGCACGTGGTATCAAAGAAGGTGCTGCTAACTCAATCCTTATCAAAGTTAACCAAATCGGTACTCTTACTGAAACTTTTGAAGCGATTGAAATGGCTAAAGAAGCTGGTTACACTGCAGTTGTATCACACCGTTCAGGTGAAACTGAAGATTCAACAATCGCTGACATCGCAGTTGCAACTAACGCAGGTCAAATCAAGACTGGTTCACTTTCACGTACAGACCGTATTGCTAAATACAACCAATTGCTTCGTATCGAAGATCAACTTGGTGAAGTTGCTCAATACAAAGGTCTTCAAGCTTTCTATAACTTGAAAAAATAATCTAACAACATATAAGAGGAGCTAGGACTTAGTCCTAGCTTTTTTGATGTGTAAAGATGATAACAATGGATATTTTTTGATTTAGGGATCAACCCTAATTGATGAAAGGAGACTTTATCATCTTTTTCCTAGAAAAATTGCCTAGAAGTACTGTGTGGGTCTGGTCATGCTCTTTCCCTTGAAAAATTTGAGGACAAGATGACAGTTTTTATTTCGGAAAATATAATCAAGAGATCCCTGCGTTTCCTTGTGACTACATGCTTGAAAAAGTGAGTGATTTACTGAAGATTTTATAGCTTTCTTGTATCAAAATCAGTCTTTTATGGTATACTAGCAAAGTGGAAGGAGGAGTACAATGGAAGAATTATTAAATCAGGTCTTACTATCACAGGATAGTGAAGTTTTCAATCAGATATTTGATGATTACTATCCCATTGATATTGCTCTTTCTTTGGAGGCTTTGGAGGATGAGGAAGGGAATCTTCTCAAAACCTTTACAGAAATGGCTAGTGATGATCAATTGGTAGAGATTTTAAAAGAAGCCGAGCCGGAGTTGCAACGACAGATTATCCAATCGATTTCTTTCAAACGTACCAGCACTCTTTTTTATCTTATGCCAGATGATGATGTGGTAGATATTTTGGGTTACTTGAGTGTGGACTTGCGTAAGCAATACTTAAGTATGATGAAAAATGCCAGTCAAGAGAATTTGAAAGCTATGTTGGCTTACGATCCTCAGACAGCTGGTGGTCTGATGACGACAGAATTCATTACCTTAAATGAAAATCTGACCGTTTCAGCAACTCTCAATAAATTGAGGGAGATTTCGCCCAATACAGAAGTTATTGATACCTTATTTATTAGAAATGTGCATCATTCGCTAGTTGGCTGGATTGATATCCGTGATTTGTTTATTCATGATGCGGAGATGAAACTCAGTGAATTTATGAACACTCAGATAGTGACTGTAACGCCAGAGGTTGACCAAGAGGAAGTGGCACAGCTTTCTGCCAAATATAATTTATCTGTCGTACCGGTCGTCAATCATCGGCAGGTATTGCTAGGAATCATCACAATTGACGATATCGTCGATGTTTTGCAAGAAGAGTATCAAGAAGATATCTTGCGGATGGGTGGTGTCCAAGAAAGTGAAGAAATTGGAGGACCTTTCAAAGAATCACTCAAGAAACGCTTACCTTGGTTGATGATTAACCTAGTGACAGCCTTTCTAGCTTCTGCGACAGTCGCACTCTTTTGATGATACGATTTCAAAAGTTGTAGCACTAGCAGCGATTAGTCCTATTATCACGGGAATGGGCGGAAATTCTGCCTCTCAGACACTTGCTTTGGTTATCCAGGGAATTGCCTTGGGGAAACTGGATCTGAAAGAAGATCAGAATTTAGTATTCAAAGAAATCGTGCTAGCTTTGGTTAATGGTTTCTTTACTGGCTTGATTGCAGCTATTGTCATGTTTGTCTTCTATCAAAATTTCTATCTGTCTGTTATTGTGGTATTGGCTATGATGATCAATCTAGCATGTGGTGCTCTATTTGGTTACTTTGTACCACTGATTATCAAGACCCTGCATCAGGATCCGGCTCTAGCCTCGACCATTTTCATTACCACAGCAACAGATGTGTTAGGGTTATCTAGCTTTTCTAGGCTTAGCACAAATTTTCTTACCATTGATTTTATAAAAAAGAATACACAAAAAACGCTTGATTTTTCAAGCGTTTTTTTGTTTTTCTAGTTTATCGAACAAACCTTTAACTTTTATCAATAGCATCACTTGCCATTTCATTTCCAGCTACTAATTTTTTAGCTTGATCTAGGTATTCACCGAGTTTGTCTTTGTTTTCTTCGATAAACTTTTTAGCGCCATCAAAGTCTTTCTTTTCAATCATTTCTTTTACTTGGTTAAATAAATCTACTGGATTCATAGTTGTTGCTCCTTAGTAATTTTTTATACTATTTAATCAAATTTTCTAATAGAAAGACAAGAATTCTGCTTATTTAAAAGTCACACAAACAGCTTCGGGAACGTAGAAATCGTGGGAGATTTCTGTTAATTTTCCACTCTCTGCATCGCGTTTGAAGATAGTTGCATTATCAGAGTCTTGATGGACAGCAATGATATGGTTTTGGTCTGGTGTGATGTTGAAATCCCGCGGATTTTGGCCATTGGTAGGTGCAATCTGGATTAACTCCAAGCTGCCATCAGCTAAGATTTTGTAAACGGCAAGAGAGTCATGACCGCGGTTGGAACCGTAGAGAAACTTGCCATCAGCAGACAGACGGATAGCAGCTGTTCCATTAGCTCCTTCAAAGTCCTCTGGTAAGGTGGAGACAGTTTGCAGGTGTTCAAAATGGCCGACTCCATCGTAAATCAGGACTTCAATAGTAGAATTAAGCTCACAGATCAAATAGGCGATTTTGTAATGATGGTGGAAAACGATATGGCGGGCACCAGCTCCAGCGGCACACTTGTAGGTATCCAGAGGAGCGATCTTTCCATCTTCAGCAACATCATAGGTGGTTACTTCATCAGTTCCCAAGTCGCAGGTGATCAGGTATTGATCTGGTGTAAGATCAGCGTAGTGGACATGAGCAGAGGCCTGATTGGCGTGTGGTCCTTGACCTTGATGGCTAGCTGAGTCAGCCAGTTCCAGTTTGCCATCAGCTAGGCGTCTGTAGACCAAGACTTGTCCTTTATGATAATTGGCACCGTAAACCAAGTCGCGTTCTTCGTCAACTGACACATAGCAGAGCGGAGCTCCTTCTTCAACGACATGGTTGAGGAGCTGGCCTGACTTGTCAAAGGCTGCAATTCCTCCCTGTTCGTCCTTTGCTCCGACAGAATAGAGATGTCCAGCCTTATCAAAGGCTAGGTAGGTTGGACTGGGCTCTTCAGCAACCAAGGTCAAGTTTTCTAAAGTTCCTTTGTTAGAATTAAAATCTGCTTTGTAAATTCCTTTGGAATCTCTGCGAGTATAGGTTCCAAAGTAAACCGTTTGTGTCATGATATTACCTCGTATATATTTAGATTGCTTGCTACTATTATATCATAAAAGCAGATGATAGGGCTTAGAGCGTAGGATTTGCCCGATTTTCAAAAGAATAGTATTGGTTTTGAAAAAAACAGATAAAAAACAGATAGCGGGTAGGAAGGGGATAGATGGCTTTGTTAGAATAGAATTGTTCAAAAAAACAATTACTGTCAGGAAGCAACAAACTTCCTGCTTGTCAAAACAAAGGAGAAATCAAATGAACGTTAAAAAAATTGCTATGCTCGTTGCTCTTATCGGAATGTCAGGCTTCTTTTTAGCCGCATGTGGAAATAAAGAAGCTGATAACTCAGAAATTAAGGATGGGAAACAAGTGGACTTCCAGAAGGATGCTGTTGATAAGAAGACCAAGACAGTCGATGGCAAAGAAGTGACAGAATACACAATGCCTGATGGGAACGTTATCCAAATCCCAGCAGATGGTGAGGAAATTCCAGAAGATGGATCAGGATCTAGCTCAGAAGCTGAATAAAGATTAAACATGTAGGTTGGAGGCAATATGTTTCGAAGAAAAAAAATGAATCGTAAGACCATTCTATTGGGCAGCACGGTCATTCTTGCTTGTGCTGGGCTGGGAGGCTATCTGTATTTTAGACAGATCAATCAACAACAGGCCATGAAAATGGTAGATAAGACGATTGATTCGCTGACAGTCCAAGAAGCTGTCAATAACAGCAAAAAAACAAGCCTGGTTTTATCTGGGGAAGTAGTTGCCAACAATAGCAGTAAGGTCAAGATTGACCCGTCTAAAGGGGAAGTCAAGGAAGTATTTGTCAAAAATGGTGATACCGTTACACAAGGACAGCCGCTCTTTTCCTATGCGACAGAGCAGCAATTGACAGCCCAGTCGGCTCAATATGATGCCCAGTCCAAGGCTAATGGCATTACAGCCGCTCAAAACAGCGCTGCGATTAAATGGGAAACCTATAATCGCAAGTTGGCCAGCTTAAACTCACTCAAGGACAAATACAATTCCAGTCAGGATGAGTCATTACTGGAGCAGATTAAGTCAGCTGAAGACGAGCTGGCTCAGGCGTTGAGCGATGCTAAGACTGCGGATAGTGAAGTGACGACAGCTCAGATTGAGGCTGAAAAGGCTCAGGTGACAGCTCAGACAGAATCAGACCGGATGAAGTATGATACTGTGACTGCCGATACAGCAGGAACAATTACCTCTATGAATGAAGATTTGCCCAATCAGTCCAAGGCCAAAAAGGAAGAAGAAAACTTTATTGAGATTATGGACAAGTCCAAAACTCTGGTCAAAGGTACTGTCAGTGAATTTGACCGTGAAAAGCTGAGTGTCGGTCAGAAAGTGGAAGTGGTGGATCGCAAGGATCCTAAGAAACGCTGGAGTGGTACGGTAACTCAGGTCGGCAGCCTGACAGCAGAAAATACTTCCAATAATAATGGTGGGAATAAGCAACAGGAAATCCCAACCAAGGTAAGTATCCTTATACAGTTGAGCTGGATCAGGGTGGCGAAATGCCACTGGTGGGCTCCCATTCCTATGTCAACATCGTGGAGAATGCTCCTGAGGCAGGAAAGGTAGTCGTCAATAAGGCATATACTTTCAGTAAAAATGGCAAGACCTATGTCTGGAAGGTAGAGGGCAAGACTCTGAAAATGCAGGAAGTCAAGACCAAAAAAGTTTCTGACCGTTTGGTAGAGATTACAGAAGGTCTGACTATGCAGGATACTATTTCAACACCGAGAGCAGGTATGGAAGAAGGGATGGAGGTAGGACAGCATGTTAAAGCTTAAGGATATCCACAAATCTTATCAGCAGGGCAGTCAGGAATTTCCAATTTTAAAAGGAATTGATCTGCATGTGAAAGAGGGGGGATTTTCTAGCTATCATGGGACCGTCTGGATCTGGTAAGTCCACTCTGATGAACATTATCGGCTGTCTGGATAAGGCAAGTTCTGGGACTTATCATATTGAAGGGAACCGATGTGTCTGAACTGTCCGACAATCAGCTGTCCGATCTGCGTAATCAGAAGATTGGCTTTGTTTTTCAAAATTTTAACCTCATGCCCAAGCTGACGGCCTGTCAAAATGTGGAACTGCCTCTGACTTACATGAAAATTCCTAAAAAAGAGAGACGGGAGCGAGCTCTGGAAATGTTGCGATTGGTCGGGCTGGAAGAAAGAAGTGATTTCAAGCCTATGGAGCTGTCCGGTGGTCAGAAGCAGCGGGTAGCCATTGCGCGAGCCTTGGTAACCAATCCCAGCTTCATCCTTGGTGACGAACCAACGGGGGCCCTGGATACCAAGACCAGTGTGCAGATTATGGACCTTTTCAAGCAGTTTAATGATGAGGGCAAGACCATTGTCATCATTACCCATGAGCCGGAAGTAGCCCAACTCTGCAAGCAGACGGTTATCCTGCGGGACGGTAATATAGAGAGCAAAGCGATAGGATAGAAAGGAAGCTGTATGGAAGATATTTTTGTAGCTCTGAATTCAATCTTGTCGCATAAAATGCGCTCTATGCTGACCATGTTGGGGATTATCATCGGGATAGGCGCTATCATCGCTATCTTTCTATCATTGAGGGAAATACGGAAAATACTAAGCGTCAGCTCATCGGCGGCAACAATAATACAATCAAGGTCGTCTATGACAAGAAAAGCGCCATCGATCCGACCATTCCAGAGAAATCTCAAGCTCAGAAGCCTTCTTATATTCCCTTTATGGGAGAGGATGTGTTGAGCAAGATTAAGGAAATCTCCGGGGTCAAGAATGCTCTGCTGACCTACGGTACAGATGAGAAGATTTACTACCTGAGCCAAAAGTCATCTGGGAAGATTCAGGCTGTTTCGCAGACAGCCGCTGACATCAAGCAGCAACGTCTGCTAGAAGGTGAAGGATTTGACTCAGAAGCCTTTAAAAATCAAGAGCAGGTGACCTATCTGGAAAAGTCTCTTTATGACAGTCTCTTTCCAAAGGGTGATGGTATCGGCAAGTATGTGGAAGTCTTGGGTAATCCCTTTAAGGTCATTGGCGTGTTTGAGTCGACTGAGCAGAGTGGTTTAACAGCTGGTGCGGAAAAGGTGGCCTATATTCCCCTGCAGCAGTGGCATCGGATTTTTGATACCATTAATGTCAGTCCTGAAGTGACTGTCCAAACCCACAAGGCTGATGATTTGAAGAAAGTGGCCAAGAAGGTCAGTGATTATCTCAATCAGCAAATGCCACCGTCAGACTATATGTTTGGTGTGCTCAACCTGCAGGAATTTGAACGGCAGCTGGACAATCTCAACAAGTCTAACTTCGTCTTGCTAGCTGGTATTGCCAGCATCTCTCTCCTAGTCGGAGGTATCGGTGTTATGAATATCATGCTGGTTTCAGTGACAGAGCGGACTCGTGAAATCGGGATTAAAAAGGCTCTGGGAGCTCGGCGGAAGATCATTCTCAAGCAGTTCCTGATTGAGGCAGTCATCCTGACCTTGATGGGAGGAATTATTGGCGTGGTGGCTGGTATCGCCTCGGGCCTTTGCCATCACCCAGTCTCTAGCCTATCCGTATATTTTATCCCTCTTTTCTGTCTTTGTAAGTTTGCTCTTTTGTTGTATAATAGGAGTAGTATTTGGGCTCCTGCCAGCTGTGAAAGCATCTAAGCTGGATCCAATCGAAGCCCTGCGATTTGAATAGGTAAAGGAGAAAAATCTGAGTATGCACAAGATTCTAGTGGTGGAAGATGATACGACGATTAATCAAGTGATTTGCGAGTTTTTAAAGGAAAGTCAGTATGAGGTGAGGCCAGTATTTGATGGTGGCGATGCCTTGCAGGCTTTTGAAGAAGAGCCCTTTCGATCTGGTCATCTTAGATATGATGCTGCCGACCAAGAGCGGACTGGAAGTACTGAAGGAAATCCGCAAGACTTCTCAGATTCCGGTCATGATTTTTGACAGCACTGGATGACGAGTATACCCAGCTGGTCAGCTTTAATCACCTCATCAGTGATTATGTAACCAAGCCTTTTTTTCACCGCTAATCTTGGTCAAACGGATTGAGAATATTCTGCGCAGAAATACAGTTGCTTCAGAGATTGCTGTTGGCGACCTGACGGTTTCTATTGATGACTGCACGGTTTACTGGCAGGGTGAGAAAATGCCTCTGACCAAGAAAGAATATGAAATCTTGCAGACTCTGGCTAAGAGGAAGGGCCACTTGGTGACCCGAGATCAGCTGATGAATACCATTTGGGGCTACAGTGAGCTGGATAGTCGGGTACTGGATAATCATATCAAGAATATCCGTAAAAAGATTCCTTGTGTGCCGCTGAAAACCATTACGGGTATGGGCTACCAGCTTGGAGGAGAAGACAAGTGAAAATTGTCAAAAAGAACTTTCTTCTGACTTCCTCTATCATTTTCGTGGTGGTGACTATCGTTCTAGCCAGTCTTTACTTTGCCATGCCGGTGTATTATCAGCAGGTTAAGAGTGGAGAAGCTCAGAGGGAATTTGACCAAGTTTCCAAGCAAGTCAAAGGAAAGTCCAGTCAGGAAATCGGCGAGCTCTTGAGCGATTATAGTAAAAAGAGCAATCTGATTTGGTTTACCTTGCTAGCGAAAGACAATACTATTCTCTATCCCTCACTCGAAGCTGGCGATGAAAGCTCTCTGCAGCTGACTATCGTCCCAACAATTGCCAACAGTGACTATGAGAGCAAGAGTTTATCAGAACGCTTTCGAACTTCAGATGGTAAAGAAGTTGTCCTGAGAGGAGAATATTCCTTACAGCCTGTTTCTGATGCTAGTCGGATTTTGCTCAATCTCTATCCATTTGTCTTGCTGGTATCTCTGAGTTTGGGTGGTCTGGCTGCCTATCTCTACAGCCGGACTTCCAGTCAGCGGATTAAAGCCATCTCTAAAAGCACCCGTCAAATGACGAGTCTGGCTCCAGATGTGACCTGTCAAGTCAAGGGGCGTGATGAGATTGCCGAACTTGCCCAAGATATCAATCATCTCTATGCTAATCTACTGACCAGTATCGAGGCTCTGCGCCTAGAAAATGAAAAGGTAGCAGAAAGCGAGCGGGAAAAGGCTGAGTTTCTGCGAATGACATCGCATGAGCTCAAGACACCCATTACCAGCATGATGGGGATGGTTGATGGCATGATCTATGGAGTAGGAGAGTTCAAGGATCGAGACAAGTACTTGCAGAAGTGCCGAGAAATCCTAGAGGAGCAGTCGGAGTTAGTCCAGTCTATCTTAGCCATTTCTAAACTGGAGATGAAGACTGAAACCGAACAGGAAGTCTTTTCACTCAAGCAGGTCTTGGAGGAAAATCTGAGCACCTATCGAGTTTTAGCAGATGTCAGACACTACCATTTTCAGGTTGAGCTGGCAGAAGCGAAGGTCAAGGGTAACCGCACCTATCTGCTCAAGGCTATCAAAAATCTTCTGGACAATGCCTTTCATTATACAGTAGAAGGCGGACAGATTCTACTTAGGCTGGAAGAGCGTAAGCTAGTCATCGAAAATGAAGCGGAACGAGTCTTAAACAAAGACCAAATTCAGCAGATTTTTCAGCCTTTCTATCGGCCAGACTACAGTCGCAATCGCAAGGATGGCGGGAACTGGTCTGGGACTCTTTATCGTTCAGCAGATTTTGGACAAGCATGGTCTGCGATATCAGTTTGAAGCTGTTGATGGGCGGAAAATGCGCTTTAGCATTTCTCTGCCAACTGTCGAGAAATAACCTTGGATTCTAGCTGGCCTTGCAGGAGCCGAAGAGAGAAGTCAGAAGCTGTATTTTGCGAAAAATACAAGTCTTCTGTCTCCTCTTTTTTTGCTTTTCCCTATAGCTGAGCAGAGAATTTTTCTCTGAAAAATGTTACAATGAAATGACAAGTTAAAGGAGGAGAATATGGAGCACAAAGAAAAAGATTTTAGCCTATCTTGGTTTTTTAAATGGTTTTTGGATAACAAGGCCATTACAGTCTTTCTAGTAACCCTTTTGATGGGACTGAATATTTTTATACTTAGTAAAATCAGTTTTATTTTTAGTCCAGTCATTGAATTTTTGGGAGTAATCATGCTGCCGGTTATTTTAGCTGGTCTGCTTTATTATCTGTTAAATCCGATTGTTGACTGGATGGAAAAGCATAAGATTAATCGACTGGTTGCTATTACCGTTGTCTTTGTTTTAATTGCTTTTTTGATTATCTGGGGCTTGGCTGTTGCTATTCCTAGCTTGCAGCATCAGGTCATGGCCTTTGTCAGAAATGTTCCGGCTTATCTGAAGCAGGCTGACAAGTTCATCGACGATGTTGTGACCAAGTATATTTCGGCAGATTTCAAGCCGCAGATTGAGGAATACACTAGCAATCTGTCTAGCCAGATTACCGATTGGGCCAGCAATTTTTCATCGCGGGCAGTCAATTGGGCGGGGAACTTAATCAGTACAACTTCGCAGATTGTCGTGGCTATTATCATCATGCCGTTTATCCTTTTTTACCTGCTGAGAGACGGGAAAAATCTGAAAGGCTATGTGACTCAGTTTCTGCCGACTAAATTCCGAGAATCTTTTGGTCAAGTGATGACAGATATCAACAGCCAGCTGGCCAACTATGTGCGAGGTCAGGTGACGGTTGCTATCATTGTAGCTCTAATGTTTATTGTTTTCTTCAAGATTATTGGCCTGCGCTATGGTGTCACTCTTGGAGTCATTGCGGGCGTTCTCAATCTGGTACCTTATCTGGGCAGCTTTTTGGCTATGCTTCCGGCTCTGGCAATCGGTTTGATTGCTGGCGGTCCAGTGATGCTGGCTAAAGTCATTGTCGTTTTCATCGTTGAGCAGACAATCGAGGGGCGTTTTGTTTCTCCTCTGGTCTTGGGCAGTCAGCTCAGCATTCATCCAATTACGATTTTATTCGTATTATTAACTTCCGGTACTATGTTTGGCATTTGGGGCGTTTTCCTGGGAATTCCTGCCTACGCTTCGGCCAAGGTTGCCATTGCGGCCATCTTTAAGTGGTATCAGAAAGTAAGTGGCCTTTACGAAGCCGATTTTGAACAAGAAGGAGAAATCAGTGAGCAAGAGTGAGCAAATGTTGGCAGCTTTACAGGAGCAGGACCTAGCTCTGGCTGATCGCTATTTCGAGCAAGCCCTGACTACAGACAGCGAAGAAGAATTATTGGATTTGGCCGATTACTTAGAGAGTATCGGCTTTTTCCCTCAGGCCAAGCGTATTTTTGAAAAGTTGGCTCCTGACTATCCGGCTTCTTATATCAGTCTGGCAGCTATTGCCAGTGACGATGGGGACTTGGAGCAGGCTTTTGCCTATCTGGAGGAGATTCAGCCGGACAGTGACTGGTATGTTGCTGCTCTCTTGGCTAAGGCTGACCTCTATCAGCTAGAGGGGCTGCCTGATGTAGCTCGAGAAAAACTGGCTCAGGCAGCCGCGCTGACTGATGAGGCTTTAGTAACCTTTGGTCTGGCTGAGATAGATTTGGAGCTGGGGGATTTTTCTCAGGCGATTAAGGAATACGCCCAGCTAGATAATCGTACAATCTTTGAGCAGACAGGCGTCTCAACCTATCAGCGGATTGGGGTCTGCTATGCCAGTCTTGGAAAATTTGCAGCGGCCATTGAGTTCTTAGAAAGCTGTTGAGCTGGAGTATGACGATGCTGCGGTTTATGAGCTGGCAACTATATTAGCGGACCAGGAAGAATATCAGAAGGCTAATCTTTATTTCAAGCAACTGGATACTCTGTCGCCGGATTTTGAAGGCTACGAATATGGCTATGCCCTATCTCTTCATGCAGAGCATCGGACGGCTGAAGCCCTGACCCTTGCTCAGCAGGGCTTGGCTAAGAATCCTTTTGAGACTCGGCTCTTGCTTTAGCCTCACAACTTTCTTATGAACTTCATGATGAGGAAGCAGCTGAACATTATCTCTTGCAGGCTCAGGAAGATGCGGATGATTTGGAAGAGATTGCCTTGCGATTGACTACTCTTTACTTGGAACAGGAGCACTATGAGGAGATTTTAGAATTTGCAGAGCAAGAAGTCGATAATGCCTTGACCCGCTGGAATCTGGCGCGTGCTTATCAGGCTTTGGAAAATCTGGAAAAAGCAGAGGAACTCTATAATCAACTGGCTCGTGAATTGCATGATAATCCAGAGTTTCTAGAGCAGTATGTCTATCTTTTGCGAGAATTAGGCAGATTTGAAGAAGCTAAAAGGGCTGCTGCTTCTTACCTGAGATTGGTACCTGATGATGGGAGTATGCAGGAGCTTTATGAAAGCTTATAACAGCTGAAGAAGCACTCGCTCAGCCATTTCCCGCGATTTATGGTATAATGATTGGCGTAGAAATTCAGTAAGCCACTGTAATAAAGATGAAAAAACTTAGCTGGATGGGCAATAATATTTATAAGAAGAGAAAGATTAAGGAAAAAGAATGGCAGAACCAATCAAATTATTTCAATATAATACTTTGGGAGCTTTGATGGCTGGTCTTTACGATGGCAGTATGACTGTTGGAGAGCTGCTGCAGTATGGAGATTTGGGCTTGGGAACACTGGACTCTATTGATGGTGAGCTCATTATTCTCGATGGTAAGGCTTATCAGGCAAAGGGCTCTGGAGAAGTGCCAGAAGTGGTTGAGGTGTCACCGGATATGACAGTACCTTATGCGGCAGTGGTTCCACATCAGGCGGAGGTCATTTTCCGTCAGCGCTTTGAGATGGATGACAAGGAGCTGGAAAAGCGGATTGAGTCTTACTATGATGGCGAAAATCTTTTCCGCTCTATCAAGATTCATGGCGATTTCGCCCGCATGCATGTTCGGATGATTCCCAAGTCTACGACGGAACGGAAGTTTGCAGAAGTAGCGGTCAACCAGCCTGAGTATCGTAAGGAAAATATCACAGGCACCATCGTTGGTATCTGGACGCCAGAGATTTTTCACGGAGTCAGTCTGGCAGGTTATCATCTGCATTTTGTATCGGACGATCTGACTTTTGGCGGACATGTCATGGATTTTGTTATCAAAGAAGGTGTCGTCGAGTTGGGTGCTGTAGACCAGCTGGATCAGCGTTTCCCAGTACAAGATCGCAAGTATCTCTTTGCTAAGTTTAATATGGATGAGATGAAAGAAGATATGGAAAAGTCGGAATAAATAGCAAGGGGTGAGCATTGTTTGCTTCCCTCTTTTTTTGATATAATTGGAAAAAGAATAGAGGAGAAGAGAAGCTATGATTTATTTGGTAAACGCCAGCCCGAATAGGAATGGTAATAGTTTTAAGTTGGGGCACTTTTTTCTGCGGGATAGAGATTATGAGGCTCTTCAATTAGTGGACTACCACATTGAGCAATATGGCCAGTCAGCAGAAAACGACCAGTTCTTTCAAGTCTATGAGCAACTGAGTCAGGCTGATGTACTGGTCTTTACCAGTCCTATTTATTGGTGGTCTTTCGGGTCTGCTAAAAACCCTGTTGGACCGATTGGCTGATGTGCATGAGCCGCAGGAAGCACTCAAGGGCAAAAAGGTGTTTTTCCTCCTGCAAGGTTCTCAACCTAGCAAAGAAATTGAAATGCTGGACTACGTGATGAGTCGCTTTTGCCAGAACTGCGGACTCGAATATGAGGGGCTGGCAGTAACCAATCATGAGCTAAAAGAAATCGAAGGTTGGGAATTAGCAGCCCTACAGGAAAAATTAGATAAGGTTTTATCAGAAGGTTAAAAGTGAGAAGATTCGTTTGTGAACCGCACCCCAAAAGTTAGACAGAAAAAATCTAACTTTTGGGGTGTTTTTAAATGAAATTAACTTATGAGGATAAAGTTCGAATCTATGAACTAAGAAAACAAGGAATCAGCTTAAAGCGACTTTCAGATAAATATGGAATGAACCTTTCAAATCTTAAGTACTTAGTCCGATTGATTGATCGCTACGGAATAGAAAATGTCAAAAAAGGGAAAAACCGTTATTACTCTCCTGAATTAAAACAAGAAATTATCAATAAGGTTTTGATTGAAGGTCGTTCGCAACTAAGCGTATCTCTGGATTATGCTCTCCCAAGTAGTGGATTACTTCCAAATTGGCTGGCACAATACAAGAAAAACGGGTATACTATTGTTGAGAAAACAAGAGGAAGGCCAGCTAGGATGGGACGTAAACGGAAGAAAACTTGGGAAGAAATGACAGAATTAGAGCGACTTCAAGAGGAGAATGAGCGTCTACGTACCGAGGTGGCCTACCTAAAAAAGTTAAAAGAGCTAGAAGACAGGGACGAAGCCTTAGAGAGAGAAAGGCAGAGACAGTTAGAGAAATGGTTTCAGGAGGATTTTGATTAGATTTACTTCTTGAAACGGCACATTTAGCTCGCTCAACTTACTACTATCACTTAAACAGCTAGATCAACCAGATAAGAATCAAGAACTTAAAGCTGAAATTCAGTCAATTTATAGTGAGCATAAAGGAAATTATGGCTATCGGAGAGTTACTCTTGAACTAAGAAATCGTGGCTTCGTGGTGAATCATAAGAAGGTCCAACGGCTGATGAAAGTCCTTGGTTTAACGGCTCGAATTCGTCGGAAACGGAAGTATTCTTCCTACCAAGGAGAGATTGGCAGGAAAGCAGAGAATCTCATTCAACGCCAGTTTGAAGCATCCAAGCCAATGGAAAAATGCTATACGGATGTGACAGAGTTTGCCATTCCAGCAAGCAGTCAAAAACTCTATCTATCGCCAGTTTTAGATGGTTTTAACAGCGAAATTATTGCTTTTAATCTTTCTTGTTCGCCTAATTTAGAACAAGTAAAAACGATGTTGGAACAGGCATTCACAGAGAAACACTACGAGAATACGATTCTCCATAGCGATCAAGGCTGGCAATACCAACATGATTCTTATCATCGGTTTCTGGAGAGTAAGGGAATTCAAGCATCTATGTCGCGCAAGGGCAACAGCCCAGACAACGGCATGATGGAGTCCTTCTTTGGCATTCTTAAGTCTGAGATGTTTTACGGTTATGAGAAGACGTTTCAGTCACTTAAACAACTGGAACAAGCTATTGTGGACTATATTGATTACTATAACAACAAACGAATTAAGGTTAAACTAAAAGGACTTAGTCCTGTGCAATACAGAACTAAATCCTTTCAATAATTAATTGTCTAACTTTTTGGGGTCAGTACATTGCGAGTCTTCTTTTTTTACTATAAAAAAATGGAGTCTTTTTTTATGTGTCTATTTTTTTGGACACTATGCCCCTCAACTACAGTCATATCCATAGCTAACTATATATAAATGTTGTATAATACCAATTGCTATTAAATATTAATATAGGAGATTCTATGGGAAAAGAATTATTTAACCCCCATTTAAACAAGTTTTTCGATTCGAAAATTAAATGTCGGAGTTTGCTCGGTATTATTATCTACCGTTTTTCCCTTTTAGGTACTGCGGCTACGGTCAATGCAGATGAAACTGCCAGCGGATCTGTAGATGATAATATCTCACTGCCAGAAAAACCGACGGACTCTGCTGTCAGTCAGCCAGTCAGTCAGCCTGCTCTTGAGAATACAGCAACATCTGCTGTTCCTGAAACAGCTAACTCAGAAGCAAGTGCTGATCAAAATCAGCTGGTAAGTCCAGATGCTGCCCCAGAGCAAGCGACACCTGAAAAGGCACAAGAAGCTAATCAAACAGCTGAGACCTCTAATGAAGCCAGACCAGCTGAAGCTAGTCGGACGCGCTCTTATTCAGTGCAATATACGCCAAAACCAAGTTCTGCGGCTATGCCAAGGTCTGATCGTAATGGCCAGCCAATGGAGGCAGGAACATCATTCCGTACAGCCAGTCCTGCTGGTCAAGCTAGCTCTGCTATACAAGATGCAACACCTAATCCTACAGTTTCTAAACCAACACTGGAAGAATCAGTGAGGAAACGCTCTGATGAGTTGATGAAGCAGGTGAACTGGCTAGATTTTGGTGATACTAAATCACTGAGAAATCTAGATAAAGATGGCTCCTTTAAAGTTGGAACAGTATATGAGAAGGAAATTTCGCCGGGCTATGTGGTCAAACTGACTGTCACGGAATTGAAACCTTTCTATGCGACAGAGATCTATCGTGATCGAGTAAAGGGAACTGAGTACGAAAGCAGTTATGATCCCAATGCAAAAAATACTTGGCTTCAGTATAACAATAGCAATAATTATGCTTATCAGTATTGGTATGGTGATGATTACCGTCCTAAAATTACTGGTGCTGCTCAAAATCAATGGTCTGCTATTAAGTCAGAGGGAATTGATACTAAAGGGCGTAAGACCCAACTGCAGGTTCCTAAAGATGAAGCCAACTACGGTGTGAAGTTCAAAGTTGAAGCTAGATATCGTGGGAAGCCTGTTAAAGCAACAGTTGTCATGGCTGATGGAGAAGAGGCAAACCCTGGTGAGTATGCTATCTTTACAACCAATGGTAAGGGTTGGGAACATTTGGCCGAGTGGAAGCGTACAGTTACAGACGCAAATGGTGTGACTACTGAGATTACAGAAACCTACAAGCCAATGAAGCCTACTACAGAAGGCCAATTTATTGGAAATGACGGTACTGGGGTTCATTGGCAGGCCTATGTCAGTCCGGACCAAAAGACTGGCGGACTGGGAAGTCAAGTATTTGGACCGAACGTTTCTAGAAACAATACAATTCCGCTTGTCATGACACGTGGTGCATCAGAGGTTGGTATTTACATAGCTTCTTCTGGCCAGCAGGCTGCGATGATTGGTTTTATGGCAATCGATGAAGGGGATGCACCGGATTCCTATGGAAAAGCTATCCATGCTATTTCAAGATACAATGCAGAAACTGGCGGTCAAAATCCACAGCCATTCTTGGGCCGTGTTGCGGCTGATATTGATACCACATCTGGAAACAACTGGAAGCATGACGATCAGAATGATTTAGCCGATGAAGGTATTAATCAGCTCTTGTCTGATGATTTAGTCGGGAAAACCAATGGTCTCTTTCCAGTCAACCGTCTGCGTGACGGAGATTATTCTCTCCGCATCCATGCTTCGGCTAACGGATATGAAAAAGCCTATGTCCGTGCCTGGATTGACTTCAATAATAATGGTGTCTTTGACGAAGACGAAGCCAGTGAATTTACCGAAGTAACAACTGCGGGAGACTATACTGTCAACTTTAAGAAGAATCCAGCTATGACCAATCCTGAACTTAGCAAGTTGGGAATGCGTGTTCGTATCGCCTTGAACAAGGGAGATATTGAAAAGCCTACCGGAACTGCATTTAGTGGTGAGGTGGAAGACCTAGAAGTTGAACTGACCTATCCACCAAAAGGTGAGAAGAAGGAAAGTACTGGAATCCGTGATCAGAGACAGACAGCCACTCTTCATTTTACTCCGCAGGGGATTGCTCAAAATACTGAAAATAAGAAAGTAGCGATTGATACTACTAAAGCTCCGATTGTATTGGATGCGAGAGGAAATGCCCTGACAGCTGATGCAGAAGGCTGGTATAACACTGCTGAAGGCCGTTATAAAGTAACAGCAAACGGTGCTGATGTAGATGTGGTATATGAGCCTAAGGCTGGCTTTATCGGTACAGCTCAGGGGATTAACATTCGTCGTTTTGATACTAATGGCGCAAGTACGGATTGGATTGCCAAGAATCAGGCTGAAGCAGTCATCAATGACCAGCTCAACACCATGGATGGACGCTATGTACCAACTGTGCTCAATGTTCCTAAGTATGAAACAAAAGATGCTCAAGGACTAACGCAAGAAAAAGACGCCTGTCTTTAATGATGGTGATGCTGGCAAAACTCCGGCAAAGTCCGACTGCAGCAAATCCAGTAAAAATTTGTGAAAGCGGATGGAACGACTACAGATGATACTAGAGTTCCAGCTTTATCAAATGGTCGGGAAGTCGGTCGTTTTGAAGTCCAACCTGCAACAGGTAAGATTACTTTCAAACCAAACAAAAAAACTTTGTTGGGTACTGTAGACCCTATTTCCGTTCAGCTGACTGATGGCAAAGGTATTCCGCACCAAGCTGTTTATCAGCCAAAGGTGACTCCTGTTAGACCATCTGCTCAAAGGTGCCAGCAGCGAGGGCATTCAAGGTGCAGTTCAGACAGGGCAATTGACCTTCAATCCAGGCAATAATCGTGTGCCTATTGATAGCAAGAAGTTTGCCAACCTTTGATAATGGCAGCCAGACTAAAACAGTTGCTGGTGTTGGTACTCTATCAGGTGGATAATCAAGGCTTAGTTACCTTCACTCCACTACCGACTTATACTGGACGGCCAGCGGCAGAGACTGTCAAGCGAGTAGATGTCAATGGAACAGAAGTAACAGCTACCTATCAGGCTGATGTAAAAGCAGCAGCACCAAGTGCAACGAATACTGAAACCAGTGGTATACAAGGTCAAGTTCAGCGAGGAAAAGTCAGCTTCACAGAAGGTTCTGCGCAAGTCAACGGTCAAAAAAACAAACGGTGGCCTTTCCAGCTGGCTCAACTCCGCTCTTCGACAATGGTTCGACTGTTAAAGAAGTGCCTACTGTTGGTAAGTTTGAAGTGGATGAGGATGGAAATGTAACCTTTACTCCAGAGAAACAATTTAAAGGCCTTACGCCAGACATCAGGATTACTCGTACAGATAGGAATGGTAGCACAGCTACAGCTATCTACAAGGCGACAGTCACTGCTGTTACTCCAACTGGAACAAACATTACAAGTACTGGTAAACAAGGCCGTCCACAGACAGGTAAGCCAACCTTTTTCAGTGGCAACCCAGATGTACCACTGGATAATGATACTCCAGCGACTTTCAACGATGGAAGTAAGCGCAAGGTGGTTCCAAATGTCGGAATCTTTGAAGTGGCACCAGATGGATCTGTCACTTTCACACCAGACAAGCAATTTGTTGGCACACCAGATCCAGTTGTTGTTAAGCGAGTGGACAAAAATGGCACTCCTGTGACAGCTAAATATACGCCTACTGTTGAGAAAGTAACCCCAAGAGCAATAGGCGCTCAGACGAAAGGCCCTCAAGGTCAAGTTCAGAAAGGCAAGGTTACTTTTGAAGCAGGAAGTCCGCAAGTAGGCTTCCCAACCGACAGCACACCGGTCTTTGATACCGGCACGAATGTCAAAGAAATTGCCAAAGTCGGTAAGTTCGAAGTGGATGGAGAGGGTAATATCACCTTTACTCCAGTCAAAACGTTTGTCGGTAAGACACCAGAAGTTGAACTCAGCCGCGCAGATGTCAATGGCACAGTAGTCAAGGCCAAATATCGGGCGACTGTGACCGCTGTGACTCCGACGGGAACTGGAGATCAGACAGAAGGTCCGCAAGGACAAGTTCAAAAGGGCCGTGTAACTTTTAAAGCTGGCGATCCAAAAGTCGGATTCCCAGCCAACAGCACGCCAGTCTTTGACACAGGGACGAACGTAAAAGAAATTGCCAAAGTCGGTAAGTTTGAAGTAGATGCGGAGGGCAATGTCACCTTCACGCCAGACAAACAGTTCAAGGGTGAAACACCAGAAATTAGCATTTCTCGCAAAGATGCAAATGGTATTGCAGCGAAAGTCACTTATATCGCGACGGTTACATCAGTAACCCCAACGGGCACTAATGTAACTAGCACAGGTCCTCAAGGTCTTCCGCAAACAGGTACTCCAACTTTCCAAGGTGGTGATCCGCTAGTTCCGATTGATGAAGCAGTCACGCCAACCTTTGAAGATGGAAGCAAGGAAAAGACTATTTCAGGTCAGGGAACTTACACCATTGCACCAGATGGCACAGTGACCTTCACACCAGAGAAGCAGTTTGTAGGAAAGCCAGATTCAATTACTGTAAAACGTGTTGATAAGAACGGCACACCGGTTACTGCAACTTACAGCCCAGAATTCACCAGGGTTACTCCAACTGGTACTAATGTGACTAGCACTGGCCCACAAGGTCTTCCGCAAACTGGTACCCCAACTTTCCAAGGTGGTGATCCACTGGTTCCAATTGATGAAACCGCTGAGCCAACCTTCGAAGATGGCAGTAAGAAAAAGGCTATTCCAGGTCAGGGAACTTACACCATTGCACCAGATGGCACAGTTACCTTCACACCAGAGAAGCAGTTTGTAGGAAAGCCAGATTCAGTGACAGTGAAACGTGTTGATAAGAATGGTACACCAGTCACTGCGACTTACAGTCCTGAGTTTACTAAAGTCACTCCAACTGGTACTGGAGATAAGACAGAAGGATTGCAAGGTCAGGTTCAAGAAGGCCATGTTACCTTCACACCTGGTCATGCCTCAGTTCCATTCCCAGCTGAAACAACTCCGCTCTTTGACAATGGTTTGACTGTTAAAGAGATTCCAACCGTTGGTAAATTTGAAGTGGATGCGAATGGCAAGGTGACTTTCACGCCAGACAAGCAGTTTAAGGGAATCACTCCTGAGCTGACATTGGTTCGAGCAGATGTGAATGGCACTCCTGTTACCGTCAAATACCAAGCAGTGGTGAAAGAAGTGGTTCCAACGGGAACAAATATCACCAGCACTGGTGAGCAAGGCCGTCCACAAACAGGCAAGCCAAACTTCGTGAGCGGCACTCCGGGAGTTCCACTGGATAATGATACTCCGGCTACTTTCGATGACGGAAGCAAGCGCAAGGTTGTTCCAAATGTCGGTATCTTTGAAGTGGCACCAGACGGTTCTGTCACCTTTACCCCAGATAAGCAATTTGTTGGCACACCAGATCCGGTTATTGTTAAGCGAGTGGACAAAAATGGCACTCCTGTGACAGCCAAGTATACGCCAACTGTTGAGAAAGTGACTCCAAGAGCGACAGGTGCTCAGACGGAGGGGCTTCAAGGCCAAGTTCAAAAAGGCAAGGTTACTTTTGAAGCAGGAAGTCCGCAAGTCGGCTTCCCAACCGACAGCACACCGGTCTTTGATACTGGTACTACTGTAAAAGAAATTGCCAAAGTCGGTAAGTTCGAGGTTGATACAGAGGGGAATGTTACTTTCACACCAGTCAAAACGTTTGTCGGTAAGACACCAGAAGTTGAACTCAGCCGTACAGATGTCAACGGTACAGCAGCCAAGGCCAACTACCAAGCGACTGTGACCGCTGTGACTCCGACCGGTACTGGTGATAAGACAGAAGGATTACAAGGTCAGGTTCAAAAAGGTCATGTCACCTTCACGCCAGGCCATGAATTAGTTCCATTCCCAGCAGGATCGACTCCGCTATTTGGTAACGGAAAAAATATTAAAGAAGTACCAAATATCGGTAAGTTCGAAGTGGATGCAGATGGCATTGTGACCTTCACTCCAGACAAACAGTTTAAGGGTGAAACACCAGAATTAGGGAATTATTCGTGTGGATGCCAACGGAACACCAGTAACAGTTAAATACCAAGCGGTAGTGAAAGAAGTAACTCCAACAGCTACCACCGTTACGAGCACCGGTCCACAAGGTATCCCGCAAACAGGAACTCCAATCTTCAAAGCTGCGGATCCCACTAGTTCCAATTGATGAAACAGTTGAGCCAACCTTTGCACGATGGAAGTAAGGAGAAGAAGATTCCAGGTCAGGGAACTTACACCATCACTCCAGATGGCGTAGTGACTTTCACGCCAGAGAAGCAGTTTGTAGGCACACCGGACCCAATCACAGTGAAGCGAGTGGACAAGAACGGCACTCCAGTGACGGCAACTTACAGTCCAGAGTTTACTAAAGTAACTCCAACAGGTACCAATGCAACCAGCACAGGTCCACAAGGCCTTCCTCAAACTGGCATACCGACCTTCGCAGGCGGCGACCCACTTGTTCCAATCGATGACACAGTAGAGCCAACCTTCGGAGATGGCAGCAAGGAAAAGAATATTCCAGGTCAAGGAACTTATACCATCACTCCGGATGGCGCAGTGACCTTCACGCCAGACAAGCAATTTGTAGGTAAACCAGATCCAGTCACCGTTAAGCGGATGGATAAGAATGGTACTCCAATGACAGCGACCTACAGTCCAGAGTTTACCAAGGTAACTCCAACAGGCACCGGTACTAAGACTGAAGGCTTGCAAGGTCAAATTCAAGAAGGACAAGTCACCTTCACTCCAGGCCATGATTCAGTTCCATTCCCGGCTGGTTCGACTCCGTTATTTGACAATGGTACATCTGTGAAGGAAGTGCCAAATGTTGGTAAGTTTGAAGTGGACGCAGACGGCAAAGTGACCTTCACACCCGACAAACAGTTCAAGGGTGAAACGCCAGAACTTGAATTGACTCGTGTAGATGCCAACGGAACCCCTGTTACAGTTAAGTACCAAGCGGTAGTGAAAGAGGTAGCTCCAACAGGCACCACCTCAACCAGCACGGGCCCACAAGGCCGCCCTCAAACAGGTAAGCCAAACTTTGTCAGTGGCAACCCAGATGTACCACTGGATAATGATACTCCAGCTACTTTTGATGATGGAAGCAAACGCAAGGAAGTTCCAAATGTCGGAATCTTCGAAGTAACGCCAGATGGATCTGTTACTTTCACACCTGACAAGCAATTTGTTGGGACACCAGACCCAGTTGTTGTTAAGCGAGTAGATAAGAATGGTACACCAGTGACGGCTAAGTACACACCAACTGTTGAAAAAGTCACTCCGACGGCGAAAGGTGATCAGACAGAGGGGCTTCAAGGCCAAGTTCAAAAAGGAAAAGTTACTTTTGAACCAGGAAGTCCTCAAGTTGGTTTCCCAGAGAACAGCAGACCAGTCTTTGACACTGGCACGAATGTCAAAGAAATTGCCAAAGTCGGTAAGTTGGAGGTTGATATGGAGGGTAATGTTACCTTTACTCCAGTCAAAACCTTTGTAGGCAAAACTCCAGAAATCGAACTCAGCCGTGCCGATGTCAATGGTACAGTAGCTAAGGCTAACTATCAAGCGACTGTGACTGCTGTTATTCCAACTGGTACTGGTGCCAAGACAGAAGGACTGCAAGGCCAAGTTCAAGAAGGTAAAGTAAGCTTCACCCCAGGTCATGCCTCTGTTCCATTCCCAGCTGGTTCAACTCCATTATTCGATAATGGTACCGCAGTTAAAGAAGTACCAAATGTTGGTAAGTTTGAAGTGGATGCAGATGGTAAGGTAACTTTCACTCCAGACAAACAATTCAAGGGTGAAACACCTGAACTCGAATTGACTCGGACTGATGCTAATGGAACACCAGCAACTGTCAAGTACCAAGCAGTAGTGAGAGAGGTAACTCCAACAGCTACTACGTCAACTAGCACTGGTCCACAAGGCCGTCCACAAACGGGTAAACCAAACTTTGTTGGTGGCGACCCGAATGTACCACTGGATAATGATACTCCAGCGACTTTCGATGATGGAAGCAAACGCAAGGAAGTTCCAAATGTCGGAATCTTCGAAGTAACACCAGATGGATCTGTCACTTTCACACCGGACAAGCAATTTGTTGGAACACCAGACCCAGTTGTTGTTAAGCGAGTAGATAAGAATGGTACCCCAGTGACGGCTAAGTACACGCCTACTGTTGAGAAAGTGACCCCAATAGGAACTACCGCAACTAGCACTGGCCCACAAGGCCTTCCTCAAACTGGCACCCCAACCTTTGCAGGTGGTGATCCATTGGTTCCGATTGACGAAACAGTTGAGCCAAGCTTCGACGATGGTAGCAAGGAAAAGACCATTCCAGGTCAGGGAACTTACACCATTACTCCAGATGGCTCAGTGACCTTTACTCCAGACAAGCAGTTTGTAGGCAGACCAGATCCAATCACTGTTAAACGTGTGGACAAGAATGGTACGCCAGTGACAGCAACTTATATACCAGAATTCACCAAGGTAACTCCAACTGGTACTGGCGCCAAGACAGAAGGTCTTCAAGGCCAAGTCCAAGAAGGCAAAGTGACCTTCACCCCTGGTCACGATTCAGTTCCATTCCCTGCTGGTTCGACGCCGTTATATGACAATGGCTCTTCTGTCAAAGAAGTACCAAATGTTGGTAAGTTCGAAGTGGACGCAGACGGTAAGGTTACTTTCACTCCAGATAAACAATTCAAGGGTGAAACGCCAGAACTTGAATTGACTCGCACTGATGTCAATGGTACTCTGTTACAGTTAAGTACCAAGCGGTAGTCAAAGAGGTAACTCCAACAGGCACCACCGCAACGAGCACTGGCCCACAAGGTCTTCCGCAAACCGGCACTCCAACTTTCAAAGGTGCAGACCCACTAGTTCCGATCGATGAGACAGTTGAGCCAACCTTTGCAGATGGAAGCAAGAAGAAGACCATTCCAGGTCAAGGAACGTATACCATCACTCCGGATGGCGCAGTGACCTTCACACCAGACAAGCAATTTGTAGGCACACCGGACCCAATCACTGTGAAACGAGTAGATAAAAATGGTACACCAGTGACTGCGACCTACAGTCCAGAGTTCACCAAGGTAACTCCGACAGGTACTGGTACCAAGACAGAAGGTCTGCAAGGTCAGGTTCAAAAAGGTCAAGTGACTTTTACGCCAGGACATAAATTAGTTCCATTCCCAGCTGGTTCGACTCCACTCTTTGGTAACGGAAAGAATATTAAAGAAGTGCCAAATGTTGGTAAGTTCGAAGTGGATGCGGATAACAAGGTGACCTTTACTCCAATAAAACAATTCAAGGGTGAAACGTCAGAACTGGGATTGATTCGTTTAGATACTAACGGAACTCCTGTTATTGTCAAATATCAAGCAATAGTGAAAGCAGTAGTCCCAACTGGTAAAAATGCGACCTCTACAAATATCAAAGGCCATGTTCAGACTGGCAAACCTATCTTCGAAGCAGGTGATCCATTGGTTCCAATTGATGAAACAGTTGAACCAACTTTCGAAGATGGAAGTAAGGAAAAGACCATTCCAGGTCAAGGAACATATACCATCGCACCAGATGGGACAGTCACCTTCACTCCAGAAGCTGATTTCCTTGGTCAGGGAAGCGGTGTGACCCTTGTCCGTCGTGATAAGAATGGCAGCAAGGTTACAGCTCGCTATGTTCCGACCGTGGTTGCACCATCAACTAGTCAGGACAGTGTATCTAGTGGTCGCAAGGGTCAAGCTCAAACGGGCACGCCAACCTTTGAAGGGGCGATTGACCAGGCAGTAGCACCGACCTTTGCGGATGGCAGCACAGAGATTGTTGTCCCAGGTGAGGGAACTTATCGGTTCAATATGTTGGGGGCAGTGACCTTTGTGCCAGAAGCCGACTTTGTCGGAACTGCTCGTGGAGTTGTCGTGAAGCGTTCAGATATTTATGGCAATGCCGTGACGGCAACCTATACCCCAACTGTTTTGGGAAGTACTGCTACAGAAGATACCAGCAGCACAGGTCTAAAAGGACAGCCGCAGACTGGCAAACCAATCTTTGAAGGCGACGTGGATCCAACTGTTCCTCCAACTTTCGAGGATGGCAGTACTGAAAAGGTTGTTTCAGGCCAAGGAACTTACACGATTGCGCCAGATGGCACAGTGACCTTTGTACCGGAAACTGGCTTTGTCGGTCAAGCTGACGGTGTGACAGTGATTCGCAAAGATCGTAATGGTCAGACGATTTCAGCGGTTTACGTTCCAACTGTGACAGAAAATCCTGTTCAGACAGAGCGGACGATTACACCTGCACCACCATCTCTTTCTAAGAGTGAGGGTGCAAAATCCCTTCCTAAGACAGGTACGGAAGAAACTTCATACTTAGCAGCAAGCTTACTTGCGGGAGTATCAGGTTTGGGTCTGATTGGCTTAGAGAAGCGGAAGAAAAAGTCTGAAGACTAAGAGATAGGAACTTAGGTTTCAATCCCTAAATTAAAAGAGGAAAGATTCATTAGTGAATCTTTTTTTCTTTATATCCAAAGAAATAAATCATAAAAAAACGTCATAATAATAGCATTTCTAAAAATGTTAAAGATTAAAGTAGAATTTGAAAAAAACTCCCAGATTTATTTAATTTATAGATATTTTTTTCCACTGCCTATTTTTTTCTTTTTTGTTTTTTAAAAATAGACTATAAAACACTTTATGTCCATTTTTTTAAAAAAAATTTATATAATTATAATTATATATATAGCTAACTGAAATGGAATGTTGTATAATAAAACTATTGTAACTAGATGATTATTTAGGAGATTATTATGGGAAAAGATTTATTTAATCCTCACCTGCGTAAGTTTTCGATTCGAAAACTAAACGTCGGTGTTTGTTCTGTGCTCTTGTCAACCCTGCTTCTTTTGGGAGCAGCGGCACAAGTTAGTGCTGACGAAGCTAGTGATTCTGGTGCCCCAAACGAAGTTTCGCAAACAGGAATAGCCGAATCATCAGTGAATTCTGCTGAAACTGTGGCTTCTGAACATTTACAAGCAAAAGAAAGTTCAGCACTTGCTTTGCTAGTGAGACCCCTCGATCAGATGATAATCCTAGTCCAAGAAGCTCAGATTCTGAGAAAGTTGAAGAACCTACTGAATCTACAACAACTAAACCAGTTGAGAATACTCAACCAATCACTGTTCAACCAGAAACATCCAACGCGGCTGTCGTGGCTGAAAAGTTAGAAGCAACCGTAGATCTAGCTCAGCCTAATCGCTCTCGTCGTATGAGACGGGATGCTACACCTACTGGACAACAGAACAGCGTAACAACAGGAGTTCCGATAGGTACTGGACCAGCTGGCGCAGATGATGCTACCTCTACGCCACGAGTACCTAAACCAAGCTTGGATGAATCAGTTAAGAAAGACAGTGTTCAGTTAGCTAAGCAGATTAGTTGGCTTGATTTTTCAGATGCTGGCAGTTGGAAAAACTTGGACCAAAGCGGTGGCCTTAAGGTAGGAACCACCTTCACTAAGGAAATTTCACCCGGCTATGTAGTGACTTTAACGGTCAAAGAGCTTAAGCCTTTTAACTCGACTGAAATCTATAGAAAACGGGTTGAAGGGACAGCATCACAGAGTACCTATAACCCCAACGCAGAGAATGGTTACCTAAAGTCTGCGCCAGATTATGGTAAAACACCTCCAACAGTTACAGGGGCAGCTCAGAACGAGTGGACGACCATACGTGACCAAGGCTTTAATACTCAAAAACGTAAGACTCAGTTGGTTTATCCCAAAAACTCTACCAACTGGGGGGTAAAATTCGATATTGAGGCGACCTATCTCAATAAGCGCGTAGCCCCTACGGTGGTTATGGCCGATGGTGAAGACGCCAACCCAGGTGAATTCGCAATCTTTACCACGAACGGGACAGGTTGGGAATACATGGGTGAATGGAAGATGAAAAGTCCGGCCAAAGAACCCTATACGGTTATCACGAAAAAAATGTTGGATGATGAGGACGTTAAGAGAAGAGGTCTCTTAATCCTTAAGGATAAGAGCGTAGACTGGTATAAATATCTCAGTCCAGATACAGTGACAGGTGGTCTTGGGACTCAGGTCTTCGGACCAAACCGTTCGAATGAACGGACAGTTCCTGTCGTGATGACACGTGGGGTCTCTGAAGTAGGTTTCTATGTGGCATCATCTGGGCAACAAGCCATGATGATGGGCTTCCTTGTGGTGGATGGCAGTGATGCGCCGGAAAGTTATGGCGAAGCCTTCCATACCATTTCAGGACGTGATTCGGTGACTAACGCCCCTATTAATCAACCTTATCTAGGAACTACGCCAGCTGATATTGATGTTGAGTCAGCTAATGACTGGGTTCTGGATGATAAAAAGGAACACAAGGACGAGGGGGCCGGCCAATTACTAGCGGACGATCAATTAAACGCTTCTAATGATTTGCTTGATTTAGACAAAGCAAAAAATGGAACTTATACGATTAAAATCAAAGCTAACCCAAATGGCAATGCTAAATCCTATGTCAAGGCCTGGATAGACTTCAACAATGATGGAGTCTTCAGTGAAAGCGAAGGTAGCAACCTACAAGAGGTTACAACTGCTGGTGACTATACCCTGACCTTCAATGCCAACCCAAATATTGCTGGCGGACAAGTGGACAAATTGGGTATGCGTTTCCGTATTGCCACAAACGCAGGCGATATTGAGCAACCAACCGGTATTGCCTTTAGTGGTGAAGTAGAAGATATGCTCTTGCACCGAATTTATCCTCCAAAGGGGGAGAAGCAGACTACGGACGGATTTACAGGTGAGACTCAAACTGCTGTCCTTCACTTCACACCTAAAGGAACGGATCGCTCAGACGACAGTGTCAATGCAGTTATGAGCACCCAAGCGCCTCAGATTTTGGATAAGCAAGGCCAAGTTCTGACAGCCGTTGATGGCAACTATATTCGTCCAGAAGGGACCTATCACTTGACCGTCAATGGCAATGATGTGCAAGTAACCTTTACACCAAAAGCGGACTTTTCTGGAACTGCTGACGGAATTAATATTCGTTGGACTGACAGCAATGGTACATCAACTGGATGGACTTCGACGGATGCTTCTGACCCTAATAAAAATGATCAATTGACTAGTATGGACGGCAGTTATGTGCCGACAGTTCGTAAGATTCCAAACTACGAATCAAGTGGTCTTCAGGGACTGGAACAAAACAAAACGCTAGTCTTTAACGATGATGATGCGAATATGCCTCCTGTTACGCCAGACGCTTTCTCATCCTGCTAGTTTTGTTGATGCGAGTGGACGACTGGTAACAGAAAATACGGTGCCTGCCATGGCCAATGGCCAGCAAGTGGGAACCTATGAATTGGATCCAAATACCGGCCAAGTGACTTTTAAGCCAAACAAGAGCTTTTATGGCACGCCAGACCCAGTGGTAGTTCAAGTCAGTGATACCGATGGTAAAGCACACCGAGCACGTTATCAACCTAAGGTAACCCAAGTAACGCCAAGAAGTATCAATGCTGAATCAACTGGTCTCCAAGGTCAAGCACAAAGTGGTAAGCCAACTTTCACTGCAGGTGACCAACAAATCCCAATTGACATGAGCAAATCCATGACTTTTGAAAATGGGATGAACACCTTGGAAGTAGCTAATGAAGGAACTTATACTATCAATTCAGATGACACCATTACCTTCAAGCCACTTAAGCAATTCACTGGCAAGGCGACTCCAGTGACAGTCAAACGTGTTGATACCAATGGCACCGAAGTGACTGCAACCTATACACCGAACGTGACTAAGGTCACACCAACCAGCACACCTGCTACTTCATCAGGTCCTCAAGGGGTGCCACAAACAGGAACGCCAGTCTTCAAGGAAGGCGACCCAGCAGTCCCAATTGACTATAACAAGCAAATGACCTTTGACGATGATCAACCTAAGAAGATTGTTGCGGGCGTGGGAGAATACACCATCAATTCAGATGGTTCTATTACCTTTACTCCAGATAAGAAATATGTGGGAACCCCAGCCGCGGTGACAGTCAAACGAGTTGACGAAAATGGCACAGAAGTAAGAGCAACCTATACGCCAACTGTGACGGAAGTGACGCCAAGAAGTACCAATGCCGTTTCAAGCGGCTTGCAAGGACAACAACAAAGTGGCAAGCCGATCTTCACCCCAGGCGACAAAGCTGTGCCGATTGATATGGCCCAACCAATGACCTTTGAAGATAATCAAACAACCAAGAAGGTAGACAAGGTCGGGACTTATGTCATTGAGTCAGCTGGTACGATTACCTTCACGCCAGACAAGCAATATGTGGGTACCCCATCTCCAGTAACAGTTAAACGCGTTGATACGAATGGAACGGAAGTAACCGCCACTTACACGCCAACGGTAAAACGTGTCACACCAAGAAGCACAAATGCTGAGTCAACAGGCCTGCAAGGACAACCACAAAGTGGTAAGCCGACTTTCACCCCAGGTGACCAAGCAGTTCCAATCGATATGACAAAGCCCATGACCTTTGAAAATGGGACTGACACGTTGGTAGTAGCTGATCAAGGAATTTATACTATTAATTCAGATGGTTCCATTACTTTTAAGCCAGAGAAGAAATTTACTGGCAAGGCGACCCCAGTCAAGGTTAAACGAGTTGATACAAATGGAACAGAAGTAACGGCCACTTACACACCTACTGTTGAAGAAGTTATTCCAAACGCAACTGGCGATCAGACTGAAGGTCCACAAGGATTGGTTCAGAATGGTAAGATTACTTTTGAAGCTGGAAGACCAGAAGTAGGTTTTTCAGTAGACAGTACCCCAGTTTTTGACACGGGTACCAATGTGAAAGAAATTGAAAATGTTGGCAAGTTTGAAGTGGATATTGATGGTAATATTACCTTTACACCTGTTAAGACATTTGTAGGTAAAACACCTGAAATTGAAGTCAGTCGTGCAGATGTCAACGGTACCATCGCTAAGGCAAAATATCAAGCAACGGTGACAGCAGTAAAGCCAACTGGTGTTGGAAATAAGACAGAAGGTCTGCAAGGTCAAGTTCAAGAAGGTAAAGTGACCTTCACACCAGGGCACGACTCTGTTCCATTCCCTGTTGGTTCGACTCCATTGTTTGATAACCATTCAACAGTGAAAGAAGTACAGAATGTCGGTAAGTTTGAAGTGGACTCTGATGGTAAGGTTACCTTTACCCCACTCAAGCAGTTTAAGGGGGAAACACCAGAACTTGAATTGACTCGCACCGATGCTAATGGCACTCCAGTAACCGTCAAGTACCAAGCAGTTGTGAAAGAAGTGGTTCCAAGAGGAACTGACGCGACTAGCACAGGTCCTCAGGGGGTTCCGCAAACAGGTAGTCCAAGCTTCCAAGGTGGTGATCCACTTGTTCCGATTGATATGGATTCTCCAATGACCTTTGAAGATGGTCAACCTAAGAAGACAGTTCAAGGAGTAGGAGAATATACCATCAACTCAGATGGTACTATCACCTTTACCCCAGACAAACAGTATGTGGGGACCCCAGCTTCAGTTACTGTTAAACGTGTAGATAAGAACGGCACGGAAGTTACTGCCACCTATACGCCGACTGTTACCAAGGTAACTCCTACTGGCACCAACGCAACCAGCACTGGTCCACAGGGTGTTCCGCAAACTGGTATACCAACTTTCCAAGGAGGCAATCCACTAGTTCCAATTGATGAATCAGTAGAGCCAATTTTCGAAGATGGAAGTAAGGAGAAAAAGATTCCAGGTCAAGGAACTTACACCATTGCACCAGATGGCGTAGTGACTTTCACACCTGAAAAACAATATGTTGGTAAACCAGATCCAGTCACTGTGAAACGTGTAGATAAGAACGGCACGGAAGTGACGGGGACTTACAGTCCAGAATTTACGAAAGTAACTCCAACTGGCACTGGTGCCAAGACAGAAGGCTTGCAAGGTCAAGTGCAAGAAGGTAAAGTAAGCTTCACCCCAGGCCACGACTATGTTCCATTCCCAGCTGGTTCAACTCCGCTGTTTGATAACAATTCAACAGTGAAAGAAGTTCCAAATGTCGGTAAATTCGAAGTGGATGCAGATGGTAAGGTGACCTTCACACCTGACAAACAATTCAAGGGTGAAACACCAGAACTTGAATTGACTCGGACTGATGCCAACGGCACTCCTATCACCGTCAAATATCAAGCGGTAGTGAAAGAAGTTATTCCTACAGGTATCAACGCAACTAGCACTGGTCCTCAAGGTGTTGCGCAAACGGGCACTCCGACTTTTGCTGGCGGTGATCCACTAGTTCCAATCGATGAAACCGTTGAACCAAGCTTCGAAGATGGTACCAAGAAGAAGACTATTCCAGGTCAAGGAACATACACGATTGCACCGGATGGCGCAGTGACCTTCACGCCAGACAAGCAGTTTGTAGGCAGACCAGATCCAATCACTGTAAAACGTGTGGACAAGAATGGCACTCCAGTGACAGCTACCTATAGTCCAGAATTTACGAAAGTAACTCCAACTGGCACTGGTGCCAAGACAGAAGGCTTGCAAGGTCAAGTGCAAGAAGGTAAAGTAAGCTTCACCCCAGGCCACGACTATGTTCCATTCCCAGCTGGTTCAACTCCGCTGTTTGATAACAATTCAACAGTGAAAGAAGTTCCAAATGTCGGTAAATTCGAAGTGGATGCAGATAACAAGGTGACCTTCACTCCGATAAAACAATTCAAGGGTGAAACATCAGAACAGGGATTAATTCGTTTAGACGCTAACGGAACTCCTGTTATTGTCAAATATCAAGCGATAGTGAAAGCAGTAGTCCCAACTGGTAAAGATACCACATCTACAAATATCAAAGGTCATGTTCAAACCGGCAAACCTATCTTCGAAGCAGGTGATCCATTGGTTCCAATTGATGAGACGATTGCACCAAGTTTCGAAGACGGAAGCAAGGAAAAAACTATTCCGGGTCAGGGAACTTATACTATCGCACCAGATGGCACAGTCACTTTCACTCCAGATTATGATTTCCTTGGTCAGGGAAGCGGTGTGACCCTTGTCCGTCGCGATAAGAATGGCACCACAGTTACAGCTCGTTATGTTCCTACCGTAGTTGCACCATCAACTAGCAAGGACAGTGTATCCAGTGGCCGCAAGGGCCAAGCTCAAACGGGCACGCCAACCTTTGAAGGGGCGATTGACCAGGCAGTAGCACCGACCTTTGTGGACGGCAGTACCGAAATGGTTGTCCCAGGTGAAGGAACTTACAGGTTCAATATGCTAGGAGCAGTGACCTTTGTACCAGAAGCTGACTTTGTCGGAACTGCTCGCGGAGTTGTCGTGAAGCGTTCAGATATTTATGGCAATGCTGTGACGGCTACCTATACCCCAACTGTCTTGGGAAGTACTGCCGCAGAAGATACCAGCAGCACGGGTCTTAAAGGACAGCCTCAGACCGGTAAACCAATCTTTGAAGGCGACGTGGATCCAACCGTTCCTCCAACTTTCGAGGATGGCAGTACTGAAAAGGTTGTTCCAGGTCAAGGTACTTACACGATTGCGCCAGATGGCACCGTGACCTTTGTACCGGAAACTGGCTTTGTCGGCCAAGCTGACGGTGTGACAGTGATTCGCAAAGACCGCAATGGTCAGACGATTTCAGCGGTTTACATTCCGACTGTGACAGAAAATCCTGTTCAGCCAGAGCGGACGATTACGCCTGCACCACCGTCTCTTTCCAAGAGTGAGGGTGCAAAATCCCTTCCTAAGACTGGTACAGAAGAAACCTCATACTTGGCAGCAAGCTTACTTGCAGGAGTATCTGGTTTAGGACTGTTTGGTTTATCGAAGAGAAAGAAAAAGTCTGAGGACTAACATAGGCTTGAAGAAATTCTATTAATGAACTAGAAGAATTTTGATAGAGCACAAAAACAGGTAGAACTTATGTTCTACCTGTTTTTTTATAAAAAATTATTAAAGTTGATGGAGATAATAGAAAGCTTCAGCTAGCTAATGACCGTCCTGCTCCTAAGTCAGTTTGATAGTTAAAGAGGGTAACTTTATATCTTCATGCTTTTAATTTTCTCTTCATCTGGTGTGACGCGCAAGGTTTTCTGGCCCGTATAGGTGACAAATCCTGGCTTTCCACCGGTTGGTTTATTGAGTTTTCTAGTCTCAATCATATCAACTTGGACCAGATTGGAGAGTCTGGCCTTGGAGAAGTAGGCCGCTAGCTCGGCAGCGTCTGTCTTGACCTCATCGCTAGGCTGAAGATTGCCTGTGATGACCACATGACTGCCTGGAATATCCTTGGCGTGAAACCAAAGCTCGTCCTTCTTGGCCATCTTAAACGTCAGCACATCATTTTGTAGATTGTTACGTCCAACCAGGATAATGGTTTGGCCATCTGTTGCCAAATATTTCTCCGGTTTCTGCCTTTTTTGGATTTTCTCTCTCTGGCGTCGGCGGATAAATCCAGTCTGGATTAGTTCCTCTCGTATTTCTGCAATTTCAGTCAGGCTGGCCTGAGCAAGAGCTATTTCCACGCTCTCTAGGTAGAGAATCGTAGTCCGTGTCTCCTCAATCAAGCTGGTCAGGTGTTTGACGGCTTCCTTGAGCTTCTGGTAACGTTTGAAATAGCGCTGGGCATTTTGGTTGGGAGTCAGGGCCTTGTCAAGCGAGATAATAATCTTCTCACCTGTATAGTAATTATCCAACTCAACCTGGTCCTGATCGTTAGGTACCTGATGGAGAAAGGTAGTTAAGAGCTCCCCTTTTTGGCGGAATTCTTCTGCATTCTCCGTTGCTAGGAGCTCTTCCTCTTGCTTGCCCAGCTTTTTCCGGTTCTTTTCCAACTCATTTTCTACTCGGCGGATGAGCTCGCTGGCCTGCTGGTTGACTCGATCTCGCTCAGCCTTGTCCTTATAGAAAGTGTCCAAAAGCTCGGATAGCGTGGACATTTGGGTCTTGCTGTCGGAAAATAGCAGAGCAGAGAAGGATTTTTCGGTCAGGCTTGGCTGAGTTGGACTGGCAAAAAATGCACGGAAAGTTTTGAGCTTGTCAGCTGTCAAACGGCCTCTGAGCTCGGTAGCTGTATCCCGGCCCAAACCCTGAAAAATTTGCTGCAGGCGTTTGGGCTCTAAATCCTCAGTATGTAGGATTTCAAAGAGTTTTTCATCGCCCACAGTGAAAGGGTTGAGACTGCTTGGCTGAGGTGGTGCAACATAAGTTGAACCTGGCAGGATAGTTCGGTAGCTATTTTGAGAAAATCCGACATGTTTGATGGCTTCAATAATCTTACCGCTAGCCTTGTCCAAGAGAATGATATTGCTGTGCTTGCCCATGATTTCGATGACTAGAGTCACAGCCACGCTATCTCCGATTTCGTTCTTATTGGAGACGCTGATTTCCAAAATCCGGTCATTCTCTACTTGCTGGATCGATTCAATGACGGCGCCTTGCAGGTATTTGCGCATGACCATGATAAAGGTATTGGGAACAGCTGGATTTTCAAACGTGGTATCTGTCAGCTGGACGCGCCCAAAGACCGAGTGGGCTGACAGGAGCAGCTTGTGGCTTTTACGGTTGCTGCGAATCTGTAAAACTAGCTCCTGTTCAAAGGGCTGATTAATTTTCTGAATGCGGCCGCCCAGCAATTCGCGGCGCAGCTCCTCTGTCATGTGGTGTAAAAAAAATCCGTCGAAAGACATGCTTTTTCTCCTTGAAAGTTGCTACAGAAAATTATAACAAAAAACCAAGCTAAAAGCTTCTAAAGCCTCACAAAAAAAGCAATTTAATTTTTTTCCTATAACTGCCTCTATAAACCAAATCCGAACATTTTATAAAAATTTTCAAAAAGGTCTTGACATCCTTTCAGGAAAAAAACTTAAAATATAGGAAATTAGAAAAGTAGTAGATGTATTTGTTTTTAGCGAGCTTGTGGTTGGTGGAAATGAGCAGCAAATCTTTACGAAATTGGGCTAATGGATAAAATGAATTTGAAACAATAAGAATTCGGTAGGCACACCTTACAGTGCAGCTTGTTTGATGACAAGATAGAGACATGGGGAATATTAGCTATTTTCCATAATTGAGGTGGCACCGCGATTTTCGCCCTCACACAGAATACCTGTGTGAGGATTTTTTGTTGCTTATTATAAAAAACAAGGAGAATTGCCTATGTTTAAACGATGGCGTCCCTAGGGATTGATAGAAAATATAAATCATAGAAATGGAGAAAGAACATGAAAAACAAACGATTAGTAACTATCTTAGGCCTTTTGGCCGTTTTGGCAATCGGTGGGATTGTCTATTCCAGCTTGAACAGCAAAGGCAACACCACTAAGACTAGTGGCGACAGTCAGACAGTCAAGGTCGGCGTGCTGCAGTATGTCAGCCATCCTTCGCTGGATTTGATTTACAAGGGGATTCAGGATGGTCTGGCTGAGGAAGGCTATAAGGGAGACAAGATTAAGATTGACTTTATGAATGCTGAGGGCGATCAGAGTAAGGTCTCTACTATGAGCAAGCAGCTAGTCTCCAATGACAACGATGTGCTGATTGGGATTGCGACTCCGTCTGCCCAAGGACTGGCTGCAGCTACTAAGGACAAGCCTATTGTCATGGGAGCTATCACAGATCCAGTCGGAGCAAACCTAGTGAAAAATCTGGACAAGCCAGGTGGCAATATCACTGGTGTCTCTGACCGCAATCCAGCTAAGCAACAGTTAGATCTGATTAAAAAATTGACTCCAGATGTTAAGACTATCGGTGCGCTCTACTCTAGCAGCGAAGACAACTCCAAAGCTCAGGTAGAAGAGTTCAAAAAATTGGCTGAAGAGGCAGGCTACAAGGTAGAGGAATACTCTGTTCCTTCAACCAATGAAATTGCATCAACCATGAATGTCATGACTGGCAAGGTTGACGCTATCTGGATTCCAATTGACAATACCATTGCATCAGCTTTTGCGACAGTTGTGTCCAGCAATAAAGAAGCTAAGAAACCAATTTATCCGAGTGCGACAGCCATGGTAGAAGAAGGAGGTCTTGCCTCTGTCGTTGTAGACCAGTATGACCTAGGTGTTGCGACTGGTAAAATGGCAGCTAAAATCCTTAAAGGTGCTAAACCTGCTGATACTGCAGTAGATATTTTCGATACAGGTAAATCTGTTATTAATACCAAAAATGCCAAAGAACTTGGCATTACTGTACCAGAAGATGTTCTGAAAGAAGCAGGACAAGTGATTAAATAGAAAGAAGGAAGTCTGTTGCTTGACAGGCTTCTTTTTCTCGATTGTCTCTTCTTGTAAATTCTTTAACTAAGCTTGCGAAATGTTTAGAAATCTGTTAGAATGAAATATAACTAAATAGCAATCCGCAAGACCAGTAACCTAAGGGAAGTTTAACAGGGAAGGGAGCCATCGACTGAGAGCTCTCTAGATGAAAGCTAGGCGAATTCACTTGCTCTAGGATTGATAAGTAAGGTCTGGCTTGCCAGATAAAAAACGGATGGTACTGCGTGTCAACGCTCCGCTTATGGAGATTGACGCGCTTTTTTGTTTTGGAGGGAAAATGACGAAAACGATTGAAGAACAACTAAAAAGCCTGCGTGAAGAGACTCTAGCTTCTCTCAAGCAGCTAAAGGCTGAGAATCAAAAGGAACTTCAGGATTTGCGTGTAGCAGTCTTAGGTAAGAAGGGTTCGCTGACTGAAGTCCTGAAAGGGATGAAGGATATCTCAGCTGAAATGCGGCCGATTATCGGGAAGCATGTCAATGAAGCGCGTGATATTCTGACAGCGGCCTTTGAAAAGACAGCTCAAGAGATGGAAGAGCAATTAGTAGCTCTGAAACTGGCTGAGGAATCCTTGGATGTGACTCTGCCAGGCCGTCAAATTCCGGTAGGGAACCGTCATATTCTTAGTCAGACTAGTGAGGAAATCGAAGATATTTTCATCGGGATGGGCTATCAGGTCGTGGACGGCTTTGAAGTGGAGAAGGATTATTACAACTTTGAGCGGATGAATCTGCCTAAGGACCACCCTGCACGGGATATGCAGGACACTTTCTACATTACAGAGGAGATCCTGCTCAGAACCCACACCAGTCCGGTACAGGCGCGGGCTATGGATGCTCATGACTTTTCTAAAGGGCCACTCAAGATGATCTCACCAGGACGCGTCTTCCGCCGGGATACCGATGATGCGACTCACTCCCACCAGTTTCATCAGATTGAAGGCTTGGTCGTTGGAGAAAATATTTCCATGGCCAACCTGCAAGGCACGCTGCAGCTGATTGTCCAGAAGATGTTTGGTGAAGACCGCAGTATCCGTCTGCGTCCATCTTACTTCCCATTCACAGAGCCGTCTGTTGAAGTGGATGTTTCCTGCTTTAAGTGTGGCGGTGCAGGCTGTAATGTCTGCAAGAAGACTGGCTGGATTGAGATTATGGGAGCTGGTATGGTGCATCCGCGAGTACTGGAAATGAGCGGCATTGATGCAGAGAAATACTCTGGATTTGCCTTTGGTCTCGGTCAAGAGCGGGTAGCTATGCTCCGCTACGGTATCAACGATATCCGTGGCTTCTACCAAGGAGATATTCGTTTTTCTCAGCAGTTTAAGTAGAAACCTGTATTCATAGATGCAGCTTTTCTGAGAAAGGAGTGCAGTATGCTAGTCAGAGTCAAAAAAGAAGAAGCGAGTCTCTTACGAGAGTTGGAGGTCGCGACTTATCAAGAAACCTTTGGTCCATTTATCAAGGAGGCTGATATGGCTCATTATTTTGACAATGAGCTGTCGCTTGCAACTATCGAAAAGGAGCTGGCAGATCCTGAGTCAGAGACTTATTTTGTTGTCAAAGATGGTGAAATTGCTGGTTTTCTGAAGTTTAACTGGGGACAGGCTCAAACGGAGCAAGAACTGCCTCAGGCCTTTGAGGTTCAGCGGATCTATGTCTTGAAAGCCTATCATGGTCAAGGCTTGGGCAAGGAAATGTTTGAATTTGCCTTAGAAGAAGCTGAGAAACGAGGCTTTGACTGGGTCTGGCTGGGCGTCTGGGAAAAGAATTTTAGAGCTCAAGATTTTTACTTCAAATACGGCTTTGAAAAATTCAGCCAGCACGACTATATCACTGGTGAGACGGTAGACACAGACTGGCTGCTGCGCAAGAAATTGAAATAAACAAGAAAATTTAAAGAGAGGAAATGATACGACCTAAAAGTTTAAATTTAGATGATTTGGTCATTCACATTCAGATTCCTCAGTGATAGAATAGAGAAAGGAGTGCAGTATGCTAGTCAGAGTCAAAAAAGAAGAGGCGAACCTCCTGAGAGATGTGGAAGTCCAAACTTATCAAGAGACCTTTGACCCCTTTTTCGGTGAGGAGGACTTGGCTCATTATTTTGACAATGAGCTGTCGCTTGCGACCATCGAAAAGGAACTGGCAGACTCTGAGTCAGAGACTTATTTTGTTGTCAAAGACGGTGAAATTGCTGGTTTTCTCAAGTTTAATTGGGGACATGCTCAAACGGAGCAAGAACTACCACAAGCCTTTGAGGTTCAGCGAATCTATGTTTTGAAAGCTTATCATGGTCAGGGTTTGGGTAAGAAATTGTTTGAGTTTGCTTTGGAAGAAGCCAAAAAACGAGGTTTTGACTGGGTATGGCTGGGCGTCTGGGAGAAGAACTTTAGAGCTCAGGAATTTTACTCTAAATACGGTTTTGAAAAGTTTAGTCGGCATGATTATATCACTGGTGATAGAGTAGATGCAGGCTGGCTGCTGCGCAAGAAATTGAAATAAACAAGAAAATTTAAAGAGAGGAAATGATACGACCTAAAAGCTCGAATTTAGATGATTTGCTTATGAAATCAGGATTTCAGACAAATCCCTAACATTTGGTCGCTTTTACCAATTGCCAAGGCAATTGGCCGGTCTTAATATCTTGAATATGTTAGTAAGTTATAAGTGGTTAAAAGAGTTAGTAGACATTGATGTGGCGAGCGCTGAGCTGGCTGACAAAATGTCAACGACAGGAATTGAAGTGGAAGGTGTGACATCACCAGCTGCTGGCCTGTCTAAAATTGTTGTTGGTGAGGTGGTATCGTGTGAGGATGTTCCTGATACCCATCTGCATGTCTGTCAAGTCAATGTCGGAGAAGAGGAGAACCGTCAGATTGTCTGTGGTGCTCCAAATATTGGCGCAGGCATCAAGGTTATGGTGGCTTTGCCAGGTGCTCGCATTGCTGACAATTATAAGATTAAAAAAGGAAAAATCCGTGGCTTGGAGTCACTGGGTATGATCTGCTCTCTCGGTGAGCTGGGTATTTCAGATTCTGTTGTGCCAAAGGAATTTGCGGATGGAATTCAAATCCTGCCTGAAGAAGCAGTGCCAGGTGAGGAAGTCTTCTCTTATCTGGACTTGGACGATGAGATTATCGAGCTTTCCATCACACCAAACCGGGCAGATGCTCTGTCTATGCGTGGTGTGGCTCATGAAGTGGCTGCCATCTATGACAAGTCAGTACATTTCAAAGATTTCCGCTGGTGGAAAATGAAAAGCAGGCAGCTGAAAGTCTTTCAGTAGCCCTTGAGACAGAGAAAGCCCCTTACTACGCAGCTCGTATCTTGGAAAATGTCACCATTGCCCCAAGTCCTCAGTGGCTACAAAATCTCCTCATGAACGAAGGTATCCGTCCGATTAACAATGTAGTGGATGTGACCAACTATATTCTGCTCTACTTTGGTCAGCCCATGCATGCCTTTGATTTGGATACGTTTGAGGGTGACCAGATTGTCGTGCGGGAAGCGCGTGCTGGTGAAAAACTGGTGACACTGGATGGCGAAGAGCGGGATCTGGAAGTCAGCGATTTAGTTATCACTGTCGCGGACAAACCAGTAGCCCTTGCAGGTGTTATGGGGGGGCAAGCAACAGAAATCTCTGGCCAGTCCACTCGTGTTGTTCTGGAGGCAGCAGTCTTTGATGGTAAATCAATCCGCAAGACCAGCGGTCGCCTTAACCTGCGCTCAGAATCATCTTCCCGCTTTGAAAGGCATCAATGTGGCAACTGTCAATGAAGCTTTGGACGCGGCAGCAAGTATGATTGCGGACTTGGCAGGAGCGACTGTTCAGGCTGGGATTGTATCCACTGGCAGCTTGGATACTAGCGATGTAGAAGTGGTGTCCAGTCTTGCGGATGTCAACCGAGTTTTGGGAACAGACTTGCTTTATACAGATATTGTGGATGTCTTCCGCAGACTTGGCTTTGGCTTGTCAGGAAATGCTGAACAGTTCACTGTCAGCGTGCCTCGCCGTCGCTGGGATATTTCAATCGAAGCAGACCTCTATGAAGAAATTGCCCGCATTTACGGCTATGACAAATTGCCAGCTAGCCTGCCAAAAGATGACGGAACTGCTGGTGAATTGACTGCAACGCAACAACTGCGCCGTCAAGTACGGACCTTAGCAGAGGGAGCTGGACTGACAGAAATCATCACCTACGCTTTGACGACTCCAGAAAAGGCGATTGAGTTCACTCTCAATCCTAGCAACTTGACTGAGCTCATGTGGCCGATGACAGTGGAGCGCTCTGTTCTTCGTCAGAACATGGTTTCCGGTATTTTGGACTCCCTAGCCTACAATGTGGCTCGTAAGAATAAGAACCTAGCCCTCTATGAGATTGGTAAAGTCTTTGAGCAGACTGGCAATCCTAAGGAAGACCTGCCAAACGAAATCAATAGCTTTGCCTTTGCTTTGACAGGTCTGGTTAATGAAAAAGACTTCCAGACCAAGCCAGTAGCAGTTGATTTCTTCTATGCTAAGGGTGTAGTGGAAGCACTCTTTGCTAAGTTGGGCTTGAAAGCTGAATACGCAGCTAGCAACCAGATTAAGAGCCTGCATCCTGGGCGTACTGCCTTAATCTCTATCAATGGCCAGCCTGTCGGCTTTGTCGGTCAAGTCCATCCTGCGACAGCCAAGGCTTACGATATTCCTGAAACTTATGTGGCTGAGCTCAACCTGTCTGCTATCGAAGAGCAGCTCCAGCCAGAACAGCCATTTACAGAAATCACTAAATTCCCAGCTGTCAGCCGTGATGTGGCGCTTTTGCTCAAGGCTGAAATCACTCACCAAGAGGTCCTTGATGCAATCCTAGCAGCTGGTGTTAAGCGCTTGACAGATATTAAGCTCTTTGATATCTTCTCTGGTGACAAGCTAGGTGTCGGCCTCAAATCCATGGCCTACAGCCTGACTTTCCAAAATACAGAATCTAGCCTGACTGACGAAGAAGTGGCTAAATATATGGAAAAAATCGAAAAATCTCTGATCGAAAAACTCGGTGCAGAGGTGCGTTAATGAACTATTCCCCAGTCATGTGATTGGGGATTTTGATTCATACTCTTCGAAATCTTATTCCAATCATAGTTGATTTGCTTTCTATCTTGGCAAACTTATTACTAGGATGCGAGCAATGATGTAGACGAAACGAGAAGAATTCGAAATTGAAAATCAGTAGGGAAAGTAATCATGGAAAATGTAAACCAAATCTCCCAATGTCAGACTCTTTGGGCTAGAAATAAATATCTGGTTCTCAGTCATTCCAGTAAGATCTATCTGGAAATCCGCCAATATCTAAAAAGCGACTCGGTGGAAGCAGCACGTGTTCAAGACTTGATTGATCGGGCGATAGCCCTGCCTGAAAATCGTGGTCAGGTCAGCAATGCCTTTCAGCATGTTTGGGGCTATTTTAAGAAAAAAGCCAGCACGACTGAAAAAGAAGATTTTATGCATCTTTTGCTTCGTTACCAATCCGGTCAGGCTGAGCAGAAAGACTTGGTAAGAGCTGTAAGGGATCTGCTAGTCAAGTACCCTAATCCTTATCTGCAGCAGTCGACCTTGTTATTTGGGGATGAGGCATGAAGCTCTGAAATCAAGGGGAAAGAATAAGTTTGCTCGTCTAGTAGCTTTGAGGGGTGTAGATCGTAAGAATAATTTGTTAGGCTTATTAACAATATTATTTTGACTGGTTTCGATAAAGGCTTCACCTCGAGCAAAACGTGTCTTTAAGGTATGATTGGAGAAAAAATGTTTTTTACTTATCAGGAAAATAAATTATACTATAAAGTGATTGGTCAAGGAAAGCCAGTATTGGCAATTCATGGTTTGGGCTGTTCATCTGAATTGATGGAAGGATGTTTGGAACCTATTTTTGAGAAACATGCTGACTATAAAAGGATTTATTTAGATTTACCTGGCATGGGTAGGTCTGATGGCAATCCTGCTTTTGCAAGTGCGGATGCGATTTTAGAGATGCTCTTGAACTTTATAGAGACTGTAATCGGCGGACACAGCTTTCTCTTAGCTGGAGAGTCTTATGGTGGCTATCTTGCTAGAGGAATTTTGGCTAAGAAAAGGTCAGAGATTGATGGTTTGCTGCTTATTTGTCCAGTAGTTGCACCCAATCCGCGAGAAAGAATTTTGCCAAAAGACAGCCTGCTAATTAGAGAGGTAGGTTTTGATATAGCAGGCAAAAGCGAAAATTTCGTTGATTTAGCTATTTTACAGACTAAAGAAACTTATCAACGGTTTGCAAAAGAAATCCTAGCAGGGCTTCAGATGATGAATGCTCCCTTTGTCCAAAAGCTGCAAGAAAACTATGCTTTTTCGTTTGAAGTGGATCAAGGGATACAGGAAAAGAGCTATGACAAGCCCAGCCTTTTTATAGCAGGAAAGCAGGACCAAGTCGTGGGCTTCCAGCAGTTAGCCCAGCTGTCTCACTATTATCCAAGGGCAACTCATGCTGTAATGGATCTTGCTGGCCACAATGCACAGATAGATCAAGAGGCTCTCTTTACGGCCTTGGTTGAAAATTGGCTCAAGCGAATTGAACTTTCCTGATACTCCAAGATTTAATATGTTGAACAGATGCAGATGAAACTGGAGTTCATCTAAGAGATCTAATACAGTCCACAATTGATTTTAAAAGCATAGAAAAAAGCGGTCACACCGCTTTTTTTGCTTATTATCCCCAGAATTTCTGGGCGATTTCTTGGCCTTGTTTGATTTTGGCCCATTGTTGTTCAATGGTGAGTTCATTTCCAGAGTCACAAGAGGCGAAGCTGCATTGGTGGGAGAGCAGGAGACGCTCTTTTGGTAGAACGGTTGCTGCTTTCTCGAGGAGGTCTAGGACACGCTTTTCATCATCCAAGCCTGTCGTCTTACTGGAGAGCAGTCCTAAAACGACTTCCGCATCCTTGTCTTTCAAAGCTGCTAGGGCTGATACATCACCAGCTACATCGCTATCCCACTCTAGGAAGTAGCGATCGTAGTGTTGGTCACGCAGGAACTTTTCCGCAATAGCTTCGTAGGTACCTTCAGCAGCAGAGCGGCTTTCGTAGTTACCACGGCAGTTGTGGGTCCAGACAGTCAGTCCTAGCTCATGAGCGTAGTCTACGACTTCATTGTTGATGGCGACAAACTCGTCTGCCAGGTCAGACAGACTAGCATTGCCCTCTGTATAGAAGCTAGCAGGATTGGACTCGTCAAGAGTTCCCAGAGGCAGTCGTCAAACTGGATAATCTGTCCGCCAGCAGCCTTATAGTCGTCCAAAAATTCCTTATAGGCCTGTATCAAGCCTTTTTTCAAATCTTCATTGGTCTCGTAAACTTGTCCTGGTCCAGCCAAGCGGTCAAAGACAGCTAACTCAGTATAAGCATGGGCAGGCCCCCAGACAGTCAGCTTAGTATCTTCACCAGCTGCCTCTTCCTTGACTAGCTTATAAATCTCGATAAAGTGGTGATTTTTACCAGAGAGTGGTTCTGTGATACGGATACCAATATCCTTACGGGTCTCGTATTGCCCGCCGTCGTGGTCCTTGAAGGTATAGCCGTGGTCAGCTATGTAGCGCTCGATTCCCTTAAGCCCCCAAACAAAGTCCAGATGCCACATGGACTTGGAGTATTCTCCGTCCGTCAGGATATCAATTCCCTTAGCCTTTTGCTCAGCGATAATCTCCTTGATGTCAGCTGTCTCCGTCTCATGGTAGCCTGGGAAGCTGTCGTAGAATGGGTATTGAATATCATCGCGGTGCTCAATTTCTGTCTTATACTGGCGCAGATTTTCTGGGCGCGCAGAAGTGATCCAACCAGTTGGAATTTCGATTTTGTCATAAGATTTCTCACTTTCATTAGGGATTATGGTCTATTGTATCGAAAATTCCTCGGCAAATAAAATAGTTAATTATACTGGTAGAGTATAGCCGAAAACTATTGCTCGCGCTTTCGGAAACTGTTCTTTCAAATCAAAGTATCTTCTCCATCACTGTTTCCTGAGGCTGAAGCCCTAATCGCTCATAGAAACGCAGGGCTCCGACATTGTCGTTCCAAACATTGAGAGTCAGATTATAGCAACCGATTTCCCGAGCATAGCCTTCTGCAAAGCGATAAAGCTGCTCGCCGACCTTTTGCCTTCTGGCTTTCTCATCCACACATAAGTCCTCAATAAAAAGTGTCTTGATGGGATTGAGTATAGGACTGACAGGTTCCTTGATGGAGCAAAAGAGGTGACCGAGGATTCCTCCAGCTTCATTTTCAAAGACAAAAATAGGGGTGGATTCTTGACCCAGAATCTTCTCTAATTCTTCATTGCTAAACTTGCTGCCCTTGGCCTTTAAAATGTCCGGACGAGCCTGATGATGGACAAGCAAGATTTGCTGAAGGAGTTCTTGGAGTTCAGGAATATCGCTGACTTGGGCTTTTCTGATTGGCATGATTTTCTCCTTTTATCTTTTATAGAATCATTATACGACAGGGAACTATTTTGTCAAGTTAGCTCGGGAAACCTATCAGAACAATTGGCGTCTGAATAGCAAAGTTCAGTCAGAGTGAGTCATTTCCTTTAGATGTATTTTCCTTATAATAAAAACTGCTTTTTCTTGACAAATGAAACAGACAAGTGTAGAATATAAGTATAAACTACAAATGTAGAAAAAGGAGAAAGCGATATGACTATTACAAAAAAAGCCTTTATCGGAATTCTATCTCTGACAGCAGCAGTCCTATTAGCTGCCTGCTCAGGCAATACCAACCAAGGAGGGAATACTAGTTCATCACAGAATACACAAGGCCAAACATCACAATCTGCACAAAATCAGACTTCGCAGTCATCAGCTGCATCATCCTCTAATCAGCCTTCATCATCATCAAATGCAGGGCAGGCTACTAATCTAGACGGGCGCTATCAAGCAACCGACCATGATGGTGACCAGCATGTCCTAGAAATCAATGGTACGACTGGTACTTGGACTGAGACCGAGGTTGATGGCAGTAAGGAAATCAAGCAAGTACAAGTAGATAGTGCTAACCAAAGACTAATTGTCGGTGATGATGTCAAAAGTTACCGCCAAAATGGCAATCAGCTGATTGTGGACGAATTGGATGATGATCCAGACACTCTGACCTTTACCAAGCAGTAAAGCGCTTCTCATTCTGCTCAGGACAACAGGAGGAGCAGTGAGGGAATCAAACTAGGAAACTCTGAGAAAGGAGTTTCCTTTTTTATAAGAATTTTTCTTAAATGATATCAAAAATTTGACTTCTAGGGTGCTCTAAGTTGTATAATAGTTACTATAAAGATATCAAAGGAGAAGAAACGATGAAATTGGCAGTTTATTCAAAAGCAGGTCAAGTTGGACTGACTGAGATTGACCGTCCGCAAATCATTGAGGCAGATGATGCCATTATTCGGATTGTTCGGACCTGTGTCTGTGGCTCTGATCTATGGCGCTACCGCAGTCCAGATATTGAAGCAGGCCATCAAAATAGCGGGCATGAAGCGATTGGAATTGTCGAAGAAATCGGAGATGCAGTAACGACTGTTAAACCTGGCGATTTTGTTATTGCTCCCTTTACTCATGGATGCGGGCAATGTGATGCCTGCCGAGCAGGATTTGATGGCACTTGTGATTCTCATATTGGGAATAACTGGTCAAATGGGGTGCAAGCTGAGTATATGCGCTTCGAATTTGCTAACTGGGCTCTTATCAAAATTCCGGGCCAGCCCTCTGATTATACAGAAGGCATGCTCAAATCACTCTTGACATTGGCTGATGTCATGCCGACGGGTTACCATGCTGCGCGAGTGGCAGATGTTAAGCCTGGTGATAAGGTGGTCGTGATTGGTGACGGAGCTGTGGGGCAGTGCGCTGTTATCGCTGCTAAAATGCGTGGTGCTTCCCAAATCGTTCTTATGAGCCGTCACGAAGATCGACAAAAAATGGCCTTGGAATCAGGTGCGACAGCTGTTGTGGCTGAACGTGGCGAAGAGGGAATAGCCAAAGTTCGTGAAATCCTTGGTGGTGGAGCAGATGCAGCTCTGGAATGTGTCGGAACTGAAGCAGCCGTAGATCAAGCCCTTGGGGTTCTTCACAATGGTGGACGCTTGGGCTTTGTCGGTGTGCCTCACTATAATAACCGAGCGCTCGGTTCTACCTTTGCTCAAAATATTACAGTGGCAGGAGGAGCAGCCTCAGTCACAACTTACGACAAGCAAATTTTACTCAAGGCAGTTCTTGACGGTGATATTAATCCGGGCAAGGTCTTTACTTCAAGCTACAAACTGGAAGATATCGATCAAGCTTATAAGGACATGGACGAACGCAAGACCATTAAGTCCATGATTGTCTTTGATTAGGTAAGGAAGAAAACAGCCTTGCTGCGGTCTCTTTAAGATGGCAGTAGGCTGTTTTTGCATGGCTTGGTAGTTCTTTTCATGAAAGGAAATTCATTCTTTATGCTCTTTGCACCAAGTTATCCATCTTGACCATTCGGCAGCCAGGTGGAGCTGGTGTTCTTTGATAAGGCTGTCTGGACAAAGGCCGGGAAATTCGACGCAGAATCGGGCTTCTAGGCCTTTTTCTGTGTCGCGAAACTGATGGCGAATACCACCGATATTGCAACCATTCGCTAGACTGGCGGCACCGACAGTTTGGAAGGGATAAGACGCATCACGAGGCTCCTCTATTTCTGCTTCACCACCAAGGTCAAGGAAAAACTGTGTCGGCAGCGGGCTGTTTCCTGCAGTTTCAATGACTTCCAGTTTGCTGTCGTGCGGCTGCAAGGCATAATGGTCTGGACAGGCAGCAAGATTGACTCGTTTATGAACATTTGTCTTTTCTAACATCAACTTTTCTAGCATTATACTGAAAGAAGCGGCTGTCAGTCCACTTGCAAAAATCGTTACAACAGCTCTTTTTCGTGGTTTCTTGGACCATTTGGCTGCCCATTTCATCAAACATTGGCTCCATTTGAGTTTGGTTCCGATTTGCTGGATTAGCACTTCGTATGTCAGCTTCATTTTTGCTTCCAGTAGGGCTTGGTCTAAAATCTCCGTGTTGTCAGTATTAGGCAGCTGTAGATTAAGTATCTTAGCTGCTTTATGGATTCTCTTCTTCCGCCATTGCTCAATTCTTTCTTGACTGACTTCTTTTTGATTGATCATAATCTTCATCTTTTAATCCTCTTGTTCTTGTCTTCTGCTTATATTTATTATATAGTGGGAGCTGGATGGCATACAAGCATCAATTTTAGAGAGACTGTTGCATTTTGAGGTGAATGGTATGTATGAGAAAAAAAGAAGAGAGACAGAAAAGCGGATAGAGACTAGCTTGCTGCAGTTGATGAAAGAGCAGACTTTTGAGAGCATCAGTATTCGCCAATTGATTGACTTGGCAGAGGTGAATCGCAGTACTTTTTATCGGCATTATTTGGATAAATATGATCTGCTGGAGAAGATAGAAGACCGCTTGCTAGGTGATTTGCAGACTTATTATCAAGAGTCTCTAGAATCTGCCTGCTTGTTCAAGTTAGAAAAGGATTTTAAAGTGGAAGACTATATCCATGAGAAACAAAATCTTTTTATTTTTTTGAGCCTTACTTGGAAGAGTTGGCCATTCTTTTGGGTCCAAATGGCAGTCCAACTAGTTCGAGGCGGTTGCAGGAAGCTCTGAGGGAGATTTTCTGGCAGAGTATTTCCTTGGCTGATCCACATTTAGAGGAGGTAGAAGCGGATTTGCTCCTGAATCATCAAGCCGCGTCCTTTATGGGAACTCTGACTTACTGGCTGGCTCATCCTCGCTATAAGGCTCAGCAAATGAGTGATTTTCATGCTAGGGTGACCGCTGTCGGTCTGGCGGGCTTTGTCAGAGAGCATATGGAGGGGGATTGACAGGATAGTTTTTCCAGCTTGCTTCTTGTATGGTATAATAGTCTCGAATATCTCAAAGGAGGACAGCTTTGTTTTTAGCTTTTAAAGAGATTGTCTACAGCCGCGGACGCTATCGTTTAGTGGTTGCTGTGGTCTTTCTCATTACCTATATGGTTTTCTTTTTATCTAGTCTTTCCGTCGGTTTGGCTAGGCTCAATCGCTTGGCTTTGGACCAATGGCAGGCTGAGTCGATCGTCTTGTCGGAGTACGCCAATAAGAATCTAATAGCTTCGACTCTCAAGGAAGAGGAATACAGCCGCCTGCTTCAAGGGGACTCAATCGCTGCTTTGGGACAAACGTCAGCAGTGGCCAATTATGAAGATGGGACTGATAAACTCAATGCTCAGGTTTTTGGTCTCTCTTGGGATAGTTTTCTAGCGCCTGACATTATTGAGGGACGTCCTGCTGAGAATGCTTATGAAGTTATTGCGGATAAGCGTCTGCAGCAAAAAGGTGTCAAACTAGGCGACCAGCTTCAGCTCAATGGCAGTGAGCGCCTCTATCAGGTTGTTGGTTTCACAGAGGATAATAGCTTCTTTACGCAACCTGTAATTTTTATGGATCTAGATGATTTCAGGGAATTAAAGTACGGCTCTAGTCAGGTTAAGAATATCAGCGCACTTGTGGTCAAGGATGGTCAGAAGATTGAAGAAGCTGGACTTAGTCAACTCTCTATGAGTGATTTTATAGAAAATATCCCTGGTTATCAGCCTCAGGTACTGACTTTTTCCTTTATGATTGGCGCCATGGTTCTGATTACATTTTTGGTATTGGGAATTTTTATGTACATCATTACCATCCAAAAGACGCATCTTTACGGTATTATGCGCGCCCAAGGAATTGCCAGTGGGAAGATTATTGTTTCTATTTTCTGGCAGATTTTCATCCTGTCTACTCTGGGAATCAGCTTAGCTGTTTTGGCTCTCTTGGGAACCCAGCTAGTCTTGCCGGCTTCTATGCCTTTTTACAGTGACTGGAGAGCTTATGCTGGATTGATTGTCCTGATTGTTTTCATGTCATTGGCTGGCGGGCTCTTGTCCATTCACCGGGTTCTGAAAATTGACCCTATCATAGCAATCGGAGGTGAGTAAATGTCAATCATAGAACTAAAAGGGGTTACAAAAGAATATGGGCAGGGACATACGCTGATTCAAGCTCTGAAACCAACTGATTTCCAACTGGAAGCGGGGCAGTTTGTAGCGATTATTGGGCCGTCAGGATCGGGTAAAACAACCTTTCTGACCTTGCTGGGCCATTTGCAAACTCCCTCAAAAGGACAGATTCTCCTGCATGGGAAAGATACTTCCCAGCTCAAGGAAAAGGAACGGGCAGCCCTGCGTTTCAATGATTTCGGTTTTATTTTGCAGGCTTCTAATCTCATTCCTTTTTTGAAAATCGAAGACCAGTTCCAGCTGATTGACCGCTTATCTAAAAAGGAAAGGACGGATCTAGACAGTCTGATTGAGTTGCTAGATCTACAAGGAACTCTCAAGCAGTATCCTAAAGAATTGTCCGGCGGAGAACGGCAGAGAGCTGCTATCGCTAGAGCGCTTTACAATAGCCCAGATATTATCTTGGCTGATGAGCCAACAGCTAGTCTGGATACAGAGCGGGCTAAGCGCGTGGTCCATCTGCTCAAAGAGGTGACCCAGAAATTCCATAAGAGTGTGGTCATGATTACTCATGATACCCGCTTGCTGGACGAGGTTGATAAGGTTTATGAAATGCAAGACGGAGTGCTGACTCAAGTTCGATAAAGCTTTAGAATGCTTTATGCAATCAAACAAAAAAAGGAGAGGACTATGATTCATTATAAAACAAATCCGCAGCTAGATTTTGCGGCAGTGCTAGATCTCTATGCTTCGGTTGGTTGGAGCAATTACACCAATCATCCTCGGCGGTTAGAGCAAGCCTTCCATCAGTCCTTGTTTGTGATGGCAGCCTACGATGACGATGAAGAGTTGGTTGGTTTGATTCGAGCAGTCGGGGATGGACTTACCATTGTCTTTATTCAGGATTTGCTGGTGTATCCACACTACCAGCGTCAGGGGATTGGCCGGAGCCTTCTTCAGCAGACGCTGGAAAGATTTAAGGATGTTTACCAAATCCAGCTGGCAACGGAGCAGTCAGATAAAAATCTAGCTTTTTATCGAGAGCTCGGCTTTCGCCGACAGGAAGATTTCGACTGTACTGGCATGATTTATGCACCTAATAAAAAGTAAAATTCTGGAGGAGCTTGTTCGCAAGCTCCTTTTGTCATGTCTACAAGAAAAAAAGGAATAGAACTAGACCGATGAAAATATTTCTCTGTCTTTTTTTGTTTTTCCTTGACAGTTAAATTGTCAGAATTTATAATAAAATAAGAAGGGTGATAACAGTGTTATCGAATAAAAAAATCATGAAAAAAGAAACAGATGAGTTAAATGAAAAAATCTTGGAAAGCGCGAGGAGTGAGTTCTTGGCTTATGGCTATCAGGATGCTTCACTGCGGAGAATTTGTCGCGCTGCTGGCTTGACAACTGGGGCACTTTATAAGCGCTATGAGGGTAAGGACAGTCTCTTTACTGCTCTGCTTGAGCCTACTCTGACAGCCTTAGACCAGTATGGACAAGAGCAGAAGCGACGTGACTATGCTTTCCTAGAAGAGGGCCACCTGTCTGATATGTGGACTCATCGCTTGGAAGATCTCCAGTCCCTGATGCGGATTCTCTATGAGCATAAGGATATTATGCAGCTCTTGCTCTTTAAATCTCAGGGTTCTTCGCAAGCGGACTTCAGGATGCGTCTGCCTCATTTGGCAGCAGACGAGACTTATCGCTATTTAGAGCTGGCTTACAAAGAGGGGAAGATCAGTCATTTGGTCAAACACGAGTTTCTGCGATCGTGCATGACAGCTTATTACACAGCTGTATTTGAGCCCTTGGCTCAAGACTGGCCCCAAGAGCAGGCGCTGGAATTTTGCCATTCCATCATGGACTTGTTTGACTGGGGAGGTTTGCTAGGTTTTTGATAGAAAGAAGGAAATTCTATGAAGAAAAAATCTGTCTTTGCTTGGATCTGGGACTTTGTTTCCCTTCATAAGATATATTTTGTGCTCAGTCTGATCTTTGCCTTTGCTTCTGTGATTTCAGGATTTCTGCCTTATTTCTTTATTGGTGGAATGATTAATCAGCTCTTGGCTGGCAATAAAAACTGGGATTTCTACTTGCAGCAGTCAGCTTGGGCAGGTATGGCCTGGATTGGCTACTGGGGCTTCCACGGCATTTCCACCATGCTGTCGCATACGGCTACTTTTAAGATTCTAGCGGAAATGCGGCACTGCCTGACAGACAAACTGGCTAGGCTGCCTCTAGGTACAGTGCTTAGTCAGTCATCAGGCAGTTATAAAAACATTATCGTCGAGCGGGTAGATGCGACCGAAACGACCTTGGCTCACCTGATTCCAGAGTTTACCGCTGGGATTTTTTGGTCCGGTTATTGTTCTCATTGCTATGCTGGTTATCGATTGGCGGCTGACCTTGCTGTCTCTCCTGACTATTCCCATCGTGGCGCTGGCCTATATGCGGATGGCTGTCAATAGTGAAGCGGACTATCAAAATACTCTGGTCAAGACCAAAAAGCTCAATGATACAGCGGTGGAATACATCAATGGGATTGAAGTCATCAAGGTTTTTGGCAAGGAAAAATTTTCTTACGATAAGTTTGTAACGGCTGCTAGAGAAGGAGCAGACTGCTTTATTGAGTGGATGCGCAAGTTTAATCTGGAGATGGGCATTGTGACTGCTTTTCTGCCATCAGGCTTGCTCTTTCTGCTTCCGGCTGGCTGTTATTTCTATCTGCAAGGTAGCTTGACTGCTGGCAATTTCATTCTGATGATTATTCTTTCGCTCAGTCTTCTGACTCCTCTGATTTTAGTGGCTAGTTACATGGACGATTTACGGAAAATCGGGACTATTTTTGGCCAAGTCATTGATATTTTGGAAAAGCCTGATTTGAAAAGGCCTCAGGAGCTGCGAGAACTTCCAAAAGGAAGAGATCTAGTCATGACGGATGTCAGCTTTGGCTATACAGATGAAGAGGAAGTACTACATGGTATTTCGCTAGATATTCAGGCTGGCAGCATCAATGCTTTAGTTGGGCTATCAGGCTCAGGTAAGTCTACAATTGCCAAGCTTCTAGCTTCTTTCTGGGATGTCAGTTCTGGTCAGATTACCTATGGTGGCTTGGATATTCGTCAGCTTCCGCTAGACTATTACAGTCGGCAGATTGCTTACGTGACCCAGGATAACTATCTCTTTGATGAGACTATTATGGAAAATATCCGAATGGGAAATCCAGCAGCTTCTGATGAAGAGGTCATCGAAATTGCCCGTCGCTGTGGCTGTTATGACTTTATCATGAACTTGGAAGACGGCTTTGAAACTCAGGTAGGCTCTGGCGGCAGTCATCTATCTGGTGGGGAGCGTCAGCGGATTGCTATCGCCCGTGCCATGCTTAAGGATGCGCCAATTCTTATCTTGGATGAAGCGACTGCTTATACAGATCCGGAAAATGAAGCACGGATTCAGTCCAGTCTAGCTCGTCTGATTGAAGGACGAACCTTGATTGTCATTGCCCATAGGCTGTCTACGATTATGAGTGCAGACCAGATAGTCCTGGTCAATAATGGTCAGATTGAAGCTAGAGGACGACATGAAGAATTGCTTGCAGCCAGTCCGCTTTATGCTTCCATGTGGCAAGCCCATATAGCTACCAGGGATAGTGGTGAGATGGAAGGAGGGCTGACTCATGCTTAATATACTGAAGAAATTCTTTGATTTCTGTACGGCAGAGGACCGTAGGAAATTTTATCAATCCATTTATCTGGGCGTCATCAAGTCCTTTATCATCGCTCTGCGTATTCCAGCAATTGGCCTAGTCGTTATGGGACTGATTGAGAAGAATCTCTCTATGCAGACTTTCTGGATGGCTCTGGGCATCATGCTGGTATCCACAGTGCTAAACGTCTGGATCACCCTGAAAATCACCATGCTGCAGACGGAAGCAGGCTATCATACCTGTGCTCAGAAGCGGATTGAAATTGCCGAACACATGCGCTATCTGCCCATGGGTTATTTTAATCAAATAGCTTGGGCAAGATTACCAGTGTTACGACCAATACGCTGGAAGGGCTGTCTGATGTAGCTACACGAGTGGTTATGATGACTGTGCAGGGCTTTCTGACGACTGGTCTCATCACTATTTTGGTCTTTCTCTATGACTGGCGGGTTGGACTGGTTCTCTTGGTGGGTCTCGTCCTCTTTCTCTTGCCAAATACCCTCATGCGTTGGCAAGTTGGCAAGGTTTCTGATGACAAGTATCAGGCGGATATGGACCTAGTAGCCGTTGTTTTGGAGTACAGTCAAGGAATTGCTGAAGTTAAGAACTATAATCTGGTCAACCGTTCTGCCAAAAAGCTGTCCAAGGCTATTGAAGGCAAGAGTCAGCTAGATACTAAAATGACACTCGTGACCTCACCTTACATTGCCCTTCAAGGCATCGTGACCAAGCTGACCGGTCTCTTTATGGGGCTTTTCTCGATCTACTTTTATCTCAATGGCAGTATGGAGCTGCTGGTAACCATTATGATGATTGTCAGTGGCTTTATGATTTATGAAAATCTAGACGGCGTCGGCTCTTTCTCTTCTCTCCTGCGCATTGTTGATTTGTCGGTTGACATGGTCAATCAAGTTTTGGCTATTCAGCCGATGGACATCAGCGGTCAGGATATTGAGCCTAAGAGCAGTCGTATTGAGCTGAGAGATGTTAGCTTCTCTTATGGAAATAAGAAAATTATTGACCGGGTTTCCCTCACCATTCCAGAAAAAACGACAACTGCTCTGGTCGGACCTTCTGGATCAGGCAAAACAACGCTTTGCAACCTCATTGCCCGCTTCTGGGATGTGGACCAAGGAAGTATCAGTTTGGACGGGCATGATGTCAGGGATTACAGTTATGACAGCCTGATTCGTAATTTCAGCTTTGTCTTCCAAAGCGTCTATCTTTTTGAGGATACCATTGCTAATAACATTCGTTTTGGCAAGCCGGAGGCCAGTCAGGAAGAAGTGATAGAGGCTGCCAAGAAAGCTGCCTGTCATGACTTTATTCTCTCGCTGCCTGATGGCTATGACACCAAGATTGGTGAAGGAGGTGCCAGTCTTTCTGGAGGTGAGCGCCAGCGCATTTCCATCGCTCGGGCTATTATCAAGGATGCGCCTATCATCATTCTGGATGAAGCGACAGCCAATGTTGACCCAGAAAATGAAGAAGCCCTCATGCAGGCTATTCAGGCTCTGACTCGCGATAAGACCATTATCATGATTGCCCACCGACTCAAGACGGTTGAGCATGCAGACCAGATTCTGGTGCTGGATCAAGGTCGCATTGTCGAGCAAGGCAAACACCAAGACTTACTGGCCAAACAAGGTATCTACAGCAAATTTATCCAAGAAAGAAAAACAGCCGCCAGCTGGCGGATTGAGATGGAAGAGTGATAACCTGAAACAGCAGGCCGTTTGGCTTGCTGTTTTTCATCTGAGAAAAGAATGGTATAATAAAACTATCTTTGCTAATCAAAATAAGAGGGGGTCCTATGTTTAAATCGAAAAAGTGGATTTTTATTCTTTTCATTGTTATTGCCCTTCCGATTCTTATTATAAATCTACCATTTTTGACTAAGCCTCAATATAGTAACGATGGTAAGTTTATTCTTGAGCATCAAGATTCTATCAAAAAAAAGATAATTGAAAATTTGGATTTCGAAAAGAAACGCATAAAGTCTGTGACACTTTTGCCAGGTTCTGCTAGCGGAGAGTATGACAATGGCGGTGACGTGAGTGGGAATTATCATATCTATTTTTCAGCCTATGTCAATGATAATAAAGAACAATCATTAAGAGCGGAATTGTCTTTTCCAGATGCTGGCATTGCACCCTTTACTTTTATACATCCTAACCCTTATAAAGATAAAAGTCAGGATATGAGTACCTGGTATATGAGCGAGATTGAAATATCGGAAGACTCTACTTGGGATTGGAAGCGAGAACAGGATGATGCAAAGGAAGCCTTGTATAATTTTTCGAATGCTCTTGCTGATTCAGGAAAGAATATTGTGTATCGGGTTCAAAAAGAAAGGGCGACTCGTTTCTTTAATGAATGGCTACAAGTACATCAGGAAAATTTCAAATCAGCGATTCAATCAGAACTGTATAGGGAACTTCCAGAACTCGAACAATCATTGGGAAAGATTCAAAGTATTCGTCTGAGTGAACATCAAGCCTATTTTCTATCTTCTTCAAGAGAACTTAGTTTCGATATATCCTTTGAAAAATATCCTGAAGAAGTTGCAACCATAAAAGGAGTGGTTCGTTCTCAGAGTGAACAATCTATCTTTCAAGATTCTTCAGCGTCCGCATCTATAAGTTTTGACAATGGACGTTTTGTCATTGATTCTGAGAATGATTCAAAGCTATATTCCATTTTTAGTAAGAGTAGACTAGGAAGCAGTGCAGGGGATATATCTTATTACCTTCCAGAGGATCATGGACATAGCATTTTAATTCCGTGAAAATTGAGCAAGCCATTGGCTTGCTGTTTTTCATTTATTGGCAGGAATGGTATAATAGTTGATAGTCGTGAGAAGTAGATTAGTGAATTTGGGAGAATATTGAAAAAAAGAATAACAAAGAATAAATGATAGCGATATAATCTATCAACTTGGAAAAGAAAAGGAATAAAGATTTTAATTTTATATGAAGAGGTAACCCATGAACGAAATCAAATGCCCCAACTGCGGGGAGGTTTTTACTGTCAATGAGAGCCAGTACAGTGAGCTTTTGTCGCAGGTTCGGACAGCAGAGTTTGACAAGGAGATTCATGCTCGGATTGAGCAGGAACTGGCTTTAGCAGAGCAAAAATCCCAGAATGCCCAACAAGCTCTCCTATCTCAGAAAGAACAGGAAATTAGCAATCTTCAAAGTCAAATTGCTCAGTTTGAGACCCAGCAGGAATTGGCAAAGAAAGAGGCGGAGCAGGCAGCTAGTCTTCAATTGCAGGAGAAGGATAAGGAAGTTCAGCAATTGGAAAGTCAGCTGACAACTCTGCGCTTGGAGCATGAAAATCAACTGCAAAAAACTTTATCTGCACTGGAAAAAGAGCGTGACGAGGTGAAAAATCAGCTAGTCTTGCAAGAAAAGGAAGCAGCGCTGGCTCAGACCTCTCTCAAAGAGCGCTATGAGGTAGAGCTGCGACAGAAAGATGAGACCATAGAGTTCTACAAGGATTTTAAGGCCAAGCAGTCTACTAAGATGATTGGCGAGAGTTTGGAACAGCACTGCGAGTACGAGTTTAACAAGAACCGTATGGCTATGTTTCCACGAGCGGAGTTTGGCAAAGACAATGATGTCAGAACAGGCAGCAAGGGTGACTACATTTACCGTGAGGTGGATGAAAATGGTGTAGAAATCCTCTCCATCATGTTTGAGATGAAAAATGAAGGCGATGAGACAGCGACCAAGAAGAAAAACGAGCATTTCTTCAAAGAGTTGGATAAGGACAGGCGGGAGAAAGGCTGTGAGTATGCCATTCTGGTGACACTTCTTGAGGCTGACAGCGAGCTCTACAATTCGGGTATTGTCGATGTGTCCTATGCCTATGAGAAGATGTATGTTATCCGGCCTCAGTTCTTCCTGCCCATGATTACCCTCTTGCGCAATGCTGCGCTTAACTCGCTCCAGTACAAGCAGGAACTGGCCTTGGTGCGGGAGCAGAACATTGATATTACGCATTTTGAGGAAGATTTGGATGCCTTTAAAGTAGCTTTCGCCAAGAACTATCAGTCTGCATCGACCAACTTTGGCAAGGCCATCGAGGAGATTGACAAGGCAATCCGCCGGATGGAAGAAGTCAAGAAATTCCTGACAACCTCTGAAAACCAGCTGCGCTTAGCTAATAACAAGCTGGACGACGTCTCTGTCAAAAAACTGACACGCAAAAATCCTACCATGAAAGCTAAGTTTGAAGCTTTGAAGGAATGAGAAAAATGGACTTAACAACCCGTTGGATACAATCAACTAAATTTGCTGAGATTGATCGAATTATAGAAAGACTGCCACAAGAAGGGAAGGAAACTTTTTATCAGCAATGGCAGGCTGCTTCTTCAGAATTACGTAAAGAAATATGGATTGAACGAGGCAAACAAGTACTGTTAACTAATGTAGTTTATTTTTTACTACTTTGCTATTTAGTCTTTTTTCAAGGGATGCCCTTATCTGTTAAGGATTTACCTTATCTTGGACTAGGTTTGTTAGTTTTTTCAGGGATTAGTTTTATGGACGATGAAGAGGCGACTGACTTAGTTATTAAGAAAAAACGTCAGATAGCAGTAACTATTTATAAGCAGTATTTTGAAAGAAAAATAGAAAAATGATAGATCAATTGACTGTTCGAGAATATGAGAAAGAAGATACAAAAGTTCTGCCACCCCTGTATAAAGCATTGGGCTATTCAGCAGAAAAAGATGAATTGCAAAGTAGACTCAGGGATATTCTTGTTAATCCAGCTTACGGTTGTTTAGTTGCTGAGAGAGAATCTCAGATTCTTGGCTTTATCGGCTATGCTAAGCTTTACTTTTTCGAGTCCACAGCTTTCTACTATCGGATCTTAGCTCTGGCGGTCAGTCGAAATGCTAGGCGGCAAGGAATTGCGACATCTCTGATGGACAAGGTCAAGAAGATAGCTAGTCAAGACGGCGCCAATGATGAACGGTTGGCTGCGCATGCCCAAAATTATGGCTTTCGTCAGACTAGCCTAGCTTTTGCGATGAACGTAGAGGAGGATGAGTATGGGAAAGAAAAAAGCTAAGACTAGACCGGAAATACCGAAGGAGCCCGACCTCAGCCCTGCTATGCAAGCCCTTTTAGAAGAGGCCTACACCCTGTTTAGTTGCGATTTACAATTTCCTCTGACCCTTTGTACCTGCCCCGTCTGCATCTCCGAGGAGAATCTCAGAGCTTTGCAAACCATTCCTGTCAGGGAACTGAGTGAGGTGTTAATCTATGAATACCTCAACGCGGTGGTTACTAAGAGTGATGACGACTACCAAATCAGGCATTTTCTGCCTCGGATTTTAGAGATGATTGCTCACTATATTGAAATCAGAGTCGATGATTCTCTTAATCTGGATCGGTGTCACTTTGAAAGTGACAGTTGGAAGCCACAGGAGTTAGATTTTATGCGGCGCTTCTCACGTCAGTTTATCCTTGATACGATTAATTTTAGACCCAGTCAAGCTGATGGTGTGGCGGTTTATTTGGTTATGTTTGATCTGGCTGGCCTTGAAACCAGCCATCTGCTAGATAGGAGTCTTTGGCTGGAGGAAGTTGATCCCATCAAGGCACTACTTGCTCTGGAGGAGATTTACTACTATTACACCAAGGATTATGCCCACTTTGACTATATTTTTTCGGACAATCCTGCCTTTAACCAGCAGATGACAGATTGGCTGAACAGTCGAGAACTGGCTCAAGGTTTTTTTTCAATATTGGAAAATGTTCTCCTATCGGAGGAAGAAATAACGTCTACCGAGGACTACCGCCTTGAACAGCTTATCAGATTTTTGAAAGTCGGATAGAAGTGTGACTATTTCGTTATGTTTTTCTAGTCAATCATTAGCATCCATATAAACTGATGGAATTTTGGAAAAAATCAAGAACAAAAAGCGACTGCTGATTCAGTCTCAGACCTTTCAAGAATATGATGCAAGAGCAGACAAGGATTTCCTGTCCGACCTTGCTTGTCAAGGAAGAGATGGGTGATGGACTAGGACTTGAAAGTGGCTATGAATTAAATCGAACTGCCGAACAGCTACTTAATCGTCCTGTCAGAATGTGACTGAGGTATTGACCTTAAACAGTTGGCTAGACAGGGAGCCTATCAGTTTTACGAAAATCATGGCTTTGAAAACTAACAACCGGTTTTGGTCCATTCTTATAAGTAAGCTTTTGAGAGGATTCTGAATATGGTCTATTGTGCAAAAAATCATGTCCTGCATTTTAACGATAAGAGCATGGACTATGTGACCTTTGGAAATGGTAAGAAACCTCTCCTCATCATTCCAGGTCTAGGGGATGGTTTGGCGACTGTCAAGGGAATGGCGCAAATGTTTGCCCTATCTTATAGGAGCTTCGCAACAGCTTACCAAGTGTATGTTTTTAGCAGAATCAATGAGTTGCCAGAAAATTATACAACACGAGATATGGCGACTGATATTGCTGAAGCTATGGAGGTTTTAGGTCTGAAAACGGTAGCTGTTCTAGGAATTTCCCAAGGCGGTATGATTGCTCAGTGGTTGGCAGCAGATTTCCCGGAAAGAGTTGAAAAATTGATTTTGACAGTTACAACTGCGAAATTGAATAATCTTGGTAGGGAGCGGATTACTCGCTGGCTTGAGTTGAGTCAGACGGGAGCCTATAAGGAACTGATGTTGGATATTGCAAGTCACTCTTATACGCCAAAATCCTTTGGAAAGTTTAAATACCTTTATCGAATAATGGGAATCTTTGGTCGCATTAAAGATAAACAGCGGATTGCTATTCAGGCCATATCTTGCTTAAGACATGATAGTCTGGCAATTTTAGAAAAGATCAATTGTCCTACGCTAGTCATCGGAGCAGAAGAAGATGACGTTCTAGGTGTAGAAGCTTCGCTCGAATTGCGTCAACATATCAAAGATAGCCAGCTTACTATTTGCTAGACTGTGGCCATGCACTCTATGAACAGCATAAGGATTTCCAAAAGAGAGTTTTACTATTTTTAGAAAGTTAACCAATGAACGGAATTATCAACTTAAAAAAAGAAGCGGGCATGACCTCGCACGATGCGGTATTTAAGCTGCGCAAAATTTTAAAAACCAAGAAAATCGGTCACGGGGGAACCTTGGATCCGGATGTGGTCGGGGTGCTTCCGATTGCTGTGGGCAAAGCGACGCGCTTGGTCGAGTTTATGCAGGAGGAAGGCAAGACCTACGAGGGAGAGATTACCCTGGGCTGCTCAACAACGACAGAGGATGCCAGTGGAGACCTCCTAGAGCGGACACCGGTGACAGAGCTTTTAGAAGAAGCTCTCATTGATGAAGCGATGGAGTCCATGACTGGTGAGATTCGCCAGATTCCGCCCATGTACTCTGCAGTCAAGGTCAATGGGCGCAAGCTTTATGAGTATGCAAGAGCGGGTCAAGAAGTGGAGCGGCCAGAGCGGCAGGTGACCATCTATAGTTTCGAGCGCACCAGTCCGATTTCCTATGAAGATGAGCAAGCCCGCTTTCGTTTTCGAGTCAAGTGCAGCAAGGGGACCTATGTCCGAACCCTGTCTGTTGATTTGGGAGCCAAACTTGGCTTTGCCAGTCACATGTCCCAGCTGACACGGACTTCCTCGGCAGGTATGAGCTTAGATGATGCCTTGACTCTGGATAAAATAGCAGAGCGAGTAGCAGTAGATGATTTTTCCTTCCTCCAACCACTCGAATTAGGAATCGGAGATTTAGTGACGGTTGAGCTCTCAGACGAGCAGGTTGAGGATGTGAGAAACGGTCGTTTTATCAGCTTGATGTCAGAAGAAGCGGATCTAGCTGGCTTTTATAAGGAGAAGTTAGTAGCCATTTTGGAAAAGCGGGAAGCCGCCTACAAGCCCCGCAAAGTCTTCCTTTAATATCCGCAGTAGAATTGTCAAAAGATTGTTACTCTTTTGTAATATGAAATGTGCGCTTGCATGTTATAATTATTTCATTAAACCTCACAAAAGGACAGCAACTGCACAACTGCTGTCCTTTTGTTTTGCATTTTTTCTGATTTTGACAAACGTCCTAACTAAGGCAGTAAAAATCTTTTTGAATATTTTGCGGTTTCGAGCGGAACGGATATTGTAAAAATAGCAAATGCGTAGTAAAATAGAGGAATGATGATAACCAAGAGAATTATAGATGAAAAAGGGATTGATCAGACAGAAGATACGGTCCTTGTTCTAGGCTATTTCGATGGGCTGCATAAGGGCCATCAGGCACTCTTTGAGAAAGCGAGAGAGATTGCTGCGGAGCAAGGTCTCAAGATTGCAGTGATGACCTTCCCAGAGTCGCCTAAACTGGCCTTTGTCCGCTATCAGCCTGAGCTCATGCTGCATCTGGCTAGTCCTGAAGACCGGATGGCACAGCTGGAAAGTCTAGGTGTTGACTATCTTTACCTGATTGATTTTACTAGTCATTTTGCGGGCAATACAGCCCGAGACTTTTTTGAGAAGTACGTATCTCGTTTGCGCGCCAAGGCTGTGGTAGCTGGCTTTGACTATCATTTTGGCTCAGACCGCAAAGAGTCACATGAGCTGAGAGATTATTTTAACGGTAAGATTGTTATCGTTCCCTCGGTTAATCTGGATAATCGGAAGATTTCTTCCACTCGGATTCGGGAGACGATTGTAGCTGGAGATATGCTGAAAACTCAAGAATTGCTGGGCTATCCTTTGTCCACTCGCGGTATCGTGGTTCATGGCAATGCCAGAGGACGGACGATTGGCTATCCAACAGCCAATCTAGCTCCCTTGGATCGAGTCCATCTCCCAGGAGATGGCGTCTATGTCGCGGATGTTGAGCACAATGGTCAGCGCTATCGTGGTATGGCTAGTGTTGGGAAAAATGTAACTTTTGACGGTGATGAACTCCGTTTTGAGGTTAATATCTTTGATTTTTCTCAGGATATTTATGGAGATACCATTCGGATTTACTGGCTGGATAAGATTCGCGAGATGGTTAAGTTTGAAGGCATTGACAGTTTGGTTGCTCAGCTGCAGAGTGATGAACGGATCGCTAGAAGTTGGACTGGTTATCGAAATAGTTGAAAAATTTATATTTTCATGACATTCGGCAGTAATTTCAAAAAAATATAGTCAAGCCAAATAAAATTTAGTATAATAGAGGTAGTTATTATACAGAATTAGAAGAGAAACGCATGATTACATTATTTTTATCGCCGAGTTGTACTTCTTGCCGTAAGGCGCGTGCTTGGCTGCTAAATCATGAAGTGCCCTTTCAGGAACATAATATCATGACGAGCCCTCTGTCAGCTCCCGAATTGCAACACATTCTTTCTCTGACAGAGAACGGTACAGACGACATTATTTCAACTCGCTCAAAAATTTTTCAGAAATTAGATTTGGATGTGGAGGATTTGTCCATTTCAACCTTGATTCAGTTGATTGAGGAAAATCCCAGTCTTTTGCGACGCCCAATTATTTTAGACGGCAAACGGATGCAAATCGGCTTTAACGAGGATGAAATTCGTGCTTTCCTACCTCGTAGTTATCGTAAGGAAGAGTTAAGATCCGCAACCATGCGGGCAGATATTCAGTAAAGATGAACAAAAATTATAGTTACCCACTAGATTTATCGTGGAGCACTGAAGAGCTTGCTTCGGTGCTCTCTCTTTTTTTAATGATGTAGAAGCAGCTTATGAGCAGAAAGTCCAAGCGGAAAAGCTCTTGAAGTCCTATGCGGCTTTCAAGCAAGTTGTTCCGAGCAAGGGCCAAGAGAAGCGAATCGGCCGTGAGTTCGAAAACGTCAGCGGTTATTCACTTTATCGTGCTGTTCAAGAGGCAAAAAGTAAAGGTAAAGGAAGCATTTCTCTTGGAAAATAAATTTCATTTTGCTAAAGAAATCATCTACCAAGCTGGTGCTTTTTTGAGGGAACATCTCTATGATGATTTGGATGTGAGTCAAAAGACCAGTGCCACTGACTTGGTCACCCAGATGGACCGGAAGATTCAGGATGACTTGGTGGCTAAAATTCTAGCCCGCTATCCGCAGGATGCTATTTTAGCGGAGGAAAATGGACTCCGACATGATATTGCTGATGGCAATGTCTGGGTGATTGATCCGATAGACGGGACTACCAACTTTATCACTCAGAAGGCTGATTTTGCCGTTATGATTGCCTATTTTGAAAAGGGTGTTGGCCGTTTTGGCTTGATCTATGATGTGACCAGAGACCAGCTCTATCACGGCGGCGGAAACTTCGATGTCTATTGTAACGACCGGAAACTTCCTGCTTTTGAGGACCGGCCTTTTCAAGATTTTCTCATGGCTTCCAATGCCGGTATGCTGCAAGCCAATGATTGGGGCTTGGCAGACTTGGCTCGGGAGTGTTTAGGAGTTCGTGTTTATGGCAGTGCTGGGATTAGCTTTAGCAAGGTGCTGTCTGGCGGTCTCTTGGCTTATTTCTCCTACAACTGGCCTTGGGATTATGCGGCGGCTTCGATTATGGCGGAGAAGCTAGGCTTTATCGTCCAGACCTTGGATGGCAGTCGGCTAAATTTCCAGACTCGGCAGCCTGTCATGATGGCGCCTAAGTGCAAACTATCGGCTCTGAAGCCTTATTTAGAAAAGGGGAAGCAGTAGATGGACTTTCCTAAAGGTTTTAAAGAAAAATATGAGCAGATTTTAGGCGCAGAAGCAGCAGAATTTTTTGCGACTTTTGACGAGGAGCCGATTTCGGCCTTTCGCAGCAATCCTCTGAAAGAAGGCCAGCAGAATTTCTCAGATGCCATTCCTCAGACAGACTGGGGCTTTTATGGCAAGGTGTCTGGCAAGTCTGCTGAGCATGTGACTGGTCTGGTTTATTCGCAGGAGCCAGCAGCTCAGATGGTGGCTCAGATAGCAGCGCCATCTAAGGGTATGAAGGTCCTAGATTTAGCTGCAGCACCAGGTGGCAAGTCAACTCATCTTTTATCTTTTTTAGATAATACGGGCCTGCTGGTCTCCAATGAAATCAACAGTAAACGCTCTAAAATCTTAGTGGAGAACATTGAGCGCTATGGTGCTAGAAATGTGCTTGTTACCAATGAATCAGCTGACAGTCTGGCTCAGGTTTTCGAGGGCTATTTTGATTTGATTGTGCTAGATGCACCTTGCTCAGGCGAGGGTATGTTTCGTAAGCAGCCGGATGCTACCCAGTATTGGACGCTGGATTATCCAGCCCAATGCGCCCAGCTCCAGCGAGAGATTTTAACAACTGCTATGAGCATGCTTGCTAAGGACGGTCGCTTGGTTTATTCGACCTGTACTTGGGCTCCTGAGGAAAATGAAGACATTGTTGCTTGGTTACTGGAAGAATTTCCACTTGAACTGATTGATATTCCTAAGATAAACGGGATGGCTGAAGGGATTGGCTTTCCTGAGACAGCTCGGATGTATCCGCATCGCTTCAAAGGTGAAGGTCAGTTTGCAGCCCATTTTCGCTTTACTGGTGAGAATAGCTGCAAGAAAATTAAATCAGGTAAGAATCGTTTGACGAGCGAGCAAAGAAAGCTATGGCAGGATTTTGAGAGCAAGCATCTAAAAACAGTCTTGACTGGTGACCTGCAGACCTTTGGGGACAATCTTTATTTGTTGCCAGCTGGCCTGCCAGACCTGTCCAAGCTAAAGATTGCTCGTAACGGTTTGCATCTAGGAACGTTTAAGAAGAATCGCTTTGAGCCTAGCTTTGCCCTAGGCTTGGCTATGAAGCCCAGCGAAGTTCTGAATCGAGTTGAAATCAGTAATCAGGACTTCAAGAAATATGCGGCAGGTGAGACGATTGAACTGGCAGAGCCGCAGCCAAACGGCTGGTACCAACTAGTCCTTGGCGGGAACGGTCTGGGCTTTGCAAAAGTCACTGGAAAAACCCTGAAAAATTATTTCCCAAAAGGCCTGAGATTTAGATAAAATATTAGGAAAAGCTGGTATTATATGATATAGTTGAAGATGTGAATGTATTGAAAAAAGCTTCTTTTTGCTAAGTAAGAAATACTAAAGATACTTCCCATCCTCTTGATTTTATTAAAGGAGAAATCTTTTGAACAAATTGAAAAAATTTGCTTTAGCGCTGACAGCTCTGGGCTTAGGACTCACCTTATCAGCTTGTTCATCATGGATTGACCGTGGTGAATCTATGACAGCAGTAGGGTCAACTGCTTTGCAGCCTTTAGTTGAAGCGGCAGCTGATGACTTTGACTCCAACAACATCGGTAAAACGGTCAATGTGCAGGGTGGTGGATCTGGTACAGGTCTGTCTCAAGTGCAGTCTGGAGCTGTTGAAATCGGGAACTCTGATGTTTTCGCTGAAGAGAAGGAAGGAATCAAAGCGTCTGACTTGGTGGACCATAAGGTCGCTGTGGCTGGTATTGCTGTGATTGTCAATAAAGAAGTTGACGTGGATAATCTAACGTCCGAGCAGCTGCAGAAAATTTTCACTGGTGAAATCACCAACTGGAAAGAACTGGGCGGTAAGGACTTGGAGATTTCGATTATCAATCGTGCGGCTAGCTCTGGGTCCCGCGCAACTTTTGACAGTGTCATCATGGATGGGAAATCAGCTGTGCAGAGTCAGGAGCAGGATTCCAACGGTATGGTCAAAAATATCGTTTCGCAAACTCCTGGTGCGATTTCTTATCTGTCCTTTGCCTATGTTGATAAGTCTGTAAAAACCTTGAAACTTAATAACTACGAGCCAACAGCAGAAAATGTTGCTACCAATAACTGGTCGCTCTGGTCTTATGAGCATATGTATACACTAGGCAAGCCGACTGGTCTGGCTGCTGAGTTTTTGGACTATATGCTGTCAGATGATGTTCAAAAAGGTGTAGTTACCAGCATGGGCTATATCTCAATCAACGATATGAAAGTCAGCAAGGACGCTGATGGGAATGTCACAGCAATAGAAGGAGATTCAAAATGAAAAATGAGGAATTAACCAAAAAGTTGTTATCGCCTTCTAAATTCTCGCTTGGAGAAGTTTGGCCGCTATCTGACTTTTGCCTGTCTGTCACTGATTGTGGTGATTGTGGCTATGATTCTAATCTTCGTTGCTCAGAAAGGTCTATCTACTTTCTTTGTCAACGGCGTTAATGTTTTTGATTTTCTTTTTGGTGGCGTCTGGAATCCTTCTGATAAGGAATTCGGTGCTCTGCCAATGATTTTAGGCTCTTTTATCGTTACCATTCTATCAGCCCTGATAGCAACTCCCTTTGCGATTGGTGCAGCTGTCTTTATGACAGAGGTTTCTCCAAAAGGAGCGAAAATACTGCAACCTGCGATTGAGCTTTTAGTTGGTATTCCGTCTGTTGTTTATGGATTTATCGGTCTGCAAATCGTGGTTCCTTTTGTCCGTACAGTCTTTGGCGGTACTGGTTTTGGGATTTTGTCTGGTATTTTTGTGCTCTTTGTTATGATTTTGCCGACAGTAACCTTTATGACGACGGACAGTCTGCGTGCTGTGCCGCGTCACTACCGTGAAGCAAGTCTGGCTATGGGCGCAACGCGCTGGCAGACCATTTGGCGGGTAACACTCAAGGCAGCTCGCTCAGGTATTTACAGCTGTGGTCTTTGGAATGGCGCGTGCCTTCGGTGAAGCTCTAGCTATCCAGATGGTCGTTGGTAACTCTGCAGTGATTCCAACCTCTTTGACAACACCAGCAGCTACACTGACCTCTGTCTTGACCATGGGAATCGGAAATACCGTTATGGGAACAGTGGATAATAACGTTCTCTGGTCTCTGGCTCTGGTGCTCTTGATGATGAGCTTAGCCTTTAACAGTGTGATTAAACTAATTACAAAAGAAAGAGGTAAGAAAAACTATGCACGCTAAGAAATTAGATAAATTGGCGACTGGTGTTCTCTACACAATAGCGAGTATCATTGTTGCCATCCTTGCCTCTCTCATCCTCTATATCTTAGTTAGAGGATTGCCGCATGTTTCCTGGTCTTTCTTGACAGGGAAATCCTCTTCTTACCAAGCTGGCGGTGGTATTGGGATTCAGCTATACAATTCCTTCTTCCTGCTGGTGATTACTTTGATTATCTCTGTGCCTCTTTCTATGGGGGCTGGGGTTTATCTGTCAGAGTATGCTAAGAAAGGTCCAGTGACCAACTTTGTCCGTACCTGTATTGAAATTCTGTCTTCACTGCCTTCGGTAGTAGTTGGGCTCTTTGGTTATTTGATCTTTGTTGTCCAGTTTGAGTATGGCTTCTCAATCATTTCTGGTGCCTTGGCTCTGACAGTCTTTAATCTGCCTCAGATGACGCGGAACGTCGAAGACAGTCTGCGCCATGTCCATCATACCCAGCGTGAAGCTGGTTTGGCCTTGGGAATTTCCCGATGGGAAACGGTCCTGCATGTGGTCATCCCGGAAGCTTTGCCTAGTATTGTGACAGGGATTGTACTAGCTTCCGGTCGTATCTTTGGTGAGGCAGCAGCCTTGATTTATACAGCAGGTCAGTCAGCTCCGGCTCTTGACTGGTCAAATTGGAATATTTTCAGCGTCACCAGTCCTATCTCTATCTTCCGTCAGGCTGAGACCTTGGCCGTCCATATCTGGAAGGTCAACAGTGAGGGTACAATTCCTGATGGAACAGCTGTTTCTGCTGGTTCAGCAGCAGTTCTCCTGATTTTTATTTTGATTTTCAATCTGGGAGCCCGCAAACTTGGCAGCTATCTGCATAAGAAATTAACCTCTGCTTAAAGGAGAAGAAATGACAGAATATAATTGGAATGAAAAACATATCATTACTTTTCCTGAAGAAAAGGTAGCCCTGTCGACCAAGGATTTGCATGTTTACTACGGTAAAAAGGAATCCATAAAGGGCATTGATATGCAGTTTGAAAAAAACAAAATCACTGCTTTGATTGGCCCCTCTGGCTCAGGAAAATCAACCTATCTTCGCAGTCTCAACCGCATGAACGATACCATTGATATTGCCAATGTGACTGGAGAGATTCTCTATGAGGGGATTGATGTCAACCGGCCTGAAATCAATGTTTATGAAATGCGTAAGCATATTGGCATGGTTTTCCAACGACCAAATCCTTTTGCCAAGTCCATCTATCGAAATATTACCTTTGCTCATGAACGGGCTGGTGTCAGAGATAGAAAGGTTTTGGATGAGATTGTGGAGACCTCGCTTAAGCAAGCAGCTCTTTGGGATCAGGTCAAAGATGACTTGCACAAGTCAGCCTTGACTCTCTCTGGGGGTCAGCAGCAGCGGCTCTGCATTGCCCGTGCTATCTCAGTCAAACCAAACATTCTGCTCATGGATGAGCCAGCGTCAGCCTTGGATCCGATTGCGACCATGCAGCTGGAAGAAACCATGTTTGAACTTAAGAATAACTATACCATTATCATTGTGACCCACAATATGCAGCAGGCTGCCCGTGCTAGTGACTACACTGGATTCTTCTATCTGGGCGACTTGATTGAGTACGATAAGACGGCCAATATTTCCAAAATGCCAAGCTTCAGTCCACTAATGACTATGTTTCAGGTCATTTTGGTTAAGCAGCTGTCCGTATTCATCACGATTCAACAAGCTTAGTCTTTGGTTGAATGTAAAATAAAATGAAGGAAAAACGTATGACAGAACCTATTTTGCAAGTCAAGGACTTGTCGGTTTATTATAATAAAAAGAAAGCCCTTAATAGCGTTTCACTTGATTTCATGCCAAATGAGATTACGGCTTTGATTGGACCGTCAGGCTCAGGTAAGTCAACCTTGCTCAAGGCCATCAACCGAATGGGCGACCTGAATCCAGAAGTAACGACTACAGGAACGGTCATTTATAACAGTCACAATATCTATGGTCCGAGGACAGATACGGTAGAGCTTCGCAAGGAAATCGGAATGGTCTTCCAGCAGCCCAATCCCTTTCCTATGACTATCTATGAAAATGTAGTCTATGGACTTCGGATTAATGGTGTCAAGGACAAGGCAGTTTTGGACGAAGCAGTAGAGCGCTCCCTTATTGGTGCTTCTATCTGGGACGAGGTCAAGGACCGTCTGCATGATTCCGCTATCGGTCTTTCCGGTGGTCAGCAGCAACGGGTTTGTGTGGCTCGCGTGCTAGCTACTAGTCCTAAGATCATTCTCTTGGACGAGCCGACATCAGCCTTGGATCCAATCTCAGCTGGGAAAATCGAGGAAACCCTCTACAGTTTGAAAGACAAATATACCATGCTTTTGGTCACTCGTTCCATGCAGCAGGCGTCTCGGATTTCTGAGAAGACCGGCTTCTTCCTTGGCGGAGACTTGATTGAATTTAATGAAACCAAGAAGATGTTCCTTAATCCAGCCCACAAAGAGACCGAAGACTACATTACTGGTAAATTCGGATAACAGAAAGGAATCTTATGCTTAGAGTACAATTTGAAGAAGATTTAGAAAAACTTCATAATCAATTCTACGCGATGGGAAACGAAGTCCTATCGCAGATTAACCGAACGGTTCGTGCCTTTGTCACACATGACCGTGAACTGGCTCGTCAGGTCATTGAAGACGATGCCGAAGTCAATGAATACGAAGTGAAACTGGAGAAAAAATCTCTGGAAATTATCGCCCTGCAGCAACCTGTATCTCAGGACTTGCGAACCGTTATCACCGTGCTGAAGGCCAGCAGTGACTTGGAACGCATGGGTGACCACGCCGTATCGATCGCCAAAGCCACTGTTCGGATGAAGGGAGAAGTTCGCATCGAGTCTGTAGAAGATGCAATCAGCAAGATGGGGCGCGATGTTAAGAATTTCGTCGAAGAAACCCTGAACGTCTACCTCAATGGAAATGTAGACCAAGCTTATGCCGTAGCAGCTATGGATGAGAAAATCAACCAATACTTTGATGATATTCGCGATCTTGCTACAGAGGAAATCAAACAAAATCCAGAACTGATTGTGACTGGCCGTGACTACTTCCAAGTTATCTCTTACTTGGAACGAATCGGCGACTATGCCAAGAATATCTGTGAATGGGTTGTTTACTTTGAAACAGGTAAAATTATTGAGTTGTAATAATAAAAAAGGTACGATTTATTTCGTGTCTTTTTTGTATAATCTCAAGTATGGTTAGCATTCTATTTTGTGTTTTAACTTACAACTAACTATGTTATACTACGAGAGTAGAGTTAAAGTTTATATATTTTTATATGAGTACATAATGGAGAATGTTTATGAAGAAAAAGATCATTTTCACCTTGGCAGTTCTGGTACTTCTCATTCCAGGTGGAATCTTTGGTGTGAGAAAGTGGATTGAACACCAAAACTCACCCTATAATGTTAGTGATGTTTAGACGATAAAGGAGTAAAACTTTACAAACGCGGATTTCGTTTGTTGGAAGAACAACTGGCGACTTACATCAAAGAACACTATTCAGGAGTCACTAAAATAGAATTTTCACCTATACTAGTTCGAGGAGGTGACGGACGATATATGTTTCATGCCAATATTGTTCCTATAGTTTATGATGAATATGGAGATAAGGCGTATTTAGGTAAAAAAATTGGAAATCAAACATTTGCTCATTATGATGATTTTAGTAGTATTAGACTCGATTTTAATGGCTGGGATGAAGAAATCATTGAAATAAGAGTTGGTAGTGAATTTATTGATATATCTGATAGTAAATGTTTACCTGAAAATGCAAAACTTAATTCTGTTAAAGAAATTGATGAAAATATTGAAGCGCTTGTCAATGCTGGTCACCTAAAAGATGTGGTAAAAAGTGAAAAAGGTAGTCAAAAAGCGGAAATTCTCTATAATACAGAAATTAGGAAAGGAGACCATTTGGAATGGCGTTGACAGATGAAAAAATACAAGAGCTACAAGTCAATGTGCTTGATATAATAAAAGAAAGCGATGCTGGAAAAGACTATACAATCCCCAGAACTAATTATAAGTATAGGTTAATCAACGAAATCAATGAAACCACCCAAGCTATTGCTGTTGCGCCTCTTGATAAGGAAGGGAATCCAGATTTCAGTCAAACTACTATTGTTGTTGCTGGTACTCAATCACCTAATAACGAAAATAATAACCATGTTATAGAATCTGGATTTAATGCGGTACTGGCAAGAAATCAATTAACAGAACAGACAAAGGACGTTCGAGAATTTTATAATCAATCATTAGCTAGTGCTAAAAAAATGGCTGGCAAAGGACAAGAAGTTGATATCAGTAATATGTCGGGATTTAGTCAAGCGGGACCAGCAGTTGCTAAAGTAGCTGCGGAAATGAAAGTCCAAAAGATTACAAATTTCATGGACTGGGGTGCGTGGAATTCGTTGATAAAAAATACAGCCGACTATAGAGGTATTAGTGATGAAGAATTAGCATATATTAATAAACACTTACATTCATACAGTGATCAAGGGAAAGATTTAACAAGTTGGGATGGTCATGGAGGGATCATTCCGTATGGAAAAGTATTTACTGTAGAGGGAAAACATCATAATGCTGGGTTACCAAAGATTAAAGGTAATAGGCCAGATTTTGAATGGTATGAAAAAAATGGTCTTTTCTGCTCTGGCATGACCGAAAAGCAAGTCAAAAAGATTGCAAAACTTAAAGCAAAAACGTACAAAGTAAATGTAGCAATCGCTAATTATGGTTTAGAGATGGAAAAGGTGACTCCTGAATACTATGTTCGTGAGTATTTAAAGGAATATGGAGACTTTGCCCTTGAGCCTTCTAAGCAAGATTTAATCGCCATAAATAGACAACACATTGATGAACTTCATGCTTCTTTAAGAACCAGTTCTGACAAAAAAACAATTAGTTTGAGAGAGGAGCTTGTTCGTACAAGCGCGCAAACAGCTCAGCTTCAGGCTGAAGTATATGAGCAAGAAATTAAAGATAAGATAAAAAGTGCTAAATCTAGTGTTGAAAATCATATCAAAGAACTGAGAGATGCAGCTCATACCCTTGCTCACAACCTTTCATCTGGTGAAGTGGAAGATCTCTTGTCTGAACTGACCTTATCCAAAGTTTGGAATGGGGGGCAGAAGCCTCAACTCTCGCATCAGCAAGTGCATATACGACTAAAATGACGGAAATCGCTGGTAATTTAAACAAGGCCGCTGATAATATCGTAGCGATTGATCAAAAAGGCGCCCAGATTTTCACAAAAAAATAGGAGGAAACGCATGATTGAACCAAATACAGAAGATCGAGCTGAAGCCGAACGCATAAAAAAAGAATATTTAAAGATTCAGGAACGAATTGCCATTCGCGGCTTGATTTCAGCTAAAAGAGCTGTCCTACTTGAAGAAAGTCAAGCATTGCAGAGTTGGCTAGATAGTCAAGCTGAGGCTATGAAAACTTTTGCCTCTACTCAAGTACCTGCTGACTTATCTGCGGCATTCACAGGTGGAGCAGCAGATTCAATCAAGGAAGTACTAGGCGCTGTTCCTAAGCCTAGTTTGACCAGCCCTATCTTATAGGAGGCTTTATGGAAATTCAAAAAAAGATTGATCGTCTTGATGATGATCACATAGCCTTTCGTAAGAAAGTTAGTGAGTATGAGTGGGATTACCAAGATATGAGACGAGAGGCTAAAAATGTTTCAGAGCAAATGAGCGAATGGATATTATCTTTTTGTCGTAATAGTCCTGATACCGTGCCCTCATATGAATTAAGACAAATAGAAGAAAATAGAGAAATTTTTGAGAGAAAAATTCAGCGTTATGAAGAACGGCTAAACAAAACTTATCACGAAGAAAATCGAATCTATAATAAAAAATTAGAGGAACTTGAGAAAGAAAAGAAGAACTCTTGACCTTTCTTCCATTTTCATAAACCTCATGGACAGGTACTACATCTGTCTTTTTGTTTACATTTATTCTGCAACGAAATCTTTTAAATATGATACAATAATAACAGATTATAAACGGACAAGGGCGGCAGAGTAATCTTGCCATGTTGTTCGCTAGATGAGGAGAAGCTGATGCAAGCAGTTAAACATTTTATTGAAACTTTTGTTCCTGAGCACTATGATCTCTTTTTGGATCTGAATCGTGCTGACAAGACTTTTTCAGGCAAGGTGACCATTACTGGAGAAGCTAAGACGAGTAAGATTTCCCTACATCAAAAAGATTTGACAGTTGAAGCTGTAGAGGTGGCTGGCCAAGCTCGTCCTTTCGCTCTGGATAAGGACAATGAAGCTCTTTATATTGAGCTGGAAGCAGCTGGTCCTGTAGTTGTGACAATAACTTATTCTGGTAAGATTACGGACAATATGACGGGGATTTACCCATCTTACTACACGGTAGATGGTGTGAAAAAAGAGATTATTTCTACGCAGTTTGAGAGCCATTTTGCCCGCGAAGCCTTTCCGAGTGTAGATGAGCCAGAGGCTAAGGCAACTTTTGATTTAGCTTTGAAATTTGACCAAGCGGAGGGTGAGTTGGCCCTGTCTAATATGCCGGAAATTGATGTTGAAAACCGCAAAACAACTGGCGTTTGGAAGTTTGAAACGACTCCACGTATGTCTTCCTATCTCTTGGCTTTTGCTGCTGGTGATATGCAAGGAATTACTGCTAAAACCAAGAATGGAACCTTGGTAGGAGTCTATGCGACCAAGGCCCACCCAGCCAGCAATCTAGAGTTTGCTTTGGACATTGCGGTTCGCTGTATTGAATTTTACGAAGAATACTATGGAGTCAAGTATCCTATTCCTCAGTCCCTTCATGTGGCCCTGCCAGACTTTTCTGCTGGGGCTATGGAAAACTGGGGCTTGGTGACCTATCGGGAAATTTATCTACTGGTGGATGAAAAATTCAACAGCCCTGAGCCGCCAGACAGTTGCCTTGGTTGTTGCACACGAACTAGCCCACCAATGGTTCGGAAATCTAGTGACCATGAAGTGGTGGGACGATCTTTGGCTCAATGAAAGCTTTGCCAATATGATGGAGTATGTTTCAGTTGATGCGATTGAGCCTAGCTGGAAGATTTTTGAAGATTTCCAGACCAGCGGAGCTCCTTATGCCCTCAAGCGTGACGCTACAGATGGCGTTCAGTCGGTCCATGTAGAGGTCAAGCATCCTGATGAAATCAATACTCTTTTTGATGGAGCGATTGTCTATGCCAAGGGTAGTCGTCTTATGCACATGCTGCGCCGTTGGCTGGGAGATGATGCTTTCCGTAAGGGGCTAGGTGCCTACTTTGAGAAGCATCAGTATGGTAATACCATCGGTCGTGATCTTTGGGATGCACTTTCTCAAGCTTCTGGCCGTGATGTAGCAGCCTTTATGGATGCTTGGTTGGAACAGCCTGGTTACCCAGTTGTCACTGCTAAGGTCGAAAATGACTGCTTGATTTTGACACAGAAGCAGTTCTTCATTGGGGAGCACGAAGACAAAGGTCGTCTCTGGCCAGTGCCTCTTAACAGTAACTGGCAAGGACTTCCTGATACTCTGACGACAGAAAGACTGGAAATTCCTAATTATGCTGCTCTGGCAGCGCAAAATGAAGGAGCCCTGCGCCTCAACACAGAAAATACTGCCCACTATATTACAGATTATCAAGGTGAGTTGCTGGATGATCTTCTGAATAACATCAGCTCTTTAGACAATATCAGCAAGCTGCAAATCGTGCAGGAGCGTCGACTTCTGGCAGAGTCAGGTATGATTTCCTATGCGGACCTGCTGCCAGTTATCAGCAAGTTGGCAAACGAAACTTCTTATATGGTGGTTTCAGCTGTTTCCCAAGTGCTAGAAGGATTGAATCGCTTTGTGGATGAAGGCAGTCAGACAGAAGAAGATTACAAAGCCCTGCTGAAAGTACTTAGTCAAAGCAATTTCGACCGTCTTGGTTTTGAAAAACAGGCAGGTGAAAGCGATGAGGATGAGATGGTTCGTCAGCTGATTGTGGGCAATATGATTAAGGCTGACGATGAGACAGCTAAAGCTCAAGCTAGCCAGATTTTTGACAAGTATCGTGATAATTTGGAAAAACTCCCTGCCGCTATTCGCTTGCAGGTATTGGTCAACCAAATCAAGCATCATGAAAGCAAGGAGCTGACTAAGCTTTATCTGGACCTATATGTCGCTTCAAATGATGGAAGCTTCAAAAATGCTCTTTCTACAGCCCTTTCTTATACGAAGAACAAGGAAACCTTGGATGAACTGTTAGCGACTTGGAAGGATAAATTTACTGTAAAACCGCAGGATTTGTCAGCTTGGTATGCCCGTTTCCTCAGCCGAGATTTTACTCAAGAAGCAGTGTGGACTTGGGCGCGTGAGAATTGGGACTGGATCAAGGCAGCACTAGGTGGCGATATGAGCTTTGATAGCTTTGTCATTAGCCCGGCAGTGGTCTTCAAGACAGAAGAGAGATTGGCAGAGTACAAAGCCTTCTTTGAACCGCAGTTGGACGATATGGCGATTAGCCGAAACATCAGCATGGGAATCAAAGAAATCGCTGCGCGTGTTGAATTGGTGAAGCGTGAGAAAGAAGCAGTGGAAAAAGCAATTCGAGCTGCTATCTGATAGTTTTAATTAAATTGAGAAGAAAGTCTGAGATATTATATCATCTCAGGCTTTTTCTTTATCATTTTGAGTATTTAAACATTGCTAATATGCCTTTGCTTTGATAAAATAGAAAAGTATGTGAAATAAACAGGAAACTGTTTAAAGGAGAAATGGAGTTTATTATGGAAAAGAAAATAGTCTATGGCTTCCGCAAGAGCCGCCTTTCTAAGGGCTTGTGCGGAGCTGTTTTGGGTGCGGCTTTGTTGGTAGCTGCCGGATCAGTTCAGGCAGAGGAGAAGGTATCTTCAGCAGCAGATCAGTCTGCCCTTTCTGAAGCTGCTCTTTCGCCAACCGAAGAGTCCCAGCCAACTGCTGCCCCTGTTCAGTCAGAACCAGTAAGTCAAGACAAGCTTCCCTTGGAAATTTCCCATGCGGAAATGGACCAAGCTTTGGCAGAGGCCGAGAAAGCGGGAGTTCAGCTAAAGCAGGAGCCAACTGTTGATTTAGGAACAGCTAGAAATCCAGAAGAAGCTGCGAGTAAACGGGAGACAGCGCTAGCGGATTATGCGACTCAAATCAAGGAAATACGTGAAAACACAGCAGCTTATCAAGAGCAGTTGAAGACCTATGAGAAAGAGCTCAGTCAGAAAGAGTCTGCCAATCAAGCCCTGAAAGACCAATATGACAAGGTTCTGGCTTCCTATGAACAAGAGTCCAGTCGCATTCAGGCTGAAAATACTCAGCTTCAGGCAGACTATGAGCAGAAACGGACGGCTTATCAGGCAGAATTGAGCCGTATAGTAAAAATCAATCAAGAGAAAGAAGCCTCCTATCAAGCAGCTTTAGCAGCTTATCAAGAGGAGCGTTCACGGATTTTACAGGAAAATGCTCAAGCGAAAGCTGCCTACCAAACTGCTATGGAGAGCTATGCTACAGAGCTGAAAGTTACTCGGGAGAAGAATGCTGAAGCAAAGCGTCGCTATGAAGAAAGGCTTGCTCAGGTCTCAGCTCAAAATAAAGCTGCCCAAGCTGAAAATGCAGCCATTGCAGAACGAAATCAGGCAGCTGAAAAGGCCTATCAGGAAGCAGTCAAGCAGTATGAAGCTGAAGTTTCCCGACTGGCTCAGGTTAAGGCAGAAAAAGAAGCTGTTTATCAAGCAGCCATGGCTGATTATGAGAAAGAATTGGCTAGGATTCAGAAAGAAAATGCTGAGCTAGAGCAGCAGTATCAGTCAGAATTGGCGACTTACCAACAGGAAGTAGAACGCATTCAAAGAGCCAATCAAGCAGCTAAACAATCTTATGAGACATCCTTGGCTAAAATCCAAGAGCAGAACAAAGAGATTGAGGCCCAAAATCTAGCTGTTCAGAAGAAAAATATAGCCTTAAAGGAGCAGTATCAGGCTGATTTAGCTGCTTATCAAGAGCGATTGACTGAGATTCGTCAAAAAAATCAAGCGGCAGAGAAAGACTATGAGAGCAAATTAGCTGCTTATCAAAAGAATCGCTCTGAAATCGAGGCTGCCAATGATGCCAAAGCGAGAGATCGTCAAGCAGCTTTGACTGCCTATCAATCTGAACTTGAGCGTGTTCAATCTGAAAATAAGAAGCGGCAAACAGCCTATGAGACAGAAAAAGCAGAAATAACAGCCCGTAATGCTGCCATTCAAGCTGAAAACGCCCAGATTCGTCAGCAAAATCAGGAAAAACAAGAGCTTTTATAAAAGGCAATTAGCCCAATATGAGCAGGATGTGGCTCGAATCACTGAAAGCAACCAGAAAAGTCGGGAAGCATATGAGAAAGCCTTACTTACCTATCAGGAGGCGACTGCTCGGATTGAAACGGAAAACAAGAATAAATTAGCTGCTTATCAGGCTGACTTAGCGGGCTACCAAGAAAATCTTGCAAGGATTGAAGCAGAAAATCAAAGAATAAAAGAAGACTATGAGGCAAACCTTGCGGCTATTTCAGCGCAGAACGCAGTGATTGAGCAGGAAAATGCAAGCATTAAGGAAAAAAATGCCCGCTTGAAAGCTGACTATGATAAGCTCTTAGAAGAATATAAGAAGGCAAAAGCTGCCTATGATACAGCCAAAACTAAGTATGATGCAGCTCTTGTAACTTTTGAGAGAGAGTTGCAGGAAGCTGAAGCTAAGAAAAATGAAGAAGGCTATCTCAGTAAGGTTGAAAGCCAGCCTTTTGTTTTCAAATCGGAGCCCCAGGCCGTCTTGACACTTGATCCATCAATTAGAACCTATACCAATGATGAGCTGACTGATGAGGTTCGTTCTTGGGGAATGGATCAATCAGGAATGACTGCTTTGACCAGTGTTTTAAAAGGGAAAGAGCATCAGACTAAAGTCATTTTGCAAAAAGATGTGCCTCTGGTAGCTACTTATACCAATATCAAAAATTCCAGTATTCAGGGCAAGAAAATCGCTAAAGTTGTCTACACTTATACTCTGAAAGAATCAACGAAGAGTCAGGATAAGCTTCCAGTTTTCTTAGTTAAGGATCCGACCTTGACTGTCTGGACCTTGGATTTTTATGGCCATTCTCGGGTCAATGTCCAAGCGGAGTTTTTCGATGAGGCTGGAGAAAGGCTTGATATGACAGGCTCGCTTGTCAGCTTCTCATCTTTAAATACGAACAAAGTTGCAATTGAGTACATTAAGAATTTTAATGGTGAATATATTCCTATTACAGGTTCTGCCATAAATGTTCACCCAGATACTAGTGTTCACGCTGATATTTCAATTAACTTTGAGCGGGAAGGTTCTCGCTTTGAGCACAACAAATGGGATACACCTACTAGTCCTTATAACTGGTATGGCGCTGTTGTCGGTAAGGCGCAAGGCGATGTCATTTCCTTTGACATTGGTTCACGAAACCGGGGTTCTGCTTGGTTTGTATTTAACTCTGATATTAAAGCCAAAGGTGTTCCAATGAAGCCTGTTGCTCCGACAGAAGTTGCTCAACCTCAGGAACCGGCTTATGATGATGTCAAGGCCTTGCAGCCTCTTCCAAGTCAGCCAGTCTATCAACCTTTGCCAGAAGAGCCAGCCCAGCCGGCCTATCAAGAACTTCCTAGCCAGCCGACAGAAACTCAGCCTCTTCCTCTTCCAAATCGGCCTGAGGAGCCAGCAGTTCTACCAGAAAGAGATTTGGAAAGTCTGCCGCAAGAGCTAACTTATCTGCCTGAGCCGCTTCAACCTCAAAAGCCAGTTTATCAGGAAGTGCCAGAAGAACCTAGCTCCCCTTCTCTATTGACAGAGCCGACTGCAGTTGAAGAGCCAACCTATGAGAAGGAGCAGCCCTTGCTGAGTCTTCCCCAAGCTCCGGTTGAAGAAGCGCTGCCACAGGAACCACAGCTCCCATCTTATTTGAAGGAACCAGAGAAACCTCAAAAAGATCCTGAAGTAAGCACGGGTGAGGCTCCGAAACCGCCTGTTTATGAAGAAGAAATTGCTTTAGAGGAGCTGCCTCAGGAGCCAAGCTATCTGCAGGAACCACAGCTTCCTCAAGAACCAGTTCTTCAGCCTGAACCCCAGGCACCTGTCAGAGAAAGTGACCTGCCTCTGATAGAGGAGCCTGACAAACCAAACTATAAGGAGCTTCCCCAAAAGCCGGCTGAACCTAGCTATCAAGCTTTACCAAGCCGTCCGCAAGCGCCGACTCAAACTTATCACTATAACCAGCTCTTTATCCAGTTAAAAGTCAGAGAAGAGTTGGAGGATGAGTCTAAGAAGAATATTCATCAACAAGAGGTTAGCTATGGAAGTTTTGCTGTCCTTAATCTGGTAACGGATGCTCTGCCTGCTTATCGCCTGCCAATTCATTCTTTCGTATTGGAAGATCGCCTGCCAGAAGGTTTTGAATTGGATCTAGAAGCGACTAGAGCGAAAAGTCCTGGTTACGAGGTTTCTTATGATCCGAGCAGCAGAATTTTGACTTTTGTTGCTGCACCAGGTCTGCTTGAACGCTACAATGCTGACTTGAATTCTGCGACCGAGACCCTAGCTCCAGCAGCAGTCGGTCGACTCTTGTATTCAGGCAGAACTTATACCAATCATTTCAGCTTGCTGATTAATAATCAATACCGGATAGAGTCCAATCAGGTTAGTGTTTCGACACCTCCTGCAGAAATTACTATTCAAACAGCACAGAAATTTGAGCATCTTTCAAACCAGACTTTGCAGTATCCAAGATCTGCAAGTAAGCAAGCAAGCAACATGCAGCTATCTGTCAGCTACCAAACCAGTCAAGGTCAACTGCCTAAAACTGGAAGCAGTTCGAGCACTCTTCTCACCTATCTTGGCTTTGCGACCTTGCTAGCTTCATCCAGCTTCCGTCTTTCTAAGAAAGAGTCATAAAAAGATAAGCAGCTCCTGCATCCAGAGCTTTTGAACATGATAAATCAAGACTGAGACAATTTCGTCCCAGTCTTTTTTACTGAGGATTTTTGGGGCAAATGGTTGATAGATGTATCAAATGTTTTAGATAGGCAAGTATTTTAAGATAAACGTAAATCGTGTTATAATAGCCATGTCAAAGAATTTTTACCTACAATAATCACTAATGTTAAAGAATTTCATCTAGCCAAACAACTAAAAAATAAGTATGATGAGGAGGAAAAGATAATGTTAGGAAAACAATTGAAGCTTATACGGGAGCAAAAAGGATATAGTCAAGCTCAGATTGCAGAATCACTAGGGACGACTCGGCAGACCATCTCGAACTGGGAAAATGATAAGACGATTCTAGATAGTGCAAGTCTTATTCGTCTAGCCGATTTTTACCAGATTTCATTAGATGAGCTATGTGGTCGAAAAGCTTTATCTATCTCCAAAGATTCGAGCATAAAATCAATGATTTTGACAAATGCCTGTACACTTTGGACTTGCTTTTGTTTCATCTCTCGGATAGCTCTATTGATTTTTCCTGCTAACTTTTTTTAGTTATTTAGAATATTAGGAGGAAAACAATGTTTTACTATTTTTTTATTTATCTCTCGCAATTCTATTTGAAATTGCCGCCACAAGTCTTTTTAAAAACTATCTCAAGGTTTTTTTCGAAACTATTTTTTTCGGTTGCCTTGCTTTTGATGTTTTTATGGCTTTGTGCTTTTTTTCTTTTATCTCTATCTTTAAAGGGCATTCAGTTAAATCTAGCTTACGCTATTTGGTCTGCAATAGGTCTAGTAGGGACAACGATATTATCTATTCTGCTTTGGCACGAAAAAGTAACAGCTGTAAGCCTTTTAGGGATAAGTCTAGTTATTGTCGGACTTGTTTTATTGAATTTATCACAAAAGACTCACTAGAGAATGGGGAATTATATGTTTGATAATTATTTTAAAAAAATAAAAAGGTTGTAATTATTGGTGCAAGTGGCAGTTTGGGAAGAGTCTATACACGTGCTTTTCATCAAGCAGGTGCTAGGTTATTTCTCTTAGGAAGAGATATAGATAAGTTAAAGATATTTGTGCAAGAATTTTCGTCTTTTATTCCAATAAGATCAGTGGATATAACAAGTGAAGAGTCTCTAAAAAATGTAGTATCAGAGATACAAGAGTGGTCGGAATGTATAGATATTGTTATCAATGCAACTGGTTTTGATGTAAGAAAGTCTTTGTCAGCGCATTCCTTTGAGGACATAGAGCAGACACTGTTAATCAATTTATCTGGCGCCATTCTGATTAGCAAGATTTTTCTGCCCTTATTAGCAAATGAAAAAGGTGCTACAATTGTGCATTCTGGCGGTTTTGCAGATGGGCGGCTCGCTTTCCCTTACTATAGCGTAGATGTGGCTAGTCGCGCAGGGATTTTTTCTTTTATTGAATCAATGAATCGCGAATTAAAGCAGGAGCAGGAAAAGGTGTATTTAACCTATTTTTGTCCCAATGCTGCGGACACACCCTCAGAAAAGCCTTACCATCCTGTTTGGAATGAGATGGGGATTAAGATTTCAACTACAGACGAAGTTTGCCTAGCTTTGCTAAAAGGTATTAAGTCTCATCGAAGAGTCATCCTGATGGGGCGAGGGGCATCTTTGTTTGCTAAACTCAACCTTCTGTCTTCAAGATTAGCTGATTTTCTTTTATTAGATAAATATAGCCGTATATTGAAAAAGCACTTTGCATAATCCATTTTCCCTATCTTTCAGCCTTTTTTAAGAAAAAATTCAGTCCTGTTTAAGTAAAAAACTATATGATAATGCTATTCTAGTGAAAGGATGTGTATTGGATGACTTGTAAGCTGCATTAGCTTCTTGCTTGAAAGAAAGAGTCAGAAAAATTTACAAAAGAAAGAAGGTAATAGATTTAATGGATATGGAAAAAATGATTGTTGTAGAAAAAAGCACCAAATGGTGGCTGACAGTTGCGACGGGTGGTGCTCGAGCAGTCGGACTTATGGGTGGCTATGGCCTTGCGACAGCTATTCACGGTACAAACAATCAGCAATCAGCTATTCAACAGACAGCTACTATGCCTGGAGCACCGGAGCAGGGGCAGAATGCAGGAAATGGCATGCCGCCACAAGCTGGTCAAAATGGTGGACCAGGTAATGGAATGCCGCCGCAGGATGGTGGACCAGGACAGAACGTTCAAGACCAAGGCATGCCGTCTCAAGACGGCCAGCAGTCTGACAATGACAAGAGCAAGAATTCTCCTGCTCAGCAAAATGACAACGGGAAGAAAAACAAGAAAAAGTCTTCAACGAACACAAATGAACAATCGGACAAGAACAATAATAAGTCGACAAAAGAAAATAAAACGTCGCAGTCGTAGAAAAAACTTACTGATTTTGACCCAAGTCATGATATAATAAGAATAGCAAATAAAACAAAAACCAAAAGACATAATCTTGGAAAGTTTTATTGGAGGAAAGAAAAATGATTAAAATTCTATTGGTAGAAGATGACCTTGGACTGTCAAACTCAGTTTTTGATTTTTTAGATGATTTTGCAGATGTAATGCAGGTTTTTGATGGTGAAGAAGGTCTATATGAAGCAGAAAGCGGTGTTTATGACCTCATCTTGCTGGATCTCATGCTGCCTGAAAAGGACGGTTTCCAAGTGCTGAAAGATCTCCGAGCAAAAGGAGTTACAACACCTGTTCTCATCATGACAGCTAAGGAAAGCTTGGATGACAAAGGACATGGCTTTGAGCTCGGAGCTGACGACTATCTGACAAAACCTTTCTATTTGGAAGAACTGAAAATGCGGATCCAGGCGCTCTTGAAACGCGCTGGTAAATTCAACGAGAATACTCTTTCTTATGGTGATGTAACTGTCAACCTATCTACAAATTCAACCACGAAGGCTGGTAAAGACGTAGAGTTGCTTGGTAAAGAGTTCGACCTCTTGGTTTATTTCCTGCAAAATCAAAATGTAATCTTGCCTAAGACTCAAATTTTTGACCGTCTGTGGGGCTTTGACAGTGATACCACTGTTTCCGTTGTCGAAGTGTACGTTTCAAAGATTCGTAAAAAAACTGAAAGGAACGGCATTTGCGAAAAAAACCTACATACTCTTCGTAGTGTCGGCTACATTTTAAAAGATGCTGAATAAAATCAAGAAGACCTTTTATGCGGATGATTTCTCTTATTTCATTCGCTATTTTGGGTTGTTTACATTAATCTTCTCAGCCATGACCTTGATTATTATTCAGGTTATGCGCTCCAGCCTTTATACGTCAGTTGATGAAAATCTGAAAAACCTGAGTAATGATCCTAGTTCAGTAGCTGATTTGGCCTATCGGACGACAGGCCAGCAGTCTGATCCAAGCAATAAGGTCAATTCTAAAAGTCCTAAAAGCAGTAAAGAGCCAGATGGTGATTCAGATGAAGAGCCTAAGCCTAACAATCTAACTACGCCAAATGTCAGCTCTAATACTTTTGCCCTGCTTTTGGATGATGATTATAAAAATATTTCCACCAGCAAGAGCGATGGTTTTCTGGACTTTAATTCATTAGAGTTTAACAAGTCCTATCTAAATCAAATCAAGGAAATTGTGATTGGTAATAGCTTTGGTCAGACAGAAAGCTATCGGGCTTATCTCTTTGATATTGATCCTAAAAATGAGTATCCTGATATCAAGTACGCTGTGGTCATGACTAGTATCAGCCAGCTGGAGCAGACCAGCAGCAAGCATGAGCAGTTGATTGCCATGGTCATGGTCAGTTTCTGGGGAATTTCTCTGATTGCCAGTATTTATCTGGCTCGGATGAGTGTCAAGCCTCTGCTGGAAAGTATCCAGAAGCAGAAGGCTTTTGTGGAAAATGCCAGTCACGAACTACGGACTCCTCTGGCAGTATTGCAGAGCCGCTTAGAGACGCTCTTTCGTAAGCCTGAAGCTACAATTATGCAGAGCAGTGAAAATATCGCTTCTAGCTTGGATGAAGTACGAAATATGCGCTTGCTGACGACCAATCTGCTCAATCTGGCCCGTCGCGATGATGGCATCAAACCTCAATATGGTGAAGTCGAACCAGAATTTTTTGATACGACCTTTGCTAATTACTGTATTATCGCAAGGGAGAATAAAAAAGCCTTTCATTCAGAAAATATGATTAAGCACCCTATTGTGACCGATCAAATTTTCCTCAAGCAGCTGATGACTATTCTATTTGACAATGCTATCAAGTATACAGATGATGATGGCGTAATCAGTGTCATGGCTACTTCGACAGATCGTTACCTTATTTTCCGAGTGGCGGACAATGGCCCTGGTATCAGCGATGAAGATAAGAAGAAGATTTTTGATCGCTTTTATCGGGTGGACAAGGCTCGGACCCGTCAGAAAGGTGGCTTTGGTCTGGGACTTTCTCTAGCCAAGCAGATTGTCGATGCTTTCAAAGGCTCTATTTATGTCAAGGACAACAAACCAAGAGGTACGGTCTTTGAAGTTAAACTGCTATTGAAAGAAACGAAAAAGCGTTCTGTTAAATAGCGGAAGAGTGATTTTCATTGACAAATTTTTTGAAAAACAATTCTTAGCAGGTCTTAATGGCTTGCTTTTTATCTGGCTTCTATTTACTTTTTTAAAAATTTAATATAAGTTTTGCCTAAAATAGGGTATAATAATAAACAAGAAAGAATGAGGTGAAATTATGGCATCAAAAATGTTACATACTTGTTTGCGTGTTGAGAATTTGGAAGCGTCTATCGCTTTTTATGCAGAGGCTTTTGGCTTTAAGGAGCTGCGCCGCAAGGATTTTCCAGATTATCAGTTTACTATCGTTTATCTAGGTTTGGAAGGCGATGATTATGAGCTTGAACTGACCTATAACTATGACCATGGTCCTTATGTGATTGGGGACGGTTTTGCTCACGTGGCACTTAGCACGCCAGACTTGGAAGGTCTGCACGCTGAGCACAAGGCCAAAGGCTATGAAGTGACAGATCCAAAGGGTCTTCCTGGCAACCCGCCTAATTATTATTTTGTAAAAGATCCTGATGGCTACAAGGTGGAAGTCATTCGTGAGAAGAGTCTCTAACATCTAGCTGAAGTTAATTTTGCAAGATAAATGATGATTTTTATTCATTTAGGACAGGTGTATGAAAAGACAAAATAACAAGAAACACGGCAAGAAAAACACTCATCGTTCTCAGCTTGCTAGGCTTAGCTTTTGTTGCTGCTTTATTTCTGGGTGCTGTAAAAATTTACGCTATTTTCCAAGAAAAGGAACTGCAAGAGAAAGTTAGTGTGCTGATTGCCCAAGAAGAGACCTTCCACGCTGAAAATACTGAAAAGCAGAGCAAGATGATTGGCAGCCACTATGTAGAGGCCTTTTATCCTCTGCTAGATGGTCAGGTTATGGCAAGCGTTAAGGAGCAGATGGACGCAGATAGCCAGACGATTAAGGATAATCAGAAGAAGGGCGATAAGATTGAGGAATTGACCTTCTACTATGCTAAGGAAAAAAAGAAACGAGCCTGAAGGATGTTAAAGAAGTACTGGTGCATCGCAAGGACTATCATGTCAAAGAGATGAAAATCAGTAAAGGAGAAGAGCGGGAAGTTGCTGACAGCTACCTCGGTGCAGACGGCAGCCCTTTCACTCTGGATAAGCTCTTTCAGGATCCTGATGCAGCTAAGGAAATCTTCATCAACGAAATATCCAGCCAGCTGACCTTTAGACAGGCCGATGAGGCGGTGCAGACGGAAATCCTCAACACCCTCAATGGAACGGAGTTGGGTCAGTGGTCTTTCCGTTATGAGTACAGTCATTTTTCTATTAAGCTGAGTAAGGAAGTGCAAGGCTTAACCAGCATTGACGTTCCTTTGTCTAGCTTTTATGACCAGATCAATGCGGACTATCTGACCGGTGATGACTTGGCAGCTTATCAGAGTTTTGAGGCTAAGAAGCATGTGAAAATGGTTGCTCTGACCTTTGATGACGGTCCAGATCCTAAGACAACACCGCAGGCTCTGGATATCCTCAAGAAATACGGTGCTAAAAGCGACCTTCTTTATGGTTGGGCAAAACATTGCTGGTAATGAAGCGATTGTCAAGCGCGTGCACAATGAAGGTCATCAGATTGGGATTCATACATGGGACCATCCAGTCTTAACCAAACTACCTCTGGAGTCAGCCCAAAAAGAAATCCTTGATACCCAGACCGCTATTAACAATGTCATAGGCATCAAGCCAACGATTACGCGGCCTCCTTATGGAGCTATTAATGCTACAATCCAAATTCGGTTGACCAGTCCTTTATCATGTGGAATGTGGACAGTCTAGACTGGAAGACACGCAATACTAAAGCTATTATGCAAGAGATTGCTAAAACCCAGCCAGGTTCAATTATCCTCATGCATGATATTCACCAGACCAGTATTGACGCTCTGCCAAGTGTCCTCGAATATCTGAAGAGTAACGGCTATACTTTGGTAACGGTCGATGAGCTGCTGGAAGGCCAAATAGAGCCGCATCGTATTTATTACGGCAGAGACTAAGACGGTCCTTGGGGTTAGATGTTTGAAATCGTTGTTGGCAATGAGTAAAAGCAAAAAGCTTTGGAAACATTAGATTTCCAAAGCTTTTTCAGTTTAACTCGTTACATAAAGTTCTTGATTTTTTAATACAATTTCTCGGACGGTGGCGTATTTTTTCAATGTTTTCAGCTCTTCTGGATGGCTGATGAAGGTAATCACATAGCCTTCCTTGCCCATGCGGCCGGTTCGTCCAGAGCGGTGGGTATAGGTTTCTAAATCGCGCGGAAGCTCATAATTGACGACACATTCTAGCGAGTCAATATCAATGCCGCGAGCAACCAAGTCAGTTGCTAGCAGGAGAGTAATCTGGTGTTCTTTGAACTTATCCAGAATCACCTTGCGGAACTTAACATTGACATCGCTGGCTAGAGAAACCGCATTGGCTTCACGATACTGGAGTTTTTCCTCGGCACTGCCCAGGTCTGACAGAGCGTTGAAGAAGACCAGTCCACGGAAATCTTCAACATTGGATAACTTACGGAGCAAGTCCACCTTATCACGTTTTTTTCGACTTGCATGTAAAAGTGCTGGATGTTGTCCAAAAACTTGGTCGTCAATGCTGATTTCTAGAGTGTTTTTCAGCAATCTTATCGTGGTCGAACTTAGCGGTGGCGCTCATATATACCAGCTGGTGGTCACGAGGCGCATAGTGGGTGATTTTATCTACAAAGTGATACTGAGAATCGCTGAGCAGCTGGTCAAATTCGTCCAAAAATGATGGTTTCGATATTCATCATCTTGATTTTTCTTAAGCTTGACCAACTCGAAAAATCCGCCCAGGTGTTCCGATGATAATTTCTGGACCTTTCTTAAGGCGCTCGATCTGTCGCTTCTGGCTGGAGCCGGAGAGCAGTAGCTGGGCTGTCAGCCCTAAAGGCTCCGACCAAGTCTTGCAGACCTCAAAGATTTGTCCAGCCAACTCGGTGTTAGGAGCTAAAATCAAGAGTTGTTGTGCTTTTCTAGGTGTCAGCTTGAGCAGACTGGGAAAGAGATAGGCCAGAGTTTTGCCAGTACCAGTCGGACTGATTCCCAACACCGTATCGCCTGCAGAAATAGAATCAAACATCTTCTCCTGAATAGCTGTCAAATCTTCAAAGCCTAGTTTAGCCAGCTGATTTAGCCAGCTCGGGGGAAATTTTTCCTTAATCATCATCAACCTCAAATCTAATGCCAGCGTCCTTGCGCATGACAAATAAGCTTTCATGAACAGCCGCTGCCGCATCCAACCATTTCTCATAAGCTGCATCCTGTCCGCCCTTGAGCACTCGCGCGAAAGCCTGAGCTTCCTCCAGCATGGTATGGGAAGCACGCTGGATAGGCAGCAGCTCCTCTTGACCGTCCAGATTTTGGAAAATAGCAGAGCTGATAAATTCAATCCCATCTAAAGTCAGAGTTCCCTGACCTGTGTAAATTTCCGCAGGCAGATTGCTGTTTATATTTTTACCGGCCTGAATCTGAACTTGAAAATCTGTATAGATGAGACAGCCGGCTCCATTTAAATCAATCGTATTAGCTAGCTGCTGGGCGCTGTAGCGAGCGAAGCGGGGATGGCCGAAAAGTCTGATAGCCGCATAGACTGGATAGACACCCAAGTCCATCAAAGCGCCGCCAGAAAACTTAGCTGAGAAAACGTTAGGCTCCTCTCCCGCAAGCAGAGCCTGCATTTTTGAAGAATACTTGGCATAGGTGAAGTTGGCTCCCAAGACGGTCTTGTCCTTGAGAAAATCACTGATTGTATCAAAGGCCTGCTCATGATAGTTGCGGGCAGCTTCAAAGAGATAGACTTGATGCTCGTCAGCTAGCTTGATCAATTCCCGCCATTCTTTGGGACGAGAAACCGCAGGCTTTTCGACAATGACATGTTTACGAGCCAGAATAGCTACCTTGGCATGATTGAAATGCAGGCTGTTGGGACTGGCAATATAAACGACATCGATATCAGACGACAGAAAGTCCAGCATTTCAGTATAGACGGCTGTATTTTCATAGTTTTGCACAAAGCGCTCAGCAGAAGTTAAAGTCCGAGAGTAGACAGCTGCCAGCTGATAGTCGCCTGTTGAGTGAGCGGCCTTGATGAACTCATGAGAAATAGAACCTGTTCCGATGATTCCAAGTTTGAGCATAAAAACCTCCTTTTTTCTATTTTAAAGCATGCACTTTTTTTATTTTAGCTCTTTCATTATAACATGAATTGCGGTAAAATAGATAAGATAACAAGAGATGGAGCTTATAATGCAAAATAGACCTATTATTATTGGTGTGACTGGTGGTTCCGGAGGCGGAAAAACCAGTGTTTCTCGAGCGATTTTGGCTAATTTTCCAAATGAAAATATTGCCATGATTGAGCATGACTCCTACTATAAGGATCAGACGCATCTGACTTTTGAGGAGCGGGTGAAGACCAACTATGACCATCCTTTTGCCTTTGATACCGACCTGATGATTGAGCAAATCAAGGAACTCTTGGCTGGTCGACCAGTGGATATTCCCACTTACGACTATACGGAGCATACCCGCAGTAAAAAGACCTATCGTCAAGATCCTCAGGATGTGTTTATCGTTGAGGGGATTCTGGTTTTAGAGGATCAGCGCCTGCGAGATTTGATGGATATTAAGATCTTTGTGGACACAGATGATGATGTTCGGATTATCCGTCGGATTAAGCGGGACATGGAAGAGCGCGGCCGTAGTTTGGATAGTGTCATTGAGCAGTATTTGGGTGTCGTTAAACCTATGTATCATCAGTTCATCGAGCCGACCAAGCGCTATGCGGATGTCATCATTCCAGAGGGAGCTTCTAACAAGGTGGCTATTGACCTGATTACGACCAAGATTGAAAAAATCCTTAAGGAGGCCAGAGAAGGCTAGGACAGACAGCTTTCTAGCTCTGTCATTTGAGTGAATAACAGTTTGTAAATCTGGTAAATCGCAGTAGCTGCAAGGTTTTTGTAATGTATTCTAGCAAGGGGAAGTGGACGGACTGAAATCTATGATTTTCGTAGTCTGGTCACTCCCTTATTTTGTAGGTGGTTTATGAAACAATTTGTAAAAAGAGAGTTTCACTCTCGTTCAAAATTTTTTGCCTGCCTCTTGACCTTTTGTGCAGGATTTATCGACGCCTATACCTTCATTGAGCGGGGAGGGACCTTGGTGGCAGGGCAGACGGGAAATGTCGTTTTCCTTTCAGTTGAGCTCATCAATCAAGAGACAAGAGGAATCGAAGTAAAATTGGCAACTATGCTGGCCTTTATGCTGGGTATTTTTCTGATGACCGTTTTTCAGCATCATTTTGAGCATTCTTGGCGCAGGCTGTCCAGTGTTTTCCCTTTGATATTGACAACAGTTATCGCTGGATTTTTGCCAGCAAATATCCCCCATCTCTATATCGTGCCGCCACTAGCTTTCTGCATGGGCCTGGTCGCGACGGCTTTTGGCGAGGTGGATGGCATTGTCTATAACAATTCTTTTATGACAGGGAATATCAAGAAAACCATGGTAGCTTTTGGTAACTATGCTCGAAACAAGAAAGGGAAAGATTTGAAAGAAGGCCTTTTCTTTGTAGCCCTATTGGCAAGCTTTGTAGTCGGAGCCATCATCTCTACCTATCTGATTCAGTTTTACCTTTTGAAGACCATCTGGCTTGTTTCCCTGATTCTAACAGCCTTTCTCCTTTTCCGAGGTGTTCAGTATATGAGGAGATGAGGGTGTATATTCTTCTTAGAAACGAAGTGCCTTAAGAAGTGATATTGTGAAATTCATAGAAAGTAGTAAAAATATAAGAAAAAATGATGAAAAAAAGTAAAATAGCGACTCTATCAATTGTAGTGATAACCGCTACTCTAGTTATTGGAGGGACGATTCTGACAGTTCAAAATAAAAATTTGTTTACACATGGAACCAAGCAGGAGAAAAAGGAAGAGCAAGATCCGCGTGAACAACAGCTAGCTTATCTTAAAAAGCATGAAGAAGAGATTAAGGAGTTTCTGAAATCTCAAAATTCAAAGATAAAATCGGTTCAGATTGATTGGAATCAAACGCGCTGGGAAGATGTTGGAAATGGAACTCCACAAGGCGGAGGGGAAGTTGTGAGTATATTTGGTGAATTTAATAATTTAAAAGATTCAGACTGGAATGTTCTAATAGAGATCAAAGATGGAAAAGTTGATTTAGAAAGCATGGGTATCAGCAATGGTATAAGATTAGGAGGTGAGCTTTTTTGAGTAACAGTAATTTAAAAAAACATTTGATAATTTTTTTATGCAGATTTAGCGAAGTTTGCCAATTTCAAATTTAACGAGAATACTTTTTCAAAAGTATTTTTTTAATGCATTCATGATATAATAATGGTAACTTATTATTATTCACAAGGAGGCTAGAAGATGAAACAAAAACAAATAGCGATTCTATCTGTGGTAGCAGTAATAGCTTCTCTGGTCATAGGAGGGACAATTATGACAGTTCAAAATAAAAATTTGTTTACAGACTGAAACCAAAGCAGGAGAAAAAAAGAAAGAGCAAGATCCGCATGAAAAACAGCTTGCTTATCTTAAAAAGCATGAAGAAGAGATTAAGGAGTTTGTGAAATCTCAAAATTCAAAGATAGAATCAGTTCAAATTGATTGGGAACAAACACAATGGAATCAGATAGGAAATGGAACACCGCAAGGCGGAGGTGATATTATTGATGTTTATGGAACATTTAATAATATTGAAGAATCTGGTTGGAATGTTACAATTCCCATAAAGGATGGGAAAGCCGATTTACACTATATGGGACTAAGTAATGGATTAAGTCTAAGAGGTGAGCTTTTTTTGAGTAATAGCAATTTAAAAAAACATTTGATAATTTTTTTATGCAGATTTAGCACAGTTTGTAAATTTCTAATTTAACGCGAATACTTTTTCAAAAAGTATTTTTTTAATGCATTCATGATATAATAATGGTAACTTATTATTATGCACAAGGAGGCTAGAAGATGAAACAAAAACAAATAGCAATTCTATCTGTGGTAGCAGTAATAGTTACTCTAGTTATTGGAGGGACAATCATGACAGTTCAAAATAAAAATTTGTTTACAGACGGAACCAAGCAGGAGAAAAAGAAAGAGCAAGACCCACATGAAACACAGTTAGCTTATCTTAAAAAGCACAAGAAGGATATTGAGGATTATATTAAATCTTTGAATCCTAAGATAGAAACTGTTCAAATTGATTGGGATCAAACACAATGGGATCAGATAGGAAATGGAACACCGCAAGGCGGAGGGGATATTATTCAGCTTTATGGAGGCTTTAATAATATAGAAAAATCAAGCTGGAGTGTTGTAATTGATATTGAAAATGAAAAAGTTCTAATTGATACTATTGGAATAGTTAGCCCTTTAAGTATAGGAGGTGATTTGTTTGAGTAACAGCAATTTAAAAAACTTTGATAATTTTTATGCAGATTTAGCGCAGTCTTCTTATAGGGGACGCCCAAACCTTTTCCCTTATGAGAGGTTGCCTGAGCAGAGAAAAGAAATCTTAGATTCGGGGGGATCAATCCCATTTGATTTTTCCCAAGATGTTGTGTATGGGAAAGAAATCACCCCTGGAGGTAAGAAACTCGATAATGATGGCAAAGTTTACCTGCAGCCGGATCCAGATTTGCATGTTGAAAAGGGATTGGATTTACCCTTTGTGGATGATAATGATAAGAAAATTGCTGATTATAAAGAAAAAGCAGGTTTAGGACCTTACCAGAAAGGTCGTTTAACTAATGAGAGAGTTGGTTTTAATGCATATTTTCTAACAGATACACCGACCTTAGGTAAGGATACAAAGCATACTTATATGGCTATTCGAGGTAGTGATGGTTTCAATACTGAGAGAGTTAAGAAAGAAGGAATTAAGCCTTTAAATCTGAATGACTGGCTTATTAATGATGCTAATTTTGCTTTATTTGATTCGCATATACCTCAGGCTAGACTAGCAACAGAGGGAATGAAAGCCACCATTGCAGAAATGAGCGAGAAAGCTCCCCAAGCTACGATGGATCTTACAGCCCACTCGCTGGGGACTATGGTGACAGTTCAAGGAATAGCTAATCTGAGTCAACAAGAATTCGATAAAATTGGAAAGGTCGTTCTTTTCGATGGACCGGATACTACCGATAGTTTGAAAAAAATGGGAGTTGATGATGATAGGATTAAAGCAATCAGCGAAAAAGTGGAATACTATGTCAATCCTTTTGATATTGTTAGTATGCTCAATCGTGAGAATACAATCTATAATTTAGAGAAACCTGGAGAAAAGCCAACTCGTAAGGAATTGGGAACAGCTCATATAGTTGTGCCTCTTCATTATACTCGCTTTGACTTTATGTCTGATAGTGCTCATGATTTTGGTGTTTTTCAGGCAGACGGCAAGGGGGGATTTTTAGTCGCTTCAGAAGATTTTCATCCAGAACTTCTGAGAGCAGGGGAGAAGCTTGCGAGATTAGAAGCGAAATTTTTAGATTTGCTTCGTATGCAAGGTTTGACTGATGATGAGGCGATAAAATTCATGAATGCTGTTGTTGACGTTTCTTCTTTTGGAACAGCAAATTTTGCGCGTGCAGGTATTTCTACATCTGCTTTCTATGAATTTAAGCGGGATTATCAAGCTATCATTGACGAAGCGCGTAGAGAGTCGATTAAGTGGGACAAGAAGATGATTCCAAGCTATCAGAAACAGCTTGGAAGTGGCAATCTTACAGGTGAAGAGAGAATTTAGTTCGTGCTCGTCTCCTTCAGACTGCTGCTCAGCTAGCTATCTTTGAAATAGAAGATAAAGTTAAGCATGTCAAAACCTTATTGTCGGATGCCAAGGAATCTGTCCAAAAGATAATTAATGACGCAAGAACAGAGGCATTCGGCCTTGCTACTTATTTGAGCGACTCAGAAGTGGAGAGTTTGTTGATTGATTTCGATATAAAGCACTACTGGGACGATTCGGTTGAAACAAATACGAACACATCCGCAAAAGGATTCCTGACAGAGATTGAACAGTTGGGAACGACTTTGGTCAGAGCTAGTGGAGATTTTGCAGCAGTCGATACTCAGCAAGCTGAGGATTTCAATAATCTCTTAGCAGATGTGAAAGGATCATGGAGGGTTATTGAAAATGCTTATACCAAATGATGATGCGCTCATAACTAAAGCGGAATTGGCAAAACAGTTTAAAGAAAAGATGAAAGAGCAGGAGCGGCAGGCTATCAAGGCTTTGATAGCGGGAAAAGAGCAGCTTATTCTTGCTAAAGGAGTGGAGTTAGCAACTCAGCTACAGGCGGCGGCTGCGGATATGAAAAATTATGCTTCTACTAACTATGTCAATGATATTAAGGGTGGATTTGAAGGGAAGGCAGCGCAAGCAGCTGAAACTCATCTAACTCAGACGATGCAGACACCTTCTTTGAATAGTCCGATCAAGGGATAGGAGTTGAGGCAATGCTGGATAAAAAGAAGCGTAAGGAACTAGAAGATGAACATGCTCTAAAATTGCGTGAGATTGAGCGAGTAGAGACAGAGTTAGATGCTTACTACTATAAGTTTGATAGAGAGACGAACAAACTCTTAGAGGCGATTTCTTATGCTTGTAGAGAGATTCCTTTGACAGCGGCTCAACCTTATATTTTTCAAATAGAGGATAATCTGGATCAATACCATCAGCAATATAAAAAGCGCATAGATGATGTTTTAGAAGCTCGCTATCAGGAGAACAGACGCTTTCAGAATAAGCTGGATGAAGTGAGTAAATAAACTATGCTACGATTGCTGAAAAAATAGAAGAAGTGAGACTTAGTTTACTTCTCATTTCTCGTATTTATAGTTTTAAATCCCAAAAAAATAATCCAGCATATTAAAAATTTTCAGAAAAATATCGACTTTTTTTCTTGACAGGTTTATGATACTGTGTTAAAAATACTAAACAATAAGAAACCATCTCAAAAAGGAGTTAGTCAAACATGAAGTCAACCCAATCTTCAAACTTTGTTTTGTTGTTGCGTTACTCGGGCTAGTGCAAAAGCATTAGTCCTGTTTGGCTTACCAAGCGGGAGTAAATCAACATCTCGCTTGTTCCTCAAGTGAGATGTTTTTTATTTCACCTATCTTACCTCAAATTCTGATGAGGAAGAAATGGTTTCTAAAGAAGCGACGGGAGTGGGAATACATCTTGATTTTTCTGAAATCAATTTGTCTCATACCGTCTCAGTCATTGAACACGACCTAGAAGTTGGGGAAGATTTTTTCCTAAATGGTCTATGTATCTTAGAAAAGGAGTTGTCTATGACACGCAAAGTTGAGTTTTTTGATACCAGCCTCCGAGATGGCGAGCAGACACCAGGAGTGAATTTCTCTATCAAGGAGAAGGTGGCCATTGCCAAGCAGTTAGAGAAGTGGGGGATTTCAGTCATTGAAGCCGGTTTTCCTGCTGCGAGTCCAGATTCTTTTGCGGCGGTGCAGGAGATTGCTAAAGTCATCACAAAAGCTTCTGTTACTGGGCTGGCGCGTTCGGTCAAGTCTGATATTGATGCCTGCTATGAAGCGCTCAAGGATGCCAAGCATCCACAGCTTCATGTTTTCATTGCGACCAGTCCCATTCACAGAGAGTTCAAGTTGAAAAAGTCCAAGGAAGAGATTTTAGAAGCGGTGAAAGAACATGTCTCCTACGCGCGCTCCAAGTTTGAGATAGTCGAGTTTTCACCAGAGGATGCGACAAGAACAGAGCTGGATTTCCTTTTTCAGGTGGTACAAACAGCGGTTGATGCAGGTGCGACTTATATCAATATTCCAGATACAGTCGGCTTTACTACTCCGGAAGAGTTTGCAAATATTTTCGACTACCTAGTGGCAAATGTGACTTCTGATCATAAGGTTGTATTTGGTGTTCATTGTCATGATGACCTTGGCATGGCAACGGCCAATACTTTGACGGCTATCAAGCACGGTGCTGGTCGTGTTCAGGGAACTATCAATGGAATCGGTGAGCGGGCTGGAAATGTAGCATTGGAAGAAGTAGCAGTTGCATTGGAGATTCGTCAAGACTATTATCAGGTTGAGTCGGATATCGTCCTTAATGAAACCATCAACACTTCTGAGCTGGTGTCCCGCTTCTCAGGTATTCCAGTGCCTAAGAACAAGGCGGTCGTTGGTGGCAATGCCTTCTCTCATGAGTCCGGTATCCATCAGGATGGTGTCCTTAAGAATCCACTGACCTATGAAATCATCACACCTGAGCTGGTTGGGGTTAAGAGCAATTCACTGCCGCTTGGCAAACTGTCTGGCCGCCATGCCTTTGTCGAAACTCAAAGAACTGGCTCTAGACTTTGCAGAATCTGAAATCAATGATCTCTTTGCTAAGTTTAAGGTCTTGGCTGATAAGAAAAATGAAGTCACAGACGCTGATATTCGGGCTCTGATTGCCGGAACAACGGTCGAAAATCCTGAAGGCTTCCACTTTGATGATCTGCAGTTGACGACCAACGACGACCATACTATCACAGCGGATGTGCAGCTGGTTAATGGCGATGGTGAGACAATTAACTGTGTGGCAGAAGGCAAAGGAAGCGTTGAAGCCATCTTTAATGCCATCGATCAATTCTTTAACCAGTCTGTTCAGCTTTTGTCTTATAATATCGAAGCGGTAACGGATGGTATTGATTCTCAGGCTCGTGTCTTGGTAGCTGTTGAAAATACGGACACAGATACGATTTTCAACTCCTCTGGTATTGACTTTGATGTTCTTAAGGCCAGCGCCATTGCCTATATCCATGCCAACACCTTTGTGCAAAAGGAAAATGCTGGTGAAATCGGCCATCAGGTATCTTACCGCGATCTGCCTACAAATAATTAGAAGGAAGCGACTATGACAAAAGAAATTGTAGCTCTGGCGGGTGACGGTATCGGCTCAGAAATCATGGAGGCTGGTCTCCAAGTGCTGGCTGCTGTTGCGGATAAGTTCGGTTTTACTTATCATGTTACTGAGAAGGCTTTTGGGGGTGCTGGTATTGATGCGGAAGGTCATCCTCTGCCTCAGTCAACTCTAGAAGCGGCCAAGGAGGCGGATGCTATTCTCCTAGCAGCTATCGGCAGCCCCCAGTATGATAATGCCCCAGTTCGACCGGAGCAAGGCTTGCTCGCTCTACGCAAGGAACTTGAACTCTATGCCAATATCCGTCCAGTTAAGATTTTCGATGCTCTTAAGCATTTGTCGCCTTTGAAGGCAGAGCGAATTGCTGGCGTGGACTTCGTGGTCGTGCGTGAGCTGACTGGTGGGATTTACTTTGGTGAGCATATTTTGAAGGACAAATCTGCGCGTGATATCAACGACTACAGCTATGAAGAGGTGGAGCGGATTGTCCGTAAGGCCTTTGATATTGCGCGTGGCCGCAGAAAGCACGTGACCAGTATTGACAAGCAAAATGTATTGGCGACATCCAAACTCTGGCGCAGAGTAGCAGATGAGGTGGCCAAGGATTATCCAGATGTGACCTTGGAGCACCAGCTGGTGGACAGCGCTGCGATGCTCATGATTACCAATCCTGCTAAGTTTGACGTTGTAGTAACGGAAATCTCTTCGGAGATATTCTCTCAGACGAGTCCAGTGTACTCTCAGGAACACTGGGAGTTATGCCATCGGCTAGTCATTCGGCAGCTGGACCAAGTCTTTACGAGCCTATCCATGGTTCTGCTCCAGATATTGCAGGGAAAGGCATTGCCAATCCTATCAGTATGATCCTTTCTGTGGCCATGATGCTGCGGGATAGTTTTGCAGAGCTTGAGGCGGCAGAGGCGATTGAAGCAGCGGTTGAAAAGACTTTGGCTCAGGGTATTTTAACCCGAGATCTTGGCGGCCAGACAGGAACTGCTCAAATGACGGAGGCAATTATTAATAACTTATGAAATGGATATTAACGGGTATTTGCCTGCTTTGGAACCTTATCGTTTTCCTGCTTTATGGCTGGGATAAGCGTAAGGCTAAGAAAAATCACTACCGCATTCCAGAGAAGACTTTGCTGCTGTCAGCTTTGGCAGCCGCAGGTTTGGGCGCTTTATTAGGCGGTCGCTTCTTTCATCACAAGACCAGAAAATGGTATTTCTGGCTGGTTTGGATTTGCGGAATAATAGTGGAAATCGGAATTTTGTATTACATATGGAGAAGCTAGTATGGCTGGAAAATCGATTTGATAAGCTGTGGGAAAGGCATCTGATAACTGGTGAAGAAGGCCAGCCCCAGCTTATGTATGTGGATCAGCATTATATTCATGAAGTAACCAGCCCTCAGGCTTTTCAAGGTCTTCGAGATGCAGGGCGCAAAGTTAGACGGCCGGATTTGACCTTTGGAACCTTTGACCATAATGTTCCTACGGTCAATATCTATGATATTCGGGATGTGATTTCTAAGGCACAGATTGATAAACTTTCTGAGAATGTCAAAGATTTTGGCATCGAGCATGCGGCTCATGGATCGGAGTTGCAGGGGATCGTCCATATGGTTGGACCGGAAACAGGCAAGACTCAGCCGGGCAAATTTATCGTCTGCGGTGACAGTCACACGGCCACTCACGGAGCTTTTGGAGCTATTGCTTTTGGAATCGGTACTTCAGAGGTGGAGCACGTCTTTGCCACGCAGACCATTTGGCAGGTCAAGCCCAAGAAAATGCTGGTCAAATTTACCGGAGTGCCGCCTAAAGGTGTCTATTCCAAGGACTTTATCCTCGCTCTGATTGCCCGATATGGTGTGGCTGCAGGTGTCGGTCATGTGGTCGAGTATGCTGGGGATGCGATTGAGCATCTGACCATGGAAGAGCGCATGACCATCTGCAATATGTCCATAGAGTTTGGCTCTAAGATGGGCATTATGAATCCCGACCAGAAGACCTATGATTACGTTCAAGGGCGGCCGGGCGCTCCTAAGGACTTTGAGGCGGCGGTAGCTGATTGGAAGACTCTGGTCAGTGATCCTGATGCTGTCTATGATAAGGTCATTGAGATTGATGTCTCCGAGCTGGCACCTATGGTGACTTGGGGGAACCAATCCTTCTATGGGAGTTGAGTTCGGTGCGACTTTCCCAGAAATCCGTGATATGAACGACGAGCGGGCCTACAATTACATGGACCTCTCCCCTGGTAAGAAAGCAGAAGATATTGAGCTGGGTTATATCTTTATCGGCTCTTGCACCAATGCCAGACTCAGCGATTTGCAGCTGGCAGCTAAGTTTGTCGCTGGCAAGCATATTGCTCCCAATCTAACAGCTATCGTCGTGCCAGGCTCTCGTCCGGTCAAGCGGGCTGCTGAAAAGATGGGACTGGATAAATTTTCATGGATGCAGGCTTTGAGTGGCGCGATCCGGGTTGTTCTATGTGTCTGGGAATGAATCCAGATAAGGTGCCAGACGGAGTCCACTGTGCTTCGACCAGTAATCGGAACTTTGAGGATCGTCAGGGATTTGGCGCTAAGACCCATCTTTGCAGTCCAGCTATGGCAGCAGCGGCAGCTATTGCCGGGCACTTCGTAGACGTCCGCCAGCTACCGGAGGTCCAGTAAGGAAGTTTTATGGAAAAATTTACAATCTACACGGGGACAACAGTTCCCCTCATGAACGACAATATAGATACGGACCAAATTTTGCCCAAGCAGTTTCTCAAGTTAATTGATAAAAAAGGCTTTGGCAAGTACCTCATGTACGCATGGCGCTATCTGGACAATCGATACACCGAAGATCCTGATTTCGTCTTTAATAGACCGGAGTACCGCAAGGCGACTATTCTGATTTCAGGGGATAATTTCGGAGCTGGTTCCTCTCGGGAGCACGCTGCTTGGGCCTTGGCTGACTATGGCTTCAAGGTAGTTATTGCTGGATCTTTTGGAGATATTCACTATAACAACGAGCTTAATAATGGTATGCTGCCTATCGTCCAGCCTCTTGAAGTGCGGCAAGCCTTGGCTAATCTGAAGCCGACGGATGAAGTGACGGTGGATTTGGAGCAGCAGAAGATTTTTTCACCGGTGGGAGAATTCTCCTTTGACATTGATGGTGAATGGAAGCACAAGCTCCTCAACGGTCTTGATGACATCGGCATTACGCTGCAGTACGAGGATTTGATTGCAGAATATGAAAAAAATCGTCCATCTTATTGGCAGTAACCTTATTTTTGCTATATTGAGAAAATTCTGAAAAAACCTTGTCTCCGATAAAAATATATGGTAAAATAAATCTTAATTTAATAGAAAAGGAAGAAACTTATGACAAAACACATTCAATGGAACGGACAGCTTTCACAAGAAGGTTATGACATCTTGAAAGGTGATGGTGGCTGTATCGTTTGCCCTACCAAGGTGGGTTACATCATCATGACTAGCGATAAAGCTGGCTTGGAGCGTAAGTTCGAAGCTAAGTCTCGTAACCGTAATAAGCCAGGTGTTGTCCTCTGTGGTAGTATGGATGAGCTCCGTGCTTTGGCTCAGCTGAATCCGGAAATTGAAGCTTTTTATCAAAAGCATTGGGATGAAGACATCCTCTTGGGCTGTATCCTACCATGGAAGCCAGAAGCTTTTGAAAAGCTCAAGGCATTTGGCGACGGTCGGGAAGAGCTGATGACAGATGTTCGTGGCACTAGCTGTTTTGTTATTAAGTTTGGTAAGGCTGGCGAGCAGCTGGCAGCTAAGCTTTGGGAAGAAGGCAAGATGGTTTATGCTTCCTCAGCCAACCCATCCGGTAAAGGAAACCGCGGCAAGGTTGAAGGAATTGGAGAGCGCATTGAAAATGCTGTTGATTTGGTCATTGAAGCAGATGACTATGTAGCCTCTATCCAGCCAGACAAGACCATTGAAACTCGCTACGAGCAAGGTGTTATGGTCTCCATGGTGGACAAGGATGGAAAACTGATTCCAGAACAAGGTGGGCAACGTTCCATCTCACCAGCACCAGTGGTCATCCGCAAAGGCTTAGACATTGACAAAATCATGATGCACCTGTCCGATACTTTCAACTCATGGGATTATCGTCAGGGTGAATATTACTAAGATAAAAAAGCTCAGTGTAGGAGAGAAGATCTTCTTCCGCACTGAGCGCTTTTTTTGTTTATAAATTCTTTTTCTTTTTCCTATAATTATGCTATAATATATAGAATAATATATTAACAGGATATAAAAGGGGTGGTTAACTTATGAAAAAGTATTTATATGTCACGATTAGATGAATGATTATATGACTATAGAGATGAAGAAAAGGGAGATAAAGTTTAAATGATAAAAAAAGCAGAGTTTTTTAGAAAGAATAAAAAGCAGAGTTTCCAGATGCGATTGAAAAATAGAACAAAAAGCTATGTTTCTTTTTCAGGTAGAGAATCAGAAAGGAAAAATTACAAAAACTTCATTGAGGTTAGTTTTTCAGAATAAAAAGAATAAAAATTGCTATTTTATCAAAAAGTCTTCAAGAATCAGATATTTTTTTATTTGATAAGAAACCAGATTCGTTTGGATGGACGCTTGATGCTGAGTATATTATTGATAGTGAAGACTCATTGAATGAGGTTTTACCTTTTATAGACAAATCGTATGAGTTTGTAAAAAGGAGGGACGGATATAGAGTGTTACACAGCTTTCAGAGAATTTTTTTATCAAAATTTGTTAATCAAGCAAATCTCTATAATTCAAAAAGATATTAAGATTAAACGTTCTCAGAAATTTGATGGTGCTAAGGCTATCTATCCTGCAGTTATTATTGATAATATTCCATACAAAGTTGAAATGCTTAACACAGGTCATTTTGGTCCAAAGAGTGGTAATGGATATATTAAATCACCTTACTTTGGTTATCGACTGAGTGACATTGATAACTTATGGATAAATATAAGATGTGGTTTCCAAAGTTTTGAACTTACAGAATTTAAAATAGTAAAATGGTATAGTGATAATCGAGATGAAGAATTAGGTCATAAATACTTTGTTAAAGATTTAGAGTTGGAATCAACTGGTAAACCTAGCGATACCTTTAAAAGAGTTTTTATGACTATTTTTACTAGTTTTTTTATAGAGAATTAAAAAAAGAAAGATATAAATATGTTAGAAAATATTAACAAATATAAGAATATTTTACTTTCATCCCAAAAACCTCATCCTCCGTGGTGCGCCCGGTACAGGTAAAACCTATCTTGCTAAAGAAATTGCCTTAGAGTTAACTGGTGGAAATGAAGACCAAATTGGATTTGTACAGTTTCATCCATCTTATGACTATACAGATTTTGTAGAAGGACTGAGACCGGTATCAAATGGGGATGGGATTATTGAGTTTAAGCTACAAGATGGTATTTTTAAGAAGTTTTGTCAGAAGGTTAGAGACGCTCAGAAGACTGGAGGACAAGATAATTTTGAAGAGACTTGGACTAAGCTAACCAATGCTATCAATGAGAAACAGGGGCAATATTTGTTCCCTCGTAGTTCGGTTCCAGCCAGTTTAAACAGTCAAGGGAATGTGAAGTTTGATTCTCCTGTTGCCACCAAAGAAAAAGTATATCTTTTATATAAGGGTGAGGAGACTAAGTTAAAGTACGAAACTTATCAAAAAATTGTTTTGGATCACATGAAAGAAAGTTATGGCTTATCTGATTATGTATCCCCAACGATTGACACAGACAAGAAATTCGTCTTCATCATAGATGAAATTAATCGTGGTGAGATTTCTAAGATTTTTGGGGAACTTTTTTTCTCCATTGATCCGGGCTATCGTGGTAAGGATGGAGAGGTTTCGACCCAATATGCTAATTTACATGAAACTAATCAGAAGTTTTATATTCCTGAAAATGTCTATATCATCGGAACAATGAATGATATTGACCGCTCGGTAGATACCTTTGATTTTGCCATGCGCCGTCGTTTCCGCTTTGTAGAAATCACGGCTGAAAGTCAGCTGGGAATGCTTGATGAACCTCTTGGATATGGAGCTGAAGAAGCGAAAATGCGTCTAAGAAACTTGAATGCTGCCATAGAAAAAGTAGAAGAGCTCAATAGTCATTACTATGTTGGACCAAGTTATTTCCTTAAGTTGCAGGAAGTAGATTTTGACTATGAATTACTCTGGTCTGATTATATTAAGCCGCTCCTAGAAGACTACTTGCGAGGTTCTTATGATGAGGTTGAAACTTTGGAAACTTTAAAAAAGGCATTTGATCAGACAAGCATTGAGCAAAGAAATCAGTCAATAACAGGTTACAATGAAGGCGATGGAAATGACGATGCGGATAACTGATAATCAGCAACTTATAAAAAAAGAGGATTTTGTTGAAATCTACCCCAAAATTAGTCAGGTACTTTTAGATAGAACTTTAGAAAGTCTTTCTCAAGAGGATGGTATTTTCATTTTTCCAAATGACTTGAAAAATACTTCTGACTTGGACAAGGACCAGAAAATTTTTGAAACTGTAAATCAGAACATTAAGACAGGAAATGTGATTGGTTTTCTGGGTTACGGTCAGGAAAGATTAACGATTTCCTCTCGTTTTTCAAATGCTAATAACGACTATTTTTTACATTATCTCTTGCAGAAGCTCCTCAATATCAATCTCACTAATTTGGATGTTGGTTTATCTAGCGAAGATAAACTCTATCAATTATTGGTTTACCTCTTCCCAAAATATCTGCAAGCGGCTTTGAGAAAAGGACTTTATAAACAATACCAGAGGTTTTTCCATAATGATAGCCATGTAAAGGGAGCGATTGATGTAGGAAATCATCTTAAGAAAAATGTTCCTTTTATGGGAAATATTTCCTATACTACTAGAGAATTTACTTATGATAATCCATTGATGCAGCTGATTCGACACACCATTGAGTATATTAAGAATCAGAAAATAATTGGAAGTGGAGTATTTGATGCTAATCGTGAAAATGTAACAGAAATTATCCGTGTCACTCCGTCTTATAAACTAGCTGATCGTGTTAAGATTATCAGACTGAATCAAACTAAACCTGTTCGTCATGCCTATTTTCGAGAATATAGAAAATTACAGGAACTCTGTCTGTTGATTCTGAGTAGAGAAAAGCACGGTTTAGGACTTCAAGAGCAAAAAATACACGGTGTTCTCTTTGATATTGCTTGGCTTTGGGAAGAGTATGTCCAGACATTATTGCCAGAAGGTTTTATCCATCCACAAAATAAAGAAAAGACGGATGGCATTTCTGTATTTAGCAGTCATGGTCGAAAAATTTATCCAGACTTCTATCATAAAGATTTAAAAATCGTACTAGATGCCAAATATAAAAAGCTAGAATTTACTGAAAAAGGAATCAATCGTGAGGATTTATATCAACTGATTTCCTATACATACATTTTAGAAGCTAAAACAGCCGGTCTTATTTTCCCAAGCGTGGAGAAGGTTGTTGATAACGACATAGGTAAATTATCAGGTTACAGGGGCGCTCTTGAAAAAAAGTGGTCCATTCTTATTCCTCAAGAAGCTGAAAATTATGACCATTTTGTTCAACAGATACACCAATCGGAAACAATAAATTTTAGATTTTTAAAAGCAGGTTGAACCTGCTTTTTTTCTATGCTTATTTTTTAAATTATTTCTAAATAGAACAAAATGCTTGACAGATGTAATATTTGGTGTTACAATTTATAAAAACGATTCGATATAGAAATAAATTGGGGAGGAAGTATGAAAGACAGTCATTTAGTAGCCTATCATATTCGTTTGTTGAATGGGCGGATTTTTCAAAAGTTACTGAGTCAAGATCCAGAAGCTCTTTATCGCAGTGAACAGGGCAAGATTCTCACAGTTTTATGGAATAGTGAAACGGGCTGTGCGACGGCGACAGATATTGCGCTGGCGACAGGATTGGCCAATAATACGCTGACAACTATGTTGAAAAAGTTGGAAGAGCAGGGCTTGGTGACCTTTAGTCAGTGTGGTTCAGATAAGCGAAAAAAATATGTTAAATTGACGGATCAAGGTTGGTCTCAGAAAGAAGTTGGCCATCGTGTCAGTCAAAAACTGGATGCTATTTTTTATAAAGGTTTCTCAGAGGAAGAAATTCGCCAGTTTGAAAATTATCAGGAACGTATTTTAGAAAATTTGAAAGAAAAAGAGGATTAGATCATGTCAAAACAAGTTGAAAATGCACACAATCTGTACATTCACGCCATTCAAGACGGGCGAGTCGCCGAGGCTCAAGCTCAGTCTGTAGGGGATACCTACATTCAACACTCGACAGGTGTGCCAGATGGGAAAGAAGGTTTTGCGGCTTTCTTTGCAAATTTCTTTGAGCTCCATCCCGAGCGTGAGATGAAGATCGTTCGCACCATTGAGGATGGCAATCTGGTTTTTGTTCATGTCCATCAATATCTCAATGGTGGAGAAGCTCAATGGGTGACGACAGATACTTTCCGTGCGGATGAGGATGGTCGTATCGTGGAGCATTGGGATGTCATTGACTACTATCGTGCTCCAGAAAATGGGCAGTTAGATCAGATCTTTGGAGATTTTGAAATCACGGATTTGGACAAGACGGTAGCAAATAAAAAAACCGTTCGTCGTTTCTTGACAGAAATTTTCCAAAATGGGGAGCTAGAGCAGTGGAGTGATTATGTGGCAGAAGATTTGATTCAGCATAATCATGAGATTGGCCAAGGAAGTCAGGCCTATAAAAACTATGTTGCAGAGCACGGGCTTACTTTTGACTTTGTTTTCCAGCTTTTGGGACAAGGAAACTATGTGGTTAGCTATGGACAGACTCAGATAGATGGGGTGGCTTATGCCCAGTATGACATCTTCCGTTTAGAGAATGGATTGATTGTAGAGCATTGGGACAACAAAGAAGTCATGCCTAAGGTAGAAGACTTGACGAATCGAGGGAAGTTTTAAATTGAGGACAAAGAATGATTGAATATAAAAATGTAGCGCTACGCTATACAGAAAAGGATGTCTTGAGAGATGTCAACTTACAGATTGAGGATGGTGAATTTATGGTTTTAGTAGGTCCTTCTGGGTCCGGTAAGACAACCATGCTCAAGATGATCAACCGTCTTTTAGAGCCAACAGATGGAAACATCTATATGGATGATAAGCGGATCAAGGACTATAATGAGCGTGAGCTGCGCCTTTCTACAGGCTATGTCTTACAAGCGATTGCCCTCTTTCCAAATCTAACGGTGGCTGAAAATATTGCTCTCATTCCTGAAATGAAAGGATGGAGCAAAGCAGATATTCAGCAGAAGACAGATGAATTGTTGGAGCTAGTGGGCTTGCCTGCAGCAGACTATGCTCAGCGTATGCCAAGTGAGCTGTCTGGCGGTGAGCAGCAGCGGGTGGGCATTGTTCGTGCCATTATCGCCCAACCCAAATCCTGTTGATGGACGAGCCTTTTTCTGCTCTTGATGCCATCTCGCGTAAGCAATTGCAGAGCTTGACCAAGAGTATCCATGACCAGTTTGGGATGACAACAATCTTTGTGACTCATGATACGGATGAGGCCTTGAAATTGGGGAATCGGATTGCTGTTCTGCAGGACGGTGAGATTCGTCAAGTGGCGACACCTGATGAAATCTTATCTGCACCTGCGACCAGCTTCGTAGCAGATTTATTTGGAGGTGTTCAACATGGCTAATTTGTTTTCTACCATTCAGGAGCGCTTTGGCGAATGGTTGGTAGCCTTAGGGCAACATCTTCAGCTGTCTCTTCTGACCTTATTAGTGGCGATCTTCTTGACCATTCCGCTCGCTATCTATCTTCATAGTCACAAAAAAGCAGCCAATTGGGTGCTGCAAATTGCAGGAATCTTTCAAACCATTCCTTCAATGGCTTTGCTGGGGCTCTTTATCCCTCTCATGGGGATTGGTACACTGCCGGCACTGACTGCCCTGGTGATCTACGCTATTTTCCCGATTTTAGAAAATACTGTCACTGCTTTGAATGGGATTGATCCTAGTTTAGAAGAAGCTGGAATCGCCTTTGGGATGACCAAGTGGGAGCGACTCAAAAAGTTTGAACTGCCTCTAGCTATGCCCGTCATCGTGTCAGGAGTTCGGACGGCAACGGTAATGGTTATCGGAACAGCAACTCTAGCAGCCCTTGTCGGAGCTGGTGGACTAGGTTCTTTTATCCTTCTAGGAATTGATCGTCGTAATGCCAGTCTGATCTTGATTGGAGCTATTTCATCCGCAGTTTTGGCTATTCTTTTCAATAGTCTCCTTAAATGGATGGAAAAGGCTAAGCTTCGGACTGTATTTACAGCTTTTGCTGTCTTAATACTCGGACTTGGCGCTTCTTATACGCCAAGTTTTCTACCAAAACAGGAGAAGGATCATCTGGTTATTGCTGGAAAATTGGGTCCAGAGCCAGAAATTCTTATGAATATGTATAAACTCCTCATCGAGGAAAATACGGATATGACTGTGACAGTCAAACCAAACTTTGGGAAGACCGACTTCCTTTATCAAGCTCTGAAAAAAGGTGATATTGATATCTATCCTGAGTTTACCGGTACGATTACTGGAACTCTCTTGCAGCCTGCTCCAAAGGTCAGCAATGATGCTAAAGAAGTTTTTGAAGCAGCACGTGATGGAATCAAAAAACAGGACAATCTAGTCTTGCTCAATCACATGGCTTATCAAAATACCTATGCCATTGCTGTACCTAAGAGTGTCGCCAAAGAATACAATCTTAAAACCATCTCTGATCTTAAAGCAGTCCAAGACAAGCTCAAGGCTGGGTTTACCTTGGAATTTAACGACCGTGAAGATGGAAACAAGGGACTCCAGTCTGTCTATGGACTGAATCTCAATGTGTCAACCATGGAGCCAGCACTTCGCTATGATGCGATTAAATCTGGTGAAATCCAGATTATGGAAGTCTACTCAACTGACCCTGAAATTGAGCGCTATCAACTTCAGATTTTAGAAGACGATAAACATCTTTTCCCTCCTTATCAAGGGGCGCCTCTCCTGAAGGCTGAATTGCTAGAAAAACACCCTGAGTTGGAAGGTATTCTCAATAAACTAGCTGGTAAAATTACGGAAAGTCAGATGAGCCAGATGAATTATCAAGTTGGCATTGAAGGCAAAAAAGCGGAAGCTGTTGCGCGTGATTATCTGGTCAAGGAAGGACTTCTAAAAAAATAAAAAGTAAAAGAGTTAGACTTGTAAGGTCTAGCTTTTTTACTTAATTGAGGATAGACAGACTACGGATTGAAGGAGATGTGTTTATCTTTGAGTCAGGAAATCTTCATTCATTTTTGGTATAATAAAGTATCAATTCATGGAGGTGTTCCGATGGCATCTAGTTAAGAATATTTGGATTTTATTCTGAAGCAGCTGCAGGGCTTAGGCCAAGAAATTAGCTTTCGCAAGATGATGGGGGAATATTTGCTCTATTATCGAGGTCGCTTATTTGGCGGGATTTATGACAATCTCCTGATGATCAAGCCGGTCCAGCCAGCCCTGGATTTTTTTGAAAATCCGGTTTATGAGTTTCCTTATCCAGGCGCAAAGCCAATGCTTTATATAAAAGAAGTAGAAGATGCTGCCTTTCTCTGTAATTTGATTGAAGCTGCCTATCCTGCCTTACCAGCACCTAAAAAGAAAAGATAGACTTTCCTTTACAATAGATATTATAAAAAGTTGCCGTTTAAATAGACATTTTTAAAATTTTCCTTTATAATGGACTTAAAGGAGGTTTGGTATGCTTTATATTGCTCTTATTGGAGATTTAATAGAATCCAAACAGCTGAAAAATCGTAAGCAGGCTCAGAAGGACCTGCAGGACATGATGGCAGTGCTAAATCAGGATTATCACGATTATCTGGTGTCGCCTTTCACGGTGACGACTGGAGATGAGTTTCAGGCTTTGCTGCGGCCTAATCCAGAGATTATGCAGCTCCTTGATCAGATTGCCTTGGGCTTTCCTCATCCGATTCGCTTTGGACTTGGCCTGGGGGAGATTGTGACGGACATCAATCGAGAGCAGAGTATTGGTGCGGACGGTCCGGCCTACTGGAGGGCACGCGCGGCCATTGATGTTATTCATGAGAAGAACGACTACGGCAGCAGCCGTATAGCTGTATCCTTGGGAGATGAAGAGCTCAGTCAGGCGGTCAATACGGTGCTGGCAGCTACTTCATTTATCCAGAGCAAGTGGAACACCAGTCAGAGAGAGGTTCTGGAGCGGATGCTCATGGAATATATCTATGACGAGAATTTTCTCATGGAGAAATAGCAGAGCTGCTGCAGATTAGTCCCAGTGCGCTTAGTAAGCGGCTCAAGTCGTCTGGTCTGAAGATCTATCTGAGAAATCGCCGTTTAGCTATGAGGATGATTCTACAGGCAGCTAAGGAGGCTGAACAATGACAAATTTTATGGGATTTTCAGAATTTTTCATGCAGAATCCGATTCTTGTACTGACTTTGCTTGCTCATGTACTAGCTGATTTTCAGCTTCAAAGTCAGAAAATGGCTGACCTTAAAAGCCAGCGGTTAAATTTTTTGATTCTCCACTTGGGAATTGTTCTCTTGCCTCTGTTGTTATTAGGGCTAGTCCTACCTAGGTATCTGCTATATTTTGCCTTGGTCTGGCTCAGTCATGCGCTTATTGACTTCTTGAAGTATAGACTGAATTCATTGATTGTCCGGCATCATGCTCAAAAGCTTGCCTTTATACTGGATCAGATCTTGCATCTGATTAGTATTTTTGCTCTTTATTTTCTCTTAGGGCAGCAGCAAATTCCAGTTCCTAATTGGCTGACTGACCGTTACCTCATGCTGCAGGCTCTCTTTTTCTTCGCACTTACTGGTAAGCCGGTCAATATCCTCTTTAAACTCTTCTTCAGCAAGTATCAGGCGGGAGAAGACAGTGGAGAGACGATTGCGGGGGCTGGTGCCATGATTGGGATTTTGGAGCGCTTGATTATGGGACTTTCCCTTATTTTTGGGCAGTTTACTGCAATTGGGTTAGTTTTTACAGCTAAATCTATCGCCCGCTATAATAAGATTTCAGAAAGCCAGTCCTTTGCTGAATACTACCTGATTGGCTCGCTTTTCAGTATGATTGCAGTCTTGCTGGTTTACGGTTGTCTGTATTGGTAAAAATAAATAAAAAAAACAGATCATCAAAGCAAGGATGGTCTGTTTTTGTGTTCTTATCTATAACTCTACTCAATCATGGTATTGACAGCAGTGCCTGTTTGGTAGTCAATCTCTGCATTTGGAGAGACATTGTCCAAGAGGACATGAGACATTCCGTCTTCATCTATTGTTTCCTTGCCCCCTAGCTGGATGCTGACAACATTGCCTTCTGCGTCGAGCCCGACATACTGGAGCTCAATCTTGCGAGGAAGAAGCTCATTGTCCGTGTATATCGGAGTAACCTTGTAATCCAGCCAGTAATCCGGATTTTCCTCTAACCAGCGCTCCAAGCGATGTTCATAATAGAGCATGCTGTCTGGGTTATTGTCGTCCAGTCCTTGGAAACTGCCAGAGTTGAGCCAAGCGGTCATTGGAACGAGGTTTTTCCCTTCGTTATTGAGGCCGCTGAAAGTGAAGCCAATCAGATGAGCGCGATTCATGAGCCAAGCCCGATCATCTCCATTTCCGTAGTAGAATTTGTAATTGTGCCAACCGATGGGATTGTAAGTGACCTTGGTCTCCTTTTTCTTTTTGGCTTTGTGTTGCTCCTGCATTTGAACATGAGCAGCAGTAGCCCGACCGTATTTGTCCTTTTTCCCAAGCTTTAGCTGATACTCCCCATTCAACTCCAGAGTGCCGATAGCTGTTTCATCGCTATGGTTAAGCAGCTGGACCTTAATCTGGTTCTTCTGATTAGCAGCGACATTCTCTGCAGGAAGAGCCTGTGAAAGTAACAACAAAAGAGCCGGCTGACAGGACAAGCCAAGTGCCAAACCTAAACTTTTTCATAAAGAACTCCTTTTAAATAATATATCTCCGACATCATTCTACTAAAAAATAGATTGTTTGACAACTAAAACTTTTTCAAAAATATTACAAAAAAATAAATATCTGTTCAATAAGTGCAAGGTTTGACTAGGATGTGTATTTTTTCTATAATTATAACTAGAGAAAACGCTTGTATATATTACCTAAGGAGGTGCTTATGAGTCCATCTTTAGAGAAAATGTCACTAGAGGAGCTGTGGCAGCTTTTTCCGATTTTTCTGAGAGAGCATCAGGATGAGTGGAAAGAATGGTATGATGAGGAACGGCTTCGGCTTTTGATTTTTTTGCCTGCAAATCAGCTGGTTCGGATTAGTCATATTGGCTCTACATCCCTTGAGACCATCTGGGCCAAGCCTATAGTGGATATCTTGCTGGAAATTCCCAAAGAAACAGATATGGCAGTGATGAGAGACTTGTTTCTGAAAAATGGCTATCTGCTTATGTCAGAAAGCCAAGGGCAGATGTCATTCAATAAAGGCTACACACCGAGTGGTTTTGCGGAGCGGGTTTTCCATCTGCATCTGCGCTATGAGGGTGATCATGATGAACTTTACTTTAGAGACTATTTACAGGAGCACCCTGCTGTAGCTAAAGACTATGAAAAGCTCAAGCTATCCTTGTGGAAGCAATATGAGCACAACCGTGATGCCTATACAGAGGCGAAAACGGATTTTATCAAGAACTATACAGAGAAAGCTAAAAAGCTTTATGGCGGAAGATACGAGAGGGAAGACAGATGATTTATCCAATTATTGGCTTTCTGGTTATTCTTGCTTTTCTTTACTTAATTTATCAATCAAAAAGGCCGTTCGGCTTTGTAGGATTGTGGATGATGAAGTTATGGAATCGTGTTTATCTGCCCATGGTTGTATGGTCGATCAGTCAGCTGGATCATAAGAAGCGATTTTATGCCATTTTGGATGTTGGAGTTGGAAACGGAGCGTCCTCAAAATATTTGAAAAACTACTTTCCTAATAGTCGAGTTCTGGGGATTGATATTTCTTCTACAGCTATTAGAGCAGCTGAAAAATTGGATGAGCCTGGCCTATCTTTTGAGGTGAAAAATGTTGAGAATACAAATCTTCCAGTTGAGGAATTTGATTTGATTACAGCCTTTCAGACTCATTTTCATTGGTCGGATTTAACTCAAGCATTCACAGAACTTAAACGGATACTTAAGCCAGATGGAATCATCTTACTAGCATGTGAATGGAGCAAATTAGCTTATTACCTACCAGACTTTACAAAGCAAGAAAAACTGGAAAACTATTTGACAGACTTGGATTTACATCTCATCGATAGTCCAAGAAAGGGCCAATGGATTCTTTATAAAATTAGGAAAAAATAAGGAGGTATCCTATGAAACAATTATTTTTATGTTCATATTTTGCAGGAGTCAAGGACTTGTTCAGACAATATGCGTCTGAAAAGCAATTGGACAAACAAGTACTTTTTATCCCGACGGCTGGAAATGTAGAAGAGTACAGAGGTTATATTGACGAAGCCCTGCAGACCTTTGCAGACTTGGGATTTCAAGTAGAAATTTTAGATATCTCAGCTTGTGATAGAGAAACAGCCCAAGCTAAGATTTCCAAAGTAAACTCCTCTATATCTCTGGCGGTAATACCTTTTACCTTCTGCAAGAGCTACAGAAAAAACAGCTTATGTACTTGATAAAAGAGCAGATTGCGGATGGCATGGTTTATGTGGGCGAATCTGCTGGTGCTATCATCACAGCCAAAGACATTGACTACAATAATCTTATGGACCATAAGGAAGTTGCAGAAGAATTGCACGATACAGCTGGTCTGGATGAGGTGGATTTTTATGTCCTGCCTCATGTTGGCGAAGAACCTTTTGTCGAAAGTACCCAGGCCACTCTGGATACATACAGCGCCCAGCTAAATCTGCTTTCCCTCAATAATCACCAAGCTGTGCTTGTGGAAGGTGAAGAAGTGAAGGTTTTGGAGGGAGGATAAGTAAGCAGAATATATGTTCTAGTGGACCTACTTGAGAAACTCTAATAAGAGGAATGAGTGCAATTGCGATAAACTAGATTAAACAAATTAGAATGCGAGTGTTGAACTTTGATTGAAAAAACATATGAAACACCAAGTGGAATAATTCATTATTGGACAAATGATGCTGTTGAATCATCCCAAAGTGCTCTTATCTTTTTACCTGGGCTAACTGCTGACCATAGGTTATTTGAAAAACAAATAGAATATTTTAAAGATACATATAGAGTCTTGGTTTGGGACGCACCTGGACATGCTTCATCTTATCCATTTCGTCTTGATTTTACTTTATTTGATTTAGCAACTTGGCTGGATGAAATATTTGTCAAAGAGAGAATAGAAACTCCAATAGTAATTGGTCAGTCAATGGGAGGATATGTAGGACAGGTTTATGCTCAACTTTTTCCTGAGAAATTAAAAGGTCTTGTTACGATTGATTCACCATCCCTTCAAAGGAAGTATTATACAGCTATGGAATTGTGGCTCTTAAAAAATATGGAGGCAATTTATAGGATCTATCCATGGAACTCTCTTTTGAAATCAGGCCCTAAAAGCGTATCAACAACAGATTATGGAAGAAAACTGATGTATGATATGATGATGGTTTATGATGGCGATCAAGAAAGGTATGCTCGTCTTGCGGGATACGGATATAAGATATTTTCAGAAGCAGTAGAGAAGAAGTTTTCTTATGAAGTAAAATGTCCACAATTGGTTATATGTGGAAAAGAAGATCGTGCAGGGGCTTGCATACGATATTTGAAGGCCTATGAAAGAAATACTGGGAAGTCTGTTCAATGGATTGATAAGGCGGGGCATAATTCTAATACCGACCAACCCGATATTGTAAATAGACTGATTGATGAATTTTTGAATAACAAAATTAAAGAAAAGCTTGGTTGAAAGACCGGCTTTTTGATATAATAGAGAGTATGAATAAAAACGGAAAAAAAGTTTCTAATTATCAAATTTTGCTAGCTCAGCTGGAAGCCCTGTTGGAGGGTGAGACCAATGCTTTTGGCCAATCTTTCCAATGCTAGTGCCTTGCTCAATCAAGCTTTGCCTCATTCGGTTTTTTTACTGGTTTCTATCTTTTTGATGGGAAGGAGCTGATTTTTGAGGGGCCTTTTCAGGGCGGTGTTTCCTGTGTCCATATTACGCTAGGCAAGGGTGTCTGTGGGGAATCTGCGGAAAAAAAGAGCAGACGATTATCGTAGATGATGTGACCCAGCATGCCAACTATATCTCTTGTGACAGCAGAGCGAAAAGCGAAATTGTGGTGCCTATGGTAAAAGTCGGCCGCCTTCTTGGAGTGCTGGATTTGGACTCATCCTTGACCGGTGATTATGATAAGGTAGATCAGGAATATCTGGAAAAGTTTGTCCAGATTTTGCTTGAAAAAACGACTTGGAATTTTGAAATGTTTGGAGAAAAAGCCTAATGTATCAAGCTTTATATCGGAAATACCGCAGTCAGACCTTTGGTCAGCTGGTGGGACAGCAAGTAGTAGCCACCACCCTGCGGCAGGCAGTGGAGCAAGGGAAAATTAGTCATGCTTATCTCTTCTCTGGCCCACGTGGAACAGGGAAGACCAGTGTTGCTAAGATTTTTGCTAAGGCTATGAACTGTCCGAATCAAAAGGACGGCGAGCCCTGTAATGACTGCTATATTTGCCAGGCCATTACTGAGGGAAGTCTTGAAGATGTTATCGAAATCGACGCGGCTTCTAATAATGGAGTAGATGAGATTCGTGACATTCGGGACAAGTCAACCTATGCACCCAGTCTAGCCAAGCACAAGGTCTATATCATTGACGAGGTCCACATGCTCTCGACTGGGGCTTTTAACGCCTTGCTCAAGACCTTGGAAGAACCGACAGAAAACGTGGTCTTTATCCTAGCGACGACAGAGCTGCATAAGATTCCGGCGACTATTCTTTCCCGCGTCCAGCGTTTTGAGTTTAAGTCTATCAAGACGCAGGACATTATTGGCCATATTGAGTGGATTTAGATCAGGAAGGCATTGACTTTGAGCAGGAAGGTGTGCAGATTATTGCTCGCCGAGCCGAGGGCGGTATGCGGGATGCCTTGTCTATCCTCGATCAGGCTCTTAGCTTAACTCAGGAAAATCGTTTGACTACAGACATTGCCGAAGAAATCACTGGCTCTATCAGCTTAGGAGCCTTGGATGCCTATGTAGCAGCCTTGATTGCTCATGATGCAGTTACAGCCTTGGATAATCTCAATCTGATTTTTGATAGCGGCAAAAATATGGCCCGTTTCGTAACGGACCTCCTGCAATATCTGCGTGACTTGATTATTGTCAAAACTGGCGGGGAAAATCATCATGCCAGCGAGCTCTTTCTGGAAAATCTCAAGACACCGCAGGACACTCTTTTTGCCATGATTGATATGGCGACCAAGAGTTTGGCAGATATCAAGAACAGCCTGCAGCCTAAGATTTATACAGAAATGATGACCATTCGACTGGCAGAGACCAGCAGTCTTCCTACGGTAGCAGCTATTCCAGATAATCTAGCCGATGAGCTTAAGGGATTGAGACAAGAGATTGATAGTCTTAAGCAGCAGCTGGCTAATGGCAATGGGAAACCTGCAGCAGCTGTCAAAACTTCGGATATTCGACCGCAGAAGTCTAAGGGCTATCGAGCAGACCTCAATAAGGTCAATGCCATCCTAGAAGAGGCTGTTGAGAATCCTAGTCTGGCTCGCAGCAATCTGACTAAGCTACAGAATGCTTGGGGTGAGATTATCGAAAGTCTGGCTGGAGCTGATAGGGCCTTGCTGGCAGGATCGCAGCCGGTGGCGGCCAACGAAAGTCACGCTATCTTAGCTTTTGAGTCTAATTTCAACGCTGAGCAGACCATGAAGCGGGACAATCTCAATACTATGTTTGGTAATATCCTCAGCAATGCGGCAGGATTTTCACCAGAGATTTTGGCCATTTCCTTAGAAGAGTGGACCAAGATTCGGGCGGATTTTTCGGCTCGCAGCCGCAATGGCAAAGCAGAGGTTGAAGAAAAAGAAGAGGAAAGCCTGATTCCCGAGGGATTTGACTTTTTAGCAGAAAAAATTACCATTCAAGAGGATTAAAAAAGATTTTTCCAGGCTTTCGTGTTATAATAAATCTATGAACAGACGACAATTTATTGTAATGGCTGTTTTTACAGCCTTAGAAACCTATTTTTTCAATGAATCCATCATGGCGGGGCGTTATTTTATGGCTGCTTTCTGGGCTGTTTTGGTGCTGCGCAATCTGCAGATTTCCTATGTCATGGGGCGGATTGTGGATGAAATCGATAAACATTTAGGACCGAAATAATGAAAACAGGACTGAGCTATGAGACTCAGTCCTTTTGAAATGAAATTTTTGATTACCAACTGGTCAGCGAGACTTCGCCGCTATTGAGCCAGATTTCCTGACCATCTGTCAGCTGGACTAAAAAGTTGCCCGCTGTCCGAGATGTCTTTGGCCAAACCTTGGTAGTCCACGCCTTTTTTTGGCTAAAGGTCACTTGTCGTCCTAGCACCAAGGAGCGCTGCTTGTAGAGATAGATGAGTTCTTCTGGGTCACTTTCGTAGAAGCATTTCCAAATCTCGGCAATGAGCTCATTGCGACTAATGGCTGGTTTCTCTTCAAAGAGGGAGTCAGCTTTTTCTTTAATCTCAGCTGGAAAGTCTTTAATGAAAAAATTAAAGCCAACACCAATGATAACATCAGTGACGAGCCCTGTCTCAATAGAAGTTGTAGCCTCGGTCAGGATGCCGGAAATTTTTCTTGTTTCGATAGTAAATGTCATTGACCCACTTGATATCAACCTCTATAAGGGTTAGATTTTTTACTGCTTTATAGATAGCTCCTGCGGTCAAGATAGTATAGGAGGGGAGCTGGTCGAAGGGGAGGTTAGGCTTGAGGTGGAGAGACATGTAAAAGCCGCCCTGGCTGGGGCAGAAGAAGGCACGACCGAAACGGCCACGGCCAGCAGATTGGGCAGCGGCCAGATAGAGAGTGTCGGCAGGGCGTCCGACCTCCATGCCAGCCTTGGCGTCCATCTGAGTGGACTGGCAGTCAGGATTAAAGGAGACCTGAACAGGAGAATGTGCCTCAATCCAATCAGGAATCAGTAAGTCACCCGCTGTCAATCGATAGCCTCGGTTCTTGACGGATTCGATTTGGATGCCTTCTTTTTCCAGTTTTTGGATGGCTTTCCAAATGGAAGTTCGTGAAATGCCCAATTCTTGGGCTATTTTTTCACCGTTGACATAGTCGTCAGCCTGGCTGAGGATGTCAAAGATTTTTTCGTAGGTTTTCATAGGCGGTCTTTCTAGCTTAAAGGCTGCTTGCTCTTAGTGTCAGCTTGGTAGAGAGCTTGATCATGTAAGGGATGGGACTTTCATCGGTTTTAATCACCTGGTCCAGCATCTGCAGAGCTTGCTTACCCATTTCCTCTGTAAAGACTGTCACAGTGCTGAGAGGCGGATAGACGTATTTGGCGATGGATGTATCATTAAAGGAAATAATCTGGACATCTTGGGGAACAGCTATTCTCGCTTCCTGAAGAGCACGGAGAGCACCGACTGCCAGAGCATCGCTGGCAATGAAGAATGCTTTGGGCATATGTTCTTTTTGCGGGTCAATCATTTCTTTCATCAGCTGGTAGCCTGACTCTGAGGAGAACTTGCCGACCTTGACATAGGCCGGCTGATAGAGGTATTTTTCACTAAGGTAACGGCAGAAGCAGGCCAAGCGTGGGTCATCAAGACTTATCGTTCCGTCTGCTGTTTCTTCACGTCCAGCAATCATACCGATTTCTCGAATGCCCTGCTCAAGAAAATGGTCGAGAACATGAGTAACGGCATGCTCAAAGTCCGTTGTCACACAGCTGTGGCCTTGGTCGAGCGTATCGCTATCTACGAAAACCAGAGCAGGACTGTATTGCTCCAGCTCCTTGACTTGCTTGCTGCTGAATTTTCCGATGGCAATGATGCCGTCAATCTGTTCTAGCTGGTTTAGAGAGTCGTTGTTGAAAATCCGCACGATATCATAGCCCAGTTCCTGGGCTTTCTTTTCAATGCCTAAGCGGATGGAGTAGTAGTAAAGATCATCCAGCTCTTCCAGCTCAGTGTACCATTCAACGATGGCAATGCGGTGGGTCTGAGGTGAAGTCTTTTTCTGCCTTTTGCTTTTTTTGGTAATTGAGCTGTTCAGCGATATCGAAAAATCTTCTTACGCGTCTCATCGCTGACAGACATGGACTTGTCATAGTTCAAAACCCTCGAAACAGTTGCGGGAGAAACACCAGCAGTCTGGGCGATATCTTTGATAGTAGCCATTTGATTTGATCCTTTTTAATTTACTGTCTACATAAATTATAACTCAAAAATTAGTAAATAACAAAGATATGTTTAGTAAAACTTAACTTTGTTCTCGAAATGAGCTTGGTGAAAAGCCAAAATATTTTTTAAAAGCCTTTGAAAAGTAAAGGGGGTCTGAGAAACCGACAGAATAGGCGATAAATTGGACAGGCTCGCGGGTGCTTTTGAGGAGTTGTGTAGCTCGATGCATTCGGACATATTCCAGATATTCTTTAGGTGAGCTTTGGTGCTCCTCCTTGAAAATGGTTGTTAGATAGCTGCGATGAACGGACAACTTAATTGCCATATCTTGAATGCTGAGGTTAGGATTGGGATATTGAGTGTCAATTATCTGCTTGCAGGCTAGATAGAGTTGCTGGCTTGCAGATAGGGTATTTGCTTGGGGCTTGTAGGCAACGCTGCCCAAGTGAAAGATGAGTTCATAAAGTTGACCCATAATGTGGAGTTGAGCTAGTTGGTTAGATTTGGTCTGCTCGGCGAAGTAAACCAAGTTCTCAACAATTTTCCCAATCCTATCTGTTTTACGTTCCTGGTTAGCAAGTAGGTAGCAGTCTTCGGCAATCTGAGAGTGATTGAAGTAATCATAAACCCTACCGCCAGTCATTCCCAGCCAGTAGTAAGACCAAGGTTCTTCTTTGTCAGCCTGATAAAAGGTAAGTTCATTTGGCTTGAGCAGAAAGAGATCTCCAGCTTTTAAATCTACAATTTTTCCTTTGTAATGAAATTGACCTTTCCCTTTGGTAATGTAGTGAAGAACGTAGGTATCTCTAATAGCTGGTCCAAAAGAGTAGCTAGGTGTGCACTCTTCGTAACCGTAGAAGCTAAGCGAGAGATCAATTGTTCCTGTTTGGTATTCTGAAAAAACAAGCATATTTTGCCTCCTACCTAACATTTTACCATATTTCCCTAACATAATTCTATTTCGGGAAGCGATTTCATAAGGTAAAATATTAGTAAATATGGAGGTTCAGAAATGGCTATCAAAATAGACAAACATCTATTCTACATCAATACAAAAAATTCCAGTCTTATCATTGAGGAAAGGGATGGCTACCTTTTGCTTAAACACTTAGGCAGAAAAATCGAATCCTATCATTTTTCCAATACAGTATTTGAGCGAGATCATGCTTTTTCTGGTAATCCGAGATCGAATGAGAGAAGTTTTAGCTTAGATACCCAGCGGCAGGTTTTGGGTCAGCATGGTTTAGGAGACTTTCGGCAACCTTCTCTGCAAGTCCAACATGCTAATAATGAAGTAACAGATTTAGGTTTATTGAGAGTCAGCTGATTAAGGGTGGTTTGGAAGTTCCAGGACTACCTAGTCCTCACAGTACAGAAGATGCAGAAACACTGGCCTTTATTTTAGAGGATGCAGTAGCTCACTTACGCCTCACTCTCTATTACACAGCTTTTGAAGATAGTAATACTATTGCAACCTTTACTAAGCTGGAAAATATAGGTAGAGAGACAGCAATCATACATAAGAACTTGAGCTTAATGGCAGATTTGCCAGCAGGGACTTATGATGTAATTAGTTTACAGGGAGCTTATGCTAGGGAGAAAACAGTTCGTCGTCACAAGTTAGAACAGGGAATTTTCAAAATAGCTTCCAACCGAGGAGCTTCTGGTCACGCGCAGACTCCAAGCCTTATCCTTTGTGATAGTGAAGCGACGGAAGAGGCTGGTCAAGTTTGGGCAATTCAGCTCCTTTATAGCGGAAACTTTGAAGCTTGGATTCAGCAAAATCAGTTGAATGAAGTTCGGCTAGGTATTGGTATCAATGAAGATAACTTTGCTTGGAAACTGGAAGCGGGGCAGACTTTCTATAGTCCTGTTGCTCTGTTGAATTATTCGGCTCAGGGTTTGACTGGTCTTAGTCATGAGAGCCAAGCTTTTGTTCAAGAGCATATCATTCCTAAAGCTTTTGCGAAGCGAGAGCGGCCAATTTTAATCAATAACTGGGAAGCAACTTACTTTGATTTCAAAAAAGAGAAGTTGCTAGAGTTAGCGGATGAGGCGCAGAAAGTTGGTATTGAGCTCTTTGTTCTCGATGATGGCTGGTTTGGCAACCGTTTTGATGACAATAGGGCTCTGGGCGACTGGTTTGTCAATGAAGATAAGCTAGGCGGCAGTTTGACGGAGCTCATAGCAGAAGTTCATAACAGAGGATTGCAATTTGGTTTATGGGTTGAGCCAGAAATGATTTCCGTAGACAGTCAGCTGTATCGGACACATCCAGACTGGGCTATTCAAGTACCTGATCGGGATCATACCTACTCTCGCAATCAACTCGTATTGGATTATGCTAATCCAGATGTGGTAGCCTATATCAAAGAAACACTGGATCAGCTGTTAAATCAGCACGATATTGACTACATAAAATGGGATATGAATCGTAATATTACCAATCTTGGGAATGGCACTAACTATCTGGCGACCAAAATGCAGTCGCATAAGTATATCTTGGGGCTTTATGAAATTGTAAAATATTTGACAGAGAAATATGAGAATATTTTATTTGAGTCCTGCTCAGGTGGTGGTGGACGAAATGATCTTGGTATGATGCGGTATTTCCCTCAAGTCTGGGCTAGCGACAATACCGATGCCATAGCTCGTTTGCCAATCCAATATGGGTCTTCTTATCTTTATCCAACTATTTCAATGGGTGCCCATGTGTCGGCAGTGCCTAATCATCAGATGGGACGGATTACTCCACTAGCAACACGTGGTCATGTGGCTATGATGGGAAATCTGGGGTATGAGCTTGATTTGACTAGTCTATCAGATGAAGAGAAAGCTGCGATTGCTGACCAGGTGAAGTTGTATAAAGAATTACGGCCAGTGGTCCAGCTAGGGCGTCAGTATAGGCTAATCAATCCAGATGTTGGCTCCAATGAAGCAGCAGTTCAATTTAACTATGAAGATCAAACGATTGTAACCTATGTCCGAGTCTTATCAGTTGTGGAAACGATGGAAACAACCTTGAAACTAAAAAGACTTAGAGGAAGAAGGACTTTATGAGCTGCAGGGAAATGGCGCAGTTTACTCAGGTGCAGAACTCATGTATGCTGGTATCACTATGAATCTTCCGCAAGGAGATTATCTTAGCAGACAGTTGTATTTTATTAAAAAATAAGGAGGCTAGACCATGAAATGGTATAAAAAGATGAGCTTAGCTGCTATTACAGGACTGTCCCTTTTGGGGCTGTCAGCTTGCAGCAGCCAAGGGGAGTCAACAGATGGTAAGGTAACGATTGAGTATTTCAATCAGAAGGGCGAAATGGTTGATACCCTTCGTGAGATTGCAAAAGACTTTGAAAAAGAAAATCCGAATGTGCATGTGAAAGTGGTGAATGTCCCTAACGCTGGGGAAGTACTCAAAACGCGCGTTCTGGCTGGAGATGTTCCTGATGTTGTCAATATCTATCCCCAGTCTATTGAATTGCAAGAATGGGCTAAGGCTGGGTACTTTGAAGATTTATCTAATAAAGATTATCTCAAGCGAGTTAAGAATCATTACGCAGATAAATATGCGATTGACGGGAAAATTTACAATATTCCTTATACTGCTAATGCTTATGGTATCTATTACAACAAAGATAAATTTAAAGAACTGGGATTGAAAGTTCCAGAGACTTGGGAGGAATTTGAGGAATTAGTTGATACGATTATAGCAAAAGGGAAACACCTTTTTGCCATTGCAGGAAACAGATACTTGGACCTTGAATGGTTATCATCAGTTAGCTCTTGCCACTTCTACAGGAGGTGGTAAGGAAGCGAATGAATACCTACGTTTTTCCAAGCCAAATGCCATCAAGTCTTCAGATTCAGTGCTTAAAGATGATTTCAGGCTGTTAGATTTATTCCGCAAAAAAGGAGCCATGCAAACCAACTGGCAGGGAGCAGGCTATACTGATGTTGTCGGTGCCTTTGCTAGAGGCGATGCCCTGATGACTCCAAATGGTTCTTGGGCTATCACAGCAATCAATGCGCAAGATCCTAAGTTTAATGTTGGAACTTTCCCTTTCCCTGGAAAGCAAAAAGGACAAAGCTTGACCATTGGAGCAGGAGACCTAGCTTGGTCTATCTCGTCAAGTAGTAAGCACAAGAAAGAAGCTAATGCTTTTGTTGAATATATGTCACGTCCAGAAGTTATGCAGAAATATTATGATGTGGACGGCTCACCAACAGCTATTGAAGGTGTCAAGGAAGCAGGTTCAGATGCACCGCTAGCCGGTCTTGCTGAACTAGCATTTACAGACCGACACCTCGTTTGGCTAGCCCAAGACTGGACCAGTGAAAGTGATTTTTATACCTTGACTGGGAACTATATTACAACTGGAAACAAAGAGGATATGGCGAAAGCACTAAATGCCTTCTTCAATCCGATGAAAGCAGACGTAGAGTAGGAGTAGATCCACTATGAAAAAAAATTGATTGAGAAATATTGGGGTTGGCTCTTTGTCCTTGTTCCCCTTGTACTACAGGCTGTATTCTTCTATGTGCCCATGTTTCAGGGTCTATTCTACAGCCTGACAAACTGGACTGGTTTGACCTATAATTATAAGTTTGTCGGACTCAATAACTTTATGCTCCTCATGAGCGATCCTAAGTTTATGAACGCAATAGGCTTTACATTTATCATTACTATCTGTATGGTGGTTGGTGAGATTATGCTGGGAATTTGGATAGCACGAGCTCTCAACTCGAAGATAAAGGGGAAAACTTTCTTCCGAGCTTGGTTTTTCTTCCCCGCTGTCCTATCTGGATTGACTGTGGCTCTTATCTTTAAGCAACTTTTTAACTATGGGTTGCCAGCTATAGGGAATGCCTTAGGAATTGAATTTCTTAAAACCAGCCTTCTAGGAACGAATGGCGGTGCAATCTTTGCAGCAATATTCGTCTTGCTTTGGCAAGGGGTAGCCATGCCTATTATCATCTTCTTAGCTGGCCTTCAGTCTATCCCGACTGAGATTACAGAAGCAGCTCGAATTGATGGAGCTAGCAGCAAACAAATTTTTTGGAAGGTGGAACTTCCTTATCTCCTACCAAGCGTTTCCATGGTCTTTATCTTGGCTCTAAAAGGTGGTTTGACAGCATTTGACCAGGTCTTTGCCATGACAGGCGGCGGTCCGAATAATGCGACCACCTCTCTAGGACTTCTGGTATACAACTATGCTTTTAAGAGCAATCAATTTGGTTATGCCAATGCCATTGCTGTTATCTTGTTTCTCTTGATTGCGGTTATTTCTATTATCCAGTTGAGAGTATCTAAGAAATTTGAAATCTAAGAGGAGAAGCCCGATGAAAAATGCAGAAAGAAAAGCTAATTTTAGTAAATATATCTTGCTAACACTGGGATCTATTATCATTTTAATTCCACTCTTAGCAACGATATTCAGTTCCTTTAAGTCTACCAAAGACATCGTTAATAATTTTTTCGGATTTCCGACTCAACCGACTTTGGAAAATTTCCAACGCCTTTTGGCTGATGGTATCGGAGGCTACTATTGGAATTCAATTGTAATCACGGTTCTATCTTTGGCTGTTGTCATGATTTTTATTCCCATGGCTGCTTACTCTATCGCTCGTAATATGTCTAAGAGAAAAAGCTTTTGGTATTATGTATACGCTTTTTGATTTTAGGGATTTTTCGTTCCTTTTCAAGTTATCATGATTCCTATTACAGTTATGATGAGTAAGCTAAGACTAGCCAACACTTGGGGATTAATTATCCTCTATCTGGCTTACGCTGTTCCACAGACTCTCTTTCTCTATGTAGGCTACATTAAGATTTCCATTCCAGACAGTCTGGATGAGGCAGCAGAAATTGACGGTGCTGGAAAGTTTACAACCTATTTCAAGATTATCTTTCCTATGATGAAACCCATGCATGCGACAACCATGATTATCAATGCCCTCTGGTTCTGGAATGATTTCATGCTTCCTCTCTTGGTACTCAATAAAGACTCCAAGATGTGGACTCTGCCACTCTTCCAATATAACTACACAGGTCAATACTTTAATGATTATGGACCGAGCTTTGCTTCTTATGTTGTTGGGATTATTACCATTACTATCGTCTATCTCATCTTCCAGCGCAATATTATTGCTGGAATGAGCAACGGGGCAGTGAAGTAAGCTCAAGATACAAAGACTGTAAAAAAAGCTCACAGTGCATACAAAAGGCAACCACATCCGTAAACTACTGAATTAGTAACGGCTGTGGAAAAATAGGGAATCTTAAAAAGAAGCTTCAGCTTCTTGGAAGATTCATCTTTTTCGCACAGAGCTTAGGGCGTTTTCCATTCAGCGCATGGGAAAGAGTATATAAGACAAGATTTTAGAGGAGAAGACTATGGCTATTCAAAATAAGACCATGCTGATTACTTACTCAGACAGCTTGGGGAGAATTTAAAAGATTTATATGACAATTTAGAAAAAGCATTTTTGGGGATGCGGTTGGAGGAGTGCATTTGCTTCCTTTCTTCCCATCAACTGGTGACCGGGGATTCGCCCCAGTAGACTATGAAGAGGTTGATTCAGCCTTTGGTGACTGGGAGGATGTAGAAAAGCTGGGCGAGAAATATTATCTCATGTTTGACTTTATGATCAACCACATCTCACGCCAGTCTAAGTATTATATGGATTTTCAGGAAAAGAAGGATCAGAGTGAGTATCGTGACCTCTTTCTCAGCTGGGATAAGTTTTGGCCAGAAAATCGTCCGACGCAAGCTGATGTTGATTTGATTTATAAGCGTAAGGATCGGGCACCTAAGCAGGAAATCGTCTTTGCAGATGGAAGCACTGAGTATTTGTGGAACACCTTTGGTGAAGAGCAGATTGATCTAGATGTTCGCAGTCAGGTAACTAATGATTTCATCAAGAAAACATTGCGTCAACTGTCAGAGCATGGCTGTGATCTGATTCGTTTAGATGCATTTGCCTATGCGGTCAAAAAGTTAGATACCAATGATTTCTTTGTTGAGCCAGAAATCTGGGATCTCTTAGAAAAAGTCCAGCAGCAAGCGGCTGAGTTTGGGACGGATATTTTACCAGAAATTCATGAGCATTATTCTATCCAGTTCAAGATTGCAGAGCATGGCTACTTTGTCTATGATTTTGCGCTGCCGATGGTAACTCTTTATTCTCTATACAGTGGTAAAGCTGAGCGTCTAGTCAAGTGGCTTGAAATGAGTCCTATGAAGCAATTCACAACACTGGATACTCACGATGGTATTGGGGTTGTTGATGTTAAGGATATTCTGTCTGATGAAGAAATTGACTTTGCGACCAATGAACTATATAAGGTCGGGGCTAATGTCAAGCGTAAGTATTCCTCAGCTGAGTACAATAATCTGGACATTTACCAGATTAACTCGACTTACTACTCAGCCTTGGGCGATGACGACAAGAAGTACTTCATTAGCCGTCTGATTCAGGCTTTTGCTCCAGGGATTCCACAGGTCTATTATGTTGGTTTCTTAGCTGGGAAAAATGACCTTGAACTGCTAGAAAACACTAAGGAAGGCCGCAATATCAACCGTCATTATTACAGTAATGAGGAGATTGCTGAAGAAGTCAAGCGTCCAGTTGTGCAAGCCTTGCTCAAGCTTTTCAATTACCGCAACCAGTCTGCTGCCTTTGACCTAGATGGCACTATTGAAGTGAATCTATTGGATGAAAATAGCCTCCGGATTGTCCGTAGCAATGCAAATAAGTCAGTCACTGCTCAAGTAGTTATAAACCTCAAAGAATTGACATATAGCGCTAGTGAAAATGGCCAAGCTATCACTTTTGAATAGAGATAAGAAAAGAGAAGAAGAATGGTAGAATTAAATCTGAAAAATATCTATAAAAAATATCCCAACAGCGACCACTATTCAGTGGAAGACTTCAATCTAGATATCAAGGACAAGGAATTTATCGTCTTTGTTGGTCCGTCTGGTTGCGGAAAATCAACTACGCTGCGTATGATTGCAGGTTTGGAGGATATTACAGAAGGAACTGCCTCTATTGACGGTACAGTGGTCAATGATGTGGCACCAAAAGACCGTGACATCGCCATGGTCTTCCAGAACTATGCCCTTTATCCGCACATGACTGTCTATGACAATATGGCCTTTGGTCTCAAGCTGCGCAAGTACAGCAAGGAAGATATTGACAAACGAGTTAATGAAGCAGCAGAAATCCTAGGCTTGAAGGAATTCTTGCAACGTAAGCCAGCCGACTTGTCTGGTGGTCAGCGTCAGCGGGTAGCTATGGGACGTGCAATCGTTCGGGATGCAAAGGTTTTCCTTATGGATGAGCCTTTGTCAAACTTGGATGCTAAGCTGCGTGTTTCTATGCGGGCGGAGATTGCCAAGATTCACCGCCGTATCGGGGCAACAACTATTTATGTTACCCACGACCAAACTGAAGCTATGACCTTGGCGGATCGTATCGTTATCATGTCAGCGACCAAGAATCCTGCTGGAACTGGAACAATTGGTCGAGTGGAGCAGATTGGTACGCCGCAGGAAGTCTATAAACATCCGGCAAATAAGTTTGTGGCCGGCTTCATTGGCAGCCCAGCTATGAACTTCTTTGAAGTGACACTGGAAGATGGCCGTCTTGTCGGATCAAACAGAGACTTCAGTCTCCAAGTCCCAGAGGGCAATCTTAAGAGGTTGCGGGAGAAGGGCTATGAAGGCAATAAGTTGATTTTTGGTATTCGTCCTGAAGATATCAACATGGAACCAGCCTTTCTGGAAACCTTCCCTGAGTCGGTTCTAACTGCAAAGATTTCTGTTTCTGAGTTGCTTGGAGCGGAGTCTCACCTATACTGTGCGGTTGGTGGCAGTGAGTTTGTTGCCAAAGTTGATGCACGTGATCATATGAATACGGGAAGCAGTATTAAACTTGGCTTCGACCTAAACAAGGCGCATTACTTTGATGCTGAGACGGAAGACAATATTTTTCTAATCTATTGCTCCTTATAAAATAATCCAGACAGATTACTGTTTGGATTTTTTTACAAAAAAATCTATCTATAAAAATTAGTAAAAATTTTACTAAATTTATTGAATTTTTTTACTCGGAAACAGTTATAATAAAACCAAGAAAACGATTACAATATCGATTATTCATTTTAAAGGAGTTTAGCTTATGTCAAACCTAATTTCAGCGGAGCAAGTCCGCGCAGATTTTGCCAAGATTTTTGGAGTAGAAGCGGATCACACTTTCTTTTCACCTGGTCGGATCAATCTGATTGGTGAGCATACGGACTATAACGGCGGCCATGTTTCCTGCTGCGATTTCTCTAGGAACTTATGGAGCGGCTCGCAAGCGGGACGACCAGCTCTTGCGATTCTTCTCAGGGAATTTTGAAGAAAAAGGGATTGTTGAAGTGCCGCTGGAAAACCTGCACTTTGAGCCTGAGCATAACTGGACCAACTATCCGAAAGGAGTTCTGCATTTTCTGCAGAAGGCAGGTTATACGATTGACCGAGGCATGGATGTCTATGTTTATGGAAATATTCCAAATGGTTCTGGCTTGTCTTCTTCTGCATCACTAGAGCTTTTGACGGGTGTCATTGCTGAGAAACTCTTTGACTTGCAGTTGGAACGTCTGGACCTAGTGAAAATCGGTAAATTAACTGAAAATGAGTTTATCGGGGTTAATTCTGGCATCATGGACCAGTTTGCTATCGGAATGGGAGCTGACCAGCGGGCTATTTACCTAGACACCAATACTCTCGAGTATGATTTGGTACCGCTTGATCTCCAGGACAATGTTGTAGTGATTATGAATACCAACAAGCGACGTGAGTTGGCTGACTCTAAGTACAATGAGCGCCGTGCTGAGTGTGAAAAAGCTGTTGAAGAACTGAACCGTAAGCTATCTATCGCAACCTTGGGCGAGTTGGATGAGTGGTCCTTTGACGAGTATAGCTATCTGATAGAGGACGAAAATCGCCTCAAACGGGCTCGCCATGCTGTTTTAGAAAATCAACGCACTTTGCAAGCGCGGGCAGCTTTGCAGGCAGGCGATCTTGACAAGTTTGGCCGTCTCATGAATGCTTCCCACGTTTCTTTGGAACATGACTATGAAGTGACTGGTCTAGAGCTGGATACCTTGGTTCACACAGCCTGGGAGCAAGAAGGTGTTCTAGGGGCTCGTATGACTGGAGCAGGCTTCGGTGGCTGCGCCATTGCTTTAGTTGCTAAGGATGCGGTGGAATCTTTCAAAGAAAATGTCGGCCGCAAGTATCAAGAAGTCGTCGGCTATGCCCCTAGCTTTTACATTGCAGAAGTAGCTGGCGGAAGCCGAGTACTGGACTAAATCACAGAAAAGAAACTTGGGTCTGGGACAAAAGTCCTAGCCTCTCAATTGTCTTTGGATTGTCGAGCAAGACGCAGTGGTTGAGTGGGCTCTATTACGCTGATTTCATCAGCTTTTACAGCCCTAATCAACTGTGCGGAGGTGGGACGACGAAATCGAATTCTAACGAATTACCGATTTCTGTCCCACTCTCTTTACTAGCAAGAGAAAGGAAGAACTATGTCCAAGAAGTTACTGGATGCTTTTGTGTCAGCAGTGATTGACAATAGCACTTTTGAAGAAATGGACACCATCTATCTGAGCAATCGTGTCATGGCTTTAGTCGGAGAGGCAGTGGCAGAGCAGGAAACAGAGGCTGAGCAGCTAATTGACCTTAAGGATTACTTGGTAGCCGTAGCTGTGAAGAATGGGAAGATTGGTGATACTCTGGCTGAGCAGGATATACTGGGAGCTGAGCTCATGGACTTGATTACACCAGCTCCTAGCCAGCTCAATCGGGACTTCTGGACGACTTATACCTCAAGTCCTCAGCAAGCTGTGGCTGATTTTTACCAGCTTAGTCAAAAGAATGACTACATCAAGGTCAAAGCTATTGCTAAAAACATTGCTTTCAAAGCACCGACCGCTTATGGAGATTTGGAAATCACCATCAATCTCTCTAAGCCAGAAAAGGATCCCAAGGAAATTGCGGCAGCTAAAAAGGCCAAGAATAGTAATTATCCAGCCTGCCAGCTCTGTATGGAAAATGAAGGATATCAAGGCCGCTTGGACCACCCAGCCCGAGCCAACCATCGGATTGTCCGTTTTGATTTGGCTGGACAGGAGTGGGGCTTCCAGTATTCGCCCTATGCCTACTTTAATGAGCATTGTATCTTTCTGCACAGCCGGCACCTTCCTATGTCCATCAGCCGGCTGACCTTTGAGCGCCTGCTGGACATCGTCGAGACTTTTCCAGGCTATTTTGCAGGCTCCAACGCCGACCTGCCTATTGTCGGTGGCTCCATCCTGACCCACGACCACTATCAGGGTGGACGGCATACTTTTCCTATGGAAATAGCAGAGCTGGATTGCAGCTTTACTTTTAGCGGATTTGAAGAGGTAGAGGCGGGTATTGTCAAGTGGCCCATGTCCGTCATTCGGCTGAGATCTGAGAAGAAGGAACAGTTAATCAAGTTGGCTGACAAGATCTTGCAAGCTTGGCGGACTTATTCTGACCCAAGTGTGCAGATTTTGGCTGAGTCTGAGGGTGAGCCTCACCATACCATCACGCCGATTGCCCGCAGGAAAAATGGATCTTTTGAGCTGGACTTGGTCTTGCGGGACAATCAAACTTCCTCAGAACATCCAGACGGCATTTACCACCCTCATAAGGATGTGCAGCATATTAAGAAAGAAAATATCGGCCTGATTGAGGTTATGGGACTGGCTATTCTGCCGCCTCGGCTCAAGGAAGAACTCAAGCAGGTGGAACTTTTCTTGCTGGGAGAAGACTGTCAGGTTGCAGCCTATCATCAGGAGTGGGCCAATCAGCTCAAAGACCAGAATCCAGATGTTACCGCTGAGACAGTGGAAGGAGTAGTTCAGGCATCGGTTGGACAAATTTTCAGCCGAGTACTGGAAGATGCGGGTGTTTACAAGCGGACAGAGGAGGGGCAGGAGGCTTTCATGCGCTTCGTCCAATCCGTCGGCATCCAGCCTTAGGAAATGTGTTATAATGAATCTAGCGTAACAGGGAAGGAAGTTTTATGGCAATTTTAGTATTAGGTGGAGCTGGCTATATCGGCTCGCACATGGTTGATCGCTTGGTAGCAGCAGGTAAGGAAGAAGTAGTCGTCGTTGATAATTTGGTGACTGGTCATCGGGCGGCCGTCCATCCACAAGCAGTCTTTTACGAGGGGGATTTGGCGGATAAGGACTTTATGCGTGGTGTTTTTGCCAAACATCCATCCATTGATGCAGTCATTCACTTCGCTGCCTTTTCACTGGTCGCAGAGTCCATGGCGGACCCGCTCAAGTATTTTGACAATAACACGGCCGGCATGGTTTCTCTCTTGGAGGTCATGCAGGAATACGGTGTTAAAAATATTGTCTTTTCTTCGACAGCGGCGACTTATGGCATTCCTGAGGAAGTGCCGATTCTGGAAACGACGCCTCAAAAGCCTATCAATCCTTATGGTGAGAGCAAACTTATGATGGAGACCATTATGCGTTGGGCAGACCAGGCCTATGGTATTAAGTTTGTAGCCCTGCGTTATTTCAATGTGGCGGGTGCCAAGCCCGACGGCTCAATCGGTGAGGACCACGGACCTGAAACCCATCTCCTACCCATTGTGCTTCAAGTGGCTCAGGGCAAACGTGAGAAGATTGCCGTTTTTGGGGATGATTACGATACTCCGGACGGGACCAATGTCCGCGATTATGTCCATCCTTTCGACTTGGCTGAGGCCCATATTTTGGCTGTTGAGCACCTGCGTGCCGGCCATCCTTCAGATGCCTTTAACCTTGGCTCTTCGACTGGTTTTTCCAACCTGCAGATTGTAGAAGCAGCTCGAAAGGTGACCGGCCATCCTATTCCTTTGGAAATAGCAGAGCGGCGCCCAGGGGATCCGGATACGCTGATTGCTTCCTCTGAGAAAGCAAGAAATGTTCTGGGCTGGCAGCCGAAATTTGACAATATCGAAACCATTATCGAAACTGCTTGGAAATGGCACTCAAGTCATCCAAATGGTTACGATGATAGAGGATAAACTGACAAACCAGCTAGAAAGGCTGGTTTTTTTACTTTTGAATTATAAAACCCTTCTTTACAAATTTTTTAAAAAGCATTTTATAATAAAAAGAAGATTGATTGACATATTATCTGAAATCTTGTTTAGTTGCTACTAACTCTTAGTATGTCTTAAAAAATCAGGTAGTTACAGATGCGACGGGAAGCAACATTTTAGAATAACGAATTTTTGTATCACAATCAGATGTGACAGTTGTTGACAGTTTGTTGTGTAAGGGCTTTAGAGACTTATGATATAATGAAGCCATAAAAGTTTGAGAAGTCTCTTAATCTTTTCAAGCTGATTTTCATAAAAAGAATAGGAAATAAGTATGCGTTCGATTCTTGCCTTATATATCACCCTGATGCCGGTCATTCTGGCTGGAGTACTGAATATGATCTTTTGCAAGTCTTCACTGCTAGAGGCGGCTTATCGACCAATGGATGGTGGGTTGATTTTAAAGGATGGGAAGAGGCTTTTTGGGGCTAATAAGACATGGAAAGGTTTCCTGGGCATGATTGTCTGGGGAGCTTTGGCTCAGTTCCTTTGGGGCTTGCTCTTGAGGAGTATTCCTAGCCTAGAGAAGCTGCACTTGGTCTATGCCTTCTACGAAAATACCGTGTTGTTTAATCTGGTGCTTGGGGCTCTTTTGGGGCTAGCTTATGTTTTGTTTGAGCTGCCCAATAGCTTCATCAAGCGTCGTTTGGAAATCAGAGAGGGCAAGACGGCGGAGAATGGCTGGAAATGGACCTTTATCTGGATAGACCAGATTGATTCCTTGATTGGCTGTATTATTTTCTTGCTTTTCTATATCCCTCTGTCTTGGCAGCAGATGCTGGGCATACTTATTCTCGGGGCGGGCACGCATCTAGGAATCAATCGTCTGCTCTACTGGGCTAAGCTTAGAAAAAATCGTATGTGAGATGGGAGTATTTGATGAAAGAACTATGGCTGGAAAAAGAGCCTTCGGTCGTCTATGGCGGTAAAATCAATCAGTTAATCAACCTCTGTCAGCTGGGGCTTTCGGTTCCTAAGGGTTTGATTTTGCCTGCGGATCAAGTAATGGCTTGGCTAAGAGCGGCTCTGCCAGAATATTCAAAACAGGGACTTGAAGAGTTAATCAAACTGGGCAAGGAGGAAATTGCCGAGCGTTTGCAGCAGTATCCCTTGGAGCCAGCTTGGCTACAGCAGTTAGCAGCTTTTTGTCAGGAAAATCAAGCTTATATTGTTCGCAGCAGTGCCCTTTTAGAAGATGGACAGAACATGTCATTTGCCGGTCAATATGACTCGATTGGCAATTGCCGGACACTGTCAGAAATTGAGCAGGGCATTCGTTCCTGTCTGCTTTCCCTCTTTAATCCAGAAGCCCTGGCCTACTGGCAGCGCCAGGGTCTGGCTGAGAAGGATTTTGCTATGGCGGTGCTGATTCAGGAGCAGATAGAGTCAGACTTCAGCGGTGTCTGCTTTTCTCTAGATGTGGCGACTAATCAGGACCAGTCTATGCTGCTAGAGTATGTAAAAGGCTCGGCTGATAGCTTGGTTAGTGGCCAAGTTAATCCTGAGCAGCTGACTCTTCCTTGGTACAAGCCGGACTGGAGCCAGTTTGAAAAAGTTGAAATGCCTCTGGTAGTCTTGCAGAAGCTGCACGCGCAGGTGTTGCAGATTGTGGCGTATTTTGGTCGGCCGATGGATATTGAGTGGTGTGCTGTCCAAGAGCAAGTCTATTTGCTGCAGGCTCGGCCCATCACGACAGTACCAACTAAAATCGACAGTGGCCGCTGGACGACGGCGAATTTCGGGATGGTGGCGTGGCGGCCCAGCCCTGTCCAAATCTGATGTGGAGCCTTTACCGCCATTCTTGGCAAGAGGCACTCTCCAGTTTTTTGCTGGCAATTGGCTTAGAGCCTGAAGGAGTTATGCCTCCGATGATGCGTCTGCATTATGCTCGGCCTTTCTGGAACTTAGGCGTGGTCAAGCAAGGTATGGAGCAGATTCCGGGCTATATTGAGCGAGACTTTGATGATGAGCTGGGAGTTAATAAAGACTACCAAGGTCAAGGTTTTACCAGCAAATTAAGTCCAGCCTTGCTCTTGAATTTCCTGCGGGTAGCCTTGAAAACGCAAAAAGTAACTAAGACTTTTCTATATCAGGCGCCAGACAGGCTGCAAGAGCTGCGCCAGCAATTTACCCGCCTAAATCAAGAAATACGAGAACTGAACGACCAAAGTCCGCTCCAGCAAGTCGAGAGTCTTTGGCAATTAGTGCTAAATCAGGCTTATTTAGACAGTGAGGGAACTTATTTCTGGCAGGCCTACATCAATACGGTCCAGCTGTCTATGAAAAAGACCAGTCTTCTCAAATGGCTGACAGTCGATGAATTTTTCCAACTGATAGCTAAGTTAGGAAATGTTTCGCATACCAAGCCTTTGGCTCGGATGCTGGAAGCTGCGGATCTTATTTTGGCAGACGAGAAACTGACAGACGATTGGTTGAAGCTATCAGTGGAAAAGTTGCAGGAACTGGCTGCACAATATCCTGAGCGAGCTGATTTTATCAAGATTCAGGATTTCCAAAAGGACTTTGGCTATCACTCGACTCGGGAGCTGGACTTGCGAGTAGCTAGTTACGAAGAAGACGCTTATCAGGTTATGACAGCTGTCCAGCAGTTGATTACTGATTCAGCGTATTACCAAGCGGCCAAAGCTTCGCTCAGTCCTGTTTCAGAGTCTGAGCTGGATTTGCCTCATCTATCTCGAGCCAAGCAGAAAAAGATAGAAAAAATCAGCGAAGACCTGCGGAACTTGCTCTGGTGGCGGGAGGAGTTCAAGGATATTTCCACGCGCTATTACCACCTCATTCGTCAGATTAGCCTCAAACTCGGCCGAACCTATGAAAAGCTAGGCTTTCTGAAAAATAAACAAGATATTTTTTACATTAAGAAAGAAAGCCTGACTGCCTTTATGGAAGGGCAAAAGACTGCTGACCAGCTCCAAGAAGAAGCAGCAGATAATCAGCATTATTGCCAGGCCTATCGGAATTTTGAGCCAGTGGGTGATCTGACCGATAAAGAGATGAGCTTGGAAGAGGTAGCCCATGATAGTCAGACCCTGCTGACGGGGATGCCAGCCAGTAGCGGTCAGGTGACAGGTCGGGTTCGAGTTCTCTTGGATTTGGCTGATATTGAGACGATTGAACCGGGAGAAATTCTTGTCACTCGCTATACAGATACGGGCTGGAGCTATGTTTTTGGTATTCTAGGAGGTCTTGTGACAGAGTACGGTGGAGTTCTCTGCCATGCCTCCATTGTTGCTCGGGAATGCGGGATTCCAGCTCTGGTCTGCGCCAAGAATTCAACTCAGCTGCTAGAGACTGGCATGCTGGTAACTTTAGATGGAAGAAGAGGAGAAATAAGAATTCATGAAGAAGAATGAACCTTTGTTTATTGGTGAATACGACAAATCTGTTATCCTGACCTATATGGGCGCCACTTTTGCACTGTTGGCAGTCTATGCCATCATTCAGTCCCAGCTGCGGCTGGCCATGATGGCCTTTATCGTTAGCGGTATCTGCGACCTTTGATGGTGTGGTGGCGCGACGGATGAAGCGGACTGAAAGTCAGAAGCGCTTCGGCATTGAGATTGATTCGCTCTGCGACATGATTAGTTTTGCGGCTCTCCCGGCTGTGCTCCTTATGACTCAGCTGCCCTTAGGAGCGGCCAATATCATCTGGGTTGTCCTCTATGTATTAGCTGCTGTCACGCGCTTGGCGCATTTTAACCGCTTGGCCAAGCATGATGAAGGATCGGACTCATATTTTATCGGCTTGCCCGTTACTTACAGTGCCCTATTTTTCCCTCTGACCTATCTGGTCTGTCAATGGCTGGCGCCTGGTTTCTTTCCTTGGGTGTGGCTGGGCTTGTCTCTTTTGCTGACCTTTCTATTTGTCTACAACTGCCGTATTCCCAAGCCAAATAAGCTGGCCTATCTGGTCTTTGCGATTCTAGCTGTTGCAAGTCTGATTGGTCTGGGGGTTCTCCCGCATGGTTAAGGTATATCAGAGAAGGACTGGCCAAGTAGTTGAACCGACAGAATACAAGGCGGGTCTGCTAGAAAAGCTTTATGGTACTGCTTGGGGGCGCTTCCTATTGCCTATTTTGACCCGACCTAGCCTGTCTTATCTTCTGACTTTGAAAGACTACACTCCTTGTTCTCGCAAGAAAATAGCAGATTTTGTGAAAAATTATCAGCTGGATCTAGCTGACTATGAAGATGGCCCCTATTCTAGCTTCGCGGCTTTCTTCAAGCGAAAAATCAAACCTGATTTGCGTCCAGTCTGCCCTGATAGTCAAGTACTGGCAGTGGCGGATGCCAAGCTAGAGGCTTTTACCATCAGTCAGGACTTGCAGCTGACAATTAAAGGGCAGACATACAGGCTAGCTGACTTACTGCTGGATGAAGAGTTGGCTCAGATGTTCAGTGGCGGAACAGCGTTGGTTTATCGTTTGGGAGTAGAAGACCTGCACCGCTATTTGGCGGCTGAATCCGGCAACATTACCCAAAGTCGAAAAATTAAGGGACGCCTGCATACGGTCAGGCAGGTAGCCCAGAAGCGGCGCTTGATTTACAAGGAAAATAAAAGAGAATACTGCCTTTTAGATACCGACCTAGGACCTGTCCTGCAGATGGAGGTAGGGGCTCTCTTGGTCGGAAGAATATACAATCACAGTCGGGACCATTTGGTCAGGGGACAGGAGAAGGGTTGCTTTGGTCTGGGCGGCTCAACCATTCTTGTCCTCTATCCGGCTTGCACGATTTGCTTAGATCAGGATATCCTGACTTACTCAGACCTCGGAATAGAAACCCAGATTCAAATGGGTGAAAAGATTGGAGAAAAGCTATGTTTAAACGATTAGCTGTTTATTATAAGGAAATGTTCCCTTTGCTGCCGCGCTTTTTTGTGGCTGCCATCATGTTTTTTGAGATTTATTTTGTCCTCTTGCTCAATGACGGAGTGACTACCTTTCATTTTGACCATCAGGAGTTGATTGGGATTTTTACCATTTTCGTCTTTCTGATGATTCTGCGGATTGCGGATGATTTCAAGGACTATGAGACCGATAGGCGGCTCTTTCCTCATCGGGCTCTGCCATCTGGACGAGTGAAAAAAAGAAAGACCTGGCTATTGCCCTCAGCTTTATCGTAGCTGTATCTGTACTTCTCAATATCCTCTTTATGAACAATATCGGCTGGTTCCTTTTTCTCTATATTTACGGAACTCTTATGTCCTTTTGGTTCTTCAAGCGTGACAAGATTCAAAATTCTCTGCCACTGGCTCTAGTAACCCATAATCCGGTCATGATGATTTTGAATCTCTATACTATCTCCTTCGTCTGCTACAAGTACAATCTGCCCCTCTTGTCCCTACCAACCGTCTTGCTGGCCTTTACCATGTATTTCCCAAGTCTGATCTGGGAAGTCTGCCGCAAGATTCGGGCACCAAAAGACGAGACAGAGTATGTGACTTATTCTATGCTTTTTGGCTACAAAAAAGCCACTCGCTTTATTGAGGTCGTGACGCTGCTGGATATCTTGACCAATTTCGCTCTCCTCTGGAATATTTCCCGTGTTGGAGTGGTGGTCTTAGTGCTGAATGTTATCTGGATGACCGTCCAGTTTGAGCAGTTTATCAAGGATCCGACTCGCTTTAATATCCGGGAACGGGTGGAGCGCTATACTTATATCACGGAGACGACCATGGTTCTGTCCGTTGCTGTTTATCTCTTGATGGGGGTATTTTGATGAAAAGAATCAAGCAGACAGGGCTTGACCAGGTCGGAGGCAAGGCCTATCATTTGCTGAAAATGCAGGCTGCTGGTTTGCCAGTTCCTGATTTGCAGTGTTTGCTTTTGAATTTTTTCAAGAATCTGCCAGCTCTGCTGACTTGGAGCGGATGGAAGCATCCTATCGGTCTGGGGAGTTGGACTTGTCCCAACTCAGTCAGCAACTGCAGGACTGGGCCGGAGAGCAGTTAAGTCAAGAAGATTTGACAGCGGCAGAAAACTGGATTCAGCAGGAATTTGCTCAGACAGACTGTCGCTTTGCAGTCCGCTCATCTGCAACCATTGAGGATGGCAAGGCTTCCTCATTTGCCGGTCAGTTTGAGAGCCAGCTCAATGTGAAGCCGGATGGACTTAAAGAAGCTATCCAAGCGACCTTGCTCTCTCTTTATCAGGAGTCGGCTCTTAGTTATCTATTTGAGCAAGGCCTATCGTTGAAGCAGGCGCAGATGATTTGCCTTGTTCAGGTTATGCAGGAGGGAGACTTGTCTGGGATTTACTTCACAGCTAATCCCAAGGGCATTTTGAATGAGCACATCATTGTCATTGGTAGGGGCTTGGGCAATAAGGTTGTCGAGGATAAGATTCCTACAACAATGGTGACACTCCATCCCAAGGACCAGCTCTTTTATACAGAGCAGATGGAGAACTCTCCAGACTTATCACAGGAACAACTCGCGGAGTTACAAGGCTTGGCAAGTCAGGTAAGTCAGCTTTTCGGACCTTATATGGATATGGAGTTTACCTTCGCCAATGGCCAGCTCTATCTCTTGCAGGCACGACCTATTACTACCTTGCCAGAGGGTCAGCGGATTATTCTGGATAACAGCAACATTGTCGAGAGCTATCCGGGCGTTTCCAGTCCTCTGACTATTAGTTTTATCCAAGAGGCTTATGCCAGCATTTTCCGCAGTCTGGCCCAGCGCTTGGTTGGCAAGGGTGCCTCTGAGTTGGCTGCCTATGAAGCTACTTTTCAAAATATGCTGCAGCCGGTCAATAGTCGTGTTTATTACCAGATTCAGAGCTGGTATCAGCTCTTGCAGCTTCTGCCTTTTTCTAAGAAAATCATTCCTATCTGGCAGGATATGCTGGGAGTGAGAGAGACAGAGGTGCCTCAGATGCCAGTGCACCTGTCTGCTTTCAAACGCCTGCAAATCATGCTCCGAATCATTCGAGAGTTCTGGACAGCGCCCAAGCAAATGCGGCAATTGGAAGAGCAGTTTGCCCAGATTCAGCGCGAATACGAAGCGAACTTTTCTCCCGACGCAGATGCTGAGACCTTGATTGCCTTGGTCAGTAAGCTAAAAGAGGATATTCTGGCTCACTGGGACATTACCCTGGTAAATGATCTTTATGCTTTTGTCTATACCGGACTCCTGAAGAAGTCGCGTCGCGGCGGGGCTGTTCAGGCTGAGATTGCAGGAATTGAGCAGATTGAAAGTATGCAGCCGGCTTTGGCTCTGCAGGCTTTAACAGCTCAGCTGAAAGCAGAAGAAAATGCAGAGATTAGACAGGCCATGGCAAGTGAAAGTCCAGCAGTCTTTCTAAGTCGCCATCATCCTTTGGTCCAAGAAATTACTCATTTTATCCATGAATTTGGTGATCGGGCTCCAGAAGAGTTGAAGTTAGAAACTCCAACTTTTCGAACGCACCCAGAGCGTCTGCTTAAGCTCCTGCTGCAAATGTGCCAACAAGAGGAGAAGAAGTTGGCGTCTCAAAAACTTGAAGAAGAGGTGCAAAAATCAGGCTGGTGGACGAATTTTCTTCGCAAGCGAGCCATGACTGGTGTTAAATATCGGGAAAGCTCCCGCTTAAACCGCACACGGATCTATGGCATGATGCGGCAGATTTTCAGAACATTTGGCCAGCAATTAGCCGAGCAAGGGTTGCTGGCTAACCCTGACGATGTTTTTTACCTGACAAAGGAAGAGTTGTTTGAGCTGACCAGAAAGCCCAGAGATGTTAGCGGCTTGATAGCCGAGCGTCGAGAAAAGATGGAGGCGGATAAGGAGCTACCAACCTTTAGTCGCTATGTTTTTGCTGGACAGGTCTTTGAGAAATACCTGAAACCGCAAAACCGCACTAGCAGTCATAATACGGGCAATCAAGCCTTACAAGGGATTGGCTGCTCACCTGGTTTCGTTAAGGCTCAGGTTTTGGTCGTGGAAGATGTGCAGGAGATTGAGTCTGCTCAGGACCGGATTATCGTGACCAAGATGACCGATCCGGGATGGGTTTATCTTCTGACCCAAGCCAAGGGTGTCATTGCCGAGCAGGGGTCTTTGCTCTCCCACACTGCTATTATTTCCCGCGAGTTGGGTATTCCTTCTATTGTTAATGTCAGAGGTGCCTGCAGCCAGCTGCAAAACGATGATTGGATTGAGATGGATGGCCTTACTGGCAAGATTCGACTGATCAAGGAGGAAGACCATGCTGGAAATTAAACCTGTCAAACCCAATACGACAGAGCTGGACGATTTTCTAGCCCTGCCCAAACAGATTTACCAGCCAGACCACCTCATGCAGTCGGAAGAGGAAGAGCTATCTTTGATTGAAGGCAGTCACCCGCTGAGTTCTGACTTAGAAACCTATGCTTTATTGGCTATGTGGATAGTCGGCCTTGTATTCGAGGGCTTCTGACCTTCTATCCAGATGATGAGGCTGCTTACTTGGGATTTTTCGAGTCGATCAATGACCAACAGATTGCATCTGCTTTTATCGAGCATTTAGCAGGTTTTGCTCGCAGTCTTGGAGTTAGCAGGATTATCGGTCCCGTACAGGCAAGTTTTTGGCTGGGCTATCGAATGCAGCTGACTGGAACAGAGGAGCTCCCTTTTACTGGAGAACCTCATAATCCAGACTATTATCCTCAGTTGTGGCAGGATGCTGGTTTTGAACTCAAGGAGCGCTATCTGTCCAATTTTTATCCCAAGGTCAGCAATCAAACTCATCAGGACAAGCTGGCTCATCGCTTTGAGTCTTTTGAAGAAGCGGGTTTCACCATTTGCTCTCCCAAAAAGAAGGACTGGGAAGAAGCCTCGCTGCAGGTTTTTGAGCTTCTCAATCGTCTCTATCAAGATTTTCCGATTTATCGGTCAATTTCTAGTCAGCAGTTCAGTCAGATTTTTCAAAAATACCAGTATATTCTTGATTTTTCAATGGTTAAGCTGGCTTATAAGGAGGGTAAGCTTGCTGGTTTTCTGATTGCCATGCCGGACTACGGCTCTCTGGTTTATCAAAAACTGACTCCGCTTAACCTAGCCAAGCTTTTTTGGACCAAGCGTTTTCCAAAACGTTATACGATTATGTATCTAGGAGTAGATGAGCAATTCTTGGGGTTGGGCTCTGCCTTGGCCTATCCGATTTTTAAAGAAGCGCAGAAGCGACAAGCTTCAGCTATTGGTGCCTTGATTCATCAAAAAACTGTCACGCGCCACTATGCGGCAGAACTGCAAGGGGACAAGCATGAGTATGGCCTCTTTGAATTGGATTTAAACTCTTGATTAACAAATTAAAATATAGACAAAAAAAGCAAATTTTCTAACCGAAGATTTGTTTTTTTAGTTAAAAATGAACACTATTTTCAGGTTGTTCAAAAAAATCAAAAAGATTTCAGCCTTCAAAGATATTTTTTTAAGCAAAAAGCATTGAATTTTTTTGTAGGAAATTCTGTAAAATTTTAAGAGATTATTATATGAAGAAAAAGGGAATTATTATGGAAAAAAAGAATCACTGGCGATACGCTCCAGCGTTATTCTTTTTAGAAAGTTATCAGTAGGATTGGTTTCCGCCACTATCGGAAGCTTCTTTTTTTGAGTACCGCCATAGGGGAAATATAAGCACGGTTGAGGCCGCAGAAGTCTCAGCCGGCAAAACCGTTCCAGTTCAGTATCACTACGTAGTAGAGTCTGAACTGACTGAAGCTGAGAAGAATGCAGTTGTTAAGGAGCTTCCAAAGTTTGTGGAAGAAAACTCTGATGCTTATTACCTGGTTTACCGTCCAAAGACCCAGGGGCTTTCGGCAAAAAGTTTGCCAAAGACAGGCTACTCAAGTCTGTGGGAAGCAACTTTTGCAGCTGCTGGACTGACTTTAGCAGTCTTAGTGATTGCACGAGGTAGAAATGGTAAGCGATACCTGTCTTCTATTTTGCTAGTGACAGGTCTAGGCTCTATTCTCCTAGCTCCTTCTGTATTTGCAGTGACCAATATTGAATTAGCCGCCTACAATCAAAGGCTGGATTTGACAGTGGGAGATAAGCTGCCGGAGCCTTTAGAGATTGCTGGTTTTGAGTATGTCGGCTATCTGAAAAGCGGTGAACAGGGCAAGGAGAACGCAGCAGGAAGTCATCAGCTTCCTACGGCACAGAAGGACTTGTCAGCTGTTGAAGTCGATCAGAAGGCGGGCAAATCTGCTAGCCTTTCTGGGAATCCGAGTGCTGCCAACAAGCCGGTATCTACTGAGACAGAGAAACTAACCGAGCAAGAAAGAGAAATCATTGCTGCCAAAGAGCGCGAATTTGCTCGGCTTTCTCCAGTCACTGAAGTACCAGAACTGGAATTCAAGAGCCAAGAAAGCAGCCAAACCCAAGTCCTGCCTTATCAAACAGAATACCAATATTCAAATGAACTCGCAGAGGGGCAATCTCAGGTCATTCGCGCAGGTGTCGCTGGTACACGTACTGTTGTCACTCGCAATTATATTGCAGGTAAAGAAATTGTAAAAAGCGAAGTGGTTTCAGACCAGGTAACTGCAGAGCCAGTTTCAGAAATTGTGTTGGTTGGAACTGCCGCAGCCAAATCTGTACCAAAGAAGCACCAGTGCAAGAAGTCCCAGAGCTTACCAGCTATGGCACTGCACCAGATACTGCGCCTGTGAATGAAGTTCCCGAATTGACGGCTTATGGAACGACGCCCGATACTGCACCGGTTCAAGAAGTGCCTGAGCTAACGACTTATGGCACTGCACCAGATACCGCACCTGTAAATGAAGTCCCAGAATTGACGACTTATGGAACTGCGCCAGATACCGCACCGGTTCAAGAAGTTCCGGAACTAACCACTTATGGCACTGCACCAGATACCGCTCCAGTACAAGAAGTTCCAGAGCTCACCAGCTATGGTAGCGCGCCAGATACTGCACCGGTTCAAGAAGTCCCGGAATTGACGTCTTATGGCACCGCACCAGATGACGCACCCGTGCATCAAGCCCCAGAATTAGAGCTGACTGCGACGGATGAAACAAGAAGAGAAAAGATCGATTTCCGTCGAAGAACAGTATACTGATGAGATTCCAGAAGGCAGTCGCCAAATTGTCACACCAGGTGTACAGGGTGAGCGGGCTATTACCACTCGTATCTATACCTCAAATGGCCAAGAGGTTGACCGCCAAGTTTTATCGGATGAAGAAATTCTTGCAGCAGTTACTCAAATTATTAAGGTCGGTACAAGTAAGTCAAGCCTGATTCCAGGTGAAGCACCAAAGGTTGAAGAACTACCAGAATATCCACTGACTTACACCGACGAAACGCGCGTAGAGAAAATCAACTATATTATTCGTGAAGAGGAAACGGACGAACTTGTTCGAGATGCCCGTCAAATCACAACTCCAGGTGTGCAAGGTGAGCGAACAATCAAGACCCGTGTCTACAGTTCCAACGGTCAGGAAATTGATCGTCAAGAACTATCTAATGAAGAGACTCTAGCGCCAGTAACACAAATTGTCAAAGTTGGTACGGCTAAGCCAAATATGGTACCAGGCGATGCACCAAAAGCAGACGCTTTGCCAGAGTATCCATTAACATACACGGACGAAACTAGAGTTGAAAAAATTAACTTCACAATTCGTGAGGAAGATACAGATGAGCTGGTTCGTGATGCTCGTCAAATCGCAACACCGGGTGTTCAGGGCGAGCGTACCATCAAGATCCGCGTCTACAGCTCTAACGGTCAAGAAATTGACCGGCAAGAGCTTTCGAATGAGGGAAACTCTCGCTCCAGTAACGCAAGTTGTCAAAGTTGGCACGGCTAAGCCAACCATGGTCCCAAACGCTGCGCCAAAAGCAGAAGTTCTTCCAGAGTATCCTCTGACTTATACGGACGAAACCCGAGTAGAGAAAGTTGCTTTCAACATCGAGGAACAATATACCGATGAGTTGCCACAGGATGCCCGTCAAATCGCAACTCCGGGAGTGCAAGGTGAGCGTACGATTAAGACCCGTGTCTACAGTTCTAACGGTCAAGAAATCGAACGCCAAGAGCTTTCTAACGAGGAAACATTGGCTCCAGTAACGCAAGTCGTCAAAGTTGGCACGGCTAACCCGCACATGGTACCAGGTAATGCACCAAAAGTAGATACTTTACCAGAGTACCCGCTGACTTACACCGACGAAACCCGAGTGGAGAAAATTAATTTCACCATTCGTGAAGAAGAAACGGACGAACTTGTTCGAGATGCTCGCCAAATTGCGACTCCGGGTGTCCAAGGTGAGCGTACGATTAAGACTCGTATTTACAGCTCCAATGGTCAGGAGATCGACCGCCAAGAACTTTCCAATGAGGAGACTCTAGCTCCAGTAACGCAAGTCGTCAAAGTCGGAACTGCTAAGTCAACCATGGTGCCAAGTGAAGCGCCAAAAGCAGACGCCTTGCCAGAGTATCCACTGACTTACACGGACGAAACGCGAGTTGAGAAGATTAACTTTACCATTCGTGAAGAAGAGACGGACGAGTTGGTTCGAGATGCCCGTCAAATCGCAAGACCAGGAGTTCAAGGTGAGCGTACGATTAAGACTCGTGTCTACAGTTCCAACGGCCAAGAAGTTGACCGCCAAGAGTTGTCCAATGAAGAAACTCTCGCTCCAGTAACGCAAGTCGTCAAAGTTGGTATAGCTAAACCAAATATGATACCGAGTGATGCGCCAAAAGCAGACGCTTTGCCAAAGTATCTGTTGACTTATACAGATGAAACTCGTGTTGAGAAAATTAACTTCACCATTCGCGAAGAAGAGACTGACGAACTAGTTCAAGGTGCTCGCCAAATCACAACACCGGGTGTGCAAGGCGAGCGGACCATCAAGACTCGTGTTTACAGTTCCAACGGTCAAGAAGTTGACCGTCAAGAGCTGTCTAACGAGGAAACTCTAGCTCCAGTAACGCAAGTTGTCAAAGTTGGTACCGCTAAGCCGAATATGGTTCGAAACGAAGCTCCGAAAGCAGACGCTTTACCAGAGTATCCACTGACTTACACGGACGAAACCCGAGTGGAGAAAATTAACTTCACCATTCGTGAAGAAGAGACGGACGAGCTTGTACGAGATGCTCGTCAAATCGCAACACCGGGTGTTCAGGGCGAGCGAACTATCAAGACCCGTGTCTACAGTTCTAACGGTCAAGAAATCGAACGCCAAGAGCTTTCTAACGAGGAAACATTGGCTCCAGTAACGCAAGTCGTCAAAGTTGGCACGGCTAAGCCAAGCATGGTACCGAACGATGCGCCAAAAGCAGAAGCTTTAGAAGAATTCGATTTAATTCCACTACACAATCTATTAGCAGAAGCAGATCAGATTAAAGCTCAGGCACGTTATTTCAATGATAGTCAGAGTCATCAATCTAGCTATGATACTGCTTTGACAGCAGGTCAAGCGATCCTGAGTCGATCACAAGCTAGCCAAGCAGAAGTCAACCAATTGGTAGAACAAATCAACCAAGCCAAAGCTCAGCTAAGCGGTCTTGAGGTTGTCAAAACGGCTCTTCAAAATGAGTACGATTTAAATCCAAACGTTAAAACAAGTGCTAAATATAAAAATGCAGATTCAGATAAGCAGACAGCTTATACTGACGAATTGACCAAGGCAGAAGGAGTTCTGAATAATCAAACTGCAACACAAGTGCAGGTCAATCAAGCATTTGCTAGCCTGACAGCAGCCAAAGAAGCTCTAAATGGAGTGCCTAAAGTCAAGCCAACGGTTTCAATTCTAAGTTTGACAGAAAATGCAGATGACAAGTCGGTTACGGTTCAATATAGACTGGAAGACCAGACCCAGTCCTTCCGCTCAGCGACAGCTGAATTGTACCAGGGGAGATCAGCTCGTCCGAACTCTTCCGATTACCAATTTCGCAGGAAGTCTGAAGATTGGCGACTTAGACTACTACACAGGCTATACCCTGAAAACCAAGCTGACTTATGAACTGGATAATGGCAGCTTCACAGACCTTGAAACAGACAGCCGCAATTTTGAATTGGAATACAAGAAGATTGCCTTCCGAGATATTGATTCGGCCGAGTTTTACAGAAAAGAAAACGACCAGTTTAAGCGCGTCGTGTCCATGAGCTCTATGCCTACGGATCTGTCTACCTACTTTGTCAAAGTCAAATCAAGTGAATCTAAGGAAATGCTCCTGCCAGTTCACAGCATAGCGGAAAGTCATAAGGATGGCAGGGATGTCTATAAGGTGACAGTCTCTCTGCCTGAGCTGGTCCAAGAAGGTGAGACAGGCTATAAGTCTGGCTATGACTTCTATATCAGTAAGGCAGTCCCTAGCCAGCAAAATGTCTACACTAGCTTTGCTGGTTTGATAGACGCTATGAAGAAAAATATGGCTGGCAACTATGTCCTGGGAGCTGATTTGGATGCTAGCGAAGTTAGTCTGGCACCTGCGGACTATGTCTACCTTAAAGGGAACTTCACAGGCAGTCTGACAGGTAACCATAATGGCAAGCAGTATGCGATTTATAATCTAGCCAAGCCTTTATTTGAAAACCTCAAGAGTGGTTCCTCTATTTCTAATCTGGATTTGAAAGAGGTCAACATTGTTGGTACTTATGACTCAGCCGCTCTGGCTCGCAATGCAGAAAATGCTCGAATCACAGATGTTTCAGTCCAAGGTAGAGTAGAAGTAAAAGAAAATGCTTCACAGGTAGCAGGTTTGGTCGTTATTGCTAACAATACCCAAATTTCCAATAGCTCCTTTACTGGAACTATCGTGTCAAATGATAAACAGGGTAAAGAATACAATGTCGGTGGTTTGGTTGCCAATCTTAAGGGAGGAAACTCCTTGATTAGCCAAGCAGGGCAGATGTGACCATTCTAGCAGGCGCTAGAGCCAACAACCAACGCTTTGGCGGTTTGGTTGGCCGTTTGGAAAGCAATGCCCGCATCAGCCGTTCTTATGTAGCTGGAAAGATTCAAAACTCTACTAAGAATGGTCAGATTGGTGGTGTGGTTGGTTCCAATTACTTCAATGGCTTGATTGATAATGTCATCAGCAATGTCAGCGGTACAAATGTTTACAGTATTTCTGGCGATCAGGGATATGAGAACAACCGCATCACAGAAGCTTATGCCGTTGAAGGAAATAAAACACTGGAAAATGACAAGTTTGTCACTTCAACACTGACTCTGAACGAGGCAGAAGAGAAGCTGGCTAGCCTAGACATTACGACCACGCTGGAAGATACGAATCTCAACCTTTATTCTGTCAACTATGCCCAGGAAAAGAATGCTCGAGAAGATCGCCTGATAGCTTATGCTAACATGGAAAAACTCCTTCCATTCTACAATAAGGAGACCATCATTGCCTATGGAAATAAACTTCCAGATAATCACAAGCTCAATACGGAGTACTTGCTGGATGTTGTTCCGATGAAGGGCGACCAGATTATCACTGATATCAATAGCAACAAGACCGGAATTAACCGTCTGATGCTGCACTTTGAGGATAATACGGTTGACTACCTGGATCTGACCTATAAGGGAGATTTCAAATATAAGGCAATTGCAGAGTACAGTGTAAATGGCTTAGACCTCCTTTATACTCCAGAAGCTTTCCTATCAGACTATAGCAGAATTCTCAATCAAGTGCTGCCTGAGTTGAACCAGGTTGTCCTGGACTCACCGGCTATGCGAACTGTTTTAGGCGTGAATGCTGACACTTCTCTGGATGATCTCTATTTGGATACAGCCTTTGACCAAGTCAAGACCAAGCTGTCAGAAGAGTTACGCAAAGTTCTGGCTATGGACAAGTCCATCAATACTGAAGGTGATGTCGTAGCTGACTATGTAGCTCAGCAAATTAAAGACAATAAGGAAGCCTTCTTGCTTGGTCTGACCTATCTCAATCGTTGGTATAATATCAACTATGACAATATCAATGTCAAGGATTTGTCGGCCTATAAGTTTGACTTCTTTGGAAATCATAATGCTTCAACGCTGGATACCATTATTTCACTTGGTCAGTCAGGCTTTAATAATCTTAAAGCCAATAACAACTATATGGCTTATGATACCTCGCTCTCTGAAGCGACTGGTAAACGAGGGCTCTTTAACTATCTGGAAGGCTATCGTCAGCTCTTCCTGCCGGACAAGAGCAACAATGAATGGCTCAAGACCAATACAAAAGCCTACATCGTTGAGGCTAAGTCCGATGTAGCAGAAGCTAGACAGCTTCAGGATGCAGCCGAGGGCAAGAGTAAGTATTCTGTCGGCGTTTATGACAAGATTACTGCTGATAATTGGGAACATAAGGGCATGCTCTTGCCACTCTTGACCATGACTGAGAAGGGTGTCTATGCTATCTCCAATATGTCTACCATCTCCATGGGGGCTTATGACCGTTATCGCCTTGATGCCAATGGCAGGATTCGGACAGATGCAGAGCTAGCTGAATTTGTCGAAGACAGAGTGAGAAAAACTGCTGAATACCAGCGCGATCACTATGACTTCTGGTATAAGATTCTAAGCGATGAAAGCAAGGACAAGCTCTTCCGTTCTGTTCTGGTTTACGATGGATTCTCATTGGTGGACAAGAATGGTCAAAGATATTGGGCTCCAGCTAATGACAAAAAATCACTGGCTATGCAGGAGTTCTTTGGACCAGCTGGCAAGTGGTATCCAAGCAAGGGCTACAATGCCTATGCTACAGGAAGTGTAACCCACTTTGATGCAGCTAAATTGTTAGAAGACTATGGTAACTCTGTCTACACGCATGAAATGACCCATAATTCTGACGGTGGTATCTACTTTGAAGGAAATGGCCGCCGCGAAGGTCTGGGAGCTGAGCTTTATGCTCGCGGACTCTTGCAGTCCACTCCAAGTGCAGATGAGGCAACTATTACGCTCAATACCCTCTTCAAGGTGGACAAGGATTCTAAGACACGCCTACACACATATAACTTCAAGGAACGCGTTCAAAATGCAGAAGATCTGCAGCACTATGTCCATGGTATGTTTGACATGATCTACACCCTAGATTACCTAGAAGGTACCTCTATGCTGAAGCAGAGCGATGATGCTAAGCTCCAGTGGTTCAGAAAGATGGAGAATTACTACGTTACTGATAAGTATGGTAAGGAGACCCATGCTGGAAACCAGACGCGAAGCTTTACTGCTGAAGAAATCAAGCAGCTGAAGACCTTTGACTCCTTGATTGAAAATGATGTGATCACTCGTCGGGAGAATAAGGATAGTGGGAAATATGGTCGAAATGGCTACCTCAGTCTCAGCCTCTTCTCACCAATCTACTCAGCCTTGAGCAATCCAAATGGAGCGCCGGGTGATGTCATGTTCCGCCGCACGGCCTACGAGTTACTGGCAGCCAAGGGTTACCATGAAGGATTTATCCCTTATGTTTCTGGTAAGTACTCTAAGGAAGCCTTTGATGAAGGTAAGAAAACGTGGGATGGATGGTCCGGAAGAGATGTTGGTCTCGTAACTGACCAGAAAGTCTTGGAAAATGTATTCAAGGGTGAATATGACTCTTGGGTAGCCTTCAAGAAAGCTATGTATAAGGAGCGAATTGATCAGCTGACCAAGCTTAAACCAATCACCATTGAGTACGAGCTTAGAAATCCAAGTAGTACCAAGAAAGTAACCATTCGCTCTTATGAAGAGATGCAGAAGCTGATGGACGAAGCAGTAGCAGAGGATGTACGCAACATTACCAATGCAACTAGCCGTGTTGATGCTAGCTGGGTCAACTTGCTCAAGAAGAAGATTTACAATGCTTATATTCGTGAGACAGACGACTTCAAACAGTCAATCTTTAATAAGTAAGCGGCAAAATGTTTTTCAGAAATACATTTAAAAATATCTAGACTAAAAAAAGTCTAGGTATTTTTTTCTGCCATTTATTTCTAATATATCAATAATAATCCATCCAAGTCTGAATAAATCCATTTTTTGTGACTTTTTTGTAACGAAAGTAGACAAAGAATAGAAAAATGATAATAAAAAAATTGCAGTTTACAAGGCGTAAATTATAATTTTTTTATGTTATAATTGATATGTATATGTCATATTTGCTTATCATATACGAGTACTATCATTTTTAGTTTGGTAATAAATCTTGATTTAAAATCGGCTGAAAATGAGGGGGTAGACAGGTGATGGTGTGCCTGCCAGCATTTGTCTAAAATAAAATATAAAAAGAAGGAGGACCGCATTCAAGGTGAAACAAACTTATCATAAAGTGTCTCATGCTCTGATGACTTTGCTGCTTTTGGTATCAACCTTTCTTCCCTTGTTAAGCTCAAGTCCTAGGGTTTCTGCTGCAGAGTTAGGTGAAAGTGATTATCAGCTAACTACAGATGTCACTATTAATACTAATCCTTTAAAGGATACAGGCTACGGTGAAGGTAAATTTTACATTGCTCCGACCTATACATTTGCAGATAGCAAAGTATTAAATAATGGTGATACCATGGTTTATCGTGTTCCATCACAGTTCAAAATTGAGCGAACTTTGGAGGAAAACATAAGTGCACCGGATGGTACTGTTGTTGCCAAGTTGGTGACAGATCCTGTTACCAATACAGCGACCATTACAGTCACAAATGCTGAGTATTTTGCGAAAATGCCAGATACCAAGCGTATTCAATCTTCTTTCACAGTGGTTTGGGCTGATAATATGCCTTATGATCAAGAGCAAGAAGTTAATTTCCCAGGTGCTAGAACCTATAGGCTGAAGCGTATCAAGGTTGATGAAGAACCTCAGGGGTATTCCAAGTGGGGTGTTCAGGATTCTAAGGATCCAAATTACGTCAACTGGCGTATCCGTGTCAATCGTGATGTCCAAAATCTTGGTCAAGTTGTCATTGAGGACGCTATTCCAGAAGGCCAAGAGCTGGATGAAGATTCAGGGATTACAGGTTACTACTTTACTGAGTGGGAAGGTGCTTCTGGCACACGTCAATCCTTTAATCCGAGCCAGATTGTGACAATCACTGACTCCAATCATTTCACAGTTAATGCTGGGGATTTGAGTGGAAGAGGTATTTATGTTATCTATCGGACACGTTTGACAGAGCCAGTTGATAAGGTGACCAAAAAGCCTTTAACGATGTAACCGTTACGGCTAATGGACAAAAGATGCCAGATTTAGTATCACGTCCATTTGCACCTTTGACAACTCTTGATGGTGTCGGGGAAGGTACCCGGTCGGATGAAGTTATCTTCAAAGTCAAAAAGGAATTGACTGGCCGCAATTTGGCAGATGGTGAATTTACTTTTGATTTGATCAATAAGGATGACAACGACAAAGTTGTTCAAACGGTAACAAACAAAGATGGTGCCGTAACCTTTAAGAAACTTCGTTTCAAAAATGAGGGAACCTTTAACTATGTCATTCGTGAACGAGCAAGCAATCTGCCAGGTGTGACAAACGATGCCAATTCAGACATCAATGTCACTGTTACTGTAACAGATAACAATGGCGTTAAGACAGCAGCGGTTACCTACGACCGTGAGGCTTTCACAAATACATACAAGTTAGAGCCAGCGACTGCAGCTATTACCGCTAAAAAAGTTCTGGATGGTAAAGCACTTGAAGCTGGTAAGTACACTTTCAAGCTGACTGAGGTTGGCGGAAATAACGTGGAACATCAAGCAACAAATGACGCCAATGGTAATATCAAGTTTTCTGAAATCAACTATGATAAAGAAGGGACTTATACCTATAAGCTGACAGAAGTAGCTGGAAGTGAAGCTGGAGTGACTTATGACAGTACAGAACATACTGTGACTGTCACAGTGACTGAAAACAATGCCAAGTTGGAAGCTGCTGTTACAGGTAACAATCCAACATTCACCAACAGTTATAAAGACTATGGTGTCAGCTATGAGTTTCTCAGCTCTAACCCAGCCTATCCAAACCTGCCAAAAGAAGTAACTGATTTGCTTCCAGCAGATACTAATCGCTACACTAGTGGTACTAATGTAGACGCTAAGCAGCCTGCTAAAACAAGTGTTACAGTTACTGAAGGCACATGGACTTTCGAAGGCTATGCAGAAACGAATGCACAGACTGTTGCGGATAAGGACCTTAAATTTACAGGTAAATGGAATTTCACTCCAGCACCGAAATATAATGTAACATATGAATTTGTAAGCGAAGATCCGAATCGCACCTTACCAGCAGAGGTAACAGAATTGTTGCCGACCGATGCTAATGAATACACAGACGGTGCTGCCGTTCAAGCGGTTCAGCCAGCTAAGGATTCTATTGAAGTAACTGGAGGTACTTGGAAATTCCTTAAATATGACGCGGATAGTAAAACTATTGCAGGCTCAGATGTCAAATTTACAGGCACATGGACATTTGAAGCTAGACGTCCACAAGGACCAACACCACCACCATCTTCTTCAGATTCGACACCACCACCGTCATCATCTGGTGATAAACCAAGCGGTTCGACTGATGGAACCCCAGGTAATTCGACAGATAAAGATGGAAAAGATGTTCGTGGATCAGCAACTGGTAAAAAAGTTTTGCCGAAAACTGGCAGTGAAACATCTATCTTTGCGATAGCAGCAGGATTTGCACTGATTCTTTTATCAGCTCTTGTCTATCGTTTCAAAAAAGCTAATTAATATTAGCCAAACGAATCATCTCAGCTAGCTGAGATGATTTTTTCTTGTCTTTGTCATCATCTAAATGGCTGTTTTTACAGTAGCTGAAATTTGCTAAGCTTGATTTTACAGTCAATGAATACTTTAAAATAAAAGTGAATTCTTGTTTTATAAAGAAGGTTTGTTATAATAAAATAAGAAAAAGTTTCTTTATTTAAAGGGAGATGTTGATGAAAAATAAGAAGTTTAGGGTGATTCTTTTTTTGCCCCTAGTTTTGTATCTGCTGGTGTATCAGTACGGTTATTCGGGAATTGAGCCAGAGCCGGGAGTTGCTTATGGTTATCTTTACCTTTTTCTGTTTTTAGTTCCTGTTGTCATTGCTTATTTTATAGTTGCTGTTATGAATTTTGCAACACTGATGGGGGAAGTTACTTATTTATTCAAAGGACAGCTGCTAGGGCATCTCTATCGGCTTTATTTTTCTATCTTTTTCTTTTCGATTTTGTTTTGCGGTCTTAATTATTATCAGTTGATAGCTCCATATGGCTCTCAGATGAAAATTAGTGCTGGAGAAGCTTATAATCCCCTAGCACCTTATGCCATTCCTCTCTTGCTTTTTCTCTTAGGATTGTTTGGCAATCTCTTCTTTTGGGAGTTGCAAAAGATTGAAGTTCAGGAGGAGAAAGAGTAGCAGTACGGCGATAGTAATCGATTATTGCACTTAATCATTAAAAGCCTGCTGAAAATCTATTTGCTCAGGCTTTCTTTGTGCTATAATAAAGAAAAACGATGAGGAGACATTCATGAATCAAACTGTTCAATATTTACAAGAATTAACGGCTATCCCTTCCCCAACAGGCTTTACGGCTGAAGTGGCAGACTATCTAGTAAAAACGCTGGAAGGATTGGGCTATGAGCCTGTTCGGACCAATAAAGGCGGCGTTCATGTTGTGGTTAAGGGTGAAAATGATGCCCAGCATCGGGTAGTGACTGCCCATGTGGATACTCTGGGAGCTATTGTTCGGGCTATTAAGTCTGACGGTCGTCTCAAGCTGGATCGGATTGGCGGTTTTCCTTGGAACATGATTGAAGGAGAAAACTGCCTAGTCCACGTGGCTAGCAGTGATAAGACTATCAGTGGGACTATCTTAGTTCACCAGACTTCCTGCCATGTCTATAAGGATGCTGGGACGGTTGAACGTACTCAGGACAATATGGAAGTTCGTTTGGATGAAAAGGTGAGAAATGAGAAAGAGACGCGGGATTTAGAATCGAAGTCGGTGATTTTATTTCCTTTGATCCTCGTACCACAGTTACCGAGTCAGGCTTTATCAAGTCTCGCTTTTTGGATGACAAGGTCAGCGCAGCTATTTTGCTAAATCTTTTGCGCGTTTATAAAAAGGAAAATATTCAACTGCCGGTGACGACTCATTTTGCTTTCAGTGTCTTTGAAGAGGTTGGTCATGGGGCTAATTCCAGCCTGCCGGCTCAAGCGGTAGAGTATTTGGCGGTTGATATGGGGGCTATGGGTGACGATCAGCAGACAGATGAGTATACGGTTTCCATCTGTGTTAAGGATGCTTCGGGGCCTTATCACTACGGCTTCCGCCAGCATTTGGTAAATTTGGCTAAGGAGCAGGACATTCCTTACAAACTGGACATCTATCCATTTTACGGATCAGACGCCTCTGCAGCTATGAGCGCAGGAGCAGAAGTCAAGCATGCTCTGCTAGGTGCCGGCATCGAATCCAGCCACTCTTATGAACGTACCCATATTAATTCAGTTGTTGCGACAGAGCGTATGGTGGATGCATATCTAAGGAGTGGCTTGGTAAAATAGGAGAAAGATATGAATGATTTATTGGAACAGCTAATTACCCCAACTATAATAACAGCTATAGTATCAGGATTATATAGATATTTTCAAAAGAAAAAAGAAGAATATCAAAAAGTATGTTTACGAAAAATAAACAAAATGATTTTTCAAAAAGTTAGAAAAATTTTTTTCAAATGAGCTTATAGAAGGTGGGGAAGCTAATCCAGAGTTAAAAAAACAATACTATTTAAAAATCTCTCAGAGAATAAATCCGTACGGGCGTGAAATTAAAACGTTTGGGAAATATCAGTGGATAAAAGATGACGGGCATATATGGAACCAAATTAAATCAAATAGAGGGGAAAAATTAATTCTCAAGAAATAACAATTGATGATTTAAAAGAACTAGCTTATCGTATCCAAATTTCAAAGCGAATATTAGATGTAAGATTGGAACAAGCTGTCTCACCGATTAGCCCATCAAAGATATGATTTTATTTTTTTACAGTATCTAACATTGGTATTTCAATTGTTTTTTTGCTATTCTCTTTATATACTATTGGATTTAAGTCCTCTGAGATAAATGAGTCTTCTATTCATTTAGCATTTGCATTGTGGTTAAGTCTAATGATTTTTTTAATATTTCTAATTCCAGAATTAATTATTAATGAAAGTGATGATAGCAAATTTGAAATCTTTATAATAGTCTATACTATGGTGTTTGCCTTAGTAGATGCTTTTACTACATATTATCTGTGGAATAACTTATCTAGTGCGATAATTGTATTTGTAATTATACTCTTTTTTTATGATTACACTTACTTTTTTTAAAAATCTATAATTTTTGGTGATAGTGAGATAGGTAAAATTTCTACGATCTATATTGAAGAGTATAGGGAACTACAAGAATCTAAATCAAATAAAAAACGTTTTAAAGACTACTTCAGAAAATACAAATTCTTTTTCGACAAAGAGAAGTAAAAAAAGAAAATAATGATACATAAAAAATCAAAGTAATCCAAAAACGAGAGGGAAATATTTTTCCTTCTCGCTTTTGAATGTATTGATTACCTGACACTCCAGACACTAACTGATTTTTCCTCTACAGGAAATTCTCCCCAGCCTTGGTCGTCAACTGTTACGATTTGGGAGCTGTTGCCTAGATAGTCGCTGAATTCTTTGCCAGCCCATTCCGGACCGACCAGCATGGATTTGCTGGCTGCTTGGCCATTGCTGATAAGGACAGCGATTGGCTGACCATCGTCCATACCTTGGCGGGTCCAGCCGATACAGTTGGCATCGTCAAAGTAGTCGGTCTGCTCACCATAGGCAAGATTGAGGCGGATGTCTAGGAGTTTATCCAGTAGCTCTTGAAAGCTCTCTTGGGCAAATTCTCCGCTAATGCCATAGTAGTCTCCATAAAAGACGCAAGGCAATCCAGCTTCTCTTAGAAGTATAAGAGCATAGGCCGCCGGTTTGAACCATTCTTCGACGGTAGACTCCAAAGCCTGACCTCTCTGAGTATCGTGATTGTCCACAAAGGTTACAGCTGATTCAGGATGATTCTTTGCAAGTGTCTGATCAAAAATAGTTCGCAGGTCATAGTCTGCTCCAGATTTGCTGGCATCAAATAAATTATGATGAAGTTTAACATCGACTAGGTCAAAGCGGTAGTCAATATTTCTAGATAATCGTTATTGGCCTTCTCATCGCTATTCCAAAATTCCCCAAAGACATAGAAATCATCGCCGTATTTTTCAGTAATATCGCGGATGAAATTCTTCATAAAGAAAGAATCAATGTGCTTAACAGCATCTAAGCGAAAGCCATGTACACCAGTGCTTTCAATGAACCAATGAGACCAGTCGTAGAGATTTTGGATGACTTCAGGGTGCTTGAAATCAATATCCGCATACATCAGATAGTCGTAGTTACCGTTCTCATTGTCTACTAGCTCATCATCTGCCCAACCTTTATTGTCCCCTTGGATGAGAAAAATGCCTGACTTGTTGTTTTTGGCATCATAGTCAGTGCCGGTGAAGTGGTACCAGTGCCATTCAAAGTCATTATAAGTTTTATTGCGGCCTGGGAAGACAAACTTAGTCCAGCCTTTAATCTCGAAAGGTTCTGACAAGACCTTTGTGCGGTCGTTAGGATCAACTTCAACAACGGTAAAGCGCTCTTTATAGTCAGCTGCGGCCTTGTGATTGAGGACCACATCTGCAATAGCTTCGATGCCGTTCTGTCCAAGCACCTCAATTGCTCGGAGGTATTCTTCCTTCAATCCATACTTGGTGCGTACAGTCCCTTTTTGGTCGAACTCTCCCAAATCAAAGAGGTCATAAACACCATAGCCGACGTCATTAGAGCCCGTTCCCTTGAAAGCCGGCGGCATCCAGACCTTGCGAATTCCTTTCGTTGCCAAGTTAGGTGCGTCTTCTGCCAAGCGATTCCAATGCTGACCGTCATCTGGCAGATACCATTCAAAATACTGCATTAAGGTTTGGTTTTCCATATAAATTTTCCTCTTCATTCTCACTGATTGGCTTTATTGTACCAAAAGAAGGGGAAAGGCGCAATCGTTTGCGTTTTTTTCACTCTCATAGATATTTATCTCTTTTATAATTTGAAAAATCTTTTTAAAATTGAAAATGAAACATTTTTAGCTGAGACAAAAAGCCGCAAAAAGAGTATACTAATCTGTATAGAAATCGGTAAAGGAGCTCTCTTATGATTGAATTTAAAGATGTCACTAAAGTTTATGAAGGAACGGTAGCTCTCAATCAGCTGAATCTGACCTTGCAAAGCGGAGAAATCGTCGGTCTGATTGGTCACAATGGCGCCGGGAAATCTACTACCATTAAGTCATTGGTCAGCGTTATCAATCCTAGTAGTGGACAGATTTTTGTGGATGGGAAAGAATTATCCGCTAATCGTTTGGAAATCAAGAAAAAAATTGGCTATGTAGCTGATTCACCTGATCTATTTTTGCGCCTAACTGCCAATGAGTTTTGGGAACTGGTAGCGACTTCTTACGATATGACAAATGCTGAAGTAGAAGAGCGATTGGGAAATCTGCTCCATCTTTTCGACTTTGGCTCTCATCGGTATGAGGTCATTGATTCATTTTCTCATGGGATGAGGCAAAAAGTCTTCGTTATTGCAGCTCTTTTGTCTGACCCAGATATTTGGGTGCTGGATGAGCCGCTGACTGGTCTTGATCCTCAGGCAGCTTTTGACCTCAAGCAGATGATGCGCCAGCATGCAGATAAAGGAAATACAGTTCTCTTTTCAACCCATGTCTTGGAAGTTGCAGAGCAGCTCTGTGATAAGGTGGCCATTCTCAAAAAAGGGAAATTGATTTTCTATGGAACGATTGAAGAACTAAAAGGTCAACATCCAGAACAGTCTCTTGAAACCATCTATCTTGGTCTAGCAGGCCGCAGAGAAGAGGTGAGTCCTGATGCGCATTAAAGCTATAAAAAAACTCGTTGATATTAACATCCTCTATGCTATTCAGCCGTCTCAGCTTCAGCAGTACCGTAAGATTCAAGCTAAGAATCCTGAGCGCAAGGTCAATGTATCGCTGAAGGCCATCCGCATGTATCTGATTTTAGGACTGGTCTATCTCTTTCTTTTCGGCTTGATGGGCTCCCTGAACCAACTAGTTGGCAATCCGGGGCTCTTTGCCAATTTGGTTTCTGCTTTTGCTCTCTTTTCTATGTCTCAAGGCTTTCTGGTTTTTTACAATGTCTTTTACGAAAGCAAGGACTTGCAGTCTTATCGTCCCTACGCTTTTAGTGAAGCAGAAATCATTATCGGCAAAAGCATTTCGGTTATTCTGACCTTGCTGATTGCCATTCTGCCTATGTTCAGTTATTTCTTGGTTCTGGCTTTCCAAGGTGGTAATCCTTTCTTGGGCCTGCCCTTAGCTCTGCTTGCTATTCTAATTTAAGTTCAGTTATCACCTTTCTGATTTTGATTGCCGTCCATTTCATTACCAAGACAGCATTTTTCAGAAAGTACAAGACCATCCTGTCCAATGTCATTCTGGCTCTTGTTTCCGTCGGATCCTTTTTCCTCTATTTTATGATTAATCAAATGAACAGCAGAAGCGTTGTAAATCGTACAGAGGTTAAAGCTTTCTTCCCGCCAGTTCAAGCCTTTTATGATTTTATCCTTCATCCTTTTCATGCAGCTTCCTTGCTGGGATTTTTGGGATGGGTGGCAGTCGCGGCTCTTCTATTTTTCATCGTAAAGACCAAGGTGATTCCAGAATTTTATGAGGCCGCTCTCATGACGGGCTCTTCAGTAGGAAAGCGGGAGCGCGTGCATGACATCAATATTGCGGAAGCAAAAAATCTCAAAAAGTTTGTCTGGCGCTACAATACCAGGCTCTTGAGCGAGGGTTCTGTCATTATGCAAGCTATCTTTATGTCGGCCTTTCTCCCTTACATTGTCATTTTCAGTATGGGAATGGGGATGATACAAGGCGGCCTGTCTTTGACTCCTTATCTGGAACCGCGTTTCCTCTTGCCAATGATGGCCCTGGCTGTTTTGATTGCAACACTAAACTCAGGCGGCAGCAACCTTACGGCTATTGGGATTTCTTTGGAAAGGGAAAATTTTGATTATCTCAAGGTTCTCCCCTTTGATTTGAAGCAATATATTCATCTGAAGTTTTGGCAACTCTTTGCCGTCCAGTCTATCCTGCCTCTGACCTTGCTTTTGATAACCAGCCTTGTTTCTGGTATGCATCCAGTGACTTTCTTGGGCATGGTGATTGTTTGGGCCTTAATTAGCCTAATGTGGAGTTCTTGGGGTTACTACCGAGACTACAAGCATCTCGTGACTAATTGGTCCAATGTCACAGAATTGATGAGCCGAGATAACAGTATGGTGAAAACTCTTCTAGCTATCGCCCTGATTTTAGGAATGTTGATTGTCATTACTCTTCTCTTCTTTATATCCAATGTTCTTGCGCCTCTGGTAATTTATATGATAGTCGCTCTAGTTTTAGCAGGCTTAGCTGTGTTGTCTTACATAGTCCACAAACACTACATGAAGAAGCTGAATGAAGAATTAGCAGTATTTTATTAAACAAGCATCAGGAAGTCGAAAGACTTTCTGATTTTTTGACTGAAAATCATCAAAATAACAGCTCTGTACATTTGCAGAACTGTTATTTGTTTTTCTTTATTTTTTCTACATCAAGTGGCATGAAAGTCGCCATAACTCGACCGATGAGTTTAGGCTCTTCCTCATGCGGGATAAACTTATCACTGTATTTTTTATTAAGGGAAATTAGACGAATACCGGATGGATCGTTGAAGACCCTTTTTATAATGGTTTGGCCGTCATAGTCGATAGCATAGATAGCGCCGGCAAGCTCGAAATGAGTCTGCTTGATTAGGGCTACGGAATCTCTTGGATACTTGGGCTCTAACGAGTCAGTTCGTACCCAAAGGGCAATATCGTAGTCAATTTCTCTGTCCAGCCAGACTAGATCAGCTTGTTCAGGCTTATGCTGAGAGAGATAGTAATTCTCATAGACCAAGTAGGGGAAGTAGTCATCCTTTAAGCTGGCTTGTGTTTCTTGCTCAGTCAGGCTAGCTTTTAGTAGCTTTAATCCTTTCTCCTGTCTGTCTTGGTCAAGTTGCTGATAAATACGATTTAAATCGGGGAATTGTTGAGGGATGTCAGCAATTAGGCGGTAACGAGGGTCGATTTCTTCAACCTCTACCTCAAAAAATCTTGCAATTTTTTCTAGATTGGCTGCAATAGGCAGAGATGTCCCTTTGATATAGCCAGTCAGTGTACTAGCGGGAATACCTGTTTCACGAGATAGCTCAACTTGTTTTTTACCTGTTTCCTTGAGAAGTTCTTTGAGTTTTTTTAGAAATGAGAAGACTTGCTTCCTTGTCTTGGGGGCTTGCGGGCCTCTTCCTCTGGCCATAATATCAACTCCTTTACTTGATTTAATTATAGCGAATTAAATCGAAAAAGTAAAGGATTAGGTCAATTATTTGAGCCTAGTCCTTTACTTTTTTAGATGCCGTATTAAATTTCGTAGCCCATTAAGATTCCGCCTTCCTCAGCATAGAAGCTGCAGAGACCTGAAGTCGGTACCGTTTCGATTTGAGCTTGAGGATACTTTTCTTGTATCAGTTGGCTAATTTGCTGGCAGAATTTTTCGTTATTGCGGTGAGCGATGATGAGTCGGCCACCCTTGTAACCAGCTTTGAGGAGCTCTTCAATTGCAGAAGCAAGGGCTTTTTTCGGACCGCGTGCCTTTTGCAGAAGCTCTAGCGTGCCAGTCTGGCTAGCTTCACCGACCATACGGATATTGAGTAAGCCGACCACGGTTCCCAGAAGTTTACTCAGTCTACCGTTTTTGACCAAGTTATCTACCTTTGCCAGAACGAAGAGAAGCTTGGTTTTCTCTTGATAGCGACTAATGACTTCAACAACTTCATCAAAGCTGAGATCTTGCTGAATGAGTTCATTGAGTTTAGTCACAAGTAAGTCCACCTCGCCGCCGGCAGAAAGACTATCAATGACATGAATCTGGGCATCAGGATGTTCTTCCAAAAAGATTTTCTTAGCAACCTGTGCACTATTATTACTACCAGATAGAGTGCCTGTGATTGTTACAACAAAAATCTTGTCTGCTCCCTCAAAGCTTTTGAGATAGTCATCTGGACTAGGGCAAGCAGACTTTGAAGCAGCAGAAGAAGCATACATCTTCTCCATCATCAGGTCAATATCAAGCTGCTTATCATCTATAAAAATCTCATTTTCCACTTGAATGGTCAAGGGAACACTTTCAAATTGGGTGTCTTTGGCCAAGTTTGCCATTTCACGAAAGTCACAGCCAGAGTCAGCTATAATTTTCCAAGTCATATTTTTCTCCTTTTTTGTCAAGTATGTACAATAAAAAAATTGACAAAAAACCTGTCTTTTTTTAAAATTATAACATGAAGGATGCTTACTAGAAAGCGGAAACTGTCAGCTGATACAAGAGGGAAGAAATTGTTATGTCGGAAAAGAAAATATCGGAAAAATCACTCGCGAATTTAAAGAAATACAATCAGGAATCCAATCAAATCACGAGAGAGTCTCTGGAAATTTCTCTCATGCAGCTGCTGGAGAAGAAAGAACTCAAAAAAATTACGATTTCAGAGCTGGTTGAGCGAGCAGGGGTTTCCCGCGCTGCATTTTACCGCAATTATAGCTCTAAAGAGCAGATTCTGGAAGAGATTTTTAAAAACACTGTTCAAGGTATTACGGATAAATTGGAAGAGTTTAACTTTAAAACTGAGATGTACCAGATTTGGCTTTTTCTTTTTAAGGAAGCTAAGAAAGAGGCTCGGGTTATCAGTCTAGCCATTGACTATAATTTTGAAAAGCTGCTGACCCAGGCTGTATTCGACTTTTTGGAAAAGCGCAATCGCAATGCTAAGAAAACGACTAACTCTTACATGAATTCCTTCTGGAGTTCGGCAGTTGTTTCTGTTCTTTCCAAGTGGATTAAGGACGGCATGAAGGTTCCAGCTGAAAAAATAGCTTCTTTAGGTCTTCCCCTCTTTCCCCAGAAAAAGAAAATCAAATAAAAACAAGTGAGTCATTAGGGCTCGCTTGTTTTTAGGTTCTGTAAGAAGTTGGTCAGTTCTTTTTGGTTCTTTAATTCGTTGAATTTATGAGGAAAAGTTTGTCGGATTTTCTTATATCTTGCCAGTGCTGTCTGACGTCGTCCTTTCCAAAGAACCCAGCAGATAAACTCCCAGTCAAACTTTTCGGGGCAGCCGGGAGCCATGCTTTCTCTGGTCCGATTGCGGTATTTTAGATAGCGTTTGAAAGCTCGATAGAGGCAGTTCCAGCGAGAGAAGTTCAGAAAGATGATTTGGTCGGCTTCTGCCATCCGACGTTCATAAAAACACCAAGAGTAGTTGCCATCAATAATCCAGTCGGTATTTTTTGACAAAAAATTATCTATCTGTTTACTCATCCAATCACGGTCGCTATCCTTCCAGCCAGGTTGGAACTGCAATGTATCCATGTGAAGTTTGGGAATGGAGTAGTGGTTGGACAGTTGTGCTGCTAGAGTGGATTTGCCAGACCCGGAATAACCAATAATTGCTATTTTCATCCCTACCTCCTTTGTGTGAGAAACAAAAAAAGCTCCTGAGAGCTCCCTTTGTATGCATTATTTAGCAAGTTTAGCTGAAAGGCGTGCTTTATCGCGGCTTGCTTTGTTTGTGGATCAAACCTTTTGTTTCTGCTTTATCGATAGCTGAGCTAGCAGCACGGAAAAGTTCTTCAGATGGGTTTGCTTCAAATGCTTTGATTGCAGTACGCATAGCTGACTTTTGAGCTGAGTTTTTTTCGTTATGTTTCACGTTCAATTCAGCGCGTTTGATAGCTGATTTAATGTTTGCCAAGTTGTTTCACCTCCATTGAAAATACTAACTATCTAATTATATATGAAAAGTTAGGATTTGACAAGCTTTTTTATTTTTTTAAGTAAATTTCATCAATTTCATGATTTCCAGCTTTGTGCAGAATAATTTCTGCCCGATTGCGGGTTGGCTCAATGTAGTCTAGCAGGTTGACAAGGTTAATGCTTTTCCAGACATTATGGGCGAAAGCCACCACTTCCTCTTCTGATTGCGTGGTGAAGCGGTGGTAGTAGTTTTTGGGGTCGTTTTCAGCCAGCGTCAGCATTTTTTTAAAGCGATCCAGATACCAGTTTTCAATATTTTCGACTTCTGCATCGACATAGATAGAAAAGTCAAAAAAAGTCTGTCATATATAGGCGCTCGTTCTGTGGATTCTGGAAAACGTTAATCCCTTCGACAATAACAAAGTCAGCAGCCTTTACCTCTTGCATTTCTTGAGGAACGATATCGTATGTCTCATGCGAGTAGACGGGGATTTGGAAATCCTGACCGTTTTTTATGCTGTCCAGAAAGGAAAGAAGCAGCTCCATATTATAGCTTTCTGGGAAACCCTTGCGGTTTAAAATGTCATGATCTTCCAAGGTTTTGTTCGGAAATAAAAAACCGTCTGTGGTAACCAGCTCGACTGTCGCATTTGAAAAAGTCCGAGAAAGCAGAATCTGCAGCAAACGGCTAGTGGTGGATTTTCCAACGGCCACACTGCCAGAAACTCCGATGATAAAGGGCTGTTTTCGGCTTTCCTTTTGTAGAAAAATCCCCTTGGAAAAAGCCAAGTCTTCCTTAGAACGTTTATAAATCTGAATGAGATTGGTCAAGGGTAAATAAATGTCCGTTACGTCTTGCAGGCTAATTTTGTCATTGAAACTCTTGATAGAATTAAGCTCGGCCTGGGTCAGAGGCGGAGTTGTTTTGCGGTGCAGATTTTGCCAAGTATGGCGGCTGATTTTTTCAAAGTGAAGAAATTCGTTAGTCATAAGTTACTCCTGTATGATGGACTTTAGTATAACATACTTTTTGGAGAAATGAAAACGATTTACAAATCTAGGAAAATTATGATAAAATGGTTGTATGACTAAAATGTATTTTGCAGAAAATCCTGATGCCAAACATGATATTCATGAATTAAATGTAGAACTGTTAGGACAGCAGCTGACTTTTTTGACAGATGCTGGTGTCTTCAGTAAAAAGATGATTGATTATGGCAGTCGGGTTCTTTTGTCTGTCTTGGACTTTGAAGCTGGAGAACGGGTGCTGGATGTTGGCTGTGGTTATGGCCCATTAGGTTTGACCTTAGCCAAAGCGTACGGAGTGGCTGCGACCATGGTAGATATCAACCAGCGGGCCTTGGACTTGGCTCAGAAGAATGCTGAGAGAAACCAGATTTCAGCTGAGATCTTCCAGTCAAATGTTTATGAAAAGGTCAACGGTATTTTCGACCATATTATCAGTAATCCGCCTATTCGTGCTGGTAAGCAAGTTGTACATGAGGTTATCAGCGGAAGCTATGAGCATTTGACAGAAGGCGGTGATTTGACCCTTGTGATTCAGAAGAAGCAAGGAGCGCCCAGTGCCAAGTCGAAGATGGAAGCTGTCTTCGGTAATTGTGAGATTGTTAAGAAGGACAAAGGCTACTATATACTAAGGAGCGAAAAATAGGATGCGTGCTGTAGATATTATCCAAAAGAAAAGAGATGGTCTTGAGCTGACCAGTCAGGAAATCCAGTGGCTGATTGAGGGTTATGTGGACGGGACTGTGCCAGACTATCAGATGGCAGCCTTTGCTATGGCTGTCTATTTTAAAGGCATGACGACTCGGGAAATTTCTGATTTAACCATGACAATGGTTGGAACCGGTGAACAGTTTGACTTGTCAGAAATCGCGGGAATAAAAGTAGATAAACATTCTACTGGCGGTGTTGGTGATAAAGTAACTTTGGTCTTGGTTCCTTTGGTGGCTAGTTTCGGTGTGCCCGTTGCTAAAATGAGCGGCCGCGGGCTGGGCCATACTGGAGGAACCATTGATAAATTGGAATCCATTAAGGATTTCAGGTAGAGCGCAGTCAGGAAGGCTTTATCAAGCAGGTGCAGGAAATCGGCTTGTCAGTAATCGGTCAGTCTGATCAGTTGGTGCTAGCGGATAAGTTGCTCTATGCTTTGCGAGATGTAACAGCAACTGTTGATACCATTCCGCTGATAGCGAGCTCTGTCATGAGTAAAAAGATTGCTGCAGGTGCCGATAGCATCCTTCTGGATGTGACGGTCGGTGAAGGCGCCTTTATGAAAAATATTGATGACGCTCGTGTACTAGCACGTACTATGGTAGATTTGGGCAAGGCGGTCGGAAGAAAAACAGTAGCTGTTCTGACAGATATGAGTCAGCCTTTGGGAACCAGCATTGGCAATCGTCTGGAAATCTTAGAAGCTTTGGATATCTTGCAGGGCAGGGGTCGTGAAGACATCACAACTTTCATTTGTGAGTTGGCTCAGATTATGCTCGGACTTGCAGATGTTGAGAAAACAGCAGAAGAAGTGAGAGAACAGTTGACTAATGGCGCTGCTTTGAAGAAATTTGAAGCTATGATTGCTGATCAAGGTGGTGACTTGGAAGACCTCTATCGTCCATCAAGTGCAGCTCATATTATAGATGTGAAAGCAGAACAGGCAGGCTATATCACTGAACTGCCTGCTATGGAGTTCGGACTCTTTGCCATGAGACTTGGAGCAGGACGCGCGGTCAAATCTGACGACTTGGATTATGAAACTGGAATTGTTTTCGAAAAGAAAGTCGGAGACAAGGTCGAAATTGGAGAAGTTTTCGCAAAAATTTATTCAAATGAAAAAATTTCTCAAGAACTAGTTACAGATTTTCAAAAAAATGTTAAAATAGGTGATGAAAGCGTTGCAGTAAGCGAGATTATCGAGGTTATTGCTTAATTCTAGGAGAAGCAAACATGAAATTAAACAAATACATAGACCATACGCTTTTAAAACCGGAAGCGTCAAAAGAGCAGGTTCTGAAGTTAATCGAAGAAGCAAAAGTTTATGATTTTGCCAGTATCTGTGTCAATCCAACCTGGATAGAGTTTGCTGCGGAGCAGCTAAAAGGCTCAGATGTCAAGGTTTGTGTGCCAATTGGTTTTCCTTTAGGAGCCAACACTTCCGATGTGAAAGCTTTTGAAACGAAGGACGCAATCCAAAAGGGTGCGGGCGAAGTGGATATGGTCATCAATGTCGGCGCTCTGAAGTCTAAAAATTATGATTTGGTAGAGCGAGACATCCGTGCGGTTGTAGAAGCTGCTAACGGTACCTTGGTCAAGGTGATTCTGGAAACTTGCCTGCTGACAGATGAGGAAAAGGTTAAGGCCTGCCAACTGGCTCAGAAAGCTGGAGCTGATTTTGTTAAGACCTCTACAGGATTCTCAACTGGCGGTGCGACAGTCGAAGATGTTGCCCTTATGAGAAAAACAGTTGGTCCTGACATGGGCGTCAAGGCTTCTGGCGGTGCTCGTTCTTATGAAGATGCGCTGGCCTTTATTGAAGCAGGTGCAACTCGTATCGGAACTTCGGCCGGAGTGGCGATTATGAAGGGAGAAGAAGCTAGTGGCGACTACTGAGTTGATTGACTTGGCTGTCCAAGCCAGCAAAAATGCTTATGTTCCCTATTCTCATTTCCCTATCGGAGCGGTTTTAGTCGCTAAAGATGGACGAGTATTTACCGGCGTTAATGTTGAAAATGCTAGTTTTGGTTTGACCAACTGCGGCGAGCGGACAGCTATATTTAAGGCAGTTTCAGAAGGAGCTTTAGACTTCGAGGAGCTGATTGTCTATGGTGAGACGGAAAAACCCATATCACCTTGTGGTGCCTGCCGCCAGGTAATGGCAGAATTTTTTTCTGAGGATCTAAAAGTGACCTTGGTCGCTAAAGATAAATCGACGGTCGTGATGACGGTCAAGGAATTACTTCCATATTCTTTTACAGATTTAACATAAGTCTGTTATCGGTCATCTGACCAAACTCAAACTTGCAACTGTGTTGCACATCTTATTTAGGAGGTTCAGAAATGAACAAAAAACAATGGCTAGGTCTTGGTCTAGTAACTGTCGCAGCATTCGGACTTGCTGCATGTGGAAACCGTGCTTCTCGCTCAGATTCTTCAAACGCGAAAACGGATTTGAAGGCTGCTATCGTAACTGATACTGGCGGTGTTGATGATAAGTCATTTAACCAGTCTGCATGGGAAGGTTTGCAAGCTTGGGGTAAAGAAACGGTCTTTCTAAAGATAACGGCTTTACTTACTATCAGTCTAATGACGAGTCTCAATATGCGAATAACCTGAACCAAGCTGCTACGGATGGTTATAATTTAGTATATGGTATCGGATTTGCCCTTCGTGATGCGGTTGAATCTGCTGCCCAAGATAACACAGACATCAATTATGTTATTGTCGATGATGTTATCGAAGGAAAAGAGAATGTCGCTTCAGCTATTTTTGCTGACAATGAAGCTGCTTACCTTGCTGGTGTTGCTGCTGCAAAAACTACTAAGACAAAACAAGTTGGTTTCATAGGTGGTATAGAAGGCGCTGTTATCACACGTTTTGAAAAAGGTTTCGAAGCTGGCGTGAAATCAGTTGACCCGTCTATCAAGATTCAAGTAGACTATGCTGGCTCATTTGGTGATGCTGCTAAAGGTAAAACAATTGCTGCTGCTCAATATGCTGCAGGTGCAGACGTGGTTTACCAAGTTGCTGGTGGAACTGGTGCTGGAGTATTTAACGAAGCTAAGTCAATCAACGAAACAAGAAATGAAGATGAAAAAGTTTGGGTACTCGGTGTTGACCGTGATCAAACTGAAGAAGGTAAATACAAGTCTAAAGATGGTAAAGAATCTAACTTTGTTTTGGCATCAAGCTTGAAACAAGTTGGTAAGACTGTCCAAGACATTGCTAACCAAACTGCTAAAGGTAAATTCCCAGGCGGTAAAACTACAACCTTCGGTCTGAAAGACGGTGGAGTTGACTTGACAACTACAAACCTGTCAGAAGATGCGAAAAAAGCCGTTGAAGAAGCGAAAGCAAAAATCCTTGACGGCAGCATCACTGTTCCTGACAAATAAAACAATTTAAGAGCGATCCGACCGTGTAGGGTCGCTTCTTTTTGAAATTGAGACGCCTTTGTGTCAATAGAATTTATTAGCACTGACTGTGCTAGTAAATTTTATTGAAATAAAATGAAATTCTGGAAAGGAAAGAGCCATGACACATGAAAATGTCATTGAAATGCGAGAAATTACCAAGATTTTTGGTGAATTTGTAGCCAATGATAAAATCAATTTGGAACTCAGAAAAGGTGAAATTCACGCTCTTTTGGGAGAAAATGGTGCCGGCAAGTCAACCTTGATGAATATGCTGGCTGGCCTGCTTGAGCCGACCAGCGGTGAGATTGTAGTGAATGGAAAGTCAGTTAAACTGGACTCTCCATCAAAGGGCGGCCTCACTTGGTATCGGGATGGTGCACCAGCACTTTATGCTTGTTGAAGCATTTACTGTTGCTGAAAATATCATCCTTGGAAGTGAAATCACAAAAAATGGTGTGTTGGACTTGAAAGGTGCCACTAAAGAAATTAAGGAACTTTCTGAAAAATACGGCTTGGCAGTTGATCCATCTGCTAAGGTTGAAGATATTTCTGTCGGTGCCCAGCAGCGGGTTGAGATTCTGAAAACTCTTTATCGTGGGGCGGACATTCTCATCTTTGACGAGCCGACAGCCGTTCTGACGCCAGCTGAGATCGATGAATTGATGAAAATCATGAAGAACCTCGTCAAAGAAGGAAAATCTATCATTCTTATCACTCACAAGCTGGATGAGATTCGGGCAGTTTCTGACCGAGTAACGGTTATTCGTCGCGGAAAATCCATTGAAACAGTTGAAATCGCTGGTGCAACTAACCAAGATTTGGCTGAAATGATGGTGGGACGGGCTGTTTCCTTCAAGACTGCGAAAGAGCCTGCTAATCCTCAAGAAACTGTCTTGTCAATCAAAGATCTTGTTGTTGAAGAAAACCGTGGTGTTCCAGCTGTTAAGGGACTTTCTCTTGATGTCCGAGCTGGTGAGATTGTCGGGATTGCTGGTATTGATGGCAATGGTCAAACCGAGCTGATTCAGGCTATTACAGGACTTAGAAAAGCTAGCTCTGGCGAGATTACAATTAAGAACCAGTCTATTATTGGTAAGCAGCCGCGGCAGATAACTGAAATGAAAGTCAGCCACGTTCCTGAAGACCGTCACCGTGATGGTTTGGTCCTGGCAATGTCCATTTCTGAAAATATTGCTCTGCAGACTTACTATAAAGAACCGCTCAGTAAAAATGGAATCCTGAACTATGGTAACATTTATTCTTACGCACGCAAGTTGATGGATGAATTTGATGTTCGGGCGGCTAGTGAATATGTACCTGCTTCAGCTCTTTCAGGAGGAAACCAGCAGAAAGCTATCATTGCTCGGGAAATGGATCGCGATCCAGACCTTCTGATTGTCAGTCAGCCAACTCGCGGACTTGATGTGGGGGCGATTGAATACATTCATAAACGCTTGATTGAAGCACGGACTCAAGGCAAGGCTGTCCTAGTTGTTAGCTTTGAGCTAGACGAAATCCTCAATGTTTCTGATAGAATCGCCGTTATCCACGATGGTAAGATTCAGGGAATTGTAACTCCAGAGGAAACTAATAAGCAAGAGCTTGGTATTCTCATGGCTGGTGGTAAGATTCAGAAGGGAGCTTCAAATGTCTAAAAAAACACAACAGATTGCAGTTCCTTTAATCTCAGTTCTTCTAGGGATTTTATTGGGAGCGGTTGTCATGGCCATCTTTGGTTATGATGCTATCTGGGGGTATGAATCCCTCTTTAAAACAGCTTTTGGTTCTTTGAGAAGTTTGGGTGAGATTTCTCGTGCGATGGGACCTCTGATTCTCATTGGTTTGGGCTTTGCTGTAGCTAGCCGTGCTGGATTCTTTAATGTTGGGCTTCCAGGACAGGCTTTGGCCGGCTGGATTATGGCTGGCTGGTTTGCACTTTCCTTCCCCAATTTACCTCGTCCACTGATGTTATTGGCGACTGTAGTCATTGCAGCAGTAGCTGGTGGTATTGTTGGTGCTATTCCAGGAATTCTACGCGCTTATCTGGGAACGAGTGAAGTTATCGTAACCATTATGATGAACTATATTGTTCTTTTTGTTGGAAATGCCCTTATTCATAGTTTCCCAGAATCTGTGATGCAGAGTGTTGACTCTAGTAAGCGTGTCAGTGCCAATGCGATTTATCAAACAGAGTGGTTGAGAAGCCTTACATCTAACTCTCGTATGAATATCGGTATCTTCTTTGCCTTGATTGCAGTAGTGGTTATTTGGTACTTGCTTAAGAAAACAACACTTGGTTTTGAAATTCGTGCTGTAGGGCTTAATCCAAATGCATCTGAATATGCAGGGATGTCATCTAAGCGTACTATTATCGTATCTATGATTATTTCAGGTGCTCTTGCAGGACTTGGAGGAGTAGTAGAAGGACTTGGAACTTATCAGAATGTCTTTGTTCAAGGAAGTTCCTTGAGTGTTGGTTTCAATGGTATGGCGGTAAGTCTCTTGGCAGCCAATTCTCCAATTGGAATCCTCTTTGCAGCCTTCCTCTTTGCAGTTTTGAGTGTTGGTGCTCCAGGTATGAACGTGGCTCAGATTCCAACAGAACTTGTAAACATCGTAACAGCTTCTATTATCTTCTTTGTCAGCGCCCACTATCTGATTGAGCGTATGACAGGTATGACAATCTTTGATTTCCTTAAAAATCGACGTCAAGAAGCTAAAAAAGTGAAGGAGGGAAACTAGGATGAATATTGTAACGGTATTAAGTTTATTAGTATCATCTATGCTGATTTATGCGGCTCCCTTGATTTTCACAAGTATTGGCGGGGCTTACTCTGAACATGCTGGTGTGGTTAATGTCGGCTTGGAAGGAATCATGGTTATGGGGGCTTTTACAGGCGTTCTCTTTAACCTGACTTTCGAGAAGAGCTTGGGTAGCGCGACTCCGTGGCTTTCATTGATTGCTGCTGGTTTAGTCGGTGTTGTCTTCTCTCTTATCCATGCTGTGGCAACTATTACTTTCCGTGCGGACCACGTTGTGAGTGGTACAGTGCTGAACTTGCTGGCGCCAGCCTTGGCAATTTCCTTGTTAAAGCTATTTATAACAAGGGACAAACGGATAATATTCAGCGTTCATTCGGGAAGTTTAATTTCCCTGTCCTGTCTGATATTCCAGTCTTGGGAGACATTTTCTTCAAGCATACAAGCTTGGTTGGTTATCTTGCCATTGCTTTCTCTTTCCTTGCTTGGTTTGTCATGTTTAAGACCAAATTCGGACTGCGTCTTCGCTCAGTCGGAGAGCATCCGCAGGCGGCAGATACCTTGGGGATCAATGTTTACCTCATGCGTTATTGCGGTGTCATGATCTCTGGTCTGCTCGGTGGTATTGGTGGAGCTATTTATGCTCAGTCAATCTCGGTTAACTTTGCTGTGACAACTATCGTAGGTCCAGGATTTATCGCCTTGGCAGCTATGATTTGGTAAATGGAGTCCTATTGGTGCCATGTTGGCGAGTCTCTTCTTTGGAGCTTCCCAAAGTTTGGCGGTTATCGGGAACCAGTTGCCTTTGCTTTCAAGTGTTCCAACGGTTTATCTGCAGATTGCGCCATACGTCTTGACGATTGTAGTCCTTGCGGCATTCTTTGGTAAAGCTGTTGCTCCGAAAGCGGATGGTATCAACTATATCAAGTCTAAATAAACCTTTACATCAGTTCTTTGGAGCTGGTGTTTTTTGGTATTTGAAAGAAGCTATAATCATAGGAATAGAAAAAGCCTACTTCAAGTGAAGCGGGCTTTTTAAGATTAGTTGGTTGCAATTTCATTTAGCAGGTCTTCTGCAGTGGTGGTTGGGTTTACGCGAACGCGGTTGAGTGAGAGTAAGCCATTGGATAGAGAAGCTAGTCCGTTATTGGTTGTCAGTCCCATCTTGTAGCCAAGGCTTTCAGCAATCTGCAAGGTTGCATCACTGTATCGTCCAGATGGATAGGCAACGGTTGTTGTGGTTTGAGACAGTTCTTTGTCCAAGTAAGACTTGGAGTCTTTTAACTCAATTTTTTGTTGGTCTTCTGCAGTCGCTGAGAGGTCAGGATGGTTGACGGTATGGTCTTCAAAAGACATACCTTTGTCCTTCATTTCCTTTATCTCATCTAGCGTCAGCATATCTTCACGACCAGCTTGAACAAATCCAGTAATGACATTATTGGTCGCTTTCATGTCATATTTCTGGAGAAGTGGAAAGGCATTAGTATAGAAATCCTTTAAACTATCATCGAAGGTCAGCCAGACGACTTTTTTGTTTTCTGGCAGGACATTCTCCGTCAGGACCTTATATGCTTCAGCAGGCGTTAGTGGGTAGTAACCTGCGTCTTTCAAGGCTTTCAGATGGCTTTCAAATGTAGCTGGATCTACAATTAAACCAGCATTAGCTGCTTCTGATGGGTCCATGACGTGAATGGCATGATACATCAAAATAGGAACTTGAACTGGCTGGTCTTGCTTAACCCATTTGACTTTGTCTTTACTGTTGTCATCCGAAGTCGTCTTTTTATCCCGAGTTGGAGCTGACGAAGTTTTAGATGAAGTATTAACCTGGTTCGTTGACACGTTATTAGCTTCTTTTTGATTGTGCGAGTTTTGCAGCTTGGCTAGTAAAGAAAAGCCACCTACAATCAGGACAAGAAAAAGTAATAAACTCGTTAAAGAAAGCAAAATAGCTCTTTTTCTAGCTTTGCGTTGCTGCATGCGATTTCCTCGGTGTTTTCCTGTCATAATATCTCCTTTTTTTAAAAAATTACAATTCCTTGCGGAAATTTACATCTATTATAACAAATAAAGAAGTAGTTTTGTAGGCATTTTTTTATAATTTTTGTTATAATATTTTTTTATACAAGAAATTTTCAAGGAGTGCTTCATGTCTATTAAAATAGCTTTACTTGGTTTTGGAACAGTGGCAAGCGGTGTGCCTTTTTTACTGAAAGAAAACGGAGAAAAAATCGTTCAAGCGGCTCATTCAGAGATTGAGGTTGCTAAAGTCTTGGTCAAGGACGATGCCGAAAAAGATCGTCTTTTAGCAGCTGGAAATGACTTTAACTTTGTCACAAATGTTGAAGAAATTCTGAAGGATTCTGAAATTACCATCGTTGTAGAATTGATGGGACGAATCGAGCCAGCGAAAACGTTCATCACTCGTGCTCTTGAAGCTGGCAAACATGTGGTAACAGCTAATAAGGACTTGTTGGCTGTTCACGGAGCAGAGTTGCTGGAAATTGCTCAAAAGCAAAATGTAGCTCTCTATTATGAAGCAGCTGTTGCCGGTGGGATTCCGATCCTGCGTACCTTGGTTAATTCATTGGCTTCTGACAAATCACTCGTATCTTGGGTGTGGTTAATGGGACCTCTAACTTTATGATGACCAAGATGGTGGAAGAGGGTTGGTCTTATGAAGATGCTCTTGCTGAGGCACAACGCCTTGGCTTTGCTGAAAGCGACCCGACTAATGATGTAGATGGCATTGATGCGGCTTACAAGATGGTCATTCTTAGCCAGTTCGCTTTTGGTATGAATGTTAAGTTTGAAGATGTGGATCATCAGGGAATTCGTCATATCACACCAGAAGATGTGGCTGTTGCTCAAGATTTGGGCTATGTAGTCAAGCTGGTAGGTTCTATTGAAGAAACAGCATCAGGTATTGCAGCAGAAGTAGCTCCAACATTTTTGCCTAAAGCGCATCCGCTAGCTAGTGTCAATGGGGTAATGAACGCCGTCTTTGTCGAATCCATCGGCATCGGAGAATCCATGTACTACGGACCAGGAGCAGGTCAAAAACCAACTGCAACTAGTGTTGTGGCAGATATTGTCCGTATCAGCCGCCGTTTGAATGAAGGAACAGTTGGCAAGGCCTTTAATGAATTCAGCCGTGAGCTTGTGTTGGCTAAGCCAGAAGATGTGAAGAGCAGCTATTACTTCTCTATCTTGGCACCTGATTCTAAAGGTCAAGTTCTGCATTTGGCTGAGATTTTCAATGCTGAGGATATTTCCTTTAAGCAGATTCTGCAGGAAGGTACTGACGGCGAGAAGGCTCGCGTGGTGATTATTACCCATACTGTCAGCAAGACACAGCTGGAAAATGTCACTGCTAAGCTCAAAGAAGTTGCTGAGTTTGACTTGCTCAATACCTTCAAAGTATTAGGAGATTAAGATGAAAATTATTGTACCAGCGACCAGTGCCAATATCGGTCCTGGCTTTGACTCCGTTGGGGTAGCCCTCTCAAAATATCTGGAAATTGAAGTCTTGGAAGAAAGTCAGGAGTGGGTGATTGAGCATGACCTCAATCCGAGGATTCCCAAGGACCGGCGCAATTTACTGGTTAAGATTGCCCTGCAGTTGGCTCCAGATATTCAGCCACGCCGTTTGAAAATGACCAGTGATATTCCATTGGCTCGCGGGCTTGGATCTTCTAGCTCAGTCATTGTGGCTGGGATTGAATTGGCCAACCAGCTAGCTCACCTTAATTTGTCGGATTATCAGAAGCTAAAAATTGCTACAAAGATTGAAGGTCATCCTGACAATGTTGCGCCGGCTATTTATGGTAATTTGGTCGTATCTAGCTCATCTAGAAATCAGGTGTCTGCTGTGGTAGCGGACTTTCCGGATGCAGACTTCATCGCCTATATCCCAGACTATGAGCTGCGAACGGTTGAGAGCCGTCAAGTATTGCCAAATCGGCTTTCTTATAAGGAAGCTGTTGCGGCCAGCTCCATTGCCAATGTTGCGATTGCAGCCCTTTTAAAAGGTGATATGAAAATCGCTGGTCGGGCTATCGAGTCTGATTTGTTCCACGAAAAATACCGTCAGCCTTTGATCAAGGAATTTCAGATATTAAGTTCTTAGCCAGAAAAAATGGCTCTTATGCAACCTATATCTCAGGAGCGGGGCCGACCGTGATGGTCCTTTCGCCTAAGCACAAGACGGAAAAGATATACCAGCTTTTGCAAAAACAGAATTTCAAGGGACAAATCTTCCGGCTTCGGGTGGATACTGAGGGCGTTCGAGTAGAAAAATAAATCATCAAGAGGTTTTCTATGAGCCTCTTTTTTCTTTTCTAAGCTAGGGAGTTGATATCCCTATCTTTTTATACCTAACTGTGCTATAATGGGTCTAGCTTAAAGGAGGATCATTCACTTTATGGATCATTTAGAATTACAGGCTCTAGCGACTGAGCTAGGTTTACAGTTTGATGAATTTTCGTCTCTTGTCTTCGGACAGATAGATGGTTACACGCTCTATATTGAGCCCACAGAGCAAAGAAAGCAATATAGGATTTGTTTTTCTGTTAAGGCTGGCGATGCTTTTACTGCGCCAAATGCCTTTGATGATTTGATTAAAAACTCAGAGGTTCTAACCAGTAGCCAACTGAATCACTACAAGCTAGTACTTTATGCTAAGGCCAAGACTAATCAGGCTCTTGCACAAGCTGTTCAAGAAGCACTTGTCTTTTTCAAGGAAAGAGGCTTTGTAAATGTTTGTGAACAAAGTGGTGAGCCTGGGCAGATTGATGTCTATCAATTGGGAGGAAATATCCTGATTTTGTCACGACAAAGCTTTGAAAGTCTGAGTTCAGGTCTTTCGCTGGAAAATCAGACCTATGATAATCAAAAAGAAAGTATCGTTGGTGGTATTGTCGGTGCTTTTGTCGGAAGTCTCATTGGAGGAGTGGTGATCTTGTTGATTGCGCAGATGAACTATGTGGCTGTTGCTGGAGGGTTGGCCATGGGTTACTGTACTATCAAAGGGTATGAGTTGCTGGGTAAAAAGCTATCTAAAGCAGGTATTGCTATTAGTGTCGTGTTTATGGTCTTGGTGACTTTCTTAGTCAATCAGTTTGACTATGCTTTGTTACTTGTTCGAGAATATCCAGACGCGAATGTATTTGATGCCTTTTCAGTTGTCAACGAATCAATTTTTAATGGAATCATCCCAGATAACTATTGGTTTAATCTAATCTTGCTCTATGTTTTCACTGGAGCTGGAGCTTTCGGAGCTATCAGAAATGCTCTTTCTAGTCAAACACAGCGTTTTACTACTAGACAATTATAAGCATTAAAAAGCTGAACTTTCTCAGCTTTTTCTTTGTAATCTATCGTAAATGCTATAGATTTTTGATATAATAGAGTGTATTTTGTTTACATAAAAGAGAGAAAATCATGCAAAAACTAGAGAAATTAAAAACTGAATTAGAAGGAATCGACATTCGCTTCAATGAGCCTTTGAGCCAATACACTTATACAAAGGTCGGGGGCGCAGCCGATTTCTTAGTTTTCCCTCGTAATCGTTATGAGCTGGCTCGTATTGTCAATTTTGCTAATCAAGAAGACATTCCTTGGATGGTGCTGGGAAATGCCAGTAATATCATTGTGCGAGATGGCGGTATCCGAGGTTTCGTGATTATGTTTGACAAGCTCAACAATGTAGCGGTGGATGGCTATATGATTGAGGCAGAGGCCGGAGCTAATCTGATTCAGACAACCCATATCGCTCTGCAGAATAGTCTGACTGGCTTTGAGTTCGCTTGTGGTATTCCAGGCAGCGTTGGCGGAGCTGTCTTTATGAACGCCGGGGCTTATGGCGGCGAGATTGCTCATGTCTTGGTATCTTGCAAGGTACTGACTCCTCAGGGGCAAGTCAAAACGTTGGACGTTCGGGATATGAAGTTCGGCTATCGTCACTCACTTGTTCAGGAAACAGGCGACATTGTTATTTCTGCTAAGTTTGCTCTTTCGCCTGGTGTTCACAGAACGATTCGTCAGGAAATGGAGCGCTTAACCCATCTGCGGGAGCTCAAGCAGCCTTTGGAATATCCATCCTGTGGCTCTGTTTTCAAGCGTCCTTTGGGTCACTTTGCTGGTCAGCTCATTAGTGAAGCAAGACTCAAAGGTCATCGGATCGGTGGTGTAGAGGTATCTGAGAAGCATGCCGGCTTTATGATTAACGTCGATAAAGGAACGGCTCAAGATTACGAAAATCTTATCGCTCATGTGATTGAAAGGGTGCGGGAAAATTCAGGTATTACTCTGGAGCGCGAAGTCCGCATCATTGGTGAATCTCTGTAAGACAGATATGATTTCCAGTAGAAGTATGCTGGATAAGGAACTGCAGCTGGCTGCAACTTAGTAAGGGGGTGAAAGCCTATCGACACGGAATTTATAAAGGGCCTTTACAGCCCTCACGAGGTAGCAGCGGTCTGACAGAACCCTTAATCTGTTAATACGAGAAAGAAGGAATTTATGACAATTGAAAAAACCAATCATCGAGTTTAAAAACGTTTCAAAAGTTTTTGAAGATAATAATACTGTCGTTCTGAAAGACATTAATTTCGAGCTGGAAGAAGGAAAGTTCTATACTTTACTGGGATCTTCCGGATCTGGAAAATCAACGATTCTGAACATCATTGCTGGTCTTTTAGACGCGACAGACGGGGATATTTTTCTTGATGGCGTCCGCATCAATGATATTCCCACCAATAAAAGAGATGTTCACACGGTTTTTCAGTCCTATGCATTGTTTCCGCATATGAATGTTTTTGAAAATGTAGCCTTTCCACTGCGTCTGCGCAAGGTTGATAAAAAGGAAATTCAAGAGCGGGTTGCTGAAGTACTGAAAATGGTCCAACTGGAAGGTTTTGAGCACCGTTCTATTCGCAAACTGTCGGGCGGTCAGCGCCAGCGTGTAGCCATCGCGCGGGCAATCATTAATCAGCCGCGGGTTGTTTTGCTGGATGAGCCTCTGTCTGCTCTGGATTTGAAGCTGCGCACGGACATGCAGTATGAGTTGCGGGAATTGCAGCAGCGTCTGGGTATTACTTTCGTCTTTGTCACACACGACCAAGAGGAAGCCTTGGCTATGAGTGACTGGATTTTCGTTATGAATGACGGCGAGATTGTTCAGTCAGGAACGCCTGTTGATATTTATGACGAGCCCATTAACCACTTTGTCGCAACCTTCATTGGCGAGTCCAATATTCTGCCAGGTAAGATGATTGAGGACTATCTGGTTGAGTTTAACGGCAAGCGCTTTGAAGCAGTGGATGGCGGGATGCGCCCAAATGAATCTGTCGAGGTGGTGATTCGGCCGGAGGATTTGCGGATTACTCTGCCAGAAGAAGGCAAGCTGCAGGTTAAAGTTGATACCCAGCTTTTCCGTGGGGTTCACTATGAGATTATCGCTTATGATGAACTGGGCAATGAATGGATGATTCACTCAACTCGCAAGGCCATTGTTGGTGAAGAAATTGGCCTGCATTTCGAGCCTGAGGATATCCACATCATGCGTCTCAATGAAACTGAAGAAGAATTCGATGCCCGTATCGAAGAATATGTAGAAGTAGAAGAGCAGGAAGCGGGTCTGATCAATGCCATTGAGGAGGAACGCGATGAAGAAAACAACCTCTAATCTTTTTCTCTTGCCCTACCTGCTCTGGATTTTCCTCTTTGTCTTGGCACCTGTTGTCATGATTATCTGGAAGTCCTTCTTCAACATTGAAGGCCAGTTTACGCTGGAAAATTATCAGGCCTACTTCACATCGCAGAACTGGACCTATCTCAAGATGAGTCTGAACTCGGTTCTTTATGCAGGGATTATTACTGTTGTAACCCTGCTGATTTCCTATCCGACTGCATTCTTTTTGACTCAGCTCAAGCACAAGCAGCTCTGGCTCATGCTGATTGTCCTGCCAACTTGGATCAATCTTCTGCTCAAAGCTTATGCTTTCATTGGTATTTTCGGTCAGAATGGCTCAATTAACCAATTTCTGACTTTTATCGGAGTAGGACCGCAGCAGATTCTCTTTACGGACTTTTCATTTATCTTTGTAGCCAGCTACATTGAGCTACCCTTTATGATTCTGCCCATTTTCAACGTTCTGGATGATTTGGATCTAATCTTATCAATGCCAGCTACGACTTGGGAGCTAATCGCTGGGAGACATTCCGTCGGGTTGTTTTCCCTTTGTCCTTGAATGGTGTCAGAAGTGGAGTGCAGTCAGTCTTTATCCCTAGTCTCAGTCTCTTCATGCTGACCCGCTTAATCGGTGGTAATCGAGTGATTACTCTGGGAACTGCCATTGAGCAGCACTTCCTGACTACTCAAAACTGGGGCATGGGCTCTACTATCGGAGTGGTACTGATTGTTGCTATGCTCTTTACCATGTGGGCAACCAAGGAAAGGAGAGGGCGATGAAAAAAATTGCAAATCTCTATTTGGCCTTTGTCTTTTTGGTGCTCTATATCCCCATCTTTTACCTGATTGCTTATGCTTTTAATGCTGGGGAAGATATGAATCGCTTTACAGGATTCAGTCTCAGCCATTTCCAGAATCTCTTTGAGGATTCACGTCTGATTTTGATTTTGGTTCAGACTTTCTTTCTGGCTTTCCTGTCTTCGTTGATTGCGACGCTGATTGGGACTTTTGGAGCCATCTATATCTATCAAGCCCGCAAGAAGTATCAGGATGCCTTTCTGTCTATCAACAATATCCTCATGGTAGCGCCGGATGTCATGATTGGGGCTAGTTTCCTGATACTCTTTACAACTGCAAAATTCCAGCTGGGCTTCCTGTCTGTGCTGGCTAGCCATGTGGCCTTTTCTATTCCGATTGTGGTGTTGATGATTCTTCCGCGTCTGAAGGAAATGAATGATGATATGATTAAGGCTGCCTATGACTTAGGCGCCAGCCAATTGCAAATGCTGAAAGAAATCATGCTGCCCTATCTGACTCCAGCCATTATCGCTGGCTACTTTATGGCTTTTACTTATTCGCTAGATGATTTTGCTGTGACCTTCTTCGTTACAGGGAATGGCTTTTCTACACTGTCTGTTGAGATTTACTCCCGCGCTCGGCAGGGGATTTCTCTAGAAATTAATGCCCTATCAGCCTTAGTCTTTCTCTTCAGCATTGCTTTGGTAATTGGGTATTACTTTATCACCCGTGAGAAGGAGGAGACTGTATGAGAAAGCTCTATTCATTTTTAGCGGGAATTCTGCTGATTATCTTTGTTTTGTGGGGTGTCAGTTACCAGATTGAAAGTCGGACGCAGAGCAAGGAGAGCGATAAGTTAGTCATTTACAACTGGGGTGACTATATCGATCCTGAGCTGCTGACTGAGTTTACGAAGGAAACTGGTGTCCAAATTCAGTACGATACCTTTGACTCCAATGAAGCCATGTATACGAAAGTGAAGCAAGGCGGCACAACCTACGACATCGCCATTCCCAGTGAATATATGATTGCCAAGATGATGGAGGAAGGCTTGGTAGAAAAGCTAGATCATAGCCAGATTAAAGGTTTGGAAAATATCGGATCTGACTTTTTAGACCAGCCTTTCGATCCTGGAAATCAGTACTCGATTCCTTATTTGGGGAACGCTGGGTATTGTCTACAATGAAAAAATGGTTGATAAAGCTCCGGAGCATTGGAATGACCTCTGGCGTCCTGAATACAAAAACTCCATCATGATGATTGATGGAGCTCGTGAAGTCATGGGAATTGGTCTGAACTCAGACGGTCATAGTCTCAACTCCAAAGATGCTAATCAGCTGCAGGAGGCTGTCGATAAGCTCTATACTCTGACGCCAAATATCAAGGCCATTGTGGCTGATGAGATGAAGGGATACATGATTCAGAACAATGCAGCTATCGGTGTGACCTTTTCTGGCGAGGCTCGGCAGATGCTGGAGGCCAATGAAGACCTGCGCTATGTCGTACCAACAGAAGCCAGCAATCTTTGGTTTGACAATATTGTCATTCCCAAAACCGTCAAAAATAAAAAAGCAGCCTATCAGTTTATTAACTTTATGCTGAGACCGGAAAATGCTTATAAAAACGCCCTTTATGTTGGTTATTCGACACCAAATCTTCCTGCCAAGGCCATGTTGCCTAAGGAAGTTCAGGAAGATGAGGCTTTTTATCCGACAGAAGAAACGATGAAACATCTGGAAGTCTATGAGCAGTTGGGCCCTAAATGGTTGGGAACCTACAATGACCTCTATCTTCAAGTCAAGATGTATCGGAAATAATAGTCAAACAAGGTTACTTGATGAATACAAGAAAAAAGCCCGGCTCATTGAGCCGGGCGTTTTCTTGCTTTCTTAGTTTGAAGCTTCTGTCTGAGTGTTGGTTGCTGTATCTGCAGCAGAGCTAGAGGCAGTAGTATCGCCTGCTGCTGTATCTGCAGCAGAGCTAGATGCACTAGTCTCAACGGCTGCTGTATCACTGCTGGAAGCTGCTGTATCAGTTGCAGTTGTTGAAGCAGGGTTGCTAGTTTCTTTTTCGATTTCCTTGATGATGGTAGTCGTTGCAGTAGAGCTGCTGGTATCAGTTTTTGATTTTTCATCCTTTTGGCCGGTTAGATTCATGATCGTGATGCTGGCAATGATGATAGACAAGATACTGGCAACCGTTGCAATGGTCTTTTGGAAGGCTGAAAGGCCGGTTTTAATATGCTGTTTAGTAGGTTTTTTAGATGATTTTTGTCTTATTTTTTTATTGCTGCGAGAATAGTTTTCCATGCTTGAAAGAATCTCCTTTTAAAAATTTCAATGATTTCTTACCTCTCATTATACGTTTTTTATCTGAAAATGTCTTAAAAAAATCAAATTTTTATCTATGAAAACGCACACAAAAGATTGCTGTTAAGAAAAGAAACTGCTCAAATTTGGATTGAGCAGCTTCTTGAGCTAGAATAGCAAAGTAATCATGACTTCTTATCTTGGAGTGCCGCTTGAGCGACAGCCAGTCTTGCTGCTGGAACCCGATAAGGAGAGCAGGAAACGTAGGTGACACCAATTTCCTGGAAGAATGGGATGGAAGCCGGATCGCCCCCGACCTCACCGCAGATGCCGATAGGAAGTTCAGGCTTGACTTGACGCCCTTTGCTGATAGCTATCCGCATCAATTCACCAACACCGGCTTGGTCGACACTTTGGAAAGGATCAAAAGGAAGGATTTCTTTCTCCTTATAATGGCCGATGAATTTTCCAATATCGTCCCGTGAGAATCCATAGGTCATCTGGGTCAGGTCGTTAGTACCAAAGCTGAAGAAGTCTGCTTCCTGAGCCAGCTGATCTGCAACCAAACAGGCACGCGGAAGTTCAATCATGGTGCCAATTTCATAAGGGAAAAGCTCCAGACCTTGATGCCTAAAGAGTTTGTTGATATGTTGGGTGAGAAAGGCTTTGACAGAGTCCAGCTCGGCCTTGTCCGCAATCAGCGGAATCATGATTTCTGGCTTGACAGTCAATCCTTCCTGACTCAGCTTGATAGCACTCTTGAAGACAGCTTCGACCTGCATTTTGTAAATCTCTGGTTGCGTAATCCCCAGACGGCAGCCGCGGTGGCCTAGCATTGGATTGCTTTCTTGCAGCTGCTCAATGTGGCGAGTCAGTTTTTCTGGTGACTTGTGCAGCTTGTCAGCTAAAGCCTTGATTTCCTGTGAATCTTTAGGTAGAAATTCATGCATAGGCGGATCCAAAAGACGGATAATCATAGGTTTGTCTTGAACTGCTTTGAACATTTGATAGAAGTCTTCTTCTTGGAACTCCAGCAGTTTTTTGAGGGCGGATCTGGTTTCCAATTCGTTGTCGGCTAGAATTAGGCGCCGCATTTCTAGAATCCGTTCCTGGCCAAAGAACATGTGTTCGGTACGAGCCAGACCAATGCCCTTTGCCCCAAACTTAATAGCTGTTTTTAGATCTTGAACGGTCTCTGCGTTGGCACGGACTTTGAGCTGTGCGACTTCGTCTGCCCATGAAAGCAGTCGTTGGAGTTCTTGGTCATTTTCGACTAGGACGGTCGGAATCTCACCGCTATAAATGCGCCCAGAGCTGCCATCAACTGAAATGACGTCACCTTCGGTCAAGACAAGATTTCCGCAGGAAACGGTTTTGCTATCCTCGCTGATGGTCAGCTCACTGCAGCCAGCCACACAGCAGGTTCCCATTCCCCGAGCTACGACAGCTGCGTGAGAGGTCATACCGCCCTGACTGGTCACGATGGCTTGGCTGACGACCATACCCTCAATGTCTTCAGGTGAAGTTTCCTGTCGTACTAGAATGACCTTTTTACCCAAGGAGTGGTAGTCTTTGGCGCGCTCAGCTGTAAAGACAATCTCGCCAGTTGCAGCACCAGGGCTGGCTGGCAGTCCTTGAGCCAAGAAAGGAGCATCTTGCAGAGCTTTCTTCAAATACAGGATGGATGAGTTGGCTAATCGTAGCAGGAGATACGCGCTGGAGAGCTTCTTTTTTGCTGATAATGCCCTCGTCTACCAGATCTAAGGCGATTTTCAAAGATGCCTTGGCAGTCCGTTTACCGTTTCTAGTTTGGAGAATATAGAGTTTACCCTTTTCGATGGTAAATTCAATATCTTGCATGTCCTTGTAGTGGTTTTCGAGAATCTTAGCATAATCTTGGAAGGCTGCATAGGCCTTAGGGAGAGCTGTCTCAAGTGCAGCAATAGGCTCAGGGGTTCGAATGCCGGCTACGACATCCTCTCCTTGTGCATTGAGCAAAAATTCGCCAAATAGCTGATGCTCACCACTGGCAGGGTTTCTAGTAAAGACGACTCCTGTACCACTGGCTTGGTCGCTATTTCCGAAAACCATGGCTTGGACATTTACCGCTGTTCCTAAGTCATGAGGAATATCATTCAAGTTGCGGTAGACCTGAGCTCGGGGATTATTCCAAGACTTGAAGACTGCCTTGATAGCAGCATAGAGTTGCTCTTTAGAGCTTTGCGGGAAGGTTTGATGATGCTCACGATAAAGCTGCTTGTACTGGTCGATTAATGCTTGATGTTCTTCCAATGTAAAATCCTTAGCCTGTTTGCCAGCATTCCTTTCAAAATATCCCAAGAGGTCATCGAACTCGTCTTTGGAAATGCCATAAACCACATCAGCAAACATTTGCAGCAGACGTCGGTAGCAGTTGTAGGCAAAGTCAGCATTGGTCTGCTCAGCCAGAGTCTGGGTTCTTAAATCGTTTAGACCTAGATTGAGAATAGTGTCCATCATGCCGGGCATGGAAAACTTGGCTCCGCTTCGAACAGACACTAAGAGCAAGGCTGAGTCGTTGCCACTGAAATATTTACCTGTTTTTTCTTCTAATTCAGTAACCGCTTTCAAAACATCTTCTTTTAAAGAAGATTCAAAGAAATAAGGACTTTCTAAATATTCGATACAGCTTTCTGTGGTAATAGTAAAACCTGGAGGGACAGGCAGTCCCAAATTGGTCATTTCAGCTAGATTGGCTCCTTTTCCGCCAAGCAAAGCCTTGTCATCTGCACATCCTTCCTCGAAGGAGTAAATCCATTTCGCCATATTTACCTCCAAAATTATGAAATATGTGTCATATTGTAGGACAACTACATTGTAATATACATCACATATATTTGTCAACAGAAAAAAGCATCCTGTTTTATTGACATTTTTTCTTTTTTTGCTATAATGTGTTACAAAATGATGATTATTTAAACGTCTGAAAATGAAATATGAGCAATAATTCCTAAATTTTAAGCGAAATCAGGCCAATCATCTACATAAAGAAAGAAGGAGTCAGACCTATTTGAAATTAAGTGAACGGCAAAAGAAAATTGTAGAAATTGTAAAAGAACACCAGCCACTCAGCGGTGAGAAAATTTCAGAATTACTCGATATTTCTCGGGCGACCTTGCGTTCGGATTTGTCTTTTCTGACCTTGGTTGGGATTTTGAAGGCTACGCCTAAAGTTGGTTACACATACTCGGGCTCAGATTTAGAGACGCTTTTCTTTTTCGATACCTTTCGAAAGAAAGTGGCAGAGATTATGACATCTCCTGTTTTGGTATCTCATGATTCCTTTATTCAAGATGCCATTATCACCTTATTTATGTATGATGCGGATGTTCTCTATGTCATTGATGAGCATAAGCTGCTCTTGGGGATTTTGTCGCGTAAGGACTTGCTGCGGGCTTCGCTCAATACTAACATTGACAGCACGCCTGTAGCGGTCTGCATGACCCGAATGCCCCATATTAAAACTTGCTACAAGGATATGAATATTTTGGAAGCGGCAGCAGTTTTGCAGGATTTTGCGATTGATTCACTGCCGGTAGTGGATAAGGATAACGAGCGTAAAATTTTAGGAACTGTGACCAAGTCAGCTCTGCTGGATTATATTATTCAAGAGGCCAGAAGCGCTGAGGTTAATAGATAAGAGGAATAAATATGAAGAAAGAAATTATTGTTTACAGCATTTCGGATTCTTTGGGGGGGACTTCGCAGAAGCTATTGTCTGCGGTGACAGCCCAGTACCCAGATATTATTTTTAATAACAGCTATCGTTTTCCATTTATCAACAAAGAAGAAGAATTGCTGGATATTCTGCGCGATGCCATCAAGGACGATGCCCTTGTCATCAGTACACTGGTCGATGGTGGGCTAGCTGCTGCAGCTAGAGAGTTCAGTAAGGCAAATGGCCTTGCTTATTTGGATTTGATGCACCCATTTTTTGAGATTATTAGAGAAAAGACAGGCACCAGTCCTATAGAGGTGCCGGGTACCTTGCACCGGCTGGACACTGAGTATTTTAATAAAATCTCCGCTATTGAGTTTGCAGTCAAATACGACGATGGCAAGGCACCACAAGGATTTTTAGATTCAGACTTGGTCCTCCTGGGCGTCTCACGTACTTCTAAAACACCCCTCAGTATTTATCTGGCTAATAAAGGCTACAAGGTTTCCAACTTGCCTTTGATTCCAGAAGTCCCTCTGCCTCAGGTATTGGATAAGGTTGATCCAGAGCGGATTATCGGCCTTTTATGTGAGCCGGAAAAACTGTCTAAGATACGCAGTAATCGCTTGAATTCTCTGGGATTGACCCAGTCGACCAGCTACACAGATCTGGAAAAGATATACGAAGAACTAGACTACTCAAAAGAAGTCTTTAAAAAGTATCAAGCTCATGTCATCAATATCACGGATAAATCAATTGAGGAGACAGCTTTCTTGATTGAAGACCATTTAAAGAAATTGAGATAAGAGAGAAGATTGCAAAAAGCGGTTATAGAGTGAGGGCTGAAGATGGAGCAATATAAGCGTATTTTACTGAAAGAATTTGACAGTCGGCAGAAGGTCATTACAGAGCTGACCAACCTAGAGGCAATTTTGAACCTGCCCAAAGGAACGGAGCTGTATATCAGTGATATTCACGGGGAGTTTGCTGCTTTTGACTATATTTTGAGAAGCTGTGCAGGTATCCTCAATGAGAAGATCAAGGACTGTTTTGGGGACAGCTTGTCAGAAGCTCACAAAGACCGCTTGTCAGCGCTGGTTTCCTATCCTGAGCTTGTGCTGGGGGAAGAAACTAAAGGCAAAGACTGGTATCAGGAAACTATTCCCCAGCTCTTGAACTTGCTGGCTTTTGCAGGTGCAAAATACAGTCGCTCCAAGGTTAGAAAGGCCTTGCCGCCACAGTATGCCTATATTATCGAGGAGTTGCTCTATAGTGACAGGGCTCTAGCTGATAAAAAGTCCTATTTCGAGAATATCCTGACTTATGTGATTGAATTACGGGAAGCTGTGCCCTTTATTTTGGGCTTAGCCCGAAGTATTCGGCAGTTGTTGATTGACCACCTGCATGTGGTTGGAGATATTTTTGATCGAGGAGCTGGCAGTGCTCAGGTCATGGATGAACTGTTGCATTTTCATTCGCTCGATATTCAGTGGGGCAATCACGACATTATCTGGATGGGAGCCTTTTTTGGCTCTAAAGCCTGCTTGCTCAATGTGCTGCGCATCGCAGCTCGCTATGGCTATCTCTGGGATATCGAGAAAGATTATGGTTTAAACCTACGCTCCTTGACTCTTTTTGCGGACAAGACTTACCAGTCTAATCCTAAGTTTAGGCCTATTCTAGGCGGTAGAGAGCAGGAGTTTTCAGATGAGGAAATTCTGCAACTGGAAAAAGTTCACCAAGCCTTGGCGATTATCCAGTTCAAGCTGGAAAATCAACTCATCAAACGACGGCCTGAATTCCAGATGCAGGACCATGTGATGCTAGACAAGATTGACTATTGGGAAGAAAGTGTTACGATTTACGATATCAAGCATGCCCTAGTCAACACCTGCTTCCAAACTATCAATCCGGAAAATCCGTCAGCTTTGACACCAGAAGAAAATCAAGCTGTAGAAAGTATGCTGGCCTCGTTCCAAAGTTCTCTTAAGATGTCAGAACATATGAGCCTTCTGATGAACAAGGGCTCTATGTATAAGATTTACAACCAGCATTTGCTTTCACGGCTGCATTCCTTTGGAGCCATCAGGAGAATTACAGCCTTTCATTCTCAATCAAGCCCATTACGCAGGCAAGGAATTGCTGGATTTCTTCGAGTATCATATTCGACAGGCGGCCAAGGACAAGGAAGTGGGCGATGATTTGTCGACTGATTTGATTTGGTATTGCTGGAAAGGCAAGCTATCGCCCCTGTTTGGCAAAGAAAAGATGACTACCTTGGAGCGCTATTTCATTGAAGATAAGGACACCCACAAGGAAGTGGAAAATTCTTATTTTTCTTATCGTAATTCTGAGAAAGTCTGCCAGCTGATTTTGGAAGAATTTGGTCTCTTTTCTCAAGAGTCTAGGATGGTCAACGGTCATACTCCGGTTAAGACAGGCAAGGGAGAGTCGCCTATCCGTGGGGGCGGTCTGCTCTTTGTTATTGATGGTGGCCTCTGCAAGGCCTATCAGAAGAAGACTGGAACGGCTGGCTATTCACTGCTCAATAATTCCTATGGCTTCCAGTTGGTGACCCATCAGCCTTTCCAAAACGCTCAAAAAGTCGTTGAATCGCCCTTTGCTCAAACCTCCCTGAAAAAGGTGATTGAAAATGTAGAGGAACGAACCCTCATCAAATCTACTACCATCGGTCAGAGCTTGTTCGCTCAACAACAAGAACTCTTTGGCTTACTGCATGAGTTTTATGACCGGTGATGTTTAGCCCTAAGTTCTACAGAATTTAGGGTCTTTCTTTCTTGTTCCAGTTTCTCTTTCGTGTTACAATAGGAGTATTGAAATTTAGAGGAAAGAACATGATTTATTTGGATAATTCAGCGACAACCAAACCTTATCCTGAGGCTTTGGCCGCTTACACAGAAGTAGCTTCTAAAATCTGGGGAAATCCATCCAGTCTGCACAGTTTAGGCAGTCAGGCAACCCGTCTCTTAGAAGCTTCACGCCGGCAAATAGCAGAGCTTTTAGGCAAGTCTTCGTCGGAGATTTTTTTTACGTCAGGAGGGACAGAAGGGGACAACTGGGTGCTTAAAGGAGTTGCTTTTGAAAAAGTTCCCTTTGGCAAACACATCATCGTATCCAACATTGAGCATCCCGCGGTTAAAGAATCAGCCCTCTGGTTGCAGAGTCAAGGATTTGAAATAGATTTTGCCCCAGTTGATAAGGCAGGTTTTGTTGATGTAGACAAGCTAGCGGAGCTGATTCGACCAGACACCACTCTGATCTCCATCATGGCTGTCAATAATGAAATCGGCAGTATTCAGCCCATTCAGAAAATATCCGAACTGCTAGCAGACAAGCCGACTATTTCCTTTCATGTGGACGCTGTACAGGCTGTTACGAAGATTCCAATAGCTGCTTATCTGACGGATCGCGTGGATTTTGCGACATTTTCCAGTCATAAATTTCACGGTCTGCGGGGTGTAGGCTTTGTCTATATCAAGTCTGGCAAGAAAATCAGTCCGCTTTTGACTGGTGGAGGACAGGAGTCGGACAAGCGCTCAACGACGGAAAATTTAGCTGGTATTGCAGCGACAGCCAAGGCTCTGCGTTTGTCCATGGAAAAGCAAGAAGCATTTGCCCAGCGGACGGCTCAGATGAAGAAGATTCTCCTTGAAGAGCTGCAGAAGTATCCAGATGTGATGATTTTCTCAGGGCTGGAAGATTTTGCGCCTCATATACTGACCTTTGGTATCAAGGGAGTGCGGGGTGAAGTCGTCGTCCATGCATTTGAAGACTACGAGATCTATATCTCGACTACCAGCGCATGTTCTTCTAAGGCTGGAAAGCCAGCGGGGACTTTAATCGCTATGGGCGTCGAAAAGTCTCTCGCTCAAACTGCTGTTCGTATCAGTTTGGATCTTGACAACAATATGAGCCAGATGGAGCAGTTTTTGACAACTTTTAAATTATTTACGAAAAAACCAGAAAAGTAAGGTAAACAATGCAATATTCAGAAATTATGGTGCGCTACGGCGAGCTCTCAACCAAAGGGAAGAACCGTATGCGCTTTATCAACAAACTTAAACGCAATATCCAGGCTGTCTTGTCAGTCTATCCGAAGGTCCATGTCAAGGCTGACCGTGACCGGACCCATGTTTATCTGCACGGTACAGACTATCAGCCAGTCGCTGAGTCACTCAAGCAGATCTTCGGGATTCAGAATTTCTCGCCGTCTTACAAAATTGAAAAATCTGTACCAGCCCTAATCGAAGCTGTCCAAACCATCATGAAGGAAGTCTATCAGGAAGGCATGACCTTTAAGATTACCAGCAAGCGCAGTGACCACAGCTTTGAATTGGATAGCCGCGAGCTTAATCAGACGCTTGGGGATGCAGTTTTCAAGGCCATTCCCAATGTTCAGGTCAAAATGAAAGCGCCGGATATTGACCTGCGGGTCGAGATTCGAGAAGAAGCAGCCTATATCTCTTATGAGACGATTCGAGGTGCTGGTGGGTTGCCAGTTGGTACTTCGGGCAAGGGTATGCTCATGCTGTCTGGCGGCATTGACTCACCAGTGGCGGGCTATCTGGCTCTCAAGCGAGGTGTAGATATTGAGGCGGTTCACTTTGCCAGTCCGCCTTATACCAGTCCGGGTGCGTTGAAAAAAGCTCAGGATTTAACGCGGAAATTAACCAAGTTTGGTGGCAATATCCAGTTTATCGAAGTGCCTTTTACAGAGATCCAGGAGGAAATCAAGGCCAAGGCTCCAGAAGCTTACCTGATGACACTGACACGTCGCTTTATGATGCGTATTACGGACCGGATTCGAGAGGAGCGGAGCGCTCAAGTTATTATCAACGGAGAAAGTCTTGGTCAGGTGGCAAGTCAAACGATTGAGAGTATGCAGGCTATCAACGCTGTAACCAATACACCGGTAATCCGTCCTGTCGTGACCATGGACAAGCTGGAAATCATTGACATTGCTGAAAAATCGACACTTTCCAAATCTCTATCCAACCATTTGAAGACTGCTGTACCATTTTTGCTCCAGACCGACCTAAAACTAATCCGAAAATCAAGAATGCTGAGAAGTACGAAACTTACCTAGATGTTGAAGGCTTGGTAGAGCGTGCCGTTGCAGGCATCATGATTACAGAAATTACACCACAAGCAGAGACTGATGAAGTTGACGAGCTGATTGAGGGGCTGTTGTAAAAGCAAGAATGAAGTTGTCTTTGTGCATCAGCGGATAAAATCTAAAGATAATCCTTGAAAATCCGTTTTCATAAGATGAAAAAGCTTGCTAAAGAACTGTAGAAGTGCTATACTTATAGAGTTGACTATGCACATTCCTGTGCAACCGCACGAACATCGTTGCTCGTCGTATAACAAATTTAAACTTCATCATTGTCGCCTTGCCTAACACAAGTTATGCCTTCGGCTCAATTCCTAGTTTATTCTTTGTTATACTTAGAGCTCTTCTCTTAAGTGGTTCGTCCCACGATGCTAGGCGAGTCTTCACAAAATCCGGGGAAACCCTAAAAATCATAGGAGGTGCATAATGAGCACATACGCAATCATTAAAACTGGCGGAAAACAAGTTAAAGTTGAAGTTGGTCAAGCAATCTACGTTGAAAAGTTGAACGCTGAAGCTGGTCAAGATGTTACTTTTGACGAAGTTGTTCTTGTTGGTGGTGAAAACACTGTTGTAGGAACTCCGCTTGTTGCTGGAGCTTCTGTTGTCGGAACTGTTGAAAAACAAGGCAAGCAAAAGAAGGTTGTTACTTTCAAGTATAAACCTAAAAAAGGCAGCCATCGTAAACAAGGTCACCGTCAACCATATACAAAAGTTGTCATCAACGCTATCAACGCTTAATTTTAAGGAGATTAAATGATACAAGCAGTCTTTGAAAGAGCCGAAGATGGCGAACTGAGGCGTGCAGAAATCACAGGTCACGCCGCGAGTGGTGAATACGGCTTTGATGTCGTATGTGCGTCCGTTTCGACGCTCGCCATTAATTTTGTCAATTCAGTTGAGAAATTCGCAGGCTACGAACCAAACTTAGAATTAAACGAAATAGAAGGCGGCTATCTGAAGGTTGAAATTCCTCAGGATATACCGTCACACCAAAGAGAAATGACTCAGCTTTTCTTTGAATCATTTTTCCTGGGAATGGCAAACTTATCGGAGGACTCATCTGAGTTCGTCCAAACCAGAGTTATCACAGAAAACTAACACGGAGGAAAAACATTATGTTAAAAATGAATCTTGCTAACTTGCAACTATTCGCCCACAAAAAAGGTGGAGGTTCTACATCTAACGGACGTGATTCACAAGCGAAACGTCTGGGAGCTAAAGCAGCTGACGGTCAAACCGTAACAGGTGGCTCTATCCTTTACCGTCAACGTGGCACTCATATCCATGCAGGTGTCAATGTTGGACGCGGCGGAGATGATACTTTGTTCGCAAAAGTTGAAGGCGTAGTACGCTTTGAACGCAAAGGACGCGATAAGAAACAAGTTTCTGTTTACCCAATCGCTAAATAATTAATAAGAAATCCCCATGCTCAAATATTGAGCATGGGGATTTCTTATTAGAGACGGCACGATAAAGCATTTATTTAATAATTCATGATGATGCTCATCAATTTTAGCATACAAACTCTGATAATATTCTAAAAATTTTTAATTTTTTTAGACTAATAAATATCTGAAATCGCTTGCAGGTCCTATTTTTTTATGTTATTCTATATAAAATAGATGCAATCATGTTTCTAAATCTAAAAAGATAAGGAGAAATTATGGAAAAAGAATCATTTAAACTTCCAGGCTTTTCATTGTACAAATTGAAAGTTGGATTAGCATCAGCAACTCTTCTATTTGCCTTTTCACAAGCTTCGCATGTTTTTGCAGACCAGGTTGGGACACCACCTTCAAGTGGTATTGCAAAAACTGAAGCAGTAAGCTCTCCGATTGAAGCTGCTGGTACTGAAATTGCTGCTGATACAACGAAACCTGTTGTTGAAGAATCCGCAGCGAAACCAGGAGATTTGATCGATGTCTCAAAAAATGTATCGCCTGTTGATGTCAAAGAAAGTCAAGAAGGCAATCAAACAGTCCATGTAGAAACGACAACCGTTGATGTTACAAAGACGGAAGTGGCTCCAGGAAAGGTTGATAAGGCGCCAGATCCAATAACTAGACGTACTGAAAATACTTTATCTGGCACAGATGAAAATGGGAATCCCTATACGCAGTACGAGCGAGTAGATAAGACTACAACCATTACCTACACCTCAACGCCACCAACTGTGACAAAAGCTGGTTCAGCTGATATTGTCTTTGTTGTTGACCGTTCAGGATCCATGGGCAGCACAATTGATATTGTTCGTGCAAATATTAATGAATTTGTGCGAAATATTACTAAAGAGGGGATTACAGCACGTTTTGGTCTGGCAACATTTAGCGATGAAGTCTACGGCCGTAATTCTGGCAGTAAAGATGAAGATACGGTTCTAACACGGTTTGGGTCATCTTATTTTACAACTGATCCGGCTGAGCTCGAAAAAGCATTGGCTGCAATTCGTATAGCGAGTGGAGGAGATACTCCAGAAACACCAACTCCTGCCCTGAACCAGATTATTTCAACCTATGATTGGTCTAAGTCATCTAAAAATAAGAAATTCGTCGTTTTATTGACAGATGCTGAAATGAAAGAAGACCCTTCAATTCCAACGGTTGCTGATACACTTGCTGCTCTAAAAGCTGCTGGTATAGAAAGAACCGTAGCGACGGTAAAAGCGATTGAGGGAATTTACAAAAATTTTGCAACAGAAGGCAGAGTGCTTGATATCGAAAATAACTTGGCTGATGCTCTGACAAAGGGAACCACTTCATGGATTGTTGAAAGTGTCAATGAAGCTCGTTACTATAAAATCATAAAAGATAGTTATCAATTCTATCTTGAGCGTCGTACTACAATGCCTACTTCTACCGTCTACCATGTTCAGGCACCAACACTTTTGGCCAAATCTGAACAGACTCTTCCTAAAACAGGAAGTAGCGAAAAGGCGGTCTATAGTGTTGTGGGGCTTGGTTTGCTTCTGGCTGGATTGGGGCTAGGTATTAGTGTAAGAAAATCAAAAGAACTATAAGTATCTGCTTATAAAAATGATTTTTTATTTAAGTGATTTTGAGTAAAATAAATACCAGAAACGAAGACATACGTCCTCATTTCTGGTATTTTTCGTTATGGTGTAACTTCTTCATCTTTTATATTAACAACGCCATACCAATTTGCATAATAGGTCTTTCCGTTGTAGTTGACAATAGATTGCCTATAAAGTTCACCGTACTCACCAAAGTAATAATAGTACTTGCCAATCTTATAAAGTCCGTTTTTATAAGGTGTTCCATCTTCTCCAAAGTAATAAGTGTATTCAGAGTAACTAACAAATCTGTTTTTAACCATTTCTCCGTAAGAATCAAAGAAGTATTGCTTGCCGTCTACACTGTAAAGATTGATGACCCTTCGTCCTTTTTCGTCAAAATAATAGACCTTACCTGTTGGGCTAGTATAGAAAGAGTTTTTTAGATTCGTCGGAATTTGTTCTCCTGGATCATCCCGAACTTCGTATATAGATCTAATAGGATCAAGTGCATAGTATTTACCCTTGTAAAGAACGATTCTATTTCTAATCCTTTCACCAGTTTCTTCATCAATAGAGCTAGGAAGGTCACGCTTAGGAGCTTCCGGAACCTTGATAGGTCCTGGATCATCAAAGATAGTAGGGTCGTCCTCAATATCTGGTACACTAGGATCGTAAATACCAGATTCACGTCTAGAAGCCCAGTCAGGGATTGACTTGTTCTCCGCTCGAACTGTTCCAGTGGAAATCAAAGCAGCGGCTAAAGTCGCAGCAGAAGCCAGGGAAAGCCCCAGCCAGTAGCGGCGGTTGAGCATTACTTTAGTCTTCTTTTCTTGTCTCATAGCAAATCCTTTCTATGCAACTGTTAGCACAAGATAAAAGAATCTTGTTTTTAACAGTTAGGTTATGTTATTTCTATAAAATTATACCTCTGTAACATTTCTATAATATTGTAATACTATTTCATTTTTTTATAGAGATTGTATTACTAATTGGTGATAAAAACAAACAATCATTAGATAATATGTAAACGTTTACAAACATCGTTTTTTGTGCTATTATTATAGGGATGAAAGGAGAATGCCCATGATGAAAAGGTATAAATTGCTATTGGCGCTTGCCTTATCATTACTAGTTTTTTGGCCATTGGGAGCCATAAAGGCAGATACGGTTAATCAGCCGCCAGAATCTGCTAACCAGTCTGAACAAGCAAGTGCTGCAGTTGTAACAAACTCTTCTGATAGTAGTGCAGGGGCTAGGGGCACGCCAAGTCAGGATAGTCAGATTGCCGAAAAAGCCTTGTCAGTCTCTGATGTTCCGTCAGTTGCAGCTACTGAAACTACTGCTTCAACCAAAGAAGGCAATACTGGTAATTTAGTAGAAGATTCTGCCAAACCAGCAACTGCCCAGCCTGCAGAAGTTCTCTCAGCTGCCAATCAGACGCAGGATCAGGCAGCGAGTGATGCACCGTCTGCTTCTAAGAGAGTGCGGGAGCTTGTGGAGGATATGACGCTTCGTCAGAAGATCACCCAGATGCTGATGCCAGACTTCAGAAAATGGCAGCAAGAGGGCCAAGCTGCCCAGTCCGATATGACGGAGCTTAATAAAGAGGTTGCAGAAGCGGTTGATAAATACGACTTTGGCGGAGTTATTCTTTTTGCTGAGAATGTGAAAGGAACTGCTCAAACCTTGGCCTTGACGCAGGCCCTGCAGCAAGCAGCTATCAGTAACCAAGCTAATAATGGCAAGTTGCCGCTCTTGCTCGCTATTGACCAAGAAGGTGGTATTGTCTATCGTTTGGGCAGCGGGACTGCTCTTCCAGGCAATATGGCAGTTGGCGCGACGCGAGATCCAGAGTTAGCTAATCAAGCAGGTCAAATTATCGGACGGGAGCTATCAGCTCTAGGTTTGAATGTCAACTTTGCTCCTGTTTGATACAAATAATAATCCACAGAATCCAGTTATTGGGTTGCGTTCCTTCTCTTCTGATCCTAAGGTGGTTGCCCGTTTGGGAACGGCTATGATGGAGGGGATTCAGAAATACAATGTTGCAGTAGCGGCTAAGCATTTCCCTGGGCATGGTGATACGGCGGTAGATTCTCATACTGGTCTGCCTCTGGTAGATAAGTCCTATGCAGAGTTAGAAGCACTGGAGTTGCTTCCTTTCAAGGCTGCCATTGACAAAAACGCTGATATGCTGATGACAGCCCATATTCAGTATCCTCAGATTGAAAGACACGGTTGTATCTAAGCAAACTGGGGAAACCATCTATATCCCTGCTACCTTGTCTGATGACATTATTACTGGTATTGTTCGCAAGAAGTTTGGCTACAAGGGTGTAGTAGTATCTGATGCTATGGGCATGGATGCGATTGCCAAAAACTTCGGAGAATCCGAAGCAGCCATCATGGCAATCAAGTCTGGTGTAGATGTGGTGCTGATGCCAACTGTCTTACGTAGCAAGAGTGATTTAGCTAAAATCGATAAGATTATCAATGATATTGAGCAGGCAGTTCAGAGAGGCGATATTCCAGTCAGCAGATTGGATGAGTCTGTGACCCGCATCTTGAACCTAAAAGAAAAACGAGGTATTTTAGACTTTGACCCATCTGAGCGCACACAAGCTAAGGCTGAAGCAACTGTTGGCTCAGAGTTAAACAGAGATACTGAACGAAAAATCGCTGCTAGCGCAGTGACTGTAGTTAAAAACGATGATACTGTTCTGCCCTTTAAAGTCAAATCTGGCGACAGGATTTTGCTGTTAGCGGCTTATGACGATGAAGTGCCTGGACTAGAGCTGGGTGTCAAGCGTCTGATAGCGGACGGAGTGATTCCAGCAGGTGTCACATATGAAGCGATGAACTACAGCAAGACAACCAAGTTAGAAGATTTGAAAGGGAAGATTGACCAAGCAACTCACCTAGTCTTGATTTCTGAAATTGGACGGCAATCTCAACTGGCCAGCGATTTCTGGTTGACAAGAGTTCCGACAGAAGTCGTGGACTATGTAAATGCAACTGGAAAACAGGTGGCTGTCATGAGCATTTCTAAACCTTATGATGTAGCGAATTATCCTAATGCCAAGGCTATTGTAGCAGTTTATGGAAACAAGGGAATGGATCCAACCGAGTCTCTGAAGCCGGACAATGCCTTCGGCCCTAATATCCCAGCAGGTGTGGAAGTCATTTTCAATGGTCAAAATCATGTTGGGAGGTTACCAGTAAATGTGCCGCTCATCAAGGACGGTATCATGTCAGAGACAGAGGTGGCCTATCCTATAGGGCATGGTCTCTTTTATACCGATCCAGTTAAGGATATAAAGGTGAATATCCCTTCATCTGCTCAGCTAGATCAGCCTTTTACAGCTACCGTTACCCTGAGTGGACTAAACGGTTTAGAAAAAAATGACTACCGTCTTGCCCTTAAGATGGATACTCAGCATTTTAGCATCCTACCAAGTCAAGACTATACCATCTCTGGTGATACTGTTTTGATTTCTAAAAAAGCCAATGATACCAATCCGGTTGAGATCAGCTTGAAAGGTTTAGTAGAAGGTCAGTTCAGTCCAGTGCTTTCCCTAACCTTGATTGACAGTCAAGACAGAGAATTCAGCATGGGAGAAGGTTATTACAAGGAGCTTGTTCAGATTGCTGCAGCTGGGCAGAACACGATTCCAGGCCAACAAACTCCTCCTCAGTTGAGTTTGAGTTCTGTTCAACCTGTAAGTTCTCGTCGGCAGCTAAGTCAGCAGGCTGCACAGTTTAATCAGCTTCCAAAAACAGGAGACAGCAACAGTTTGTTCTTAGTCTTGCTGGGTGCCTTGTTCTTGTTTGGGGCTGTCTATCTGTATGACTTGTCCTCTCGCAGACTATAAGCAATAAAAGAACGAGCGAGCAGTGTTGAAGAGCTCACAGTTTTACTTATTCTTGAGAAAATAACAGAAAGGAAGAATCCAAAGCAATTTTGCAGTAGAAGCGGATTCTTCTTTTTTACTTGGAAATTTGTAGAAATGCTGTAGCTGAGAGCTTTGTGAGTTTTCTAAAAACACGTAGGCTTGAATATTTTACTCATCTGTCATCGGTTTACTATTTACTTTTTATACGCTTTTTGGTATAATAGTTCATGTTATAAAATGTAACATCAAAGGAGGTTCTATCCATGAAAGCATCAAAGTGGTTGATTGCGACTGGAGTTGCACTGAGTGCCGGGCTATTGCTAACGGCTTGTAGCCAGTCTTCATCTAGCACAAATAATTATACTACGTTTATAGTTCAGACCCTGACAGCTTGAACTATCTTGCTACAAACCGTGCAACGACAGGTGATGTCATTTCCAACCTGGTCGATGGACTTTTTGAAAATGACAAGTACGGGAATCTGGTTCCCCTCAATCGCCAAGTCATGGACAGTTTCTAAGGACGGCTTGACCTATACTTATAAGCTACGCGATGATGCTAAATGGTACACATCCGATGGTGAAGAATATGCAGAAGTAAAAGCCCAGGACTTTGTGACTGGCTTGAAGTATGCAGCGGATGAAAATTCTGAAGCTATTTATCTCGTTCAGGACTCTGTGAAGGGCTTGGATGCTTATATCAAGGGTGAAGATAAGAATTTTGACAATGTTGGTGTCAAAGCTATTGATGACCATACCCTGCAATACACTCTGGCCCGTCCGGAGCCTTACTGGAACTCTAAAACGACCAGCACGATTCTCTTCCCAGTCAATGAAGAGTTTCTGAAAGCAGAAGGAAGCAATTTTGGCTCTGTCAAGCCATCTAGCATCCTCTACAATGGTCCTTACTTGCTCAAGTCTCTGACTTCCAAGTCTGTGATGGAATTTGTCAAGAACCAAAACTACTATGACAAAGACAATGTCACTCTGGATAGCATCAAGCTGACCTACTATGATGGAAATGATCAGGAAGCGCTGATTCGTAACTTCAGCGATGGCGTTTACAGCACGGCTCGTCTCTATCCGAATAGCTCTGGCTTTGCTTCAGTCAAGAAGAAATATGCGGACAATATCGTATACAGCCCGCAGGATTCTACTTCTTTATTACTATAATTTCAACTACAACCGTCAGTCTTACAATCATACTTCTAAAACAACAGACGCTCAAAAATCTGCGACCAACGAAGCAATCATGAACAAGGACTTCCGTCAGGCTATCAATTTTGCCTTTGACCGTACATCTTATGGTGCGCAAGGAAATGGTGAAGACGGAGCGACTAAGGTCTTGAGAAATACCTTGGTGCCGCCTAGCTTTGTTCAAATTGGTGACAAAGATTTTGGAACCGTTGTTGGGGAAAAATTAGTCAACTATGGCAGTCAATGGCAAGGAATTGACCTCTCTGACGCTCAAGATCCTTACTACAATCCTGAAAAAGCTAAGGCGAAATTTGCAGAAGCGAAGCAAGCCTTGCAGGCTAAGGGAGTTGAATTCCCAATTCACTTAGATATGCCTGTGGATCAGTCTAGCACTATTGGCGTTCAATGGGCTAGCTCAACCAAGCAGTCTATCGAATCGGCTCTTGGAGCAGAAAATGTCGTCATTGATCTGCAAAAGATGAGCACAGACGATCTTAATAACATCACCTATTTTGCTAACTCTGCTGCTCAAAAAGACTATGATATGTCTACTGGTGGTTGGACCGGTGACTACCAAGACCCATCTACCTACCTTGATACTCTCAATATCAAGAACGGCGGAAGCTTGCAAAACTTTGGTTTTGAGCCAGGTCAGGATAATGATAAGATTAAAGAGCTGGGCTTGGATACATATACTAAGATGCTGGAAGAAGCCAATGCTGAAACCAACGATGTGCAGCTGCGTTACGAAAAGTATGCAGAAGCGGAAGCTTGGTTGCTAGATAGCGGCTTGATTATCCCGACTGTTTCACAAGGAGCAACACCGTCTGTTACTAAATCAGTGCCATTTACAAAGGCCTACTCACCAGTTGGTGTCAAAGGTTCAGCTTATAACTTCAAGCTGACCCAGCTTCAGAAGGATGTTGTAACGACCAAGGAATACGAAGCAGCTAAGAAAAATGGAAAGAAGAAGCTACTGCGGCAAATAAAAAAGCCCAAGAAGAACTTGCTGACCACGTTGAAAAATAAAAAATTAACTTAGCGACATTGGGGCTGGATTTTTCCAGTCCCTTTTTGAATGACTTGACTAAGGTTTTTGTAGTAAAATAGAAAGAAACACTGGAAGGAAGTGAGACGGATGCAAATAAGAATTTATAGTGCATTGCCTGAGAAAGAAAAGCAAGTATTGTTTGAATTAGTTCAAGAGTGTAATAAGACAGACGGAGGCTATCGGCTGCCCTATCTGGATAATAATTATAATGCGGATCCGGAAATGCCAGCCTTTTTCTTGGCTGAGATGGATGGCCAGACCATCGGCTTTTTATCAGTCTACGCGGATGAACCTGGCCAAGCTGAGGTTTCTCTCTATGTTCTGCCGGCGTATCGTCGTCAGGGTGTAGCTAATCAGCTCCTGGCCGCTTTTGCAAAAGTAGCTGATCAGTATGAATTGACCGAGATTGAGTATGTAGCAGAGCTGGCCTTTTTGAATGGTCATCCCGATTTTGCTAGGAGATTTGATTACCAAACAGATGAAGCGGAAATCTGGTTGGCACAGCCTGCTCAAATTTTTCCTCTGGAAGAAAGAGAAGGGATGGAGGTCTTGCTGGGGAGTTTGGACTTGGCAGAGGAGATTGCTGCTTTCCAGTCCCAAGTCTTTGAGATACCGCTAGATGTTGCTTTGAAATATGCCCAAGAATCCATCAGCAGTGGCTCCAGTTTGCTTTACATCTTGAAGAAAGATGGTAAAGTTGTAGCTTCTGTGTCAGTTGATACGGATTTTGGTACCAATTATTTCTTTGGCTTGGCGGTTAATCAAGATTTTCAAGGGCAGGGGTTAGGAAGTTATCTCTTGCTTGCAAGTATGCAGGATTTGAATAAACTCAATGGACAGGAGTTTCAGATTGTCGTAGAAAAGCAGAATACCCGAGCTTTGAAACTTTATAAAAAGCTAGGCTTCAAAGAGATGACAGAGGTTGTCTATCTAAAAGAAAAAAATAGCAAATTTGTCTCAGATTACTCATTAACTTAAAAAGGAGAAACTGGCTTCTACAGTTGGTTTCTTTTTGTTCTGCCTTGGTTTATGGTATAATGAGACGATATGTAAAGAAGGAAAATGTTATGAATATTCAACAATTGCGTTATGTGGTCGCCATTGCTAACAGTGGGACTTTTCGAGAAGCTGCGGAAAAAATGTATGTCAGCCAGCCTAGTCTGTCTATCTCTGTTCGTGATTTGGAAAAAGAGCTGGGCTTCAAGATTTTTCGTCGGACCAGCAGCGGGACTTTTCTGACTCGCCGAGGAATGGAGTTTTACGAAAAAGCTCAAGATTTGGTCAAAGGTTTTGATGTCTTTCAAAACCAATATGCCAATCCTGAGGAGGAGCGTGATGAGTTCTCTATTGCCAGCCAGCACTATGATTTTTTGCCGCCTTTGATTACACAATTTTCTCAGACCTATCCAGAGTATAAGAACTTCCGGATTTTTGAGTCAACAACCGTGCAGATTCTGGATGAAGTAGCGCAAGGCCACAGTGAAATCGGCATTATCTACCTTAATAATCAGAATACCAAGGGCATTATGCAGCGGGTGGAAAAGCTAGGCTTGGAAGTAATTGAGCTGATTCCTTTTCAGACCCATATTTACCTGCGGGAAGATCACCCTCTGACTCAGAAGAAGGAGTTGGTCATGGAAGATTTGGCAGCCTTGCCGACTGTTCGTTTCACTCAGGAAAAGGACGAGTATCTCTATTATTCAGAGAATTTTGTCGATACCAGTGCCAGCTCACAGATGTTTAATGTGACGGACCGTGCAACTTTGAATGGGATTTTGGAGCGAACCGATGCTTATGCGACCGGATCTGGCTTTTTGGACAGTAACAGTGTAAATGGTATTACTGTCATCAAGCTTCGTGACAATTTGGACAACCACATGGTCTATGTCAAGCGTGAAGATGTGGAGTTGACCCAGGTCGGAGAAGACTTTGTATCAGTTATGAAAGAGTATTTTGCACAGAAAAAATAAAGTATGAAAAGAAAAATTATTATTCCGTTTGCTGTCTTGGTTCTTATTGTTGTGGATCAGCTGGTTAAGTTGTATATTGTCAGCGATTTTAAGCTGGGACAGGTCAAGAGTTTCATTCCTCATCTGGTGAGTCTGACCTATCTTCAGAATACCGGCGCAGCCTTCTCCATGCTGGAAAATCAGCAATGGCTCTTTACTTTGGTAACGTTTCTGGTTATTAGCGGAGCAGTTTACTACCTCATCAAGCACCTCCACGCCTCAAAGTGGATGTTGGCTGGGCTGACCTTGGTGATTGCTGGTGGTTTGGGAAACTTTATTGACCGGATACGCCAAGGTTTTGTCGTGGACATGTTTCAGTTAGATTTTATTAATTTTGCTATTTTCAATGTGGCAGATATGTATCTAACCTTTGGTGTAGCTATTTTACTGCTGATGATTTTGAAGGAAGAAAAAGATGGAAGTAAGAATTGAGGCTTCAGTAGCCAGTCAGCGATTGGACAAAGCGGTGGCAGAGCTGACAGACCTATCGCGGAGTTTGGCTCATGAGCAGATCAAGGACGGCCGGATCTTGGTCAATGGACAAGCCAAAAAAGCCAAATACGCTGTCAAAGAAGGCGATGTCATCTCCTATGAGCTGCCTGAGCCGGAAGTGGTTGAGTATGTGGCAGAGGATATTCCGCTAGAAATCGTCTATCAAGATGAGGATGTGGCAGTCGTCAATAAACCGCAGGGAATGGTGGTCCATCCTTCTGCAGGTCATACTAGCGGTACGCTAGTTAACGCCCTTATGTACCACATTAAAGACCTGTCTGGAATCAACGGAGTCCTCCGTCCGGGGATTGTTCATCGGATCGACAAGGACACTTCTGGGCTTCTCATGATTGCTAAGAATGACCAAGCTCATGTGGCTCTGGCTGATGAGCTCAAGGATAAGAAATCCCTACGCAAGTATTGGGCTATTGTTCATGGTAATTTGCCTAATGACCGTGGGGTGATTGAGGCTCCGATTGGCCGCAGTGAAAAAGACCGCAAGAAGCATGCTGTGACGGCCAAAGGTAAGCCAGCTCTGACGCGTTTCCAAGTCTTGGAACGTTTTGGTGACTTTAGCTTGGTTGAGCTTCAACTGGAAACGGGACGGACTCATCAAATCCGCGTTCACATGGCCTACATCGGACATCCTGTGGCTGGAGATGAGGTCTATGGACCGCGTAAGACCTTGAAAGGGCACGGCCAATTTTTGCACGCGCGAACGCTGGGCTTCACCCATCCTCGAACTGGTGAAGTGCTGGAATTTACAGCTGAAGCACCAGCCATTTTTCAAGAAACTTTGGAAAAATTGCGACAAGGATAGGTAGTTTGCTCACTGTTAAAATACAAATTTTCCTCTGACCGCTTCAATCGCGGTCGTTTTTATTTTACGTAAATCGTGGTATAATTAGACAATCTAGCAGTGAAGGAAAAGGAAATGAAAGCAAAGCGAATCGTATTTAAGGTGGGGACTTCGTCATTGACAAATGCAGATGGAAGTCTGTCACGCGCTAAGGTAAAGGAAATTACTCGACAGTTGGCACTCCTCCATGAGGCGGGGCATGAGTTGATCTTGGTCTCATCAGGAGCTATTGCGGCAGGTTTTTCTTCTCTAGGCTTTAAAAAGCGACCGACCAAGGTGGCGGATAAACAGGCTTCAGCTGCGGTTGGACAGGGTTTGCTTTTGGAGGAATATACAACCAATCTTCTTTTGAAACAAATCATTTCTGCTCAGATTCTTTTGACACAGGAGGATTTTGCAGATAAGCGTCGTTACAAAAATGCGCACCAGGCCTTGTCTGTCTTGCTGAATCGCGGCGCTATTCCTATCATCAATGAAAATGACACGGTGGCTATCGAGGAGCTCAAGGTCGGGGATAATGATACACTGAGTGCTCAGGTGGCAGCTATGGTTCAGGCGGACCTCCTGGTGCTCTGACAGATGTAGATGGACTCTACACGGCCAATCCCTCTATCAATCCAGATGCCCGCCGGCTTGAAAAGATTGAGAAGATTAGCTCTGAGCTGATTGATATGGCGGGCGGTGCAGGAACGAGCAACGGGACTGGTGGTATGCTGACAAAGATAAAAGCAGCAACTCTTGCGACCATGTCTGGCGTTCCGGTCTATATCTGCTCTTCACTCAAGTCTGATGCTCTGCTGGAAGCAGCGGAGGAAAGCAAGGATGGCAGCTTCTTTTTGGCCCAGGAAAAGGGGCTAAAAACGCAGAAGCAATGGCTGGCTTTCTATGCTAAAAGTCAAGGGGAAATCTATGTAGACCAAGGAGCAGCCGACGCTCTCAGAAATAATGGTAAAAGTTTGTTGGTGTCTGGTCTTGTATCTGTATCGGGTAGCTTTGCCTATCAAGATACAGTAACGGTTTACGAAGAAGGTAGCGGAACTATTCTTGGTAAAGGGCGCGTGCGTTTTGGCAAGTCAGCTCTTAAAGATATGCTCAAGTCCAATAAACCTAAAGGTGTTGTCATTCATCGGGATGACTGGATCTCTTTGACGCCGGAATTGAATGATTTATTTGCAGAATTTTAGAAGACGAGGAAAGGAGAAGAGATGACCTCAACACAAGCAATTTTTGAAAAGGTTCAGGAAGTCAAGAAGACAATCAATACGGCCACAACGGCTGAGAAAAACCATGCTTTAGAAGAAATGGCAAAGCAGCTCTGGCTTTCTTGTGCTGATATTTTAGCAGCCAATGAATTGGATATGACCGCAGCAAAAGGTAAGATTTCAGATGTGATGCTGGACCGCCTCTATCTGGACGAGGATCGCATTGCTGCCATGGCTGAGGGCATTCGCCAGCTGATTGACTTGGAGGATCCTGTAGGGCAAGTCTTGGAAAAAACCGAGCTTGAGAACGGTCTTGTCATCAGTAAAAAGCGGGTGGCTATGGGTGTGATTGGTATTATTTACGAGAGCCGGCCTAACGTCACCTCTGACGCTGCAGCTCTTGCCCTAAAGAGTGGCAGTGCAGTCGTCCTCAGAAGCGGCAAGGATGCTTATCAGACAGCGCTAGCTATTGTTACAGCTTTGAAAGAAGGCTTGGCTCAGACGAAGATTTCGCCGGATTGTATCCAGTTGGTTTCTGATACCAGCCGGGCTTCAGCCCAGGCTATGATGAAGGCCAAGGGATATCTGGATTTGCTCATTCCTCGTGGAGGTGCCGGACTGATTCAGGCGGTTGTGGAAATGCAACTGTGCCGGTTATTGAGACAGGTACTGGAATTGTTCATATCTATGTAGATAAGGATGCTGATCAAGACAAGGCTTTGGCGATTATTGAGAATGCCAAGACCAGTCGCCCTTCTGTCTGCAATGCCATGGAAGTATTACTGGTTCATGAAGAGATTGCTGCAGCATTTTTACCACGTTTACAAAAGATTTTGGTAACAGATCGTGATGCTGCGCAAGAAAACCCTGTTGAATTGCGTTTGGATGAGAAAGCAGCTCAGTATATCTCGGGCTCGCAAGCTAGTCCGGAAGATTTTGATATCGAATTTTTGGACTACATCTTAGCGGTCAAGCTGGTTTCTTCGCTGGAAGAAGCGGTGGAGCATATTGAAGCTCACAGCACCCATCATTCGGATGCCATTGTGACGGAGAACGATTCAGCGGCAGCTTACTTCACAGAGCAGGTGGATAGTGCGGCCGTTTATGTCAATGCTTCAACCCGTTTTACAGATGGCGGTCAATTTGGACTCGGCTGCGAAATGGGGATTTCTACTCAGAAACTGCATGCCAGAGGTCCTATGGCACTGAAAGAGCTGACCAGCTATAAATACGTCATCCAAGGAACTGGTCAAGTGAGGAAATAATGATGAAAATTGGATTTATCGGTCTGGGAAATATGGGCGGCAGTCTCGCCCGCCTAGTTGCCCAAGATGAAAGATATAGAAGCAAATTACTCCTAGCTAATCGCAGTCTTGAAAAGGCTGAAAAGATTGCTGCGGAAGTTGGTGGGCAGCCGGTCAGTAATGAAGAGGTTTTTGCTCAGGCAGAGGTGATTTTTCTGGGCATCAAACCAGCTCAATTTGCTGACTTGCTGACTGAATATCAGGAAATTCTAGAAAAACGCGAGTCTCTTCTGCTGGTTTCGATGGCTGCTGGTCTGAGCTTAGAGCTATTAGAAAAATTGACATCTAGCCAGCATCGTTGGATTCGAATCATGCCTAATACACCAGTAGCTGTTGCCGAGGGTGTTATTACCTATGCTTTATCCCCAGAAGCGAATCAAGCGGACGAAGATTTGTTGCATGAGCTTCTGTCTTCGGCTGGTCTATTAGTTAAACTAGAGGAAAAGCAGTTGGATGCAGCGACTGCTCTTGCTGGCTGTGGACCAGCTTTCGTCTATCTCTTTATAGAGGCCTTAGCGGACGCTGGTGTCCGAGCAGGACTCAGTCGTGACATATCGCTTGAACTGGCCAATCAAACTCTCTTAGGCGCTGCCAAGCTAAGCCAGGTCAGTGGGCAACATCCGGCCCAACTCAAAGACCAAGTCTGCAGTCCGGCTGGTTCGACCATTGCTGGAGTAGCCAGTCTAGAAGAAAATGCCTTTCGAGGAACGGTCATGGATGCCGTTCAAGCTGCTTACAAGAGGACGCAGGAGTTGGGGAATAATTGATTTAGATCTTCAATTTTTTTAGATTATAGAAAGGGTGTGACATGCGAGGACAATTTTTGTCTTTACAGGATCACTCTTTTTTTCTTTGTTTGATAATCAAATAAGTCCTCTCTTTAAAACTGTGGTATAATAAGTACTATGCAAACCAAACCGACTTCTGCTTATGTGCACATTCCTTTTTGTACTCAGATTTGTTATTACTGCGATTTTTCCAAGGTTTTTATCAAAAATCAGCCGGTAGATAGTTATCTGGAGCATTTGATTGAGGAGTATAATGCCTACGATATCAAAAAGCTTCGTACCCTCTATATCGGTGGTGGGACTCCGACCGCTCTATCGGCGCGTCAGTTGGCTTTTTTGTTGGAAAAGCTGACAGACAAGCTGGACTTGTCTTATCTAGAAGAATTGACTATTGAAGCCAATCCTGGAGATTTGGACCAGGAGAAGATTGCTGTACTTAAAGACTCGCCTGTCAATCGGGTTTCGTTGGGCGTACAGACTTTTAATGACCGCATGCTCAAGCAGATTGGCCGCAGTCACTTAGAAAAGGACATCTATGAGAATATTGCCAATCTCAAAAAAGCGGGTTTTGATAATATCTCGATTGACCTGATTTATGCCCTGCCCAAGCAGACCATGGAAGATGTGAAAACCAATGTAGCCAAAGCTATTGCCCTTGACATTCCTCACATGAGTTTGTACAGCTTGATTTTGGAAAATCATACGGTCTTTATGAATCGGATGCGGCGTGGGAAGCTGCCTCTGCCCAAGGAAGACTTGGAAGCGGAGATGTTTGAATACATTATAGCTGAGCTGGGAAAGGCCGGCTTTGAGCATTATGAGATTTCAAACTTTCCAAGCCAGGCTTTGAGAGCCGCCACAATCTCATGTATTGGGACAATGCGGAATATTATGGTATTGGAGCTGGAGCTTCTGGCTATGTCGATGGTGTTCGCTATAAAAACCACGGGCCGATTCGTCATTATCTAGAGGCAGTGAAAGCGGGCGATGCCCGTGTGCAGGAAGAAGTGCTGACGCTGAAAGAACAGATGGAAGAAGAGATGTTTCTGGGCTTGCGAAAGAAGTCAGGTGTTTCAAAAAAACGCTTCGAGGAAAAATTTGGTATATCCTTTGAAGAACAATACGGAGCTGTTGTGTCTGAGCTGACTGAGCAGGGCTTGCTAGTGCCGGACAGAGACATCGTGCGCATGACCAAACAAGGCCTCTTTTTGGGGGATACGGTTGCTGAGAAATTTATATTGGAGTAAATAATGGGCTTAACTTATCAAATGAAAATGAAAATTCCTTTTGATATGGCAGATATGAATGGCCATATCAAGCTGCCGGATGTCATCCTGCTGTCCTTGCAGGTATCGGGGATGCAGTCGATCGAGCTTGGTGTCAGTGACAAGGATATGCTGGAGCAGTATAACCTAGTCTGGATTATCACGGACTACGATATTGATGTGACACGTCTGCCACGATTTGCAGAGGAGATTACTATCGAAACAGAAGCCTTAACTTATAATCGGCTCTTTTGCTACCGTCGCTTTACGATTTTTGATGAAGCGGGTGAAGCCATTATACAGATGATGGCAACCTTTGTTCTTATGGATCGAGATAGCCGCAAGGTTCGTGCCGTTGATCCGGAGATTGTAGCGCCATATCAATCAGACTTTTCCAAGAAATTACTGCGAGGTCCTAAGTATCCAGACTTGGAAAATCCTGTCAGCAAGGACTACCATGTGCGCTTTTACGACTTGGATATGAACGGACATGTCAACAACAGCAAGTATCTGGACTGGATTTTCGAGGTTATGGGGGCAGACTTCCTTACGAAGCATATTCCTAAGAAGGTCCATCTAAAGTATGTCAAGGAAGTTCGACCAGGCGGCATGATTGCTTCTAGCTATGACCTAGAAGGTCTGCAAAGCAATCATCGGATTTCCAGTGACGGCGAAGTCAATGCCCAGGCTTTAGTGACCTGGCAAGAGTTTAATCAGGAAAGTTAGGAAGAGCAGAAATGACTTATAAAGGATATTTGATTGATTTAGATGGGACGATTTATAAGGGCAAGAGCCGGATTCCGGCTGGTGAAGCTTTTGTGCATGAGCTGCAGAAGCGCAAGATTCCCTATCTTTTCGTGACTAATAATACTACTCGCACACCAGAAGCAGTGCAGACCATGTTGGCGGAGAATTTTAATATTGAGACACCGCTTGAGACTATTTACACAGCTACTTTAGCAACTATTGACTATATGCAGGAGAAAAAACTGGGCAAGAAAGTCTACGTTATCGGTGATGTCGGGCTTAAACATGCCATAGAAGAAGCTGGATACATAGAGGATACAGAAAATCCAGACTATGTAGTAGTGGGGCTGGACTGGGAAGTGGATTACGAGAAGCTGACAATAGCGACTCTGGCTATTCAAAAGGGTGCTCACTTTATCGGAACCAATCCAGATCTCAACATTCCGACTGAGCGAGGTTTGCAGCCGGGAGCTGGCGCAATCAACGCCCTCTTGGAAGCAGCCACTCGGGTTGAACCGACCTTTATCGGCAAGCCCAATGCCATCATCATGGAAAAAGCCATAGAGCATCTAGGGTTGGCGCGTGAAGAAGTGGTCATGGTGGGCGATAACTATCTGACAGATATTCGAGCAGGAATCGACAACGGCATTCCGACTCTATTGGTTACGACAGGTTTTACCCTGCCAGAAGAAGTGCCCAATCTGCCGATCCAACCGACGCATGTCTTGTCCAGTCTAGCGGAGTGGGATTTCGATGCGTGATAAGTTGAGATTTTCAGCCAGCGCTTTGTGCTTGTTGGCAGCAGCGATATTGCTAACCATTTATCTGGCTTGGCTCTTATACCCGATGGAGATTTCTTATTTCAACTTGCCAGATAAAGTATATTTGAAAGCAGAGACCATCCAGTATAATTTTAATATTTTGATGAATTACCTGACCAATCCTTTTAATCAGAAACTGGCGATGCCAGATTTTCGTTCGTCAGCAGCAGGGCTGCATCATTTTCAGGCGGTCAAGTATCTTTTTCACTTGGCGCAAGCTATTTTTCTAATAACTTTGCCGGCTTTGATTTTCTTTATCAAAAAAGTGGTTAAAAAGGGATTTTTGGGTCTTTACAGACTGGCTTTTCTGGTGATTAGTCTCTTGCCACTTGTCTTTGCTGGACTGGCTTTTATGATTGGTTTTAATAATTTTTTTACACTCTTTCATCAAGTTCTCTTTGCCGGAGACAATACCTGGATGTTTGATCCAACTAAGGATCCAGTCATTTGGATTCTACCAGAAGAATTTTTCATGCACGCCTTTATTCTTTTTGCTTTACTTTATGAGGGAATCTTTTTAACCTTGTATTTTCTAAGCCGAAAGGGTAAAGAGAAAATTTAATATAGGAGATTTTATGTATTATATGCCCGAACCTTTAAATCCTAAAAAAGATCTAGGCCGATTTTCAGCAACTTGCTTTACTTATTTATGGGTTATGCTTGCTTCTGTTTTCGTTTATGCATTTGTAGCTTTTTTCGTTATTATGCCAGGGCAAGATATGGATATCCAAAAGACCCAGGAAGTTCTCACTAAATTTATTGAAAAGGATGGTGGAGCTTATATTTTAGCTTCTTGTCTCGGTGTTCTTACTTTCACGGTGTCTCGGGGTAAGCAGCTCTTTAAATACGACCTTCGTCGCAAGGGACGGAAGATGACTCCTAAAGTTTTCTTTTATATGATTTGCTTCCTTTTGTTCGCCCAATTGTTTACAGCTGTTGTCAATCAGATGATGCAGGCTATCATGCAACTCTTCAATATAGACCTATCTGGTATGGAATCAGGGAGCGGTGGTTCTGAGACACTGACTATGCTGATTTATTCATCTTTGATGACCCCAGTTACAGAGGAAATTATTTTCAGAGGCGCTGGTTTGCGAGCTTTAGAGAAGCATGGAAAGATTTTTGCCATTCTTATGACTTCGATTTTATTTGGCCTTTTTCACGAAAATCTTTATCAGCTTTATTTTGCTAGTTTAATTGGTTTGGGGCTTGGCTATATCGCTTTTGAGTATTCGATTATCTGGTCTATCATTTTTCATGCTATTAATAATTTTGTTATAGCAGAAGGTTTAGCTTTTCTTTCAAAAAGAGCTCCGGAGCCTATAGTTAACATCTTTTTTTACGGCTTATTAATTGCTGGAAGCACAGTATTTCTTTTGTTTTTAATCTTGAAATGGCCAAAATTTAAGGAATACATTGCTTCCAATCGTTCGCTCCCAGGGACCTACAAACAGGCTTTTAAATCAGTCTGGTTCTGGGTTCTGGTTGTGTTTACTTTTCTTGGAACTTTTCTGCCTGTCATGGCAGCCTATCTTGTATCCTTGATCAATAATAGCTAATTGCCTTTTATTTGGCAGTTATGCAACATATGTAAGGAGTTGGATATAGCCCAGCTCTTTTTTTGTTCGGCAAAAAGATAGAAAATGGAAGTTTTTGATAGAAAGTGCTTGACATTGAAAATTAAAGAGGTATAATAATAATCGTAAACGATTCCAAAGGAGGTGCTTTATGCTGAAGTCGGAAAGAAAGCAAGTTATTCTAGAGACAGTCATAAGAGAAAAATTTGTTTCCTTAGACTATCTAGTACATGCTTTAAACACTTCAGAATCAACTATCAGAAGAGATTTGGATGAACTGGAGAGCGAGCATAAACTGCGACGAGTTCATGGTGGAGCCGAAAGCCTTCATTTTCTACAAGAAGAGGAGAGTAATCAGGAAAAATCTATCAAAAGCATTCAAGAAAAGACAGCTATTGCCAAGATGGCAGCAAGCTTGATTCAAGAGCATGATGTGATTTTTATTGATGCGGGGACAACCAATGAGCTTTTAGTTAATGAGCTCCATGACCCTAGAGTGACAGTCGTCACCAACTCCATTCACCATGCGACCAAGTTGGTAGAGCGTAATATCCCAACGGTCATTATCGGCGGAAAGGTCAAGCGCTCAACGGATGCCAGCATTGGCGGTGTTGCCCTAAATCAAATCGGTCAGTTGAATTTCGATAAAGCCTTATTGGAATGAATGGCATTGACGATGGCTTCTTTACCACTCCAGATATGGAAGAAGGAGCTATCAAAAGAGCGATTTTGGAGAACGCTAAGAAGACTTATGTCTTGGCTGATCTTTCTAAACTAGGACAGACATCATTTGTCAAAGTCGCTCCTCTTGCCAAAGCAAGCATTATTACTATTCAAAATGAATCGGAAGTGATTCAAGCACTGAAAGAAAAAACGGAGGTGATTGAGGTATGATTTATACTGTCACACTAAACCCTTCCATCGACTATATTGTCCGTCTGGACAAGGTCCTTATAGGAAGCGTCAATCGGATGGACAGTGACGACAAATTCGCTGGAGGAAAGGGAATCAATGTTAGCCGAGTTCTCAAACGTCTAGGTATTGAAAATACAGCGACTGGCTTTATCGGTGGTTTTACTGGCAAGTTCATCACAGATATTCTGGAAGAGGAAGGAATCTCAAGCCATTTTGTAGAAGTTGAGCAGGATACTCGTATCAATGTCAAGATTAAAGCAGATGCTGAGACAGAAATTAACGGACCAGGTCCAGAAATTTCCAGTCAGAAACTAGAAGAACTTGAGAAGTTCCTTTCTTCTCTGACATCAGGGGATACGGTAGTCTTCGCAGGCAGCAGTCCTAAAAATCTAGGAAATGTTGTCTACAAGAAGCTGATTGGCTTAACCAGAAAGACGGGAGCACAAGTTGTTTGTGACTTTGAAGGTCAGACGCTACTGGATTCTTTAGAGTTTGAGCCGCTCTTGGTCAAACCTAATAACCACGAACTAGGTGATATTTTCGGAGTCAAGCTTGAAAGCTTGGATCAGATTGAGAGTTATGCCCGCCAAATCTTAGACAAGGGTGCCCAGCATGTCATCATTTCCATGGCTGGTGACGGTGCTTTACTGGTAACTCGAGATGGTGCCTATTTCGCTAAGCCTATCAAGGGCAATGTGAAAAATTCTGTTGGCGCTGGCGACTCTATGGTGGCTGGATTTACCGGAGAGTTTGTCCGCTCTGGCGATGTTATTCAAGCCTTCAAATGGGGAGTGGCCTGCGGAACAGCAACCACCTTCTCAGATGATTTGGCGACAGCTGATTATATAAAAGAAATCTATGAAAAAGTAGAGGTAGAAAAAATATGAAAATTCAAGACTTACTAAGAAAAGATGTGATGTTGCTAGACTTGCAGGCAACAGAGAAAAATGCTGTTATCGAAGAAATGATTCAGAGCCTAGTGGATCATGGCTATGTAACAGACTTCGATACTTTCAAAGAAGGGATTTTGGCTCGTGAAGCCTTGACTTCTACAGGCTTGGGTGATGGAATCGCTATGCCTCACAGCAAAAATACTGCAGTGAAAGAAGCGACTGTACTTTTTGCCAAATCAAATAAAGGCGTCGATTATGAAAGTTTGGATGGCCAACCAACTGATCTTTTCTTCATGATTGCAGCTCCAGAAGGTGCTAACGATACTCACTTGGCTGCCTTGGCTGAATTGTCCCAATACCTGATGAAGGATGGTTTTGCGGATAAACTGCGTCAAGTGACTTCGCCTGATCAGGTGATTGAGCTCTTTGACCAAGCTTCGGAAAAAGCGGAAGAACCTGCTGTTGTCGAACCTGCCAATGAGGGGGGAGACTTCCTTGTAGCTGTAACAGCTTGTACGACAGGAATTGCGCATACTTACATGGCTCAAGAGGCTTTACAGAAGGTTGCAGCTGAAATGGGAGTCGGCATTAAGGTTGAAACCAACGGTGCTAGTGGTGTTGGGAATAAGCTGACAGCAGAAGATATTAAAAAAGCTAAAGCTGTTATCATCGCGGCAGATAAGGCCGTAGAGATGAATCGCTTTGACGGCAAGCCGTTAATTAAACGACCTGTTGCGGATGGTATTCGTAAGACGGAAGAACTGATCAATCAGGCTCTTTCAGGAAATGCTGAAGTTTACAAGGCAGCCAATGGTGGCGGTACGGCAGAATCCGGCGATGAGAAACTTAGTCTGGGAGCTGCTTTCTACAAGCACTTGATGAGCGGTGTTTCCCAAATGTTGCCATTCGTTATCGGTGGCGGGATTATGATTGCTATCTCATTCTTGCTCGATCAAGGGGTTCCTAAAGATCAGTTGAGTCACTTGGGGAATTATAATGGTTTGTCAGCTCTCTTCAATCAGATTGGTGGAGCAGCCTTTGGCTTCATGGATCCTGTATTAGCTGCTTATATTGCATATTCCATTGCTGAAAAACCTGGATTGGTGGCTGGTTTTGTGGCAGGTGCAATTGCTAAAGCAGGTCTTGCTTATGGAAATATTCCTGTATATAAGGATCTTGCAGATAAAACTCCAGAACAAGTTCAAGAGATTTTGAAATCCCTAGCTGAATCCCAAGTTTCATCAGGGTTCCTAGGAGCTCTGGTAGGCGGTTTCTTAGCTGGCGGTATTGTACTTTTGCTTAGAAAATACATTAAGGTTCCTCGTTCACTTGAAGGCGTGAAATCTATTCTTCTTCTCCCTTTGTTAGGTGTTGCTCTTACCGGATTTGCTATGTTGGCAGTAAATATTCCAATGTCAGCGATTAATACAGCACTCAATGACTTCCTTATGAGCTTGAGTGGAACATCAGCAGTTATTCTTGGACTTCTGGTAGGAGGAATGATGGCTGTCGATATGGGTGGGCCGGTTAATAAGGCCGCTTATACTGTGGGTACTCTTTCTTTGGCTGAATCATTGACAAGTGGTGGTTCAACTGTTATGGCGGCTGTTATGGCAGCTGGTATGGTTCCGCCTTTAGCAGTGTTTGTAGCAACAATTCTTTTCAAAAATAAATTTACAGAAGAAGAGCGTGACTCTGGAATTACCAACATCGTCATGGGACTATCTTTCATCACAGAAGGAGCGATTCCTTTTGGAGCTGCTGACCCAGCCCGTGCTATTCCAAGCTTTATCGTAGGTTCAGCTCTTACAGGTGCTCTTGTAGGATTGTCTGGTATCAAGCTCATGGCTCCTCACGGAGGGATCTTCGTTATCGGTTTGACAAACAATCCAATCCTTTACTTGGTATATGTATTGATTGGTGCAGTAGTCAGCGGTATTATCTTTGGTTACCTGCGCAAACCACTTAAAAAATGATATTTAAAAGAATCTCGCTTGTCAGTGAGGTTCTTTTTTGTGTTTTCAAACATGCAAATTTTAGCATGGAAACTTCGCTCGATATATGGTATAATGGGCCTATCGCATATTTTTAGGAGAATAAAAATGAACATACAGCGCGAAAAAGAATTTGTTAGTCAATACCATTTTGACGCCCGGAATTTTGAATGGGAAAAAGAAAATGGAACACCTGAAACTAAGGTTGATGTGAATTTCCAATTGGTCAAAAGAGATGTTGAAGCTCACACAACTTCATTGATTGTGATTTTGACCTTTATGATTGTTTTTGAGAATTTTGTTATCAGCGGAACTATTTCGCAAGCTAACCACATTCACGGTCGCCTTATTGAAGAACCGAGTGAATTTGACCACGATGAAGTAGAAGAGCTGGCTCGGCCTTGCTTAACCATGCTCAACCGCTTGACTTATGAAGTGACAGAAATTGCTCTGGATTTGCCAGGCATTAATTTGGAGTTTTAATTATGAAGTTAGCGGTTATCACAGATTCATCGGCCTATCTGCCGGCTTCCCTGCTGGAGAATGAAAATCTTTTCGTCTTGGATATTCCGGTCGTGATTGTTGGTGAGACTTATGTCGAAGGTAGAAACTTAACAGCCAGTGAATTTTATGAAAAAATGGCTCAGTCAGATGAATTACCCAAGACCAGTCAGCCTAGTATTGCTGAGTTAGAAGAGATTCTCACCATTCTAGACGGAAAGGACTATACCCATGTTCTGGGGCTCTTTCTATCCAGCGGTATTTCTGGTTTTTACCAAAATATTCAGTATCTGAAAGATGAATTTCACGGTTTGAAAATCGCCTTTCCCGATTCTAAGATTACCAGTGCACCGCTCGGTATCATGGTCCAATCTGCTCTAGAATGGGCAGCGCAAGGCCTGGAGTTTGAAACAATTTAGCTAATGTCCAGAAGCAAATCGATGGCACCAGCGCTTTTATCATGGTGGACGACTTGAACCACTTGGTCAAAGGAGGACGCCTGTCTAACGGTGCAGCTATTCTGGGAAATCTGCTCAGTATCAAGCCTATTCTGTATTTTAACGATCATGGTGTGATAGAGGTTTTTGAAAAGATTCGGACGGAGAAGAAGGCAACCAAGCGTATGCTGGAACTTGTCCAAGAAAGAACAGCAGGCGGTGCTTATCAGATTATGGTTATCCATGGCAATGCACCAGAAAAAGCAGCTGATCTACAGCAAAATCTGCTAGACAGCGGTATTGCTAGTAAAGTCCCTATCGTAACCTTTGGCAGCGTCATCGGGACGCACTTAGGTGAGGGCAGTGTTGCACTTGGGTATATTCCTGTGATCTGATTGCTTGAAAGTCTGAGCTTGTCTCTGTAAGGAGGAAAACATGAGTATCAAAGTTATTATTGCTGGTTTTAAAGGAAAAATGGGCCAAGCAGCCTATAAAATGGTGACAGAAGATCCTGAATTAGAATTAGTTGGACTACTGGATCCTTTTACGGATGAAAAAGAAGTGGCTGGTGTTCCTGTCTTCAATGCCAAGGAAGAATTGGCTGGGCTGGAAGCCCATGTCTGGGTTGATTTTACAACCCCAAAAGTAGCTTATGACAATACTCGCTTCGCTCTAGACCAGGGATTTTGCCCAGTGGTCGGAACTACAGGTTTTACTCCTGAGCAGTTGGAAGAGTTAATCAAACTGTCTAGAGAAAAGGAGCTGGGCGGATTGATTGCTCCGAATTTTGCTTTGGGAGCTGTTTTGCTGATGCAGTTTGCAGCACAGGCATCCAAGTATTTCCCGAATGTAGAAATCATTGAGCTGCATCATGACCAGAAAAAGGACGCACCGAGCGGGACGGCTATCAAGACAGCTGAGCTCATCAGCCAAGTAAGACCGAGCAAGCAGCAGGGAGCTGCTGATGAGGAAGAATCTATAGCTGGCGCTCGTGGAGCTGATTTCGACGGCATGCGTATTCACTCGGTTCGCTTGCCTGGTCTGGTTGCCCATCAGGAAGTAATCTTTGGCAGTCAGGGAGAGGGATTGACCCTGCGGCATGATTCCTATGACCGTGCTTCCTTTATGACAGGAGTTAATCTCGCCATTAAAGAAGTTGTCAAACGCTCAGAATTAGTCTATGGATTGGAACATTTACTATGAGATTAGAAACTCTGCCTTCTGAATTTCAGGAGGCTTTGCCAGTATTAGAGAAGATAAAGCGGCTGGCTTTGAAGCTTATTTTGTTGGCGGTTCTGTTCGAGATGCCCTTTTGCAGCGACCTATTCACGATGTGGATATAGCTAGCTCTAGCTATCCTGAGGAAACCAAGCGTATCTTTGACCGGACAGTTGATGTTGGGATTGAGCATGGAACCGTCTTGGTTCTGGAAAATAACCATGAATACGAAGTGACGACTTTCCGGACCGAGGATGTCTATGTGGACTACCGCAGACCCAGCAAGGTTTCTTTTGTACGATCTTTGGAAGAAGATCTCAAGCGGCGCGATTTCACCATCAATGCTCTGGCTTTGGATGAAAACGGTCAAGTCATCGATCTTTTCCAAGGATTGGATGATTTGGAAAATCGGATTTTGCAGGCTGTTGGAACTGCTGCAGAGCGCTTTAATGAAGATGCTCTACGCATCATGCGAGGCTTTCGTTTTCAAGCAGCCTTGGATTTTGACCTGGAGCAAGATACTTTTGCAGCAATGAAGGATTGTGCTCCCTTGCTGGAAAAGATTTCAGTTGAACGAATTTTTATCGAGTTTGACAAGCTCTTGCTGGCTCCGTTTTGGCGCAAGGGCTTAGAAGCACTCTTGACAAGCGGTGCTATAGAATTTTTGCCAGATTTGAAGGGAAGCAGAGCTAAGTTAGAACGGCTTTTTGACTTGGCTTCAGATTTTCGTTTTTCAGCATCCGAGCAGGCTTGGTCAGCCCTTTTACTGGCCTTGGATGTGCAAAATGTCAAAGGATTTCTAAAAAAATGGAAGACCTCTCGTGAATTTGCCAAGAAAGTAGAAGATTTGGTTGAGATTGCGGCCATTCGCTCAGAACGAGACTTGACCAAGCGAGACTGCTATGACTATGATATTGACTTATTGATACAAGCAGAAGAGCTTCGGGAGGCGCAAGGTTTGGCAGTGGATTTCTCTGCGATTCAGAATCTTGATGCCAGTCTGACTATTCATAGTAAGCAGGAAATGGTGGTCAACGGCGGCATGCTAATGCAGGATTTCGGATTTAAGCCCGGACCAAAACTTGGCCAAATTTTGAAAGAGTTGGAATACGCTATTGTAGACGGCCACTTACCTAATAAGCTAGAGGCCATTTACGCCTATATTGAGGAGAAGAAATGAGCGATTTTATCGTTGACAAGCTAACCAAATCAGTAGGTGATAAGACTGTTTTTCGGGATATTTCCTTTATCATTCATGACTTAGACCGGATTGGTCTGATTGGTGTCAATGGAACTGGAAAGACAACGCTGCTGGATGTATTGTCGGGCAAGTCGGGCTTTGACGGAGATGTCAGCCCTTTTTCTGCTAAGACAGGCTATAAGATTGCTTATCTGACTCAGGAGCCTGATTTTGATGAGGAGCAGACGGTGCTTGACACCGTTTTGTCCAGTGATTTACGGGAAATGCAGTTAATTCGAGAGTATGAGTTGCTCCTGACAGCTTATGATGAAAGTCAGCAGTCTAGACTAGAAGCAGTTATGGCCGAGATGGACTCGCTGCACGCTTGGGAAATCGAAAGTCAGGTCAAGACGGTTCTGTCCAAGCTTGGTCTGACTAATCTGTCACTTAAGGTTGGTCAGTTATCAGGAGGCCTTCGTCGCCGAGTTCAGCTAGCCCAGGTCCTCTTAGGTGATGCCGATTTGCTCTTGCTGGACGAGCCGACCAACCATCTAGATATTGATACTATTGAATGGCTGACGCATTTCTTAAAAACTCTAAGAAGACCGTCCTTTTCATCACCCACGACCGCTATTTCTTGGATAATATTTCGACGCGGATTTTTGAGTTAGATGGCGGTAGCTTGATTGAATACCAAGGAAATTATCAAGACTATGTCCGTCTCAAGGCGGAGCAGGATGAGCGGGATGCGGCCTTGCTTCACAAAAAACAGCAGTTATACAAGCAGGAGCTTTCTTGGATGCGGCGGCAGCCTCAGGCTCGGGCAACCAAGCAACAGGCTCGGATCAATCGTTTCCATGACCTCAAGAAAGATTTGGCAGACCAGACGACTGACAGCAATCTGGAAATGAATTTTGAAACCAGTCGTATCGGTAAGAAAGTCATCGAGTTTCAAAATGTAGACTTTGCTTATGACCAGAAGCTTATTCTCTCTCAGTTCAGTCTTTTGATCCAGAACAAGGACCGTATTGGGATTGTCGGAGATAACGGTGTCGGCAAGTCGACCTTGCTCAATCTGATTGCCGGTAAACTTCAGCCTCAGGCTGGCCAGCTTATTGTAGGAGAGACAGTCCGAGTGGCCTATTTCTCTCAGCAGATTGAGGGCTTGGATGAGTCTAAGCGAGTCATTAATTACCTGCAAGAAGTGGCTGAGGAGGTCAAGATAGGCGGTGGAACGACTTCCATTGCAGAACTCTTGGAGCAGTTTCTTTTTCCTCGTTCTACTCATGGGACTTTAATCGAAAAGCTTTCTGGCGGAGAGAAAAAGCGCCTTTATCTGCTCAAGCTTCTTTTGGAAAAGCCTAATGTCTTGCTTCTTGATGAGCCGACCAATGATTTGGATATTGCGACTCTGACGGTCTTGGAAAACTTTCTGCAAGGCTTTGCAGGCCCAGTCATTACAGTCAGCCATGACCGTTATTTCCTAGACAAGGTAGCCAGCAAGATTTTGGCTTTTGAGAATGGGGATATCAGAGAGTTTTTCGGAAATTATACAGATTACTTAGACGAAAAAGCCTTTCTGGCAGAACGCTCTGCTATTTCTCAAAAGACTGAAAAGGAAAAATCTACCAAGGTGCGCGAGGAGAAAAAGCGCATGACCTACTTTGAAAAGCAGGAGTGGGAGTCCATTGAGGCCGATATCGAGGCGCTGGAGGAGCGGATTTCTGAGATTGAAACGGCCATGCAGGAGAATGGCTCTGACTTTGCTCGCCTGTCTCAACTCCAGCAAGAACTGGATGAGCAGAACGAGAAACTGCTGGAAAAATACGAGCGCTATGAATACCTAAGTGGGTTAGACGGATGAAAGAAGTAGTGTTTAGGCAGAAATCTAAACGGAGGCATCTATGAAACTAAGATTGGAAAATACCAACTCAAAGAAGACACAAGAATTGGGAAATTTAATCAGATCCTACAATCGCTCTAAGAGAGAGTCCTCCAAAAGTGAACCTCTTAACATCTATGTGGAAGATGAACATGGAAATTTGCTGGCTGGTATTGCGGCCGAAACTTTTGGTAATTGGCTGGAGATTGAGTATTTGTATGTGAACGAGGATTTGCGAGGACAAGGCATAGGCTCAAAAATACTGTGTAGGGCTGAACAAGAAGCCAGAGAAAGGAAATGCAAATATTCATTTGTAGACACGTATCAGTTTCAAGCCCCGGATTTATAAGAAGCACGGCTATACAGAAGTGTTTGCGCTGAAAGACTATCCTTATACTGGTGAAAGATATTATTATACAAAAGACCTGTGAGTTTACTTTGGGAATAAAGAAGAATTCGATTTTCACTTTTCTTTATGCAAACCTTTTCCTTACTGAAAAAATCTGATATAATGATGATAAATAAAACACAGAGGAGAACATCATGTCGAAAAAAATAATCGGAATTGACCTTGGTGGAACATCTATTAAGTTTGCTATTTTGACTTCAGAAGGCGAAATTCAGGAAAAATGGTCCATTAAAACCAATGTTTTGGACGAAGGTAGCCACATCGTAGAGGATATGATTGAGTCAATCCTGCATCGTTTGGACTTGCTTCAGCTTTCAGCAGAGGATTTTATCGGAATTGGTATGGGATCGCCAGGAGTTGTTGACCGAAAAAAGGGCACTGTTATTGGTGCTTACAACCTCAATTGGAAGACGCTGCAGCCGGTCAAGGATAAGATTGAAAAAGCGACTGGGATTCCTTTCTATATTGACAATGATGCTAATGTTGCTGCTTTGGGTGAACGCTGGATGGGAGCTGGAGAAAACCAGCCTGATGTAGTCTTTATGACACTGGGTACAGGTGTTGGTGGAGGAATTGTTGCAGAAGGTAAGCTCTTGCATGGACTTGCTGGAGCAGCAGGAGAGTTGGGCCACATCACTGTTGACTTCGATCAGCCGATTCAATGTACCTGTGGCAAGAAAGGCTGCCTAGAGACTGTTGCATCTGCGACTGGTATTGTTAATTTGACTCGTCGCTATGCTGATGAGTATGCTGGTGATGCTGAGCTGAAAAAACTGATTGACAACGGTGAAGATGTCAATGCAAAAGTTGTCTTTGACTTGGCGAAAGAGGGCGATGAGCTGGCTCTGATTGTCTATCGCAATTTCGCTCGCTATCTAGGTATTGCCTGTGCCAATATCGGCTCTATCCTAAATCCATCTACAATCGTTATCGGAGGTGGCGTATCAGCTGCGGGTGACTTCTTACTTGATGGTGTGCGCAAGGTTTATGAAGAGAATAGCTTCCCGCAGGTTCGTACTTCAACCAAGTTGGCCTTGGCTACTCTTGGAAATGATGCTGGTGTTATCGGGGCAGCTTCATTGGTCTTACAATAATTCAACAAGTATGCTTCATTTGTTCTCCTGCAGAAAGGTCTGTAGGAGAATTTTTATGGAAAATTTGCTATACTAGAAAAAGCTCACTGAACGAAGGAGAAATCATGACGCTAGCAGATACGATTTTCAAAGAGAATATTAAAAAAATTATGGAGCAGGGTGTTTTTTCTGAAAATGCCCGTCCGCGCTACAAGGATGGAAATGTGGCCAATTCCAAATATATCACTGGTTCTTTTACGGAATATGATTTGAGCAAGGGAGAATTCCCAATCACGACTCTGCGCCCTATTGCTATCAAGTCAGCCATCAAGGAAGTTCTTTGGATCTATCAAGACCAGTCCAATAGCCTGGAGTTGCTCAATGACAAGTATCATGTTCACTACTGGAATGACTGGGAAGTTGGCGATACAGGTACTATTGGCCAGCGCTACGGAGCTGTTGTCAAGAAGCACAATATTATCCATAAAATTCTTCAACAGTTGGAAGCCAATCCTTGGAACCGTCGCAATATCATCTCTCTCTGGGATTATGAAGCTTTTGAAGAGAGTGACGGCCTGCTTCCATGCGCTTTTCAAACCATGTTTGACGTTCGGCGTGTAGATGGAGACATTTATCTGGATGCGACTCTGACTCAGCGCTCAAATGATATGTTGGTTGCTCACCACATTAATGCTATGCAGTATGTGGCTCTGCAGATGATGATTGCCAAGCATTTTGGCTGGAAGGTCGGCAAGTTCTTTTACTTTATCAATAACTTGCACATCTATGACAACCAGTTCGAGCAGGCGGAGGAGCTATTGCGTCGGGAACCTAGCGACTGTCACCCTAGGCTTGTGTTAAATGTGCCGGATGGAACCAATTTCTTTGATATCAAAGCAGAAGATTTTGAGTTGCTGGACTATAATCCCGTTAAACCTCAGCTGAAGTTCGATTTGGCTATTTAACGATTTTGATAAGTGTATGCGAAAACGGCCAACCTCTGCAAAAGTTCTGCTTGAATCATACTTTAAACATGCCTTTTTACAGCAAATTTGATAGAATAGAGTTACTAATACAAAGGATAAAAGGATGACAAAGAAGATTATTGCCATTTGGGCTCAGGCAGAGGATGGTCTGATTGGAAAAGACAAGGTCATGCCCTGGCATCTCCCGGCAGAATTGCAGCATTTTAAGGCAACGACGACTGGACATGCTATTTTGATGGGGCGTGTGACCTTTGATGGTTTGCAGCGTCGCGTTTTGCCAAATCGGATTAGTCTGATTTTGAGCAGGGACAAGAACTATCAAGTTGACAATGAGAATGTCCTGTTGTTCAGCAATGTGGAAGATGTCTTGGATTGGTACCACAAGCAAGATAGAAACTTGTATATTATTGGCGGAGCGCAGATTATCAGGGCTTTTGAGCCGTATTTGGAAGAATTGATTCAGACTCAGATTGCTGCTAAGCTGGAAGGAGATACCTATTTCCCTGAGACATTTGACTGGGCTCCTTATCAGGAAGTTAGCAGTGAATTTCATGCCAAAGATGAAAAGAATCCTTATGATTTTACTATAAAAAGATACCGAAGGAAGGACTCGTAAGAATGGAACGTAGTATTTTTGGTTTTTTTACGGCCTTTTTATGTGTCATTTGTCTTATTTGTGCCGTTCAAACCTTTCGGAAAAAGCGGTTTGGACTGGCAGCTTTATTTTTGCTGAATGCTTTTACAAACTTGGTAAATTCCATTCATGCATTTTATATGACACTTTTTTAACATGTACGAAAGAAAATAAATAGATTTAGAATTTTAGAATTGGAGTAAACAATGCCTACAAGTCGTAATGATGATATGATGGTTTTTTGTTCTTTCTGTGGGAAGAACCAAGATGAGGTGCAGAAAATTATTGCTGGTAACAATGCCTTCATCTGTAATGAATGTGTGGAACTGGCACAGGAGATCATCCGTGAAGAGTTGGCCGAGGAAGTGCTGGCAGATCTGTCTGAGGTACCAAAACCTCAGGAGCTGCTGAACATCTTGAACCACTATGTTATCGGGCAAGACCGAGCTAAGCGTGCCTTGGCAGTAGCGGTCTATAATCACTACAAGCGTATTAACTACCATGACAGCCGTGAAGAAGAAGATGTGGAACTGCAAAAGTCAAATATTTTGATGATTGGCCCAACCGGATCTGGTAAAACCTTCTTGGCGCAGACTCTGGCTCGCAGCCTCAATGTGCCTTTCGCCATTGCGGACGCAACAGCTTTGACTGAAGCTGGTTATGTCGGAGAAGATGTTGAAAATATCCTGCTCAAGCTTTTGCAGGCGGCTGACTTTAATATTGAGCGTGCGGAACGTGGCATTATCTATGTCGATGAGATTGACAAGATTGCTAAGAAAGGTGAGAACGTCTCAATTACTCGTGATGTTTCAGGTGAAGGGGTTCAACAAGCTCTGCTGAAGATTATCGAAGGAACAGTAGCGAGTGTACCGCCGCAAGGTGGACGCAAGCATCCCCAGCAGGAAATGATTCAAGTTGATACTAAGAACATTCTCTTCATCGTTGGCGGTGCTTTTGACGGTATCGAAGAAATCGTAAAACAGCGTCTGGGTGAGAAAATCATTGGTTTCGGTCAGAACAACCGAGCAATCGACGAAGATAGTTCCTACATGCAGGAAATTATCTCAGAAGACGTTCAAAAGTTTGGGATTATTCCTGAGTTGATTGGCCGTTTGCCTGTTTTTGCTGCTCTGGAGCAGCTGACAGTTGATGATTTGGTCCGGATTCTGAAAGAGCCTAGAAATGCACTTATCAAGCAATATCAGGCACTTCTATCTTATGATGATGTTAAACTTGAATTTGACGAGGATGCTCTGCAGGAGATTGCCAATAAAGCGATTGAACGTAAAACAGGTGCTCGCGGTCTTCGCTCTATCATTGAAGAAACTATGATGGATGTCATGTTTGAAGTTCCGAGTCAGGAAAATGTCAAACTTGTCCGCATTACCAAAGAAGCAGTAGATGGAACAGATAAGCCTATTCTAGAAACTGCCTAACGAGGTGCTTATGGAAATCAATACCCACAACGCAGAGATTTTGCTGAGTGCAGCCAATAAATCGCATTACCCTCAAGACGATATTCCAGAGATTGCCTTAGCCGGCCGCTCCAACGTTGGAAAGTCCAGCTTCATCAATACACTGCTTAATCGCAAGAATTTAGCGCGAACTTCTGGAAAACCTGGAAAAACTCAGCTGTTAAATTTTTTCAACATTGATGATAAGCTGCGTTTTGTCGATGTGCCAGGTTATGGCTATGCCCGTGTTTCCAAAAAAGAGCGTGAAAAATGGGGCCGGATGATTGAGGAATATCTGACCAGTCGTGAAAATCTCAGAGCGGTTGTCAGCCTTGTTGATCTTCGTCATGATCCGAGCGCAGATGATGTGCAAATGTATGAATTTCTGAAATATTATAACATTCCAGTTATTCTAGTAGCGACCAAAGCTGATAAAATCCCTCGCGGAAAATGGAATAAGCACGAGTCAGCTATTAAGAAAAAACTGGACTTTGACAAAAATGATGATTTCATTCTTTTTTCCTCAGTCACCAAGGATGGCTTAGATGCTTCTTGGGACGCGATTTTGTCAAAAATTTAATAATACGAATTAAATCCAACTCGTCTTTTGAGTTGGATTTTTTGAAATAAAACGAAAAATGTCATATACTTGTAAATTATCAATAGTGTTTTTTTAATCTTTAGTATGTTACAATGGTATCATTAACATCTTATTCAGGAGAAGTGCTGTGAAAAAGAGAATTTCAAAAAAAGGTAAGAGAATCCTTTCAGCTTTATTCATCATGACGACGACGATTGCTGTTGGTTTCGTCTTGGCAAAGCATATTAATCCTGCTAGTGCCAATAATAGCGACCAGCAGCCTATGAATCAAACAGACTACTTCATCTCACAAATCGGTGAGCCAGCGCGTCAGTTGGGACAGGACAACGATCTTTATGCTTCTGTTATGATTGCTCAGGCTATTTTGGAAAGTGGTTCAGGACAGTCTGGTCTGTCTGGTGAGCCTCATTATAACCTTTTCGGTATCAAAGGTCACTACGACGGTCAGTCTGCTAATATGGAGACTTGGGAAGATGATGGAGAGGGAAATGCTTATACCATCAACGATAGTTTCCGTTCATATCCTAGCTATGTAGAGTCTCTGCAAGACTATGTTTCGGTTCTCAAACAGGGGCATTTTGCAGGCGCTTGGAAGAGTAATGCGCCAACCTATCAGGATGCAACAGCTGCCCTGACTGGTGTCTATGCGACAGATACCAGCTATAATGCTAAATTGAATTATATTATTGAAATACGATTTGACTCGCTTTGATTCGCCACTCTCTGAGTCTGGTGCTGGCTATATCGTTTACAATCCTTATCGTCAGCAATATACCACTCAAGATATCTTGGATGTTGATACTGCCTGGGCGAATAGATTTTAATGAAGACAACACAAAAAGAGGGAGACCTCTTTTTATGTTTAATCATAGATTTTAGGAGTATTTTATGGGAAAATTTAAAGATTTGCTTGACAAGCAAGAAATTATTATTTTAGATGGAGCTTTAGGCACAGAGTTGGAAAGCCTGGGTTATGATGTATCTGGTAAGCTTTGGTCCGCTCAATACCTATTAGACCACCCTCAGATTATTCAAAATGTGCATGAAAGCTATGTGAGAGCTGGCAGTGATATCATCACTACGTCCAGTTATCAGGCCAGCATTCCAGCATTTATAGAGGCAGGACTAACTCCTGAAAAGGGTTATGATCTTTTAAAAGAGACAGTCTTCTTAGCACAAAAGGCAATCGAAAATGTCTGGACAGGATTATCTCCTGAAGAGCAGAAACAGAGACCTTGTCCTCTAGTTGCAGGCTCGGTAGGGCCTTATGCCGCCTATTTAGCTGATGGTTCGGAGTATACGGGAAACTACCAGCTGAGTGAAGAAGAATATCGAGATTTTCACCGTCCGCGTATCCAAGCTTTACTAGAAGCTGGGAGTGACTTGCTGGCTATTGAAACGATTCCAAATGGAGCAGAAGAGGCAGCAATCCTCCGACTTTTAGCTGAGGAATTTCCGCAGGCTGAGACTTATTTGTCCTTTGTTGCCCAGGCGGAGAATGCTATATCAGATGGCACTAAGATTGAGGAATTAGGGAATTTGGCTCAAGAAAGTCCACAAGTCTTGGCAGTTGGTTTTAACTGTACAGCTCCACATTTAATTGCTCCATTATTAGATGCACTTGGACAAGTGTGCAACAAACCTTTTCTGACCTATCCAAACTCTGGCGAAACTTATAATGGCTTGACCAAGACTTGGCATGACGATCCAGAGCAGGAGCGGAGCTTGCTGGAAAATAGTAAACTTTGGCAAAATCAAGGTGTACGGCTTTTTGGCGGTTGCTGCCGAACACGGCCAGAAGATATTACTCAGTTAGCAAGAGGATTAAAGGGTTGAAGAGTTATTTTTCAATCCTTTTTTAGAAAATTTAAAAAGGTTCTCGAAAACGCTATCAAAAGAAAGAACTTTGTGATATACTATACATAGTTTAAATTCATAGGAGAATTTTTTTATGCCTGAATCGACATTTATCCCTAAAATTGAAGCAGCTTGCCGCAAGAAAGAAGCTTTGTTTGATACAAGCAAGGCCAAGTACGCTGTTCGTTCCATCTTTGCTGGAGCTTTCCTAACCTTTAGTACCGGTGCTGGAGCTATTGCGGCAGATTTGACGAATAAGATTGTTCCAGGAACTGGGCGTTTTCTCTTTCCTTTCATCTTTGCTTGGGGATTGGCTTACATTGTCTTTCTAAATGCAGAGTTAGTGACTTCCAACATGATGTTTCTGACTGCTGGTACCTTTTTGAAGAAGATTGACTGGAAAAAAGCTTTGGTGATTTTGCTTTATTGTACCTTTTTCAATCTGATTGGCGCCTTGATTGCCGGCTGGCTCTTTGCTAACTCGGCTGCTTATGCGGGACTTAGCAAAGATAGTTTCATTTCAGGTGTTGTGCAGATGAAGCTCGCTCGCTCTAATGAGCTGATTCTGCTCGAGGGAGTCTTGGCCAATATCTTTGTTAATATCGCTATTCTTTCCTTCGTTTTAGTCAAGGATAGTACAGCTAAGCTTTTCTTAGTTATATCAGCCATTTATATGTTTGTATTCCTGACTAACGAACACTTGGCAGCCAATTTTGCTTCCTTTGCTATCGTGAAATTCAGCTCAGCAGCAGCGGAAGTGCAAAATTTTGGTATTGGAAATATCCTACGCCACTGGGGCGTAACCTTTATCGGTAACCTCATCGGTGGTGGTCTACTCATTGGTTTGCCATACGCTTGGTTTAATAAAAAGGAAGAAAATTACGTAGATTAGAATGCAGCCTTTAGGGCTGTATTTTTTTGAGAAAATATTTAGATTTTACCTTTCTAAAGTCTAATTCAAACCAAGCTGTCAATATCTTTCAGTTCTCTAATACTGCCTTTGACTAACTTTCTAGTCTTTTTTATGTTCGTTGGCTATCAATCTCTAATATCCAAGCAAAAAAATTGACAGATATATCAAAGTTTGTTAAATTAATTTGGTATATTATGTCATCAAAAGGAGATGTTATGAATAAGATCACTATTCAGTCACCAGATGGAAGCAAAGTCAAAACCTTGTCACCATCTTACTCTATTACAACTTTTCTATTTAGTTTTTTTGTACCACTTTTTCGAAAAGACTGGAAATACTTTGGTATTATTTTAGGTTCTTTCTGCGCTTTGCTTGTTATTGCTGTGCTTTTCATTCCAGAAGATTTGTTAAAGCCAACTGGAACAGCCTTTAATTTCTTTTGGACTTTTTTCTATAATCGTTTTTGGATAAAAGATCGTGTTTTCAATGATGGATGGTTACCTGTCGATGAAGAAAGCAGAAGTCTGCTTAAGAAGACTTTTCCTAATATGCCATAAAACTACTGAAATAAATTTTTACTACGAAAAACAAAGTTACATACACAAGAGGGGGAATGCGATATAAAAGGAGATAAAAATTGAGTTTAGGAGGAGCTGGGGGAAGTGGGGAAAGGATTAAGTTTTCGCCGCTAAAAGCTAGAATTTTGATGATGATTAGTCCAGTAATGAGTGCTATCTTCTTTGGTTTTTTTTCGTGCGGTTTTATTTATTATGCATTGGAGTTAGGTATTTCATTTTGGCTAGATTTGATTCGTGAAAATTTTATGTTGATCATTTTCTTTATTTGGTTCCATATGAGTTTAGTCGAATCTATCTATAGAATGATAAAAAATAATCTTCTGTTAAACAGCAATATTCAGGAATTGAGAGATTGTTACCCTGAGCTTGAGGAGGACTGGCAAAATCTTAATGATGCGGACTACTTTGACGAAGATTTGCAAGTTTTGGTTTATGGCAATCATCTCATTTGTTACAGGACATTTGATATTGCCTACCTACCAGAATGTTCTAAGATAGATGCATTTATGAAGGTGTATGTTTTTCGTGTTTCCGGTGGTCATGAGTTGAGACGAGTTCATTTTTCTGCATGGTATCTTGATGGCAGTGAATCTGAACTCCGTACAAATGAGTTGCGAAGTTTTGCCGGAATTAATCAGAAAGCTCGTAAAGATGCCTTATTTGATTATATAAGAGAGAACTTTGATTATATTGAACTCGAAACTTTCGACTTTCGACTAAGGGAAAGAAGTAGATATTAGTCAAGTAAGCGATTTGCAGAAAATAATGACTAAATTTAAAAAGATTGTATAAAAAGCTTGCAATCTTTTTTTTCTTTTGCTATAATTATCAATGGTTTGAAAAAACTGCCTAAGACAGTAGGGGAGCTCGACTCATAAAGATCCTACCGAGGACAAAACGTATCATGTAAAAAGAAGCGTATTGTACTTTCGTGTCTAGGTTTGGGCGCGTTTTTCTTTTGGAAAATTCCCAAGCAAAATAATTACGGAGGTGAAACACTAAATGAGTGAAGCTATTATTGCTAAAAAAGCGGAACTGGTTGACGCAGTTGCTGAGAAAATGAAAGCTGCTGCATCTATCGTCGTTGTTGACGCTCGTGGTTTGACTGTTGAGCAAGATACCGTTCTTCGTCGTGAGCTTCGTGGAAGCGAAGTTGAGTACAAAGTTATCAAAAACTCAATCTTGCGTCGTGCAGCTGAAAAAGCTGGACTTGAAGACTTGGCATCTGTTTTTGTTGGACCATCTGCAGTAGCATTTTCTAACGAAGATGTTGTTGCTCCAGCGAAAATCTTGAACGACTTTGCTAAGAACGCTGATGCACTTGAAATCAAAGGTGGTGCAATTGAAGGCGCTGTCGCATCAAAAGAAGAGATTCTTGCACTTGCAACTCTTCCAAACCGCGAAGGACTTCTTTCTATGCTCCTTTCTGTACTTCAAGCGCCAGTTCGCAACGTTGCACTTGCTGTCAAAGCAGTTGCAGACAACAAAGAAGACGCAGCTTAATCTTTAGCTACGCAGCGTAGCCTAGCTACGAAAAAAATATTATAAATTTAAAAAAATTATTTGGAGGAAATAACAATGGCATTGAACATTGAAAACATTATTGCTGAAATTAAAGAAGCTTCAATCCTTGAATTGAACGACCTTGTAAAAGCTATCGAAGAAGAATTTGGTGTAACTGCAGCTGCTCCTGTAGCTGTAGCTGCTGCTGGTGCTGGTGAAGCTGCCGCTGCTAAAGATTCATTCGATATCGAATTGACTGCTGCTGGCGACAAGAAAGTCGGCGTTATCAAAGTTGTACGTGAAATCACTGGTCTTGGCCTTAAAGAAGCTAAAGAACTTGTTGATGGTGCACCAAACGTTATCAAAGAAGGCGTTGCTGCAGCAGAAGCTGAAGAACTTAAAGCTAAATTGGAAGAAGCAGGCGCTTCAGTTACTCTTAAATAATAGAGTTTCCAATCATAGAAATCAACCAAGTCGAAAGACTTGGTTTTTTTGTATCCAAAAATCATTTTTATGTTAAAACGCTAACAAAAAATAGGATTCTATGATATAATTTAGACAGATTATTGCGATTTAGGAGATATTATGAATAAAATAAAAAGTTATATGAGATTGTTGATTAGGAGATTTTTATTAG